>Ga0189287_100007_pt1 | contig 479285 bp, 473 predicted proteins | sample UW86minimetaG_FD_130319 | JGI IMG/M metagenome (GOLD analysis project Ga0189287, IMG submission 130319) | Marine microbial communities from the Costa Rica Dome - UW86 mini metaG | ecosystem: Environmental > Aquatic > Marine > Oceanic > Photic zone | place: Costa Rica: the Eastern Pacific... | reverse complement strand
GTACAGACCATCCAGAACCGCCGCTTGATCCATCAGCGCCAAGCAGCATAACATCAACCAACAGAGCCGGAGCCCTCCAGACCAAAATCACGCCCCCTGTTCCAAATCATTCGACGACGGACAACTTGTAGGTCTCTTTTAACACGCTGCACACCCATAGTTAAGAAAACGAGATTTTCTTAACATATCAGATCCGTCATGTGAAAAGAATCTGCTTTCTCAAACATGACGGTGATGAACTCCTGTCTGCTACACCTCTAGAACCTTTGGGATCATGATCGCCCTCGTTCGGCCTTCGGCCTCTCTCGGTGCGACGAGCACCTCCCTTCGGTCGGCGCTCGGCCTTTTCTGTGTCTCTGCAAGGACTTGTCATGCTGAAGAGCGAAGAGGCATGTCGCTTGTCGTCTGCTCCATAGCGCAGCATTACGACCCGATTTCTAGGCCGCATGCTCTCGCGTATGTGTAGGTGATTGCTGAGGGCCTGTAGCGTGGCAGTCAGGTCTCTTGCGGTTACCTAGACGGTCATGAATTCACGGTAGATAATAAACTTTTCGAATAATTCTTCCCGGTCACTGCACTTAGTAGTGTAGCGGATAACCCCTTGAGATGCAACATCTTTGCATTCAAAAGATCCTTGCGGGACAAGCTTCAGCCATTGCCGTTCACCGATTTTTGCAAGCCGGCTTGTCCGTTCAGCACGCCCCTGTGTCTCGATCCGTGGATCGACCTGCACCACAAGGTGCCAGTGAGGATTAAAGTCCAGCTTTTCGGGGAAAGCGAACCATACCAAGCGTTCATCCGGGCGCGCGGCCCACTTGGGCCCATTGATTTCCCTGTTCACACGGGCGTCCCACTGCTTCAGAAGGGCGCGCATGGATGGATAGTTGAGTGGCTGATGGTTGGACGCCAACGTGATGAAATGCGTGAAATCGTATTCACTGAGCTTTTCACGCCATTCTTTCTGGAGCCTCTTACGCTGAGCTTTGCTCAAGGAGCTCTCCATTATCCAGCCTGTCATCTACCGCTCTCCGCCATCTGTGATGTCTACACAGGCATTTATAGCGGTCTTGCCGGCCAGAACTGCGCAAATTTTCCAAGCTATTGATTCTAAATCATTAGCGCTGACGCGAGGATCGGGTGAACGTCCGGATCAAGAGCTGCGGTCTGACCATGGCGCCATTGAAAGCCGTTGTTTAGACCCAGGTCGCTATGTCCCGCGAAGCACCCATGAGCTTGTATCCCGGCACGTCAGCGAACCTGTGAAGGTCGACCCTTTGTGCGTCCAAGCTGATTCCGGATCTGCCCTGGCTCTTGGTCGAAACGCCGACGTATCCGACCACCAAGCTTCTGCCTTCCATCTTCCGGCTCAGTATCATCTGCATCCTTATTTAGCTGCATGCTCAGGTGGCTATTCATCTACTTAGCAAGGAGGGTGGTGGACGGACTGAGAAAACCTCCGGTCCTCGCTTGGAGGTGACAGGAGCTGCGCGATCGGCGAAATCCTTGGACCTTGATCAGCAGGTGTCTGAGTTGGCCAGATAGACTGTCCATTGATACGCCAGAGCGAACCTCGCGCTCACTGGTGCGCGCCAGGCATTATTCCAGCGAGTTGTAGAAGGCAGTCGCTTAACGCACGCCCTGCGCGCTCTCAGCGACTCTGATGTGTCTGGCAAGTGGGGATACTGGGCGGCCTCGTGAATGCGAAGGAAGAGTGACCGCAACGGCTATCCTACCATATGGCACGTCATCGTTTCCGGCGCCGTGCCCAACATCCCGATATGGCTTCGCTACGTAAGTGCATCGGCTCAGTCGCTTGATCATCCGTGACTGCCTGCCGATCCATATTTTCCCGGCAATGACGGTGTCATATTCGATCAGAACGATGAACTGCGGCCTATCATTCCTGCGTCACTTTTCATCCAGTTTGTGAAACGTAACGCCTAAAAAGCGCATTTTCGACAAATCTGGTTAATCCAGCGCCCTTATTTTCTTAGCTCGCTCGGTTTACATAGGTAAACTAAGTCTGTCTGGATTTCAGACAATGCAACCCTGAAAAGGGGCGAACTCTAACGTCGGGCAACCGTGATGCAACCGCGATGTAAACCGTTATGCAACCGGAATGTAAACCGTGGCGGGTGAGACTATGGGAGTTTTCAGTTGCCGGAACATGGTGGCACCAGAAGGCATCCCCCTGCTCTTCAGGGGAGTTTCTAGGACTTCGTTTTGATCTTGGGACCCGGCGACCATCATGGGTATGGGAGCTCATCCATTCCTAGGACCAGGTTGCATGATGTGGGGATGATGTCAGGTCAGTAGATGAGCCGTAAGCTTCCGGCCTCGCTGCTCTGCCGCGCAAAGAGGGTGACCGGTAGTGCCCACTATCCTCCTCAGCAATAACGTGCTTGAGGCAGACGGGAGCGCGCACCCGCCGGTTCCAAGGATCTATATCGCCCTTTGGAATATCGCCGGCAGTCCAAGGCATGACCATTTGCTATGACAATCGCTCCGATGTCTACGATCTGCCCATCCGCCTCGATAAAGCAGGTTCCGACCCAACGATCATAGGTTCGGTCCCCAGTTGAAACGCAAGTGACAGTCCGCCCCCTTAGCCGCAAGGCGGCTTTGAGCGCAGTGTTGCCAAGTTTCTGCTACAAAGCTAAAGACAGACGCTGAGTGAACTGATGCGGTGTATGCCCCCCCCCAACCACATGCCGACAGCCGCGGTCTCGCGCAACGTGTTTACGATGATGGCGGCGACCATGCCGAAGCTGTCGGCATGGCCGTAGATAATTCGTCTACCCATCGATCGAGGACCGACAAAGAGCCTTCAACCGGTTCGTAAAGCGCCTTCAGTTCGTTGAGCTCGGAATAAAGATCTGTCGGCGCCCGGAAAAAAGGCCGGCACTTTCGCGGCCTGGATCTCGCCGAGAGCGTCAAAGAAGTCTGACATCAGCCCGTCAAGGTATCTCCGCAGATCATACGCGATTGAGGGCCTGCAAACAGCTCGCCAAGGGTCGGTGCATCATATTTCTGGAAGCAGGTCACGACGCCCTACCCTGACTCGAGGCTTCACGAGAAAACTAGGCGGACCAGAGCTGACGAAAACAGGCATCCATAGCCGACCCACAAGCAAATCTCGTGCCAGGGACGCCATGCCGAGACCTCCTCCTCACTTTTCTTCTTGGCCACGTCGACCACTTTCTTGCGAAAGGCCGAGTCCGACACGTCTGGCTGATCGGCGTCCTTGATCCTCTGCAGAATTTTGCGGTTTCGATTGAGACGCCACACCGGCATCGAAAGCACCGCCAGGCCTACGAACCCGAGGAAGTTCATGAAGGTCTCAAGGGGCATGAAGCTGCTCTGCAATCAGTGCCTCTTAGGCTTTCCTGACGGTCGCGATGGTGCCTCTGTTAAGGCCGGAGGTTCTGAATGAGTCTTAGAGATTGGGCTGACCGTTCCGATTAACAGCCCTGCGCCTTTCTGATCCTTGGCCGTATCGCCGATAACGGCGTATACCCTTTCGCTTCCGGCCACCCTCACGAAATTCGGAGAGCCAGATACCATGAGTTGCTTGGTCCAACCGAATGCTATCGTAGTTTTGGCGACGTGCTTGAACTTGCCTTGTCGCCGCGCGGCAGCACGCTTCAAAAAAGCCTTGCGCGCCGTCGCCGACTTACCAAACGCAGGCTGCTGCTTGACCTGGACGGCCTCTTCGGTTGTCTCGAAGCCGAGCCAGAGTTTCTTTCCGCACGCTCGCATGAAGCGGTCCATGCTTTCGACCTCCGGCATCGGACCGGTTGGCGACTCCATGCCCGAGATGACCGGCTGCGACATGCCTGATTCAGCAGAGAGCTGGGCCTGGGTAAGACCGGCTTCCTTTCTGGCAGTCCGAAGCTGGCGTGCAATCTGAACCCGCAAAGGATTATTATTGAGCAACTCGACCGCGTCTGGCCGCTTTTTCCGTGCGGCTTCCATCAGTTTGCTCATAGATCACTCTCTCAAGTAAATGAGGCGCTGCAGCCAAGCTGCTGAACGACAATGCCCGGCATGCGATGGCAGATGTCGTAGAATCCCTGCTGCGAGATCTCATGCACGTGGACACGTGTCGAGGGCGGGCTCTCGATCGAGATCACGACATTGGTTTGGTCGTCCCCAGGAACTGGAAGCGCAAAGACCTCACGGTTGACGTTGAGAACCCCGCATCGGTTTCGGGTCTCCGGATCCGTGTGACTGAGGTCGTCAAGCAGTTCTAGGAAGCCAGCCGCGGCTCTCGCTGTAAGCCCTTCAAGCTGAACCATTATATCCTCCTCGAAGCCGTCACACGCTTCCACGTCGCGCCGCTTCATGGCTTCAAGCCTTCACAAGATATACGTTGAAACATATAAAAAGTCCACACGTTTGTAATACAGTGCTCGGAAGCCCTACGTAAGAGAACCGGATCTGAGCCTTGTGGCAAGTCCAAAAGAACCTCGTCGCTCCATGATGCCGCTTGGCTGCTCTGGTGAATCTGCGACGCGGCATCGGATGTGGTGAGTAACGGCAGGTTTGGGCCGATCACGTTTGCCCGAGCCTTGATTGAGGATCAGATCGCGCAGCGTTGCCGCATGTCGGCTTGGAGCAGGGAGTCATGGACGCCGCACTGGTGCCGATTTTGCCGGCTATGGGCTATCGGTTTGAGCTCATCCTTTTCTATTCTTCGTAATAGCATTTCAAATCACGCCGCCCTTTCAATTGCACCGGCCGATACGGCTTAACTTCACCGCACTGGGCTACGGTCGTTGCTCGCATGCGCTCTTCCACCGAGGGATGAAGAGGAAAATCGTCGCCAACTTCGCGAATACCCTTCTTCCAGCCAATACGAAACGGCCCAAATGCCACCATCGCGTCTTCGCGGTGCTGCAGGCCAAAAGGGTCGGGTGCGCGATTGAGGACGTTTTCGTTGATCTGGATGGACTGAACACATTCCATTAACTCCTCTACCATCCAGTCTAGAGCAATGTCGCTGAGACGGGACTCGGCCTCGGGATAGCTTCCGCCGATGTCGCTGTGGCAGCCTGGAAACCAGACTTGCTTGAGCCACTTCGGCTCGCGGTCTTTGGTTTCGATCGCTGCCGCCCTAGACGCCCACCCAACTCTAGGAAAGTCAGCACGGTCTTCGTCGATTGCCATGGCATGGCGGGCGTGTTGGACGTCGGGATCAAGCCACTTGTCGTAGTTGCGCTTGTTCCAGGCGGCGAAATGTCCTGTCTTGAGAATTTGTGGCCAATCCGTTAGGCGCCAAAGCTTCAGTTTGCGATCTGGATCGTCTGAGAAATATTTAAAATTGTCGAGCAGCAATGAGCCGAGCTGCCATACAATTGCGACGAGGAATATGCCAAGTGGGATAATCGAGAGCCACGACCACCCAAGCGCTAAGCTGGTGACAAATGCAGCGCCGACGACAAAAGTGCCACCCCACACCAGCGTGCGGACGACGGCAGTCCTCAGTGACGCCACCGTGTCGAAGACCCCGATAAATGTCGGCTGGACGTTGCCTTGATTGTCTTTTCCCTCAAGGGGAAAGCTCGAATATTTCTGACGAAATCGTCGACCGAGCTCCTCACGGTTCAAAAAATACGGGTTCTGTGTCCGCGGTTTCCCGGCGCCGTGGTTGTAAACGAACTTCACTGCATCCTTGGCGATCTTGCGCAGTCCGGGGCCGTGGCGCGGAACCGGCGAACCGTCGGGCATCTGCGTTGGGATGCCACACAGGTTCATGACATTGGCAAGTGCTCTGACCGTATAGGCCCCCCGCGAGAACCCAAACAGAAGCACTTGATCGCCTGGCTCGTAATGGGCAATGATCTGCTCATAGCAATCGATGATGTTGTGATCGATGCCGGTGCCGACTGCGCTTTCCAGTATTGGCTTGATACGGCCGAAGAGGCCGCCGCTTTCACCCGTGCCCAGACCAGGGTCGTAGAACGCAACTTGGTCCTTTGGGCTAATGGGAGAATCCGGGCCAGGGCGCATGGCGCGATACATCTTGTAGACATTTGAAAGTCTCTGGTCCGGCTTGGCGCCACCCATTTGGCCGGTTCCATCCGAGAAGATGCAGATATTCTTGACCATGTGTAGCCTTATTGATGAAAGATCCATGTGGGGCTGCAACCCCAAAGCTCGGCGAGCCCTTGTCTGAAGTGGAGTGCAGTGAGTGCGGTTCGCTTATATCGGGAAGAATTAGAACATAACAAAAACACATGTGTCCACTAGATATTGTTACTCTTTGGGGAAAGGTGCTCAATATCTTCTTCGCTATGCTCTATCCTATTCATGGCGAACCGACGCTCTCCGATGACATGATTGATCGACGCCCTCGCTGGTAAGTTGTAGAGAAGCCGACTGCGCCAGTGGAGCGAGGCGGTCACAAAAGAGATATTCAATGGCCTGAGTTTGGCTGGAATGCCCCCGCTAAAGTGATCCACCGACTAGTCTTTGAATATCTAAATGCTTTCATTTTCCAAAAACGGCACGAATAGCAGCCCTTCCGCGTGCGGTCATTCTCGGATCGCTGTGGTCTGAAGCCTCGCGGATCTCGCTCAACCAGCCGAGCTCGTTGTTCGTGACTGGTGTTCCCATGATCTCGACAATAGCGTGGGCCGTAGTGTCCCCGACCACCTGCTCCAAGGTGAGGCGCAGCAGATAGGCCGGATCACATTCCAGTGCGCGAGCGAGGCTCGGAACCCGATCCAGTGGCAGCTTGCTTGATCCGCTCTTCAACATGGAGAGCATATTCACGCTCACGAACCCGGCTTCGACCGCAATCTCGACCTGCGATTTCTTCGGACGCAATTCCATGACCCGCTTGTCGATAAATTTCGCGAGGCGGGTGTCTGCGTGAGGTTTCTTCGCCATCTTGATCTCCGATCTGTCTGTGTCGCTGTGTATTTTCTGTATAGCGACACCCAGATGGGGAACTGCGGGAACGCGTCCGATCAGCCTGTTGGTCTAGTTGGTGGTCACGCCGTGTTGCAGCTCTCAGATCTACTCAAACCATTTCGTGATTGGTCTTTGAGGTAGACAGTGCTCCTAGGTTCGTTGAACCTGTAGAAACCGATCTTGATTGGTTTCTTTTGAAAAGCTTCCAAAAAAACAGTGCTCCTTTGACGAAAAATCAATACCTTGGCTACCTGCTCCGGTCTTCGGGAGGCAGGGGCCGGAGGTTCGAATCCTCTCACTCCGACCAATAAAACAAGGCGCCTTCGGGTGCCTTTTTTGTTGAAAAGACAGGGCGCCTTGGGTCGTTGAACCTGAACGTTATCCGAACTCCAGCGCACTCGCAGCTTTGCGAAGATGTTCTGGACTGTAGCGCGCATAGGTGGATGCTGTGATCCGACTGTCAGAGTGCCCTAGATACTGGGCGATCTCGTCCATCGATATGCCCGCTTCAGCCATATGAACAGCCGCAGTATGCCTAAGCACATGGGGCGATACGTCCAACAAACCGGCCTGATGAGCAGTGGCTTTGAAACCCTTCTTGATAGATTTCACTGGGCCACCTGCCCGTTTGACGACATAGTTTGAAAGCGCTCCTTTACGCGCTTCCAAGAGTGCCGCATGCAGACTTTCGGTCGTCGGGACAGGCTTTTTCCATCAACCACCGCTTGCCCTATATATGTCCAGCAAGAGATCGGGATTTGAACCGTTGCCCAAGACTTCTTCTCTAAGGTCTCTTAAGACGGGCAAAAACTTCGCGCTTCGCCTTTGAAAATTGGCCGTCGATTTCCGCCGCCCTTTCATGTCGCCTACCGCTCTGTCGATCGCGTCCAAAAAATCATCAGCTAAATGGTCTACTCCTACTACAAGTGCGTTAGCTTCTCTCTTCCGCCATCTCAGCAGACCAGCCATAAGAAACGGTGCGTAATTGAACATGGTATATTCACCGTGAAGGTTACGCTCAAAATCGGCAACCGCACGACGCGCGAGCCTTTCAACCTCTTCTCGCTCCAGCAAAAGCGGAGCACTGTCAGACCGAGAAAGCATGAATGCCATTCCAGCACTTTGCCGATTCCAGACCCAATCCTCGATCCTTGTAGATAGCAACGTTTCCATTGCTTGCCGTTCGACTGCCTCACTGTTCACGATGCGCCCCAGGCCCTGGAAAACCAGCACCCAACTCGCCTGACGATGGACGAACGGATGACGTCGGCCAGCGCGCTCGATGCAATCGATCAACCATTCTGCCACGACTGTCGGACAACGCCTGAATTGCCAAGTCAAGAATTTGAGGGCTGCGTTGTCTTCTGTGCCGGGGCCGGAATCCCCCTGAAGACGGCGCTTTGTGACTTCGATGGCCCTTTCGGTCAAAATATCGAGTCGGGCGACAACTTCGGGTTCAATCTCGTGAGGAATTTCGCCGTCACTCGAGATGCAGTATTTGCCGAACGGCCTTTGTGACAATTTCGCAGCGAGCGAATCCCAATCAGGATTACGTCGATCTGTTTCTTTCTCCAGAAGGGTGAATAGTCCATCTGCACGTTCGCTGTCTTGCCAAGGTTCCAGACCGCAGGGCAAAACCAAACGGGACGGAACCGATACTTTTGAATCCAGGCTCTCGATAATGTCGTCCCAGGAGCGTTCATCAATCTGCGCGTCATCCCAATCGATGGTGAAACTACGCCCCAGCTCTCGAGCCTCCATGAGTATCCGTGCGCGTCCCGCCGCTGGCTTCTGTTCCACCCATAAGGACACGGGCGTGTTCGCGCGTAGTGGCTTGTTGAGCTGAAGTATCGCTTGGCGTGGCCAAGGTGAGGCATCTTTTCTGATAAATACCGAGACTTCGCTCTGGCCCGCCGGTATGGCCAACTCCGCGGGAACCGGGCTGCGATAAAGTCGACCTGCTTCCAGGGTTTCATTTGCATTGATCAAATCGAAGTTCGACGCCCCCTGCTCTCCGAAAACGATGGTCGAAATACGAGGCAAAAAATCGAAATAAACAGGATCACCCGCACCGAGACGCCGCGCCGCGACAAGAGCACCACGCGCAACTGCATCGGGCTGAAGGTGAATGAGTGAAGTTTTAGTGCGGCGAGAAATTGCCTTGGACAGGAATTCGGCGACAGGTCCTTCTGACACGGTTTCGAGCAACACCGCATCGCAATCTGAAAAATCAGGCAGTGCTTCATCGACTGTAGGAATGGCCGGCCACTCCAAGTGCGTTGTGTCGACCGCATCCCAATCACCATTTTTCTGACGCAGAACTTCTGGTCCCGATGATAGCCCCAAGGCAAGATTCCCGACACCACGAGCGCGCGCACGATGGGCTGTCTGTGCCGACAACCCATTCTGACCAAGGACCAGGCGACGAGCGGTCTCTACCAGCGGCGCATAACCGAGCGAGCCTGCAAAACTTCGCCCGGCGCTTCTCCGTTCAGGCGCGATAACGCTCGAACTTTTTCCATTCGCTTGTCGGAGGGCAAACGTCTGAACCGAGACGCCTTCGGCGGACTGACACACCACGCCAATAGTATTACCTTCGGAAACCAACCCTTGATCCAGGGCATAAAGAGTTGCGAGAACAGGGCGCCAGACCAAGATGACGTTTCGCTGTCGGGCGACGCCCAGCGCGGACAACAGGTGTTCTTGCAAGATCTCGGAGCTGGTTGGCGTATCGTCGATCGCGACGACATTGAACGATGCTCCACGTCCCATGCCAGAAAACGCGGCTGCGAGAGGAGGCAAGCGTTCGTCTCTGCGTTCGAGAAGTTTTCTGACAGAAACACGGCGACCTTCTCTGCCAACCTCGCCCCAGCCATCGCCGAGCCCGTGCGGTGCCATTTTCGCCTGCGGGCCACCGATCCAACGCCCTTTAGAGTCGTTTCCGATCAGAACGACGCTACTCAACGGTCCGTTTTCAATTATCTCGGTCGGTCCGACTTCTTCCTCTTCACCGGGCGTCAATCTCCAATTCCGTGCAGCAAAATCGCGCCAGCCGTTGACATCGAAGCCACATAGCTTTCGCTCACTCATGCAGCACCTGTATAGATTTCACTACGCACGAAAGCCCGGACTTCGGAAAACCCCTGCGCCAGTTCGTTGCCGGACGGACCGAGGGCAATTGCCTTCAACCGAACGCTGCCACGCCGCTCTTCTATCGCCTCGGCCCGCCCCCGGGCAGGTGTCATTATCAACCCATCGCGCATGATTTCGTGCGAGGCCAAAGACTGCACCTGCTGCAATAGGCTGACCCCGTCTTGGGCGGATTGTGCGACATCGATACGTTCCATCGCATGCGGCGTCCAAACCGCCACACGCCGCGGAAGGTCGGTCCGGTTTGGATCGGTTATCCGCAAGGCCACATGAGCGCGTGCAACCGTCAGCAAAGTGCCCGCAGGCTCCGGTCTAGACAGGATTTCGACGACCCGATTAGTGTCTCGTAACCAGAACACCGCGATCGGTCGATCTTGCGAGAACCACTTACCGCAGACCGCCTCATAGTGCCAGTCGACAGGCGATTGAGCGACCAGTTCGGCGTCCTCCAATTCATCTATTGCGAGAATGATCGCCAACACAGAGAAATCTGTCCAGGTCTCCGCCTGCCAAGCCCAAAGATCATCCTCGGCTTTTTGCCGTTCGAGCAGCTTTTTCCAGTTCTCGTAGACCTCGTTATAACTACGATCTTGCATGAGGACATAGTTGGGGGTGATGCTGGCCTGTGCCTCGGACACACTAAGATCGCGCAGGAAGCGCACAAGAGTGCGAGTCGATTTCCGAAACGCATCGACTGCCTTGAAACGGTCGCTGGCTACTGCGCTCGGATGTTCACGCAGCCATTCACGGGCTACTTCGGAGGCGAGTTTTGCGTAGGACAGGAGAACGCGGTTTTCCAATGTATCGAAATTCTCGCGTCGCACGGTCGCGAGGATGCGTTGTGAAGAACCTGCCCTTTCGGCGATGCTGCGTCCTGGTTGACGGCTGAGCCATACCATCGAGGCGCGATCCATTTCCTGGACTCGATCCAAGGGCGTCAATTCACGGTGGCGACGCAGCACCCTGCGGATACGCTTAGTCAAATCTTGCAGCACCGGCTGCATCCTGCGAGATTGACGAACAATCTCAGCCATTCGCGGCTTTTCCTCGTCCTCAGCCGCGCGCCATGCGTCGCGCAATCGCGACCAGACTTTCGCGGGGTCTTCCAGCGCCTCCTCTAACTCTTGGATTCGCGCGATGACTTCATTCATATGTCTGAGCGCGAGCGCCCCAGCTTGCTCCGCCTCGGTCGCTGGTTCCTGCCCTCTTTTGGGCCGAACCGGGAATTCACGGCGAGGCGGACTCTCCGCATGATCGCGCTTGGGATATGGGAAAAGTATGGTTCCCATCTCGGTCCCTCGAACGCTACCGGAACTAAGGGTGACATGCGCCGGTTTGACCGGTCGGCTTCCCTCGAAGGCGCCGAGTAAGCAATCTCTTGGACCGAAGGATGCCCCCTCTTCCAAGGCCCGAGGCGACCAGGGTCGCGACAGGTAGCGCATCACCGCGTCACTCCGTTCCAAACGAATTGTCCAGTGTCCTCGGCAAGATCAAGCGAGTCTCCGATTGCCTGCGCGAGCGCATCATCACCGAGGTCACGCTCGACGAAAGACCGAAGTTCGCTGAACTGGCCCGATACCATATCGACATCGACGCCGCGCAACTTCGGCAACAGCCGCATTTCGACCTGATCCGCGATCGCGTCCTCTGGCCAGCGGCTTCCCTCGACCCGAGGATAGTTCGCGGTATACGCCAACATTGCGCGACCAAGCCGGTGTCCGAACGGGCGTTTGAAGTCCCGCATCAGTTCGACCATTTTCTCTAACGATGCTTTTACGACCGGCTCTCGCTCCACGCTGGAGCTCGCAGTGATCCAGCTGTTCCATGTGGCTTGTGACAATGCCTTAGGGTCTTCGACCTGTCCTTCCGCCTGCCCGTCTTTGATCTTCTTCGGTGCCGCGAAACGTAAGATGTTTGCTCGGTCGACCACTTTATCAGACAGGGACTGAGTGCTCTCGTCCTCGTTCATCGTGCCCGCAAAGAGCAAATTGTAGCCTGGGAACAGACGGGGCGGTTGATCCATGTTGGGGATTTCGAGCTCGATTTCCGCGTCCTTGCGCTCGTTTTGGTCCTTGACTGCACCACGGGATGGGCGGCTTTCAAGACGGCTAAGGAAGTCCGAGAAGTAATACTCGACTCGCGCGAGGTTCATTTCGTCCAACAGGATCATCATCATTCTATCGTCGATCGCATCCGGGTTGTTCTCTACATCCAAAGCCCATAGCGCGCGGGCCATGTCGGTTGGGCGAAACTTGCCCTCGATATAGTTGTAGAAGCCCATGAGATCCTGCGGCGAGTCCCAGCGCGGTTGCACCGGCACCTGCAGGAAGCCAATGCCCATGCCCGCCGCATATTGCCGGGGCAACTGACTTTTGCCAGTGCCGGATATCCCCGCAAGAACCGCCATCTGCGTCGTTTCATTGACTTTCATGGATGTGTGGAATGCACGCAGAGTCCGCGCGGGATAGTCGAGACCCTTTGCCCTCAGGCGACGTTCGACGCGTTTCAGCGCATCGTCCTCGTTCTGTCGCGGGGCTTCCTGCCAGCCCAGCATTGCTTTGATAACAGGCGGCGTCTCCTTAAGTTCATGCAAGGGATCGGCCGCACCTTCGCCCTCACCTACGGACCGCCCTTCAGCTTTGGCGATTTCCGCCTTGAGATAAGCGAGGCGCGCCTCCAAGTGGCTGCGGGTTTCCCCAAGACCTTCAATCTCGCCCTGACGGCGCCTCAGTTCTTGGCCCACAGCCGCGACTTCGGCCGTCGCGCGTCCGCTTTCTGTTTGCGCTTCAGCAAGGGCTTCACGCTCTCGAGCCAACTTGTTTTGAACTTCTGCAACCTCGTCTTCCCGTGCCGACACGCGCCTTTCGAGACGTTCATTTTCGGCCTCAAGCTCCCGGCTTTGCTCATTGAGCCGAGCGACGCGCGCTTCGGCCTCTTCGAGGCTGCGCAACTCGTTGCGCATCGCGTCGACCTTTTCGGAAAGCTCGCCATGTTCGCGGGTCAGGCTGCCGATCCGACCGACAAGATCCTCGGCCGTCTCGAGCCGATCCTTGAGCGCGTTGTATTCTTCGCGGAGGGGCGCGAGTTCAGCCTCGAGATTCAATCGCTCGACCTGTGCCTGCTCAGTTTCAAGCCGGAACGCCTGCACATCTTCACGGCGTTCTTCGAGGCTCTGCCATTCCATAAGGAGCTCTTCTTTTTGGCGTCGTAGCGCCTCCACCTCCGCTTGCACATCCGCAACGACGGCTATCGCTTCCCGCCGTTTCTCGAGCTCGCCTTCCAGATCGTCGAGAGTGTTCTGCTTGCCCTCGATCTGTGCTTGCAGAGCATCGAGTGTCGCCATCGGCCCTTGTGCCGCGATGACTTGATCGTAGCGGTAAGCGAGGAACAACATGACCAGCGCCAGTAGAACAAGAACCGCCGCAACGACGAAGACTAAGAGAATATTTGCAGTCAACATGTATGGAGGTCCTTATTGGGCGGTGTTTGCGGGCGGTTCATCGTCCACTGTGTCCTGAGAAGCGGCCGGCTCTGAGGTGTCAGGCGTCTCGGCGGTTTCGCGATCCTCGGCGCTCCGGATTCGCTGCTCGATCTGCTGAAGTTGCTGTTCACGGCGAAGGATGTCTTCACTCAACGCGTCACGACGTCGCTCGAGCCCTTCTATGGCGGCGGCAAGGCGACTTTCCTCGTCTTGCCGCTCCCGCAATAATGCCAGTGCCTTTGTTGCAGCTTCCTCCGCCTCCGCGGCCTCGGCGACAAGGTTATCTCGGCGTTCCGTTGTCCGCTCAATCTCGTCCTCAAGGCTAGGGAGCTGCGCCCGCAGCCCGGCTAGTCGCTCACGCTGGCTCAACAAATCTTGCGTCAGGCTCTGCGATTGGTCGGACAGAGTGGCGACCTCGACCCGAGCGCTCTGAGCTTTCGCTTCCAGCTCAGGAATTTGCCCTTCGAGCGACGTCTTGGATGCCTGTAGACGCAAGACTTCAGCCTCGAGGCCAGCTACTTGTTGACGCTTCGCCCCAAGTTCTGCGACCACTGTCTGGGCCGCTTCGATCTCGGTGCGCACCTGAGACAGTTGAGCACTGCGGGTGGTAAAATCCTCTCGGGCAGCGTTGAGCTGGGATGAAACGGTTTCGAGCCGCGCTGTGGCGTTTTGCAAACGCTCCTCTGCCAGTCGCGCCCTACTCTCGTTTTCCTCGGCAAGTGCCATGGCGCCTGCCATTCGCGCATTGATTTCAGTTTTACGTTCCTCGGCGTCTTCGAGATCGGCTTGAACTTGTGCGAGTTTCGCTTCCGCGGCGGTCAGGTTGTTGTTAGCATCTGCGAGCCCCTGTTCGGTCGCAATCTTGCGCTCGGTCAGGCTCGTAATATCGTTACGAAGGTCGCTTTCGGTCGCGCGCAGGTCCTCGACCAGCGTTTCCAATCGGTCTTTTTCGTCTTCGAGACGCGACACGGTTTCCTGAGCGGCCTGCAACCTAGATATTCTCGGCTCAAGGTCTGCAATCTGATCCTTAAGATCATCGCGCTGCCGTCTTGAACGTTCAAGGGCGTCTTGCACTTGGCTGAGATCGGTCTCCGCAACGACACGCGCTTGGGTCAATTCTTCCACTTCACCTTGGAGTCGCGCAATGTCTCGAACCAAGTTCTGCTGGCGGGATTGTGCCGCTGCGTTTTCACGCCTCAGGCGCTCGGCCGTAGCGATCGTATCCTCTGCTTCCGCCAATTCCTCTTGAAGGGAGGTAAGCCTATCTTGAGCGGCACTCAAACGCGCCTGAGCGTCGGCCTCCTGCTGCACTGCACTGCGACGGGAGGCCTCGGCCTGGGCAACTTCAGAGGAGAGGTTCACCTTCTGATCGGAAAGTGCTTGAACCTCGTCACGCGCCTCAGAAACGCTCTCGCGTGTCGACTGAAGCTGACCATTGTAGTGTTCAAAATCCTCAGCTATCCGGCCATATTTTTGATCGAGCGCATTCACCGCGTATATAAGATACCCTGAAGCCGCCACGGCAGCCCCCGCGAGGACCGCCGCAATCACCGTGCTTCGGCTCGATTTACGAAAGGTCTTGTTGGACTCGGTCAAGGCATCCCTCCATGTCCCTAGCTAATTCATCCACCCAGAACCGGCACACGCGCCAACCCAAGGCTTTCAATTGTTCATCTCGCCACAAATCCTGCGTCTTACGGCGCCCATCTGGTGTCTGGTGCCATTTGCGTCCGTCAACCTCGAGGTCGAGCTTGACGCCGCCGGCTCCGAACAATGCGAAATCCAAGCGTCTTCCGGCGATCTCGTATTGAGGTTCCGGGCTGAGGCCCCTCGCCTTCAATGCGTGATAGACTTTGCGTTCCCATTCGCTGTCAAAAACGCCTTCGCCCGACCTGGCTCGAGGTTCGGTGGCCCATGCCGCAAGACGCTGCAAGGCGATCGATTTGCCCGATCGTGCGAAAGTCAGGTCCCCAAAAATCATCGCAACAGCCCGGGCCCGTGAAATCGCCACGTTGAGACGCCGTTTGTCGCGTTGGAAAAAGGTCAGACCCGATTGCGGGCTGCGCGGCCCAATGCAGGGCGAGAACAGGATCAGGTCGCGTTCCTGACCCTGAAATCCATCCACCGTGCCAACCTTAAGCTCAGCCGCGACGCGTTTCGTCTCGGGTATCTGCCGCCCGATCGCGTTTTCCAGCTCCATCACTTGGGCCCGGAATGGAGTCACCACGCCGATGCTCCCCGCGTAGGCCTCGTCGATCAGCAGCTTTTTCAGGTGCCTAACAATTGCTGCAACCTCAGCCGGGTTTACGTTGCCATTCGGTGTAACGGCGGGGGCCGGCACGTCCTCCCACGCCAAACCCGGCTTGGCGTTCTTCGGTATGACGAGGCTTTTCGGGTCATAAGACGTCTCGAGCACGCCTCCATAAAAGGTGCTGCTGATGTAGTCCACAATAGGACCGGCAGAGCGGTATTGATGGCGCAGCGTAATCCGAACCGCGTCGGGTGTGCGAGAGGCGAAATCAAACAATGAGCGTCGGCTTTGCGCGAACCGCCCCATACGCGCAACAGGTAAGCCCTGCGCCTGCATTAAATTGCGGTCTTGTGGCTGGCTTAATTGTGGAATGAACGACAATTGCAGATCATCCCCGACCACGACAGCTCTCTTGGCCCTTGCAAAGAGCGGAATCGCAGTCGCGATATCGCATTGGCTCGCCTCGTCGAAAATCACGAGGTCGAACAAACCGTCGTGAAGCGGGATGCGCTTTGGCGTGCCGAGGATCGAAGCGAGCCAGAGCGGGCGGTGGCCCAAGACCGCCTGAGAAAGCTCCTGCGGCGGTTGCCCCCTGCCTCCAGCAAATTGCCAATCATCGGAGGCTTCGGCTATCTCTCGACGCCGATGATCGGAAACGAAACTTCTATGTGACAAGAGCCTAGGCAACAAAGTCCGAGACATGTCTTGGATTTCCGCCCCCAAGTCGACTGGGTTTTCGACAGATTGAAGTTTGTCCAATTCCTGGCGCAACTGAGAGAGACGGACCTGAAGCTGCGCGAGCGAAAGCCCCGTGAGCTTCGAGTCCAAACCGCCGTCCTCGACCTGGGGCGAGCCGGAGGGTCTTTCTTTGGACATCAAGTTCTTGAGCCACCGCAGGAGCCGTGCCCATAAAGACGGCGCTACAAGTGGAGTTGGGTCGGTAGGAAGCGCATCGGGTCGTTCACCCTGATCGGCGGCGGTTCGAATAGCGATACGCTCCAAAACATGCGTCAGCGCAAACTCGATCGCCGCCACCCGCTCCAATTGGTCCAAAGACTGCGCACGACGTTCCGCGAGGTTGAACATTTTCGCAAGCGCCACCTCGTCGACGTCGGATGGGTTGGCAGCATTTTCATTTTCGATCAATGCCTTCAACACATCTGCGAAGCCGACATCGACGTCAGCATTTGGATCGAGAGTTCGCACCATGACGGAAGCAGCGGGAGCAAGCGACCCGAGACGATCCTCCACAGCATCAAGAGCTTGGTGGTTCTTGGATGCGACCAGCACGCTGCCTCCAGACGCAAGAACCGATGCCGCCATCGACACGATGGCTTGGCTCTTGCCGGTGCCTGGCGGCCCGGTGACGACCGTAATAGGCGCTTCACAAGCACCACGCACGGCGCGCAGCTGCTCTTTGTTCAAAGAGCCCGCATCTATCGCGACTACCTTCGGTTCAATCACATCCCTATCTAAGCCGAGCACGGCACCAAGAGACGTATTTGCGATCCGCTCTCTGGACCATGACGCAATCGCATCGAGATCTCGCGCCGCACCTGCGACGAACGAACTATCCGTGGGCAGGAAGAGGGCGGCGGCATCGAAGATACCCTGATGAGACAAGTCGATGGTCGCAGCGAGATCTTCGCCCGCGATCCTACCTTTGATCTGGCTCGCGACCGATACCCGGAGTTTGTCCACGAATTCGATAGCCGGAAGACCCACACCATCGTCGGAATGGAACACATCTGCTAGGTCGTTGCGCGTCCAACCGCTCAAACGAGAGGCAGCTTGAACCCAATCCGGGTTCACCAGCACGTCGTCGGCATCAATGGACAGGACCAGATTTTCGCCAAGGCGTTCCCAACCCGCAGCCAAAAGCCCTACCGGACGCACCACCGGCACACCGCCACGTCGCCCGACGGCCAAAGGCCATCCGACTGCCAGCGCGTTCTCGTTCCCTTCTCGCCGGATGAGCGCTTCTTGAAATGTCGGGGGCAGACTGGACAGAGTGATGTGTATTTTGACTGCCGTGCCCTCATCGGGGATAACCGGTCCAGCGCCCGAAATCAGAGACCATTCGATACCATGCTTGTCTTCGACTTGCGTTGTGGCTCCTCTTGGATCTGCGCGCAGGGCCGAGCGCCAATATCGCAATAATGCAGCCGGATCGATATTGGTCGCATCGTCTTGTGCATCGGCCAATTCATCGGAGGCGATGCGCTCGTGAGCGAAACGCGCCGGGGTCCCAGTCAACATCTCCCCTTGATCACTGGCGCCCGATGTGTCCGACTGTCGAGCTGGCGCACCACCGAGCGGCAGTTGCTGCACTTGACCAAACAAGCGCCCCGTTCGATCTTTTCGGACTTTTCCAACGCGGATCAACTGATCGATCTCCGCCAATGCGGCCATGCGCTTGTCGTGATCGAAACCAGCCCCGATCAGAACGAGTATTTCCTCAGTCGACCGACCACGCGGAAATGACTTGATCATTTTGAGAATGGCCGACACTTCAACCGCTACCCCGCAGATTTATTTCTCTTTTGGACCAACACCCAACGGCTGCATGTTTTTTCTCAGTTAGCGCCAATTTGAAGTTCACAAAACTCGTTAACCAATCACATACAATTTTAACCGTAACAACCTGAAAAATCAGATATCTCAACCTGTCAACGACAGGACGAATTGCTCAGTTATGCCAAGTCGGGGACGGCATCAAAACTGGCTCTGGATGAGGTGTCAAAAATATCCATACCTCTGATCACGGACATACGCCTGGAGGCTTGGGGACTTTGAGATGCTCGATGTCGAGCCCCGGGTAAGCGATCGCGTTTATCAGCTCTACCCGCTTTGCCAAAAGTCCTTGCGGGATGATGCCGTATCGGCCTGTCATTGACGTGTCACCATGCCCCATGAGGAATGTAAATTCATAATCAAGATAGCCTGCTCTGCGCAGTGCATCAGCTGCGCCATGCCTAAACGAATACTGGCTGTAACCACGACCATTTTTGATTCCGAGGCCGGAAAGATAGCGCGAGAACATCCTGGAGAAGTCGGCCATCATCTGCCCCCTCGAATTCCGCTTGGCCTTAGGGAACAGACGTGTCTCCCCTGCCCTTTTCATACGAGAATGATGGTCTATCAATCCAAGTTCTATCAGCTGTTGGTGAACGGGTAGGATACGTTTCGAATTATCGTTTTTGATACTTTTGTCAGCACCGCCATCGTCAGTAATGTGCATGATCCAGCTACCATGCTCCTTGCGCACATCGTCAATCGTCAACTGCCCGATCTCACCCGGCCTTGCCCCGGAAAACAGCATGATGAGCGGAACCCAATAACGGTGGTCCCTTATCATCACATTCCCTGGCTGCCTTATGAAACGCGGTTGCTCATCACTCTGGCACCCAGTGAATAGTGGTGATCTGAAAATTTCGTTCAATTGCTCAGCACTGAATGTAAGGGTTTTGGAGTGCTTTTCCTTGTTGAGCGTCATGCCATCCACTGGGTTCTGATCCAGGTAGCCGTGGCTCACCAGCCATTTACAGAAGGCGCCTAAGCTTGACAGATGACGATTTACGGTGCGGGTAGTAATCGTTGGTTTTCCGACCTGCGCATTGTGCTGAACAATCTGCTCGAACGACATGCCTCGGAATACATTGCTTTCAGACGCTTTTACTGGATACTTGAGAAGCAGCGCCTTCCATTCGCGCACATTCTTCTTATTGATCAATTTCACCGGATACGTGCTGCCGACAAATTGCGCGAACAAGCCAACATCACGGCGGGCCTGGTTCAGAGTATCAGCCTTCACTAGGTTCGGATTCTCGGCCGCATAGATCTCGAACACCTCGAAAATGCTTTCGCCTGGTCCAGCCAGCACTCGCTGGCTTTCACTTGCCGGTTTCACGATCGCGTCCAGAGGAACACCACTGTAATCACCTTGATCGCGCTCTTCCGAGCGGCGCAGTGCTTCTATCTCGGCACGCATCAGTTTTCTGGCAAGTGTCTTTCTGTCAGGAGAGCCGGGCGCCAAGACCAGCTTGTTTCTCTCTAGAAACGCATCGACCTCATGTTCGATCAGTGCGGTCTCTCCTCTCGACAGATGCCTGCGTAACTCTAAGAGCCTGATTTTGCGTGCCTTGGCATCGATGCCCTTCACGCCTTGGAGGCGATCTTGCAGAACCTGAACTTCGAGCCCAGCATTTAGGAGCGCCAGCGGGTCACTGATGTCGATACCCTCTCTCTCGACAAAAGAAACCGCACGTTCCATCGCCTCGTCGATATCATCCTGCGTCGGCAGATTCTGGCGACGGGCTTCGTCTCTCTCCAGACTCTCTGTGTAATGGTTCCATACAGCGCGTTCTGCATCCTCCTCGGAAAAAGCACGCTGCGCACGAAGTTCATCGAACTCACGCTGCCATCCTTGGATGACCGGCCACAAAGATCGCTTTGCAGTAGCCTCATCGGAGGTCTTCAATGACTTCTTTAGGGTGGTCTTCCCCAAAATCCCCACAAGGTCCCTAGGGACATCCATGCGCGCATAATAGACCGCATTACGACGCCACAAATAAGTCTGCCTAGCCATCTCCGCCCCATGATTCCGGAACACCACTCCGGAACACTTTTAAGGAAAATAGTGCATTAAAGGCAATGAGTTATTGGAATTCAACCACTTGAAAATTACTGGATTTTGTTCCTACCACCCCAGCCACTTCTCCAATTTTATTGACACGATTGCACCGCATGTTTTGTGATGCGGTTTCCTGCGCCCTCAGTGTGGGGTTTCAGCGCGGGGATGCATCGAAGTAGCAAGAAATTTCCAAGGATTTCAGCACGATCCCCGGCCATTTCCAAAGAGAGTCTCAAACGCGGCCCGCCCCCTTGCTTGTGCCGCCGGCAACTGGGAGGCTGCGCCGACCGGCAACCGGCCCTGCGGACCACACGTCGCCTGGACGCGGTGCAATCTGACAGCGAGACGCAAGGGACGGAATCCGACTTATGCCAATCATGAACAAAATCGGAATAGCTGCCGTCTTGGCGAGTGTTGCATTCCAAGCGCAAGCGGCACCGGCAAGCGCCGCCGAGTCGGGTTTTCATGGATCCTATCCCTTTACCGACGTGATCACCGCGAAAAGCCAAGTGGCGCTGGAAAGCTTGGAAAACGTGAGCCTCAAGGCGTATGACGCCACAGTGACCCTGGCAAACTCGATTTACGCGCCGATTGAACAGACATTCAGCGCCTCCATTGGCGAGTGGAAATCCATGGAAGCGTCCGCGCAGGACGACGACTTCAGAAATCTTATCCGCGATAGCGGGTTCGAATTAATGAGCATCAATGTCGGCTTGGACCTATTGCCGGAATTCGGCCTGTCCTTCGAGCGCAGGGGCAACGTCACGGAAGACGTTGAAAACCTCTCGGACAAAATGGACGACCATATCGCAAAACAGCCGATCTTGACGTCCTTAGACGAGCGTTGGGTCTTTTATGTTTTAAGACGTGTATCTCAGGGTGACCGGTTCCGGAAAGTCGAAAGCGTCGACATCAAGATTCTGCCTCTGCCGGGTCTCGAGCTTGCGTATGACATTCACGGCAACCTCCAAGAGGAAAAAGACAAGATAGACACGTCCTACGAAAAACTGGCCGAAATTGAAACCAGACTGCAGCTTCTCGAGCAGCAGTCCGGTGCAGTGTCGGAAGTTTCAAAGAACGCCCGCTCGACGGCTATCGTCTCCGAATAAGCGGTATGCAGTCGAGCTTACACCGGGATGGGCGCGTCCGTCGCAGCCTGCCCCGTGCTTGACTGTGGTCGTGGATCGCCGGACCGAACGGCTGCGATCGCTGCGCGCTTGGACATCTGCTCGGAATGACCCCGGAAAAATTCGCTCGTGCCGAAGACATGCCGTCGACATGCAAATGGCCCGGCATGCCGGCTTGCTGAGCCGTGAGCTGGTGACGACAGCCATTCGCAAGATCGCGGCGGATGATTTACCAAACCTGTTCGATCGCTGAACGCGTCATGGCGGCCGGCCCCCAAGTTCTTGCCACATCAAGGCCAGTCTCAATTAAATCAATAGCAGTCAGATACTTAGTCGATACGCGAGGTAAGAATATCATTCGCGTTGTAGCACAATTCTTCGCGGATTACTCCGGGGGCCAAATCAAGCTTTGTCGTCCTCTCGCCTAGGCAGATATGGCCCATCTCCTGATCCCGTCCATGCTGTAACAAGCCGGAACAGAAGACGGTGATGGCCTTTTCCAGCGTTTGCGGTGCCGCAATGGACGTGCAGCGAACAGGAGTAGACCGTGCAACCATCATCTTATGTAAATTGGGTTGCCTCCTTGAATTTCGATGAAGCCTTCGTGCTTCTGATAGCGCCGATCGCCTTGGTGGCCGGGCTGGGGGCGCTGTTCTTCAGACTGATGTTCGGCAGCTACATTGGCACGGCCAGCACGGTTGGAACCACCAAGGCGGGCATTGCCGCCGAGATATATGCCGTGGTTCTGGGCTTCCTCGTTTTGTTCGGCTTCGACCACTTCAACGAGACGCGGCGCGCGGTAATCCTCGAGGCTTCCCTGGTTGATCGGCTGCGCGCGGAAGCCGAATACGTTCCCGCAGGAGCGCCGGATCTGGTGGCCGCGGTGGACGACTACATCTCGACCGTCCTGAACGAGGAATGGCCGCACCAGGTGGCTGGCAATGCCGAGTTCCTGATTACCGATGGGATCACGGCACTGGATCGAAAGGTTCGGAACGCGGTGTCAGGACTGGACACCCTGGATGCCGAGCGGATGTTCAAACTGGTTGACGAAATCAATGAACAGCGCGCGACGAGACTATCGGCAACGCCCGACAGCGTGGTGTCTTCGGCGATATTCCAGATGTTGATCGTCGGGCTGATGCTTTCGGTGGTCACGGGATGGTTTGTCCGTGGTCCAAGCATCCTGATCCATATGGGGCTATCCACAATCGTGGCCGGATCGATCGTGATGTTGATGGTGCTGTCCGCACAACTGACTTATCCATTCACCGGAACCGTCTCCATCCCCAAGACAGCTTTCTCTGATCTGGTCAGAAGCGGGGAAAGCTAGCGATGTTTGGTCCTGTAAACCTGCTTCAGCGATGGCTTTTCACGGTCTTTATCGTGTTCGGGACATACAACCCGTCCGGTGTGTCCTTTGTCCACTGGGCAAGTGCTCCGGAAACCAACCGGATCGTTGCCGCGGTTGTCGGCGTTGCGCTGCTAGGTGTCTTTCTGTTCATCATTCGCAGTACGTGGCGGTCAATGAAATTCATCGGAATCTCGATAACCGCAGTCTTTTTCGTACTCTTCAATGTCATGCTTGTGGATGTTGGCATCATCCCCCTTTCCAGCTCCCATGTGATCGAAATCATGAGCCTGTTCACGATTGCCAGCACATTGGCGATAGGCATGTCTTTTTCTGCGATCCGCGCTCGGCTCAGCGGCCAGATCGACTCCGACGATGTGGGGCGCTGAATTGAACTCCAAGTCCTCAAAAATCAAAGACAGAAGACAGGTCCGTCAATGAACAGATCAACAAGCCTTTCGCTTTCCATCGCCATGGCGATTTCGATACTTTCGGCATCCTCGTTGAGCGGAGAGCAGACCGACGATGTTTTCAGCTTCTTCGAGACATTCAGTCGATCAACTGCGGCCCGAGCCCAAGAAGACCAAACCACTGCCCCCGTTGCAAAGGTCTCTGGGCACGAGGCTGCGCAACAGCTGCGCCCCATCAAGGTGGCGCATGTTGTCATGGAACCGAACGACAGTTTGGCAGCCCGCCGCGAGGCTTTCATAGCCAGGGTCGTCTTGCAGCTTCAGTCCGACACGTCACGGCAAATGGCTGCGCACATCACAAAGGGAGATATATGGTGATTACGCCCCAGAAATTGATGGCGGTAGCGCTTTGCACCAACCTGTCCTGCGCCGCGGCGTTTGCCCAGGACCCCACCAGCGTCGCAGATCAAACGCCCGTCAGCGCAGATGAAAACCTCGCCGGATCGGTCAGCTGGGCCTTGGGCCCGCACCTGCAAAACGGCTTGGGTTACGCAAACCGCAAGGCCATTTCCCCGACGGTCATATTCGTCAATGACAGTCTGACGGTTGTGAAAGATGGTTATTTTACCGCAACGCAAGCGGTTTTTGATGGCTTTGACATGGCCTATGACAGCGTCTCCAAAGCCGCTGTCGGCGTGGCCAGCTTTCCGTTCAGGACTGTGAGCTTGTTCTCGGAAAGTATCCATAGCGGTGAATTCGAGAAGTTTCTCACCCTTGTTTACGACTCAGGCTTCGTCCTTTCGGAAGTGGATGTCGGCGTCGAGCTGTTGCCTGTCCTCTCGGTTTATTTTGAACATGAAAGGTCCCTTTCCAAGGAAGAGCAGGCCACAGTCACCCAAAGCATCGAGGATTACATCTCGGACGAAGAGAATTCGGTTGGCTATGCCGAGGCTTTCATCCTGCGCAGCCTGATGAAGGCCGGGGCGTATTCCGAGGATGTGGATCTGAAAGGCGTCGATATATCGGTCTTCCCTCTGCCTGGCTTCACCCTGACCTTTGACCCGGTCCGCAATCAAATACGCAACGAAATGCGCATCGAGGAATCCTCGGTGGACAGCGAAAAAGCGCTCGAGTTGGAGAAGATGCTCGAAGGCCGGCTGAAGCGCTTGGAAGCAGAAATCGCGTTGTTGAACGATGCCGCGGAAGAACCGGGACAGATCCAAAGCCCGGACGTGACACCGACCACCACCGCAGAATGATACGCTGATGGCATATGCCACTGTTGTTCTCGAGAATGCACTGGTTTGTCTGGGGATCCCTTTGGCTTTCCGCCGTGGCGTTTTCGTTCTTGCAGCATGGCTTCAGGACCGGCCGATGTTCTCGATTCAGATTTGCTATGTGCTTGCGGCCAGCTCCGGCATGGCCCTCGGGCTGACCCTATTGATGGTGGGCGGCGTGCTTGAAGCGGCAACCCTTTCCGAAATCTGGAACATAAGCGGTCATTGGCATGAATCACGGGCCCTCGAAATGTTGGCCAACAGCCTCCATGGCATGATCGACAAACTGAGCTTGATCCAGATGTCTCCGGCCACACTCGGCCTTGTCGTGTTCATTGTCGGCGCGGCAATCGTGAACGCGGCAGTGGCCATTCTGGGCTGGCGGTCCATCGCTGCCATACGCGGCTTTTCGGTGCATTGCCTGCTTGTGACGTATTACTGCGCGGCAACGATCTTCATCGTCTTGATGGCGCTCTGGGTGGTTCATTGGCTGAATTTCTGGGCGTTCCTGATCCTGCTTGTTGCGATCGAGATCAGGCGACGGGAAGAAGGCGGCACGAGGCTGTCCTTCTGATGATGTGTTGTTCCACACGCGCGGCAAAGCTTGCATCGGCCTCCCTTTTGGGGTGCGCGCTTTGGTTCGCCGGAAACCTTGCGCCGGCCTTTCCGCTAAATCCTATGAACCGGCTCAGCCTTCCGCCCATCTCGTCGACAGCTCTGGACCCCAATCTTTTCCTGTTGGTGGACACGCATTACGACCGTATCGGTCGGGTCACCAACGATCAGGACGGTGTCCATATCCGTGTTCTGAAGGTGCCCGAGCAATGCGACTGCGTCCTCGTATTGGCCGAGCCGACCTTCGGGCAGTTCTTCAAAATGACGGATCCGGACGCCCTGCACGAAATTGGTGCGGCGTTCTCCAGATCGATCGCAATGCTTCTTGTCGGGGATGGCCGTCCCCATCTCGACGAGGCCAATGCCCGGAAGATCAAGAAGATCTTCGTGGATGCGTTGAACGCATCGTTGGAAGACGACGCCTTCGCCACGTCTTCGACTGCGCTCGGGGATCACATCAAGCAAGAGATCAAACCCCGTGTTCTGGCAGATTTGAGGAGCATTCTGACCAATCGCATACTGGATGCGATCCGGTTGGTCATCGCGGATGCGTCACAAAATTATGGCTTGGATTTCGTAAAGGGTCGTTATTCGACCGAACCGCTTTCAGAGGCCATAGACAACCTGGTTTTCGATCCACGGGTCATCGCGACATTCGGTGACATCATCGCGAACACCATTGAGGATAGCAGGCTCAACACCGCTATCAGGACAATCATCGAGCAGTACATTCACAACCTGGTCTTCGCCACGCTCGAAACCGACTTCGCGTTAGACGGTGCCTTCTCGGAAAACGTGATCGCAACGGTCCACGGACTCGGCGCCCAAGGCACCGAACTCGCATTTCCCGGCGGTCGGACCCATCCTGTCATTCTTGGCCTCATCAGGAACGAACTCTTGCCCCACACGACCCGGACCGACGGTGTCCTCATCGTGATGGACCGGGATCGTGCAGGGCAATGGTTCGCGCCAGAGCGCATCTACGAGATGGACGAGGCCGCGTTGAGATGATCCGTTTCCTCGATTTGAAAGTGGCGCGCGGCACCGACACCATAGTGGAAGCGACGCAGGTGACCTGCGAGGCCGGGACATGTTCGGTGGTGGTCGGTCCAAGCGGTGGCGGCAAAACCTCCTTGCTGATGGCGCTCGCCGGTGCCGGGCATGAGGTTGGCCTACAGGTCTCCGGCAAAGTCCAAATGGCGGATGGCCGAATTTGTGACATCTCGGATTTGCAGCAACCCGTGTGCAGTCTCGTTCTTCAGAATGCCGCGCTTTACGACGAATTGACCGTTCAGGACAATCTCGACATCGTCAGCACCACACATGCCGGCAAAAGCGTTGTCGACCATGATGTGCTTTCGCGCCTTCTTGATGGGATTGATCCGTCGGCAATGCCCAACACGCTGTCCGGTGGGGAACGGCAGCGCGTGGCAATCGTACGCAGTCTTTTGCGCGGCGCGCGGATCTGCCTGATGGATGAGCCGAACGCGGGCCTCGACCCTCGACGCAGCAGGGAACTTTCCAACCTCATCAAGCAGCTCTGTGCTGCCGGCATCCACGTCCTCGTGACAACACACCATCCGCAGTTGTTCGCAGAACAGGCAGACCTGTTCTATGTCCTGGACAACGGCGCCCTGATCGAGTTGCAAGGAACGCCGGGCGACACCTTTGCAAACATTGAAGGCCTCGCCGACAAAACAGCACGCGCCGACGGCGCTATCGCAAGTGTAAGACTTGAAGGCGCCCGGCGAAGAAACTGGGCCTGGGAATTTTTCGCCAGGGACATCTGGAGCCATTGCCTGGCGCCCGCGGCCCTGCTCTACATCGGCACAGCCTGCGCATTGATCGCTTTTACACTCGGCTATGTCTCCGTAAGCCGATATCCGTTCTCGCCCATGCTGCTCGATGCAACGATCGAACGTATTGCAGCCGAATTGGGTGATGGTTTCTATCGGTTCACCATCCCTCTTATCGTGGGCATTCTGGTGGCGGCGCGAAGCGGCTCGCTGGCGACCATGGATTTGCTGCAAAAGCAGTCAAATGGATCAACGCTGGCGCTGGAACAAATACAAGTCCCGGTTCGCAGATATCGAGATGTGGGGCTGGTGTCCGCAATCTCGCTTGCCAGTGTCCTGCTGTATCTCTTCGGCGTCGTGGCCAGCCTTTACATGCTTGGCATTTCCATTGCGTCCTCGACGAACATCCCTTTCCAGCTCGTCATGGACTTCGTTGTCGAAGATATCTTCAGGCCGTCAATTCGGTCCGACGCCTGGACCTGGGTACTCGCCAAAATGCTTTTGTCCGGCGCAAGTGTCGCTCTGATTTCTCTTTTGGTCGGGCGGCAAACGGTCGGTTCGGGGATGGAAATCCGAAACTACGGGGCGCTCGCTGTGCTGATGTCCGTGCTCTGCGTGATTGCTCTGCAGACGGCTCTTATCCTGCTGGAGATGGCATGGTGAACACAAGCGCAAGCCGAAACGACCCCTTTCAAGCCGCGATGGATGACATCGTCGTCTCGCAGCAATCTTCGATAAACGGCCAAACAGGCCGGGTCCTGCAGATGATCGCTGCGGACATGGTGACCGTGGATGAGGAGGAAAAGGGCTTGTTCACGGGACTGGCCAACTTTCTCAAAGCCAAACCGATCCACAATGAAGGGGCTCTCGAAAGAGCGATCCATCCTCTCGCTGAGGCTCTTCGCGCCAAAGCACGAATAATTGGTGCTGATGCCGTGTTGAATGTGCGGGTTCATACCACAAGGGGGGTCGACACCAGAGGCGAGCGCCTCATCAGGCTTTCCGCCATTGGAACCGCCGTCTGCCTCCATGACGACCAAAACAAGGAAGAATGACATGAATTCTGCATGGCAGTACGTTGCCGCGGCATCGTTGGGCGTGTTGTGCGCGACAAACCAGGCCGACGCTCAAACAAGGTCCGTTGTTGGCGTCAACTCAATCGCTGTCCCCAGTGGCGATGCACAGTGGCTGGCGGATTGGTACAGCATGCATGAAAAACGTTCCGGGACGGTCTTCAACCCACGGGTTGATGTCACATCCCTGTCCGGACTTTCTGCGCTGTTCGCGGTGAACCCTTCAGCGGTGGCCCTTGTCCCGTCGTCGGTTGCCATCGGAAGCACTCCCGAAGACTACTTCAGGTCCGAGACCGGCGTGTCGGTTTGCCTGACCATAATAGTGGACCGCGACGGGCCCGTTCAGTCGCTTGGAGATCTGCACGCGGTCGAGGGGCAGCCACGCATCGCCGTTCCCGGAGACATTCGCCACCTCGTGGAACGTTCGTTGTCTCTCTACGGCCTGCAAGATCGCGTTGAATGGGTGGAAACGGATAACGAAGGGTCGGTCGCGGCAACGGGCTCAGGGGACGCGCATATCGGATTTCTTTCCGCCTCTGCAGACAGGGCTCCAGCGATCCTCGGGTCGCATGGCGATAGCATCGCGTTGGCCCCGGTTCCTCCGGTCGTTCTCGAAATGGGCAAGGATGACGGACTTTTTGCGACGGACCTTCCTCTTGCAGAGGCAGGCCTGTTCGAAACGGCACCCCTTTACACAAGCCTGTGCGACCCGATCGACGCGGTGACCACCAAGGTCTCGCGCTACAGCAAGACAAACTTCCTTGCCGATGACGCGCGAGACGCATCACCCGAAAATGCAGGGCTTTTTGCCAGGGCATACGACGCCCTGAACCGCCTGCTTACAATCAACCACTAATTCCGAGACCACAACGAAGGATATCACCGATGGACCAGAACCAAGACGTGCAAGAAGATACAAACGCGCCCCCCGCAGTTGAAGGGCCCGTCAAGAACCAACCGGACTCTACCGCCAGATTACTGGCCGGTACCTCCTTGGTTTGCGCGGTGATCGCTCTTGGCTACACTCTGGTCTCCGGTCAGGCGTCAGACGCTGGCCGTGCGTTGACCTCCGAAGCCGGCGGTGAGGCAACAATCGACCAGGCCGCCAAAATCGGGACCTACGATCTCAGGGAAGAGGCTCTCCTCATCGTTTCGATGGTAACGCTGGAACAAGCCCTGCAAGCGTCTCGCCCCTATGCCTACGAGCTTGCCGTCGCCATGAAAGCGGCCCAGGGACATCAGGATATCGCGGTTGTATTGGATGGCCTGGCACCAACCTCCGAGGTCGGCGTGCCCTCACAAGAGGATCTATACGAGGCGTGGCACACCCATCTGTCATCAAGTTTCGGCATAACCGCGCGTGTGGAAAACGCGGTCAACAAGGTGCTGAACTATGATCCCGAAGCACAGAGCGACATGCAGCTTTTGCAATCTGCACATGACCATCTGAAAGCCGGCGACCTATCTGCCGCCGTGGCCGTGTTGTCCAAATTGGACGGGGAGATGCGCAATGCCGTCTCGCCTTGGCTTGAACTGGCGACAATGCGGGTCGAGGTGGATGAAAAAAGCAAAGAACTCCGTCGCCTGACCTACCTGAGCGTACTTTCCGATCAGGTATGAGTTACGCCCAAGTCAGAAAAAAGCTGCCGCTCACGAGCTTCGTGCTCAGGGGCCTTCTCGTGGCGTTTCTTGTTTTTGCGACAATAAACCCATCGAAATACACGTTGACGACATGGATTCTGGCGTCGTCGGCACCTCTGAGCATTCGGCTGTTCATTGCCTTCGCCATGTTCGCGGCGTGGATCACGCTCCTGCGCATTGCATGGCAAGGGCTTCGGGCGGTCGGCTTTTTTCTGGTGTTCTTCCTTATGACGATCTTGGTCTTGTGCGAGCTGCAATTCAACATCCTCAGCGGCTTGAGCAGTTTCGCGTTGAGCATGGTTGCCCTGGCTCTCGTCACGGCCTTCACCACCTTGGGTCTGGTGGGATCTTACCTCGTGCGCTGGATCACGGGCCAATCCCCGGTGGTCAAAAATCCGCCCTGATGGGCGCCTCCTCGCATCTGTCCGGGCCACAATTTATAGACAGGCCCGTCCCCGCCGCCCCAACCGGACCCGGTTCGACCGCCCCGATCACAGCCCGACAAGATGTGCTATACCGGCGGCCGGCACGCGAAAATCCATGATGCAGGTTGCTTGCACACCGCTTTTGCCGACCTGAACCGCAGACCTGTTCATTCCAGGGTCAGGTCATTCACAACCGCCGCCGCAAACATCGGATCCACAAGACGCCGTGTGCTGGCCGAAGGACCACCACAGAGCGCCCCAAGCCATCCACCGGACGGCAGAGTTTCATTATTATCGATACAAAACAGATACTTGTGGAGACTTCCGCAAGACAGTCTCAGATGCCCACAAGACCTTGAAACGACGCAACAATTTCGCCGATACCCAAGTGGCCCAAAGCGACAAGGAACACCGGCCAATGAAGACATTCTTTTCGATACCCATGATTTGTGCATGCCTTGCAACATCCGCATTTGCACAAGGTGCTCCGGAAATAGTGCGTGAAATCAATGGCTACACTCCTCCGGGGGAGCTCAAGCCACTTCAGAACGAAGTCACGATGATCGATACGATCGATGCCAACGGCAATCGGCTCGTCGTCATGAAGGGTATCCGCGAGGCAGGTACAAGGGTCGGCATCCATGTGCATGAATACGGCGGACACACATGTGTTCTGAGCGGGACGATCACCGATTTTATCGAAGGCAAGCCGCCGATGCTCTTCAAGGCAGGGGAGTGCTATTACATGCCACCCAATGTCCCGATGACCGCCACAAATCTGGGCAGCGAAGATGCCGTGCTTGTCGACACGTTCATCGTCCCGCCGGGAAAGCCTCTGATTACGATTCTGGAACCCGGCTATCCAGGTGGCCCCAGCGAATAACGGTCCATTGACGGCCTCTGCTCGGAGTGATTGCCGCGCCGCCAAGCTGACCACAAGGGCTCTGGAAATGAAGTGGGCGGCCCACGCCCACTCGGCCACACAACCACATGTTCCAGGACCAATGTCGGTTATCCGGGACATGGACATGGTCCTTGACAGCACCGAAGGCCTGATCAACGCGCAAATCGCAGCCGACGCTTCCCAAAGTGCCGTGAAAGGCGGTCATCGCGACATGATCACCGGGTCAAACGCACGTCGGGAAAGCACGCCGTTTCGGGGTCATGGCCAGATCAAGAGGCTCAACAACACTTTGACATCGTTTTTGACAACCGGCACCCGCCGCCAGAATTTGTACATAAATATCAATCGCATAAATTCATTTCACGCGACACCCCAACAGGCTGCAGCAAGCTCCGATGCGCACATTGGCTGCATAGTCTCAACCGGATCGCGTTTCACTCACCTATGCCAAGGCGTCCCGAAAAACCAACAAAGGTCTCTTTGTGTTGACTAAACCCGCTTTCCTTTTGCTCGCCTTGGTTGCAACCACATCTGCCTCGATGACGGTTGCGCAAGAACAAGCCTCCGACTTCGCCACCGAGGAGTTCTTTGCGAATTGGGCCCTTCGTCCGATCAACACGATAGAGGCCTGGACACTTGGCTTTACGGGAAAAGGTGTCACCGTGGGCATCGCTGACGGGCCCATGCAATTCGATCACCCCGAGTTCGAAGACCGGGTGAGCACGCCAAGGCCCGCCCCTGCTTTTCCCTTGGCCGGGTTCGATGTTCCCCGGCATGGCACCCATGTCGCCGGGATTGCCGCCGCCGCGCGCAACGGGTCGGGCATGATGGGGGTCGCGTTCGATGCGAACATAGCCCATGCACAGGCTGTCAGCGCCGCGGGATATCCATCCAATCGCAATTGGGCCGATCTCATGGTGGCCAGCGGCGCCAGCGTGGTCAACGGCAGCTTCGGACCCAAGCTCTATCCCAAACGCTACATTGATGATGACGAAGATCTGCCCAACCCGAACTGGGTCGAACTGCCCTATCAAATGATCGTTGCCGATCACGTGACGCAGAATATCGGTCGCGTAAGAACGCTTGCCGAAGCGGATATCGTCATGGTGTTTTCTGCAGGAAATGAATTCTTCGACCAACCAACTGGCGCCGGGATGCCCGATGGCGAAGCGATGTTTCCGCTTATAACGCCACAAAATACGGCAAACGGAGATATATATCGCTTCGTAAGCGACGGTGCGGATAACAACGACCCCGACACGTGGATACCGTCAACTCAGGAAGAAGTCGGTGATCTGGATTTTTCCGATCTGGCTGGAACACTGATCGCCGTTACCGCCGTGGATGTGGTTTTCCTGCCCGAGGAAGCCGTCTACGCCGCGCTCACCACCTCTTTCGGAAACCGCTGTGGCGCTGCGGCCAGTTGGTGTCTCGCGGCACCGGGCGTTGACATCTATTCAACTGTCCCGATCGACGGGTACGGGCTGTCAGACGGGAGTTCCATGGCTGCTCCGCTGGTTGCCGGGACCGCCGCGCTGGTCAGGCAGGCGTTTCCCTACATGACGGCGCGCCAGGTGATCGAAGTTGTGCTGACGACCGCCTCGTCCCAGGGCTTCCCGGAAATATTCGGACATGGGCTGTTGAACGCGGGGCGCGCCGTACGCGGCCCCATCAACCTGGGCTCCGACCCCATATTCGCGGATGTTTTCGCCGTCGACACCGCAGGCCACGATTCGACCTGGAGCAACAATATCTCCGGTGTCGGAGCGATAAGCAAAGCGGGCGCAGGAACTTTGCGCCTGACAGGGCAGAACACCTATACCGGCCCCACCCTTGTCACGGGTGGGGAGCTGCAGGTGGATGGCGCGATCGCTTTGTCCAGGCTGACCGTGGGCGCCGATGCAACCGTCAGCGGGCGTGGCATTCTGGGGTCGACGTTCCTGATGGGCAACATTGCCCCCGGCAATTCGATTGGCACCCTTCTCGTCAACGGCGACCTTACATTTGCCTCTGGTTCGACCTTTACCGCCGAATTGGGCGCGAACGGCACATCCGACCTGATCGCCGTCAACGGTGATGTGCGCATTTTGCCCGGTGCCACAATCCTGGTGGCCGCAGACGGGATCATCACACCCGGACAATCCTACGTCGTTTTGGGGGCCAACGGCACGATTTCGGGCAGGTTCGATGCGGTCCGCGATCCTTACCTCTTCGTGGATTTCACCACCACTCAGGGAAGCAGCGCGCTGTCCGTCACCTCGGAACGCAATGCCACGCCCATGGCGGCCTTCGCCCTTGATGCGAACCAGGCCGCCGTGGCGCAAGCCATCGACAGCCTGCCCATGGCATCAGGCCCGGGTGCCAACCTGCTTTCAGCGACCAGCGCAACCGCAGCGCAGACAGTCTTCACAGCCTATTCCGGCGAAATCTACGCCAGCCAGAAATCCGTGCACCTGGCCGAGGCAGGAAGACTGTCGCAGTCCGTGGCTCGGCGCATGGCAAAGGGCAGACCGACAAGAGGACAGGCAGCATCCCAAGGCATATCGCGGCAGGGCCATCCACTGTCCTTCTGGGCGCAGCCTTATGGCACTTGGGGCGAATTTTCAGAACCCTCCATCGGCAGTCGCGTGACCTATTCCGGGCAGGGATTGGCCTATGGCGCCGAATTGGAGGGCAAGAGCGGGCTGCGCGTCGGAATGGCCATCGCGGTCAGTGACTCGCATGTAAACGTGGCGGCAAGCACGTCATCGACGGATGCACAGCATCTCATGATCTATGGCGCCGCCGATCTCGGAGCCTTTCGCCTGGGCGGCGGCCTGACCCGGTCCTGGCTGCAAAGTGACGTCACACGGAGTTTGCCCTACGGAACCGTCGCTTCTGCCAGTCTGGATAGCAGCCTGACACAGGCATTCACCGAACTCAGCCTGCCCCAAACGATCAATTCCAATCTTTCATGGGCCCCCTATCTGCAGACGACCTACAGCTGGTTGCGTCAAAAGCCATTCCTCGAGACCGGATCCGACGCCGCCTTGGCTGGTTCCGGCGAAACCACCACCATGGGAACACTCCAGATTGGGGCGCGGGTTCACCACAGTTGGACAGTCCACGATCGGGCTTGGGATTTCGATGCATCGGCAAGTTTGAAACGGGCCTGGGGCGATACCTCCCCCACGGCGAACCTGTCCTTTGCCACAGGCTCCATGCCGTTTGCGGTTCGGGCGCCGGATGCGGATGAGACATCACTCGCGCTGGATTTGGGCCTGGGCACCAGGATCGGCAAGACCGGCCTGCTTGATGTCGGCCTGTCCAGCGAATGGGCACGATCCCGGGAACGACATGCCATAAAGGCTTCGCTCAAGCTGGTTTTCTGAAGCGGACGCTTGGCCGCTTCCATGTTGCACCCTGCAAGTCGGCGGCTCTGCAAAAGGGGTGTCCCGGCTTGGCCTATCACCGTTTCCATCGCCTTGCCCCAAACCCCAAGCGCCCCCACTCATTGACCGTTGTCAACGCGCGCTGTCGTATCAGGCGGAAAATCGGACATGGAAAGACTCACGCGATGCATCTTCGGCGTCGTTGACGCATGTGGGTCGAACGGCTCGGGACAGCCCAGGGGAAGAGCCATGCACGAGGGCGTGGAAAACCAACGCCGGATCCTGATCGTCGCCTACCGTCGCTATCTTGTGGCGGACCGTGCGCTCAAGGCCGCCCGACGGGCGGCTCTGGTCTGGTTTCCCGACATGCCCCCGAAAAGCGCGATGCTGATCGGTGACCCCGGCTCGCCGATCCGAAGGCTGCATGACCGCAGGCAACGCGCCCTCGCGCGCCTTGTGCTGGTGCGCCAGGAACTCAAGACAGCCCAGGGGCGTGCGCTGCCGCGCCAGGGAAAAGCCCCGCTCGCATCAGCGCAGGTGACCAGAATCGAGGCGCGTCCAATCGGTCTCAGCGCACGTATCGCATCAAGTCTTCCGCCCGATCCCGCCCAAGCTTGATCTTGCACGATTCCACCGCGATGCCGGCTCCGGAACCGCCGCCGAAGGTGGTCCCGACATAGTCGCAATGCGCCTCTCGATACGCCAACCACGCCGCTTGCCCGGCTTCCAGGGCCGGCACGGCAGCGCGTCGTCCCGTCGTCTCGTCCAGTTCCTCGGCCGCGCGCATTGCGAAGCCAAGATAGATATCGACCGTCCCGTCGACACGTGTCAGCGTTTCAGCGACGCAGGCTCCGATCTCGACCTGGCTGCTGCCACCACACTCCGTCGCCGGATCCGAAAATACCGCGCCCGGCACACAAAACGCACAGAGCATTCCCGCCACAAGATGTTTCATGATGTCACCTCGGCTAGCTGGCGTCGGCTTGCGCAAGGCCCGCCGACTGTATCAAAAGCATAGTGGCTCCCCCGGGATCGAGAAACAGGAAAATCCCTTGCGCGCATGGCCTTCGCAGCGCGTGATCCCATGGCCTGAAACGGCCTCTGTCTTCGGATATAAGCCTATCCCCCGCAGTGTTCGGGGTTTCCCCAGCCCCCGAACCGCGCGCCGCACGCCATTCACCGCGCCCCCGAAACAGGTCCCCCCGGCCTTGGGCCGGGGGGTGACCGAAACGGCCAAGGTGGCCCCGTCAGGGCCACCGGCATTTCTTTCAGCGCACCGGTTTTCGCCCGGTGATCATCGCCCGAACCAGGTTTTCGCGATGCGCGTAGCTGGCGATCGCCACCCCGCCGAGATGCAGGAACACCAGGACAAGCGACAGGTTGGCTGCAACCTCGTGCACCTCTTCCCATAGCTCGCCCGCCTCATCATGGTCGTCGTCATCGTGATACACGCCCTGGTCATGCGCGCTCGACGACGCGACGATACCCGCCAGCGGCCCGCGCCCTTCCTCGGCCGCCAGCGTCCCCATGCCGGACACCGCCGTCACCCCCAGCATGATCAGCAGGGCCACCGTCATGGCGCCACCCGCAGGGCTGTGCCCCAGATGTCGCTTCGACCGACCCGACGGCAGTCCCCGCAAGTAGGTCCATACCGCCGCAGGGCCTGTGACAAAGCCGGAAAACCGGGCATGCTCCGGGCCGACAAAGCCCCAGGCAAGCCGCAAGGCGACGGTCACGGCTATGGCATAGCCTGCGGTCGTATGCAGCCATTCCGGCTCGCCTTCGGTCAGGAATGCGGTGGCGAACGCCGCCACCAGCACCCAGTGACCGATCCGGACAATGGGGTCCCACACCCGGATCGTTGTTTGCGATTGGCTTTCGGACATCAGTCGTCATAGCCCCTGCGCTGCACCGGCTCACCGGTCACGGGATGCAGATAGGCCTCGACGCGCATCCCGTTGGCGTCGATCATCTCGACTTCGTAGACCCCGTACTCGGTGTCGATCTCACGGATCTGGTAGCCTTGCGACTCCAGCTTCTGCGACAGGTCCGAAATGCTCATCCACTCGGCTTGTGGCGGCATGTTGTCGAATCGCTTGTAGTTGTCGTCTGACGCCTGGGCGCCGGCAACGAAAAGCCCGGTCGCGGTGGCAAGGGCGGCGGTGAAGAGAATCGGTGCTTTCATGGTCTGTCTCCTTGGGTTGTTGCGGCGTCAGTGCCGCGTTTGACAAACCCGTTGTCGCACATCCTTCCTGACCTCAATCTGACATGTCCTGTCAGCTTGCTGTCAGCGACAAGACAATAGAAACTGTGACCATGACACATGCACGCCCCCTTTTCGCTGCCGCCTTGGCCCTCTCCGTTCTGACGGGACTGTCCGCCTCGGCCAGCGGTGATGATCACGAACAGGCCCGCCGCGCCCTTGAGCGCGGCGAGGTCCTGCCGCTTAACCATATCCTGCAGATCGCCGAAGGCGAAACCGGTGGCCGGGTGATCGAGATCGATTTCGAACGCGATGACGGCCGCTGGATATACGAACTGGAACTGCTCACGCCGGGAGGGCGCTTGATGGAGCTCGAGATCGATGGCGCGACGGGTCGTGTCCTGAAACGCGAGTATGATGACTGATGCGCGTTCTGGCCGTCGAGGATGATCCCCGCATTTCCGCCGATGTCGCCGCAGCGCTGAACGGCGCCGGGTTTCGGACCGAAACCTGCGCCGATGGCGAAGAGGCATGGTTTCTGGGCGATACAGAAGAGTATGACCTGATCGTTCTCGATCTTGGCCTGCCCGGCATGGATGGGCTGTCCGTGCTCAAACGCTGGCGGGCTGCGGGCAGTGATACGCCGGTGCTGGTCCTCACGGCGCGCGGGACTTGGCAGGAACGCGTCGAAGGGATCGAGGCCGGTGCCGATGACTACCTGCCGAAACCGTTTCGCATGGAAGAACTGGTGGCGCGCGCCCGCGCCCTGGTGCGCCGCGCGGCCGGCCATGGCGCGGCCGTCCGGGATATCGGCCCGCTCAGCCTGGATACCAATCGCATGACGGTGGCCGTGCGCGGCGTGCCGGTGCCGGTGACCGCACTGGAATACCGCTTGTTGTCCTACCTGGCGCTGCATTCCGGCCGTGTCATCGCGCCGACCGAACTTCTCGAGCATCTTTATGGCGACGACGACGCCCGCGAGGCAAACGCCCTCGAAGCGGTGATCGCCCGGCTACGTCGCAAGCTGGGCGCCGGGGTGATCGGAACCCGTCGCGGTTTTGGCTACTTCCTCGAAGGAACGGCTGCATGAAAGTGCTGTCCCTGCGCGGACGGCTGCTGGCTGCCGGGGCAATCGCGGTTCTCCTCGCCCTCATGCTGGCGGCGCTCGGGATGGCGCAGCTTTTCGGAACCCATGTCGAGCGCCGCGCCGAGGCCGAGCTTTCGGTCTACCTCGATCAGGTCATGGCCGGGCTTGCCGCCGATAACGGGGCGCTCATACTGGCCAACCCGCCTGCCGATCCTCGTTTCTCACGGCCCTATGGCGGTCTTTACTGGCAGATATGGACCGAGGACCAGAATTTGCGATCGCGGTCCCTGTGGGATACCGAGCTGGCCCTTCCCGATGACACCCTGCGCGACGGCGAGGCCCATCGCCACCATATCGATGGCCCCGAAGGCAGCACCCTTCTGGCCCTTGAACGCACCGTGGCCCTGCCGCAGGGGCTTGGCGGCGCGCAGGTCCGTGCGGCCGTCGCCCTTGATGCCCGGGAACTGACGACAGCCAAACGCGCCTTCGTGACCGATATGGCGCCCTACCTGGCCCTGCTGGCCATCGTGCTGATCGCCGCGCAATGGGCACAGGTCACCATCGGCCTGTCACCCCTGCATACCATCGGCCAGAGAATCACGCGTCTGCGTGCGGATCGCGCCGCGCGCATGGGTGCCGACTGGCCAGCCGAGGTTCGCCCCCTGGCCGCCGAGCTGGACGCCCTGCTGGGCGCCCGCGAGGCCGATATCGACAAGGCCCGTGCCCGGGCCGGCGACCTGGCCCACGGGTTCAAGACGCCCCTGCAGGCCCTGCTCGGCGAGGCAGGCCGCCTCCGCCAGAGCGGCGAAACAGCGGCGGCGCACAGCATCGAAGAGGTTGCCACCGCCATGCGCGCCCATGTCGATCGTGAACTGGCCCGCACCCGCAGCGCCATGCGCGCCGCCACGTCGCGGGCCGATGCCGCCACGGTCATCCGCCGCGTTGTGGCCGTGCTGCGCAAGACGCCCGATGGCGGGCGGCTGGCGTGGGATCTTGACCTCGCGGACGGGTCCATGCTGGCCATGGATGAAGCCGACCTTGCCGAAGCGCTTGGCGCGCTTGCCGAAAATGCGGCCCGCCATGCCCGCGCCGCGATCCGCATCTCGCTCGCCTTCGCCGATGACGCGGCCGCGATCTGCATCTGCGACGACGGGCCCGGCCTGCCCCCGGATCGCATGGCCAGGATGACACGGCGCGGTGTGCGTGCCGATCAGACCGGGCCGGGAACCGGCCTTGGACTGTCGATCGCCGCCGAGATCGCCGACGGTGCCGGCGGGCGCCTTGAGCTGCACAACACCGAACCGGGCCTGCGGACCTGCCTGCACCTGCCCACAGCCCCCTGAAACGGCGCCGCCACCGCGCTCGCGGGGCAGCTTGCCCCGCAAGATCCCCGGACCGGCGTTATCCGTCGCGGGACTGCAGATACTCCAGCATGACCTCTGCCGACGAACGCTCCATCGGGACACCGGGCGGGTTGTCGCAAAACCCCGGCTCTGCGAACAGCTGCACGATCCGGCGGTCTTCGACCAGCATGGAATAGCGCCAGCTGCGCATCCCCATCCCCTGCCCCGAGCGATCCACCAGCATGCCCATCTTGCGGGTGAATTCCCCATTGCCATCCGGCAACATGCCCACCTTCTCGATGCCCTGCGCCTTGCTCCATTGATAGAGGACGAAGGCATCGTTCACCGACAGGCACAGGACCTTGTCCACCCCCTGCTCCAGCAGCGCGTCATGCAGCCGCTCATATCCCGGCAGGTGACTTTCCGAGCACGCCGGGGTGAACGCGCCCGGCAAGGCGAACAGCACGACGCGCTGTCCCGCGAACACGTCGTCGCTGGTCAGCGCCTGCCATTCGAACGGGTTGTCCCCCCCAAGCGCCGGGTTGCGCACACGGGTATGAAACACGGCGTCGGGCACGGTTTGCGGGGTCATGTCAGGGATCCTTTTTCAGTGTTGCATCTGTTTGCTCAGGTGTATGACAAGGGTTCAGCCGCTTGAAAAGACGCAATGCACACCGCTTGCACATCGCTGACACAGCAGCTCCATTCCAGGTAAACCAGAGGTCAGGACAAAAAGATGCACGACCTTCCACGCCATATCGACGGCTACGGCCCGGTGCGCCCCCAAGGCCCTGTCGCGGCCCCTTGCCGGTCCAAGCTGCGTGCCGATCTCGATGCCGCCATCGCCGCCTGCGACCTGAGCGACGGCGCCACCGTGTCGTTTCACCACCACCTTCGCAATGGCGACGCGGTGCTGAACATGGTGCTGGATCGCCTTGCCGCGTGCGGGCTCAAGGATCTGCATGTCGCCGCCACCTCGATTTTCCCGGTCCATGCGCCGCTGATCGAGCATATACGCACCGGCACCGTCACGCGCCTGTCGGCCAGCTTCATCTCCGGCCCCGTGGGCGAAGCGATCAGCCGGGGCCTCGTGCCTCATCCGGTGGTGCTGCGCACCCATGGCGGGCGGGCGCGGGCGCTCGACATGGGCGAATTGCAGGTCGATGCGGCCTTCGTGGCAGCACCCGCCTCGGACGAGATGGGCAATCTTTCGGGCCGCATCGGCCCGGCCGCCTGCGGCACGCTCGGCTATCCGCTGACCGATATCGAGGTGGCCCGCAACGTGGTGGCCGTGACCGATACGCTGGTGCCCTTCCCCGCCCCGGCCATCGATATCCCGCAAGGCAAGGTGCATCACGTCGTGGCGGTGGACCGGATCGGCGATCCGTCGGGCATCGCCTCGGGCACGACCACCCCCGCCACCGACCCCGTCAGCACCCGGATCGGAGACAGCGCCGCCGCCGTGATCGCCGCCAGCGGCCTCCTGTGCGATGGCTTCTCGTTCCAGACGGGTGCGGGTGGCATCTCGCTCTGTACCGCCGCCGCCGTGGGACGCCTGATGGCCGACCGGCACGTCACCGGCAGTTTCTGCGCCGGCGGGATCACCGGCTTTCATGTCGATATGCTGAACGCCGGCCTCTTCCGGGGGCTGATGGATGTGCAATGCTTCGACCTCGACGCCGTGCGCTCGTACCAATCGGACCCCCGCCACCAGATGATGAGCGCGGCCACCTATGCAGGCCCCCATATCGGCGGCGCGGTGGTGGACCGGGTGGATGCCGTGGTTCTGGGCGCGGCCGAGCTGGACCTTGCGTTCAACGTCAACGTGACCACCAAGGCAGACGGCATCGTGATCGGTGGCTCGGGCGGCCATGCCGACACCGCCGCAGGCGCGCGCCTGACCATCGTGACGACGCGCCTGACCGCTGCGGGCTTTCCCAAGATCGTGCCGAATGTGGGCACCCTGACCACCCCCGGCGCCACGGTCGATGTGGTGGTCACCGACCATGGCATCGCCGTCAACCCGCTGCGCCCCGACCTGGCCGAACGGTTGCGCGCCGCCGGGATCGCGCTTTGCGGCATCGAGGCGCTTTGCGATCAGGCCGCCCGCCTTGCCACGCGCGCCGCACCGCCCACCCCCTCGGGCCGTGTGGTGGCGGTTTCGGAATACCGCGACGGCACCATCAGCGACGTGATCCGCCAGATCGCCGATGGCCGGACAGGCACCTGACCGGCAACGCGCCGTATCATTGCCTTGGCCGCGCACCGCGCTAAGCCCAAGGGCAAGACGCAAGGACCCCTCATGCCCCGCCCACACCCCGCCGCCTTCGCCATCCCCGGAGATCTGTCCAGCCCCACGGGCGGCTATCACTATGACCGCAGCCTGTTGTCCGCACTGCGCGACACCGGCCGCGAGGTGGCCCATATCCGCCTGCCCGATGGGTTCCCCCACCCGTCCACGGCGCAGATCTCCGACGCCTGCGACCAGCTGGCGCAGGTGCCCCGCGACCATGTGCTGATCGTCGACGGGCTGGCCTTCGGCGCGCTGCCCACAGACGCGCTTGACCGCATCGCAACCCCGATCGTGGCGCTTGTCCATCACCCGCTCGCCCATGAAAGCGGCCTGCCCGCCAGCGACGCCGAAAGGCTCCGTGCGCTGGAAACCGCCAATCTTGCCCGCACCGCCCATATCCTCGTGCCAAGCCCCCATATAAAGGCGGTTCTGGTGGCCGATTACGCCGCCCATCCGGATCATGTCACCGTGATCCGCCCCGGCAGGCCCGATCTTGCGGCGCAGGCCGCGCCGACCCCCGCCACGCCCGATCCGGCTGCGCCGCCTCTGATCCTGTCGGTCGGCCTGCTGCACCCGCGCAAGGGCCATGACATCCTGATCGACGCGCTGTCGCGGATCACCGATCAGCCTTGGCGCGCGGTCATCGTCGGCGCGCCATGGGCGCCCGGACATGCCGATGCCCTGACCCGGCAGATCAATCGCGCGGGCCTTGCGGGCCGTGTCCATCTGGCAGGCCGGCTGGAGCGTACCGCGCTCGACCGTCTTTATGGCGACGCCTACGCCTTCGCACTGGCCACCCGCTACGAAGGCTATGGCATCGTCTTCGACGAGGCGCTGATCCACGGCCTTCCCATCGTCTCGACCACCGCAGGCGCGGTGCCCGGCACCGTCCCGCAAGATGCAGGCACGCTTGTCGCGCCTGGGGATGCCGAGGCCTTCGCCGACGCCCTAGGCAACCTTCTGCGGGACAAGCGGCTGCACGCCGCCCAATCCGCCGCCGCCACCCGGGCGGGCGCATCCCTGCCCCTGTGGTCCGATGCCGCCGACCGTGTGGGCGCGATCCTCGACCGGATCGCGGACCACGCCGCATGAGCGCCGCCGACCTTTCGCTCGCCGTGACCCTTGCGCAGCAGGCCGGCGACATTCTCATGGGCCACTGGCAGACCCGGGACAGCCTTGCCATACGCACGAAACGCGCCGGCGATTTCATGTCCCGCGCCGATCTGGAGGCCGAAACCTTCCTGCGTGACGCGCTGCGCGCCGCCCGCCCCTCCGACAGCTGGCTCGGCGAAGAAACCGGCTCGGACGGTCACTCCGACCGCACCTGGATCGTCGATCCCCTGGACGGCACCACCAATTTCCTGCGCGGCATCCCGCACTGGGCCGTCTCCATCGCCCTTCTCGAGGCAGGCAAACTCAGCGTCGGCGTGATCCACGACCCGATCAAGTCCGAGACCTTCGCAGCCCGCACAGGCGCCCCCGCCACCCTGAACGGGCAGCCGATCCGGACCGCCCCGACCAAAACCATGGCAAACGCGCTGTTCGGCACCGGCATTCCCTTCGGCGGCATGGCCCATATCGACGACCACGCCGCCGATATCGCCCGCCTGATGCCGCTCTGCGCCGGGGTGCGCCGGATGGGGGCCGCATCGCTTGACCTGGCCTATGTCGCCTCCGGGCGGCTCGACGGGTTCTGGGAACGCCGCCTGCAGCCTTGGGACATTGCCGCAGGCCTCGTCATCCTGGACCAGTCGGATGCGCGCACCGAAGGCTGGCACAAGGCCGAAAACCCCCGGGACACCGGCACTGTCCTGACGGCGACACCCGCGCTCTTCGACGCCTTTGCCCAGGTCCTTCGCGCAGGCTGAGCCGCGCGGATCACATGCCGTCACTCCGGCAGGCGCGCGAAAAGATCGCCCGAACCGGCATCCGCCCGCAATCCGTCCAGCCAGTCCCTCGCCGCCGCCGCATCGCGCCAGTCCGGCCACAGGAAACCGCCCGTCTCGCCCTGCACCGGGTTGAACCGGTAATCTCCCAATTCGCCAAGCCGGTCGATCACCGCATGGGTCAGATGCGGAAATCCCGGCAGAAACTCGACCGAGATCAGCGGCACCGCCTGCGACAGCCCCGCCAGAACCTCGATCTCGAACCCCTCGACATCGATCTTGATGTAGCGCGGCACGCCATATCGCGCGATCAGCCCGTCCAGGGTGACCATCCGCACGCGCTGCCTGCGATCCCATTTCACATGGCCGAAACCGGGCGCGTCCCGCGCGCCCTCGACGAAATCACCGCGCAGGGACGACACGGTGGGATGACGCGACGACACCGCCATCTCGGCCTCGGTCTCGGTGGCGCCCGCCGCCGCCTCGATCAAGGTGATGTCGCGCGGCAGCGTCAGGCGCAGATATCCCGCAAAGGGATGCTGCGGCTCCAGGGCCACCACCTGCGCACCCGCCGCCCGCATTGCCCGCGCGCGCGTGCCGACATGCGCGCCCACATCGATCACCAGGTCCCCGGGCGCCAGGATCCCGCGATAGAATCGACGCCAGGCCCGCATCGCCACGGGATTGTGATAGATCACCACAGATCGCAGAAATCCCAGCCACAGCGCCATTGATCCACCTTTCCTGACCACATAGCCTGACATAGCACGCCATCCGGCCTGTCCAGCACGCAGACCGGCGAAGCTTTGCACAAATTCCTGTCCCCTCTTGTCTCTGGCGCATGTGGTCTACCTACTAACGTATAGTTAACGAAGAACGGTTTCCCGACGGTGCACCGCCACATGACCCAGTTCCCGCCCTCTCCGCAGCCCCAGTCACGGGGATTTTCCGGCATGACCCTCGCGATCCGGCGCCCGGTGACCCGGGCATGACCGCAACCGCCCTGTGGTGTATCGCACCCCGACAGGTGGAACTGCGTCCGGCGCAACCGGGCGCAGGCGTCGCCGTCGACACCCTGTTCACCGCCATCAGCCGCGGCACCGAGCGCCTGGTCTTCGAAGGCCGTGTCCCCACGACCGAGCACGACACCATGCGCGCCCCCGCACAAGAGGGCGCGTTCCCCTTCCCCGTCAAATACGGCTATTGCGCCGTTGGCCGCGTCTCGGAAGGCGACATGCAGGGCAAGACCGTCTTCGCCCTGCATCCCCATCAGACCCGCTTTCGCATGCCGCGCGCGATGCTGACCCCCCTGCCCGACGGGCTGCCGCCCGAACGCGCCGTGCTGGGCGCCAACATGGAAACCGCCCTGAATATCCTCTGGGACAGCGGTGCCTCGGCCGGCGACAGGATCGCCGTGATCGGCGCGGGCGTCGTCGGCGCGCTTGCCGGCTACCTCGCCGCGCGCCTGCCCGGCGCCAATGTGACCCTGGTCGACACCTCACCATCCCGCGCGCCTCTGGCCGATGCGCTTGGCTGCGCTTTCGCCGCACCTGACATGGCGCCCCGGGGCTGCGACGTGGTCATCCATGCCACCGCCACCGCCGCGGGCCTTGCCACCGCGATCGACTGCGCCGGCGCGGACGCCACCATCGTCGAGGCCAGCTGGCACGGCGAGGGCAGCACACCGGTTCCCCTTGGCGGTCCCTTCCACAGCCGCCGCCTGCGCCTTGTCAGCAGCCAGGTGGGCCATCTGCCCCCGGCCCGCGCCCCGCGCTGGACCCATGCGCGCCGCATCGCCAAGGCGCTCGAGCTGTTGCGCGATCCGGCCCTGGACGCGCTGATCTCGGGCGACACCCCGTTCGAGGACCTGCCGGCACACTACGCGCAGATCCTCGCCGATCCCGACACGCTGTGTCACCGTATCCGTTACACCACACCCACCTGAGGAGAGCCCATGTTCGCCGTCGAAGTCCGTGACCACATCATGATCGCCCATTCCCTGCCATCGCCCGTCTTCGGCCCGGCCCAGGGCATGCATGGCGCGACATTCATCGTCGATGCCGCCTTCTATACCGCCGATATCGACGCGCACGGGCTGGTCGTGGATATCGGCCTCGCGACCGAGGCGCTGACCGACACATTGGCGCCCCTGCGCTACAAGAACCTCGACGAAATCCCTGAATTCGCGGGCAAATTCACGACAACCGAGTTCCTGTGCAAGCATATCTTCGACCGCATGGCCGAGGCGGTCCGCGACGGGCGGCTCAAGGATGACGGGCGCGTACGCAAGCTGCGCATCCAGCTGCACGAAAGCCATGTCGCCCGCGCCTGGTACGAGGGTGACATCTGACATGTCCTTTTGCGCCGAATGGCTGGCCCTTCGCGAACCCGCCGACCATGCCGCGCGGGACAGCACCCTGCTGCGCCGTGCCGCACACGCGGCCGGGGCGGCGCCGGTCATTCTGGATCTCGGCTGCGGCACCGGCTCGACCGTGCGCGCGATGGCGCCGCATCTGCCGGCGGGCACCTGCTGGCGGCTGGTCGACAATGACCCTGCCTTGCTGGCGCAGGCCGCCAGCTCCGCTGGTCCCGGCGCGCGCATATATGCGCTCGACCTGGCCGATCCGGGCGCGCTGCCTCTTGATGGGGTGACGCTCGTGACCGCCTCGGCGCTTCTGGATCTGATGCCCCGTGACTGGGTCGCGGCGCTGGCCTCGCGGCTCGCGGTGCCGTTTTATGCCGCGCTCTCTTATGACGGGCAGATGTCCTGGGATCCCGCCGATCCGCTCGATGCGCCGGTCACGGACGCCTTCAACCGCCACCAGCTGGGCGACAAGGGGCTCGGCCCCGCCCTGGGACCGGACGCCACCGCCGCAAGCGCCGCCATCTTCGATGCGGCGGGCTTCGACGTGACACAGGCCGACAGCCCTTGGCAGCTTGGCCCCGACAGCGCCGAGCTTCATGCCAGCCTGCTTGACGGCATCGCCACCGCCACCGCCGAAACCGGCCTCGCCGCTGCGCAGGACTGGGGCCGGATGCGGCGTGATACAGTCGCCCGCTCAACCTGTACCATCGGGCATCGCGATATCCTGGCCATGCCCCGCCACGCTTCAACGGAGACCGAACATGCAGCCGATTGATGTCAATTCCCGTGTCTGGGAACGGCTTCTGGCCGTGCGTCAAGGCCGCTCCTGCACCTGTTGCGGCCATTGGAACAACGACGAGACCGCCGCCCTCGCCCTCTATGGCCCCTTGGCGCGGCGCGATCTGGGGCCGATCACGGTGGCCCAGATCGGCCAGTCCCTCGATGGCCGCATCGCCACGGTGACGGGGGATGCGCGCGATGTCTCTGGCCCGGACGGGCTGGCGCATCTGCACCGGATGCGTGCGCTGGTGGATGGCGTGGTCATCGGTGTCCGGACCGCCCTGCATGACAACCCCCGGCTGACCGTGCGCCTGTGCGCAGGCCCGAACCCTGCGCGCATCGTGATCGACCCTCGTGGCCGCCTGCCGGATGACGCGCCGCTGTTGCGCGCCGATGGCACCCGCCGGATCGTCGTGCAGGCCGTGGATCGCCCGCGCCCCCCCGGCGTCGAGGTGATCCGCCTCGAGGAAAGCGACGGCATGCTCGACCCCGGTCAGATCCTCTCGGCCCTGCGGGCGCGGGACCTGTCCACCCTGATGATCGAGGGCGGCGGGATCACCATCTCGCGCTTTCTGGATGCGGGCCTTCTGACCCGGCTCCAAGTGGCCATCGCTCCGCTCCTGATCGGCGACGGCCCCCAGGGTCTGACGATGCCGTCCCCCACGCGAACGCTGTCGGACGCCATTCGCCCGCAGACCCGCGCCTTTTCCCTCGGATCCGATGTGGTCTTCGATTGCGCGCTGAATGACGCAGCCCTGGCCGCCGCCGTGCCCCTGCATGCCCCCCCGGTGCGGCTGGCCCAGCCCTGACCGGCCCCGATCAGCCCGGAACACCCGGCGCGCGCCGCCGCAGACACATGAGGGCGACCCCCGGAAGGGCCGACACCAGCACCATCAGGCCAAAGGCGACGCTGGCCGCCAATCCGCCCGCCGCCGACGCACCCGCCACCGGAAACAGCACCACGGCCGCCCCCTCTCGCAGGCCCCAACCGCCGATCGTCAGCGGCACCAGCATCGTCAGCAGGATCAACGGCACGAAGGCCGCCACGGCACCGAACGTCAGGGGATGCCCGACCGCCTGCGCGCAAAACCCGAACGCCGCCAGGTTGCACAGGGCCGTCGCAAGGCTCAGCGCGATCTGCGGGCCGATCACCTGCCGCGCGAAGAGGCACCGCACCATCCCCTGCCAGAGCCGTGCAACCGCGCGCCCGATCCGCCCCCGCCCACCTGCCAACGCAACAGCACAGACCGGCACGATCAGCCCGCAGGCCAGGAACAGCATCACCGGCGCCATCAGCCAATCCGGCCAGACCACGCCGCCCGGCACCGCCAGTGTCCCCCCGAAGGCCACCGCCGTAACCGCATAAAGCCCCATCTGCCCCGCCAGACGCTCGAAGATCACCGACTGGCCCGACGCCAGCAACCCGGCCTGCCCCCGTGCACGGATCGCGCGCCCCGCATCCCCGATCACGCCCCCGGGCAGCGACTGGTTCACCACCTGGCTCAGGTAATATTCCCGCAGCGCCTCGATGCGGCTCAGGTGAATGCCCAAGGGCGCCGCCGTCAGCCGCCAGCGCAGCGCGGACAGCACCGTTTGCAGGCTGAGCGCCGCCAGCGCCGCAAGAAGCCAGACAGGCTCCGCGCCTTTCAGGCTGCGCGCGGCATCGGCCCCTCCGGCCACCCGCCACAGCAAGGCCAGCAAGACGACGGCCAGCACCCCTTGCCCCAGCCGCATCGCCCTGGCCCGCATGGTCGGCCTGATCATCTTTCCGCACCTCTGCCCGATCCGGCCTGCACACCCGGGCCGGAATAGGCCTCGATCAACAGGTCGCGCATGTCCTGCATCCCGCGCAGCGGCGCGCCCGCGTCGGGGATCAACCCGTCGGCCCATCCCCAATGGACGATCCCCGCCACCAGGTCCGGCGGACCGATCACATGCACCGGCACCTCTGCGCGGGTATCCAGCGCCACGAAATCCGCGGCCTGGTGATCCCCCAGCACGATCATCAGCGGCGGATCACCGGCATGCCGCGCGGCATAGGCGAAGACCACCGATAACGCATAATCCACCGCCTCGCGGTACTGCGCGCGCACCCGGTCCCGGTCGCGCCAGACCTCTTCCGGCGTGGGCCCGGATGTGGCCATCTCGTTGAACACCCGCCCGTCCCCGATGGTCTCCCACGCGACCAGGTCGGGCACCGGCACCCAGGGCGCATGCGATGACCCAAGTGCCACCTGCACAAAGGACGGCGCCGCCGTCCCGTCATCGCGCACCAGCCGATCCAGCGCCGCAAAGGTGAATTGATCGGGCATCGTCACCCAGTTGAAGGCCGCGCCCTCATACCCCAGATCCGCCGCCGCCAGCACCTTGTCAAAGCCCATCACCGCCGATTCCGGCCAATCCAGCGTGATCTGCGGCATCACCGCCGCCGTGCGAAACCCCGACCTTGCCGCGATATGAAACAGCGTCTCCCGCCCCGACGCCAGCACCGCGCCATAGCGCGTCTGGTCGTTGACCAGAAGGCCATTGGCAAATGTCGCATGCGCAAGCCAGCTCTGCCCGCCCCGCGTGGGCGAGGTCACCAGCCCCGATACCATCGCCAGCCCCAGATCCCGCAGCACCGCCTCGTTCCGCTCCAATGTCCCGCGATGCATCCCGGCATAGAACGGCGTGTCCAGGCTGGTGCGCCCATAGCTTTCGACAAACACCACCAGAACATCACGGTCGATCCGGTCCAGCAATCCAGACACCCCCGCAAACGGGTCCTGCCGCGCCGCGATGCGAAACGCCTTGAGGTCGCGCAGCGTGTCGCGCACCATGACCACCCGTTCGACACCCACGCGGGCGGTGAAGGCGGCGCCGGGCGGGCTGACCCCAAGGCTCCAGCGGCCCATGGCCTGCCCGATCTCGGCCACCGCCAGCACCGCCGACAAAAGCGCCCCCGTGCCCGCGATCCACGCAGTGCGGCGCGGTGCGGCAAGGCCGCCCCAGACCCCCGTCGCCCACCAGATCGCCCAACCGATCCCGACCGCTGCCAGGATCGCCGCCAGACCGGCCAAAACCGCAGGCACCGCGCCGACAGAGCCGGCCAACAGGCGCAGGCCCGCCTCGATCAACATGACATCCGCCACCGGGTTGAACCCCCGCGCCAATGCCGTGAACATCGCGAAATCAGCCGTCTTGAGGATCACCAGAAGCGTCAGCGCCCCGCTCAGCGCGATCCGCAGCACCTGCAGCGCGCGCCCCCTCAACGCCACCAGCGCCAGCATGAGGACCGGCAATTCCAAAGGCACCAGCAGCAGCGCCCGCCAGGTCATCGCAGCCGGATGATTGGGCTGGATCAGCACCAGGTGCAGCACCAGTGCCGCCGCCACCAATCGGATCAGGTCGCCGCGGCCCGGCACGCTCAAGCGCGCCTCCTCCACAGCCAGAGGATATCGCGTCCGAACGACCAGCACAGCGCCAGCGCCGCCACCGCGATCACCGCCTCGGCCAGCGGCGCGGGGATCACCGGCGCCTGCACCGCGATCAGCACGGCGATCTGGATCACGCATACCCATTTGCGCCCGATCCGCTCGGGCAGGGGCGCGGCCAGCCACGGCATCACGCGCCCGGCGGCGACAAACACATATCTCGGCAGGCCAAGCAACAGAACCACGGCCCCGACACTGCCACCGACCAAGGCGTTGGCCGCCAACACAAGGCCAAGCCCCGCATCCACCTCCATGTCGAAGCGTGCTCCGAACTGCGACACCAGATGCTGGCGCCGCGCAAGCCAGCCATCGACACCGTCCAGCGCAAGCGCGACCGCCGCCACGATGAAAACACCCCATTGCGCCGCGCTTCCCGCCACAAGCGGCGCGATCAGCGCGGTGGTCATCGCCAGCCGCATCAGCGTCACGAGGTTGCAGAACCCCAGCACCCGGTACGGATAGCTGCGCGCCATGATCCGCCCCGCAAGCAGGACCGCCACACCATAGACCGCAAGGGCCGCGCCCACCGACAGCCCGTCGCCCGCGCTCAACTCCAGCCCAAGCGCCACGACCCCCAAGGCCCCAAGGCCCGCCGCCGCCACAAACCGCCAAAGCGGCGTGAACCGGCCTCTGGGGTCGGGCGCAGGGGGCACGGGCTGTGCGATCTGGGGACAGGCGATACTCATCCTTCTAAGTTTAGCGCAACGCCGCAACGGTCAAGTGCCTGCGTGGATCGCTGCGCGCCAACCTGCTCATGTCGCTTGAACCGGCGCTTTCGGACGCTACCTGCAATTGAAAGGATCGCATGATGGATCACACAGAACAGCACTACACACAGGTCGCACGGCTTCTGCACTGGATCATGGCCGTACTCGTGCTGGCGATGATCGCCGCCGGGTTTCTCATGGTGCAGGACGGGCTTGGCCGTCCGTTGCGCAACGCGCTTTTCATTTTCCACAAGAATACCGGCGTCGTGCTGTTGATCCTCGGTCTTCTGCGCATCGCCTATCGCCTTGCATACCGTCCCCCGCCACTGCCCGCCGACATACCCGGCTGGCAGGCCCGTGCTGCAGGCGCAAGCCACCTGGCGCTCTATGCGCTTATGGTGGTGATGCCCGTCGCGGGCTACATCCGGGTCAAGGCGGGCGGCTTCCCGATCGAGCTGCTTGACGCGCTCGGCATCCCCGCCTTCGTGCCGCGCTCGGACATGCTGGCAGAGCTTGCCAAGACCACGCACCATTATGGCGCAATCGTGATCACCGGGATCATTCTTGCGCATGTTTCCGCCGCTTCCTACCACGGTTTGATCCGCCGCGACGGCGTCTTTTCGCGCATCTGGCCACCGCTGGTCCGACCGCCTCGATAGCCTCTTGTCGGGCTGCAAACGCACGATATGTGTTGGCGCTAACGGGCCCGTCGAATCAACGACGTGAGCCTTTGTTTCAAGGGATGCAAACCAACTGCCATGGCACTATCCGAACATCTTTCGCGCCCGGCCGGAACGCCGGCTGCCTCATGGCTTCCCGTGCCCGGCGCGGGCACGGTTTTCGTCGGTCTGACCCTCGCGCTGACAACGCTCGTCACCGGCGCCTTCGCCCTGTCGATCGGCGAATGGACAATATTCGCCCTCGCCGCCCTGCCGCTGCTTGCCTTGAACGCGGCATGGGTCTCGGGCGGGGCCGCGACCGCCCTGATCGGGCTGCTGCAACCGCCGCGCCCGATGCCTGCGCCGCCCGCCCAGTGGACCCCGGCGGGCACGACCGCGATCCTCGTGTTGATGTGCAAGGAAGATCCCCGATCCGTGGCCAGCTACCTGCGCGACCTGCGCGCGCAACTCGTCCGCGACGGGTTGGACCGGGCCACCTCGATCTTCGTGCTGTCCGACACCTATGGCGATGATCCCGTCGCCCTCGAAGACAGCACCTTCCGCGATCTGGTGGCCGACGGCACGATCACCTATCGCCGCCGCGCGCAGAATACCGGGCGCAAACCCGGCAATATCGCGGACTGGCTCAATGCGCATGGCGCAGGCTTCGACTACATGCTCGTGCTCGACGCCGACAGCCGCATGTCCTCGGGGCGCATCCGCCGCCTGATCCACCAGCTCGAGACACGCCCCCGCACGGGCCTTGTGCAGGCCGGCATGGCGCTCACCCCGGCCCATAGCCGCTTCGGACAGCTTCAACGCACATCCGTGCGCCTCATGTCCGCCAATTTCGGCCGGGGCATGGCGGCCTGGGCGGGCCAGAGCGGCAATTACTGGGGACATAACGCCATCATCCGCGTCGCCGCCTTCCGCAGCGCCGCGCGCCTGCCCCATCTGCCGGGGCGCGCGCCCTTCGGTGGCCCCCTGCTCAGCCACGACTTCATCGAGGCCGCCGTCCTGCGCCGCGATGGCTGGGCGATCGAGCTGGACCCGGATCTGACCGGCAGCGCCGAGGATGCGCCCCAGACTCTCGACGCCTTCCACCGCCGGGATCGCCGCTGGTGCCAGGGCAACCTGCAACATCTCTTCATGCTCACCGCCCCCGGATTGCACCCGGTCAGCCGGTTTCACCTCGCCTCGGGCGTGGTCAGCTACCTGGCCGCGCCGATCTGGCTGCTCCTGGTGATCCTGATGGCCTCGGGGGCGGTGCCGGTGTCCAGCGCCCTGCCCTTCGCGCTGATCGCCGCCGTACTGCTCCTGCCCAAGCTCTGCGCGCTGGCGGGCCGGATCACCCAGGCCCGCACCCTGCGCCGCCGGTGGACCTCCCTGCGCGCCTGGACGGCCGAGTTGATCCTCTCAAGCCTCGTCGCCCCGATCATGATGATCCGCCAGACCGGCGCGGTGCTCTCGGTGCTCTCGGGCCGGGACTGCGGCTGGAAATCCGCGCGCGCCCCCCGCTGGCAGCCCCCTCGCGGCCTGCCCGAAAGCGCGGCGGGCCTCGCCATCACGGCCCTCGCCGCCCTCTCCGAGGCCGGCGCGACGCTCTGGCTGGCTCCGCTCATCCTGCCGCTTCTCGGCGCCCCTCTGCTTGTGCGCCTGCTGGACGCGCCCGCCCGATGAAGCGCCGCGCCTTTCTTGCCGGGGCCTCGGCCCTGCTGGCCGCGCCGCGCATGGTCCGGGCCGACAGCGCCGCGCCGGGCGATCTTCTGGGGCTGGCCCGCAGCATGGCCCGACAGCCCTACAAGCCCAATGAAACACCGTTGTCCCCGCCCTTCGCCGGGCTGGACTATGACGCCTATCGCGGCATCCGGCCCCTTGCGGGCCGCGCCGCGCAACTGCCCGTCGGCCCGGGCTACAGCGTCGATCTCCTGCCGCCCGGCCTGTTCTTCCCCGATCCCGTCCGGATCGAACTGCCAGGCCCCGACGGCGTGCATGTCGTGCCCTTCTCGCCCGATCTCTTCTCGTTCGAGCCGCGCTATTTCGGCGACATCCCCGACACCTCCCCCGGCGCCGGCTTCTCGGGCTTCCGCCTGCGTCACCCGCTCAACACCCCCGATGTGCTGGACGAAGTGCTGGTCGTCCAGGGCGCCAGCTATTTCCGGGCCATCGGGCAGGCCATGGCCTATGGCCTCTCGGCGCGCGCCGTCGCACTCGGCACCGGCGGCCCCACCCCCGAGGAATTTCCCCGCTTCACCCATCTGCGCCTGCATCCGCCGCAGGACGGCACGATCAGGCTCGAAGGGGTGATCGACAGCCCGTCGCTGGCCGGTCACATCGACCTGACCCTGCAGCCCGGCGCGGACACGCAGATGCAGATCGCCACCACCCTGCTGCCCCGCCGCGAGATCGCGGATATCGGCGTCGCCCCCCTGACCTCGATGTATCTCAAGGGGCCGATGCGCGCGGCGGTGTCCGACGATTTCCGCCCCCGCGTGCATGACAGCGACGTGCTGGCGATCACCAATGGCGCGGGCGAGCATCTTTGGCGCCCCATCGCCAATCCCGCCAGCCTGCAATCCTCGGCCTTCGTCGATGACGGGCCCTCGGCCTTCGGCCTCTATCAGATCCCCCGCCGCTACACCGATTACGAAGACACCGAAGCCCGCTACCACGAGCGTCCCTCGGCCATGGTGCGCCCCTCGGACGATTGGGGGCGCGGCGCCGTGGTTCTGGTGGAAATCCCGACCGACACCGAATTCATGGACAACATCGTGGCCTTCTGGCGCCCCGAGGCGCCGCTCCTGCCCGGCAGCGAACACCGCTTCCGCTACAGCCTCGACTGGACGCTGGCGCTCCCCGATCAGGCGCCCGCGATGCGCATCCTCCAAAGCCGCTCGGGCCGCGAACATGACCGCCCCGGCACGCGGCGCTTCGTGATCGACCTTGCGGGCGATGCCCAAGGGCTCAGCCCCGATATCTCGGCCAACGGTCCCGCCCGCATCGGCGGCATCGGCGTCTTTGCCTTGCCCGAGGGGCTTGGCACCCGCGTCACCTTCCTTCTGACGCCGAAAGACAGCCGCGCCATCGACCTGCGCATGATGATGCGTGACGCGGCAGGCCAGCCCGCAAGCCCGGTCTGGCTGCACCGCTGGACCCCGGCGCGCGACGGCGGTGTCTGACCCCACCGACCCGCGCCGCGATCGCGGCCCGCCCCTTCTTCAGCACCGGACGCCTGATAATTTCACGCGCTGTCAATGAGTTACAGCCCATAGTTGACTCAAAACCTCAACCCTGCATCCAGCGTTGATCGAAACACGGTATTGGGGCAAACTCGTCCGGCATGCGCCGTGAACGACCTGCGACACTCTGGCCCGCGCCGATGCGGGCCAAGCCGACCCCAGGATCAAGATCCTGTTACAAACGATCGCTACGCCCGGCGCACGCATGAACTCAAAGGGGGGGTATCCCATGAAACTGACGACGACGCTGACCGCTCTTCTCGCCTTGACCGTGGCGCTGCCTGCGCAGGCCGAATTCAAACTGGGCGACCGCTACACCGACGCAGACGGCGATCTGATCGCCGACATTCCCGCCGACGCGTCCGAATGGATCGACCCCGACACGCTGATCTTCGCCTATACGCCGGTCGAAGACCCCGCCGTCTATGCCGAAGTCTGGCAGGGCTTTCTTGACCACATGGCCGAATTGACCGGCAAGAAGGTGCAGTTCTTCCCGGTCCAGTCGAACGCCGCCCAGATCGAGGCGATGCGCGCCGGCCGCCTGCATGTCGCGGGCTTCAACACCGGCTCCAACCCTCTGGCCGTGGCCTGTGCGGGCTTCCGCCCCTTCGCGATGATGGCCGGTGCCGACGGCTCTTTCGGCTATGAAATGGAAATCATCACCTACCCCGATTCCGGCGTCACGGCGGTCGAGGATCTCAAGGGCAAGCAACTGGCCTTCACCTCGGAAACCTCCAACTCGGGCTTCAAGGCGCCCTCCGCGATCCTCAAGGCCGAATTCGGCATGGTCGCGGGCGAGGATTTCGAAGCCGTCTTCTCGGGCGCGCATGACAACTCGATCCTCGGCGTCGCCAACAAGGATTACCTTGCTGCTTCGATCGCCAACTCGGTCAAGGGCCGCATGATCGACCGCGAAGTCGTCTCCGAGGACCAGCTGGTCACGATCTACACCTCGCAGACCTTCCCGACCACCGGCTACGGCACCGTCTACAACCTGACACCCGATCTTCAGGACAAGATCCGCGAAGCGTTCTTCTCCTATGAATGGGAAGGCACCGCCCTGGCCGAAGAATTCGGCCGCAACGGCGAAGACCAGTTCATCGAGATCACCTTCAAGGACGAATGGTCGGTCATCCGCACCATCGACGAGGCCAACAACGTGGTCTACGAATGTAACTGAGCCAGCCGGCTTGCTATTGCCTGCGGGCGGTCCCTGACCGCCCGCATGTTTTATCGAAAGGGCCTGTCATGCTGCATCTAGACCGCCTGTCAAAGACCTACAAGACAGGCGAAACCGCGCTTCACGAGGTTACACTCGACGTGCCCAAGGGCCAGATCCTCGGCCTGATCGGCCCGTCCGGCGCGGGCAAGTCCACGCTGATCCGCTGCATCAACCGCCTTGTCGAACCCAGCACCGGCAAGGTGCTTCTGGGCGATGTCGATCTGGCCCGGCTGGGCAAGACCGAACTGCGCCGCCAACGCCGCCGGATCGGGATGATCTTCCAGGAATATGCCCTGGTCGAACGCCTGACCGTGATGGAGAACGTCCTTTCGGGCCGGCTTGGCTATGTGCCCTTCTGGCGCAGCTTCCTGCGCAAATACCCCCCCGCCGACATTCAGCGCGCCTACCAGCTCTTGGATCGGGTCGGCCTGATCGACCATGCCGACAAGCGCGCCGACGCCCTGTCGGGCGGCCAGCGGCAGCGCGTCGGCATCGCCCGTGCGCTTGCGCAGGATCCCGAATTGCTGCTGGTGGACGAACCCACCGCCAGCCTCGATCCCAAGACCAGCCGCCAGATCATGCGCCTTCTCACCGAAGTCTGCAGCGAACGCGGCCTGCCCGCCATCGTCAACATACATGACGTGCCGCTGGCCCAGCAATTCATGCAGCGCATCGTCGGCCTGCGCGCGGGGCGCGTCGTGTTCGACGGCCCGCCCGAGGCGCTGACCGAAACCGCCCTCACCCAGATCTACGGCGAGGAAGACTGGAACGCCATGCGCGCCGGCGACGCCGAACAGGCCGCCGCCGAAGCCGACGCGCGCGATCGCATCGCGGCGCTGGCCAAATGACCGCGCCCTCCTCCTACCCCACCACCTGGCGCCGCCCGCCGCAGATCGTCAAGGATCGGCGCTGGCGGCTGGTGCTGCAGATCGGCATCCTGCTCTACCTGGTGCTCGCCATCGGCTCGGTCGAGGTGAACTGGGCGCGCGTCTATGACGGGCTGGAACGCGGCCAGCGCTTTGTCATGGGCTTCCTGCAACCCGATTTCACCAGCCGCTGGCGCGACATCAGCCAGGGCCTTGTCGAAAGCCTGACCATGACGCTCACCTCCACGGTGGTGGGCGTGGCGATATCTGTGCCCATCGGCATCGGCGCCGCGCGCAACCTCGCGCCGCGCTGGATCTATTACATCTGCCGCAGCATCATCGCCGTCAGCCGCGCATTGCAGGAAATCATCATCGCGATCTTCTTCGTGGCGATGTTCGGCTTCGGCCCCTTCGCGGGCTTCCTCACCCTCAGCTTCGCCACCGTCGGCTTCATCGCCAAGCTCTTGGCCGACGATATCGAGGAAATCAACGAATCCCAGGCCGAGGCGATCCGCGCCACCGGCGCGTCCTGGTGGCAGGTGGTCAACTACGCCATCCAGCCACAGGTCATGCCCCGCCTGATCGGCCTGTCGCTCTACCGGCTCGACATCAATTTCCGCGAAAGCGCGGTGATCGGCATCGTCGGCGCGGGCGGCATCGGCGCCACGCTCAACACCGCCATCGACCGCTATGAATACGACAGCGCCGGCGCGGTGCTGCTGATCATCATCGCCATCGTGATGGTCGCCGAATACGGCTCCAGCTACCTGCGAAAGTTCCTGCAATGACCCAGATCACCCATCACAGCCAGGTCTGGACCTACCGCACCCCCAAGGCGCGCCTCCTGCTCTGGGGCGGGTGGCTGGCGCTGGTCGCGCTTTTCGTGTGGTGCTGGCAACTGATGACCCGCGACACGATCTGGTTCTTCGTGGCCGACGCCCCCCGCCAGGCCGCCGATATCGGCAGCCGGATGATCCCGCCGCGCTGGTCCTACATGTCCGAGCTTTGGATACCGCTCTGGGATACGATCAACATCGCCACCCTGGGCACCATCGGCGGCGTGATCATGGCGGTACCCGTGGCCTTCATGGCCGCGCGCAACACCACCCCCTCCGCCACGATCCTGCGCCCCATCGCGCTGTTCATCATCGTGGCCTCGCGCTCGATCAACTCGCTGATCTGGGCGCTTTTGCTGGTGGCGATCATCGGCCCCGGCCTCCTGGCCGGGATCGTCGCCATCGCCCTGCGCTCCATCGGCTTCGTCGGCAAGCTGCTCTACGAAGCGATCGAAGAAACCGACGCCCGCCAGATCGAGGCGATCGAGGCCACGGGCGCCAGCGGCGCCCAGGTGCTCAGCTACGGGATCGTGCCGCAGATCATGCCCGCCTTCTGGGGCATCTCGGTGTTTCGCTGGGATATCAACATCCGTGAAAGCACCATCCTCGGGCTGGTGGGCGCGGGCGGCATCGGGCTCAAGCTGCAAGCCTCCCTCAACGTGCTGGCCTGGAGCCAGGTCACCGTGATCCTGCTCCTGATCCTCGCCACGGTGGTGCTCAGCGAATGGGTCTCGGCCCGGATGCGCCACGCGATCATCTGATCGCCCCCCCGGGGGCGCAGCGCGACGGGGCACTACCCGCTCAGGCGATCACGCGTCGTCGGCGCTCTCTTGCTGTCCGATCATGCCCAGGATCGTTCCCTTCAGCGCGGTGGCACCGGCCCCCGGCCCCGTCGGCTCGAAATACACCTCGATCACCCCGTCCTGATCGGCATCGCGGTACACCAACTGCCTGGGAATACGGATCGTCACCGGCTTTGCCGCGTCGGCTTCGGTCCAGGCGCGCTCGGCCTGCACACAGCTTGCCATCGCCCCGCCATAGCTTTCGGCAGGCGCCACCTCGGTCATGAAGACCAGCCCCCGCACCACGGCAGTGTCGCCCAGATATACGCTGCCCGTGCCAAGCACCCTCGGCTCCACGCCCTTGCTCAGCACGCTTTGCTGTTTACTCTGGGCCCAGACACCGCAGACCGTGACACGCCCGTCCCGTTCGAAGACATCGGCCGCCACGGTGATCCCGCCGCCACTGTCATAGGTGCCGCCCGCAAGGATCGGCGACGCGGACAACCGCGCCACGCCCGCATCACGCACCTGAACACAGGCCGTAACCGCCAACCCCAAAGCCAGAATAATCGCCGTTCTCATATCCGATCCTCCGTCACGCCTGCGCCGCAACTGCGGCGGTCTCGGTCAGCATTTCGGGATACCAGCGTTCGATGGCCGGCAGGAACACGTCCCGCACCCTTGCCACCTGTGCCGGCGTCATATCCTCGCGCCACGCCCCGGCCTGCCCTTTTGCAAAGAACTGTGCCATACCGGCGGGCCTTTCCGCAAATCCCAGCTTCTCTTCCTGCCGCCGCATCGCTTCGAAACTGGTGCTCTTGATCGCATAGGCCAGTTTGGGCGGATCCACCTTGACCTTCAGGAACCCCTGCAACAGCTGTCGCATGGTGGGGCCCGGCCTTGTCAGAAGGTCCTCGTACCGCACCACATGCACCGACAGCCCCCTTGCATCCGCCCATGTGCTGATGTGATCGTCCCACCGCCCCAGCACGTCATATGTCTGGTTGGGCGACCCCATGATGTTGTCCTGCGCCGCCATCCGGTCGATCGCGGTATCCGGATCGACATTCATATGGCGCGCATAGCTCAGCGCCACATCGAAGGGATTGCGCAGGATATAGATCGCCGCCGCCGTCACTTCGTTCGGGATAAGCGGCTGGCCCATGAATTCTATGGCCTGGCAATGGGTCTTGACAAAATGATGGTTCGGCTTGCTGCCCGCAATCAGCCGCAGCGCCTTGGGCCGCACCCTCAGCCAGTCCTCGATCCCCTGCGCGGCATAGGTGCCGCCCTCTGCGGCGGCAAAGAAATCCGCCCGGCTATCGCCGGTGGTGAACTGCCGCAGGTTGTTGATGTCGGGCGCCGCCCCCTTGGGCATGAAGTAATGCGCCAGCAGGCTGCGCATCCACGTGTTGCCCGATTTGGGGTAACTGGCCAGCCAGATGATCCGATGAAGGTCACTCATTCCAATATCCGTGCTGTTTCATCATGCGCTTGTTGGCCTGACGGATCTTCCGCACAAGCTCGGGATCCAGCTCATCGCGCCACTGCCCGGCCTGTCCCTTGGAAAAGAACCGGTCCGTATGCTCGGACTTTTCGATGAACCCGCCCTTGTCCTCCTGCTTTCGCAACTCGTCGAAGCTGCAATGCTTCACCGCCCGTTGCAACCGCTCGGCATCGACGTTCATGCCGAAATGCGCCACGACCTTGCCGAACTGCGCCTCCGGATCGGCCAGCATGTCCTCGTAGCGCAGCACCAGCACCGGATAGGGCAACGCCTCGGTCCAGCTTTTCACATGGTCCGACCATGATCCAAGGAAGGTCGCCACGTTCTTCTCGTAAGGTGCGGTGCCGTTATGCGGGTGGCAGATGTCCTGCGCGGCCTTCTCGATGCTTTGGCCCGTATGCCGGGCATAGCTCAACACCATGTCCAGCGGGTTGCGCATCACGTAGATCGCCGACCGTGTGAGGTTCGGCGGAATCAAATCGACGCCATAGATGTTGCGATTGATATTGTGCGTCTTGACCAGGTTCACATCGGCATTGTTCGCCACCATACCCGCCAGGACCCTTGGCCGCAGCCGCACCGACAGTTCCACATCGTTCAGATCGACCGGGCCGCCCGCCACACGGCGATACATCGCGGTGATGTTGTCACCCAGACCGTATTTGTGCACCTCGTTGATCGGCACGGGGCTTGCGGCGTTCGCCAGGTAGTTCGCCAGGAAGGACCGCAGCCAGGTGTTGCCCGATTTGGGATAGCTGGCCAGCCATACTATGCTCTTCTTCATGGGGTCACATCTTCAGCTGGATGGTCATTCGGCGCGGCGCGCAAGCGATTAACACCTATAGGCCCGAAACGACATTTTCCAGCCGTAAAACAGAAAAGAGCGGGCTGTTGCCCGCTCTTCCCTTTAGACAGCGTGATCTTCGATTAGAAGGTCAGGCGGATACCGGTACCCACGGTGGTGGACTCGGTTGTCTGCTTGATCGTGCCGGGGGTCGCCGAGGACGTTTCCGACTGGATCGCGTAGATGCGCCATGCAACGCCGTTGCCGAGCGAACGCTCTGCACCCAGCTGGTATGCAACGTACTCGCTCTTTTCGCGTGTGCCCTTTGCAAACAGGACGCCCTGACGCTCACCCTGGTAGGTGTCGAAACCAACGCGCCACGGACCAGCCATGTCGTAGGTCACACCCAGGCTCCAGCCTTCGGTGTCGCCGACGCCGAACAGAGCACCGGTGGTGTTCTCTGCATAGCTACCACCAAAGGTGAAGCCTGCGGTCGAGAACTGTGCGCCAACGGCCCATGTTTCCGGATCACCCGGCTGGATGACGGCCGGTGTCAGGATGTCGTCCGAGGTGCCGACGACGCCGTCGAGGCCCGGTGCGACTGCTGCGAACACGGTGCCCGCGTCGCCTGTGCCCCAACGTGCCGACAGTTCGACGTCAACGTTGCCGAACGACTGGCTGTAGTTGGCTGCGATGTCGAAGATGTCGCTCAGACCGGCATTGCGGTCAACCAGACCCGAGTTGACAACGTTGGTGTTGCCCGGTGCATAGCTCACACCCAGGGTCAGACCGTTGAAGCTCGGCGTGTAGTAGCTGATGCGCGCGGTGTCGTTGTTGCCGGCGACTTCAGTTGCCGACGAACCCATGGCGTTGCGGCCCAGGGTGAACGTGCCCGAGCGGGGCAGGAACGCGGTCGGGTGGTAGGCCGAAGCGGACGGCGAGTTGATGCCGAAGCCAACCGACGGTGCGCCGACGCTCATTTTGTAACCGGCCGAGTTCTCGGAACCGACTTCAACGCGACCCATCGAATCGCTCGAGATGAACATGTACGACTCGTCGATACCGTCAGCACCACCGCCCAGGTTGGCGGCTTCCATCTGAACGTTGATACCGAAGGTCATGCCGTTGTCCAGCGTCACCGACGGGGTGAAGATGATTTCGCCGTTCTGGTGGATGTTGATGCCGTCCAGGTCAGCTGCAGCAGCGATCGAGTTGCCGCTGGTGCTGTTGTACAGGACGTCCATGTTGTAATATCCACCCCAGTCCAGGTTCCAGTCCTGGGCCGAAGCTGCGCCGCCGACCATGGTGATGGCTGCGGTCGTTGCGAGAAGATGCTTTTTCAAGGTATCCCTCCATAAAGCAGGATGTTTCATATTCCACCGCCACCCAAATCGGACACGGCTTGGAAAAGGAAATGAGGCAAACACCCCCATAGTGTCAACGAACCCGCCAAGACCCGGCCGGTTGTTGTGTGGGATGTGACGTTTAAACCACACACCCGCCACGCACCCGGCAAGAAATCGCCCAAATCATCTGGTCTGGCTGCCTCTTGCGCGCCGACACCGCCCTGCCCCGACGCCCTGTCCCGGCAGACGAGTCGCACAGCCTGCCGTCACGCCATGCTCACCCATCTCTCCGGTCTTACATGTCTATGGGCCGCATCGCGTGCAGGTCTTCCGCCGCAACGCGGATCTTGTCGTAATCGTAAAGCGCCGCGCGCCACGCCGCCGGTATCCCCGACAGCCCGTGCAAGCGCCCGGCCAATTGCCCGGTGATGGCCCCTGCGCGCGCCGCCTCTCCGCCCAGGTTGACCGCCGCCAGCACCTGGCCCTCGAAATCCTCCGCCTGCCCCAAGGCCCAGAACGCCGCGTGCAACAGGCTCGTCACCTCGTCGGTCACCACCTCGGGCGGGGCCTCGGGGCGCGGCAGCGGCGCGAAATCCCCGCTCACCATCACCTGCGCCAGGTTGGCCGCCGCCTGCAGCGCCTTGGGCGCGGCATGGGTCATCCGGCTTTGCAATTGCGCCACCGCCTGCGCGGGCGGCACCTCGGCCCCATAGGCCAGAACCACCGGCGCCAGCCGCATGATCCCGCCGCCGCCCTCGCCCTCGGGCGCAGCCTGCCCCGAATACGGATTGCCGGTCGCCTCATAGCCCCGCAGCGCCGCATCGCCCGCCGCATCCATCCCGAAACACCGGCGCGTGGACGACAGATACCCGTGGTCGCGCCAATTCAGGTAGCGCCGCATCGCGTCCTCCGCGTCCCAGCCATTGGCCGAGCGCAACATCTGCGCCAGGCACATCGCCATTGCCGTGGCCGCCCCCCATTGGCCCGGCGCCAGATCGTGCCGCCCGCCGCCGCGCATCCCCGTGACCGGCTCCAGGTCTTGCCGCGCCACGCCATCGGCCCCCGCGCCCAGCGCATCGCCCACCGCAAGGCCCAGCAGCATCCCGCAGGCCGTCGCCTCATCGAACCGCTTGGCGATCATGCCTTGCCCCTTGCCGGCCACGCCAGATCGCCCATCCCTGTCCCGTCGGCCCTCATGCGCCTGGTCCCTTTTCCAAAGTCAGGCCCGATCCTGATGCAGTCCGGCACGATTGACCAGTGCCCGGGCCGCCCGCCCCCTCGCGCCATGCAGGACACCCCCAGCCCACAGATCCTGCCCGCAAAGATAGCCCTTTGATTTATTGGGAAATTTTTTTCACCTTTATGAATAATTCCCAAAGATCACCCGCTTATGCACCTTTAAACAGCGCCTTTGATTAAAAAATAGTCGAAATAATAACGATACAGGTGTAACATCGGTCCTGTCATTGAACCAAAAATGACCCAATCAGAGCGGGAACAATCCCGCCCACACCAAAAGCAGTCCAACGGGAGGACATTTGAATGGACACCGATATCGGCGCGCTCACGGTACTCTTCACCGAGTTCTATTACTGGGTGACGATTCCCCTGATGTTCCTGATCCATGTCGGCTTCTGCATGTACGAAGTCGGCGCAACACGGCACAAGAACCACGTCCACACCCTGATGAAGAACACCATGCTCATCCCACTGGTGACCGTGACGTTCTTCTTCTTCGGATGGTGGATCTATTTCGCCTTCCCCAACGGTCCCGGCATCACCGGCGGCCTCACGCAATCCGACCACGCCGTGCCGTGGTCCGAACTGATGGGCACCCATCTCGGTGGCCCCGGCCCGGCCCTTGAATCGGCCCAGGGCTATGGCGCCGATCTCGGCAACGGCTTCTGGTCGCGCCTCAACGGCGTGTTCTGGGCCGCCTTCCTTCTGTTTTCCTGGACCGCGGCCTCGATCGTATCGGGCGCCACGATCGAACGGATCCGCCCCACCGCCTTCTGGATCCTCGCGGTGGTCATCGGCTCGTTCACCTGGATCATCGACGCGGCCTGGGGCTGGCACCCCGATGGCTGGATGGTCACGCAACTGGGCTATCACGATGCCTATGCCTCGGGCGTGATCCATGCGATCGCGGGCGGCTTCGCGCTTGGCGTGATCTGCGTGCTTGGCCCCCGGATCGGCAAATTCGCCCCCGACGGGACACCGCGCAACATCAACCCGCACAACAAGTGGCTGGTGACCATCGGCCTCTTCATGATCTATTGCGGCTTCTGGGGCTTCTATGTCGCCTGCAACGTGCCGATCATCGGCTCGGGCGCAATTGGTGCTGCCGAAGGCACCTTCACCGCAACCACCATCTACCTGACACCCACCACCCTGTCGGCGATCGTCTTCAACTTCCTGATGTCGCTCTCGGGCGGGATGCTGGCCGGCTATGTCGTGTCGCGCGGCGAAGCCTTCTGGACCTATTCCTGCGGTCTGGCGGGGATCATCACCGCCTCTGCGGGCAATGACCTCTATCACCCGATCCAGGCCATGCTGATCGGCGGCGTCGGCGCCGTTTGCGCCTACAAGCTGCATTTCTGGGTCGAACGCCGCTTCAAGATCGACGACCCGGTGGGCGCGGTCGCGGTGCATGGCTACGCGGGCTTCATCGGCCTCGTGATCTGCGGTTTCGTGCTCTGGGGTCACCCGGCCACGGCGGGCTATCACGCCGAGGTCGCCACCATCAATCCGGTGGGCCAGTTCCTGGGCGCCTGCATCATGTTCATCGTGCTGGGCTTCATCCCGGCCTTCATCGTCTCGAAATTCCTGTCGATGATGGGCATCCTGCGCGTGCCGCCCGCCGTGGAACTCGTCGGCCTCGACATGTCCGAAGACCTCCGCGAGGAAATGGACGCCATCGAGGTCTCGCAAGCCGACATAGCCGAGGCACGCCGCCTCGGCCTGCTGACCTGAGGAGGCACACCCATGTCAACCACACTCGTCCAAAGCTGGTCCGGCGCGGACCTGTCGCAATTGGGCCCGATCTACCCGATGGTGGGAACGGAATTCATCCTGTTCATCATCGGGGTTGCCTTCTGGCTGGCCTTCCACATCATCCAGGCCCGCATCGAGAAACGCGAAATGGAGGAAGACGAGGCCGCAGCCCGCAGCCCCGAACGCCTCCGGCGCGTCTTCGAAGAGGAAGCCCGCGAATAATCCCGGCCCTTCCCAGCACTCACCCAAACCCTCGGCCCCCCGGAGAAATCCGGGGGGCTTTCTTGCGGGGACTGTGTGCAACAAACCGAAGATGCAGCCGCCTATCCAATTTATCGAAATTAGCATGCAACAGCTGCTCCGATAAAATCCGTATAGAGACGACAAAACTGCAGCATTTCGAAACTCGGAGCATTTAGATGCCCCCAGATTTACAAACGGTTTGCTTGGTATTTTTGCAGCCAAGGAGAGATGGAAGTGAGCATTGGCATTCGATTTTCAGATGGGTTCAAGCAGGACGCCGTGGCGCAGCTAGTTGAACATTATGAACGCAACCTAATCGCGCGACACGCTTTTCTGGAACCAATTGACCCATACAAGCCAAGATTGATATTAGACAAGCCATACACGTTAAAAATAGCGGAAGGAAACCACTGTGCTGCAACGCATTACTGAGCGAGACTGGGCTAAGTTGATATTGGATTGGGAGGCGGAATGTTCAGAATTTGGCGAAAACTTTGATGACTATGCCGTCGCCTCCCTGCCTGTTTTGAGTGACTTGGCTTGTTCTGCCCCTCGACGAGATGCGGCTGTTTTTGGTTTGAAGAATGACGGAAAAGTTGATGTCGTGTGTCAGGCAAATTCGAGTTTTTTACCTGGTTTCACCGGTAAAGTGCTGCGAATTCGGCATATTGTTTTGTCACCTCGCTTTGACTTTTCTGAAGATATAGAAATCGAAGACTATTCTCAGACATTGATAGGTGTTTTTACCGGTGTACTAAGGCTAGCATATTCGGAAATGGTATCAGATCACGTCAAATTCCATTTGAAGAGTCCGGCTGAACGAGTCTTCGGTGAAGCTTTTACCAATGCTCTTCAAGGGGAAGATGCTTTTGAAAAAGTTGCCATGAAAGGGTCTTGGATTTACCTTTCAAAAGCATAGTTGACGTATAAGGCATGATGTGAGCACTGTGGACATCATTTGACGGGAGAAAATCGTGACAAAGCTTGAACAACAGCAACGCGCTGTATCTAGCGCCATCATGTCAGCTCTACACAAGATAGGGATATCTGGCATAGCTCGTTCTGAGTTTTTTGGAACGAATCAGAGCATACAAAAGCCACTCGATAAAGCAGCGTAGTGGGCTTTGTAAAATACAATAGAAGTCTGTAGCCCCGTCTTAATGGGGCTATTTTTTTGCATCGCGCGATCAAAATTGCTCGATCAGCGAAAAAACCAAGTCAAAAAACTAAGCCGGCTCCCGCCAACTCAAACGAACACATATAACGGACGGCTACAGTTGAAACTAAAAAACCATGAAAGCTCTGGACGCTACTTCTCTTTAGACGTCGCATCCCCCGCCCTACCCCCGCCGGGACGAGGCATAGGCCTCCGACGTTTCATAATACGCATCGAACCCGATCCGGTGGCGCAGTTCCTTGAAATCCATCTGCCCGGGCCTCTGATCCTGCCGCATCCCCCGCAAGCTGGTGACCATCGCCTGCATCGCCGCCGCCATCAGCGACAAGGGATAGGCCGCGATCGAAAACCCGATATCGCGCAGCTCGTCCACCGGCAGATCCGGCGTCTCGCCGCCTTCCACGATATTGGCCATCTTCGGCCCCGGCAGGCTCTCGCAGACCTGCCGCATCTCCTCGACACTCTTGGGCGCCTCGACGAACAGGATATCCGCCCCCAGCTCGGCGAACCGTGCCGCCCGGTCGATCGCTTCCGACAGCCCGTGTTCGTGCCGCGCGTCGGTGCGCGCCAGGATCAGGATATCGCCCCCCTGCGCGCGCAGCGCCTCCCGCTCGTCGGCGGCGGCCCGGATCCGGTCGAACGCCTCCTGCCGGTCCACGACCGCTTTGCCCGGCGTATGCCCGCAGCGTTTCGGCGCCAGCTGGTCCTCGATCATGATCGCCCCGCAGCCCGCCTTCGCGAATCCCGCCACCGTCCGGCGCACATTCATCGCATTGCCATAGCCCGTATCGCCATCGGCGATCAGCGGAATGGGGATCGCATCGGCGATGTTGCGCGCCTGGTCCACCACCTCTGCATAGCTCATCAGCCCAAGGTCGGGCGCCCCGATCCGGCTCGCCGAGGCGGCAAACCCCGACATGAACGTCAGGTCATACCCCTCCTGCGCAATCAGCTTGGCCGACAGCGCATCAAAGCAGCAGGGCATCACGTGGCATATGTCTTGCGCCAGCAGGCGGCGCAGCGTTTCGGCCTTGGTCATCGCATCACCATTTGAAGGGAATATAAAGCGCCACATCCGGCACCAGATAGAGGATCACCACTGTCACCAGCATCAACATCAGGAACGGCAGCACCCCGCGCGACACATCGGCAAGCGTCGCCCTGGCCACCGATTGGATCACGTAAAGGTTCAACCCCACGGGCGGCGTGATCAACGCGCATTCCACCATGATCACCATGTAGATCCCGAACCAGATCGGATCGAACCCCAGCCCCATCGCCGCCGGCAACAGGACCGGCGTCATGATCAGGATCATCGACAGCGCCTCGAACACCAGCCCCATCAGCAACAGCACACAGGACACCACCAGCAGGAACATGATCGGCCCGTCGATCGCACTTGCGATGAAAGCCGAGATATCCTGCGGAATCCGGTAAAGCGCGATCGCCTTGCCGAACACCTTGGCCCCCGCCACGATCAGCAGGATCGCCGCCGTGGTGATCGCCGATTCCTTCACCGCGCTCCACAGCGCCTCCCATGTCAGGGTGCGCAACCAGAACGCCGTGATCGCCAGCGCCGCGGCAAACCCGATGGCCGCCGCCTCGGTCGGCGTGAACGCCCCCGAATACAGCCCCACGACCACCAGCGCCGCCAGCGCCACCGAGGGCAGCGCCCGAACCGAGGATGACCAGCGTTCGTCCCAGCTGGCCTTCTCCATCGGCACATAGGCCGAGGTAAAGCGCGAATGCACCATCGCGAAGACCACGAACAACGTCACCAGCACGATCCCCGGCCCGATCCCCGCCAGGAACAGCGCGATCACCGATTGCTCGGTGACAAAGCCGTAGACGATCATCGGGATCGACGGCGGGATCAGGATCCCCAACGTGCCCCCCGCCGCCAGCAACCCGTAGACAAAACGCTTCTCATAGCCGCGCTTGATCATCTCGGGGATCGCCACCGTGCCGATCGTGGCCGCCGTGGCCACCGACGAGCCCGAAATCGCCGCGAACAGCGCACAGCTCAGGATCGTCGCCACCGCCAGCCCTCCGGGCCAATGCCCGACCCAGGCCTGCACCGCCGAGAACAGGTCGCGCCCCACCCCGCCTTTCAGCAAAACATTCGACATCAGCAGGAACAGCGGCACCGCCAGCAGGATGAACCCGTCCAGCGTCGCAAGGATCGCCTGCGGCGCCATCAGCGGCGAAAAGCCCCCCGCCAGAAGCATCCCCAGCCCCATGCCGCCAAGCGCAAAGGCCACCGGCACGCCCATCAGCAACAGCATGAAAAGCGCGCCCAGAATGAAAAGGATCGTCATTCGTGTGAACTCCCCAGCCCGGGATGGCTGTCACCGGGCAGGCGAAGAAGTTCCACCACCGACTGTGCCGCCAACAAGGCGAAGCCGACCGGCACCGACAATTCGGTGATCCAGATCGGCAGGTTCATGAGCGAACCAGATGTCCGCCCTCTCGTGAAACTGTCGTAAAAGATGTCCCAGCCCCAATAGCCGACAATGACCGAGAACACGATCACCGCGATCAGCGCCAGTGCGGCGCAGGCTTGCTGCAGCCTGTGGCTCAGCAGGTTGGTCACCGCATTGACGGTGATGTGCCGGCGCAGGGTCAACACCTGTGCCATCGCAAGGAAACAACCCCAGATCAGGCACATCTGGCTCAGTTCGGCGGCCCAGATGGTCGGCTTGACAAAGAAATAGCGTGCCACGACCTCATAGGTCAGCATCGCTCCGGTGGCCGCCATCAGGCAGGCGCCAACCACCCCGGCGGCAAGCGAGAGTCGGGTGATGATATTCATGAAACCTGTATCCGCAGATGGGGACGGGCAGCCCGAATGGCCTGCCCGCCGACCAAAGTCACGTTACCGATCAAGAGCCGCCGGCACCGACCGCATCGAGGATCTTCTTGCCCGCCTCTCCCGACGCGGCAAGGTAGGCGTCATAGACCGGCTGTGCGACAGCCTTCCATGCGGCCAGGTCCTCGTCCGAGATCTGCACGATGGTCATGCCGTTTTCCTCGGCGGCGGCATAGGCATCGGCCTCGATCTGCGACATGCGGTTGCGCACATCTTCCTGTGCCACGGCAGCCGCATCGCGGATATGGCCCTGGATCTCGGGCGACAGCCCGTTGAACCAGTCCGAGTTGACGACGACGACGAACTCGATATCGGCATGGTTGGTCACGGTAATCGTGTCCATCACCTCCCACAGCTTGCGCGATTTCACGCCCGACACGCCGGTCATGCCCACATCGACCGTGCCGCGCTGATAGGCGAGGTACTGCTCCGACCCCGAAATCAGCGTCGGCGCACCGCCCGCGGCGGTGACGAAATCACCCAGCGTCTTGCCGAACACCCGGACCTTCTTGCCCTTCAGGTCATCGGGGTTGCGGATCGGGCCGCCATTCGACAGCATCACCGCACCGCCATAGGCTTGCCAGAACAGGATCTCACCGCCGGTCTTGGCGACCTCTTCCTCGATCACGCTCCGCACGATCGATCCTTCGGCCACCGCGGCGCGCACCTTCTCTTCGGTGTTGAACAGGAACGGCATGTAGAACACATCGACAACCGGCGCATCACCCACGTAACGGGTCAGCGACGCAACCCCCGCCTCGATCGACCCCGAGCCGACCGCCGCAGGCACTTCCTTGTCCCGGTAAAGCGTGGCGCTGTCATAGATCTCCACGTCGATCGCGCCTCCCGTACGCGCCTCGACCTCCTTCTCGAACAGCACCAGGTTTTCGCCCAGATGGCTTGTCAGCGGCAATTGCAGCGAAACCCGCATCTTTTCCGCCGCAACAGCCGATGTCCCAAGGGCAGCAATCGCAGCCGCCGTGCAGATAACCTTGTTGAACATGATAACCCTCCCTTATTTTTTTGTTCGGGAAGCTTACCCCACAGAAACTGTCAGGCAATCGTCAATTTTTAATAATTTCAAAATTCAGCGCGATTTCTGCACAGCGCGTGTTGCGGGCGCGGCGCTTGTCCACCCGCCTCAGTTTTTCGCGGCGCGGACCCGTGCCGCCGTGCGCCGGCACATCACCGTGAAAAACGCGATATTCAGCAACGGCGCCGCCACCACCGCCCAGGGGCGCACCACCTCGGGCAACCCGGTCAGCAACAAGGTCCACGGCATGCCCAGGGGCAACAGGAACACCGCCGCCAGCGGATCGGTCTCCTGGCCGAACAGCCCGAAGGTGCCACTCACGAAGGCCGCGAGGGCAAAGAGGTAAAGCGCCGTGACACCGATCACGACCGTTCTGCAAATGATGACCGCCATGACATGTCTCCTGGTCTTTCTTGCGTCACTCCACAGCGACGCTCTTGTCGGTGACAATGGCGTCAAACCGGCGATCTGTCATCCCGCGACAGGGCCGGCCCGTGCCGGTTTTCGGGCATTGTGTACACAAATTCCCGAAATCGCTTCGATATCCGTACCAAAGCCGCGTAGGTTTCGTACGAATTGTACTCAACGCGCTTGCCAGTTTTCCACCCTGTCCACCCAATGCCGGTAATAGACATCCGCCGCCTTCAGGAAATGTGGCTTCTGGAACTGGTGCAGAAAATGCTTTTTTAACAAGGTGTTGGCATAGGCCGTCTCGGCCCTCGGGTCGCCCATCGCCAGATAGGCCGCTTTCGCCCCCAGATACGGCGCCATCACCGTCCCCGACCCGGAATACCCCATGGCGTAAAAAATTCCGTTTTCCTCGCCCACCTTCGGCATGTGGTTGAAGCTGTAGCCGGTAAACCCATGCCACACATGGGAAATTTTCACGTCGCTCAGCTCGGACCAGATGCCCGCCATGGTCTCGTGCAGCCGTTTTGCGGCCGTTTTCATCGGCACATCCCGCATCGACGCCCGCCCCCCGAACAGCACGCGCTTGCCATCCGGCGAAATCCTGAAATAGCTGTGCCTGGCCCTCGTCTCGACCATCATGCGCCGCCCCGGCGCCAGGTGACCGATCAGGTTCGAGGGCAATTCTTCTGTTGAAATCAAATAGCTAGGCAGCGGGAACACTCGTCGCACATGCCAGCCGAAGGGCTTTGTTGTATATCCGTTCGTGCCCAGGATGACCTTCTCGGCCTGCAGCTCTCCCTTCGCCGTCTTCACCCGGAACCGCCCATGGCCCTCCCGGTGCAGGTCCGTCACCCCCGCATGCCCCACCACCGGCACCCCCCTCCGCCTCACCGCCTCCAGCAACCCGCGATGAAACTTGGCCGGATGGATCGCGCAATGCTCGGGGAAGACCAGGCCGCCGTGATATTTTTCGGTGGCGATTTCCTTATTCAGATCAGCACGTTGCACTAGGTTAACAGACACGTCGCTCTTGTCCTGGACGCTTTGTGCAAGGCGCTTCTGGCTCTCGAAATGCCCCGGTGTCCAGGCCAATTGAATGCGTCCCGTCTGCTGAAAATCGCAGTCGATCCCCTCGGCCTCGATCAGCCCCCGGGTCCAATTCAGCGCCGGCTTCGCCTCGGCAAACAACGCATCGGCCGTTTGCTCCCCGAACTTGGCCGCCAGATCACTCCAGCCCAACCTCGGATGCGCCCCGAACATCCCGCCATTGCGGCTCGACGCGCCCTGTCCCGGCACCCCTGCCTCGACCACCACAACGCGCGCGCCGCAGTCATGCGCGGCGATGGCGGCGGACAGGCCCGTGTAGCCCGCGCCGATAACCAAAACATCGCAAGTCTTTGGAAGATCGTCAGAATCTGACGTGGGCGGGGCAGCCTCCCACCACCAAGGGGTCCCAGGTTCCGCCTCGCCCGTCCATGTCGTCATCGCCCTACACCCTTTCAGCGCTGCCCGGTCAGACCCGCGTGATCGACCAAAGCGTCCGAATGATAATCTGCGAGAAGAGGATAAGGAGCACAAGTGAAACAAACCGACAGCCCCCCGCGAAATCGCGCGGACGCCGCATGATCCGTCGGGGGCGGGTTCGGCCCCTTTGCAGGCGCCAAACCCTTCAGTCACAAGGCATTTTCAAGCGTCAGAGCAGATCGCCCGGCGTTTTGCCCGCAAAGAACGCATCCAGGTTGTCCAATGCGCGAAAGCCCATCGCATCCCGCGTCTTGCGGGTCGCACTGCCGATATGGGGCAGCATGAAGACATTTTCATGCTTGGAAAACAACGGGTTGCCACCCGGCTCTACCTTGAAGCAGTCAAGCCCCGCAGCCGCTACCTTGCCGGACTCCAACGCCGCCAGAAGCGCGTCCTCATCGACAAGCGCCCCCCTTGCAGTGTTCACGATCACGGCCCCATCGGGCAACATCGCAAAACGATCCGCGTTCATCAGGTCGGTTGTCTCGGGCGTGGCCGGACAATGCAGCGACAGGAAATCTGCAACCTCCAGAAGGCTTTCCACCGTGTCGTGATAGGTCGCGCCATGGGCCTGATCGTCTGGCAGGCGGCTTCGATTGAAATAATGGATTTCCATGTCGAAACCGCGCGCCTTGGCCGCAAAGGCACGTCCGACGCGCCCCATGCCGATGATCCCAAGCCGCGCGCCAGTTACCTGTTTGCCCACCATGAAGGCCGGCGACCAGCTGTCCCAGGCTCCGGTGCGTACGATGCGGTCGCCGGCAACAGCATGCCGCGCCGCCCCCAGCATCAGCAGCATGGCCAATTCCGCAGTCGCATCGGACAGGACATCCGGCGTGTTCGTCACCACGATGCCGCGCGCCTTGAGAGCCGGCAAATCGCAGTGATCCACACCGACCGAATGGTTGGCGACGATCTGCAAACGGTCCGCGAATTGCGCAACGACATCCGCCGAGAAATGTTCCGAATGACACGGAATGATCGCATCGAACTCGGCGCTGGCCGCGATCAGCTCCTCGGCGGTACCGGGCGTGTCCGCGTGATTGATGACGACATCATAATCGCGCGCGGCACGTTCCAGCGTCGCGTCCGACAGTCGGCGGGTAATCCAGAGGCGTTTCTTGCTCATTTCTTGCGAACACATTCGTCCCAGAAATCATAGACCGCCATGGCGCAGACGAAGATGGCGATCAGCATGAAGGGCAAGCCCCCCATGAAGCCTGCGAAACCTGTGGAGATACTCTCGGACAGGCCGCCGACAAAGAGGCACAGCAGCCCTGTCCCGATCAGTCCCGCAATCAGTTTCACCGTATATGACATGTCAGTTCCTCCCTATTCCGCCGCGTCGGACAGATATTTCTGAAGCCAGCGCGCCGTACGCAGTAGACGGTCATCTTTTTCAGCTGGGCCAATCAATTGCACCCCGATGGGCAACCCGTTTTCGCCAACCAGCAACGGCAGGCTGACACAAGGCAGGCCCGCCAATGTCCAGAGTGTGCAGAAGATCGGATCGCCCGTGCCATCGCCGAACATGGGGGCTTCCCCGGCTGCAGACGGCGCGATGATGGCATCGTAATCAAGGAAGAAATTGGCGAAAAAGGCCTCGGCCGAGGCTTTGACGGCCAGCGCATCCTCGTATTCGTCCGTGCTGATCTGCCGCGCACGCGTGATGATCGGCTGCAATGTCGGGCTGATCTGGTCCCAATGCGTCTCGAACACCTCTGACTGGTGTTTCGCGATCTCGTATTCGTGGATGCGGGCCTGCACGGCGACGAGGTTGGACAGCGTGTCGGCCGGTTCCATCCTGGTCGCTTTGGGCCCGAGGATTTCCAGAACCGCTTCGAGCCCTTCACGCGCGTCACCGGACAGCCTGTCATTGAAAGGCAAGTCGAACCAGGCGAACTCGGGCTCTAGCGGGACATCGGCGCGCGCCCCCGCCAACATGGCAGGCCGAGGGCGTGCATAGCTGACAGGATCCGTTTCATCGTAGCCGCCAAGCGCATCCGTCATCAGGGCGACATCGTCCAGGCTGCGACCGAAACAGCCGACCTGATCCAGCGACACCGACGTTTGCAACACGCCCGCACGCGAGATCACGCCACGGGTCGGTTTGAAACCGAATGTTCCGCAAAACGACGCCGGGCGGATAACAGACCCGTTGGTCTGCGTCCCGATCGCCAAAGGAACGTGGCAGGCCGCGACGGCGGCAGCCGATCCACTGGATGACCCACCGGGGCTGCGATCCGCAGCATGTGGATTGCGCGTTTCATTCGCATGAACGAAGGCCAGTTCCGTGGTCACGGTCTTGCCCATGATCACGGCGCCCGCATCGCGCAGCCTTTCGACCAGCCGGGCGGAACGGTCGGGTTGCCGGTTGGCAAAGATCGGGGTGCCGCGCTGCGTCGGCATCTCTGCGGTGTCGATGATGTCTTTCAACCCCACAGGGATGCCGTGCAGCGGTCCCGTTGGCAGCCCCGCCTTGCGGATCCGATCACATTCCGCAGCCTGTGCGAGGGCCATATCGGCATCGAGGAAGGCCCAAGCCTTGATCGTGCTGTCTGTCGCTTCGATCTGCGCAAGACAGGACTTCACAAGTTCAACGGAACTCAGGCGTCCAGAAGCGATGGCGGCCAACGCATCGGTTGCAGTCAGTTTGTAGCTGTCTCGGATCATGGAATATACGGACCGAACAGGTAATCCGGGAACCAGAGCGCGATACCGGGGAACAGGTACATCAAGACCATCGTGAGGATCACGATACCCAGATACGGCATGATCCCGGCAAAGATCTCCATGAGCTCGATCTTGTTCTTGAGAACCCCTTTCAAATAGTAGGCCGACATGGCCATGGGGGGCGTCAGGAACGACGTCTGAAGGTTCAGCGCGATCAGCATCGCGAAGAAATACGGGTTCACGCCGAACACTTCGAGCAGCGGCAGGAAGATCGGCACGAAGATGATCAGGATCTCGGACCACTCGAGCGGCCAGCCAAGCAGGAAGATGATGATCTGGGCCAGGATCAGGAATTGCCATGGCTCCAGATCCATGCCGCCGACCCAATGTGCGATCACGTCATGCCCGCCAAGATACGAGAACACCGACGCGAACGTCCACGAACCGACGAACAGCCAGCAGACCATCGCCGTGGACTTGGCGGTCAGGAACACGCTTTCCTTCAGCTTTGTCCATGTCATCGACCGATAGAGAATGGCCAGCACGATGCCGCCCAAGGCGCCCATGGCCGCCGCTTCGGCCGGGGTGGCCAGACCACCCAGGATGGACCCCAGAACCAGGGCGATCAGGACGGTCAACGGTACGAAGCTGACCAGCAGATCCTTGTAGATCTCGCTCGGCGGGGGCGGATCATCCATCGTCGGCTTGGGCGCCAGCGCCGGGTTGAGATAGACACGGATCATCACGTAGACGATATAGAGACCGGCCAGAAGCAATCCCGGGAACAGCGCCGCCGCATAGAGCCGCAGCGGTGACAGGTCCGCAATCGCGGCGTAGACGATCAGCATGATGGAGGGCGGGATCAGGATCCCGAGGGTCCCCCCGGCGCAGATCACGCCGGACGCGAAGCTTTTGTTGTAGTTCGCATTGGCCATCGCCGGGAAGGCCAGAAGCCCCATCAGCGTCACAACGGCACCCACGATCCCCGACGCGGTCGAGAACACGGCGCAGGTCAGCAATGCGGCGATCGCAAGGCTGCCCGGCAGGTTGCGCGCGGCCATGTAGAGCGAGAAGAACAGCTTGTCGATGATGTTCGCGCGCTCGACGATGTACCCCATGAACAGGAACAGGGGAATGGCGACGAGTATCGGGTTTTCCATCACCGAGTAGGTGTTCTGGTTCAGCAGGTAGAAGATGTTGTTGTTGAAGATATCGCTGAACGTGTCGACCGACCCGCTCTGATGATAGGCGTAGTATCCGAATGCCACGCCCATGGCGAGGAGCGTGAAGGCAATCGGGAAGCCCAGGAGAACGAGGATAATAAACAGCCCAAGCATGAGCAGGGCGACTTCGGGATTTGTCATCTTTTTATCTCTCTAGAAGCGCTTGCGGCGGTTTACTTGTCAGACGGACGGAAGGCGCTGATCACTTCCAGGTCTGCTTCGGTCAGCAAATCTTCGGTCTCTTTCACGTCGACCAGTCTCTCGGGCCAGACGCCGCTGCGCATCGCCTTGATGCAGCGGATCAATTCGGCCAGGCCCTGGATGGCCAGCAGGCCGCCGGCCAACGGGATCAGAGACTTGAAGAAGTAGATCTGGATGCTGGCGGGGCTGTTGAAGCTCACCTCTTTGTAGCGCCAGCTGTCGGACGCGATCTCGTACCCGTACCATGCCAGGGCCAGGATGCCCGGGAAGAAGAACAGGAAGTACAGGAAGAAATCCAGCGTTGCCTGCACCCGGACGGGCAGCAGGCGGTACACGACGTCGGCGCGCACATGCGTGTCCTGGGCCAGCGCGTAAGCGCCGCACATCAGGAACAAGGCACCATACATCTGGATCATCATGTCGAAGGCCCAGACCGTCGGTGCGTTCAGCACGTACCGTACAAAAACCTCGTACGAAACTGAAAGCGTAAGAATGAGGATGCACCATCCAAAGGCGCGACCTACCCAGAGGCTTAGCCCCTCAATGGCGTGAACGAATTTCATGAGGCTGATGCTCCCTAGCGGATCGTGTGTCGTGTCTGTGCAAGGCCCCCAAGCACAGAAATGTCCGAGCGTCGTCAAGACGCCCGGACATCTTATTCAGCGTATGCCTATCAACCGAAGTAGTGGTTGTAAGCCAGCTTGTAGTCAGGCTGGTTCAGGTTCAGGTAGTTCATCACATCCTTGGCATAGGCCTTCTGCGACTCCATCACCTTGGCGAAGAACGGGTCTTCTTCCGCGATGCGGTTCGCAACGACGTCCCATGCTTCCAGCTGAGCTGCCAAAACCGAGTCCGGGGTGCGGTAGACGTTCACACCATCGGCTTCCTGCAGCTTGATCAGGTCATCCGAGTAACGCTTGGTGTTGCCCCAGTAGAAGCCGGAGTTTTCGGCCATCGATGCGTTGCGGATGATCGCCTGGTGCTCAGGCGACAGCGAGTTGAACTTGTCCTTGTTGAAGGTCACCTCGAAGCACTCCTGGCTCTGGTGGTACGAGGCCAGGTGGTAATGCTTGGAGACGTCCTGCATGCCGAAGTCACGGTCGGAAGTCGGGTTGTTGAATTCCGCCGCGTCGATCAGGCCGGACTTCATCGCCGGCTGGATTTCACCGCCGGGCAGCTGAACAACGGACATGCCCATTTCCAGCAGAACGTCAGCGGCAAGACCCACGGTGCGATACTTCAGACCGCTCATCTGGCCCGCGTCGGTGATCTGCTCCTGGAACCAACCCAGGGGCTGAGCCGGCATCGGCGAGTTGAAGAAGGACACGATGTTCAGCTGAAGGTTTTCCATCAGCTCGTCGAACAGTTCCTGACCGCCGCCTGCGTGGATCCAGCCCAGCATTTCCTGGCTCGACCAGCCAAAGCAGGGGCCGGTGCCAAACAGCGAAGCGGACTTGGACTTGCCGTACCAGTAGGCCGACACGTAGTGCGCAGCATCAAGAACACCGCGGTGAACGGCGTCCTGCATCTGGCTGGTCTTGACCACCGAGTCCACCGACAGCACTTCGATGACAAGCGAGCCGCCCGACATTTCGTTGACGCGGTTCGCGAAGGACTGGGCGTTCTCGAGGAAGATGCCACCGCCCCATGCCGCCTGCATCTTGAGCGTCGTCGCGTCATTGGCCGCGATCGCAGGTGTGGCCAGAGCCGCGGCGCCAGCAACTGCGGAGCCGCGCAGGAATTTTCTGCGGTTGATAGTATCTGTCATGTTTCCTCCCAAAAGTTTAGTGGCTGTCTGTCACCCTCGCCGGGCCCGACATTGGATATGTTTGTGAGCAACGGGCAAGCACCACGAAAGGCCGACACTCCCACGTCAGCCGCACATGACATCTCCTCCCGCGATCAGACGTAGTTTTAGAATAATTGCGCAGGCAAACAAGCGTTACCTACGAGATAAAATTCCACGATATGAAATAATCCGAAACCGGCAGATCCCACGACGACCGCCGCCAAGGTCAGCCCGGGACAGGCCCCAAAGCGCAAAGGCCAAATTTAATACATTTATAACAGCATCTTATGAGGATCCCCGCACAGGCGGAGATTGCAACACTCCTCCCTTTCGAAACAAACCGAACTGAAATCAGGCGACCCTGCAGGAAGAATGTTTTTGAAACTGGGTGAGAAGCGAAACAGCGAGGCGATTCACCTCAGGCAGAAGAAGGACAAGGGATCACCCGACAAGCGGGAGCAAAACCCAGGCCCGCCACGCCATGCAATGGCCCCACGTCTTGATGCGTTAGACACGTCAGGATCCGCGCAGCCGATAGAGTGGCGTATGCCAAGCCATGACCTTGAAGGGAAAACCGTGATCCAGCACGCGCCACCGTGGGCATCGCGCTTTGGCACCAAGCGCGCGTCAGGCAATGACGCCTGCGTCAGGATACGTAATCAAGGTGAATGGTGCCCCCACACGGACTCGAACCGCGGACCTACTGATTACAAATCAGTTGCTCTACCAGCTGAGCTATAGGGGCGCCGGGCGTTGGAATACGCAGATCACGGAAATACTGCAAGTCAAAATACGCGCTTTCTCCATATGTTTGTTTCAAAAGTGCGAAGCGGTTTAACTGGCCAGAGAAAGGCGTATATTACCGCTGTCGATTAACCATCACCGGAACCAGTATGCAGGTTGTTCTCCACGCGGGCGCCCATCTCACCGACGAAGACCTTCTCGTGCGGTGTCTCAATGACAACAGGCAGATGCTTGCGGATCACGGCACGCTCGCACCGCACCCCACCACCTACCGCAAACTCATCCGCGACATGTTGCAGGATATCCAGAAAGGGGCCGCCCTCGCCAAGGCGCGGGACACGCTGTTCCAAGCGATCGAGGTGGACGCGACGACCAATCGCCTGATCCTTTCGAATCCCGGCTTTTTCGGAACGCCCAAGATGGCCGCTTCGGCCGGAATCCTGTATTCGGCCGCCGAAGAACGTCTTGCGGCACTGGACAACATCTTTTCAGGGGCCGAGCTTGAACTCTACATCGCCATTCGCAACCCGGCGACGTTCCTGCCCGCGATCTTCCGTCAGACGCAGGTGTCCAGTTTTTCCGAGCTGATGCGCGGCAAGAGCCCTGAAACCGTGCGCTGGTCCGAGATGGTCGCCCGAGTGCGCACGGCCTTTCCCGACATGCCGATCACCCTGTGGTGCAACGAGGACACCCCGCTCATCTGGGCGGAAATCGTGCGCGAGTTGGCCGGGCTGGATCCGACAACGGCCTTCGACGGAGAGTTCCTGCTTTTATCGACCATCATGAGCGAAGCCGGCATGAAGCGATTCCATACCTATCTGGAGTCGCATCCAGGCATGACCGAAGTGCAAAAACGTCGGGTGATCGCGGCATTTCTGGATAAATTCGCAGAAGAAGACGCGATCGAGGAAGAGTTGGATCTTCCAGGCTGGACAGACGATCTCGTGGATCGTCTGTCGGACCTGTATGATGAAGACCTCTACCAGCTTCAGCGTATTCCGGGGGTGCAGGTCATCACACCGTAACCGGTCGGCCCGGCGCTTACATGCCGAGCGCTTCCTTGTACATTTCCAGTACAGCCTCTTCCTCGGCGATATCGTCACGGTCGCGCTTGCGCAGCGCTATCACCTTGCGCATCACCTTGGTGTCATAGCCACGGGCTTTCGCCTCGGCCATGACTTCCTTTTGCTGGTCGGCAATGTCTTTCTTTTCCGCGTCCAGACGTTCGAAGCGCTCGATGAACTGGCGCAGTTCATCGGCGGTGACACGATAGCTCGACTGTGGATTGGCGTCGTCCATAAGATCCTCCGGTCTGGTTGCTCGTTCTCCTAACCCTGCCCGAAGGACGCCGCAAGATACAACTCGCGTCGCGCCGCATAGTTGCACTTCATCAAGGCTTGGGATAGGCGCTTGGGGATCATCACAGATGCAAAAGGGACCGCGATGGAGATGCTGATCTGGATAGGGACGCTGATGTCCTGCGTCGGGCTTGCCGCGTTGATCTGGTGTATCCTGGCGGTCTGGAAAGCGCGTCGCGCGGGTTTGTCGGACGACGCGCTGCGCGACCGTGTGCGCAAGGTGGTGCCGGTCAATGCCGGGGCGCTGATGCTGTCAATCCTTGGCCTGATGCTGATCGTGGTGGGCATCCTGCTGGGCTGATCGCGCGACGGATGCCTCATCCGAAGGGGCGCCGGAAGAACCCCCTCCCGTTCTTGACCATGTCCTCCACCAGAGGCGCAGGCTGCCAGACCTCGGGCGCCAACGGCGCGGCCAGCTTCATGACCTTCATCAGGCTCAGAAGCCCGGCAAAATCCGCCTGGATCAACGGGCCGCCACGATCGGGATCGAACTGCGCCCCCTTGGCCATCACCACCTCGATATCCGACGCCCTCAGCACGGCGTTCTGCTCGATAATGCGGGCGGCTTCGTTCACCAACGCCGCCTGCAATGCCGCCCCGGGGTCGAGGCGCGCGATGATCCCGTCAGGATCCGCTTTGCGGTTCTCCACCCAGGACAGCACGGCGCGGTCGGGCTCTTTTCTGCGCCCGGCCTGATAGACATAGACGCCTTTGCCTGCGGATCTGCCGGTGGCCCCGGCCAGGATCCGACTGGCCAGAAGGCCCGTATCGGCCGCAGATGCGCCACCGCCCGCGCCCTGACCGGCGATCAGCCGGTCCTGCGTTTCCTTCAGGCCGTCGATATCGGCCAACTCGAACGGCCCGGCGCGGAACCCAAGGCCGCGCGCGGCAGCATCGATCTCGTAAGGCGAAACCCCGCCATCCACCAACGCAAGTCCGGCCCGCAACATCGCCATCATCATCCGGTCGCCGACACTCAAGCCTATCGCTTTTTGCCGGATCACGGTGCGCCTGATCGATGTGAGAAATCCCGCAAGCCGCGTCACCGCGTCGGCATGACATCCATCCGGCACGAGAAGTTCCACCAGACCCGGCCTGTAAGCCGGCCGGTAGAGCCGTGCCCCAAGCAGTCTTTCATGGCCGGGGATATCATCTCGGCGGCGCGCCACCTGCCCCGCCGCTCCAAGCACCACCCAGATCGTTTCGGGACCGGGCGGCGGCGTCCCGTCGTGCAAGGCGACCTGGCCGGTATCGAAGATCAGATCGGCCTTCGCAAGCGCATCGAAGCCCGAGGCCACCGTCAAGCGCCCCAACCGTTGGTCATGTTCGTCGCGCGTTATCTTGCCGCGTTCAAACGCCCCGCCATACACCGTTGCCACCCGCTCTGACAGCAGCTTGGCCTGCTCGGTTTCGGCCGACAGCAAGGTGACCTGCCGACCGGAATCGAGACAGCTCACCGCCAGCTCCGCCAACACCATCGACTGGCCCAGCATCACGACATGGCTGAGCGGCTTGACCTCGCCGGCCTGCGCGCGTTCGGGAAGGATCGCAGCCCGCCGCACGGCGACGTAGTGATGCCGGCGGCAAATGGCCTCCTGGCTCGACACGCGATCCTCGAAAAGGACCGTCTCGAGGTCCAGCCCCCGGTCAAACGGCAAAAGCTGCACCGCCTCGATGCATTTCAAAAGGTCGGCCTCGACGCCGTCCTTCCCGTTCAGGCGCTCAGCCACCTGGCTCAGCGATCTTTGGTACGCGGCGGGATCGGACAAGCCGCGAGCCTGGTCACGACTGCGCGGCCATGCCCCCTTGTCCGCATAGTCCCGTGCCAGCTCCAGCGCCTCGGGCAGCGGCGCGGTGGCGACGAGCCTGTCACTGATCGGCGCGATGGACGGGTCTTGGGCCGGCAGTGTCTGCCCCGATAGCATGAAATCAAGCGCCGCCTGCGCACCGATCAAACGCGGCAGCCGTTGCGTCGCCCCTCCCGCAGGAACCATCCCAAGCGTGATATCCGGGATCGCCAGACTGGTATCCTGGGCCGTCACGCGCGCATGCGCCGCCAATGCCAGTTCCAGACCCGCACCAAGGGCCGCGCCATGCAGGGCGGCAACGACCGGTTTGGGGGCCTCTTCGATCAAGCTGCACAAGTCGCGCAGGCTCGGTGTGGCAAGCGGCCCGTCATACTCGGTAATATCTATGCCCGAACAGAAAACGCGTCCCCGCCCGTGCAACACGATCGCCCGGACATCCGCGTCCGCGATCGCCGCACGCAAAGCGCCGTCAAGTTCGATCCGCAGCCCGGGCGCCAGGGCATTGGCCACAGGGCGATCGAGCGCGATTACTGCCACACCGTCACGCAACTCCGTTTGGACTTCCGACGCCACTTAACGACCCGCCTGCTCAATTGCCTATCACTATACCGCAATTACTACGAAGAAAGAGCGACCGCGCAAGCCTTGGATCACCGAATGCGGCGCTGATTTCAGACTGGCATGTTGTTGAACTGCGCCTCGATATTCTCGTTCACCAACTCTTCATGCAAATCGCGTATCTCGGGAGGGACGGGAATATCCTGTTCCTCCATCGCGTTTATCATGCGCCCCAGCTGCGGCTCGTACCCGAGACGCTCATCAGGGTCCGCATCAAGAATTTCTTTCTTCAAGTCCAAGCAACGATCCACAAGGTCGGCCATGATACCGTCCTCCATCAAAGGCGGCCCCATGGCATGCGCCATGCAGGCCTGTTTGCGTCAAAAATGGCTTATCACTAAAAAATTGGCATCAGATCGCAGCAGCGCAATCCCTGCAGAACGGAGTTTCAGGCAAAACATCCAGCCTTTCGGCCGAAATCCGCTCGCCACAGCGCACACAATCGCCATAGCTGCCGTCGCGCATGCGCTGCAGGGCAGCCCTGATCCGGGCGATCTCTTCCTGACCGCTCTGGCCCAGATGCTCCAGCACCTCATCGCCTTCCATCTCGACCGCGGCCTCGTCCCAATCCTTCGAGTGCGGCCCGTCCAGTTCGGACTCGATCTTGTGCAAGCGGCTGTCCAACTCGGCCAACCTCGACAACAGGGATTTGCGATATCTCTCGATCGGCTTCATCTTCGTCCTCCGTAACCATTGGGCAGCCTTGCATGCATGGACGCGCGGGTCCTTGACACACATCAACATGCGCGACCGGCCCATGACACCGGCTGCGGAACGCCGTCCGTCACCCAAGCGCCAGGGGCAGCTTGGGCGCATCATCCGCCTCGGCCTCGGAGGTGTCATCGCCCGCATGCGGCAAGGCGGCTGCCGCCTTGTCGGCACCGGCGGTCGGCATCGGAGCAGGGTCAACGGCGGCCCCACCGGGATCACCGGTGCGGTCCTGCCCATCACCTGCCCCGGATAGCAGGCGCACGGCGCGCCACCCGTTGAGCTGACCAAGCCTGACCCCGGCGACCACATGCTGGCCGCTGCCCAGAAGTTCGGCCTGTCCCAACGCCTCGCGCGGAACTTTCAACTGCATCCCGGGGGAAAGAGCACAGATCTTGTTCAACGGCATCGAAACGCGCGCAAGAACCGCATCCAGCACGGCAGGGGCGTTCAGGGCGCTTTCCGCCACCGTGACCGTCGCAGCCGACGCGCCAGCGGTCGAGCGCGCACTCACGCGCGTGGGGCGGTGCGGCAGAAGAACCGTCAAACTGCCCGTCTTCGCAGTGTCGCCGAGATCTGCGGTGATGCGGAACAGGTCGTATTGCGGCAATTCAAGCGCAAGCGCCAGCGTCCGGCCATCATCGACCATATCGCCAAAGCGCCACTGCTGCGGCTCGGGCATATCGGGCGCCGTGCCGAGGTAATCATCATAACCGCGCAGCATGCCATCGATCAAAGGGGCGACCATCGCCGCGTCGGTCGGGGTCACGACCCGTTCGGGCGCATCGCCGCGCTGCACCGCGCCCATTGTCTGAACCTCGATAACCGCTGCCAGAAACTGCGTATCAAGGCGCGCCGCCCCGCGCTGCCCGCCCAGACCGTCCAACAGCAATAACAGCCCGCCGGCATCCATTTCGGATTTGATGCCGGCTTGCGGCACCGTCTTTTGTTCGACCGTGGCGACGGTCAGCGCAAGATCAAGCTGCGCATCCGCCACCTTGGCAAGGGAAAGGCGCAACGCTTTGCAAGGCGACATGGCGCGCGCGTCGAAATCTTCGCGCGCGACCCTGGCCTTGCGGTGTATCAGCGAAGTGCCGCCCTGCATTGTCCCCCGTCCATTCCTGATCATGACCCCGGCCCGCCATATGGCCGCGTGTCTGGGCCAACCCTAACGCCGGACCGGTTACCAAGAGGTTCACGCCGACGCTGTGTGCGGCACCGAGACGGCTTCAGGGGGCAGGATGACCCGAAAAGAGGCACCCGACTGGCCGGGCAAATACACGATCTCGCCATTCAGACGGGCCATGATCTCACGACAGATCGCAAGGCCCAGCCCCGCCCCGCCCGCCTTGGTGTGACCAATGCGCGAAAACTTTTCGAAGATGACCGCTTGCTGATCGGTCGGGATACCACTTCCGTTATCCGTGAAATCGATCACCAGACCGACAGCTTCACGCTTGGCCGAGATCGACAGGACCGGCGCCTTGGCATCGCAGTATTTGCGGGCGTTCGATATCAAGTTGATGAACACCTGCGCCAGGCGGTCCAGATCAGTGGTCAGCCACAGCTCTTCGCCGGACTTCTGGCGCTCGATCCTGAACCCGTCGGATGGGCCACCCGCAGCGCCGACCGACCTGTCCAGCAAATCCGACAATCGTCCGGTATGGATGTTCAGAACCACCTGACCGTTTTCCAGCACGCTCAGATCCAGAAGGTCATCCAGCAACCGCGTCAGGCGGATCGCCTCGTCATGAATGATCGTTGCGTACTTGCCTTGCTCGGCAGGGGTCAGCCCCTCGGTATCACGCAGAATTTCCGAAAACGCCCTGATCGACGTCATCGGCGTGCGCAGCTCGTGGCTGATCTGGCTGAGAAACGCATCCTTCTGCACCGATAGCTGCGTGAGCTTCTGGTAGGCTTCCCGCAACTGCCGGGCAGTGCGTTCCTGCTCCTGCGTCTTGGCCTCCAGCCGGCTGGAATACTCCATGATCTGGGCTGTTTCATCGGCCACCGCCATCAGATCCTCAACCGACACGGTGGCACCGCCAACGATCTGCGAAATCATCGCATGCGCGGTGGCCGCACCCACAGACCCCGAGAGTTCACGCTCGAGCTCCTGCAGGAATTCAGGCGTCGGTTCAGGCAGATACCCTGCCAACCCCTGCCGGCGCGCGGCCGACGAGAACAGCGCCTGCGCCTGCGTCGACCCCATGATCCTTTGCGACATGATCAACAGGTCCTCGCTTTGCGCCAGCCCCCCCGACCAGCCCGGCGTCGTCCCGGAATGCTGGAACACGTTGACGAATTGCGCGCCCTGCAAACGCTCGACCGGCCTTGGAAAGGTGACAAGCGAGACGACGATGAACACCACCGTGTTCAGCATCATGCTCCACATCACGGCATGAACCAGCGGGTCCATCCCCACGGCCCCGAACAAGGCCTGCGGTCGAAGCCAATCAAAACCGAACGGCCCATGATCGAAGACCGATTGCGGCAGGATCACGGACGGCCCGAAACTGGGCAGAAACAGGCAATAAAGCCAGACGATTGCCCCGACGCACAGGCCGGCAAGCGCTCCGGTACGGTTCGCACCCCGCCAGAACAGCCCCCCCATCAGTGCGGGCAGGAACTGTGCGACACCGGCAAAGGACACCAGACCGATCGCCGCAAGCGCGGTGCCCCCTCCGGACAGCTGGAAATAGAGATATCCCAGCAAGACGATCCCGCCGATCGAAAGCCGCCGCGCCAACAGCGCGACATGCCGCACATCCCCCGACATCATCGCGGTGCCGCCCGTCGTCCAGAGCCATACCGGCATCACCACGTGGTTCGACACCATCGTCGACACCGCAATAGCCGCCACGATCACCATCGAGGTCGCCGAGGAAAAGCCCCCGATGAACGACAGGATCGCCAGCCAGTCGCGCCCCTCCTGCAAAGGCAGGGTCAGCACGAACATGTCGGGGTTCGACCCCGACGGCAGGATTTCCAGCCCCATCACCGCGATCGGCACGACGAACAGGCTCATCAGCATCAGGTAGCCCGGAAAGGCCCATGCGGCGGTGCGCAGATGGTCCTCGTCCTCGTTTTCCACCACCATGACCTGGAACATGCGCGGCAGGCACAGGAATGCCGCAGCCGACAGCATGGTCAGCCCGATCCATCGACTGCCCGACTGATCCCATGCCGCGATGGGCGAGGCATCGATCCGGTCCAGCGTTTCGCCGATCCCGCCGGCCAGCCCCCAGACCACGAACACCCCGACCGCCAACAGCGCTGCAAGCTTCACCACGGCCTCGACGGCGATGGCCATCACCACGCCGTGGTGCCGCTCGTTGGCATCAAGGTTTCGCGTCCCGAACAGGATGGTGAACAGCGTCAGCCCAAGCGCCACCCAGAACGCCGTCGACTGTTGTGTGGGAAGTGTCGCCCCCGGCGCATCATGTGCAGCGAAGGTGGCGAAGGACAGGGTCACCGATTGCAGTTGCAGCGCGATATAGGGCGTCGTTCCGACCACCGCGAGCAAGGTGACAAGAACCGCCAGCAGGTTCGACTTGCCATAGCGCGAGGATATCAGGTCGGCGATCGAGGTGATCCTCTGGCTGCGACCGACACGCACCATCTTGCGCAGCGTCCACCACCAGCCGATCATGACCAGCGTCGGCCCCAGATAGATCGTCAGAAACTCGAGCCCCGACCGCGCCGCCGAACCAACGGCCCCGTAAAATGTCCAGGCCGTGCAATAGATCGACAAAGACAGCGTATAGACCACCGGAGAGCGCAACCATGTCCCCCGCCCGCGACGCGCAGCCCGATCCGCGCCGAACGCGACCACGAACAGGAATGCCACGTATAGAAGGCAAACGAGGACAAGTATGTTGAGCGTCGCCATTCACTGCCCCTCGCGGCCGGCCTCTTCCTCGGGAACCCGTCGAAGATGCCGCGAAATCAGCACCGCGATCACGGCAAGACCCAGCCATACCGGAAACAGGTAGAACATCACTGTCGAGGTGCGGACAGGTTCGGCATCGCCACCGCCCCACAGAAGCGGCAGCATGAACAAGGCCCCCCCAAGCAAAGGCAGCATCCTTGCCGCATCCGACATCCGGCGGCGCCGGTAGGTACGCCGCTCCAGAAAGATCGGTCCCGGCGCATCGCGGGTCATTGGCAGACCATGCTGCGCACGGCCTCGAGCACATCGGCATTCGCAAACGGCTTGGTCATGTAGCGGCTGACCCCGGATTTCTCGGCCAGTTCGCGATCCTTGACCTGCCCGCGTGCCGTCAACATCAGAACCGGTGTTGCCGCAAGTTCTGAATCCGCCCGAATTTCCTGCAGGATATCGAAGCCGCTTTTTCCCGGCAGCATCACATCGAGAATCACCAGGTCCGGCCTGCGCGTTCGCACCGCATCCATGGCGTCATGTCCGTTGGAATGGGTTTTCACATCCCATCCGTCGCGCGACAGAATGAAACTTATGGCCTCAATGATATTGGGCTCGTCTTCTATCAGAAGCACTTTTTTGTCCATGCAACCGGCCTCCCCACCGATCATCACGGCCAGGACCGCCCCGCAGTTATCCTAAATGTCTGGCCTCGTGTCAAAAACCGTCTGCAACGATCGACGGCTCGCGGCGGGCGCGACACGCGCGCAAGGGGCAGATCCGGCAACTGGCGCCGACATCGCGGACCGGGTCACCGTCCCGGCCATGCGATTCCGGCAGGATCAGCATATGCGCCCGCAGCAAGGCCGGCTGATCGAACGTCGCCGGCCCGATCTGTTCCGCCGCGGCCAGTGCCAGCACCGTTTCCTGTCCGCGTCCCGCTTGTCTCAATTGCGCACGCACCGGCATCTGGGGCTGCCCCAGAACCTGGAACAAGGGCCAGAGCGCACAGGCCGCCGCATCCCTCGGCATCACGAACCCCGAAAACGGCCGGCGGAACACCAGCGCCCCGGACATGTCACAGATCACCAGTCCGATCGGCCCGACCTCGTTTTGCGGAAGCGCGGCCAAACGCCTGAAGATCAAGGGCAATCCGCAGCAGAACACCTGCGCCAGACGTTCCGGGGACGGGTCACGCCTGACCTCTTGCAGGAACGGCGCAAGCTGCAGCACCCGGGCATCGGCGCGATACTGTTCAAGCGTGTCTCGCGCCAGCCGGCGCGCGGCCTCGGTTCCAAGCTCTTCGGCCGCATCTATGAGATTGGTGATCTCGAACGTGCCCGTCCCCTGCCCCTCGAGTGACGGGAAATGAAATCCGTGGCGCGCCAGGAAGGCCTGCAATTCATCCTGCGGAGACTTGATATCCGCCTCGGAACTCGCCGCCCCCTCGAGGTAGCGCACCAGCGACTCCGCCCCTTCCGCCAGGCGCCGGCTGTCCTCGTCGATATTGCGGTGAAATCGGGCCTGCCATTCAGGTTCCAGCGCCTCGGTCTCGACCAGGATGGACGAAGTGGAGCGGATCGCCGTCACCGACGAGATGACTTCATGCAAGGACGCGGCGAGATGCGGGTCATGCGCCAGCCGGTCGGTCAGGGTCTCGACCGTGCGCTCCAGCCCTTCGACCCGCGCATGAAGCCGTGCCAGCAAATGCGCCCAACCGGAAAACCTGCCCGCGAATTCCTGCACCCGGTCCGTTTCGACCCGAAGACCGGCCTGAGCTCCCGCGGCCTCTCTGAGTGCGGCAAGCAAGGTGGCCTCGGCCCCCTCTGACAGGGCAGATGGCTCGACCTCCAGCGCCTCCGCCAGCTTGAGCAGGGTCTTGCCGCCGATTCTCCGGCGATTGTGTTCGATCAGGTTGAGGTAGGACGGCGATATGCCGACCATCCGCGCAAGATCGGACTGCCGAATTCCGTTCATGACCCGTCGTTCGCGGATGCGGGTGCCGATCATCGAGCCTTCGGGCATCGGGATTTTTCCTGCAATTCGTGGAAGTTCCACCACGTCGATGCAAATTATTTACAAAATCACTAGCCAGCTTGTCTAGTTTTTTACAAAAAAATTGTTCCTTTGAAAGCAGTTGTTGCGTAATTTTCTTAGCTCTTGCGATAATGGCTTTGCACATTAGTGCCAATTTGGAGCGCGCGCAGAGGAGGCGTGCTTTCCAAGCTTATCTTAATGGGAGGATATCTATGTCCAAAACCAACCTCACTCGTCGTGGCCTGTTGAAAACCAGCGCAGTCGCTGGTGCCGGCGTCGCGCTGCCGACGATCTTCACATCTTCCGCGAACGCGTTCACGAACGAGCCGACAGGATCGACCGTCACGCTCGGCTTCAACGTTCCCCAGAGTGGACCCTACGCTGACGAGGGCGCCGACGAACTGCGCGCCTACGAACTGGCCGTTGAACACCTTAACGGCGGCGGCGATGGCGGCATGCTGAACACCTTCAGCTCCAAGGCGCTGCAGGGCAACGGCATCCTGGGCAAGAAGGTCGAGTATGTCACGGGCGACACGCAGACCAAATCGGACGCCGCTCGCGCCTCCGCCAAGTCCATGATCGAGAAAGACGGCGCCATCATGATCACCGGCGGTTCGTCCTCGGGCGTTGCCGTGGCCGTTCAGGCACTCTGCCAAGAAGCCGGCGTGATCTTCATGGCTGGCCTGACGCACTCGAACGACACCACCGGCAAGGACCGCCGGGCAAATGGTTTCCGCCACTTCTTCAACTCCTACATGTCGGGTGCAGCACTTGCGCCGGTGCTGGCGAACGCTTACGGCACGGACCGCAAGGCCTATCACCTCACCGCCGACTACAACTGGGGCTACACCACAGAAGAAGCCGTGCGCTCCTCGACCGAAGCCATGGGCTGGGAAACCGTCGGTACCGTTCTGACGCCGCTGACGCAGACCGACTTCTCCTCGTATATCGCTCCGGTTCTGCAGTCGGATGCCGACGTGCTCGTGCTGAACCACTACGGCGGCAACATGGTGAACTCGCTCACCAACGCCGTCCAGTTCGGCCTGCGCGACCGTATCGCGAATGGCAAGAACTTCGAAATCGTCGTTCCGCTCTACTCGCGCCTGATGGCCAAGGGCGCCGGCGCCAACGTGAAGGGCATCTTCGGCTCGACCAACTGGCACTGGTCGCTGACCGACGAAGGCTCCAAGGCATTCGTCAAGTCGTTCGGTGAGAAGTACGGCTTCCCGCCGAGCCAGGCTGCACATACCTGCTACGTTCAGGCCCTGCTTTATGCAGACGCCGTGCAGCGTGCCGGCAGCTTCCAGCCCTGCGCGGTCGTCGAAGCCCTGGAAGGCTTCGAGTTCGACGGCATGGGCAACGGCCCGACGCTCTACCGTGCCGAAGACCACCAGTGCTTCAAGGACGTGCTTGTGGTGAAAGGTAAGGAAAACCCGACCAGCGAATTCGACCTTCTGGAAGTCGTCGAAATCACGCCGGTCGAGCAGGTGACCTACCCCCATGACCACCCGCAGTTCGCGGGCGGCTCGCTGGGCTCCTGCAACAACGGCGCATAAGCCAGTCACTGCCGGCCGCGCCAAAGTCGCGCGGCCGGATTTGATAAGCGTGCCCAGCCATGAACGGCGGGCACGCCCCAATCCCTCTGAATCGCGAAGGATGGAATGATGGACGCAATCATCCTCCAAGTCCTCAATGGGCTCGACAAAGGGTCGGCCTACGCGCTGATCGCGCTTGGACTGACACTCATCTTCGGCACCCTCGGTGTTGTGAACTTCGCGCATGGTGCGCTGTTCATGATCGGCGCATTCTGCGCCGTGACGCTCTCGCGCATCCTGACGCTGAGCCACCAGGTGATCGACGAAACCCGCACCGACTTCCTCGGCAATCCGCTCAAGGTGGATGTCCCCTATGTCTATGACATCTTCGGACAGGCCGCAGGCGACACGATCATCGACTGGGCGGTGCCATTGTCCATCCTCTTCGCGATCCCGGTCATGATCCTGATCGGCGTGGTGATGGAACGGGGCCTGATCAAGCATTTCTACAATCGCCCTCACGCCGACCAGATCCTGGTGACCTTCGGCCTGGCGATCGTGCTGCAGGAAATCATCAAGTATTACTACGGCGCCAACCCCATCCCGACCCCGGCCCCCGAGGCCTTCACGGGCAGCTTCGATTTCGGCGCCCTCATCGGCATGGAAGCGAACAACATCATCTATCCCTACTGGCGCCTCGTCTATTTCGGGTTCGCAGCCATCGTGATCGGTGCGGTCTTCGCCTTCCTGCAATTCACCACCTTCGGGATGGTGGTGCGTGCCGGCATGGCGGATCGCGACACGGTCGGCCTTCTGGGCATCAACATCGATCGCCGCTTCACCATCATGTTCGGGATCGCCGCGGCCGTCGCGGGCCTTGCCGGCGTGATGTACACGCCGATCAACTCGCCGAACTACCACATGGGCATGGACTTCCTCGTGCTCAGCTTCGTCGTGGTGGTTGTGGGCGGCATGGGCTCGCTGCCCGGTGCCGTGCTTGCGGGCTTCATGCTGGGTATCCTCGAAAGCTTTGCCTCGATGCGCGAAGTGATCAACATCATCCCCGGCATCAACCAGATCATCATCTACCTGGTTGCGATTATCATTCTGCTGACACGTCCGCGGGGCCTGATGGGCCGCAAGGGCGTGATGGAGGACTAAGCCATGTTCGGCCTGGACAAAAAAGACACCTCGCTGCTCATCCTCGTCGCGATCCTGACGATGCTGGCACCCTTCATCCTGAACCCCTTCCCCGCAACCTCCGGCCTGGCGCAGTTCAACGCGGGCTATCCCGACCTGATGCAGCGCTTCGTGATCTTCGGGATCTTCGCGATCGGCTTCAACATCCTGTTCGGCCTGACCGGCTATCTCAGCTTCGGTCACGCGGCCTTCATCGGCGTCGGATCCTATGCGGCGATGTGGATGTTCAAGCTTGTCGGCATGAACGTGCTGCCGGCGCTGGCTCTGTCGATGGTCATGTCGGGCCTCTTCGCAGTGGTCATCGGCTATATCAGCCTCCGGCGCTCGGGCATCTACTTCTCGATCCTGACACTGGCCTTCGCCATGATGTCCTACGCCCTTGCCTATTCGGTTCTTGCAACCGACATGGACGGCCCGGACCAGCAGGGCTTGCTGCAAAAGGGTCTGACCGGTGGTGAGACAGGTCTGCAGCTGACCCTGCAGGATCCCCGGGTGTTCGGTCAGCAGGCCACTGCCGATGGCAACCTGCCGGTTCCCAGCCTGTTCGGCCTGGAAATGCGCAGCTCGACGGACGTGACATTCGGCGACTGGGTCTTCACCTTCTCGACCGGGTACTACTTCTGCGCCATCGTGATGCTGATCGCCTTCTACCTGTCGATCCGGATTTTCCGCTCTCCCTTCGGCATGATGCTGCGGGCGATCAAATCCAACCAGCAACGGATCAACTATACCGGCCTGAACGCCAAGCCCTACATGCTCGCGGCTTTCGTGATCTCGGGGGTATATGCCGGTCTTGCAGGGGGCCTGATGGCCGCGATGGATCCGCTCGCCGGGCCTGAGCGGATGTTCTGGACCGCCTCGGGCGAGGTTGTTCTGATGACCATCCTCGGCGGTGTCGGGACGTTGATCGGTCCGGTTCTGGGTGCAGGCCTGATCAAGTACATGGAAAACATCCTGTCCAAGATCAACTCCGATATCCTGCACACCTGGTTCGCCTTCCTGCCCGATGGGCTCGAGGACTTCGTGGTCGGCATGATCTATCCCTTCATCGGCAAGGGATGGCACCTGACACTGGGTCTGATCTTCATGGCCGTCGTCATCTTCCTGCCTGGTGGGCTGGTCGAAGCGGGTCAGCGGATTTCGCGGATCTTCAAAGGTCGCAAGGCCCCCGAAGGCGCCAAGAAATCCTCCACCGAACCCGCTGAATAAGGAGAGCCGGACAATGGGCATTCTTGAAGTCAAAGACGTGAACAAGCGCTTCGGTGGTCTGCAGGCCCTGGGCAACGTCAACCTCAGCGTGGCAGAGAACTCCTGCCACGCCATCATCGGACCGAACGGCGCGGGCAAATCCACCCTGCTCAACGTCCTCATCGGCAAGCTGATCCCGGATACCGGCAGCGTGATGTTCGATGGTCAGTCGGTGCTGGGGCGCAAACCCTACGAGATCAACCAGATGGGCATTTCCCGCGTGTTTCAGACTCCCGAGATTTTCGGCGATCTGACCGTTCTGGAAAACATGCTGATCCCGATCTTCGCCAGCCGCGACGGCGCCTTCCGCATGCATGCGATCGAAAAGACCACGAGCGAGAAAGAGGTCATCGAAGAAGCCGAACACATGCTCGAAGAGCTGGGGATGGCCGACAAGCGCCATTTCCACTCGGCCTCGATGAGCCGCGGTGACAAGCGACGTCTGGAAATCGGCATGTGCCTGTCCCAGAAACCGCGGCTTCTGTTGCTGGACGAACCCACAGCCGGCATGGCGCGGGCGGATACCAACAACACCATCGACCTGCTCAAGCAGATCAAGGAAGAGCGTGACATCACCATCGCGATCATCGAACACGACATGCATGTGGTGTTCAGCCTTGCCGAACGCATCACCGTTCTGGCCCAAGGCTCCCCGCTGGTCGAGGATACGCCGGAAAAGATCAAGGGCCATCCCAAGGTGCGCGAAGCCTACCTTGGCGAAACGGCTTAAAAAGGAGATCACGAGATGAACGTCAAACCGGAATTCTCAAAGGGCAAGAACTACGCCGAAACCGCTCCGGCCTTCCTGTCGGTCTGGGACATGCAGGCCTATTACGGCGAAAGCTACATCGTCCAGAACGTCAGCTTCAACGTCCACGAAGGCGAGATCCTCGCGCTTCTGGGCCGCAATGGCGCCGGCAAGACAACCACGCTGCGCGCCATCGCGCGGATGGACAGCCCGCAGGTCAACCATGGGGAAATCTGGCTGGATCACCAGCCCCTGCACTCCATGAAAAGCCATCAGGCGGCTGTCGCGGGCATCGGACTGGTACCCGAAGACCGGCGCATCATCCCCGGCCTCACGGTCGAGGAAAACCTCCAGCTTGCGCAGATCACCCCGCCGATCGGCTGGTCGATCGAGCGTCTCTACGATCTGTTCCCCAGACTGGCCGAACGGCGCAAGCAGGAAGGCACCACCCTTTCGGGCGGCGAACAGCAGATGCTTGCGGTGGCCCGCGCACTTGCGCGTGACATCAAGGTCCTGTTGCTCGACGAACCCTACGAAGGGCTGGCCCCGGTGATCGTGGACGAGATTGAAAAGACTCTGCGCATCATCAAGGAACAGGGCATGACCACGATCCTCGTGGAACAGAACGCCGTGCGCGCCCTGGAACTCGCCGACCGTGCGATCATCCTCGATACCGGATCGATCGTGTTCGACGGCTCCGCCAAGGAAGTGCTCGAGAACGAAGCGCTGCGCGCGGAATATCTCGCGATCTGAGACCGTCGCGACTCCGGCCCGCCGCTGTGGTTGCACACCGCAAGGCGGGCCCCTACCCTTCCGTCAGGAATAGAAGAAAGAAAAGGTCAGATATGTCCGATAAAACCTATCCGCCCTCAGCCGATTTTGCTGCCAAGGCACATATCGACGCCGCGAAATACCAAGAGCTTTACACCGCTTCGGTGACCGATCCCGATGCCTTCTGGGCCGAACACGGCAAGCGCATCGACTGGATCAAGCCTTTCACCAAGATCAAGAACATCAACTACGATTTCGGCAACGTGTCGATCAAATGGTTCGAGGACGGCACCCTGAACGTCGCCGCCAATTGCACCGACCGCCACCTTGCAACCCGCGGCGACCAGACAGCGATCATCTGGGAACCCGACGAGCCGGGCGATGACGCCCTGCACATCACCTATCGCGAACTGCACGAGCATGTCTGCAAGATGGCGAACGTGCTCAAGAACCTTGGCATCTCCAAGGGCGACCGCGTCGTGATCTACATGCCGATGATCCCCGAAGCGGCCTATGCCATGCTGGCCTGTGCCCGGATCGGCGCCATCCACTCGATCGTGTTCGCCGGCTTCTCTCCGGACGCGCTTGGCGCGCGGGTCAATGGCTGCGACGCAAAGCTGGTGATCACCGCCGACACCGCCCCGCGCGGTGGCCGCAAGACCAAGCTCAAGGACAACGTCAACCAGGCGCTCCTGCATGATGTCGATGACGTGAAATGCCTCGTGGTGCGCCGCACCGGCGACCAGATCGCCTGGCGCTCCTCCGGGGATTACTGGCTGCACGAAGAGCTGGAAAAGGTCGATGCCGACTGCCCGGCCGAGGAAATGAACGCCGAAGACCCGCTGTTCATCCTCTACACCTCCGGCTCGACCGGCCAGCCGAAGGGCGTCGTGCACACGCAGGGCGGCTATCTGGTCTGGGCCTCGATGACCCATGAATACGTGTTCGACTACCACGAAGGCGACATCTTCTGGTGTACCGCGGATGTGGGCTGGGTCACCGGTCACAGCTATATCGTCTATGGTCCGCTGGCCAATGGCGCGACAACGCTGATGTTCGAAGGCGTTCCGACCTATCCCGATGCGGGCCGGTTCTGGGCGGTGTGCGAAAAGCACAAGGTCAACCAGTTCTACACCGCCCCCACCGCCATTCGCGCGCTGATGGGCCAGGGCAACGACTATGTCACGAAATACGACCTGTCGGACCTCAAGCTGCTCGGCACCGTGGGCGAGCCGATCAACCCGGAAGCGTGGAACTGGTACAACGATGTCGTCGGCAAGGGCAAATGCCCGATCGTGGACACATGGTGGCAGACCGAAACCGGCGGCCACCTGATCACGCCCCTGCCCGGCGCCACCGCAACCAAGCCCGGTTCGGCGACTGTCCCGTTCTTCGGCGTGCAACCCGTCGTTCTGGAAACCGAATCCGGCAAGGAAATCGACAGCACCGAAGCCGAAGGTGTGCTGGCCATGAAAGACAGCTGGCCCGGCCAGATGCGCACCGTCTGGGGCGATCATGACCGGTTCCAGGCCACGTATTTCCAGCAATACAAGGGCTACTACTTCACCGGCGACGGCTGCCGCCGCGATGCGGACGGCTATTACTGGATCACCGGGCGTGTCGATGACGTGATCAACGTCTCGGGACACCGCATGGGCACTGCCGAGGTCGAATCCGCCCTTGTCGCCCATGCCAAGGTGGCCGAAGCCGCCGTGGTCGGCTACCCGCATGACATCAAGGGACAGGGCATCTACGCCTATGTAACCCTGATGGCCGGCGAAGAGCCCACAGAAGAGCTTCGCAAGGAGCTGGAAACCTGGGTGCGCTCGGAAATCGGCCCGATCGCCAAGCCCGACCTGATCCAGTGGGCCCCCGGCCTGCCCAAGACACGCTCCGGCAAGATCATGCGCCGTATCCTGCGCAAGATCGCCGAGAATGAATTCGACAGTCTTGGCGACACCTCCACGCTCGCGGATCCCGGTGTGGTGGACGATCTGATCGAAAACCGGATGAACCGGACCTGATCACCGATCAAGCATGCTCTGGCAAAGCCCCCGCAAGGTCACCGCCTTGCGGGGGTTTTCATTTGTGTCGCAAACGGGCGAGACCCCGGTCGCAACCGCTCTATCCTGACCGGAAGGCGCCATAAAGTCCGGCGCCTCCCATCGAACAACCCGGACGCCCAGAACATGTCCTTGCTGGCACCAGACAGCCCAGGTTTGCCATCGCGTGCGCTGCACGGGATCATCTGCGTCGAGATCGGCACGCTTTTCTTTGTCGCTCAGGACGCGATGATGAAATCCATGCTTGGTCTTTACCCGATATGGACCTTGATCTTCGCGCGCTCGGTCATGTCGGTGCTGGTGCTCTTGCCGCTGGTGGTGCTGCTTGGCGGCCCGCACCGCCTGCTGACGCCGCTCTGGCACCTGCATCTGGCGCGCGCGGCTCTGTTCGCCACGGGGTTTTCGCTGTTTTACGCCGCCTTCCCCTTCATGGGCCTGGCCGAGGTCACGACGATTTTCTTCGCGGCCCCCCTGATCACGGCGCTGATGGCCGCGCTGTGGCTGCGCGAAACCATCGGGCCGCACCGCATGGGCGCGCTGGTGGTCGGGTTCGCCGGTGTCTTGATCGCCATGAACCCGGCAGGCGAAGCGTTTTCCTGGATCGCCATCTTGCCGCTTCTCTGCGCCGTCACCTATGCCGCCTCGCAGATCATCGCCCGCAAGATCGGAGACCGTGAAACCACGCTGACCGTGGGGCTTTACACCTTGGGCTTTTCCGGGCTGATGATCCTGCCGATGGGCTGGGGCGTCAACCAGATCATCGCCATTCCGCCCGACTATGCGCATCTCACCTGGAGCTGGCCTTCCGCCCCGCTCCAGGACCTGCCGGCCCTGGCCTTGCTGGGCCTGTGCGGGATGGGCGGCTACCTGTTCCTGTCGCGTGCCTATCAGGTGGCCAATGCCAGCCTCGTGGCCCCGTTCGACTACAGCTACCTGCCATTCGCGACCGTGCTGGCCTATATTCTCTGGGACGAGGTTCCAGGCTTCAACACGGTGATCGGGATGACGTTGATCGTGGTCAGCGGGCTCTATATCGGCTACCGCGAATTGCGCGCCTATCGCCATTCCGACACCCCCGCCCCGGTGGCTGAAACCGTGTTCCTCCCCGGCAGCCCCCTGCCCCAGCAGATCCCCGACGAAGAAGACGCCAGATGACCCACGCCACAGCCCAGATGCCCGCGCGGGACCTGCGCGGCGTGACAATGGTGTTCTTCGCCGGGGTCCTTTGGTCCACCGTTGGCCTCGGGATACGCCTGATGGAGGACGCGCTTGTCTGGCAGATCCTGTTTTACCGCTCCCTCAGCCTGTCCGTGCTGCTCTATGTGGTGATCCGCCTGCGCACCGGGCAGGATCCGTTTGTCCTGGCCCGGCGCACGGGCCGTGCCGGGGTGATCGGCGGGCTGTCTCTGGTGGCGGCCTATACCGGCGGCATCCACGCGGTGCAGACCACCTCGGTCGCCAATGCGATGCTCCTGTTCGCCACGGCGCCCTTCATGGCCGCGATCCTCGGCCGGCTGATCCTGCGCGAATCCGTGCGCCCGGCCACATGGGTCGCCATTGCCGTCGCCTGCATCGGGATCGGTGTCATGGTCTGGGACAAGTTCGGCGCGCCTTCGGCCCTCGAAGGGAACCTCTCGGCGCTCGGCTCCGCCTTCGGCTTCGCGGTGTTTACCGTAGCGCTCAGGTGGGGCAAGGCCGGCGAGATGATGCCGGCCGTGTTCCTGTCGGGCCTCTTCGCGGTGCCGATCATGGGGGCGATCTGCCTCGGGCTGGGCCTGCCTTTGGTGATCGGCGCTCAGGATGCGGGGCTGTCGCTTGGCATGGGGGTGTTCCAGGTGGGCGCGGGCCTGATCCTTTACACGATCGGCTCGAAAACCGTGCCCGCCGTGGAACTCACACTCCTGTCCCTGGCCGAGGTGGTGCTGGGCCCGCTCTGGGTCTGGCTCTTTCTGGGCGAGACGGCGACACCCTATACCCTCACGGGCGGCGCGATCCTGCTCGGTGCCATCGCCGGCAACGCGATATCCGGCGCGCGCCGCAAACCGCCTCCCCCCATGGTCTGAGCTTTCCCACACAGCACCGGCATTTGTGTTACACTGATCCCGCATTGCGATTCAGCTGCATAAACAGGAGGCATCCCATATGCGCAAAACCCTCATGACAACAGCCCTTGCCGCCGCTCTGGCCCTGACCGGCTGCGTGACCGCCGAACAGGAACGCCAGGTGTCCGGCGCGGTGATTGGCGGCGGGCTTGGCCTCATCACCGCCAAGGTGCTTGGCGCGGATAATGACTGGGTCGTGGTGTCGACGCTGGCGGGGGCCGCGGCCGGTGCGCTGGTGGCGCGCAACACGGCAACCGGGCAATGCGCCTATGCGCGCGGCGACGGCACCTATTACAACGCGCCCTGCCCCTGATACCGTCAGACCGGCGCGGCGGGGGTCAACCCTGCCGCGCCGGTCCCGTGCTCAGCCGCGTCCGCGATAGGGCGGCACACCCTGATCGGGGATCCAGACGCCCTCGGGCATCGGCCCGGTCTGGTAAAAAACATCGATGGGAATGCCGCCGCGCGGATACCAATACCCCCCGATCCGAAGCCATGTCGGCTCGATGAACTCCGCCAGGCGCCGCGCGATACTGATCGTGCAATCCTCGTGGAACGCGCCGTGATTGCGGAAGCTGCCCAGGAACAGCTTGAGCGACTTGCTCTCCACCAGCCAGGCCCCGGGCACGTAATCGATCACCAGATGCGCGAAATCCGGCTGCCCGGTCATCGGACAGAGCGAGGTGAACTCCGGCGCCACGAAGCGCACGTTATAGGCCACGTCCGCCTGCGGGTTGGCAACCCGCTCCAACTCGGCATCCTCGGGCCGCTGCGGCACCACCGTCGCTCCGCCCAACTGCTTGAGATCCTTGTAGATATTGTCGCTCATTGCGTGCCTTTCCTCAAACGCCGCGCTTGTTGCCCCACAGCGCCACATGCAGCTGCGGCAGCACCCGCGCCTCGAACCAGCCATCTTGCGTGACGTGATCCACCAGCCAGCGCATCCGCGCATCCAGCCCGTCCTGATCGACCCGGGCCGCATCGTCACCCGGCGGCGGCGGGGTGTGATTGCCCGGCTGCAGGAACAACGGCAATTGCGGATACCGCGCTGCCACCTCCCGCGCCCATCGGTAATCCGTCTCGTCGAAAATCACGATCTTCATGACCATGTCCGCGCCCTGCCCCGCCGCAAGACAGGCATCGAACGCGGCCCAGTCCACCTCCATTCCGCTCGACGGCGGTTTGGGGCTGAGCACCAGCATATCAAGCTCGGAAAACCAGTCCTTGGCGACCGAACCTTGGGTTTCCAGCGCGAACCCGTAGCCGCGCGCATGGCCCAGCCGGATCACCGGCCCCAAGGGCTGGATTGCGGGATTGCCCCCCGACAGCGACACCAGCAAAGGCCGCCCACCCGACAGTTTCTCGACCTCGGCCATGATCTCATCGGGGGTCATCGGCGCCCATGTCTCGCGGAATGCGCTGTCCACGGCATGCAGGCTGTCGCACCATGAACAGCGGTAATCGCACCCGCCCGTGCGCACGAACACCGTCGGCACGCCGATCAGCGCCCCCTCGCCCTGGATCGTCGGCCCGAAAATCTCGGACACCCGGATCTGTGCGGCGTCGGTCATGGCCGGTATTCCGCCCATGTCTTGGGGGTCTCGCTGACCTTCACGGCGCTGACTTCGGGCCATCTGCCCACACACCAGTCATAGAAATGACGCGCCATGCGTTCGGCCGTCACGCAATCGTCACCCAGCACATCATTGAGATGCCGGTGATCCAGCTTGTCATCGATATACCGCTTGAGCTCGGCCAGATCGAGGTAATCGCGCACGAAGCCATGCGCGTTCAACTCTTCGGCCCGCAACTCCACCACGACAATGTAGTTATGGCCATGCAGCCGCGCGCATTGATGATCCTCGGGCAGGCCAAACAGCTGATGCGACGCCGAAAAATGAAATTCCTTGGTGATCGTGTACATCACTCCACCCCCACGGTTGCGCGCCAGAACTCCGCATCGGCATAAACGGTGGTATCGTCGATCCCCGCCAAGTGGAACGCCTCGCGCCGCTCCACGCAGGTGCCGCAGCGCCCGCAATGCACCTCGCCGCCCTTGTAGCACGACCATGTATCCTCGAAAGGCGTGCCGTGGCGCGCGCCCTCGGTCACGATATCGGCCTTCGAGCCTGTCACGAAAGGCGTGTAAAGCTGCACCTTGGCCACCCCGTCCAGCGCCTGATCCTCCATCGCCTGGAAGGCCGCGATGAACTCGGGACGGCAATCGGGATAGATGAAGTGATCCCCCCCATGTACCGCCGTGGCCACCGCATCGGCCTTTTGGGCCGCCGCCATTCCAAAGCCCACGGCCAGCATGATCGCGTTGCGGTTGGGCACGACCGTGATCTTCATGGTCTCTTCCGCGTAATGCCCGTCCGGCACATCCAGGTCATCGGTCAGCGCGGACCCCGTCAGCGCCTCGCCCACAGCTCGCAGATCGACCACGCGATGCGCCACGCCCAAGCGCTCCGCGCAGCGCGCGGCGAACGCCAGCTCCTTGGCATGACGCTGGCCGTAATCGAACGACAAGAGCCCCGCCAGATCATGTTCCGCGGCGACCTTGTGGGCAAGCGATACCGAATCCAGCCCGCCCGAGCAGATGACGATGGTTTTCATTCTCGTGTCCTTGTTTTGAGCGGGTAGGCTGCGACCGCATGGGGCGCATCTAATCCCTATGACCGCCGTTGGCAAGAACGCCGCGCGCATGCAATGCCCCTTGGAACCCCTGCCGGCACTTGCCATAGTCGCGCCATGGACATGCTGGCCCTCGCCTTTCAGAACGCCCCCGTTGGCCTTGCCGTGCTGGAAAACCGCGTCATCAGGCAATGCAACCTGCAATTCGCCCGGACCTTCGGGGGGACGGATGGCGATGTGTCGGACTTCACCGATGTCCCGCTTGCCCGCTATTACCCGTCGATCGACGATTACGCCCGCATCGGCGAACGCGCGCTCTGCGCCATGCGCAGCACCGGGCGCTACGCGGATGAACGGGTGATGAAGCGCGCCGACGGCACGTTGTTCTGGTGTCGCGCCCGTGGTCAGTCGGTCACGCCTGACGATCCGTTCCGGCGCGGCGTGTGGTCCTTTACCGATCTCTCCGATGAACGTCCCCTCGTCACCCTGACCCCGCGCGAACGCGAGGTGGCGATTCTCACCTGCCGCGGCATGACCTCCAAGGAGATCGGGCTGGAGCTTGGCCTCAGCTACCGCACCATCGAAATCTACCGCGCCCGCCTTCTGGAAAAATTCAACGCCCGCAAACTGGCCGAACTCGTGGCCAAGCTGTCCGGCATGCCACTGTGATCGCGGCCCGGGCGGCAATATTGCGCCCAACCCTCGCAATCGGGCTATGGGATACCCATCTCGGCAAGGGAAAAGCCCGCTTTTCTCAGGCAACGCCATGCCCTATAAGCGGCGAAAATCGAAAAATGCGGTGGCGCCACGGCAGTCACCGATAGCGGTCGAGGAACCAGATGGCGAACAAGACAAATGACGCAGACGTGGCCTTCATCAAGGCCCTGGCCGAGCTTCTGCACGAAAACGACCTGACCGAACTGCAGGTCAAACGGGAATACGGCGAAAACGACGCCCTCAACGTGCGCGTTAGCCGCCGGACCGAAATCGTGACCCATGTGGCGGCCCCGGCCTCGCCGGCCCCGGCATCGTCGGGCTATGCGCCGGCCCCCGCTCCGGCCGCTGATGCCGGCCCGTCCGAAGACCCCGCCAGCCATCCCGGCGCCGTGACCTCGCCGATGGTCGGCACCGTCTACATGCAGGCCGAACCGGGCGCGCCCTCTTTCGTCAGCGTCGGTGACAAGGTGGCCGAAGGCGACACGCTGCTGATCGTCGAGGCCATGAAGACAATGAACCACATACCCGCGCCGCGTGGCGGCACCGTCAAGCGCATCCTCGTCGAGGATGGCGCGGCCGTCGAATACGGCGCGCCGCTGATGATCATCGAATAAGGGCACTCGCATGTTCGACAAGATCCTGGTGGCAAATCGCGGCGAAATCGCGCTCCGCGTGATCCGCGCCGCCCGCGAGATGGGCATTCACACGGTCGCTGTGCACTCCACCGCCGATGCCGACGCGATGCATGTGCGCATGGCCGACGAATCCGTCTGCATCGGCCCGCCGCCGGGCAGCGAAAGCTACCTGTCGATTCCCTCGATCATCGCCGCCTGCGAAGTGACCGGCGCCCAGGCGATCCACCCCGGATATGGCTTCCTGTCCGAGAACGCCAATTTCGTGCAGATCGTCGAAGATCACGGCCTCACCTTCATCGGTCCGACCGCCGAACATATCCGGATCATGGGCGACAAGATCACCGCCAAGGACACCATGAAGGCCCTCGGCGTGCCCTGCGTGCCCGGCTCGGACGGGGGTGTGGCCACATTGGCCGACGCCAAGCGCCTCGGCGAGGATATCGGCTATCCGGTCATCATCAAGGCAACCGCCGGTGGCGGCGGGCGCGGCATGAAAGTCGCCGAAAGCGCCGCCGACATGGAACGCGCCTTCATGACCGCCCGCTCCGAAGCCAAGGCCGCCTTCGGTAACGACGAAGTCTATATCGAGAAATACCTCCAGACCCCGCGCCATATCGAGATCCAGGTCTTCGGCGATGGCAAGGGCCGCGCCGTGCATCTTGGCGAACGCGATTGCTCGTTGCAGCGCCGCCACCAGAAAGTCTTCGAAGAGGCCCCCGGCCCCTGCATCACCCCCGAGGAACGCGCCCGCATCGGCAAGACCTGCGCCGACGCCGTGGCCGCGATCAACTATGCCGGCGCCGGCACGATCGAGTTTCTCTACGAAAACGGCGAGTTCTATTTCATCGAGATGAACACCCGCCTGCAGGTCGAACATCCCGTGACCGAGGCGATCTTCGGTGTCGATCTCGTGCAGGAACAGATCCGCGTCGCCGAAGGGCACCCGATGTCCTTCACGCAGGATGATCTGGTGATCAACGGCCACGCCATCGAAGTCCGCATCAACGCCGAGAAACTGCCCGATTTCTCGCCGCGCCCCGGTCGCATCACGCAGTTTCACGCCCCCGGCGGGCTTGGCGTGCGGATGGATTCGGCGCTCTATGACGGCTACACGATCCCGCCCTATTACGATTCGCTCATCGGCAAGCTGATCGTGCATGGCCGCGACCGCAACGCCGCCCTGACCCGGCTCAACCGCGCCTTGGGCGAATTGATCGTCGATGGTGTCGACACGACCGTGCCCCTGTTCCACGCCCTCCTGCAGGAACCGGACATCCAGACCGGAAGTTACAACATCCACTGGCTGGAAAAGTGGCTGGCCACCAATCTCCAAAGCTGATCCTGCAGGGCCGCACCGGCCCTGCCCCCCGCCGCCAATCCCGATAGTGCTCCTTGTGGCATCGGCCCTGCTGCGTATACCAAAGGCTTGATCCGCGTTCTCAACCCGCTCAAGGTATCACGCAACCCGATGACAGACCCCGATCTACAGCTGACGCCCGAGTTGATGCTCAAGGCCTATGCGGCCGGGATCTTTCCGATGTCGGAAACCCGGGACGATCCGGACATCTTCTGGGTCGATCCGCGCCGTCGTGGGGTGTTGCCCCTCGACGGTTTTCATGTGTCCCGTTCGCTGGCCCGCCGGATGCGCCGGGCCGATTACAGCGTGACCATGGACGCGGATTTCGCCGCTGTGCTGTCGGCCTGTGCCGACCGCGACGAAACCTGGATCAACGCCGAAATTCACCGCCTCTACATGGCCCTGCACGACATGGGACAGGCCCACTCCCTTGAAATCTGGCAGGAAGGTGCGCTGGCCGGTGGGGTCTATGGCGTGGCCCTTGGTGGCGCGTTTTTCGGCGAAAGCATGTTCTCGCGCCGCACCGATGGCTCGAAACTGGCGCTGGCGCATCTGACGGACCACCTACGGCGCTGTGGCTTCAGCCTGTTCGACACGCAATTCATCACGCCGCATCTGGCATCCCTGGGCGCGGTCGAAATCAGCCGGTCGGACTATCATGCCAGGTTGCGCGACGCCCTGGACTTGCCCGCCTCGATCACCGCCACGCCGCTCTGCACGGCGCCTCAATCGGTCTTGCAGCGCAACACCCACACATCGTAACGGCGGTGCTCCATCGCGTTCAGCGCGGGCGACGAGGCGATCATCCAACCCTCGAACACCGGTTGATCGCTCCTCGGATCACGGATCGTGAGATAGGCAAAGGCATCGCTGGCCGCGTCACCCGCCGGATAGCGGCATTCCCCAAGCGTGACGTCCAGATTGCCGAGCGCCGCCGTTTCGCCGGCTGCCAGCGTCATGTCGATGGCATCACCGTTGATCTTGTCCAGCCCGCGCAACTGGGCGCCCGGCGCGATCGCCACATCCTGCGCTCCGGCTGCCCCCCCGGACAGGCCAAGCGCCAAAGCCAACGCCGCGCATTTGGGCGTCATTGCCCGCCGCCCTCTTCGTCACCGGCAACGAACTTCATCAGCAGGGACACAAGGCTGACCGACCCTTGGGTGAACTCGATCTCATCCCCCGGCTCGAAGGTGAACGGCGACCCCCCCGGCAGGATTTCCACGAAGTTCCCGCCCAGCAACCCTTCCGAGCTGATCGCAACCGCGCTGTCATCCGGCACGGCGATCCCTTCGGTCACGGTAAAGGTGGTCATCGCGCGATAGGTGACGGGATCCAGTTCCACGGCCGTGACGCGCCCGACCTTGACGCCCGCCATGCGGACATCCGTGCCCACATCGACCCCATCGGCACTTCGGAAACTGGCGCTCAGCGGATATTCGGATTGCGCCCCCGACACCCCGGTGACCTGGCCCGCATAGACCAGAAAACCGACAGCCACGGCCAGGACCGCGCCACCGACGATGACTTCCGTGGTGCTTTCCGACATGATCTGCCAGCCTCTATTCAGGGGTCCAGGGTTCGTAATCGCGACGTTCGACCGGGGCGGTCCGACGGATCGATCCGGCCGGCGCATAGGCCAAAGCGGTCCCGGTCAGGTTTTCCTCATGCGGCTTTTCCCACGGCTTGTGCGCCAGCGGCTTTTCCGACGGCAGCTCGTCGAACGTGTGATGCAGCCAGCCATGCCAATCCGGGCTCACGCGGCTGGCCTCGGCCTCGCCGTTGAAGATCACCCACCGCTTCTTGCCGTCGCGTGACACGTAGAACGTGTTACCCTGATCGTCCTCGCCGACCTTCACGCCTTTGCGCCAGGTATAGAGCTGGGTGTTGAGCGTTTGCCCGTTCCACCATGTGACTGCCCGCAGAAGGGTGTTGAGAATGCCCATGAAGACCTCCGATATACTGCCCCTGATATGGCGCAATCGGCGCCAAAGGTCCAGTGCCGGTTGCACCCCTCTCCGGCGGCCAGCGGGCCCGAGGATGCAAAACGGAAACGGCCCGCGCGGATCACCGCGCAGGCCGTGTCTCTTGCGTCACGACAGGCCCGGCTCAGCTGGCCGATGTGGCCTCTTTCTTCTGGTCGGCATAGATGATCAGCGGCGCGGCATCCGAATTCACCGCCTCCTCGTTGACGACGACTTCCTCCACCCCGTCCATGCCCGGCAATTCGAACATGGTGTTGAGCAGGATATCCTCGAGGATCGACCGCAGGCCCCGCGCGCCGGTCTTGCGCGCGATCGCGCGCAGCGCAATCGCCTTCAGCGCGTCATCGGTAAAGGTCAGCTGCGCGTTTTCCAGCTCGAACAGGCGCTGATACTGCTTGATCAGGGCGTTTTTCGGCTCGGTCAGGATGGTGACCAGCGCGTCCTCGTCCAGGTCCTCCAGCGTCGCGATCACCGGCAGGCGTCCCACGAATTCCGGGATCAGGCCGAATTTCAGCAGATCCTCGGGCTCCAGGTCCTTGAACACCTCACCGGTGTTGCGCGCATCCACATCGCGCACATCGGCGCCAAAGCCCATGGCGCTGCCCTTGCCGCGCTGCGAGATGATCCGGTCAAGCCCCGCGAAGGCCCCGCCGCAGATGAACAGGATGTTCGTGGTGTCCACCTGCAGGAACTCCTGCTGCGGATGCTTGCGCCCGCCTTGCGGCGGCACGGCGGCCACGGTGCCTTCCATCAGCTTCAGAAGCGCTTGCTGCACACCCTCGCCCGACACGTCCCGCGTGATCGAGGGATTCTCGGACTTGCGGGTGATCTTGTCGACCTCGTCGATATAGACGATGCCGCGCTGCGCGCGTTCCACGTTGTACTCGCTGGCCTGCAGCAGCTTGAGGATGATGTTCTCGACATCCTCGCCCACATAGCCCGCCTCGGTCAGCGTGGTGGCGTCGGCCATGGTGAACGGCACATCGAGAATCCGCGCCAGCGTCTGCGCCAGCAAGGTCTTGCCGCAGCCCGTCGGACCGATCAGCAGGATGTTGGACTTGCTGAGTTCGATATCGTTCTTGCCGGAATGATTGAGGCGCTTGTAGTGGTTGTGCACCGCCACCGACAGAACCCGCTTGGCCATCGCCTGACCGATCACGTAATCGTCGAGGACCGCGCAGATATCCTGCGGCGTCGGCACGCCATCGGTGGATTTCAACCCGGCGCTCTTGGTTTCCTCGCGGATGATGTCCATGCACAGCTCGACGCATTCGTCGCAGATGAACACGGTCGGACCCGCGATCAGCTTTCGAACCTCGTGCTGGCTCTTGCCGCAAAAGCTGCAATACAGGGTGTTCTTGCTGTCGCTGCCAGAGTTATTCGACATCGCGTACCTTTCGGGCCGTGCCCAGCAGTGTCCCGGCCCGCCCGGGCCGGTATCCTCGTGTTCATGCCAGCTTAAGACAGGTGGTCAGGCACCACAATGTCAAATTCGCTGGCGATCCGGTCGGGCCATTCCCTTGCGGATCAGCTCTTTTCGTCGTCCGTTTTCACGCGGTTTTCCACGATCTCGTCGATGAGACCCCAGTTTTTCGCTTCCTCGGGCGACATGAAATTGTCCCGCTCCAGCGCATCTTCGACCTTCTTGAGGGTCTGGCCGGTATGCTTCACGTAAATCTGATTGAGCCGCTTTTTCAGCTTCAGCGTCTCTTCGGCGTGGATCATGATGTCCGTTGCCTGGCCCTGGTAGCCACCGGACGGCTGGTGCACCATGATTCGGCTGTTGGGCAACGAGAACCTCATCCCCTTTTCGCCCGCCGTCAGCAGAAGCGACCCCATCGAGGCCGCCTGCCCGATCACCAGCGTGCTGACCTTGGGCTTGATGTATTGCATCGTGTCGTAGATCGACAACCCGCTGGTCACCACCCCGCCGGGGCTGTTGATGTACATGCTGATTTCCTTCGACGGATTCTCCGCCTCCAGATGCAACAACTGTGCCACGATCAGGCTCGACATGCCGTCATGCACGGGGCCGTTCACGAAAATGATCCGCTCCTTGAGCAGGCGCGAGAAGATGTCATAGGCCCGTTCGCCCCGGCTGGTCTGTTCGACCACCATCGGCACGAGGGTATTCATGTAGGTCTCATAAGGGTCTGTCATATCCGCCTGCCTGTCACAATGTAAGGAGCTTTACCGCTCAGGTGCTAACGGAGTCTTAGTCCCGCGCCCCACACGCTGCAAGGGGCTGGCCCCGATTGTTTTGCGCTTGATCGCCCCGGCGACAGGGCTAGATCGCGGCGCATGGACGGATCCGCAACACCCCGAAGTTTCGAACCCACGCGCAATGCCGCGCTTGAACGGCTGCGTGCCTTCGCGCCGAAAGCCGGCAGCGATTACGCCCGCCTGCGCAACTACGATCTGGGTCCGGGCCGGCATGTGCATGTCTCGGGGCTGTCGCCCTACCTGCGCCACAGGCTCATCACCGAGGACGAGGTTCTGCGCACCGTGCTGGCCCGCCACTCCGCGCAGGCCGCCGAGAAATTCGTGCAGGAGGTTTTCTGGCGCAGCTACTGGAAAGGCTGGCTGGAAATGCGCCCCGCCGTCTGGACCGCCTATCGCGCGGGCCTTGCCTCGGCGCTGAACCGCACGCAGGCCGAATCCGGCCTGCGGCAGCGCTGGTCGGATGCCTGCAACGGCCAGACCGGCATCGACGGGTTCGATCACTGGGCGCATGAGCTGATCCAGACAGGCTATCTGCACAATCACGCGCGCATGTGGTTCGCCTCGATCTGGGTGTTCACCCTCGGCCTGCCATGGGAGTTGGGGGCGGATTTCTTCCTGCGCCACCTGCATGATGGCGATCCGGCCTCGAACACGCTTGGCTGGCGGTGGGTCGCGGGGCTGCAGACGCGCGGCAAGACCTATCTTGCCCGGCCCGACAACATCGCCCGCTACACCGAACGCCGCTTTCACCCGGCGGGCCTTGCCCCTGCGGCGCCCCCCCTTGACGGCCCCGACCATCCGCACCGCCGCCCCGCGCCGATCTCGCCGCAATGGACGGCCTCGCGCCGCTCGGGCCTCCTGCTGCACGAGGATGACCTCAGCCCCGCCTACCTCTTCGACACGGGCCTCTCGCCGGTCTCCCAGATCCGCCTGCAGACCACGTCCGACCGGTCTCCGTTGACCGTGTCGTCGCAGGTCACCGCCTTCGCCGACGCCGCGCTTGACGATGCCGCCGCGCGCTGGCGTGACCGCTCGGGCAGGGATGCCGGGTGCCACGCTTCGGTCGATGAAATCGTAAGCTGGGCGCGCGCCGAAGGGCTCGAACAGATCGTGACACCCTATGCCCCTGTCGGCCCCACGGCCGAGGCCCTGGACAAGCTGGACGCGGCCCTCGCGCCCCACGGCATCGCGCTGATCCGCCCCTTGCGCCCCTATGACGAACGCGCCTGGCCCCATGCCACCCACGGGTTCTTCCGCTTCAAGGAACAGATCCCCCGCCTTCTGGCCGACATGGGGCTCTGAACCCGCCCAGCCTCACTCGCCCAGCCTCACTCGCCCAGCATCCAGCGCCCTTCCGGCCAGAATGCATCGAAAGCAAAGGCGAACATCACGTCATGCGGCAGATCGCGCCCCTGCGCGTCCCGCACCCGCACGCTTCCCACATCCCGGCCTTTTGCGATCATCTCCGTATCCAGCGCCGAGGCCTGTCCCGCCTCCCAGCCGATCACCACGCCCGCCTCGCTCAGCCCGCCCTGCCGCCTCACGCGCTCCAGCGGCCAGGCGCGGTCCCCCACCCGCACGACCCTGGCCAGCGCCGGGATGCCATGCGGCGGCGGATCGCCGCTGTAAAGAAACGGCCGCGTCAGCCCGTCATAGCCGCCATAGGGGTTGTGCCCATAGCGTCGGGGATAGGCCGGCTCGGCCATCACCAGACCCTCGGGGTGGCGGCTGCGAAACTGGTCCCAGCTTTCCATCCACGCCGGCAGCGGGCGCAGCGCCTTGCCGGTCAGCTCACCGACGATCGCCTCTCCCACCGCCTGCTGCCACCAGCTTTCGGTCTGGCGGTCATACATGATCATGTCCGAATGGCGCAGCTTGCCCGACACCCCGAACTCCAGCACGCGCTCCCCCACCCTGCGGTCGAACACCAGCCCCGAATTGCACAGCGGGCAGAACGTGACCGCCACCGGCACGCCCGCCACCTCGTCATTGACGATCTCGTGCCATGTCAGGTAGCGGATCGGATAGGCGCGCGGCACCGCATCCCCCACCTCCAGCGTGATGACCGGCTCTCGCCCGCCGATCCCGGTCTCCTCGGTGGCCTTGATGAACTCGGGGTCGCTCAGCGCGGGGATCCCGTCCTTCGGTGGCCCGCCCGAGATGATCTCGACCCAGCTTTCGACGCTGGTGGTGGTGAAATCGGTGCTCGGCCATTCATGTTTCCAGAAGGCCGGATCGGCGCTGGCCAGATGCGCGGCAAACGCCAGTATCGCGGTCATGATCGGCAATCGGGGCATCTCGCGGACCTCCTTGCAGCATCCCGCCCCAGAATGCCCGCGCGCGCCCCGTCTGCACAGATACCCCCACGCAAACGTGAAACGCCCCGGCCCGCCGCTTACCGCGTGCCGCCGTCGCCTTTCTTCATGTCCGACAGCGCCCGGTCCCACCGCCGATGCCGCAGCAACCGGCGAAAGGCGCGCTCCAGCTCGGCCGTGCCGCGCCGCTCGTACCAGCGGCCATGCGCCAGGATCACCCTCTCGGGCGCCCAGGCGATCATCCGCTCCAGGCTTTCGGCCAACGCCGCCTTGTCGTGATACGCCCAACGCAAGCGCGGCGGCATGCTGCCATCGCTGTCATCCACCCCCGCAATCCAGATCAGGGGCCTTGCCCAGGCCGGCAGCTTCGCGGTCTCGAACGCCTGGATCAGATCGGCCAGGATCAGCGCCCGGCTGGCGCGGTGAAAAAACACCGCCTCTTGATGCAGCCTGCTGCCACCCACGACCATCTGGTCGATCTGCCCGGCCCAGGGCGCTTCAGCCCCGTCGGCCTGCAGCACGTGATCGAGGACCAGCGCATGGCCATTGCGTGCCGCATGCTCGGCCACCCCCGGCGGCGCCCAGCTTTGGGCGCGCGGAAAGGCCGCCTGCCAATCGGTCATATGCCCATGATGCCAGCGATTGGGCGCGACCAGATGCGCCACCGGGCCCAGCGCCTCGAGCTGCCCGCGCAGCCCCTCGCTCAGCCGTATCGGCGACTGCACCCACAGATCGCCGCTTGCCAGCCGGATCACCGTGGCCCTCGTCGGCACCGGCACCCCCCGGCAAGTCTGCGCCGGCCCATCGATCAGCCACAGCCCGTCCGCCACGGGCTTGAGCGTATCGAGCGGCTCATACCCCGTGGCGATATCCGTGGCTGCGGCCGGCATCCGCTCAGTCGGTGACCGTGACCGATTGCATCACGTCCGGCTGGCCGATCACCGCCCCGTTGCGGCCCTTGCCGCGCTTGATCGCATCGACCACGTCCATGCCGTCCGTCACCTCTCCGACAACGGTATACTGCCCGTTGAGATGCGGCGCCGGTTCGAACATGATGAAGAACTGCGAATTGCCGCTGTCCGGGCTCTGGCTGCGGGCCATGCCCACCACGCCGCGCTCGAACGCCACATCCGAGAATTCGGCCTTCAGGTTGGGCCGGTCACTGCCGCCCATGCCGGCGCGGCTCATGTCGCCGCCCTCCAGCTTGCCGAACTGCACGTCGCCGGTCTGCGCCATGAAGCCCTCGATCACGCGGTGAAACACCACGCCATCATAGGCCCCCGCCTCGGCCAGCGCGGTGATCTGCTCCACATGGCCCGGCGCCACATCCTCGAACAGGTCGATCGTGACGGTGCCATTGGCCTCGCCCGCGATCTCGATCTGCAGGCCCGTGGCCAGCGCGGGGCTGGCCAGCAGGCTGAAAAGAACCGCCAGCTTACGCATCTGCCGCCACCTTCACGCTGATCATGCGATCCGGGTTCGCGGGCGGCTCGCCGCGGGTGATCGCATCCACATGCTCCATCCCCGAGATCACACGCCCATAGACCGTGTATTGCCCGTTCAGGAAGTGGTTGTCGCTGAAATTGATGAAGAACTGGCTGTTGGCGCTGTCGGGGTTCTGGCTGCGGGCCGCGCCGATCGTGCCGCGATCATGCGGGATGCGGCTGAACTCGGCCTTCAGGTTGGGCAGGTCGCTGCCCCCGGTGCCTGCGGCGCGCGGGTTGTAATCCTTCTCCATGTTGGCATTGGCCACATCACCGGTCTGCGCCATGAAGCCGTCGATCACGCGGTGGAAGGCCACGTTGTCATACTGGCCGCTGCGCGCCAGCTCCTTCATGCGCTCGCAATGGTTGGGCGCGATGTCGGGCAGCAGCTCGATCGTGACGGTGCCGTCCTTCAGCTCGATGAGGATGGTGTTCTCGGGATCCTTGATATCGGCCATCTGGCCCTCCTTGTCTGGGGTGTCGCCAGATACCTAAGCCGTCGTCCCGCGATTGCCAAGCGCAGAGCTTGACGCCCTGCCCCCGACACGCCAATAGAGGCCCCGTGTTTCGCACAGGCAGGAGGCCGCAGGCATGAGCTGGAAAACCCTCGATGACATGGATCTGGCCGGCAAGACCGTGCTGACCCGCGTGGATATCAACGTACCCATCGAAAACGGCCGTGTCACCGACGCCACCCGCATCACCCGCATCGTGCCCACCATCGAGGCCATTCTCGCCGCCGGCGGCACGCCCATGCTGATCGCCCATTTCGGCCGGCCCAAGGGCAAGGTCGTGGACGAGATGTCGCTGCGCCCCTTGGTGCCCGCGCTCGAAGCGGCGCTCGGCCGCAAGGTCACCTTCATCGAAACGCTCGATGGCGCCGAGAACCTCACCGACGAGGCCCGCGCCGCCGACGTGCTGCTCCTGGAAAACATCCGCTTCCATCCCGGCGAAGAGGCCAACGATCCCGATTTCGCCCGCCGCCTTTCGGGCCTCGGCGACATCTACTGCAACGATGCGTTTTCCGCCGCCCACCGCGCGCATGCCTCGACCGAGGCGCTGGCCCACATGATGCCCGCCTGCGCGGGCCGGCTGATGCAGGCCGAGCTTCAGGCGCTCGAAGCCGCCCTCGGCGCGCCGCAACGCCCGGTCGTGGCCGTGGTCGGTGGCGCCAAGGTGTCGACCAAGCTCGACCTGCTGGGCAACCTTGTGGAAAAGGTCGACCAGCTGGTGATCGGCGGCGGCATGGCCAATACCTTTCTTGCCGCCCAGGGCCTCACCGTGGGCACGTCGCTCTGCGAACACGACATGGCCCCGACCGTGCGCGCGATCATGACCCGCGCCGGCGCCTCGGGCTGCGAGATCCTCCTGCCCGCCGACGTGGTGGTCGCGCGCGAATTCAAGGCCGGAGCCGCGCATGAATGCGTGCCCGCCCATGCCTGCCCCGCAGATGCGATGATCCTCGATGCCGGCCCGCAATCCGTGACGCGGATCACCGCCGCCTTCGACGCGGCCCGTACGCTGATCTGGAACGGCCCCCTCGGCGCCTTCGAGATCACCCCCTTCGATGCCGCCACCAACGCCGCAGCCGCCCATGCCGCCGCCCTCAGCCGGGCGGGCAAACTGGTCTCGGTCGCGGGCGGCGGCGATACCGTGGCCGCGCTGAACAAATCCGGCGCCGCGGCGGATTTCACCTATATCTCGACCGCCGGCGGCGCGTTCCTGGAATGGATGGAAGGCAAGGTGCTTCCCGGCGTCGCGGCACTCGGGGGCTGAGCGGCTCGCAATCCGGCATCCCGCTGTTAGCGCGACCACGATTGCATCATTCCCGCCCCTCGCCTAGAACCAGCCGAAACGCGGCGCGCCGCACCGGGCCGCACCCGCGCAATCACTTTTCAGTCAATGGGGAAACGTTCATGTCCAAGCACAGCCAGACCGAACAGGTCCGCACAGCACCCGGCTTCATCGCGGCCCTCGACCAGTCGGGCGGCTCCACGCCCAAGGCGCTGCGCCTCTACGGAATCGAAGAGGACCAGTACAGCTCCGAAGAGGACATGTTCGACCTGATCCACGAGATGCGCTCGCGCATCGCCCGCGCCCCCGCCTTCACCGGCGACAAGGTGATCGGCGCGATCCTCTTCGAGATGACCATGGACCGCCAGATCGACGGCAAGCCCTCGGCCACCTATCTCTGGGAAGATCGTGGCGTGGTGCCCTTCCTCAAGGTCGACAAGGGCCTGGCGGACGAACGCGACGGCGTGCAGATGATGAAACCGATGCCCGATCTCGATGCGCTTCTGGCGCGCGCCGTCACCGCCGGGATCTTCGGGACCAAGATGCGCTCGGTGATCAACGCCGCCAATCCTGCGGGCATCAAGGCCGTGGTCGACCAGCAATTCGAGATCGGCCGCCAGATCCTCGGCCATGGCCTCGTGCCGATCATCGAACCCGAAGTCACCATCAGCATCGCCGACAAGGCCGAGGCCGAAACCCTGCTGCGCGACGCGATCGCCGCCCAGCTCGATGCGCTGCCCGAAGATTGCCAGGTGATGCTCAAGCTGACCCTGCCCGAAACCGACAACCTCTATGCGCCGCTGATCGCCCATCCCCGGGTGCTGCGCGTGGTGGCGCTCTCGGGCGGCTACAGCCGCGACGAGGCCAATGCACGGCTTGCGCGCAACACCGGCATGATCGCCAGCTTCAGCCGCGCCCTCACCGAAGGGCTCTCGGCCCAGCAATCCGACGCCGAGTTCAACACCACCATCGGCGCCTCGATCGACAGCATCTATAGCGCATCCGTTCAGGGCTGACCCAACCGGGATGGGGGCCAGCCCCCGCCGTTGAAATCCTTGGGATTTCAACGACTCCCCCGGGATATTTCCGGCCAGAAGAAGCGCACAGCACGCCTTTCATCGTTCCCCAAATACTCCCGCCGGAGGCCCCCGCCCGCCCCGAAGCACGCGGCGGCAAGGGGGCGCGCCGTTCAGCGGCGGCGCGGCAGGCCCAGCTCCAGAACCGGGCCGAACAGGTCGCGCAAGAGGCTCGGGTTGGCCGTGTAGCGCGCCGTCTCGGTCACCCGGTCCAGCCGCAGCCGATCCTCGAGCAACGTGCTCAGGATCGCCTCATCGAGCACATACCGGCCCTGCCGTCCCTCGCTGCGGTCGGTATCCTGGTAGGCAAGCCATTTCGCCAGGGTCTTGCGGCTGGCCACGTCGCGGCCCGGATCGACCAGGTAGAACCCGCTGTTCACCCGCCGCACGATATTGTCCAGCAGGCTCGCAACCCCCTCGTAGGGCGCGGTGACCTGTCGCTTGGGAATATAGTTGAACCGCTCGGGATCGCCGTTGAAAAACGCCGTCAGCGCCGAGCCGAGGTCAATGCAAGCCTGCGCCATGACCCAGCCCAACACCGTTTCGGGATACATCGACCAGTCATAGCGCCGCGCAAGCGCGCGCAGCTGCGCCGGGCTGGCCTGGCGCGCCATCTCCAGATGCGCCTCCCTCGTGCCGCTTTGCCAGTCGAACACCTCAAAACTCTGCATGAAAGAACTCCGCAAGCTATAATCTCATGGGACCGGGGGCCGGTCGCGTTTAGATTGTCCCGGGATGTCGCATTTTATTGGGAGCAATTGTGTCGGATCTGTGGCCTTTTCCTCATGCGCGGAGTCTTGCCGCCGCCGTCGTCCTGCTGGCTGCAAGCAGCCTGACGCCCTCTGTGCCACTGGCGCAGGAGGCCGGCAAAGACATCTTGATGACCGATTATCATGTTTTGAAACAAGAGCTTGACGCGGTCATCGATTTCGAGACCCTGCCCACCCGCCCCGAGCCGGGCATCCCCCTCGAGGCCGCCATGCGCGAGGGGCATGCCTGGTTGGGCGAAAGGCTGGCAGGCCAGCGGGTCTCGGGCGGGCCGCATGACAGGCTCTCGGGCACCCCACTCGCCCCTATGGCGATTGCTCCGGGCGTGCCTGGCGCGAATCTGTCGGTCGCGCTGCATCGCGGCTTCGGCTCGAACGCGCTCTTTCCGCTTGGTCCGGCAGGGTTTCCCGCGCGCGCGGCCCGCGGCGAAGGGGCGGTGGCGATCCTCTTCGACCACGGCCAGCGCGCGCTTGGCCTGCGCATCCACAGCGACTATGCAGCACCCCTCGGCACGGCGCCCACGCCGGGGACACTGACCATTGCCTTTTATCGCCGCGACGGTGCGCGGATCGGGCAGATCCGCCGCCGGCTCGACACCGGGATCACCGAGCTGGGGGTCCGGCGCGCCGATGGCGTCGCCGATATCGCCGCGATCACCGTGACGAATGACGATCCGGGCGGGATTGCGCTCGACGATATCCTCTATCAAACTGCCCCCATGGCGTTTTGAACAAAGGGAATTGATCATGCCGAAAGGATACTGGGTTGCGCATGTCGATGTGGACGACCCCGCCGTCTACGAGACATACAAGGCCGCCAACGCCGCCCCCTTCGCCGAATTCGGGGCGCGCTTCCTGGTGCGGGGCGGCACGCGCGACACCCGCGAGGGTCAGGCCCGCGCCCGCACGGTGGTGATCGAGTTTCCCAGCTATGCCGCGGCGCTGGCCTGCTACGATTCGCCCGCCTATCAGGCTGCAAAGGCATTGCGCGACCCGGTCTCGACCGGCGATCTGGTGATCGTCGAAGGCTACGAAGAGTGATCCCGTGAACCGCCTTCTGGCTGCCCTGATCGCACCCAGGCCGCGCCCGCTGCCCGAACCCGACGCCAAGCTGGCGCTCGGCGCGCTCATGGTCCGGGTCGCGAAATCCGATCACCTCTACCGATTCGAGGAAATCCGCCGCATCGACCGCCTGCTGTCCCGCGTCAACGGGATCGGCCCGATCGAGGCCGCCAAGATGCGCGCCACCTGCGAAAAGCTGGAAAAGGCCGCGCCCGATACCGGCGCGCTGGCCCGTCTCATCCGCGAAGCCGTCCCGCAGGAGGCCCGGATCGACGCGCTGGTCGCCCTGTGGGAGGTGGTGCTGTCGGACGATGTGGGCCAGGACGAGGAACTCGCCGTGATCCTGACCGCCCAGGACGCGCTCGGCCTGTCCAGCGCCGACAGCGACGCGGCCCGCGCGCGCGCCGAAACCCAATAGGCCTTTGCGCCCCCGACACGAAGGCTTATATCTCTCCCATGTTTGCAGATCTTCTCAAGAAACTCGTCCAGCCCGCCCCCGAGCCGCTGGACGACACCGACGCCCGCCGCGCGCTGACAGCCCTGCTGGTGCGGCTGGCGCGTTCCGATAACGTGTATGCCGCCTCCGAGATCAGCCGCATCGACCGGATCATCGCGGCGCGCTACGGCCTCGATCCCGCAGGCGCCGCCGCCCTGCGCGCCGAGGCCGAGCAGCTGGAATCCGAAGCCCCGGACACCGTGCGCTTCACCCGCGCCATCAAAGAGGCCGTCCCCTACGAGGCGCGTGTCGGCGTGATCGAGGCCCTGTGGGAGGTCGCCCTCGCCGATGGCGCGCGCGATCAGGATGAGGATGCCCTGGTCCGGCTGGTGGCCAACCTGCTGGGCGTGAACGACCGCGACAGCGCGCTGGCCCGGCGCCGGGTGGACAAAGGCCCCTGATCGCCTGATCGCCCGACCGCGAGGGCACGCGCGGACCGTCCTGCCGATATCGGTGCGGCGTCCCGCCCGTCCCCCGGACCTTGCCCCGGCAGCGTTGCGCGCCCTGCCCAATCCCGCGCCATCCCCGCCCGAAACGACCTGACCTGACGTCAAATCGTCGGCCAGCCGGGCATATCGACCGGATTGCAAGTTGCATCATGCGTTTCTTTCTCTCTACTCTCGGTCCAGCCATGCCCCAACCGATGGACGCCGCCTTTGACCGAACCCACGCCCGTTATCGACATCCGCAACCTCCACAAGGCCTACGGGGCGCTCGAGGTGATCAAGGGCGTGACCATCACCGCCCATCGCGGTGACGTGGTCTCGTTGATCGGTTCGTCCGGGTCCGGAAAATCCACCATCCTGCGCTGCGCCAACCTGCTCGAGGACAGCCAGCAGGGCGATATCCTGTTCAAGGGCGAACCCGTCCGCTGGACCGGCGAGGGGCTGGCCCGTCACCCGGCGGATGCGGATCAGGTCCGGCGCATCCGCACCAACCTGTCCATGGTGTTCCAGCAGTTCAATCTCTGGGCGCACATGACCATCCTGCAAAACGTGATGGAAGCCCCGGTCACCGTGCTGGGCCGCGACCGCGCCGAGGCCGAACAGGCCGCGCGCGGCTATCTCGACAAGGTGGGCATCGGCGACAAATACGATGCATACCCCGCCCAGCTGTCGGGCGGCCAGCAACAGCGCGCCGCGATCGCCCGCGCGCTGTGCATGGAACCCGAGGCGCTGCTCTTCGACGAGCCAACCAGCGCGCTCGATCCCGAACTCGAACAAGAGGTGGTGCGCGTCATCAAGACCCTGGCCGCGGAAGGCCGCACCATGATGATCGTCACCCATGACATGAAAATGGCGGCGGATGTCTCGGATCACGTCGTTTTCCTGCATCAGGGGCTGATCGAAGAGGAAGGCCCGCCCGACACCCTCTTCGGCGCCCCGAAATCCGACCGGCTGCGGCAGTTTCTCAGCTCGACCATGGCCGCGTGAAAACCAATGACAAAAGGGAGTATATCCATGAAGAAAATCATCCTGTCCACGGCCGCCCTGGCCTTTTCGGCCAATCTCGCGATGGCCCAGGACGTTGTCCGCCTCGGCACCGAGGGCGCCTATCCTCCGTGGAACTTCATCAACGATGCCGGCGAGATCGACGGGTTCGAGCGTGAACTGGGCGACGAGCTTTGCGCCCGTGCGCAGCTGACCTGCGAATGGGTCACCACCGATTGGGACAGCATCATTCCCAACCTCGTCTCGGGCAATTACGACGCCATCATCGCCGGCATGTCGATCACCGACGAGCGCGACGAGGTCATCGACTTCACCCAGAACTACACGCCGCCCGATCCCTCGGCCTATCTCGCGATGTCCGAAGATGTCGATCTGACCGGCGGCGTGATCGCTGCGCAAACCGGCACCATCCAGGCCGCCTATATCGCCGAACAGGGCGCGACGCTGGTCGAATTCTCCACCCCCGAGGAAACCATCGCCGCCGTGCGCAACGGCGAGGCGGACGCGGTCCTGGCGGACAAGTCCTTCCTCACGCCCGTCGCTGCGGAAGACGCCGAGCTGATGATCGTCGGCCCCGACGTGGCGCTCGGCGGGGGCGTCGGCATGGGCATCCGCGAATCGGATACCGCGCTGCGCGGCACGTTCGACGCCGCCATCCAGTCGATGAAGGACGATGGCAGCCTGAACGCGATGATCTCCAAATGGGAGGTCGCCTCGACCTTCTGATCGCCTGACGGGCCGGGCGTGCACCGCCCGGCCCCGACCTCCGCCCCGACCCTCGGCCCCTCGCTCGTTCCGGGCCCGCCCCCTGCAGGATGCGCGGCATGTTTTCGTACTGTACAGACCCCCAGGCATTGTCAGGTCTGACATGGCTGTCGTGCTACCTCACGACCGGCAAGCACATGCAGTTCTACCTCTCCTTCGCGGTGGTGCTGTCGCTGCTGGCGATCACCGCGCCCGCGGCGCTGCTCTTCGGCTTCGGCGGGGCCGCGGCGGCGCGCTCCCGGATCCGGCCGGTCAGCTGGCTGGGCAAGGGCTATATCTCCGTCGTGCGCGGCGTGCCCGATATCGCCTTCTTCCTGTTCTTCGTGATCGCCCTCGACCAGGGCTTCGAATGGATGCGCCACCAGCTGCTCTGCCCGGACTGGGATCAACCGATCCGGCAAGGCAATGATTTCGTGGTCTGCGCCGAAGCCAAGCTGCCGCTCGGCACCGCGCCGCAATGGGTGCATGAAACCTACGGGTTCATGCTGGCGGTGCTGACCTTCGCGATCGTGTTCGGCGCCTTCGCGGCCAATGTGCTTTTCGGGGCGATGCGCGCCGTGCCCCGCGCCCAGCTCGAAACCGCCGCCGCCTACGGGATGACCCCTCGCCAGACCTTCTGGCGGATCCTGGTGCCGCAGATGTGGGTCTATGCGCTGCCGGGGCTCGGCAACCTGTGGATGGTGCTGATCAAGGCCACGCCGCTGCTCTTTCTGCTCGGCGTCGAAGACATCGTCTACTGGGCGCGCGAACTGGGCGCCACCGCCAATCCGCGCTTCACCGACTACCCGCATGGCGATTGGCGGATGTGGTATTTCCTGGCGCTCCTGCTGTTCTATCTCGGCTTCACCCGGATCTCCGAGCTGGTCCTCGACCGCCTGATGCAGAAACTGACCCATGGCCAGGCCACCACAGGCGGCGACGCGCAGCGAAAGGCCGCCGCATGAGCTGCTGGCAAACCATCCAGGATTACGGGCTGCGCAGCCTCGGCATCGGCGAACGCCTCCTCCCGCGCGAGGATTTCACCCTGTGCGAGCAGGTCACCCTGATCGGCTCGGGGCTGTTGTGGAACATCTATTTCGGCGCCCTGGCGCTGCTGGCGGGCTTCTTCCTGGCCACGGCCCTGGCCGTCGGCAAGGGCGCGCGCAACCGAGGCGTCCGGGCCGCCTCGGCCTGGTTCATCTTCATCTTCCGCGGCTCGCCGCTCTTCATCCAGTTCTTCTTCGCCTATTTCGCCTTCCTGTCGCTCAAATCCGTCAGCCCGATCTTCGATCCCTTCACCTCGGCCTGGGCCGGCGCGCTGATCGTGCTGTTCTTCAACACCGCCGCCTATTCCGCCGAGATCTTCCACGGTGCGCTGCGCTCGATCCCGAGGGGCGATGTCGAGGCCGCCGACGCCTATGGCTTTACCGGCTGGGCGCGCTTTCGCCGGATCATCTGGCCCACCATGCTGCGCCTCGCCTGGCCCGCCTATACCAACGAGGCGATCTTCCTGTTCCACGCAACGACCCTGGTGTTCTTCTCGGGCTTTCCCGCCTGGCAGCAGCGCGGCGACGCGCTCTATTATGCGAATTACTTCGCCGACAAGACCTTCAACCCCTTCGTGCCCTACCCGATCCTCGCCGGCTACTTCATCCTGCTCACCTTGATGATCCTGGGGCTTTTCGGCCTCGTCAACCGCCGGCTGAACCGCCATCTCCCCCAGGAGGCGCGGCGCCGCATCAAGCTGCGTCTCAACCTCATTCGCTGACGGTGCAGGACGGGGGCCAGCCCCCGAACCCCCGGGATATTTCCGGCCAGAAGAAGCGCGCGCGCGGCCCCCTTTCATCGTTCCCGAAAATACTCCCGCCGGAGGCCCCCGCCCGCCCCGGGCACGCCGCCCCTCGGGCCGCGCCCCCACCGACACCGCACCGACAGGATACCGATGCGATACCGACGTGATACCGACGCCGATTTTTGGCGGATTTTTTTGATCAAATTCATGTGGCATCCTTGCGCAGGACCGATTAGCCTATGGGGTGAACCGTCAGGAGCCCCCCGCATGGAGCTTGCGCACCACCCCACGATCCGCGTCGCCGCCTGCGATCTCAACGGCCAGATGCGCGGCAAGCGCGTGCCCGGCGATTATGCGCTCAAGCTGGACCAGGGCGCGATCCGGATGCCGCTGTCGGTGCTCAACGTGGATATCTTCGGCGCCGATATCGACGGCTCTCCGCTGGTCTTCGCCTCGGGCGATGCCGATGGCGTGCTGCATCCCACCGGGCGCGGGCCGGTGCCCCTGCCCTGGCTCGATGCGCCCCAGCCGCTGGTGCCGATGGCCATGCATCACGATGACGGGCTGCCCTTCGACGGCGATCCGCGCCATGCGCTGGTGGCCGTGCTCGACCGGTTCGGCGAACGCGGCTGGCAGGTGATGGCCGCGACCGAGCTGGAATTCACCCTGGTCGATGACAGCGGCGAGCGGTTGCACCGGGTGCGCGATCCGCGCTCGGGCCGCAGGCTCGAGGCGCCGGGCATCCTGTCGATGACGCAGATGGATGCGTTCGATCCCTTCCTGACCGCCCTCTACGAGGCCTGCGCCGCCATGGGCATCCCCGCCCAGACCGCCACCAGCGAGGCCGGGATCGGCCAGTTCGAGGTGACGCTGAACCATCAGGACGGGCTGCGCGCCGCCGATGACACATGGCTCTTCAAGACGCTGATCAAGGGGCTGGCGCACAAGCACGGGTTTTCCGCCACCTTCATGGCCAAGCCCTTCGCCAATGATGCCGGCAACGGGATGCACATGCATTTCTCGGTGATCGACGCCGAAGGGCGCAACGTCTTCGACGATGGCGGCGAGGCGGGCACCGATCTGCTGCGCGCCGCCGTCGCCGGGTGTCTTGCCGCACTGCCCGGCTCCACGCTGGTCTTTGCGCCCCATGCCAACAGCTACACCCGGCTGGTGCCCGATGCGCATGCGCCCACCGGTGCCGCATGGGCCTATGAAAATCGCACCGCCGCGATCCGCATTCCCGGCGGCCCGCCCCCGGCGCGCCGGATCGAGCACCGCGTCTCGGGCGGCGACATCAACCCTTACCTGACCTTCGCCGCCATCCTCGGGGCCGCGATCACCGGCATCGACGAGGGCATGACGCCCCCCGCACCGATCACCGGCAACGCCTATCAGCGCGACCTGCCCACCATGGCCCCCGACTGGGAGACCGCGATCGACCGTTTTGCGACCGATCCGATGGTCGCGCGCATCCTGCCCGAACAGCTGATCGCCAACCTCGTGATGACCAAGCGGCAGGAGTTGCGCCTGATGCGCGACATCCCCGCAGAAAGCCAGTGGAAAACCTATCTCGAGACGGTGTAAAAGCGTCCATGGCGCACCATATCGCAGCGGGCCGGGCCGGGCCTTGCCCCGGGATGCGGGCTGGGATAGCCTGAATTTGATCAAATTATGGGGTTCCCATGAAAATCGGGATACTGCAAACCGGCCACGCCATCGACACCCTGCGCCGCGAGATGGGCGATTATGATGCGATGTTCGCGCGGCTGCTGGACGGGCACGGCTTCACGTTCGAGACGTGGAACGTGGTGGATGAGGACTACCCCGAACGGCCCTCCCAGGCGGATGGCTGGCTGATCACCGGCTCCAAGCACGGCGCCTACGAGGACCACCCCTGGATCCCGCCGCTGGAGCGGTTCATCCGGAAGATATATGCGGACGGGCGGCCCCTTGTGGGGGTGTGCTTCGGGCACCAGATCATCGCGCAGGCGCTTGGCGGCAAGGTGGTCAAGTTCCCAGGCGGTTGGGCGATCGGGCGCACGGTCTATGACTTCGAGGGCGAGCAGATCGCGCTCAATGCGTGGCATCAGGATCAGGTCGTCACCCTGCCCGAAGGCGCGCAGGTCGTCGGCTCGAACGCGTTTTGCGCCAATGCCGCCCTGCTCTATGGCAACCGCGTCTACACGGTCCAGCCACACCCCGAATTCGGCTCATATATCATCGGCAAGCTGATCGAGCATCGTGGCCCCGGCGTGGTCCCCGATGCCCAGCTGGCACAGGCGCAAACGCGCCTCGATGCGCCCGTCGACAATGACGTGATCGGCCGCCGCATCGCGGAATTCTTCAAACAGGAGCGCTGACCATGACGGACGACTGGACCGACACATTGCCCGACGCGGCCCGCGCCTATCTGGATGGGCGCCGCCTCGACGAGGTGGAATGCGTGATCGCCGACCTTCCCGGCATCGCCCGCGGCAAGGCCGTGCCCGCCTCGAAATTCGTGCGGCAAAAGCATTTCCACCTGCCCGATTCGATCTTCTACCAGACCATCACCGGCGATTGGGGCGAGGCCGCGGGCGAGGAAGGCTTCATCGAACGCGACATGATCCTGCGCCCCGACATGTCCACCGCAACCGCCGCGCCCTGGACCGGGGACTGGACCCTGCAGGTGATCCACGACGCCTATGACCGCGACGACAAGCCCATCCCCTTCGCGCCGCGCAACGTGCTCAAGCGGGTGGTCGAGCTCTATCGCAAACACGGCATGAAGCCGATCGTCGCCCCCGAGATGGAGTTCTTCCTTGTCGCCCGCAACCTCGATCCCGCCAAGGCGATCGAGCCGATGATGGGCCGCTCGGGCCGTCCCGCCGCCGCGCGCCAGGCCTATTCGATGACCGCCGTGGACGAGTTCGGCCCGGTGATCGACGACATCTACGACTTTGCCGAGGCGCAGGGCTTCGAGATCGACGGCATCACCCAGGAAGGCGGCGCAGGGCAGCTGGAGATCAACCTGCGCCATGGCGATCCGGTGAAACTGGCCGACGAGGTGTTCTATTTCAAACGCCTGATCCGCGAAGCCGCGCTCAAGCATGATTGCTTCGCCACCTTCATGGCCAAACCGATCGAGGACGAGCCGGGCAGTTCCATGCACCTGCACCATTCGATCCTCGATCCCCAGACCGGCCGCAATCTCTTTGTCGGCCCGCAGGGCGGCGAAACGGACGCCTTCTATCACTTCATCGGCGGGCTGCAGAAACACCTGCCCGATGCGATCGCGGTGATGGCGCCCTACGTCAACTCCTACCGCCGCTACGTCAAGGATCACGCCGCCCCGATCAACCTGGCCTGGGCGCGCGACAACCGCACCACCGGGATCCGCGTGCCGCTCTCCCCGCCCGAGGCGCGCCGCATCGAAAACCGCATGGCCGGCATGGATTGCAATCCCTACCTGGGGATCGCGGTCAGCCTGGCCTGCGGCCTTCTGGGCATGCTCAACGAAACCCGCCCCGCGCCCCAGTTCCGGGGCGACGCCTATGAAGGCGAGCCGGACATCCCCCGCGTTCTGGGCGAAGCGCTCGACATGTTCGACGAGGCGACCGACCTGCATGACATCCTCGGCCCGGATTTCGCCCGCGTCTACTCGATCATCAAACGCGCCGAATACGAGGAATTCCTGCAAGTCATCAGCCCGTGGGAGCGTGAACACCTGCTGATGAACGTCTGACCGCGCGCGCGTCCGGGATCGCTCATGAACCTGCTTTTCGCCAATGACCGTCAGGGCCAGTACCCGCCCAGCTGGTATGCCGCCACCACCGCGCCGCTTGCGCCCTTCGATCCGCTGCGCGGCCAGGTCAAGGCCGATGTCTGCATCATCGGTGCGGGCTATACCGGGCTGTCGGCGGCGCTGCACCTGGCCGAGACGGGCCTCGATGTCGTCCTGCTCGAAGCCCATCGCGTGGGCTTCGGCGCCTCGGGGCGCAATGGCGGGCAGCTTGGCTCGGGGCAACGGATGGACCAGGCCGGCCTCGAAAAGCTGGTGGGCCGGGACGATGCCGCGAAACTCTGGGATCTGGCCGAGGACGCCAAGGCGCTGGTCAAGTCACTGATCTCGCGGCACGGGATCGACTGCCATCTCAAACCCGGCATCGCGCATATGTGCTTTTCGCCCCGCGAAGTGGCCGAGGAACACGCCCATGCCGATCATATGGCCGCGCGATACGGCTACACCGCCCTTGAAAAGCTGGATCGCGACGCCGCCCAGGCACTCTGCCCCTCGCCGCGCTACATGGGCGGCACGCTCGACATGACGGCGGCGCATCTGCACCCTCTGGCCTATGCGCTCGGGCTGGCGCGGGCGGCGCAGGCCGCCGGCGTGCGCATCCATGAAAACACGCTGGTCAGCCAGATCGACAGGGGCACCCCCGCCCGCGTGCAGACGGATCGCGGGGCGGTGACGGCGGATCACGTGATCCTTGCCTGCAACGGCTATCTCGGGGGCCTCGATGCGCGCGTGGCCGCCCGCGTCATGCCGATCAACAATTTCATCGCCGCCACCGAACCGCTCGGGGAAGACGCCGCGCGCGTCCTGACCCGCGATATCGCCGTGGCCGACACGAAATTCGTGGTGAACTATTTCCGCCTGAGCCATGACAACCGGCTGCTCTTCGGCGGCGGCGAAAGCTATGGCTACCGCTTTCCCGATATCGACGCCACCGTGCGCAAACCGATGTCGCAGATCTTTCCGCATCTGCGCGATATCCGCTTCGATTACACCTGGGGCGGGACCCTGGCGATCACCATGCGCCGGATGCCCTATCTGGCGCGGCTGGCGCCCAACATCCTGTCCGCCTCGGGCTATTCGGGGCATGGCGTCGGCACCGCAACCCATGCCGGCAAGCTGATGGCCGATGCCATCGTCGGCCAATCGGCGGGCTTCGACACGCTGTCGCGGGTGCCCGCGCCGCGCTTTCCGGGCGGGGCTGCGCTGCGCGCGCCGCTCCTGGCGCTGGCGATGACATGGTACGCGATGCGGGATCGGATCGGGGCGTGACCACCGCCTGACGCGGGCACATCCGCAGGCCGGACCGCCGGAAGGCCGATCAAATCGCGCTCCTGCCGACGTGACCGGGATGTGATCCCCAGCCCCTTAACTGCCACCTTGGACGCACCCCGAACCAGATCGGGCCAGGGCGCGCCGCGCGCCATCGCCGTCCAGCAAGGGATATCCGCCCCGTGGCGTCGATCACGCCCCGGTCGCAGCCCGTTCACACCCCTGCGAGAGCCCCCCTGTTCACGCCACACCTCACCACTCCGTGTTTGATACGTGTTTTGAAACAGGCACTTGGCGGGCACATGTCTCGGTCATCGCAACCGAAACCGAAAAGGAAAAACGACATGACCAACTTCGCAAACATCCCCGCCCGCAGCGCCCTGGCCCTCATCCTCGGGGCCACCCTGACCGCAGCGGCCCTGCCCGCCGCCGCAGGCCAGATCACCGAGGTCGAGCGCCTGCCGATGCAGATCAGCAAGGCCGAGTTCCAGTCGCTCAGCGCGCCCGAACTTTACCAGATCGACATCGCGCAAAAGCGCGGTCAGCGCGTGGAAATCGGCAACTACAGCCTGTCCCAAAGCAAGGCAGCCGTGGATGAAGCCCTGAACATGCATGGCGGCGACACCGTCTCGCGCAACCAGGCGGCGTCCACCGGCGGCAGCACCGCTGCGCCGTTCTTCCCCGAAACCACCCCCAATCCGCGCTAAGCAGGCGCGGACCATCCCCCACCCCTGGCGCGGGCGCCCCTATCGGGCGCCCGTTGCCATGCCCGGCATCTCCCGGCCGGAAATTCCTGTCACAGAAATTTCGCTTGGGCGGGACACGCATTTGGTTTAGCTTTCCCGAAATCCAACTTCAGGAAAGCTGAATACATGTCGCTCACACCGAATGTCTACGATGCCGAGCCGATCCCCGATGCCGCCCGTGCCGAAATCGACCGCATGCTGCAATCGGGCGACCTGTTCCGCTATACCGCCCCGCAAGACGCCCCCGTGGCATTGCTCGAGCGCGAGTTCGCAGCCACCATGGGCAGCCGCTATGCGCTTGCCGTATCCTCTTGTTCCGCCGCACTTTTCCTGTCGATCAAGGCGCTTGGCCTGCCGCGCGACGCGCGGGTGCTGATCCCCGCCTTCACCTTCGCCGCCGTGCCCTCGTCGGTGGTCCATGCCGATTGCATCCCTGTGCTGTGCGACGTGGGCGACAATTACCGCATCGATCTGGCCGATTTCGAAGCCCGGCTCGATGGCGTGCAGGCGGTGCTCATCAGCCATATGCGCGGCCATACCAGCGACATGGACGCGATCATGGCGCTGTGCGACGCGCGCGGCCTTCCCGTGATCGAGGATGCGGCCCATTCGCTCGGCACCACATGGTCCGGGCGCAAGATCGGCACGATCGGCCGTGTCGGCTGCTTCAGCTTCCAGTCCTACAAGCTCGTCAATGCCGGCGAAGGCGGCATCCTGATCACCGATGACCCCGATCTGGTGGCCCGTGCCGTCATCATGTCCGGCGCCTATGAACACAACTGGTCCAAGCATGTCGCGGCGCAGGACGATGCCCTGAACGCCGCCTTCGCCACGTGGCAGAACCGCCTGCCGCTCTATAACCTGCGCATGAACAACCTCTCGGCGGCGATCATCCGCCCGCAGCTGGCCGAAATCCCGCGCCGTGTCACCGATGGCCGCGCCAACCACGATCATGTGGCCGCGCGCCTTGACGAATGCCTCTGGCTGCATGTCCCCGCCAAGCTCGACAACGAGGAACGCGCCCCCGATTCCATCCAGTTCAACCTTGTCGGCATGACCGATGATGACACACGCGCCTTCGCCGCCGCCGCCGCCGCGCGCGGCGTCAAGGTGCAGGTGTTCGGGATGTCGGCGGACAATGCGCGCGCCTTCTGGAACTGGCGCTTCCTGCCGGAAGACCCGGGCGCCCTGCCCGGCACCCGCGCGATGCTGATGCGTGCCTGCGACACCCGCCTGCCCGCCCGCCTGACCCGCCCCCAGCTCGATCAGATCGCCGACGCGCTGATCGGCGCCGCGCATGACGTGATGGGCACCGCGATACAGCCCGCCTACGGCACCTGAGCGCCCTGAACCACGGTCAGGTGGCCTTGCAGGAAAGGATATTCCTCAAGCGCAGGCCCCACGATCCGCTCTTGCAGGATCGGCCGCAGCGTGGCGGCCACCTGCTCGGGCATCTGGCCAAGGATTCCCTTGCGCGCGGTCAGCGAAATCGTGCGTGACAACGGCTCGAACGGCAGCGCCAGCACGTCGATCTGATCGGAAAACCGTCTTGCCCGCATCAAGGCCAGCGGCGGCAGGATCGTCCACCCCGCCCCCTGCCCGACCAGCGCGAGGATCGCGTGATAGCTGTCGATCTCGAAGCGATGGCGCAGCGCAAGGTTCTGCCGGATCAGGTGCGCACTCACCAGCCGGCCCATGTAATGACGCTGCGTGTACTGCACCAGCGGCAGCCGCTTGAGTTGCCGCAGCACATCCTTGTCCGGCCTCAGCACGCCCTTGGGCACCACCGCGACGAACCCCTCTCGCAGCACCGGGTGCACCTCGGTCCAGTCCGCGCTCGCGCCTGCGCCCAGATCGGCCGCCACGATCACGTCAAGCGCCCGCTGGTCCAGCAGATCGAACAGCGCGTGGCTGGCCCCCGTCTCCAGCAGGAACTGGCAGCCGCGCAGCTCTTCGGCCATGTGGGTCAACAGCTGCGGGGTCACGTCGGCTTCGAAATCCTCGATCATGCCCAGCCGGAACCGCGTCAGCATCGACAGGTCCGACATCGCCAACTCGGCGCGCGCCTGCGCCGCCTCGTTCAGGATCACCAGCGCGTGCCGCTTCATGATCTCGCCCGCAGGCGTCAGCCGCACGGGCCGCGCGTTGCGCTGCAACAGCGTCGCACCCACGGCAGTTTCCAGGTTGGTCAATTGCTGGCTCACCGCCGAAGGGCTGGCCCCCAGCCGCTTGGCCGCCGCCGAGATCGACCGCTCATCGGCCGCTGCCATGAACACTTCGATCCCCCACAGGGTGATCCGCCCCGGACTGTCGACCATGATGCGCCGTCCCGCCCTATTTGTTCAGCTTCGACAGCTTGTCCTGCAACTCCGACAATTGCTTGCGGATTTCGTCAAGATCCTCGTCCGGTTTCGGGGCCGCCTGCGCCTTGGGGCTGTCCTCGTCGCCGGGCACCGGCCCGGTCTTCATGCCGGCAAGGCCGCCCATGCCGCCGGTCATCGCCTTCATGAAGGCTTCCTGCTGCGCGCGCATCGCCTCCATCCCCGGCATGCTCGCCAGCGGGTTGGCCTTGGTCATGTTCTCCATCATCGCCGATTGCCCCTCGCGCAGCATCTCGAAGCTGGCCGCCAGGAACTCGGGCACGACGCTGCTGGCCTGCGTGGTATAGCTGCGCACAAGGTCGGTCAGCACGCTGATCGGCAACACGCTTTCGCCCTTGCTTTCATGCTCGGCCACGATCTGCAGAAGATATTGCCGCGTCAGGTCATCCCCGGATTTCAGATCGATGATCTGCACGTCCCGCCCCTCGCGGATGAACTCCGCGATATCTTCCAGCGTCACGTAATCCGAAGTCTCGGTATTATAGAGCCGCCGGCTGGCGTAGCGTTTGATCAGCAACGGCTTGTCTGTCTCGGCCACGGCTCGGTCCTCCCGATGTTTTCAGCGCTGCAGCAAACCTTATGCGACCGCAGAACAAAAAGAAAGGGCGAGCCTCACTGGGCTCACCCTTGTCATACAGACCCTTTCAGGGAGGGAGGATCGGGCCGTATGTTCCGTTGCGCGCTTACTTCGCGGCAGTCGCCTTCTTGGCAGCCGAAGTCACGTCGTCGGTGGCTTTCTTGACGGCCTTTGCAGCATCTTCCTGCAGGTCCTTGCCGGCAGCCATCATCAGCTCGACGGTGTCCATCTGGACTTTCTTGGCGATCTCGGCGAAGGCGGCCATGTTCTCGGCGGCCACTTCGGCATTGGCCGATGCGAAATCGGTCATCGCCTTGGCGTAATCGGCAGGCTCGGTCTTCGCCTTGGTCATGTCCGACATCTTCGCCAGGGTCTCTTTGGTCCACTTGCTCGAAATCTCGGCCGACTTCTCGGCGGCTTCGAGGGCCACACCCGACAGTTTCTCGCTCAGGGCTGCCTGGTTCTTGAAGGCATCTTCCATCGCTTTGGTGTCAACGGGGAACGCGCCCATGATGTCTTTCATCACGGTGCTGAAATCTTGTGCTTTAGCCATGGTCATTTCCTCGGGTCTGGATTGGAACGGGAACACCCCGTTTCTCTGCAACTGCAAACAATATGAATGCTGCGGTGCAGAAAATCAACCCCTTATTGCTGCAGCGCAGCATTTTCAGAAAATGTCATGCAATCAAAGCTTTGCCTTGACCCGCACATAGCTGCCCGGCGCAGCCCCCAGAGACGGATGCTCCGAATCACCGGGTTCCCTTGCGTCAACCTGCTTGCCCGAGCGCTTGCGCAGCCAAGCCTCCCAGCGGGGCCACCACGACCCTTCGTGGAACCCCGCGCCCGCCATCCAGTCCTCGGCGGTCCCGGTCAGGTCCTGGTTGGTGTAATGGCCGTATTTCTTCTTGGTGGGCGGGTTGACGATCCCCGCGATATGGCCCGACTGCGACACCAGGAACGTCTTGTCCTTCGACGCCACCTGCTGGAACCCGCGATAGCAATCCATCCAGGGCGCGATATGGTCCGTCTCGCAGGTCACCGACATGACCGGCACCTTGACATCGCTGATCCGCAACGTCTCGCCACAGGCCTCGAAGCCGTCATTGACGAACTCGTTCTTCTGGCACAGGCCGCGCAGATACTCGACCGTCATCCGCCCCGGCAGGTTCGCCCCATCGCCGTTCCAATAAAGCAGATCGAAGGCCGGCGGCGCCTCGCCCATCATGTAGCTGCGCACCGCCGGCTGATAGATCAGGTCCTTCGAGCGCAGGAACGACATGGTGCGCGACATGATGAAGGACCGCAACACGCCCTTCTCGTCGATTTCCTTCTCGATGCCATCCACGAAATCGTCCTGCAGGAACGGCGTGAACTCGCCCTGCACCGAGAAATCGGTCAGCGCGGTGAAGAAGGTCGCGGATTTCACCGACTTGTCCCCGCGCTTGGCCATCAGCGCCAGCGTCAGATGCAGCGTGGTGCCGGCGATGCAATAGCCCACCGCGTTGACCTGCTTGGTCCCGCAGATCGCCTTGGCCTCGCGGATGGCGGTCAGGAAACCGTCCTCGATATAATCATCCATGCCCACATCGGCATAGGTCTTGTCGGGGTTGATCCAGCTGACCACGAACAGGGTATAGCCCTGCTCGGTGATCCATTTGATCAGGCTGTTTTCCGGCTTCAGGTCCAGCACGTAATACTTGTTGATCCACGGCGGAAAGATCACCACGGGGATCTCGTGCACCTTGTCCGTGGTGGGCGCGAACTGCAGGATCTCCATCATGTGGTTGCGGTAGACCACCTCGCCCTTGGTCGTGGCGATGTTGCGGCCCAGCTCAAAGGCGCTCTCATCGGCCAGCCGCACCAGCATTTCGCCGTTATTGGCCTCAAGGTCCGCAACCAGGTTCTCCAGCCCGCGCACCAGGCTCTCGCCCTCGGTCTCCACCGCCTTTTCCAGCGCGTCGGGGTTGGTGCCCAGGAAATTCGTCGGGCTCATCATGTCGACGATCTGCCGCGCGAAGTAATTCAGCCGCCGCTTTTCCACCGGATCCAGGTCATCGACCTCCTGCACCGCCTCTTCGATCGCACGGGCGTTCAGGGCGTATTGATGCTTGACGTAGTGAAAGAACGGATGGGTATTCCACAGCGGGTTGGAAAACCGCTTGTCATCCTTGAAAGGATCGTCCGGCGTCTCTTCGGGCCGATGCGGGTGGTGGCCTTGCAGCAATTGCTGCTGCGCCTCCATGAAATGCCGGACCGACTGTCCCCAGTATTCCAGCTGCCGCTCATACAGCTTGCCGGGGTTCTCCACCATCTCCGTCCAGTACGACGCCGCGGCCTTGGCGAACAGGTCCTGTGACGGCCCGTTCAGCGTGGGATTCGCGGGGTTTCGCGACGAAAGCGCCGCGATCAGCCGCTGTGACAACTCTTCGACCCGCGCAAGATTCTCGGTCAACTTGTCCAGATTTTCTCCTGCGATCTCCTCGGTCGTTGTCATATGAGTGAATTCCTTTTAAGTTTCTGCTATGCAGCATGGTGTCGCCCGGCCGGAGGGGCAGTGCGGCGAATCGAACCGGACAGCCCGGTACAAGGAGATGACGATGCGATACATGTTGACCTATGATTGGATGGAAACCCTCCGGAATACAAACCAATGGTTGGGCGCAACAGCGCTTTCCGTTGCATCATATCCTGCTTTTGCACTCACGCCAAACCCTGCGCTGCAATGGATGGCCGCCTGGGGCGAAGTGACCGAGCGGACGTTCCAGCGAATCGTCACCAAGCCCGACTGGGGGATCGAATCGATCACCGGCGAAGACGGGCGCGACCACCTCATCAATGTCGAAACCATCATCGAACGCCCCTTCGGCGACCTGATCCACTTCGACGTGCTGGGCCGTGGCGAGATGGATCGCCGCGTCCTTCTGGTGGCGCCGATGTCGGGTCACTACGCCACGCTGCTGCGCTCGACCGTGCGCTCGCTCCTGCCCGATTGCGAGGTCTATGTCACCGATTGGCACAATGCCCGCGACATTCCCGTTTCGGCCGGCAAGTTCGACGTCGAGGATTACACCCTCTACCTCACGGATTTCATGCGCGAACTGGGCAGCGACCTGCATGTCATCGCCGTGTGCCAGCCCGCGCCCCTGACGCTGGCCGCCACCGCCCTCCTCGCCGAGGTCGAGCCCGATGCCCAACCGCGCTCCCTCACGCTGATCGGCGGGCCGATCAACCCGGACGCCACCCCCACCGACGTGACCGATTTCGGCCACCGCGTCACCATGGGCCAGCTGGAAGAAACCATGATCCAGCGCGTCGGCTTCAAGTACAAGGGCGTGGGCCGGCTGGTCTATCCCGGCCTTCTGCAGCTCAGCTCCTTCATGTCGATGAACGCCGAACGCCACGGCAAGGCGTTCATGGACCAGATCCAGCGCGTCGCGCGCGGCGAAGCCAGCGATCACGACCCGCACAACAAGTTCTATGACGAATATCTCGCCGTCATGGACATGCCCGCCGAATTCTACCTCTCCACCGTCGAACGTATCTTCAAGGGCACCGAAATCGCCAAGAACGCCTTCACCGTCGAAGGCCGCCATGTCGATATCGGCGCGATCACCAAGGTCGCGGTGATGACCGTCGAAGGCGCCAAGGACGATATCTCGGCCCCCGGCCAATGCGTCGCGGCGCTCGATCTGCTGACCGGCCTGCCCGATGACCGCAAGGCCAGCCACCTCGAACCCGAGGCCGGCCATTACGGCATCTTCGCCGGGCGCAGCTGGCGCAACAACATCCGGCCCCTTGTGCTGGATTTCATCGACGCCAATTCCGAGGATCCGGCCAAGCGCAACCGCACCTCCCCGCGCAAGAAGAAGGCCTCGAAAAAGACCGAAGCGGCCTGACGCACCCCCGTCAGCGCCCCCCGTTACGCCCCCTGCGCCTCCTCCGGCGCAGGCCCAGCCAGCGCAGGATCGGCACCACGTCCAGCGCCGCCACCGCCACGCCAAGCGGCAGCATCCAGAAGCCGACCACCGGCAGGAACCCCAGCACGCCCCCCACCATCAGCACCAGGCCAAGGATCAGCCGCACCCCCGGCGGCAGATGCCGCTTGGACCACACCTGAACGCGCCGCCGGATCCTGCGCGCCCGCGCCCGCCATCCTGTTCCCCGGTCAGGCATCCGCCCGCGTCTGGAGCACGTAAGGCTGCTCCAGCCAGGCCCTGAGCGCGCCCGTCGTCGCCTCGGGCTGTTCCAGCGGCAGCAGATGCCCCGCCCCCTCGATCACCTCGAGCGCCGCATAGGGGATCAGCCCGGCCATGTAGTCATGCCGCTTGGGCGGGGTCAGCCCGTCCTCGGCGCCGCACATCAGCAAGGTCGGCACCTTGCAGCGGCGCAGCGTCGGCTGGTAATCCCTGCGCCTCTGCAGTGCGCGGACCTGCCGGATGATCGCCCCCTCGCCCACGCGTTCCGCCATCATCATCAGCTGCGCCATCGCCACCTGCCGCCCGGTCCCCGCCGCCAGCGTGCCCGGCGGCACCAGCGCCTCAACCCCTTCCTGCAGGCGGCCGGATTTCAGCTTGATGATCGCCGGTTCGTAATCCGCCGCCGCCTGCGGCGTCTCGGCCAGCGGCGTGGTGCTCATCAGTGCGATCCGTGTCACACGCTCGGGCGCGCGCCGCAAAAGCTCCATCGCGATCATGCCGCCGATCGAATGCCCCACCAGCGCAAAGCGCGGCGGCAACACGTGGATCAGCGACGAGGCGATCTCTTCCAGCCGTTCACCATGGCCCACAGGCATCACGCTCACCGGGTAATCGGGGCTGAACGCGGCAATCTGGCCCGCAAACAGATGGGCATCACACATCACGCCCGGCAAGAACACCAACGGGTCACGCATTACATCCGGTCCTTTTCAAAACAGTGCCTGCCTGCGCACCTTGCCACAGGGCCGCGCCGGGTCAAGCCGATCACGCAGCCTCGGCGCGCTCCAGCACCTCCGCGACCGAGCGTTCGATCAGCTGCAGGCAATCGGCATCGGAAAACCGGTGATCGGCCCCGTCCACCAGCGTCAGGCGCATGTCCGGCCCCGTCGCGTGCTCCAGCAGCCGCAGCGCGACGCTCACCGCCACATCCTCATCCGCCGTGCCCTGCAAAAAGCGCACCGGACACCGCAGCTCCAGCGGATCGCGCAGCACAAGATGGGCGCGCCCGTCCTCGATCAGGCGGCGGGTGATGATATAGGGCTCTCCATAGTCGCTCGGCAGCGCGACCTGCCCCTTTGCCGCCAGCTCCGCGCGCTGTGCCGCGTCGAACCCCGCCCACATCGCGTCTTCCGTGAAATCCGGTGCCGCCGCGATGGTGACCAGCCCCGCCAACCGCTCAGGCATGGCCCGCGCGCACAAAAGCGAGATCCAGCCCCCCATGCTGGAGCCGACCAGCACCTGCGGCCCCTCCGTCAGCGCGGCAATCGCGTCCATCGCATCCTCGGCCCAGTCCCCGATCGCGCCATCGGTGAACGCACCCGACGACTGGCCATGCCCGGAATAATCGAACCTCAGGAACGCCCGGCCCGTGGCCTGCGCCCAGGCCTCCAGGTGCACGGCCTTGGCGCCCTCCATGTCCGACTTGAACCCACCCAGGAACACCACGCCCGGCCCTTTGCCCTCGCTGCGGTGATACGCCAGCTTGCGCCCCTGCGGTGACGTGAAATACTCGGTCTGCGTCATCTGCATCCTGTCCCTGCTGCCTGTCTCATGGGCAGGGTGGACGAAACCGGGGGCCGGATGCAAGCCGCCTCACGCGATCGAGCCGACCCGCCTTTCGATCCGGCGCAGAGACCATTCCGCCTCCGCCTTCTCCGATACGCTCTGCTCCTTGGCCTGCGCCGCATCGGGCGCCTGGCCCTCGATCTGGCCCGCCATCTGGCGCGGGGATGTTTTCGTCAGCTCCACATACTGCCGGACCAACGTCTTGTCTGGATCGTGACTGGCCATCTGATACACCCGAAACCTTTTCTTGCTCAAATCGACACCACGCGGCAGCGCTCGTGTTACCTGATCGTTACAAACCCTGAGGCGAAAATAAAATATCTTTTTATGTCAAACTGTTACAGTAGCCCATCGCATACGTTCGCACACCGGCGCATACGGTCGTCCCGCATGGCCCTAGGCGCAAGGCCCGTTTCGCGCCTATGGACGACATCTGGGAGAAGGGCAGCATCCGGGACAGAAGGCGGGGGCGGACGTTCGCTGCGATGAGCACCAAGGTCCCCAACGCGGACAAAGCCCCGTTTCGCTGCGGCTGCGCCAATGTCGGCTCTAAGAGTTCTTCGTTGAAAACTGCCTAAGATAGTGAAGCCGCCCAGCCCAAAAAGTCTCGAAAGAGGAAACGAACGCCCTCATCTGGAATAAACCAGTCAGCCTTGGATTCTTTGAACCAAAGCGAACCAAGATCAATCTCGTTGTCAGCTAGGAGTTTTTCGCAGTATGTGGCCAGCTCCCGCACGGCTTGATCGCCATAGCCTTGCCGAAAGTCTTCATAGATTTGGCTGCGCCCGTCTGGGGTGTCGGCCCAACCGGGATGAACGACATCTAGGTCTTGATGAAATTGCAAGGTGAAGTCGTAGAATGATTTTGGCGGCGTCATGTCAGTCAACCCTTGGATAGGACGTGATAATGATAAACCCATCCGGCATGTCTGGGGCGTGCTCGATAACGGTTCCCACGCCAAATGTTCGCCGGAGCCGTATCGGAGATGAAGCGCGCTGAGTAGTTCGGTATGCCTCAAAGCCTGTTACAGATCCAAAGTCACTCGTTATGAAGGCTCTGCGCAGTCTCCCGCTGGCAACTTCATTCACAACATCCGCGTTGCTAGCCAGGTTAGAGTTCGTCAACTTCTGCGCGGCTTCAAGGGATGAGAATGCTCCGTGTCGCCACCGATATAGGCTTGCAAAAAGCGTTCTCCCACGTGGAGTGCTAACCGATCCGATTAGGAAGGCTTCGCTCTTTCCGACATGCAGAGCAATGGTGTGGCCCCCGCCCGCCTCGTGGACTGAAAGGTCTTGTGGAGAAATGCTGCCATCAGAGCCGGCTAGAATTACGTTGATTTGAGGTGCTGGCGCGATCGGTTCCGCATAGCACCTACAGTTATGTGCTTCGCCAGGATGCCCGCCCGCCGGGGGATCATCCCAACGAAACACCTGGTCGTCATATTCTGCATGGCTATCGCGCACCTTGGCATCGTCCTGCGAGCGCCAAATATACCTCTCAATGCCAAGGTCTTCCTGCCGGAGCTGATTGATCAGTCCTGCAAAGGCGCGCAAAAGGCGTTCTTCCATGGCTGTTCGAAGCGGCCTAAGCCGTTGCGGATGATTTTGATATTCGCTGTATATGCTCTCAAGCCGAGCGTCCCATGCATTGAGCGCTTCCGTCTTGGCGTCGGTCACATCTCGCAAATCGGATGCGGAAACAGTTGGCACTGTATCAGGCGGCGTCAGCGCGTTCAGGAGCATCTGAGTGTTTTCAGCAGTTACCTGGTCGAGGCGTTCACTGAAATCGGCCCGCAAAGCGGAATAGTTTGGAAAAATGGATTTGAGCGACAATCCCAAGTGGTAGCCAACCAGACGACCGTGTTGCTGCGCAATTCTGTACTGGCTGTAACCGCCATGCCGGAGAAAATCGTTGAGACCGTGTTGCATGGAACCTCCGAGTGCGCGCAAGATAGGTTCTATTCACAATTGGTAAAGAAAGGATAAGATCACCGTTCGCAACATACTCCGCTTGCGTCAGAACCAGACATTCAAGCGTTGCGCAGCATTCGTTATTTTGGGCTCTAAGCCGTCTTTCGCTGCGCTGTGTACGGAGGTCCGCTCAAGCCTGCAGGCCGCCGCGCATCGCCGGGCCGCCCCCCGGGGCGGCGATTTGGCAAAGTCAGGCACTGCATTCATGGGTTTTGCGGGTTTGGCGGGGATAAAGTGCCCTGCACCAACGCCTTGATCGCCGCGCCGCGGCCCAACGATGCGCGGCCATGCACCCTCCACCCCATCCGTTCAGCCGACATGGAAAACGTCAAGCTCCCGAAGACATCTTCGGAAGCTCGATCCGTGTCATCATGTTGACTTGGCCCGGCCGCACCCCGGCCCCCTGCCACAGCGTTCTGCGCTGCTCGATCTGTCAGCCGCTGATATAGGGCTGGCTGCGCGGGCGGTAGAACACCTTCTGGTTATGCAGCCGCCCCAGAAGATCGTGGATCTGCCGCACCGAGCTGTCGATCGCATCGACCTGCTCGGGCTGTTCATCGGCGGGCGCGACCAGCTTTTCCGCCAGTTCGCTCTTGGCCTGGCGCAGCGCCGCTTCGATCAACTCCATGTCTTCGACAGACAGTTCAAAATTCACGTTGTAGCGCGGCATTCGTTTTTCCCCTGCTCCGAGAGTTCTACGGAAAGAACCAAAAGTTTCCGATAGTGGATAAGCGGCAATATAGGGATCATTACCGACAAGGCCAGAAAAAATATCCATATGCGTCAATATGTTAAGAATCCCATCGTATGCGCCTGCACACAGCGCCGGAATGCCGTTGCACACCGTGCGGAAAACCGCGTTTCGCGCCAATGATTTGGCCCTGCCGGACCGGTCTCAGCACTGGGCAAGGCGCCGCGCCAGCGCGTGGCGCAACAAAACTCGGGGCTGTTCGACGCTCGTGGGTCACGGCCCCTCCAGGTGCAGAATCACGCCGCTCGGCCTGTCGGAAATGGCTCGGGCACCGGGGGGATCGCCCCCTGCCGTGCCGGGCCGATATCGGGCGCGATGACCCGCGTTGTGTACGGGATGGACACAAATCCGGGATCGGCGGTCCGGTTTCGTCCCAAACGCGCGTAGGTTTCGTACAAATCGTACACAAGGAAGGGCGCCGCGCCGCGCTTGACTTGGGCCGCGTCAGGGGGCAAAACGCCGCCGAACCATATCAACCCGCAACCGGGCGTTCCGTGGGCGCCAAACCGACGAGGAGCTTCAGGCCAATGGCCCAGATTTCCCTTACATTTCCTGATGGTAACAGCCGCTCTTACGATGCAGGCGTGACGGCGGCCGATGTCGCGGCCGATATTTCGACCTCGCTTGCCAAAAAGGCGATCTCGGCAACGCTGGATGGCCAGCATTGGGATCTCCAATGGCCGATCGAGCAGGATTCCTCCATTGCAATCAACACGATGAAGGATGAAGCTCAGGCGCTCGAACTGGTCCGCCACGACCTCGCCCACATCATGGCCCGCGCCGTTCAGGAGCTATGGCCCGACGTAAAAGTCACCATCGGCCCCGTGATCGAGAACGGCTGGTACTACGATTTCGACCGCAAGGACCCCTTCACCCCCGAAGACCTTGGCGTCATCGAGAAAAAGATGAAGGAAATCATCAACCTGCGCGATCCCGTCCGGACCGAGATCTGGGACCGCGCCCGTGCCGTCAAGCATTACGAGGACAATGGCGAACCCTTCAAGGTCGAGCTGATCGAGGCCATTCCCGGCACCGAACCCCTGCGCATGTACTGGCACGGCCCCTGGCAAGACCTCTGCCGCGGCCCCCACCTTCAAAACACCGGCCAAGTCCCTGCAGACGCTTTCAAATTGATGTCCGTGGCCGGCGCCTATTGGCGTGGCGACTCCAATCGCCAGATGTTGCAGCGCATTTATGGCGTGGCCTTCCTCAATCGCGAAAAACTCAAGGATTACCTGACCTTCCTCGAAGAAGCCGAGAAACGCGATCACCGCAAGCTGGGCCGCGAGATGGACCTCTTCCACATGCAGGAAGAAGCCCCCGGCCAGATCTTCTGGCACCCCAACGGCTGGACGATCTACACCACCTTGCAAGACTACATGCGCCGCCAACAACGCCGCGGCGGCTATGTCGAGGTAAACACACCACAAGTTGTCGACCGCAAGCTTTGGGAAGCCTCCGGGCACTGGGACAAATACCAGGAACACATGTTCATCGTCGAAGTCGACGAAGACCACGCCCGCGAGAAATCCATCAATGCTCTCAAGCCGATGAACTGCCCGTGCCACGTGCAGATCTTCAATCGCGGCCTGAAATCCTATCGCGATCTGCCCCTCCGCATGGCCGAGTTCGGCAGCTGCAACCGCTACGAACCCTCGGGCGCATTGCACGGCATCATGCGCGTGCGCGGCTTCACCCAGGATGACGCGCATATCTTCTGCCGCGAAGACCAGATCGAAGCGGAAACCAAGAAATTCATTGGATTTTTGTCCGAAATCTATCACGACCTCGGGTTTGCCGATTTCAAGGTGAAGTTCTCGGACCGCCCCGAAAAGCGCGCCGGCAGCGATGAGGTCTGGGACAAGTCCGAAAACGCCCTGAAGGCCGCGACGACCGCCGCCGGCGCCGCGTTCGAACTGAACCCCGGTGAAGGCGCCTTCTATGGTCCCAAGCTGGAATTCGTGCTGACCGACGCGATCGGCCGGGATTGGCAATGCGGCACGCTCCAGGTGGATTTCGTCCTGCCCGAGCGGTTGGACGCCACCTATATCGCCGAGGACGGCGCAAAACACCGCCCCGTCATGCTGCACCGCGCGGTCCTGGGCAGTTTCGAGCGGTTCATCGGCATCTTGATCGAAGAACATGCCGGCAAGCTGCCGTTCTGGATGGCGCCCCGGCAAGTCGTCGTGGCCTCGATCGTGTCCGAGGCGAACGCCTATGTGCAGGATGTCGTCAATCAGCTGACCGCCGCCGGCATCCGCGCCGAAGCGGACATCCGGAACGAGAAGATCAACTACAAGGTCCGCGAACATTCCGTGGGCAAAGTGCCCGTGATCCTGGCTTGCGGCATGAAAGAGGTCGAGGACGGAACCGTCTCACTCCGGCGCCTTGGCGAAAAGCAGAGCACGGTGCAGCCTCTCGCAGAGGTCACGGAGGCGCTTGCACGCGAAGCCACCCCGCCCGATCTTCTGTAACAATTCCGGATATTCGCCTGCAGAAGACCGCGGCGAAGTGTTACGGTCGATCCCGGCATTCGAAAAAATCCATACTTATCAATGAGCGGCCCCCTGCGGGCCGCTCACGTCTTGTGACGCATCCGTGTCTGACGCGCTCGTGAATGGTTGTGCGCGATACCGACAGCTTAACGTCAAATTGTCGCGGGCCACGTGCCGATCCGGCGCTCGGGCCCTGCGACATGACGTTCAAACCTGTGAGGGAGACGAAAGATGTCAAAATCCATGAAGACCATCGCGATTGCCAGCGCCATGACTGCGGCCCTGGCCGCACATGCAGTGCCCGCAGCCGCCGAAACCAAGGAAAAATGCTATGGCGTGTCGCTTGCCGGCGCCAACGACTGCAAGGCCGGCGCCGGCACGACATGCGCCGGCAGCTCGACCGTCGATTACCAGGGCAATGCCTGGACGCTGGTCGATCAAGGCACATGCACCCAGATCGACCTGCCCGCGATGGCGGACGGCACCGAACGCAAGGGATCCCTCGAGCCGCTTGCACGTGACCTTCCAGCCTGACCTTTTGTCATGCGGGGATGGAGGGGATTGCCCGGATCCCCGCATGGCACATCTGTGAAAGAGGCCAACAATGCTTGATCTATCCAGTCACCCCGGCTCTTTGCCCGCAGCACCCGGCGCAGGCTACAAACCCCAGCATTTCGCAGCGATCCTTCAGGATCCAGGCCCTGTGGAGTGGCTCGAAATCCATGCCGAAAACTATATGGGAGACGGTGGGCGGCCACTTGCGCAACTCCGGCATCTTGCCGAGAGGTTTCCGATCTCGGCGCATGGCGTGGGCCTGAGTATCGGCGGCGAGGGACGTCTTTCACGCGAGCACCTGCACAGGTTGAAGCACCTCTGCAACTGGCTGAACCCCGCCAGCTTTTCCGAACATCTGGCCTGGTCCACCCATGACGGACATTTCATGAACGATCTGCTTCCCCTGCCCTATACACCGGCAACCCTTGATCGCGTTGCCGACCATATCGACGAAGTCCAAGAGACGCTTGGCCGCAGGATGCTGTTGGAAAATCCGTCCAGCTACCTGGCCTTTGCCGAAAGCACCCTGTCGGAAACCGAATTCCTGGCCGAGATCGCGCGGCGCACCGGGTGCGGGCTGCTGCTGGATGTGAACAACGTGTTTGTATCGGCGACCAATCTGGCGCTTGACCCGTTTGCCTATATCGACACCTTCCCGCTGGCGCATGTGGGCGAGATCCATATCGGCGGTCATGACGAAGATACGGACGACCACGGCGCGCCCCTTCTGATCGACACCCATGGCCGCGCGGTGGCGGACCCGGTCTGGGCGCTTCTGGACCATACGCTGAACAGGGCAGGCCCGCGCCCGATCCTGATCGAGTGGGATGCCGATGTGCCGGATTGGCCCATACTTGCCAACGAGGCCTGCCGTGCGGCCCGCACCCTGGACAGGGCGGCAGCATGAGGGCCCTGCAAACCAGATTTCATGACGCGCTTCTGGACAGCACACAGCCTGTCCCGCCGGACCTGCGCGATGGTGCAGGCTTGCCCGCCGGTCGCCGCTTCAACGTCTATCGCAACAATGTGGCAGCCTCGCTGACCGAGGCGCTCGAACTCGGGTTTCCTGCGGTCAGGTCACTGATCGGGCAGGACAATTTCAAGACCATATCGGCTGTGTTCCTGCGCAGGACACCGCCATCGGACCCCAGGATGATGCTTTACGGCAAGGAGTTTCCCGCCTTCCTCGATGCCTTTGAGGCGGTGGCGCATATCCCGTATCTGGCCGATGTTGCCCGGCTCGAGCAGGCGCAGCGCGAAACCTATCACGCAGCCGACGCGCCTGCCTTCTCGCCCGGGACATTGGCGCAACTCGCGCCCGAGGACCTGGCCACGGCCCGGTTCGGCATTGCCCCGGCGGTGCGGCTCGTCCGGTCGCGCTGGCCGGTGCATGACATCTGGCGATTTGCAAGCGACCACACCGCGCAGAAGCCCGCAGCCAAGCCGCAGGACGTCCTTGTCACCCGCCCCGGCTTTGACCCGGACCTGCAGGTTCTGCCCGGGGGCGGCGCGGCATTCATGACAGCGCTCATGGCCGGGCATCCGCTTGCCCGGGCCTGCGATGCCGGCGCATCGAACCCGGCATTCGATTTATCCGAGATGTTGGCCCTTCTGCTGCAAGGCAACGCGATAACCGACGTGAAAACAGAGAGTTGAGAGATGAATATACGTGCAGCCCATAACGCGGTCACAGGTCCCTTGTCGCAGAACGATTGGATGATCCCGACACTGGCAAGGCTGCTCTTTGCGGCGCTTTTCCTGATGTATTTCTGGGTGTCGGGCCTGACCAAGCTGGGCGATGGCCTTTGGGGCCTCTTCTCGCCGTCGGTCGGGGCCTATGCGCAGATCTTTCCCCGGGCCATGGAGGCCGTGGGCTATGACGCAAGCCAGTTGGGGCCGGGCCATACCCTTGTCGTGGTGGCGGGCACCTGGGCCGAGTTTCTCTTGCCGCCGATGATCGTGATCGGCTTGCTCACGCGGTTGGCGGCGCTTGGGATGATCGGGTTCGTCATCGTGCAGACCTTGACCGATCTTTACGGGCATGGGGTGCTGGCCGAGGCCGATACCGTCGGGGCGTGGTTCGACAAGGTGCCTGATTCCGTGATCCTGGATCAGCGGGCCTTGTGGCTTTTCCTGTTGATCACCCTTGTTTTCAAGGGGCCGGGGCAGTTGTCAGTGGATCGGTTTCTGTTTGGCGACAGGGCGTGACAGGGCGTGACCGGGCGTGTCAGCCCAGCAACGCGGTTTGCACGTCCTTGCCCCAGCCGAGATAGAGCTTGCCGGACATGTCGATCAGCGGGCGCTTCATCAGCGTCGGGTGATCTGCCAGCAATTCCAACGGGTTGCGCTGACGCTCGGTGGCGTCCAGCTGACGCCATGTGGTCGAGCGCGTGTTGAGCAGCGCCGCACCGAAGGTGGCATGAGCGGATTTCAGCAGATCAGCCGGCACCCCCTCGTCGCGGACATCCACGAACCGGGCTTCGGGTAAGGATTTCAAAGCCTTGCGGCAGGTATCGCAGGTTTTCAAGCCATACAGGATCATTGCAGCCCCCATGTTTTATGCCCATTTAACGGGCAATTGATTCGAGGTCACGTGTGTTTTGCTTGCTTTTTACATGGCCCGTGCAATCATCACCCCTGTGGCATCGGGTGGTCTTTTCCATTTTTTCCAATGGTGGGCGGCAGATGCGGCGGGAAGATGACGTGACTCAGGAAGGAGAGACGGAATGCCTACAGGCACCGTTAAGTGGTTCAATACGACGAAGGGGTACGGGTTCATCGCCCCTGATGAAGGCGGCAAGGACGTGTTCGTTCATATTTCGGCGGTCGAGAGATCGGGGCTCACGGGGCTCGCGGACAACCAGAAAGTCGGCTACGAATTGCAAGATGGCCGCGATGGCCGGCAAATGGCAGCCGACCTCAAGCTATTGTAATCCATAGCATTTCAGACAGAGAAAAGAGCGGCGGCGCTGGCTGGGCGCCGCCCGTTTCGCACTGTCAGAAACAGCCCTTCACCCCTTCGGGACAGGTGCGGGCGCGCACCACCGTACGGTGCGAATAATGTTTGGCAACGGGGTGGCGCTTGGCCTGCTGATAGGTCTGGTGCTGATTGGGCACACCGCAGCAGACGGCACCGGCGACGGACACAGGCTGCAACCCGGCGGGGCAGAAATTGTGTTTGGATTCATAGGCATAGACGGCAGTTTGGGCCAGGGCTGGCGCGGCCAAAAGGGCCAGGCCGGCGGCAAGGGTCAGGGACAGACGCATGGGAACCTCGTAAACTGTTGATCGTGAACGGCTTTCTTGCCCCACCAGCCTAGCCGCTGACCAGGCATCGGTCAAACCCCATCACAGCCCGACTTGTGTAGGGTTCGTACGAAACTTACGCGTGTTTGGTACGAAATCCGAAGGCGATCCGCGAATTTGTGTCCATCCCGTACGCAACGCGGCCCTCACGAGGCCCCCGATCCACGCCCCGGTCCGGGTCAGACCTGCCAGCCGGCGGCCCGCGCCACCATCACCCCCGCCCAGGCCGACACGCCGGTGAGGACAGCCCCCCATGTCAGGTCCACGACCACCATCCGCCACGACCAGCCGCGCAGGGTCGCGAGGTTGGTGAACTCGTAGGTGCCGTACGCCAGCGCCCCGAGCGCGGCCCCGGTCAGGAGCGCGGTGAGCGGCGCATCGGCGCGCAGCGCCGGGAGCGAGACGAACCACAGCACCCCCGCGACATAGGCGAGATAGAAGAGGGCCGCAGGCCCGAGGCGCAGCTGATCTGCCATGAGATCGCCGATATGGGATTCGAAGAGCGGCTTCATGACGGTCGACAGCATGATCGCATCGAGGATCAGGAACACCCCGGCCGTGACGAGGTAGAGCAGGAGGAGGTTCAGCATGACGGCCCTTTCGGCGCTTGGGGTATTGCGGGGGATACGGGCGCCGGGGGTGGGCTGGATCGGTTTTTCGTGGGGTGGGGTGACGGTTTGTTAAGGTTTGGGGGGTATGGTAGGTGGAGCGATATATGAAATGGTAAAATTCTAGCACAAGCGGGGGATTAACGGTTGTAAAATATACTCGGCCATTACTATAAATTGCGCATGAAGAGCAAAAACTTAGTCTTCTCGGTGGACAACTACCCTCCGCATCACACTATTGCGGAGATGCAGCTCTGGCCACCTCCGCAGGGAACAATTAACGAGTGTTTCCCACTGCAACTTGATCTGACTTTTGATTGTGAAGTCGTACAGACACCCCGAAGCGAAATCGAAGTTTCCCTTAAAGGAAGCGAAATCGTACTGGTTACAGAAAATTGCAGCGTTGTACGCGGATCACGTCTGGGAGATGAAATTCTACAGCCCTATGAATTAGGTGAACTGAACCAAAGCGTGATTGATGCACTGGAAGATCAACAGACGTTAGATGGCGGCGTTACGCTTGCTATACAACCGGGCTTTGGAGGTTCGTTATTCGCGGTTTTTAAAAGGTTCCGCTCGAAGCGGACGTCTAACCAGCAAAACAGAATAATTAACAAAGCCACAAGGTTTCACAGGATAATTTGCAGAAGTGGAAATAGGTGGGAAATTGTTGAGCCACTGCTGCCACATTTACTTCGTGGTAGATATCTTGGTGAGACTACAACCGAAGGAGAGATCGAGAAATCCAAGCCTCTTTGCTTGATCTCTGCGCTAACAACCGGAGCCACTGTAAAGATATATTTAATGATAAGGCAAAACGATATTTCATTGAAAGTAACCCGAAAGAGGCTCGTGCCAGAGAGGATTCACAGAAATCAGGAAGCCATTATCAATAGATTAGCATGTCGTGAAATTACCAGTTCGCTGGGTTTACAACCAGCGGCAAGGGACGGCGCGATCTGTATCGGATATGCAACAATTCAGGTGGCCGATGGAGATTGAGAACACGGTTGTCGAACAAGAAATTGACCTGATATTGGCATCTGAAAATCACTGTTTTTCGGACCTTGTTCGCTTGCTTGAGCGTGACCCAAAGGACTGGCTAATCGGCGGGGATTTTCGACAAGTCGATTTTGCGGGTTCAGATTTACGCGGCTTCAATTTTAATGGATGTGATCTGCGAGGCGCCTCTTGGGAAGGTGCAAAATTCGATGAGACTACCCTCGTGGAAGATGCCTTATTGGGTCGCTCTTTGGTGAGATTTGACAAGAATGATTTCTTGGATGTGATCGAAGTATCTCAACGCCTGAAAACATGGGCCGAGAGATTTTATGCATTTACACTATTAGTTGATGTGTACGGAGAAACGGAACAAATTGTGGAACAATGTAGACGCTTTGTTATGAGCGAGAGTACCAAGTACGGAAGACTTTGCGCTGGCGTTTATTTGGCCGCCAGCTATGAACGCAATCCCCCTATTATGCAGTACTGCAAGCGAATGGCTGACAACGGCAACTCACCTACGAACTGGGGTAGAAACACGAAGGTTTCACGATATGCGAATGAGTTTTTAAGCTACTTGGCAAGAATCGAACGCGCGCAACGATTCCCAACTGAAGCTACGCCGGTTAGTATTTCTTCTGTTCTTCACTTCGCACTCAATCCTGAAGATTAACAAGCCGGTTAGCGCCCGCCCATGGGGGCGGGTCGGTCGCGGCCCGGCGGTGCCGCCGGGCAGGACGTCGAGCAAGGGTCTGCGCACCCCCTACCCCTCGATAACCCCCTGGAATTCCCGCCATTCGCCCTTGGACATGCCGGAATTTTCCTGCGTGACCTCCTCGCCTTTCAACATCCGGCGCACACATTCGAGGGCCGTGGACGACAGCGTGGCGCCGCCCATGCGGTAATCCTCGAACGCGCTGTAGGCGGCGGGGACCCAATCGGCGACGATGGCGCAGATCGCCTCGGCATAGACGCGGATCTCGTATTGGGCATGGGCATCGGCGCGCAGGCGCAGGAAATGCAGCAAGTTGTGCAGATCCACCTTCCAGTACCATTGCGTGTAGATATTGGCGGGCAGGTTCATGCGGGCCAGTTCGCGGGCGAGACCCTGCTGGCCCTCGTCCGAGATCATCGCCTCGTAATGGTCATAGCAGCGCATCGCGTCGTCGCGCAAAAGGCGCAGGACACGCTCGGCCTCGTCGCCCGAAAGGGCCTCACCGCGGCCCTGGTTGTTGGTGGTGGATTGCGCGGCCAGCGCCTCGGGGGCGGGAATGTAGAACTCGCGATCCAGGATCGAGTAGCGGGCGGAGTATTCGTTGACGTTGGCGGTGCGGTGGCGGATCCACTGGCGGGCGACGAAGACGGGCAGTTTGACGTGGAGCTTGATCTCGCACATTTCGAACGGCGTCGAGTGCCAGTGGCGCATCAGGTAGCGGATCAGCCCCTCGTCGTTGGAGACCGATTTGGTGCCCTTGCCATAGGAGACGCGGGCGGCCTGGCAGATGGCGGCGTCGTCGCCCATGTAGTCGATGACCCGGACGAAGCCGTGATCGAGCACCGGGTGGGCGGTGTAGAGATGCGCCTCGATCCCCGGCGAGACGGCCCGGAGGGTCTGGGCCGGGGTGCTGCGGAGCGTGTCGATGTCGGCCTGCTGGTCTGGGGTCAGGGGCATGGGTGTCGTCCTTTCGCTGCGCGGGGTCGGGTCCGAGTCGGCCTTGACTATATCTTGCGGAGGGGGGCGGTGAAAACGACAATATCGGGTGGGATGGCAGAAGGCTCGACAGGGGCGGGAATGGGCCTATCCTGTGGGGCGACGCAACATATGGAGGGATGAGATGCGCATCAGGTATCTGCACACGATGGTCCGGGTGAAGGATCTGGAAGAAAGCATGAAGTTCTATGCGCTTCTGGGGCTGAAGGAGACGCGGCGGACGGATGTGGAGGCGGGGCGGTTCACGCTGGTCTTCATGGCGCCCGAGGGGCAGGAGGACTGCCCGGTGGAATTGACGTGGAACTGGGATGGCGATGAGGGGCTGCCCTCGGACAGCCGGCATTTCGGGCACCTGGCCTATGCGGTCGAGGACATCTATGCGATGTGCGCGCATCTGCAGGCCAACGGGGTGACGATCAACCGGCCCCCGCGCGACGGGCGGATGGCGTTCGTGCGCAGCCCCGACAATATCTCGGTCGAGCTGTTGCAGGAGGGCGCGCCGCTGCCCCCGCAGGAGCCCTGGGCAAGCATGGAGAACACGGGCCATTGGTGAGGGCTGCGCTGGCCCTTGCGGTGATGGCGGGGCTTGCGGGCCCTGCCGCTGCGGCCTGTCGGCTGGCACTGGTGCTGGCGATGGATGTGTCGTCATCGGTGGATGAGGCCGAGTACGGGCTACAGCGCACGGGGCTGGCGGCGGCGCTCGATGCGCCGGAAATCCGGCATGCGATCCTGTCGGGTGGCGAGGGGCATGTGGCGCTGATGGTTTACGAGTGGAGCGGCAAGCGCAAGCAGAGCGTGGTGCTCGACTGGACCGCGTTGCGCAGCGAAGGCGATATCGACCGGGCGGTGGCGACGCTGGCGGGGGCCACCCGGAGCGAAAGCGGGTTTCCCACCGCGATGGGCTATGGGCTGGGCTATGCGGCGGGGGTGCTGCGGCGCGGGCCGGACTGCACGCGGCGGGTGATCGACGTGTCGGGCGACGGGCTGAACAACGAGGGGTTCGGGCCGCTGCTGGCCTACAAGCATTTCCCGCTGGACGGGGTCACGGTCAACGGGCTGGTGGTGATGCAGGGCGATCCGGAGGTTCTGCGGTTTTACCGCGAGGAGGTGATCCGGGGGCAGAACGCCTTTCTGGAGGTGGCTGAGGGTTTCGAGGATTTCGAACGGGCGATGAGCCGCAAGCTGTTCCGGGAGATCAACGACATCATGCTGGGCGCCCTGCCCCGTGACGGCGGGCGGGAGCCGGGATGAGACCCACGCTGGCGGCGCTGTGGCTGTGCGCGGCGTTGACCGAAGGCGCGCAGGCGGCCTGCCGACAGGCGCTGGCGCTTGGGGTGGATGTGTCGGGATCGGTCGATGCACGCGAATACCGGCTGCAACTGGACGGGCTGGCCGCCGCGCTGCGCGACGCGCAGGTGCAACGCGCCTTCCTGGCGATGCCGCAGGCGCCGGTGCGGCTGCTGGTGTTCGAATGGGCGGGCGAGACCGATCAGAGGCGGCTTGCAGGGTGGCGCAGCATCGACCGTGCGCAAGACCTGGAGGCCGTGGCGCAGCAACTGGAGGCCACACAATCGGTGCAGGAAGATCCGGCCACGGCGATCGGGTCGGCCATGTTGCATGGCGCGATGCTGCTGGATGAGCAGGCGGAGTGCTGGTCCAGGACGCTGGACATATCAGGCGACGGCCCGGCCAATCGCGGGCCGCATCCGGGCGATCTGCGCGGCGGGGCGTTCGACGGGATCACCATCAACGCGCTGGTGATCGGCCCGGGATCGCGCGCGAATACGACCAAGGACCTGACCGGCGTTCTGAACCTGGAGGCGTATTACCGCGCCCATGTGCTGCGCGGGCGCGATGCCTTTGTCGAGACCGCCCGGGATTTCGAGGATTTCGCCCAGGCGATGCAGCGCAAGCTGCTGCGCGAGGTCGCCGCACCCGTGCTGTCGCAGGACGCCACGGCAGATCGGGCAAGGGCGGCGGGCGGCGGTCAATAGAGGTAGCGGATCTGATCGGTCCAGTAATGTTCCACCCGGCGCAGCGACATGGTGATCTGGTCGATGCCATCGGCGCCGAGCACCCCGCGCCCCTGCAATCCGTCGGCATGGCGCGCGAAGAGGCGGGCCACGATATCGCGGATATCTCGCCCCCGAGCGGTCAGGCGCACGCGGACCGAACGGCGGTCAATCTCGCATCTTTGGTGGTGCATGTAGCCCATTTCCACCAGTTTCTTGAGATTGTAGCTGACATTGCTGCCCTGATAGTAGCCGCGCGTCTTGAGTTCGCCGGCCGTCACCTCGTTGTCGCCGATATTGAACAGCAACAGCGCCTGCACGGCATTCACTTCGATCACGCCGAGGCGTTCGAATTCATCCTTGATGACATCGAGAAGCAGGCGGTGCAGCCGTTCGACCAGCGACAGCGCATCCAGATAGCCCGACATGAAGCCCTGCTGTTCGGCCGAGGGCAGTGGTGTTTGAATACTCATTCCCGTCTCCTTGCGAAACTGCTCGGAGGGGACATTGGGATAAAATACCGAAAAATCGGTAAACCGCCGCAACAACGGATAAAATGCCGGATAAAGCGTTCCGGTGGGCGGCTTGGCGGCCGCTTTGGCGGCCCGGGCGTGTCACGGCGCGTCTGCCTGCGGGCGCCGCAAGGGCGCGGCGCGCCGCATGACACGGCCCGCAGCGCCCCGGATCAGCGAGAGGCGTCCGACAGGCGCGCGATATCGGCCACCAGGTCGGCGTAATGATCCGGCGCGGCAGCCTGGCCCGTGACCCATTGATAGAGGTCCTGGTCGTTTTCCCACAACAGCCGGTCATAGAGATCGAGCTGGTCGGGCCCAAGCGCCGCAAGACGCGCCTCGGCGTAGCGGGTCAGGATGATGTCCATCTCCTTGATGCCCCGCCGGATCGAGCGCATGTGCAGCCGCTTGAGCCTTGTTTCACGGGTCTCGTCAGGCACTGGCCTCGTCCTTGAGCTTGGCGCGCAGGTTCTTTTCCAGGCGGCCCAGGCGATCGGTATACTGGGTGAGATGGGTGCGGATATCGCGGATCTCGGTCAGCATTTCGGCCACGTCGCGCGACAGCTCGCCTTCCTGGCCGGGGCCGTCGGGGCCTTCGCCCTGCCCCGAGAGCAGCCACAAAAGCGAGACATTCAGAAGCCCGGCCATCATCGACAGCTTGTTGGCGCGCGGCTCGCTCAGGTCATTTTCCCAGCCCTTGAGGGTCTTGAGCTTGACGCCGAGGCGCTTGGCCAGTTCGGCCTGCGTCATGCCGGCCTGTTCACGGGCGCCAGCGACGCGGTCGCCGAATGTGGTGGTCTCGGGGTCGAACCATCCTTCGGTCGAATCGTCGTTCATCGGTCTTCCTTTCGATCTGTCGTGCCGGGGGCGTGATCTGTGTGCTTGATCAGGCGTGGCACAAAACCTAAGACATGCGCTATCGCTATACAAATCGGAGCCCGCCATGAACCCCCTTTCCGCGACACTATCGCGCGTCAAACCGTCTCCGACGATCGCGGTGACCACCAAGGCCGCCGAGATGCGCCGTGCCGGGCATGACGTGATCGGGCTGGGCGCGGGCGAGCCGGATTTCGACACGCCCGAGAATATCCGCGCGGCGGGCATCCGCGCCATCGAGGAAGGCAAGACCCGCTACACGCCGCCCGATGGCATCCCCGAGCTGAAAGAGGCGATCTGCGCCAAGTTCAAGCGCGACAACGGGCTGGACTATGTGCCGGCGCAGGTGAGCGTGGGTACCGGCGGCAAGCAGATCCTCTACAATGCGCTGATGGCGACGCTGAATCCCGGCGACGAGGTGATCATCCCCGCGCCCTATTGGGTCAGCTATCCCGACATGGTGTTGCTGGCGGGCGGTGCGCCGGTGGTGGTGCCCGCGGGCATCGAGAGCGGTTTCAAGCTGAGTGCCGAGGCGCTGGAGGCGGCGATCACGCCGCGCACCCGCTGGCTGATCTTCAATTCGCCGTCGAACCCGACCGGCGCGGGCTATACCTGGGACGAGCTGAAGGCGCTGACCGATGTGCTGATGCGCCATCCGCATGTCTGGGTGATGACCGACGACATGTACGAGCACCTGGCCTATGACGATTTCAGGTTCTGCACGCCTGCGCAGGTGGAGCCGGGGCTGTATGACCGGACGCTGACCTGCAATGGCGTGAGCAAGGCCTATGCGATGACCGGCTGGCGGATCGGTTATGCGGCGGGGCCGGAGGTGTTGATCGGGGGCATGCGCAAGATCCAGTCGCAGAGCACCTCGAACCCCTGCACGATCAGCCAGTGGGCCGCCATCGAGGCGCTGACCGGCCCACAGGATTTCATCGCCGAGAACAACAAGGTGTTCGTGCGGCGCCGCGATCTGGTGGTCGAGATGCTGAACGCGATCGAGGGCGTGACCTGCCCGGTGCCGGAGGGTGCGTTTTACGTCTATCCGTCGATCGCGGGGCTGATCGGGCGGACCAGCGAAGGCGGTACGCGGATCGACAACGACGAGGCTTTTGCCACGGCTTTGCTGGAGGAAACCGGGGTTGCGGTGGTGTTCGGGGCTGCTTTCGGGCTTTCTCCGGCGTTCCGGGTAAGCTACGCTACGGCGGATGCGGCCCTGAAAGAGGCCTGCGGTCGTATTCAGCGGTTCTGCGCCGCCATGACATAGAGGACGGTATGGCGGGACACCTCCCGGACTATTATTTCAGGGTGCGCGAGAACGGGGCCTTCGTTTTCCGTGTCGACACCGAAAACCGGCAGCGGCGCATCGAGATGGACCAGATCGCGGTGATCAACATCCGCAACGGCCAGATCAAGCCGCATGGCGATCGCGAGCTGAGCGACGCCGACCTCGAGGTGATCCGGGAGTGGATGGAAGAGCGCGCCGCCCTGCTGGCGCGGCGCGACATCGACGATATCCACCGGGCTGTCGATTACCTCAACCAGACCACCCATTGGGCGCAATCGCGCGCCACCGACGCGCAGCTCGAGGATGTGACCGACGCGCTGCTGCTGGCGATGCACGACCTGCGCACGGTGCTGGTGCGCAAGAAGGCCGACCGGCTGACCCAAGGCGATTGAGCCACCCCCTCGGGGTGGCATGGCGCGCGGCGCCCTGAGCACCGTCACGGTGCTGTCGGAGGCTGTTAACCCTTTCCCTGCTATCCCCGCCCCGGTGATCCGGCGCCCCCGTGGCGCACGGGGGCAAGCGGAGCAACAAGGGACATCGGGGGCGCGCGCGGCCCCGGCGCGGAAAGGGATCTGGATGAACAAGGCAATCACCGACGGGGTCATCTTCATGCCGCCCGCCTTCGAGGCGGGGCTGGAGATGTGGTCAAGCGGCGACGGGACACCGGGCAGCGACAGTTATGCCGACAGCGAGCTTGCGGCCTATGTGCCGGCGGACCAGGATTTCGGCGGCGCGCTGGAGCTGGTGAAGTCCGACAACGTGCAAAAGCTGCGATACATGGGCGAAACGCCGTTGCTGCCGGGGTGTTACCTGAGGGTGCGCGCCAGGGTGAAGGCCATCGCCGGCCCCCTGCCCGGCGTGCGGATCGCGGCCTGGCCCGGCGGCGCGGGGGGCGCGCCGGTGCCCGGCCTGCCCCAGACCGGCCCACAAACCAGCCTGACGACCTATGGCGAGGTGGTCGAGATCAGCGCCATCATCGGCCCCGGCAGCCGCAATGGCGTCACCCTGCCCTGGGGCCGGACGGCGCTTTATGCGCATATCGGGCTGGACCTGACCGGGCCGAATGGCGGGATCGTGCGGATCGACGATATCGAGGTCGAGGATGTCACCAGCGTCTTCCTGCGCGACATGCTGAGCGTGGTGGATGTGCGCGATTACGGCGCGGTGGGCGACGGCACCGCCGATGACAGCGCCGCCTTCGAGGCCGCCGATGCCGATGCACGGGGCCGCGAGGTGCTGGTCCCTGCGGGCATCTATCGCCTTGCCGACAGCGTCACCTTCCAGAACCGCGTCCAGTTCGAGGGCCGGGTCGAGATGCCCGATGACAAGATTCTGGCCCTGACGAAGAATTTCGACCTGCCCAGCTATATCGAGGCGTTCGGCGACGACGAGGAGCTGGCCTTCAAGAAGGCGTTCCAGGCGCTGCTGAACAATGCCGGGCACGACTCGCTTGATCTGGGCGGGCGGCTGGTGGGCGTCCGGGCCCCGATCGACATGCAGGCGGCGGTGGCGAACCGCACGTTCTACAATCAACGGCGGGTGATCCGAAACGGCCAGTTCTCGGTGTTTCCGGGCGCGGCATGGGACACCGAGGTGGCCACCTCGCAGGCGCGTTATGCGCCGAGCGACCCAAAACGGCTGACCGATGTGCAGAACGTGGCCAGCATCCCCGTGGGCGCGTTGATCGAGGGCAATGGCGTGGGGCGCGAAGTCTATGTGCGGGCGCGCAACATCGCGGCGCAGACACTCGAGATCAGCGCGCCGCTTTATGACGCGGACGGCGTGCAGGTGTTCACCTTCCGGCGCTTCAAATACATCTTCGATTTCAGCGGCTTCGAGGACCTGGGGCGCATGACCCTGTCGGATATCGAGTTCCAGTGCAGCGGCGAATGCAGCGCCATCCTGTTGCCGCCGCAGGGCAGCGCCTTTGCGCTGCGCGATTGCTTCATCACCCGCCCCAAGGATCGCGGCATCACCAGCCATGGCGAGGGCTGCCAGGGCATGTTGATCGACCGGTGCCAGTTCCTGTCCAACGAAAGCCCGCTTGCGTCGCTCGAGCGGCAATCCGTCGGGCTGAACACCAACGCCAACGACGTGAAGCTGCGCAACAACCGCGCGGTGCATTTCCGGCATTTCGCGGTGATCGGCGGATCGAGCAGCATCATCCTGGGCAATCACTGGTTCCAGGGCGACACGCTGCAGAACTCGCCCCGGTTGGCGGGGCTGGTGCTGACGCGGACCAACAATCGCGGCACGATCACCGGCAACTATGTCGACAACAGCTATATCGAATGGGGCAACGAACACGACCAGGCGCCCGAGTTCTCGTCCGAGTTCTCGTTCAGCCAGTTGACCATCACCGGCAACACCTTCCTTGCGAGCCAGGTGCCGCCATGGTTCAGCTATCTTGTGGTCAAGCCCTATGGGGCGGGACATTTCCTGAACGGCGTGACGGTGACGGGCAATTCCTTCCGCATCATCGGCACGCCGGTGGACCGGGTGGAAAGCGTGGACACCAGCTTTGCCAGCCTGGATTACAACCGCTTCGCCAATGTCACGTTCCGCGACAACATGTTCAACAATGTGGACAGCCCCTCGGCCAGCCCGGTGACGATCGAGCATACCGAGGCCAGCCCGTCGCAGGCCTGGGTGGTGGCGGCGGATGCCAAGCTGCCGTTCAATGCCTGGGCACAGGTGGTCGAGGCGGTGAGCGCGGCAGGACCGCTGCGCAGGGCGGACGGGTCGATCTATTACGGCGCGCCCTATTACCAGGCCAAGCAGGGCCCGAACGTGGACCAGGTGACCTTGCGGTGGGAAACCCCTGTGCAAGGCACGGCCATGGTGACGGTGCGGATCGACGATCCGTTCTGAGCCGCGTCAGAAGCTGTGCCACAGGGCGATTTTCGCGCTGAGCGGAGCTTTGTGCAGGATCCCCGCCGTCACCCCGATTTCGAGGTGGCGGCCGGGGGCGGCGGGGATCACCCAGGAGGGTGCGAGATTGAGATATTCGTCGCCATGGGCGGGGCGGCCTGCCTGAAGCTGGAGGATCGCGCGGGTCTTGCGCCATGTTTCGATCCCGAAGGTGATATCGGCTTCGAAATCCGCGTCGTAGTCGCCATGCAGCATGTCCTGAAAGATCACCGCGCGGGTATCGAGCGTGATCCAGCCGGGCCGCCCGGAGAGGCTGAAGCCACGGCCGAAGGACAGGCCGGGCCGCAGGACCGGCTGATCGCGCACAAGGCCCATTCCCAGTTCGACCGCCAGCCGCATGCCCCCCGGCGCCTGCCCGAAGGGCAGCCGCGCGAAAACCACGCTCTTGCGCAGCTCGTGCCGGGTGCCGCCCATGTCGAGACCGAGCGTGAGCCTGTCGGTCCAGCCATGTTCGGCATAAAGGCTGAAGGCGCCATCGCCCGGGATGAGCGGCGCCTCGAGCGAGGCGGCGAGGAATGTCTCGCCCTCGGCGCGTGGCCAGGGACCGGCCTGCGCCTGAACGGCCAGCCAAAGCATCAGATTTGCCACCACCAGCATCCGCATCGCCGGACCTCCGCGGCCAAGCATCGTTCATCTTGGTAAATGCCGGGTTAACGCGAGGGCGTCGGGGAAAGAATTTGCCCATGGCGCGCGGCATGGTAGGATGGGGTATCAGACGGAGGCGTGCCATGCCGAAGATCGACCAGACAGCAAGCGGCCAGACGGTGATCACCACCTTCGAGATGTCGCCGGGCACCTGCCAGGATTTGCTGGAAGAGCTGACCGAAGCCTATGAGCAGTTCATCTCGAAGCAGAAGGGATTCATTGCGGCGGGGTTGCATGTGAACGATGCCCAGACCCGGATCGCCAATTATTCGCAATGGGAGCGCCGCGAGGATTTCCTGGCCATGCTGCGTAGCGACGAGATGCGCCGCCGCAACCGGCGGATCAACGAGCTGTGCCGCAGCTTCGAGCCGGTGATGTATGATGTGGCGGCGACATTCGGGTGAGGGACGACGACCAAGGTCAGCAGAGCGCCCGGGACGACGCGGCGGGGATGGCGCAGGAGATGCAGGCGCTGCGCGATGAGCTGCGCCGGTTGAACGCGCATCGCTTCGTGCGCATCCACAATTCGATCCCGCGCCTTCTGGCCTTCAATTTCGCGCGCGGGCTGGCCTTTGGGCTTGGCACGGTGCTGGGGGCGTCGGTGCTGTTGTCGGCGGTGGCCTGGTCGCTGGCGCAGGTGGAGTTCCTGCCGATCATCGGGGAATGGGTGTCGCAGATCGCGCGTCAGATGGAAGAGGCCGCCGGCAAGTGACCGGATCGCCGGCTGACCTGTGTCAATGTCGGCGCCGCGCGGGTCTGGCAGACTGGGGGTGAACCGAAAGCAGGAGACCCCCAATGTACAAGAACATTCTGGTGCCGATTTCGTTTGAAGAGGATCGTGACGCGGCGGGCGCGATCGAGGTGGCCCGCACGCTGGCGGGCAAGGATGGCAAGATCACGTTGATCCACGTGATGGAGGATATTCCGGGCTATGCGATCACCTATGTGCCCGAGACCTACCTTGTGGAAAGCCGACAGGCGATCGAGGCCGAGCTGCGCGAGATGGCGGCGGGGCTGGAGAACGGCGCCTCGGAGGTGATCACCGGCCATTCGGGGCGCACGATCGTGGATCATGCCGACCGCGAAGGCGTCGATTGCATCGTGATCGCCAGCCACCGGCCCGGCATGTCGAACCTGCTGCTGGGCAGTACGGCGACGCAGGTGGTGCGCCATGCCAGCTGCGCGGTGCATGTGATCCGCTGACGCGGGGCGCGACGGGCCGTGCGCTTGTCCTGGTGCGCGGCCTCGGGCCGGACGTGACGGTTGATCGGGCGATGGCGGCCTTGTCGCGCGTTGCGGCATGAGGCAGCATGGGCGAAAGGGAGGGACCGTGATGATATCGATATTGCGCGCGACATGGCTTGCCCTGTTGGCAGCGGCGGCGATGGCCGCGTTGCCGGCAGTGGCGCAGGACGCGGTGAACATAAGGCCGGAGACCCGCGCGGTCACGGTCGAGACGCCGCAAGGGCCGGTCCGGATCGAGCGCATCCAGGACCCAGACCACGAGATCACCGGCGAATGGGCGCGCACCTCGCGGCCCTGCCCGCCCTTCTGCATCCAGCCGATGACACCGGCACCGGGCGTGACCACGATCGGCGAGCTGGAGCTGCTGGACATGCTGGCGGACCCGGAGGCCATCGTGATCGACAGCCGCACACCGGACTGGTTCCAGGGCGGCACGATCCCGGGCGCGGTCAACATCCCCTATACCCAGGTGGTGGACATGCTGGGGGAGCTGGGCTGCGCCATCGATTTCGACGGCTGGGATTGCGCCGGGGCACGGCGCGTGGCGCTGTTCTGCAACGGCTTGTGGTGCGGGCAAAGCCCCTCGGCGATCCGCGCGATGATCGCGGCGGGCTATCCGGCGGAGCGGATTTTCTATTATCGCGGCGGGATGCAGAGCTGGCGGGTGCTGGGCCTTTCGGTCACAGGGGGCTGATCGCCTCTTGAGTGAGGGCCTGCGCGGCACCACATGCTGGGTGTCAAAGGTTCACTGAGGAGATGACGCGATGCAATGCCCGATCGACGGAGAACAGCTTGTGATGACCGACCGCGCCGGGGTCGAGATCGATTATTGCCCGAAATGCCGCGGCGTGTGGCTGGATCGGGGAGAGTTGGACAAGATCATCGAACAGTCGGCGCCGCGCGGCGGTGGATCCGGAGGCGGCCGGGATCGCGGCTATGCGCCTGAACCGCAGGAGTACAAGCGCAAGAAGCGCGGCGGGTTCCTGGAAGAGCTGTTCGACTTCTGACAGGTCAGCGGCCCGGGCGCGCGGACGCCGACGGCTGCGTCAAAGGGGGCCGAAATCCTTGAAAGATTTCGGCCCGATTTCTTTTGAAGAAATCGGGGGCGGGGTGAGCCAGCGCAGGGGCGCGCGATTGCAGAAGATCACCAATTGGCCCGAGTTTTCCACAACCTGATAGCCGCGCCTGTCAATCTCGCGCAGGAAGGTGTCCATCCCGACGAAGCGTTCCACATCGCGCGCCTTGCGCCGGATCACGGCACCTTGCTGCACCGCTTTCGAGGCAAAGAGATCATTGAGCCAGATCGCGGGCGAGAGGGGTGAGTTTCTGCTCTGCATGCCCGGCAGCATGGCCCGGGCATGGTTAACACCCCGTTAAGGCCGGATCACCGTCCCCGTCGCTTCACATTCCCGCCGCGCTGGCCCGGACGGCCCGCCGTCGAGCGGCCCTTGGCCTTTGTCGCCTCTTCCGACGCCTTTTCGACCGCCTGCTGGCGCGCGAGAGGATCATCATGCACCGCGAGATCGACCGCTTCGAGGCGCTTGACCTCGTCGCGCAGGCGGGCGGCCTCTTCGAATTCGAGGTTCTCGGCGGCCTTGCGCATCTCGGCGCGCAGCCCGTCGAGATGGGCCTGCAGGTTCGATCCGACCATCGGCTTGTCGACCGTGGCGGTCACCCGGTTCATGTCCACATCCCCCTTGTAGAGACCGGCGAGAATGTCGTCGACATTCTTGCGCACGGTGGCGGGGGTGATGCCATGTTCCTCGTTATAGGCGATCTGCTTGGCGCGTCGGCGTTCGGTCTCGTCGATCGCCCGCTGCATCGAGCCGGTGATGCGGTCGGCATACATGATCACCCGCCCATCCGCGTTGCGCGCGGCCCGGCCGATGGTCTGGATCAGCGAGGTTTCCGAGCGCAGGAACCCTTCCTTGTCGGCATCCAGAATCGCCACGAGCCCGCATTCGGGGATATCCAGCCCCTCGCGCAGAAGGTTGATGCCGATCAGCACGTCGAAGGCGCCGAGGCGCAGGTCGCGCAGGATCTCGATCCGTTCGATCGTGTCGATATCCGAATGCATGTAGCGCACGCGGATGCCCTGCTCGTGGAGATATTCGGTCAGATCCTCGGCCATGCGCTTGGTCAGGGTCGTGCACAGGGTCCGGTAGCCCGCCGCCGAAACGCGGCGCACCTCGTCGAGAAGGTCATCGACCTGCATTTCGACGGGGCGGATCTCGACCTTGGGATCCAGGAGCCCGGTGGGGCGGATCACCTGTTCGGTGAACACACCGCCGGTCTGTTCGATTTCCCATTTCGCGGGCGTGGCGGACACGAACACGGATTGCGGGCGCATGGCGTCCCATTCCTCGAACTTGAGGGGGCGGTTGTCCATGCAGGAGGGCAGCCGGAAGCCATGTTCGGCCAGGGTGAACTTGCGCCGGTAGTCGCCCTTGTACATGCCGCCGATCTGCGGGACCGAGACGTGGGATTCGTCGGCGAAGACGATGGCGTTGTCGGGGATGAACTCGAAAAGCGTCGGCGGCGGCTCGCCGGGGGCGCGGCCGGTGAGGTAGCGCGAATAATTCTCGATCCCGTTGCAGACGCCCGTCGCCTCGAGCATCTCGAGATCGAACGTGGTGCGCTGTTCGAGGCGTTGCGCCTCGAGCAGCTTGCCCTCGTTCACCAGTTGGTCGAGCCGCTGGCGCAGCTCCTTGCGGATGCCGATCATGGCCTGCTGCATCGTGGGCTTGGGCGTCACGTAATGCGAATTGGCATAGACGCGGATCTGCTCGAAACTGTCGGTCTTTTCGCCGGTCAGCGGGTCGAATTCGGTGATCGCTTCCAGCTCTTCGCCGAAGAAGCTGAGTTTCCAGGCCCGGTCATCGAGGTGGGCGGGCCAGATTTCGAGGCTGTCACCGCGCACCCGGAAGCTGCCCCGCTGGAAACCGGCATCGTTGCGGCGGTATTGCTGGGCCACCAGATCCGCCATCACCTTGCGCTGGTCATATTCGGTGCCGACCTTGAGGTCCTGGGTCATCGCGCCATAGGTTTCGACCGAGCCGATGCCGTAGATGCACGAGACCGAGGCCACGATGATCACGTCATCGCGTTCCAGGAGCGCCCGCGTGGCCGAGTGGCGCATCCGGTCGATCTGTTCGTTGATCTGGCTTTCCTTCTCGATATAGGTGTCCGAGCGCGCGACATAGGCTTCGGGCTGGTAATAGTCGTAATAGCTGACGAAATATTCCACGGCATTGTTGGGAAAGAAGCCCTTGAACTCGCCGTAAAGCTGGGCGGCGAGCGTCTTGTTGGGCGCCAGGATGATGGCCGGGCGCTGCGTTTCCTCGATCACCTTGGCCATGGTGTAGGTCTTGCCGGTGCCGGTGGCGCCCAGAAGCACCTGGTTGCGTTCGCCGTCCAGCACCCCGGCGCTCAGTTCGGCGATGGCGGTGGGCTGATCGCCGGCGGGCTGAAACGCGGTCACCATTTCGAAGCGCCGCCCGCCTTCGAGCTTGTCGCGGACCGCGATATCCGGGGCGGGCGCATGCATCAGGACTTCGGTCTTGTCGGAATGGGCGTAGGGCATCGGGCATCCGTTCTGTGATCTGCACCTAGAGTTGTCCTGTTTGGGCCGAGGTTCAAGGGGGGCGCGGCCGGGCGCCGGGGCCTGCGCGCATTTGATCCCTTGCCCAAGGCCCGCGTTTTTGGAATAACGGCGCCTGTAACAGCCGTGCCGGATCAGGAGTGCCCAACATGTCCGCCCGCATCTATCAGCCATCGCGCAGCACGACCCAATCGGGGACCGCCCGCAGCAAGCACTGGGTTCTGGAGTATTTTCCGCAGACCCCGCGCGAGGTCGATCCGCTGATGGGCTGGACCAGCTCGAGCGACACGCAGGCGCAGGTCAAGTTGCGCTTTGCGACCAAGGAGGCCGCGCTGGACTATGCCAGGGAGCATGGCATCGACGCCGTGGTGCTGGAGCCGCACAAGCGCAAGCCGAACATCCGCCCCGGCGGCTATGGCGAGAATTTCGCGACCAACCGGCGCGCGACCTGGACCCATTGACGGCGCGGCACCCCGGCACAGGGGGGCCGAGGGGCGCAGGCTTGATGCGGATCAAGGCGCGCGGGCGCGATATCGGATAGCCTTCACCGAGCAGAGTGAAGGAGAGACCCGTGAGCGCCACAGCCACCGCATCCGCATCCGCCCAAGCGACCGCCAAGACCGCGACACCCGAGACACAGCCGACGCCCGGGAAGATCGCGGAGCCCACAGGGGAGATCGGCGCGCGGCCCACCGACATGCTGGCCGAGGCGCGCCATGCGTTCGAAACCGGCACCTACCCCTATAGCGACCGGATGGGGCGGCGCAGCTACGAGGTGCAGAAGGCCAGGTTGCAGGCCGAGTTGCTGAAGGTGCAATTATGGGCCCAGGAGACCGGCGCGCGTTTCGTGCTGCTGTTCGAGGGCCGGGACGCCGCCGGCAAGGGCGGCACGATCAAGCGGTTCACCGAACATCTGAACCCCAGGCAGGCGCGGGTCGTGGCGCTGAACAAGCCGACATGGGAAGAAAAGGGCCAGTGGTTCTTTCAGCGCTATATCGAGCACCTGCCGACGGTGGGCGAAATGGTGTTCTATGACCGGTCGTGGTACAATCGGGCGGGCGTGGAGCGGGTCATGGGCTTTTGCGAGCCATCGGAATACCTGGAATTCATGCGCCAGGCCCCCGAGCTGGAACGGATGCTGGTCCGCTCGGGCATCCGGCTTTACAAGTACTGGTTCTCGGTCACCCAGGACGAGCAGAAGCGCCGCTTCGAGGCGCGCGCCACGGACCCGCTGAAGCAGTGGAAGCTGAGCCCGATCGACAAGCAGAGCCTCGACAAATGGGACGATTACACCGAAGCCAAGGAGGCGATGTTCTTCTACACCGACACCGCCGATGCGCCCTGGACGGTGGTCAAGTCCAATGACAAGAAGCGCGCGAGGCTGGCCTGCATGCGGCATTTCCTGAGCACGATCGACTATCCCGGCAAGGATTTCAAGGTCGTGGGCCGGCCCGATCCGCTGCTGGTCTCGACGGCGCAGCACGTGCTGCATGGCAGCGACCATATCCTGGGCAAATCGCTGCATCCCGAGACGCGCAAGCCGCGCTGATCCGATCGGCAAGCCGGCGCGCACGGTCCGCAACGCCGCTTGCCGAGGGCCGGACAAGCCCCTAAGACTTCGGGCATGTTGCGTGTGATCGCCTTTTTTCTGACGATGCTGTGCGCCCCTGCCGCCGCCTGGGCGCATCCGCATGTCTTTGTCGATGTCACGCTGCGCTTCCTGCCCGATGCCGAGGGGCGCCTGACCGGGGTCGAGGTGACCTGGGCCTATGACGATTTCTTCTCGCTGCTGGTGCTGGAGGATCGCGGGCTGGACCCCGATGGCGACACGATCCTGACCGAGGCCGAGCGCGCCGCACTTCTGGGCTTTGATCTGAGCGATTGGCCCGAGGGGTTCGAGGGGGCGATGTTCCTCTACCAGGGCGACCGCAAGATCACGCTGAGCGCGCCGACGCCGCTGCAGGCCGGGATGGAGGGCGCGCGCATCGTCACGCGCCATGTGCGCAGCTTCGATCCGATCGAGCCGGGGGGCTTGGTGGTGCGCCCCTATGATCCGTCCTATTACGCCGCCCTGAGCCTGAAGGCCGCAGGCGGGCTGCCGGATGGCTGCCGCGCCCGGATCGAGCCCGCGGACACCGAGGCGGCGGATGCCATCGTGGCAAGCCTTGGCGGCACATCCAACGAAACGCTGTTCGAGGAGGTCGAGGTCGGTATCCATTACGCCGACACGCTGGAGATCACATGCGCGCCCTTGTCCTGAGCATGGCGCTGGCCCTGCTGGCGCTGGCGGTCTGGCTTTGGGGCCTGGGCGGAGCGCAGGATGTGTCGGGGTGGGCCACAGAGGGCCAGCGCGAGGTGCAAGGCGCCATGGCGGGCGCCTTGCGGGCGCTGCGGGCGGGCGAGCCGGGCGCGCTGATCGGGTTGTGGGGGCTGTGTTTCGCCTATGGCTTCCTGCATGCGGCGGGTCCGGGACATGGCAAGCTGTTGATCGGCGGATACGGGCTTGGCACGCGGGTGCCCGCGCTGCGGCTGTCGGGGCTGGCGCTGGCGGCAAGCCTGGCCCAGGCGACAACGGCGGTGGCGCTGGTCTATGCCGGGGTGCTGGCGCTGGACCTGACGCGCGAGGCGATGGTGGGCGTGGCCGACAGGATCATGGCGCCGGCAAGCTACGCCGCGATCGGGGCGGTCGGCCTGTGGCTGGTCTGGCGGGGCTTGCGCCGGTTCCGCGCGATGTGGCGGCGGCAGGATACGCATCGGCATGTCCCGGCCCCGGATGGCACCTGCCAAAGCTGCGGGCATCGCCACGGGCCCACGGCGGACGAGGCCGCACGGGTGCACGGCGTGAAAGAGGCGCTGGCGCTGATCGCGGCGGTCGCGATCCGGCCCTGCACCGGGGCGCTTTTCCTGCTGATCCTGACATGGCGGATGGGGATCGACATGGCGGGCATCATCGGCGCCTTCGTCATGGCGCTTGGCACGGCAAGTGTCACCGTCGCGGTGGCGCTGGCCGCCGTCACGATGCGCACCGGCCTTGTGGGCCGGCTGAGCACCGATGGCGGCATTGCGGCGCGCGCCCTGCCCTTGCTGGAGGCGGCGATCGGCGCGCTGATCGCGGCGGTGGCGCTACACCTCCTGCGCGGAGCGGTGTGACAGCGCAGGGAGCGCTTGCACGGCGCCCTGCCCCGACCTATGGCCGGGGATCATGAGCATGCCTTTGACATATCGCCAGCACGCCGGCGCCATCATCGGGCTGGGCCTGCCACTGATCGGCAGCCATGTGGCGCAATTCGCCATCACGCTTACGGATGCGCTGATGCTGGGCTGGTATTCGGTCGAGGCGCTGGCCGCCGAGGTGCTGGGCGGCACGCTGTTCTTCGTGTTGTTCATCATGGGATCGGGCTTTGCCTGGGCGGTGATGCCGATGGTGGCCTCGGCCAGGGCGGCGGGCAACGAGACCCAGATCCGGCGCGTCACCCGGATGGGGGCCTGGGCATCGGTCCTGTTCGGGATCGCCACGCTGCCCCTGATGCTGCTGGCGCGGCCGATCTTCGAGGCGCTTGGGCAGGACCCGGACATCACGGTCCTGGCGGGGCAGTACCTGTCGATCATGGGATGGGGCATTCTGCCCGCCCTTCTGGTGATGGTGCTGAAATCCTACCTTGCAGCACTCGAGCGGACGCAGATCGTGCTGTGGATCACGCTGGCGGCGGTCGGGCTGAACGTGGTGATCAATTACGCGCTGATCTTCGGCAATTGGGGCTTTCCCGAGCTTGGGGTGCGCGGGGCGGCGGTGGCGTCATTGGCGGTGAATGCCGCGTCGCTGGTGGCGATGGCGATCTATGCCGCACGCGCGCAGCCCGATCACGCGCTGTTTCAAAGGATCTGGCGCCCCGACCGAGAGGCGCTGGCGCAGGTGTTCCGGCTGGGCTGGCCGATCGGGATCACCAACCTGGCCGAGGTGGGGCTGTTCGCGGCTTCGTCGATCATGATGGGGTGGCTGGGAGCGCTGCCGCTGGCCGCGCACGGGATCGCGCTGCAGGTGACCTCGGTGGTGTTCATGGTGCATCTGGGCCTGTCCAACGTGGCGACGGTGCGCGCGGGACAGGCGCATGGCCGGGCCGACGCGGTGGGTCTGCGCGATGGCGCGACGGTGGTTCTGGTGATGTCGGGCGTGGTGGCGGCGGCCACGATGGTCCTGTTCCTGGCACTGCCGGAATGGATGATGGGCCTTTTCATGAGCCCGGACGAGCCGAACCGCGCCACCGTGATCGAGATCGGCGTGGGGCTTCTGGCGGCGGCGGCGCTGTTCCAGCTGGTGGATGCGGGGCAGGTCATGGCACTTGGCCTGCTGCGCGGGGTGCAGGACACACGGGTGCCGATGGTCATGGCAACGGTCAGCTACTGGCTGATCGGGGTACCGGCGAGCTATGTGCTGGGCTTCACGCTTGGCCTTGGCGGGGCCGGGATATGGCTGGGGCTGGCGGTGGGGCTGGCCTGCGCCGCGATCCTGATGCTGTCGCGGTTCTGGGGCTGGTCGGTGCGCGGGCTGGGCTGAGCCCGGACCAGAGCCGTCAGGCGGTGCCGTCCGAGGGCGCAAGAAGGCGCACACCGTCGATTTTCCAGCCGTCCTCACCGGGGATCATCTCGTATTCCAGAAGGTGCAAGGCGCCGGCGCGGTCGCGGATCATGACGGTCTGGAACAGGCGCCCGCCACGATCCTCGGTCGACAGGAACCGGACGCTGTCGGGGCGCCAGACCATCGGATAGCCCTGGCGCACCATCTGCCCGAAGCGTTCGGGACTGCCGAAGATCTGCTTGATGGTGGGGCTGGCGAAGGTGAAGGCGGTATCGACATCATCCGACAGGAACGCATCGATCTGCGCCGAGATCACACCGCGAATGGCCTGATCGTCGGCCCGTGCCGGCAGGGACAGGCAGGCCGTGAGCGCGAGGGCGAGCAAAAGACGGATCATGGAACACCTTCCTTTCACCACATGAACCTAGCCCGGTCAGGCCGCGTTTCAAATCGCAGGGCGGCGGCGGCGCGCGTCTCAGCGGATCTGCAGCCCTTCGAGATAGGCGATCAGATCGATCACCGGGGTGGAGGTGATGATCGGCTGGCCGCTTTCCGTCTTGAGCGAGGCATCCCGGCCTTGAAAGAAATCGCCGTAGATCGGCATCGGGCTGCCATGCGCCACCAAGGGATCGCGCCCGTCGATGCGCTTGACCACGCGGCCCGTCGGAAACACGCCGTCATTGGCGGCGCTGAGCATGGTCAGGTCCGTGGGCGGCACGGTCAATACCGCTTGCATCGGCCCGTCGCCGGTGGCATCGGCGCCATGGCAGGCGGCACAATAGCGCGTGTAGATCGCCTCGCCGTTGCGGGCATTGCCGTCGGCCAGCGCCGGGCCGGTCAGGGCCGCAAGCGCAAGGGCGGCGCTCAGGATGGTGCGGGTGGTCATTTCCAGTCTCCTCGGTTCGGTCATGGTCACGTCTTCTGGATGCTGGCGAGATAAGCCGCAAGGTCAACCAGGGCGCGGGGCGTCTCGATCAGCTCGCCGGTCTGCGGGTCGCGCCACTCCATCGTCGGCCCCGCGAAGACCGGGCCATAATCGGGCATCTCGTCGAACTGGCCGGGATAGCCGTGAATGCGGGCGATCACCTGCACATGGGGGAACACCCCGTCGTTGCGCGCGGCGATGCCTGTCAGATCGGCAGGCGCCACGTCAAGCCGCGCCGCCAGCGGCCCGTCGCCCCGCCCCTGACGCCCGTGGCACGGCGCGCAGAGCGCGCGGTAGCTTTGCGCCCCGGCGGCGATGCCCGTGGGCAAGGGCGCCTGCGACGCACAGGCGGCAAGGCCAGAAAGAAAAACGGCAAACGCCACGCGCATGGCACTGATCCTGTCGCGGTCCTTGCCCGTTACGAGACCCCAAGCCGGGGCAGCCTGCATTGACATGGATCAGCCGGCGCGCCGGCGCAGGCGCCTATTGCAGCGTGAGGCCGGAAATGCGCCCGGTGATGCGGCTGTCGGTATCGTCGCTGTCCCCCGAGACGGCCAGCCCGACCAGCGCGGTGCGCTGGCCGCCGAAGGCCCGGGTGAAATCCGACGCCAGATCGACACGCTCGCGGGCCTCGCCGGTGCCCGAGCCCCGCAACACGACCGTCTTGCCGCGCGGACCCAGATAGGGGCTGTCGAGAAACGCGCCCGGCGCATGATCGCCGCCCCAGACATAGACCAGCACCCGCACATCGTCATGCGACAGAAGCCGGGTCACGCGGGCGCCACGGACACGCTCGGCCTCGGCCTGGGGAAGAAACACGAAATACATGGCAAGATTGCGGTCATCCCCGCCCTTGAGGGCCAGGTTGGTGGGCGGCACGCTCTGGCTGACCTGCCAGGACCACGACGCAGACGAGACCTGCCAGAAGGGTTCCGGCACGGCCCGGTAGAGCAACGAGACGCTGGCGTCGGACACCATATCGAGCGCGGTCCCGCGCGGCGTGTATTGATTGCCGGAAAACAACGAGAACTTCTGGTGCTTCCAGCTGTCGTCAAAGGCGATCTGAGAGGCCGTGGCGGCTGTCGCGGTCAGGGCCATCAGCCCGGCACATAGGGTCCGTCGCATGGGCGCCTCCTTGGGTCTGCGCTACCTGAAGGCATAGCAGACCCGAGGGCGCGGGCAATTCACTGTCCTGTGAGGGCCTGCGTGATATGGCCGGCGGACAGCTTCAGTCGAGGCCCGCCAGGGCACGCGCCTGCGCCCAGATCGCCGGCTCGAGCGTCACCGGATCGGCGGGCTGTTTGCCCTGCCCCGGCATGCGCGCCCCTTCGTCGAGCGCCACACCGGCCTCGACCTGCGCCAGCCGGTCGAAAAACGCCCCCGACACATCCGGGTCCATCAGCAGGTAATACTGTCCCAGATCATGCGGCGGCCCGTCGGGCGCCTTGAGGGGGGCCACATCGCGGCTGACCACGCCGCCGGTCATGCCTGCGGCCAGAAGCTCGGCCATCAGGCCGAAGCCCCAGCCCTTGTAGCCCCCCATGCTGACCAGGGATCCGCCAAGGGCGGCCTCGGGATCGGTGGTGGGCCGGCCTTGGGCATCGACGGCCCAGCCTTCGGGGATCGCCTCGCCCGCGGCCTTGGCCATGGTGATCTTGCCAAGGGCCACGGTGGTGGTGGATTGGTCGAACTGCATGGCGATGCCGCCCTGCCCATCGGGCACCGAGAAGGCGATCGGATTGGTGCCGATCACCCGTGTCTTGCCGCCGGGAGGGGCCACGATGGGCGAGGCATTGGTCAGGCCAAGCCCGATCAGCCCGGCGCGCGCGATCTGTTCGGTGAAGAACCCAAGCGACGTGCAGGTATGGGCGTGCCCCACCGCAAGGCTGGCCACGCCGCATTCACGCGCGGCCGCGACCGCCGGGGCAAGCGCACGGGCAAAGGCGGGCTGCGCAAAGCCGAAGGCGGCATCCACCGAGACCACGCCGGGACGGGGCCGTGTCACCACAGGCTCGGCGTCGCCCTTGACGCGGCCGGTCTCGAGCTGGCGGCAATAGCTTTCGAGATAATAGAGCCCGCAAATCCGGTTGCCGACGCTTTCGGCGACACGCACCGCACGGGCCACCTCGGTGGCGATCCAGTCCTGCGCGCCATGGCGCATCAGCGCGGCCCTGGTGGTCTGTTCGATGTCATCAAGGGTCACGGCGGGCATGGGCGTCTCCGGGCAGGTGTCTATGATCGGGGGTCGCGGCACATTGCGGGGCGGGACGGCGCAGGTCAATTCAAACCTTCTGAAGCGGATTTCAACGTCCGAGAAGTGGGGTCCAGGTCTTGAAAAGACCTTGGTTCGGGATTTTTCAAAAATCCCGGGTGCGCGGGTCGGGACGGTGGTCGGTCGGGGTCCAGGTCTTGAAAAGACCTTGGTCCGGGGTTTTTCAAAAACCCCGGGCGCGCGGCACGCGGATCATGCCAGGGGATGTCTAACCCGGCACCACCTTGCCCTGATCGAGCTTGACCACCCGGTCCATCCGCGCCGCCAGCTCGAGGTTGTGGGTGGCGATCAGCGCCGCGAGGCCCGTATCGCGGACCAGCTGCACCAGCGCGCCGAACACCTGATCCGAGGTCGCGGGGTCCAGATTGCCCGTCGGCTCATCGGCCAGAAGCAGGCGCGGCGCATTGGCCAGCGCCCGGCAGAAGGCGACCCGCTGCTGTTCACCGCCCGACATCGCCGAGGGCCGATGCCCGGCCCGCGCCCCGACCCCGACGCGCGCCAGAAGATCGGCGGCACGGGCGGACGCCTCGGCGCGGGCCACGCCATTGGCCAGTTGCGGCAGCACGATGTTTTCCAGCGCGGTGAATTCCGGAAGCAGGTGGTGGAACTGGTAGACGAAGCCCACCTCCTGACGGCGGGCGACGGTGCGGCGCCGGTCGCTCAGCCCGGTATAATCGGTGCCGCCGATCTCGACGCTGCCGGCATCGGGCGTGTCCAGAAGCCCCGCGATATGCAGCAGGGTCGATTTGCCCGCGCCCGAGGGCGCCACCAGCGCCACCATCTCGCCCGGGGCCAGTGCAAGATCGGCGCCCGCCAGCACCTGCACCTCGTTCTCGCGGCCTTGGTTGTAGGTTTTCGACACCCCCGAGAGGCGCAGCATCGCATCACTCATAGCGCAGCGCCTCGACCGGGTTCATGCGCGCGGCACGGCGGGCGGGAAAGATCGTGACCACGAAGCTCAGCCCCAGGGACAGCGCCACCGCCGACAGCACGTCGCCCGGATTCAGCTGTGCCGGCAGATGGTAGATGCCGCGAATGGAGGGATCCCAGACCTGGCCGCCCATCAGCACGTTCACGAGGCTGAAGATCGGGTCGATATAGATCGCGAAGAGACAGCCCAGAACCACCCCCGCCGCCGTGCCGATGATCCCGGTGAAGGCGCCACAGATGAAGAACACCCGCAGCACCGCCCCTTCGGTCAGGCCCATCGTGCGCAGGATGCCGATATCGCGGCCCTTGTTCTTGACCAGCATGATCAGCCCCGAGGTGATGTTCATCGCCGCGATCAGCACCAGGATCGACAGGATGATGAACATCACGTTGTCCTCGACCTCGAGCGCGCGCAGGAACCCGCCCGAGGCATCCTTCCACGTCCAGACCTGCGCGCGGTCCCCGGCGGCGGCGATCAGCGGCAGGGTCATGTCCTCGACCCGGTCGGGATCGCGCACCATCACCTCGAGCTCGTCGGCGCGGCCTTCCCGGTTGAAAAAGCCCTGCGCTTCCTCGAAGGGCAGGTAGACGCGGACCCGGTCGATGTCGTAGCGCCCGGCACTGAAGATATAGACCACGTCATAGGCGTTGATGCGCGGCGATGTGCCGAAGGCCGTCTTGACCCCGTTGGGCGAGATCAGGCGGATGCGGTCGCCCACCCCCACCCCCAGCTCGCGCGCCACGCCCGAGCCGATGGCGATGCCCCGCGAAAAGGCGGTGATATCGCCGCGCCCGGTTTCGGGATCGGCGATGCGGGGAATGGTTTCCAGATCCTCGGGCTTGATGCCGAACACCTGCACGCCGGCGTTGTTGTCGCGGGCATTGGCCATCACCTGCCCCTTGACCAGGGGCGCCACCCGCGTGACGCCCTCGACCGCGCGGACACGTTCGGCCATGGCCTCGTAGTCGGGGATGGTCCGATCGAGCCGGCCCGTTTGCGCATCGACCGATCCCATGCTGTAGACGGTGACATGGGCATTGGCGCCAAGGATCGTATCGACGAATTCCGCCCGGAAGCCCGAGCGCACCGACAGTGTCGCGATCAGGGCGAAGACCGCCAGCGTGATCCCGATCAGGCTGATCCAGGTCATCGTGCTGACCCCGCCCTCGGCGCGTTTGGCGCGCAGGTAGCGCCACGCGATCATCCATTCGAACGGGGCGAAGGGCGCGGGGGCGGAAGAGCGGCGGGAACGGCCTGTCACGGAAAAACCTCGGATCTCGTTTTGCGCGGACAGTGCGGGTTATACGGATCGGGGTCAAGGCCGCGCGGCGGGGCGTCGGTCAGGGCGGCCCAATTTGGCGCAAAGGTCAGGACGCGGCCCGGCGGCGACCGGTCAGCCCGCCAAGCGCGCTCAGCGCCCCGCCGATCAGCCCGTAGCCCAGCACGAAGCCGGCGGCGGCGAAGCCCAGCCCTTCGGCGGTGACGGGAAGCGCCGGGCGATAGGCGGCCCATGTGTCACGGGCCAGTTCGGCATCGGCGACACGCGGGATATTCAGCGCCTTGCGCAGCGAAGATGCCCCGGACAGATCGGCAAGCGCCTGTTGCAGCCGGTCATGCCGTGCCAGGACCTGCCCCATGGATTGCGCGCGGGCCGCGCCCATGGCACTGCCCTGCGCCAGATCCTCGAGCGCGGCGGCGCGGGTCAGGCCAAGCCCCGCCGCATCCGCATCGAAGCGCGCGACGACCGCGTCCAGCTCCTTGACCGCGCCGGAGAGGCGTTGGGTATATTGCTGCGAGAACTCGGGAAATTGCGACAGGCCGACCGCACCGGTCAGCCCGCACGCCATGGCGATCGCCTTCAGGATCATCTGCACTGCCTCGTTGTTTTTACGAGGCAGTATACAGATGTCGCGCGGTTTGGGGAACGCGGCCTGTCAGACCGGTTGCGGAAGGCTGCCGATGCGGTGCGCGGCATAGATGCGCGCCAGCTTTTCCACCGCCGCTTCGGGCGGCAATTCCTCGCTTTCGCCGGTCCGGCGGCTGGTCAGCTCGACCACGCCATTCTTGAGCCCGCGCGGCCCCACGGTGATCCGCCACGGCAGGCCGATCAGGTCCATGGTGGCGAATTTCGCCCCGGCCCGATCGTCAGTGTCGTCGTACAGCGGCTCGAGCCCGAGCGCGGTGAGCGAGGCATAGATCGCCTCACAGGCGGCATCGGCCTCGGCGTCGCCGGACTTGAGGTTGACGATCCCGGCATGGAAGGGGGTCACGCCCTCGGGCCAGATGATGCCACGCTCATCGTGGCTGGCTTCGATGATCGCGCCGATCAGGCGGCTGACGCCGATGCCGTGGCTGCCCATGTGGACCGGCACGGCATTGCCGTCGCGGTCCTGCACGGTGGCGCCCATGGGTTCGGAATACTTGGTGCCGAAATAGAAGATCTGCCCCACTTCGATGCCACGCCCGCTGCGGCGGCGCTCTTCGGGGACGCGGTCATGGAACACGGCCTCGTCATGGGTGTCGTCGGTGCGGGCATAGCGCGAGGTGAATTCCTCCATGACCGCCTGGCAGGCCTCGACGCTGGTGTAGTCGATCTCGCGGTCGCCGAAGCGCAGCTCGGTGATCTCGCTGTCATAGAACACGCCGGATTCGCCGGTTTCGGCCAGCACGAGGAATTCATGCGTGTCGTCGCCACCGATGGGGCCGCTTTCGGCGCGCATCGGAATGGCCTGCAGGCCCATCCGCTCGTAGGTGCGCAGGTAGCTGACCAGGTGGCGGTTATAGGCGTGCAGCGCATCCTCGCGCGTGAGGTCGAAATTGTAGCCGTCCTTCATGTAGAATTCCCGGCCCCGCATCACGCCGAAGCGCGGGCGGATCTCGTCGCGGAATTTCCACTGGATATGGTAGAGCGTCAGCGGCAGGTCCTTGTAGCTACCGACATGGCTGCGGAAGATGTCGGTGATCAGCTCCTCGTTGGTCGGCCCATAGAGAAGGTCGCGCCCCTGGCGGTCCTTGATGCGCAGCATTTCCTCGCCGTAATCGTCATAGCGGCCGCTTTCGCGCCACAGATCGGCGGATTGCAGGGTGGGCATCAGCATCGGGACATGACCCGCGCGGATCTGTTCCTCGTGGACGATGTTTTCCAGCTTGCGCAGCACCTTGAAGCCCATCGGCAACCAGGAATAGATCCCGGCGGAGGCCTGCTTGATCATGCCCGAGCGCAGCATCAGCCGGTGGCTGGCGATCTGGGCCTCGGCGGGGGTTTCCTTGAGAACGGGCAGGAAGTAGCGGGACAGGCGCATCGGGCGATCCTTGAGGATAATGGCGTTTCGGCCTGTCCTAGCTGGAAGGTGCGGTGCTGGCAAGCCGGGGCGTTCTCCTTGCACCCCGCCCCGTTTCCCGCGAAGGTTGCGGGATGTGCTTGAGGGTGTTGGAGGTATGGAACAGGTCACGGTGACATTGCCGATCAGTCAGACCGCAGGCTGGGTGATCCTGACCGCGTTGGGGATTGCGGCGGCGACGGTGCTGGTCTGGCTGACGCTGGAGGAATCCCGCCGCGACAGGCCGCGCGGCCCGCTGACGCTGCTGACAGCCTTTGGCTGGGCGATGGTGCCAATCTGGCTGCTGATATTCGCCGGGACGCTCTGGCAACTCTGGGCGATGCTGACGGGCAGCGCCTCGAGCCTGACAAGCGGGGGCTTGGGCGCGGGCGCGCTGATCGCGGCGGTTCTGGGCGCGCCCTTCGTGATCTGGGGCACGGTGCTGAAACAACGCACCGTGGATTTCCAGAAAGAGGGACATATCACCGATCGGATCACATCGGCGGTGGAGCAACTGGGGGCGGAAAAGACCGTCAAAGTGCCGGGCAAAGATGCCGACGGCAAGGACATCACCATCGAGCAAACCCTCCCCAATATCGAGGTACGCATCGGCGCGATCCTGTCGCTGGAGCGCATCGCGCAGGACAGCACCCGCTATGACAAGGGCCGCGATCATGTGCGGGTGATGGAGATTCTCTGCGCCTATATCCGCGAAAACTCCAATGCCACGCCGCCACAGGATTTCCCGGAACCGGAGTGGGAGCCGTTGAAAGAAAATCCGACCGAGGAAGAGCGAGCGGCGCATCTGGAAAAGCGGCAGGAGAGGTTTGGCAGGAATTTTAGCGAATCCAAAGCATATAAATGGGCGCAGTCCCTTCGCAAACCGCGCGCCGATATCGCACAAGCCTTGCTTGTGCTAGGCCGCCGCACGGCGGATCAGAGGAAAGTCGAAGCCGCCTGGCCCGACCCGCCGGACAGAGACACGGAATGGGTTTTCGACCGCCCTTGCCCAGAATTGCCCGATATCAAGAACGGCGAGACGCGGGATCCTGCCCAGATCGAGGCGTTCCAAAAGGACTTGGCCGACTGGAACCGAACCCTGCGAGCATATTCCGGCTATCGCCTTGATTTGCGGGGGGCGAGCCTGCAACGGGCGGATTTATCCGCCAAACGCCCCGACCAATCCGATGCGGTGTTTTCCGGTGCCTTGTTCCAAAGTGCGCATATAGAAGGGGCTTTCCTCGGAAACGCGCGGATGGAAGGGACAAATCTCAGCAACGCCCAGATGGAAGAGACAATTCTCTGGTTAGCGCGGCTGGAGGGGGCAAACCTCAGCTACACGCGGATGGAGGGAACAACATTCATGGAATCGCGGATGGATGGGGCTGACCTCAGCAAGGCGAGGATGGACAAGACAACAGACTGGACAGGGGTTTCGCTTAGTGGCGCTGCTATCTGGTCTGTAGATTTCCGGGAAACGACCATCTCAGAGGACCAAATCAAGACAACCTTCGGCGATGGCTCGACCAAACTGCCCGAGGATTTGCACCGCCCTACCCATTGGCCCGAGGAGGAACTCGACCCATGGGACTTCGACACCGAATACCAAAAATGGCTCCAAAACCCCGAAGCCTACACCCCGCCCCCTCCCGAACAAAGCGACGGACAGGCGGCGGATGACTAGGAAACGCCCGAGCCCCCGGCCTGAGCGGCGAAGAAGGACGCCCGCAGCACGCCATGCATGGGCTATACGCCCCCTTTCCTCTTGAAACCGGGCGGCTGCGAGGCGACATAGGGGCAGGCCAGTCAGGGGGATCGCATGGCGTTGTCGGTGCGCGAGCAGGTGAAGTATTGGGGCGTTGCGGCGGCCGTCTTTGTCCTTGCGCTATGGTTTCTGGGCGATGTGATCCTGCCCTTCGTGCTGGGCGGGGCGATTGCCTATTTCCTCGATCCGGTCGCGGACCGGCTGCAACGGATGGGTGCCTCGCGCGCCCTTGCGGTCAGCCTGATCACCCTGGGCGCGCTCATGGTCTTTGTGCTGATGGCGCTGATGGTGATCCCGACGCTGGTGCAACAGACCGTCGCGCTGATCGACACCGCACCACAGCTTTTCAACAAGTTCCAGCAAGTCCTGACCGAGCGGTTTCCGACCATCGTCGACGAGAACTCGACCCTGCGCCAATCGCTGATCGCGGTGGGCGAGACGATCCGGGAACGGGGCGGCGAGGTGCTCGACTCGGTGCTCAGCTCGGCGGCGTCGCTGCTGAACGTCGTGCTGTTGTTCGTGATCGTGCCGGTGGTGGCCTTCTACCTGCTCTATGACTGGGACAACATGGTTGGCCGCATAGACGAGCTGTTGCCGCGCGACCATGCGCCGGTGATCCGCCGCCTGGCCGGTGAGATCGACCAGACGCTGGCCAGCTTCATTCGCGGCATGGGCACCGTCTGCCTGATCCTGGGCACCTATTATGCCGTGGCGCTGATGCTGGTGGGGCTGCAATTCGGCCTTGTCGTGGGGGCGATCGCGGGGCTGATCACCTTCATTCCCTATGTGGGCGCGCTGGTGGGCGGGGCGCTGGCGATCGGGCTGGCGCTGTTCCAGTTCTGGGGCGATTGGCTGAGCATCGGGCTGGTCGCGGCGATTTTCGTGGCGGGCCAGGTGGCCGAGGGCAATTTCCTGACCCCCAAGCTGGTGGGCAGCTCGGTCGGGCTGCACCCCGTCTGGCTGATCTTCGCGCTGTCGGTCTTCGGCGCGCTTTTCGGGTTCGTTGGCATGCTGGTGGCGGTGCCGGTGGCCGCGTCGATCGGCGTGCTGGCACGGTTCATCGTGGCGCAATACATGGACAGCCGGCTCTATCGCGGCCTGTCGACGCGCGACGAATGACACCTGAGCAACTCAGTTTCGACCTGCCCGTGCGAGAGGCACTGGGGCGCGACGATTTCTTCGTGTCGCCCGCCAATGCCGAGGCCGTGGCGATGATCGAGGGCTGGCAGGGCTGGCCGTCGCGCAAGCTGCTTCTGGTGGGACCGAGGGGATCGGGCAAGACGCATCTGGCGCATGTCTGGGCCAGCCTGGGCGAGGCCCGGATCGTGACCGCGCAGGGCCTTGTCCGGGCCGACATCCCGGACCTCGCCACCGGCAACGTCGCTGTCGAGGATTGTGACACCATCGCCGGGGATGCCGCGACCGAAGAGGCGCTGTTTCACCTGCACAACCTTGCGCTGGCCGAAGGACGCACGGTGCTGTTCACCGCGACGCGCGCGCCGAAACACTGGGGGCTGACCCTGCCCGATCTGGCCAGCCGCATGCAGGGAACGCTGGCGATCACGCTGCGCGAACCCGATGACGCGCTGCTGGCGGCGGTGCTGATGAAGCTGATGGCCGACCGCCAGCTTGCCCCCTCGCCCGAGACGGTGCCCTATCTCACGCGGCGCATCGACCGGTCGTTCGAGGCCGCGCGCGACGTGGTCGAACGGCTGGACGCGCTGGCGCTGGCGACGGGACGGCCGATCAACCGGGCGCTTGCGGCGAAGGTGCTGGACAAGTGACCGCTGCGCCTGCAGACTCTGTCACTGTGCCGTTACATGTCAACGCCATAAGGCCCATATGAACACAGCAGATTTTCTGAAATCCCCGCCCCCTGCCCCTGTTGACATCCCCGATCTCGACCTGACGGGGCCGGGGCGGTTCTACAACCGCGAACTCAGCTGGCTGGGCTTCAACTGGCGGGTGCTGGAAGAGGCGCAGAACCCCCGGGTGCCCCTGCTGGAGCGGCTGCGCTTCCTGTCGATCTCGGCCACCAACCTGGACGAGTTCTACAACGTGCGCGTGGCGGGCCTGCGCGAATTGGCACAGGCGGGCAACACCACCCCCGCCGCCGACGGGCTGACCCCTGCCGAGCAGTTGCTTTTGATCAACGACAACGCGCGCAACCTTCTGGCGTCGCAGCAGAAAACCTATGAAACGCTGCGCCGCGAGATGGAGGACGAGCATATCTCGATCCTCGATCTCGACCGGCTGACCGAGGAGGATCGCGCGCATCTTGACGATGTGTTCCTGCACAATGTCTTTCCGGTGCTGTCGCCGCTGGCCATCGACCCCGCGCACCCCTTCCCGTTCATTCCCAACCTGGGCTATTCGCTGGCCTTGCAACTTGAACGCAAGTCCGACAAGCGCCCGCTGCAGGCCCTGTTGCCGATCCCGCAGCAGATCAACCGCTTCGTGACCTTGCCCGCCGCCGCCGGCACGCACCGCGTGATCCGGCTGGAGGATGTGCTGCTCCTGCATCTCGACAGCCTGTTTCCCGGCTATCGCTACAAGGGGCATTGCAGCTTCCGGGTGTTGCGCGACAGCGACCTGGAAGTCGAGGAAGAGGCCGAGGACCTGGTGCGCGAATTCGAGGTGGCGTTGAAGCGCCGCCGCCGTGGGGAAGTCGTGCGCATGAAGATCTCGACCGGCGCGCCGGACGCCCTGCGCCGCGTCATCATGGACGAATTGCACGTCATCCCCGACGAGGTGGTCGAGGTCGAGGGGATGATCGGCCTCGCCGACCTCAAGGAATTGGTGCTGGATGACCGGCCCGATCTTCTGTGGCCGTCGTTCACGCCGCGCGTGCCCGAACGCGTGCAGGACCATGACGGAGACATGTTCGCCGCGATCCGCCAGAAGGACATGTTGCTGCATCACCCCTACGAGACCTTCGACATGGTGGTGCGCTTTCTGCACCAGGCTGCGCGCGATCCCGATGTGGTGGCGATCAAGCAGACGCTCTACCGCACCTCCAAGGACAGCCCGATCGTCAGCGCCCTGTGCGAGGCGGCCGAGGACGGCAAATCCGTCACCGCGCTGGTCGAGTTGAAGGCCCGTTTCGACGAGGCCGCGAATATCCGGCAGTCCCGCCGCCTGGAACGCGCGGGCGCGCATGTGGTCTACGGGTTCCTCGACCTCAAGACCCATGCCAAGATCTCGACCGTGGTGCGCCGCGAGGGCGACAGCCTGGTGACCTACACCCATTACGGCACCGGCAACTATCACCCGATCACCGCCAAGATCTATACTGACCTGAGCTTCTTTACCTGCGACACCTCGCTGGGGCGGGACGCGACCAAGGTGTTCAACTACCTGTCGGGCTATGCGCAGCCCGAGAAGCTGGAAAACCTTGCCATTTCGCCCATCTCGCTCAAGCCGCGCCTTCTGGAGATGATCGCGCGCGAGGCCGAGAACGTGCGCAACGGCAAGCCCGGGGCGATCTGGGCCAAGATGAACGCGCTGATCGAACCCGATGTGATCGACGCGCTCTACAAGGCCAGCCAGGCCGGCGTGCGCATCGATCTGGTGGTGCGCGGCATCTGCGGTCTGCGTCCGGGCATCAAGGGGCTGTCCGAAACGATCCGTGTCAAATCGATCATTGGCCGGTTCCTCGAACACTCCCGCATCGTGTGTTTCGGCAACGGCGCTGATCTTCCGTCGAAAAAGGCCCGGGTCTTCATCAGTTCGGCGGACTGGATGGGCCGCAACCTGAACCGGCGGGTCGAGACGCTGGTCGAGATCGAGAATGCCACCGTGAAGGCGCAGATCGTCAGTCAGATCATGGCGGCCAACATGGCCGATGTCGCGCAAAGCTGGATCATGGCCCCGGACGGAAGTTTCACCCGCGCCGAAATGGTCGAGGGCGAATTTGCCTTCAATTGCCACCGGTTCTTCATGGAAAACCCGTCGCTGTCGGGGCGTGGATCGGCAGGGGCCGCAGACGTGCCCAAGCTGACCCATACCGAGGATTGAAACCGGCAAGGTCTTGCCGACACGGCGCGCTGCCCCCTGACAGGATCGCCTGTCCTTCCCACGTGAACAGGAACCGACGAAAGGAGGTTTCACATGCTTGGATGGGCACTCACATTCCTTGTCATCGCGCTGATTGCCGGTGCGTTCGGCTTTGGCGGGATCGCCAGCGCCTCGGCGGGGATCGCGCAAATCCTGTTCTTCATTTTCCTGGCACTTTTCGTCATCGCGATGATCGTGCGCGCCCTGAAAGGTCGCCCGCCGATGTGATCGGGTGACGGCGCGTCAAGCGCAGATCGGCGCATTCCCGCAATTGACCCATGGGGCGCTGTGGCGCATACAGGGGGTGGAAAGACCCGAGAGGCACATGGACGGCAACAGCACTCCGGCGCAGGAAGATGGCGGACCCTTCGGGCGTCCGTTGTTCGACAAGCCTTCGGCGCGCGCGCTCAGTCGCGTGGGCGTGGTGGATGTGGGCTCGAATTCGGTCAGATTGGTCGTATTCGACGGCGCCGCCCGCAGCCCGGCTTATTTCTTCAACGAAAAGATCATGTGCGGGCTTGGCGCCGGCATGTCCGAAACGGGGCGGCTCAATCCCGAGGGGCGTGTGCGCGCGCTCAATGCGCTCAAGCGGTTCAAGCTTCTGGGCGACGGGATGGGCACCGGCCCGCTGACCGCCGTCGCCACCGCCGCCGTGCGCGATGCCGAGGATGGCGACGAATTTCGCGCCGAGATCGAACGCGAAACGGGCATCCGCCTGTGGGTGATCGATGGCCGCGAAGAGGCGCGGCTGTCGGCGCAAGGCGTGCTTCTGGGCTGGCCCGGGTCTTATGGTCTGGTCTGCGATATCGGTGGCTCGTCCATGGAGCTGGCCGAGATCAATGGCGGCACCGTGGGCAAGCGTATGTCGTGCTCGCTCGGGCCGCTGAAACTGCGGGACATGAAAGGCGGCCGCAAGGCGCGCAAGGCCGTGATCGCCGACACGGTGGCCCGGATGCGGCGGGAACTGGGGGAGCAGAAGAACAGGCTGTTCCTTGTGGGCGGCTCGTGGCGGGCGATTGCGCGCATCGACATGGAGCGGCGCGGCTATCCGTTGCAGGTGCTGCATGAATACCGCATGACGCCCAGGGCCGTGCGCGCCACGGCCAAGTATATCGCGGAAAATGACCTGGAAGATCTGCGCTCCCGCGCCGGGGTATCGGCCGCGCGCGCGGCCCTTGTGCCCTACGCGATCGACGTCTTGCGCGAAGTGGTCCGGACATTCAAACCCCGCGATATCGCCGTGTCGAGCTATGGTATCCGCGAGGGCCTGCTCTATGAACAGATGCCGCAGCAATTGCGCGACCGCGACCCGTTGATCGAAGCCTGCCGCTTTGCCGAATCCAAGGATGCCCGCCTGCCCGGTTTCGGCCGCGTGGTCTATGAGTTCATCGAGCCGCTGTTCAAATCCGCCAAGCCGGATCGTCGCCGGATCATCAAGGCCGCCTGCCTTCTGCATGACGTGTCCTGGCGCTCGCATCCCGATTACCGGGCCGAGGATTGCTTCGACAACGCGACGCGCGCCAATCTTGGCGGGTTGAAACACTCGGAACGGATCTATCTCGGGCTGGCCCTGCTGCACCGCTATTCCAACAAGCGCGAAGGGTCGCGCTTCGAGGATCTCTATACCCTGATCGACGAGAAGGACGCCCAGGAGGCCGTGGTTCTGGGCAAGGCGATGCGGTTTGCGGCGATGCTCTGGCTGCGGTCGGACGCGCGGCTCGGACAGCTCTCGTGGTATCCCAAGAAGAAAATACTGGAACTGTCGCTCTCGCCCGAGGCCGAGGCCTTGTTCGGGGAAGTGGCCGAGGCGCGGTTCCTGTCGCTGGTCGAGGCCCTTGGCGCCGAGCCGTTGATCCGAACCGCACGGCGCTGAGCCTGGTCAGATCTCGATATCGCCCCCTTTGGGTGGCGCCGGCTCGATCTCGTCGGGGGTCTTGCGGCGCAGGATGATGTCGCCATTGGGCAAAAGTTCCGGTGGATGATAGGCGTTCAGATCGTCGATCTTGCCCAACAGCTCGCCAAAGGCCGGTCCCATCTCCTGCACGAAGCGGCGCAATTCCGGCCCCATGTCTTCGGCCAGATCGCGCAGGTCCCGCATCGCCGGTTCCATCTCGCGCAGGATGCCTTCCATGAACATCTGCGCCCCCCGCTCCATCAGGGACAGCCCCTCATCGGGGGGGCCCGCATCCTCTGCGCTGGCCGGGCCGGTCAAGGGCGCAGCCAGCGACAAGGCCAGAAGACAGGTCGCGACATGGTGTTTCATGCCCCCAATATAAGCGCCCCGGTCAAGGATTATAAGTCACATGTCGATATCCATCGTCACCGGGAAATGATCCGAGGCCGCAAGCAACGCCTCGCGCAATTCGGGAATGCGGAAGCATCCCGGATCGTCGAACGGATGCCAGATCCGCCAGCTCGGCTGCCGCGCCGCCAGATCGGGCGACACCATGATGTAATCCAGAAGGGCCTGAAGATAGCGTTTCTCGGTCGCAAGGTAGAACCGCGCGGTCGCACTCTGCGCCCCGATCCGCCGGGTCAGCGCCTGTTTCGCATGTGGATCGAAAAGCTGTGCCGCCGGCTCGGCCCCCTCGCCCATGACAATCTCGACCGAGGAGCGGCCGAACAGATATTCGTACTCGTCAAGGCCAGGCCCATCGTTCAGATCGCCCAGCACGATCAAAGCATCGCCCCGTGCCAGATGCGCATCAATGCGGTGCCGCAGCCAGACCGCCTGCGCCTGCTGCTTGCGCCGGTTGGCGATGGCCATGCGCATGATCTGATCGCGGGACCGGGCCTTGTGCGGCGCCTTGGATTTCAGATGCGCCCCGATCATCCGAAAGGCGACGCCGTTCGATGCCCTGCAGGCCAGTTCCAGGGGCGGCTTCGAGAACACCACCAGGTCTTCGCTGTCGTCGATATCCAGATCGATCCGGAACACGCCATCGAAGCGGGGCGCATCGCTTGCGCCCTTCTTGCCCGTGGGCGCACCCTGCGGATCGTGCTCGCAGCTCAGGACATCCGGATCATAAAGCAGCGCGATTTCCTGCTGGGTGTCGTTGGCAAAGCCACTGACAGCGCGGCGCGCCCGGATCTGCGCGAAGGCGGCGAAGGCCTCGAGCGCGGGCACCGTGGCGCGTTTCCCGTTGTGATCCGGCGCCTCGATCACCATGATCGCGTCGGCATCGAGCGCGGTGAACACGATCCCCAGGGCCGCCAGCTGATCGGCCCGTGTTACCGCATGGCGCCCCGACCACCCATCATCCGCCAAAAGCGCGCCCGCATCATCGAACAGGGCATCGAACCATTCGACATTATACGTGGCGATCCGCACCCGCGGCCTCCTCGTTGATCTCCTCCCAGGCCCGGTTGATGGCGACCATGCGCTTTTCGGCCAGCTTGATCGCCTCCGGAGGCACGCCGCGTGCGATCATGCGATCGGGGTGACTGTCGCGGACCAACCTCTGCCAGGCCTTGCGGACCTGCGGCAGGGGGGTGCCGCGGCTGACCCCCAGAACCGAGTAGGGATCGGGACGGGCATCCGCCACGAAGCGGCTGCGCAGCCGTCGGAAATCGCCCTCATCGAGGCCGAAGATCTCGGCGACCCGGCGCAAGAACGCCTCTTCGTTGGGATGATAGGTGCCGTCGGCCATGGCGATATGGAACAGCCCCTCCATCAGATCGCACAGCGTCCCGGTCTCGCCATCGAACATGCGCCTGATCCGGGCCGCGTAATCCTCGAAACCCGCCACGTCCTGCCGGGCCAGGTTGAACACCCGGGCCGCGCCGGCCTCATCCTCGCGGGCGATCTGGAACACCTCTCGAAAGGCGGTGACCTCATCCCGTGTCACCCGCCCGTCGGCCTTGGCCATCTTGGCGCCAAGCGCGATCACGGCGATGGTGAAGCCAACGCTGCGCTCGGGCGGGCTGCGCAGCCTGTCGAAGACAGAGCTCAGCCCCTCGCCCTTGGCAAGGGCGGCAATGGCCTCGGTGATGCGGGTCCAGATCGACATGCTTCACCCTACCCGTTTTCCCGGGCTCTGTCAGCGCACACTCAAAGCTGCTTCTGCAAAAGAACCAGGTCCAGCCAGCGTCCGAATTTCCATCCAACTTGCGGCAGCACCGCGACGCGCGCATATCCCAACCGTTCATGAAAGGCCACCCCGCCCGGATTTTCCCCGCTGACTGCGGCAATCATGGCGTGGATGCCGGCCGCCCTCGCGTGGTCCTCGAGCGCCTCCATCATCAAGCGTCCCATCCCGCGCCCGCGGGCATCGGCGGCCAGCGTGATCGAATGTTCGGCCGTGCGCGCATAGCCCGGACCGGGGCGGAACTGCCCATAGCTCGCCACGCCAAGCACCTTGCCCGCCTCCTCCGCGACCAGCATGCCATGACCAAGCTCGCGCTTGGCGGCGATGTCATCGGCCACGTCCTGCGCTGTCTTCTCACGGGTCGTGAAGGTGATGGTCGTGTCCCGGATGACCGGGTTGACAAGGCGGGCGATCGCCCGCGCATCTTCTGCCGTGGCGTCGCGCAGGATCATTCCAGCACGCGCAGACCGGCCGGCGTGCGGATCTCGGCCCGCAACCCGGTGGGCCCCGTCTCGAAGACCACCCGATCGTCGGTCAAGTCCCGCCCCAGCAGATCCTCCAGGCGCCCGGCGTCGGGATGGCTCACCACAAGCCGCGCCAGCGTGCAGCCCGACGCGCTCAGCCTTTGGGCGGGATGCGCATCGCCCTCCCATTGCATGAGCGCCGGAAAAACCCCGTCAAAAGGCAAGCGCCCGTCGCGCGGCACCGCCATGCGCCAGCTCAGGTCCCCCCGCGCCAGCGGCACCGGGGCTCCGGCCTGCGGGTGGCGCGCCAGGACCGCGCCCAGATCCTCGCTGCGGCAGATCCAGGTCTGCAGCCTCGGGGCGGCATCGAAACGGTCCAGATCGAACCAGCGGGCATGCGCCGGGGTCGGCGCGTGCGGATCGATCGCGATCACCTCGAGGTACAGACCGTCCGCAAGCCCCAGAAGCAGGTTATGCGTGCCGAAATGCGCATGCTGCCCGCCCGGCTGCAGGGCGACGCCCAACGCCTCTTCCACCGCCGCGCGCCCCGCGTCCAGGTCGCGGGCCGCCACCGCCAGATGATCGAGCTTCAGCATCCGAACTCTCCCCTGCCGTGCTTGCCACGCGCATCCTGGGCGCGTCGCATCCTGCGGTCAATCGCGGCGATCACCCCGCCCCCGCCAGCCGCGCCAGGGCCCAAAGCGCCACCAGCACGGTTGGCCAGAAACTCGCGGCGAAACCGAAAACGCGCAGCGGCCCGCCCCGGTGGTATCCCAGCCAGAACAGCAGCCGTGCTGCGGCAAACCCCACCCCGAGCGTCGCGATCACCCCCGGGCCCTCATCGCCCAGCATCACCGCCGCCGCAGGCCAGATGCACAGCGCCAGCACCAGCTGCTCGACAGTGTTCTGCAAGACCTTCTGATCCACTTCCGCCGGACCGTGCAGCGCGCCGCCCACCAGCATCGCGTCATCGCCAAGCCGGCGCAACGCCACCCGCAACACCATCGCCGCCAGCACAAGCCCCGGCACGAGAAACGCCACCATGATCGTGGGCATCAGCGTGAAAACCGGAAGCGTCACGAACCGCGCCGCCCCCCACAAGAGCAGCACCGCCCATAAAAACCCGGCCCCCGAGGCCATCATCGTACCCGGTCGTCCGCCCATCTGCCCGCCTTTCATCGTTCCCCAAATACTCATGGGGGTGCATTGGCCACGGGGCCAAGAGGGGGCAAGGCCCCCTCCCGCCCGTGATCCGTCAGCCGCGCGCCTCGCGGATAAGCCGCAGGATATCCTGCGCGGCGTCGGGAATATTCGTGCCCGGGCCAAAGATCGCCTTGACGCCCGCCGCCTTGAGGAACTCGTAATCCTGTTGCGGGATGACCCCGCCGCAGATCACGATGATATCGCCTGCATCCCTGGCCCTCAGGGCTTCGATCAACTTGGGCGCCAGCGTCTTGTGGCCCGCCGCCTGGCTCGAGATGCCGACGACATGCACGTCGTTGTCGATCGCGTCCTGGGCCGCCTCGTCCGGTGTCTGGAACAGCGGGCCGACATCCACGTCGAAACCGATATCGGCAAAGGCCGTGGCGATCACCTTGGCGCCCCGGTCATGGCCGTCCTGCCCCATCTTGACCACCAGCATGCGCGGGCGGCGGCCTTCCTGCTCGGCGAAATCCTCGACCGATTTCTGGATCGCGGCAAAGCCCGCGTCGCCTTCATAGGCGGCACCGTAGACACCGGCCAGTGTCTTGACCTCGGCGCGGTGGCGTCCGAACTGCTTTTCCATCGCCATGCTGATTTCCCCCACGGATGCACGTTGGCGTGCGGCTTCGACCGCTGCTTCCAGAAGATTGCCACCCTCGGCGGCGCGGCGCGTGACCTCGTCGAGCGCCGCGCTGCAGGCGGCCTCGTCGCGGCTGGCGCGGATCTTTTCCAGCCGGGCGATCTGGCTGTCGCGCACGGCGGAATTGTCGATATCCAGCAGGTCGATCGGGTCTTCCTTGTCGCGGCGATACTTGTTGACGCCCACGATCACCTCGTGGCCTCGGTCGATCATCGCCTGCCGGGTAGCGGCACTTTCCTCGATCCGCAGCTTGGGCATGCCGCTGGCGACGGCCTTGGTCATGCCGCCCATCTCCTCGACCTCCTGCATCAGCGCCCAGGCCTTGTCGGCCAGATCGGCAGTCAGCTTCTCGACGTAGTAGGAGCCCGCCAGCGGATCGACCACCTTGGTCACGCCGGTTTCCTCCTGCAGGATCAGCTGCGTGTTGCGCGCGATGCGGGCGCTGAAATCGGTGGGCAGGGCCATCGCCTCGTCCAGCGCGTTGGTATGCAGCGATTGCGTGCCGCCCAGCACGGCGCTCAATGCCTCGTAGGCGGTGCGCACGACGTTGTTGTAAGGGTCCTGTTCCTGCAACGAGACGCCGCTGGTCTGGCAATGGGTGCGCAGCATCTTGGACTTGTCGCTCTTGGCGCCGAACTCGGTCATCACCCGGTGCCACAACAGGCGCGCGGCCCGCAGCTTGGCCGCCTCCATGAAGAAATTCATTCCGATGGCGAAGAAGAACGACAGGCGCGGCGCGAAGCGATCCACATCCATCCCCGCCGCGATCGCGGCGCGCACATATTCGCGCCCATCCGCCAGGGTATAGGCCAGCTCCTGCACCAGGTTCGCGCCCGCCTCCTGCATGTGGTAGCCCGAGATCGAGATCGAGTTGAAGCGCGGCATCTCGTTCGAGGTATATTCGATGATGTCCGACACGATCCGCATCGACGGCTCGGGCGGATAGATATAGGTGTTGCGCACCATGAATTCCTTGAGGATGTCGTTCTGGATCGTGCCCGACAGGTCCTTGCGGGCAACCCCCTGCTCCTCGCCGGCGACGATGTAATTGGCCAGCACCGGGATCACCGCGCCGTTCATCGTCATCGACACGCTGACCTGGTCCAGCGGGATGCCGTCGAACAGGATCTTCATGTCCTCGACACTGTCGATCGCCACACCGGCCTTGCCCACATCGCCCTCGACGCGCGGGTGGTCACTGTCATAGCCGCGATGCGTGGCCAGATCGAAGGCCACCGACACGCCCTGCTGGCCTGCGGCCAGGTTGCGCCGGTAGAACGCGTTCGATTCCTCGGCCGTGGAAAAGCCCGCATATTGACGGATCGTCCAGGGGCGCCCCGCATACATCGTGGCGCGCGGGCCGCGCGTGAACGGCGCCTGCCCGGGGATCGAGCCCAGATGCTCCAGCCCCTCGAGGTCCTCCTCGGTATAGACCGGCTCGATGTCGATCCCTTCGAGGGTCTTCCACGTCAGATCCTCCAGCGGGCGGCCTTTCAGTTCAGCCTCGGCGATCTTACGCCAGTCGTCTTTCTTCGGTCCCATTGCGGTGTCCTCTTGTCGTGTGACCATCCGGCGGATGTGTCCCCGCCTTGGCTGGTCCGGTTTCCTCGATCAGTGTCGCAAGCCCATCCGCCCCGGCGCGCAGCCAGAGCAGGTCGTCTGCATATGCGTCGCGCAGGGCGCTGCCCTGTGCCGGGGTGAAAGGCATCCAGCGCGCGTCATCCGCCCCGTCCCCCAGGTCGCGCGGATCGCCACCGCGGTCCGCGACCGTCCGGCGCAGCCCGCCCAGCAGGGGCGCGCGGTTGAGCCAGTCGTCGGTATCGGCGCGCGGCAGCGCGGCCTTGCGCCGCCCGATCATCGCCGCCACCCGGTCCGACATGCCCCCCGCGCTTTGCTCATGGGGCAGCACGATGATGTCCGCGCCGGGCACGGCACAGGCAAGATCTGTGATCACATCGCGCCACTGGCGGGCGCCGGATGCCAGCGCCGCCAGGTCCTGTTGGCCCGGCACACGGTGCCCGCGCGCCACGGAATAGGCCAGCACCGAGCTCCAATAGCTTTCAAGCCCGCGGATACACAGCACGACCCGGCCCACCCGCCCGTCGAACGCGTTCGCGAACCGGGCCATGCGCAGACCGGCACCGGCATAAAGCGATGCGTCGCGCAGGTTGCGGCGGGGGGCGCCAAGCATGTTCTCGTCGCTGACCAGCAGCAGGGCCGCGCCCTGCGCCTCGACCTTGTGCAACTGCAACGCGATGCGCCCCCGCGCGCGGCGCAACTGGTCGGACGGGTCGCGCAGGCCCGGCGCCGGGATCACGCCGCTCAGAAAACCGCCGTCGCGTGTGGTGCGGGGCTGCCAGACCGCGATCCCGCCATCGGCAAGCGCCGCCGTATTGCGCCGCAGGTAATGTTGCAGGCTGGTCGAGGCCGCCCGATGCGCCCCCACATGCAGAATGATATCCATCGTGTCATGACCCCTTCGCCGGCACGCCGCGGCAGGCGGATTGAAAAATGCGTTCGCGCCCCATGCTGCGCCCTCAAAACTGAGCAAGGGATTAACGTTCGAATTTTCCATGACGTGGGGATATTCAGTCTTCGCAATTGTCCGTATCGCCCCTATATCTTGTCGGACAGGAGAGATGATGCAGAAGTTATTTGCCTTTGTTTTCATGGCCATATTGGCCCTGCCAGCCACCGCCCAGCAGGCGGAGGACTCGGGCGGCATGTTCGATCCACCGATCGTTTTTTCCAGCGATGAAGCGAATTTGAACGAATTTCTCTGGATCAAACGCCCGCTCATCGTGTTCGCCGATACGCCCGCCGACCCGCGATACATCCAGCAGATGGAATTCATCTCGCAGCGGCTGGATGACCTGGCCGCGCGCGACGTGGTGGTCCTGACCGACACGGACCCTGCCGCCGGCAGCGACCTGCGCAAGAAATTCCGCCCCCGTGGTTTCATGCTGGTGCTGACCGGCAAGGACGGCACCATATACCTGCGCAAGCCGTTTCCCTGGGACGTGCGGGAAATCTCGCGCACCATCGACAAGCTGCCGACCCGCCAGCAGGAAATGCGCGAACGCGGCGGAGACAGTTGACCGCACACAGGCATCAGGCCGCCCCCATCGCCACGACAAGCAGACCGCTATCGGGATCGAGCAGGATCAGCGTGCCGCTGACGCTGTCCCATGCCAACACGGCGCGGCGGTTTTGCAAGGCGCGCAGGAATGCGTCCTCGGTCGCCGGGGACATGCACAACCGCCCTTCCAGGGCGGCGCGGCGCATGGACATCCCGAGCGGCCTGTCACGATCGACCACCGCCACCAGCCCTTCATCGGGCGACACGCCGCGCATATCCAGCGCCGCGCGCCCGTGACGCTCCAGCTGTTGCAGCATGGCGCGCGGGCTTGACGCAAGAGGCAGCTGCGCCTTCACATCCGCAGCGGTCAGACGAAAGGCCGCCGCCGCGCAATCGCGCTCGGCGTGAAAGTCGATCGTCTCGGCGATGGAAAACCACTGCGCCAGCCGCGTGCGCAGCTCCGCTTCATCCTCGCGGGTGCAGGCCCCGGCCAGCGCCAGGCAGGCCAGTGCCACAGGCACCAGCCCCCCGGCCCGGATATGACCCGCGCGCGGCGTCATGTGCCTATTCGAACTCCATGATCACTTCATCCACCGCAAGGCTGTCACCCGGCCCGGCATTGATCTTGGTGACAATGGCCTTCTTCTCGGCCCGCAGGATGTTTTCCATCTTCATCGCCTCCACGGTACACAGCGCCTGGCCTTCCTGAACCTCGTCGCCTTCGGACACGTTGACCTTCACGATCAGGCCCGGCATCGGACACAGCAGCAGCTTGCTTGTATCAGGCGGCAGTTTCTCGGGCATTAACGCCGCAAGTTCGGCCTGCCGCGGGGTGCGCACATGCACCTTGATATCCGCGCCCCGGCTGCGGATGCGGAACCCGCCCGACACCTTGCCCACCTTCAGGACCAGCGGATCGCCCCCGACCATCAGATGCGCCAGCTGATCGCCCGGCGTCCAATCGCTGCTGACCCGCAGGGCGGCCCCATCGCCGAAGGTCACGGTCGAGCCTTCGCGATCCGCCGCGATCGTCACCTCATAGTCCTGCCCCTGCAGCGACACGACCCAGGCCTCGCCGACGCGGCGCTCGTGGTTGTCCATGCGGCCCGACACCCGGGTGCGCCGGATTTCGGCCACCCGGTGCATCGCGGCACAGCCCGCCGCGATCCGCCGCAGCGCATCCTCGCCCAACTGCACCCCGTCGAACCCGTCGGGATATTCCTCGGCGATGAAGGCGGTGGTCATGTCTCCGGCCACGAATTTCGGATGATCCATCACGGCGCTCAGGAAAGGCAGGTTGTGGCCGATCCCTTCGACTTCGAACGCGTCAAGCGCGTTGCGCATCCCTTCGATCGCCTCCAGTCGTGTGTGCCCCCAGGTGCACAGCTTGGCGATCATCGGGTCGTAATACATCGAGATTTCGCCCCCCTCGTAGACGCCGGTATCGTTGCGCACGATGGCCCCCTCGACATTCAGCTCCTGCGGCGGGCGATAGCGCGTCAACCGCCCGATCGAGGGCAGGAAGTTGCGATAGGGGTCCTCGGCATAGAGCCGGCTTTCCATCGCCCATCCATTCAGCGTCACATCCTCCTGACGCAGCGACAGCTTTTCGCCATAGGCAACACGGATCATCTGTTCAACGAGGTCGACACCGGTGATCAGTTCGGTCACCGGATGCTCCACCTGCAGGCGGGTGTTCATCTCGAGGAAATAGAAATTCCGCTCGCCATCGACGATGAATTCCACCGTCCCCGCGCTGGCATAGCCGACCGCATGCGACAGCTTCAGCGCCTGCTCGCCCATCGCCTTGCGCGTCGCTTCGTCAAGGAACGGGCTGGGCGCCTCTTCGATGACTTTCTGGTTGCGCCGCTGGATCGAGCATTCCCGCTCGCCCAGATAGACCCCGTTGCCATGGGTGTCGCACAGCACCTGAATTTCGATATGACGCGGTTGCGTCACGAATTTCTCGATGAAGATGCGGTCATCGCCGAAACTGCTGGCCGCCTCGTTCTTCGAGCTTTCAAAGCCTTCGCGCGCCTCGTCGTCGGTCCAGGCGATCCGCATGCCCTTGCCGCCACCGCCGGCACTGGCCTTGATCATCACCGGATAGCCGATCTCCTGGCTGATCTTGACCGCCTCATCGGCATCGGCAATCAGGCCCATCACACCCGGCACGGTGGAAACACCGGCCTCCTGCGCGATCTTCTTCGAGGTGATCTTGTCGCCCATCGCCTCGATCGCCCCCTTGGGCGGTCCGATGAAGGCCACGCCCTCGGCCTCGAGGGCGGCTGCGAATTTCGGGTTTTCCGACAGGAAGCCATAGCCGGGATGGACCGCTTCGGCACCGGTCTGGCGGATCGCGTCCATCACCTTGTCGATGACGATATAGGATTCGTTCGCCGGGGGGGGACCGATATGGACCGCCTCGTCGGCCATCTGCACATGCAGGGCCTCTGCGTCGGCGTCCGAATAGATCGCAACGGTCTGGATGCCCATCCTGCGGGCGGTCTTGATCACCCGGCAGGCAATCTCGCCCCGGTTCGCGATCAGGATCTTCTTGAACATATCTCGTCCCTTCCTCCGGTTTCAGGCGGCTGCCCGCCTGCAATGAAAAGACCACCGGCGCAGGGCGCACCGGTGGTCATGGTGGTGTCATCACGCGCCGTCACGGCGCGGGTGAATTCAGCGGCAGCGGCTTGGATAGGCCTTGCAATAGGCGACGTTGCCGGCCGCGCCGACAAGCGCGCCGGTGGCAACACTGCCATTGAGAATGACCGCCGTACCGGCGCCAGCGCCGGCGCCCAGAAGCGCCTGTTCAGGCAGACTTTCACCGCAGGCCGCAAGCCCGGCCAACCCGACAATCGCGGCACCCCGTAAAAGCAATCTGTGCATGTGTTCTGACCTCTCCATTGTGCTGTCGCAAACCAGTCCCGAGAGTGCGACACGGCACGGCCCGCGTCAAAGCCCAAACCGCTTCGGGCCATGCCATGGGCGGACCCCCGCCGAAGCAGGCAAGACGTTGAAAGAAAAGGAAAAACGGGCGGCTTGCTCCGCTTGGCGCAAAGCCGCCCGACAGGGGAAGGGTAACGGATCGGACACAGAGTCCAGGCCCCTTGGGGACGGGCCTCCACTACTCCGGTCACAGTGTCGCGCGGCGCCACCAAAGCCAAGCCCCGGCGATCCGTGACGCGATGATCGGCCATATTTCGCGTAAACGCCCGACGGCTTGGCAAAAAAGCGCCGCTGCGGCGCGCAGGGCCCCACATCACCACGGCTCCTCATCGTCGAACGCGTCCGGGAACGACGCCCTTGCCACCTCGACATCCAGCACCAGCAAGGCCTCATAGCTGGCCGGATCGAACGGCTCTTCAGCCGGCTTGACCTCGCGCCCGATCAACCAGTTCAGGCGGCCCGCATCCAGGTTGCCCCGCTCGAAGGGCTGATCGCCGAAGCACTCCCACAAGGCCCGCACGAAAGCTTCGTCCGCGCGCCGGTCGACGGCCTTTCTGTCGCGATAGCGTTCGCGGCGCACGATCTCGGTCGCCCCTTTGGGGTTGGCGCGCCGCACGGTGAATTGGAAATCGGTCCCCGGCAGACGGCCGGGAAAGCCACGGTGCTTCAGCATGGGATGCTCTCCGGTTGCGGAACGGGGCCCTTGGCCGCGCGCCTGCGGCCCGCGACCGCAGCGCGCAGGCGGGCAAGGGCGCGCAGCCCATGACCGCGCGACGACGCGGCACCAAATCTGTCAGGCTCTGGGGGGAAGGTTCGGCCTATCCGCGTCTGGCGATCAGCGCCGCGCAGGAGGCCGGGGATCGGGGCAGGCCCAAAGGCCTGCCCCGGTAAGTCCCGAAAGGGCTTACTTGTACTTGCCGGTGTAGACGGGCTCGGCCGAGACGGGCTCGACGACCACGAACTCTTCTTCTGCCTGCTGTGCGCAAGCTGCGACGAAGGCAACCAGACCGATGGCCAGAATGCTCTTGATGCTGTTCGACATAAGTGTCTCCTGTGTCCTTGTAAGGGCGCGTGTGCCTTGGCACACGCTTCACGCCCGAGTTCCGAGGTATGGGTTACTTGGGTGCAACCGTTGCGGACAATATCCGAATTTTTGGTTAATGCATACGCGGCATAAGCAAACGCCCGCGTATGTGGCGGCAAAGCCTCAACCATGACACGAGATGGCTCAAAACCCCCAAGATATTGTAGCGCCATCAAAACATCTCCCAGATGCAGGTGTCATCCTCTACGCGGTAGGCCTCGAACACCTGTGGGACAGCGGCGTCCATCACCCCGAATTCCACCGGACGATCCGCCAGCGAGATGACCACCTGCCGCGGTTTCGGCCCAAGATTGGGCAGCCGCGGAATCGCGTAGGCGGTGCACAGGTATTCAAGGTCGGCCATGATGCTGTCGAACTCTTCCTTGCCGGTGAATTCCGGCGCCACGAACCGGAAGCGATAGGTCAGGCCCTGCCCGGAACGATCCGACAGCACGTCCTGCAAACCCGCCTCCAGCCCCGATGGCAGGACAAGGCGCTCCTCCTTCGCCTTGTCCTGCTGCGCCATGGCCGGGCCGGCAAGCGCCAGCACCAGGGCCATGGCGGGGATATGCGCCCCGATGGGCCTCATTCCCCATGCCCCATCAAAGCGGAATGTTGTCGTGTTTCTTCCAGGGCATCTGGCGATCCTTGTTGCGCAGCGCGGCAAAGGCGCGGCTCACGCGCTTGCGGGTGCTGCGCGGCTGGATCACCTCGTCGATGAAGCCCCGCTCGGCGGCCACGAAGGGATTGGCGAAGCGATCCTCGTAATCCTGCGTGCGCTGCGCGATCTTCTCGGCATCGCCCAGTTCCGACCGATACAGGATCTCGGTCGCGCCCTTGGCCCCCATCACCGCCACTTCCGAGGTCGGCCAGGCATAGTTCACATCGCCGCGCAGATGCTTCGAGGACATCACCACGTAAGCCCCGCCATAGGCCTTTCGCGTGATGACCGTGACCTTGGGCACCGTCGCCTCTCCATAGGCGAACAAGAGCTTGGCACCGTGCTTGATCACGCCATCATGCTCCTGCTTGGTGCCGGGCAGGAAGCCGGGCACATCCACGAAGGTCAGGATCGGGATCTCGAAGCAATCGCAGAACCGCACGAAGCGCGCCGCCTTGCGGCTGCTGTCGATGTCCAGACAGCCCGCCAGCACCATCGGCTGATTGGCCACGACACCCACCGTGCGCCCTTCGAGGCGGATGAATCCGGTGATGATGTTCTTGGCGAAATCCTCCTGGATCTCGTAGAAATCCCCCTCATCCGCGACCTTGGTGATCAATTCCTTCATGTCGTAGGGCATGTTGGGATTGGCCGGCACAAGCGTGTCGAGGCTTGTCTCGGACCGGTCCGGATCGTCGAAGAAGGGGCGCACCGGAACCGGCTCGCGGTTGTTGAGCGGCAGGAAATCCACCAGGCGGCGCACCTCGGCCATGGCCTCGACGTCGTTTTCGAAAGCACCATCCGCAACCGAGCTCTTGCGCGTATGGGTCGAGGCCCCGCCCAATTCCTCGGCGCTGACCTGCTCATTGGTGACGGTCTTGACCACGTCGGGCCCGGTCACGAACATGTACGAGCTGTCGCGGACCATGAAAATGAAATCGGTCATTGCCGGCGAATAGACGGCACCGCCCGCGCAGGGCCCCATGATCACGCTGATTTGCGGCACCACGCCCGAGGCTTCGATATTGCGCTGGAACACCTCGCCATAGCCCGCAAGGCTGTCGACGCCTTCCTGGATGCGCGCCCCGCCCGAATCGTTGATCCCGATGACCGGCGCCCCGTTCTGCATCGCCATGTCCATGATCTTGCAGATCTTCATCGCGTGGGTCGCACTGACCGAACCGCCCAGAACGGTGAAATCCTGGCTGAACACATAGACCTGACGGCCATTGATCGTGCCCCATCCGGTCACGACACCATCGCCATAGGGGCGGTTGTCCTGCATGCCGAAATCGGTGCAGCGATGCGCCACGAACATGTCGTACTCTTCAAAGCTGTCCTCATCGAGCAACAGCTCGATCCGCTCGCGGGCGGTCAGTTTGCCCTTGGAATGCTGTGCGTCGATCCGTGCCTGGCCACCGCCCAGCCGAGCGTCGCCGCGGCGATCCTCGAGTTCGCGAAGAATGTCTTTCATGGCGCTCCCCTTGCGATTTTGGCAGACCATAGGGAAAAGACCCCTGGGGACAAAGCGGAATCCGGCAAATTTGCAAAGCAATGCAAATCGCTATGTGCTAATTTGAATATCCGCAAACTCCCCTCCGGCCTCTCCGCCCCGGCCCGCTGCCTCTCTGCCCCCGCCCGCTTCCGCGCCTCAGCGCCCCCCGCTCCGCGCCGCGCACGCGCATTCGAATGCGCGTCCCAAGGCCGTTCGAACGGCCTTCCCCCCAACCATCTGTGCATCCCGCAACAGGGGACTGTGCGTGGACAAGCGCGCCGCACGGGCCTAACGCTGATCCATGACCGATCTGCCCGCCCCCCGCTTTCTCGACCGCGCCTCGCCGCCGCATATCCTCACGCTGATCCTGCTTGCCGGCATTTCAGCGCTGGCGATCAACATCTTCCTGCCGTCGCTGCCCGGCATGACCGCCTATTTCGACACGCAATACCGGCTGATGCAGCTGTCGGTGGCGCTCTATCTTGCGGTGAATGCGGCGTTCCAGATCCTCATGGGGCCGATCTCGGACAGGCTGGGGCGGCGGCCCGTGATCCTCGGCGGGCTGGCCATTTTCCTGCTGGCGACGCTCGGCTGCATCTTTTCCACCAATGCCTATGTGTTCCTGGCCTTCCGCATGTTGCAAGCCACGGTGGTCGTGGCGATGGTGCTCAGCCGCGCCATCGTGCGCGACATGGTTCCCCAGGATCAGGCCGCAAGCATGATCGGCTATGTCACGATGGGAATGGCGATCGTTCCGATGATCGGCCCGGCCTTCGGTGGCGTGCTGGATCACCTGTTCGGCTGGCAGGCCAATTTCTGGGCGCTGTTCATCCTGGGCGCGGCGGTCATGTGGCTGTGCTGGCGCGACCTTGGCGAAACGGCGCCGCTCAATGGCCAGACCCTGCGCCAGCAGATCGCCGACTATCCTGAATTGCTGGCCTCGCCACGGTTCTGGGGGTATTCGCTGGCCTCCGCCCTGTCGTCGGGCGCGTTCTTCGCCTATCTGGGCGGCGGCCCGTTCGTGGGCGACCAGGTGTTCGGCATGGCCCCCTCCGAGCTGGGCTTCTATTTCGGCGCACCGGCCATCGGCTACATGCTGGGCAACTTCGTCTCGGGGCGGTTTTCGGTGCGGTTCGGCGTCAATCGCATGGTGCTCTGGGGCACGCTCATCAATGCCGGGGGGATCGGCACGAACCTGGCCCTGTTCCATCTCGGGATGGGCACACCGCTCAGCTTTTTCGGCCTGATGACGCTGATGGGGCTGGGCAATGGCATGGTGATCCCCAACGCCACCTCCGGCGCTCTGTCGGTGCGGCCGCACCTGGCCGGGACGGCCAGCGGGCTGTCCGGTGCCTTGATGATCGGCGGCGGGGCGGCCCTGTCGGCCCTGGCGGGCGCCTTGCTGACACCGGGCCGGGGCGCGTTCCCGCTGCTGTGGATCATGTTCGGCACGGCCCTGTGCGCGATCATCGCGATCGGCCTGGTGATCTGGCGCGCGCGCCAGATCGCCCGCCCCTGACGCCCGGCGCGCCTTACATCCCCAGCACCAGCTTGGCGGCGATCCCCCACATCACCAGCCCCACCAGCACATCCAGCACCCGCCAGCTCAAAGGCCGCCGGAACAGCGGCGCCAGCAGGCGCGCGCCATAGCCCAAGCCGAAGAAAAACACGAAACTGGCCAGCACCGCCCCTGCGCCGAAGGCGATCTTGTCGTCATATTGCGCGCTGACCGACCCCAGCAGGACAACCGTATCCAGGTAAACATGCGGGTTGAGCCATGTCAGCGCAAGACAGGTCAGAAGTGCCGCGCCAAGCCGCCCGGCCCCCTCACCCGCCTCGAGCGCGCCCCCGCCGCGCCAGGCCGACAGGAAATTCCGCGCCCCGTACCAGACCAGGAACGCCGCCCCGCCAAAGCGCATGATCCGCTCCAGCCCCGGCACCGCCTCGGCCAGCGCCCCGAACCCGGCAACCCCCACCACGATCAGCACCGCATCCGACAGCGCACAGGTCAGGCAGACCGCCAGCACATGCGCGCGCAGCAAGCCCTGCCGCAGCACAAAGGCGTTCTGCGCCCCGATCGCCAGGATCAGCGAAAACCCAAGGGCGAACCCCGCAACCGATGCCTGCATGCCACCACCTCTTCCACCCGTTCACGCCACGCCTGAAAGCACAGCGCGGCGCTCCAGACAAGGTCGCGCCCTGCGGTCCCGGGCCTCGCCCGCGCCCTCAGGGCGCCCGACCCGCGCGGCCCTGATCTGCCCCCGCGCAGCGCGCCAAGCGCCTTCGAAGGCGCTTGCCCAAGGCTTTTCGAAAAGCCTTTCCCACAGCCCCGGCCGAAGCGCCCGAGGCGTTCCGCCTGTCGCCCATGCCTCAGCCTGAAGGCGGACCGCCTTATTCCGCGGCCAGCTGCGCCATCACCTCGTCGGAGGCTTCGAAATTCGTCGTCACCCGCTGCACGTCGTCATCATCCTCCAGCGCATCCACCAGCTTCATCAGCTTCTGCATGCCTTCAAGATCAAGCTCCGTCGTGGTCACCGGCCGCCAGGCCAGCCGGGTCGAGGCGCTATCGCCCAACTCCGCTTCAAGCGCGGTCGAGACGTCATTGAGATCGGTATCGGCACACCAGACGGTGTGACCGTCCTCGCTTGTCTCGACATCTTCGGCGCCCGCCTCGATCGCGGCCATCATCACCGTATCGGCATCGCCCGCCTCGGCAGGATAGCTGATCTCGCCCTTGCGCTCGAACATGAAGGCCACGCTGCCGGTCTCGCCAAGGTTGCCGCCATGCTTGGTAAAGGTCGAGCGCACATTCGACGCGGTGCGGTTGCGGTTGTCGGTCATCGCCTCGACGATCACCGCCACGCCCCCGGGGCCATAGCCCTCATAGCGGATTTCCTCGTAATCATCGCCCTCGCCCGCCTGCGACTTCTTGATCGCGCGTTCGATCACGTCCTTGGGGACCGACACCGCCTTGGCTTCCTTGACCGCCATGCGCAGGCGTGGATTCTTTTCGGGGTCCGGGTCACCCATCTTGGCCGCAACGGTGATTTCCTTGGAAAGCTTGGAAAACAACTTCGACCGCGCGGCGTCCTGACGCCCCTTGCGATGCTGGATGTTTGCCCATTTTGAATGGCCGGCCATGCGTGTCTCCGATTGGACTATGGGATGTTGCGGCCCGATATAAGGCACCCGGCGCCCCTATCGCAACCCGCTTGCACCGCGCGCCGGGATGCGTTTGGCTGGGGGCCGGTAACAGGAGCCCGGTATGAGTCAGGACCAGATCATTCTTTTCGCCCTGTTCGGCGCGGTCTTCGCGCTGCTGATCTGGGGGCGCTACCGCTATGACCTGGTGGCGTTCTCGGCGCTTCTGGCGGCGGTCGTGCTGGGCGTGGTGCAGCCGGATGCGGCCTTTTCCGGCTTCGGCCATCCCGCCACGATCATCGTGGCGCTGGTGCTGGTGGTCTCGTCGGGGCTGGTCAATGCCGGGGCCGTGCAGCTGATCACCCGCAAGCTGATGCAGCGTGGCCGCAGCCTGCGCAGCCATGTGGCGCTGATGGGCGGGATCGGCGCGGTGCTCTCGGGCTTCATCAACAACGTGGCGGCCCTCGCCCTGCTGATGCCCGTCGACATGCAGGCCGCCCACAGGGCCAAGCGTGCGCCGGGCCTGTCGCTGATGCCGCTCAGCTTCGCCACGATCCTCGGCGGCATGGTCACCCTGATCGGCACCCCGCCCAACATCATCATCGCCTCGATCCGGCAGGACCAGCTGGGCGAACCTTTCGACATGTTCGACTTCACGCCGGTGGGCGCCGTCACCGCCCTTGCGGGCATGGCCTTCGTCACGCTGGTCGGCTCCCGCCTCATTCCCCGGCGCGCCACCGAAAAGGACCCGACCGAGGCGCTCGAGGACACCGCCGCCTTCCTGGCCGAGCTTTCGGTCCCCGAGGGCAACGACATCATCGACCGCCCCCTGTCCGATCTCGACGAGACCGCGACCGACAGCAACGTCTCCGTACTGGGCCTGATCCGCGACGGCACCCGCCGCTACGGCAGCTCCCGCAGCACCCGGCTCAGGGCCGATGACATCCTGATCCTCGAGGCGCTTCCCGACGCGCTCGACGCGTTCCGCTCGGCGCTCGGGCTGGCCTATACCGATTCCGACCGCCGCGCCGTGATCGAGGACGAGGCCGAGGGCCTGACCCTGACCCAAGCCGTCGTGCCGCGCGATGCGCGCATCGTCGATACCAGCGCGCAGGCGATCGGCCTGCACTGGCGGCAACGCTCGGTCATCGTCGGCATCTCGCGCGAGGGGCGCCGCATCACCGAAAACCTGCGCCGGGCCACGATCCTGCCGGGCGATATCCTGCTGCTGCTCACCCCGGCCGATACCGGCCCCCAGGTGATCCGCTGGCTTGGATGCCTGCCACTGGCCGAATCCGGCCTCTCGGTCACGCAGGAAAACAAGACATGGCTGGCCGTGGGCCTCTTTGCCGCCGCCGTGGCTGCGGCCACCGCCGGCGTGATCCCCTTGTCCATCGGGCTGGGGATCGTCGTGGTGGGCTATGTCATCAGCGGCATCGTGCCCCTGCGCGAACTCTATGACGAGATCGAGTGGCCCGTCGTCGTGCTGCTCGGCTCGCTGATCCCCCTTGGCGACGCGCTCAACGACAGCGGCGGCACCCAGCTTCTGGCCTCGCAGCTTGTCGATCTGACCGGCGCGCTGCCGGTCTGGGCCATTCTGGCGGTGCTGATGGCGGTGACGATGACGCTGTCGGACGTGCTCAACAACACCGCCACCGCGATCGTCGCCGCCCCCGTCGGCATCGAGATCGCCAACCGGCTCGATGTGGCGCCCGATCCGTTCCTGATGGCGGTGGCGATCGGCGCCTCATCGGCATTCCTCACGCCCATCGGCCACAAGAACAACACCCTGATCCTCGGCCCCGGCGGCTATCGCTTCGGCGATTACTGGCGCATGGGCCTGCCACTCGAGATCATCGTGATCGCGGTCTCGGTGCCCATGATCCTCTGGGTCTGGCCGCTCTGAGCGCCCGCCTCACAACGGCCAGATCACCGGGATAAGCGCGCTGGCCAACAGCCCGACGCTCAGGTTCAGCGGAATGCCCACCCGCATGAAATCGGTGAACTTGTAGCCGCCGGGCCCGTAAACCAGCGTATTGGTCTGATAGCCGATGGGCGTGGCGAAACTGGCCGAGGCGGCGATCATCACCGACACCACCAGCGGGCGCGCGTCAAGGCCCATGGCATCCGCAAGACCGATGGCAATCGGCGTGACCACCACCGCCACCGCGCTGTTGCTCACCAGTTCCGTCAGCACCGAGGTCAACAGGTAGATCATCCAGACGATCACGAAGCCCGGCAGGATCGCGAAACCGGGGGCCATCGCCTCGACGATCAGCCGCACCGCGCCCGACGCCTCCAGCGCGGCACCGATCGCCAGCATGGCGAAAATCAACGCCAGAAGCCGCCCATCGACAAAGGAAAACGCCTCGTCCGCATCGATGCAGCGGGTGATCAGCACCACCGCCACCGCGATCACCGCCAGTGCAAGGATAGGCGCCACCCCAAGCGCCGCCAGCACCACGATCCCCGCCAGCGCCAGCACCGCCACCGGGGCGTGACTGCGCCGGAACGCCCGCGCCGAGGGCTTCGAGACATCCACCAGGTCCATCTCGCGCGACAGGCGCTGGATATCCTCGGGCGCGCCTTCCAACAGCAGCGTGTCGCCCACCCGCACCACCAGCTCGTCCAGTTGCCGGCCGATATTCTGGTTCCGCCGATGCACCGCCAGCGGATAGACGCCGAACCGCCGCCTGAGCCGCAACGCGCCAAGCGTGCGGCCCACCATCTTGCAGCCCGGCGTGATCAGCACCTCGACCGTCGTGGTCTCCACCGCCGACACCTGGTCCACCCGCTTGAGGCTCTTGTTGCGCTGCAGGCTCAGCAATTCAGTCATCTGCGTGCGCAACACCACCCGGTCGCCGACCTGCAGCTCGACCCCCTTCAGGTTGCGCCTCAGCGACTGGTCCCCCCGGATCACGTCGATCAGCCGCACGCCCTCGCGCTTGAACAGCTGCACGCCGGTCACCTCGCGGCCGATCAGGTTCGACTCCGGCGGGATCACCGCCTCGGTAAAGAACTTCATCCGTGACCGGTCCGACAGCATATCCGCCATCGACGCCCGATCCGGCAGCAGCCACGGCCCGATGAACCGCAGGTAGATCATCCCCCAGATCACCAGCACCACCGCCAGCGGCGTGACCTCGAAGATCGTGAACGGCGCCATGCCATGGGTGCGCGCCACCCCGTCCACCAGCAGGTTCGTCGATGTCCCGATCAGCGTCAGCGTCCCCCCGAGGATCGCGGCATAGCTCAGCGGGATCAGCAGCTTGGACGCCGAAAGGCCAAGCGTCCGCGCCAGCTGCACGAAAACCGGGATCATCACGACCACCACCGGCGTGTTGTTCATCACCGCCGATCCCACGATCACGAATGCCATCAACATCACGATGGCCAGTTTCGGGCGGTGCTTGGCCTGCCGATCCGCCAGCGTCGTCAGCGCATCCAGCGCGCCCGTGCGCACCAGCGCCCCCATCACCAGGAACAACATCGCGATGGTCCAGGGGGCCGGGTTCGACAGCACCGCCAGCCCCGCCTCGTACGGCAGCACCCCAAGCGCCAGCAAAAGGGCCGCGCCGCCGATGGCCACGACCTCGGTGGGGAAAATCTCGCGGATGAACAGCGCGAACATCACTCCGACCACCGCAAGGGTGATGGCGGCCTGCCCTGTCTGCGACGTCGCGATCATCTCCATCATACAGGCCCACCACCCTTACTCTTGTCACTGTCATCTTCTCGCACTGCGCTGAGCGGGGCAAGCCGGATACCGGGACGCGGCTGTACCAGGAAAAGACCCGCCATCAGCACCCCGAACGCCGCCCAGACATAGCGCGAATAGCTTTCTCCAAGCAGCGTCATCGACCATGTGACCCCGAAGGCCGTCACCAGATACGCCACCTGCGCGGCAAAGACCGCCCCCGCCTGCCCCACCAGCCAGACATAGCAGGCATAGACCACCGCATGGATGATCGAACTGGCCAGCAGCGCCGCATCCGGCGCGCCCCAGGGCGGCAGCGGGCTGATCCATTGCCCCGACAGCAGCGCCAGCGGCAGCGCGATCATCGCCCCCACCAGCGACGCGCCCGACAGCACCTGGATCGAATCCATGCCGCGCATGCCCCATTTCGAGACGATATTGCCCTCGACCGCGTAGAAAAACGGCGCCACCAGCGCCAGCGGCACAAAGGCGATCATCCCCGGATCCGGCAGGCTGGCCTTTGGCGCCACCATCAGCACGACCCCCGCCAGCCCCGCCATCAGCCCGGCAAGGCGCACCAGGCCGAACCGGTCGATGCGCAGGCCGATGGCGATGGGAAAGGCGAACATCGGCACGGTCGAGATCAGGATCGCGATCACCCCCGCCGGCAGATGCACCGCCGCCGCGAACGACGCCGAATTCGGGATCACCGTGCCGGTCAGCGCGATCACCAGGAAAAACCTCAGATCGCCCCCCGCCCTCGGCAGGCCGCGCCCGCGCCACGCATTGAACGCCGACAACAAAAGACCGGCGATCACCAATTGCCAGAAGATCAACCCGAACGGCTGATAGCCCTCGCTGACCGCGATCTTGGACAGCGGCGTCGTCAGGCCCCAGCCCGCACCGGCCACGGTCAGCACCGCCAGCAACCCCAGCCGCGATGTCACGGCCCCGTCTGCTCCAGCCGTCCGCCCTGCCGCACCATGACGACGCGGGTGGCCTTGCCGGTGCGGTCATCGGTCTCGACATAAAGCCCCGACAGCGTCACATCGCCCATGGCGGGCTGGAACCGCCCGCGTGCCATGCCGGTGACAAAGCGGCGCATCGGCTCGGTCTTCTCCATGCCGATCACCGAGTTGTAATCCCCGCACATGCCCGCATCGCTCTGAAAGGCGGTGCCGCCCGGCAGGATCTGCGCATCGGCCGTGGGCACATGGGTATGCGTGCCCACCACGACGCTCGCGCGCCCGTCGCAGAAATGCCCCATGCCCATCTTCTCGGACGTGGCCTCGCAATGGATATCCACCAGCGACGCCTGCACGGCCCCGCCCGGCGGATGCGCCCGCAGCACCGCATCCACCGCCGAGAACGGATCGTCGAAACAGCGCTTCATGAAGACCTGCCCAAGCGCCTGGCACACCAGCACCTTGCGCCCCCTTGCGTCGCTGAACACCCCTTGCCCGCGCCCCGGCGCATCCTTGGCATAGTTCAGCGGCCGCAGCACGCGCGGCTCGGTTTCGATGAATTGCAGCATGTCCTTCTGGTCAAAGGCATGATCGCCAAGCGTGATGCAATCCGCCCCGGCCTGCAGCAGCGCGCGGGCGTGATCGCCGGTCAGGCCCATCCCCCCCGAGGCATTCTCGCCATTGACCACGACAAAATCCAGCCGCCACTCCTGCCGCAGCCGGGGCAAGACCTCCGCCACGGCGGCGCGTCCCGCCCGGCCAACAACATCTCCGAGAAACAGAATTTTCATGACAGCGGTGTTAGGCCCCGCGCGCCCCGGGTGCAAGGGCGCTGTTGCGCCCCCGGCCCTGCCCGGGGCTTCCGGCGCGTCCTTGAAGGCCTGCACCACGCTCCCGGCAGCGGCGGCGACATGCAGGACCCACAGCATGTGGCAGGCGCTCGGCGCCGAAATCGGCCTGTCCTCGGGAGCGTGCCGCGCCGGATCGCCCCCCGGAATATTTCGGGCCAGAAGACGCGCACGCCACCCCTTTCATCGTTCCCCAAATACTCCCGCCGGAGGCTCCTGCCCGCGCGGTGCGGGCCGCGATCCGATCAGGGGTGCGGGATCGGCAAACCGGCCTTTCCCGCTCAGCCCCGGTCGAACTCGATCACCCCGGCCTCGGTCACCAGCATGTCAAGCGGCTGGTCCGTCGGCTCCAGCGGCAGCGCCTGCATCTCCTGCGCGGCATAGGCAAAGCCGATGGCCAGTGTGGGGCGCTTGGCGCGCAGCATCTCCAGCGTGCGGTCGTAAAACCCCCCGCCATAGCCAAGCCGGCCTCCGTTTCGGTCGAAGGCCACCAGCGGCACGATCAGGATCTCGGGCTCGATGAAATCGTCCCGCTCGGGGATCATCGCCCCGAACGGGCCCTCCTTCAGCGCGCAGCCCGGCGTCCAGCGCGAGAATTTCAGCGGCAGGCCCGCCCCTTCGATCACCGGCACGCAGACCGGGCCATGGGCCGCGGCCTCTTCCATTGCCGGGACCGGGTCGATCTCGGTGCGGATCGGCATGTAACCCGACAGCGGCACGCCCCGATGCCCGGCCAGCACCTGCGACAGATGCCCCGCCTCGCCCGGCGCGGCCGCCTCATGCGCGGCACGGCGCGCGGCAAAGGCCGCCTTGCGCGCCGCCGCCTTGATATCCGCAAGATCGCTCATAGCAACACCACCGCCGCCAGCCCCAGAAAGGCGAAAAAGCCCACCACATCGGTCACCGTCGTCACGAAGGCCCCCGACGCCAGCGCCGGGTCGATGCCCACGCGCTCCAGCAGGACCGGAATGACCGTGCCCGCCAGCCCCGCCACCACCAGGTTGATGACCATCGCCGCCCCGATCACGTATCCCAGTTCCGGCCCGCCGAACCACGCGATCCCGACAATCCCCATCACGATCGCGAACACGATCCCGTTGACCAGCCCCACCAGAACCTCGCGCCGGATGAAGCGCCACACGTTCGATCCCGTCAAATCGCGCGTCGCGATGGCGCGCACCGCCACGGTCAGGCTTTGGGTTCCCGCATTGCCGCCCATCGACGCCACGATCGGCATCAGCACCGCCAGCGCCACGATCTGCGTGATCGCCTCTTCGAACTGCGCGATCACCAACGAGGCAAGGATCGCCGTCACCAGGTTCACCGCCAGCCACGGCAGCCGCTGGCGCGTGGTGTCGATCACCCGGTCGTTCAGGCTGCCCTCGCCCACACCGGCAAGGCGCAGGATGTCCTCCTCGTGCTCCTCGTCCAGCACCGCCATGGCGTCATCGATGGTGATGACCCCCACCAGCCGCTCGGTCTCGTCCACCACCGGCGCCGAGATCAGGTGATACTGGTTGAACGCATAGGCCACGTCGGCCTCGGCCTGCGTCACCGGGATGACATGGAACGTATCCTCGACCAGGTCGCGCAACAGCACCTCGCGCCGCGCGGCCATCAGCTTGCCAAGCGTCACGTTGCCCACCGGCCTCAACCTCGGATCGACCAGCACGATGTGATAGAACTGCTCGGGCAGGTCCTCCTGGTCACGCAGGTAATCGATCGCCTCGCCCACGTTCCAGTGCTCGGGCGCCATGACCACTTCGCGCTGCATCAGGCGGCCGGCGGAATATTCCGGATAGGTCAGCGATTGCTGCACCGCGATCCGGTCTCCGGCCTCCAGCGCGCTCAGGATGGTTTCCTGCTCGTGATCCTCCAGGTCCTCGACCAGGTCGACAACATCGTCCGAATCGAGGTCGCGCACCGCCTCGGCCAGCACGTCGGGCGGCAACAGGCCGATGACCTCCTGCCGCAGCGCCTCATCCAGTTCCGACAGGACATCGCCGTCGAAATCCGAGCCATAAAGCTCGATCAGCCGGCGACGGTCAAAGGCGTTGATCTGCTCCAGAAGGTCCGCGATATCCGCCGGGTGCAGGGCAGACATTTCCTGCAGGAACAACACCCTGTCGCCGATATCCACGGCGTAGATGATGCGCGCCACGGCCTGCGGATTAAGCGCATATGACGTGTCCTCGCGCTCGGCTTCGGTCTCTGCCAGCTGCTCGTCATCCGCCATGACACCCTCCGCCTGTGCACCATGCCTGCAGACCTACCCAAGCTGCGTGAGGAAAACAACACCAATGCCGGGAACCCGCCCGCGATACCGCCGTCACCAGGCCTGACCGGCGCGACCGCCCGTCAGGGCGGGCAAGCCCTTCGCACGACACGAACCCGTCCCGTGCCCTTGATGGCGGCCCTTGTGCGACGCGCCCAACGCCGTGATCCGCCCCGGCCATCCAAGGGCGCGACGGATCAGCAGCCCGGCCGCCCCAGCACCATCACCCACAGGTTGTCCGGCCCCTGCACCAGCCCGAACTCCACCGCCTGCTCGGCAAGGATGTTGCGCCGATGCCCCGGCGAGGCCATCCACCCCTCCAGCACCTCTTGCAGGCTGCCTTGTCCCTTGGCGATATTCTCGGCCACGAAACAGAACTTGTAGCCCTGTTTGCGCACCCTCTGGCCCACGCTGCTGCCATTGCTGCCTTCGTGGCTGAACCGCCCCGAGCGCGCCAGGTCCTCGGCATGGGCTGTGGCGGCCCGCGTCAGCTGCGCCGACGGCGTCAGCGCCCCGCGCCCCTCCTGCGCGCGCACCTGGCTCAGCCAGCCTTGCGCCGCGCCGCCCAGATCGGTCATCTGTGCCTGCGCCTGTGCGGCCAGCATCAGCCCCGCCGCGATCACCCCCGCCAGATATCTTGTCGCCATGTCACTCGCCCTCCGGTCACCATCCCGCGATCCCGCGATCGCGCGGTGTGACAACCATGCCGCGCATTCCGGCGCACGTACAGGCTAAAGCGCGCCCCCGCTCTGCTGCAACAAGGCCAACGCCTCGGCATGTTGCTGCCGGCTTGCCGCCGCCAGCACCCGCCCGCCGTCATGCGCCGGTCCGCCCTCCCAGTCCGTCACGATGCCGCCCGCCGCCTCGATCACCGCGATCGGCGCCTGGATGTCATAGGCGTTCAGCCCGGCCTCGATCACCAGGTCGATCTGCCCCGCCGCCACAAGCGCATAGGCATAGCAATCCATCCCGTAGCGCACCAGCTGCACCGCCTCCGCCACCCGCGTGAACGCCGCCCGCTCCTGCGCCGTGCCGACTTCGGGAAAGGTCGAAAACAGGATCGACTGCGCCAGCGGCCTGTCGCCGCGCGCCTTCAGCGCGCGCTCGCCCTGCGGCCCCCGCAGCCGCGCCCGGCCCAGCCCGCCCTCGAAACGTTCGTTGATATAGGGCTGGTCGATCAGCCCGTAGATCGGGCCATCTGCATCTTGCAGCGCGATCAGCACGCCCCATGTCGGCGCCCCCGAGAGGAACGCGCGCGTCCCGTCGATCGGATCGACCACCCAGGTCAGCCCGCTTCGGCCCGGCCTTGCGCCGAACTCCTCGCCGAACAGCGCGTCATCCGGCCTGTGTCGCTCCAGGATGTCCAGGATGGCGCGTTCCGCCGCGCGATCGGCGGCGGTGACCGGATCGAACCCGATCTCGGTCTTGTTGTCCGCGGTCAGCCCGTCCTTGCGGAAATACGGCAACACGGCCTGCCGCGCGGCATCCGCCATCGCGTGGGCCGTGGCCACTACGCTGTCGATCTCGTCGCTGGTCAACCGGGCGTCTCCCCTTGCAGGTTCACTGCCCCGGGGTAGTCCGCCCGGCCATCAATCTCAAGCCACGTCGCTCAGCACACGCGCCAGGTCGAACAGGCGCCGGCGCTGGTTCTCCGGAATCGCGTAATACGAGCGAACCAGATCCAGGGCCTCCTTGTCGCCCAACAGATCGGCGGGCATCTTTTCCGCGCCGTCCGATTTGGACGCTTCATTGTCCAGCCCTTCGAAGAAAAAGCTGACTTCCACATTCAGCGCATCCGCGATGTCCCAAAGGCGCGACGCGCTGACCCGGTTTGCACCGGTTTCATACTTTTGAATTTGCTGAAACTTAATACCAACGCTTTCGGCCAACTGCTGCTGAGTCATTCCGACCAGCCAGCGGCGATGACGAATGCGCTTGCCGACGTGAACATCTACGGGGTGCGGCATCACATCTTCCTTTTCTAATTATTCGGCAGCAGACATGCTGAAAAAAGCTGTCGTCCAGTCTGCCGCCTTGTCCGTGGTCTAGAACGCCGCGCATCCCTGCAGCGTTGCGGCAGCCTAGCATTTTCGAAGTCTAATACAAGAAATAACACACCACAAAAACGTGACGAGTCAAAATTCCACTCAATCTTAACGAGCACCTATACTTTCGCAGTAAAGCAATACAACCAAGGCTGGCGAATTGACAATACACATGCATTTCATCTAACACAACCAAGGGCTTGCCGACCATTCTTTATTCATCCCGGGGGTTAACCATGCGTGCGTTCCACATCGATTCGCCAGGCGCGTCACCCACGCTCAGCGACCTCCCCCTGCCCGCTCCCGGACCCGGCGAAATCCGGCTCAAGGTGGGCGCCTGCGGGCTGAACTTCGCCGATCTTCTGATGATGACCGGCGACTACCAGGACACCCCCGCCGCCCCCTTCACCCTCGGAATGGAGGTGGCCGGCACCGTCGATGCCCATGGCCCCGGCGTCACCTCGCCCGCCATCGGCACCCGTGTCGCGGTGTTCGGCGGGCAAGGCGGGCTGGCCGAATACGGCTGCTTTCCCGCCGACCGCGCCGTCGCCCTGCCCCCCGCCATGAGCGATATCGACGCCGCCGCCTTCCAGATCGCCTATGGCACCAGCCATGTCGCGCTCGATCACAAGGCCCGCCTGCAACCGGGCGAAACCCTTCTGGTGCTCGGCGCCGCCGGTGGCGTGGGCCTGACGGCGGTGGAAATCGGCAAGCTGATGGGCGCGCGGGTCATCGCCTGCGCGCGCGGCGCCGACAAGCTGGCCGTCGCCGAACAAGCCGGCGCCGATCACCTGATCGATGCCGAAACCGCCGACATCCGCGCCGAATGCAAGGCGCTCGGTGGGGTGGACGTGGTCTATGATCCCGTCGGCGGCGATCAGTTCGACGCCGCCTTCCGCGCCACCAACCCCGAAGGCCGCATCCTGTCCATCGGTTTCGCCAGCGGCACCGTCCCGCAGATCAAGGCCAATCACCTGCTGGTCAAGAATCTCAGCGTCATGGGCCTGTATTGGGGCGGCTATCTCAAGTTCCGCCCCTCGGTCATCACCGACAGCCTCTCGACGCTCCTCGGCTGGTACGAGGCGGGGCGCATCGCCCCCCATGTCAGCCACATCCTGCCGCTGGATCAGGCCGCCGAGGCGCTCGAATTGCTGCGCAGCCGCAAATCCACCGGCAAGGTCGTGGTCACCCCACACTCGTCAGGTTGAGCGGCTGCGCCACCGCGCCATAGCCGTTGCGCAGCATGTCGGCCAACTGGTCAAGCACCTCGTCGCGCCCGCCGCGCGCATACATGTTGATCTTCTGCACACCCAGCTCCGGCAGGCTGCCGCCCGCCGCGATGGCCTCCTGATGCGGCGGAATGCTGTCCTCCAGCAACGCCCCCACCGCCAAGTCGGCACTGATCAGCGCCTCGACCGAGCGGTCATCCTCGGTATCCACGGCCATGTCCCAATCCACGCCCGCCGCATCCAGCTGGCGCAGCACGATGGGGCGGAAAATGCAGTTGGTCGAAAACGCCAGCCGCAAGGGCCGCCGCTTCCAGGCCAGCCCGTCGCGCGCCCCGGTAAAGCGCAGCGGCATCTCGCACAGGGTCTCGCCGCCCGGCCCGACACCTTCCTCGGTGGTCAGGATCAGGTCGGCCTCGCCCTTGCGCAGCGCCTCGCGCAATTGCAGCGTCCGCGATGATTTCAGGTTCACCTTGACCCTCGGGAAGGCCACGTTGAACGCCTTCAGCACGCGTGGCACGACCGGGTAGACGATGTCATGCGGCACGCCCAGGATCACCTCGCCCTCGTAGGTTTCCTCGGTCAGGCGCCGCACCACCTCGTCGTTCAGCTCCAGGATGCGGCGCGCATAGCCCAGCAATTGCTCGCCCGCCGCCGTCAACCCGATGGTGCGGTTGCTGCGATCCAGCAAGGCAAGCCCCATCATCTCTTCCAACCGCTTGAGCTGCATCGACACCGCCGATTGCGTCAGGTGCAACACCGCCGCCGCCCGTGTCACCCCGCCCTGATCGGCCACCGCCACGAAAGAGCGCAGGGTCGTCGTGTCCAGGTTTCTCATGCATCACATCCTTTGATGTATTCGGTCACAAACATTCGTTTTTAAAATGGTACCACAAGAGGCATATACATCACCAGAAAATATGAAACGCAAGACATACATCACGAATTGGAAAGGATACCGTCATGTCGCTCCTGTCACTCTCCGATGCAAGGCCCGGCGCCGGACTGCGCCCCCTTCCGGCTCTGCGCATGATGCTCGCCGTCACCCGCCAGCGGCGCGCCCTGGCGCGGCTCGATGACCATGCGCTGGCCGATATCGGCCTTGACCGCGACACCGCCCTGACCGAGTCCCGCCGCCCCTCGTGGGACATTCCCGCGCACTGGCACAATTCATGACCTAAATCGTCATGTTTCGCTCCGGTAATGCTTGAAATGAAGCCCGGCCTCGCCAATATTACCTGCAAAGCCTCGAAAACGGGGCTTTGGGGTTCACATATCGGAGGCTTTGATGGCTCAGTTTGAAACAATCCGGACGGCGGCAGGCGCCCGCACCGCCCAGATTGATGCGGGGCTTCGCGCCCATATGAACAAGGTCTACGGCACGATGTCCGTGGGCATGCTGCTGACCTTCGCCGCGGCCTGGGCCGTCGGCACCAATGCAGCCCTGTTCGAAACACTGTTTACTGGCATCACCCGCTGGGTCGTGATGTTCGCACCGCTGATCATGGTCTTCGCCTTCAGCGCGATGATCAACAAGCTGTCCGCAGCAGCGGCGCAGCTGTTCTTCTACACCTTCGCCGCGGTGATGGGTGTGTCGATCAGCTATATCTTCGTGGTCTTCACCGACTTCTCGATCGCGCAGGTGTTCCTGATCACCGCGATCGCCTTCGCGGGCCTGTCGCTCTGGGGCTACACCACCAAGAAAGACATCTCGGGTTGGGGCAGCTTCCTGATCATGGGCGTGATCGGTCTTGTCGTGGCGTCGATCGTCAACATCTTCCTCGGCTCGCCCGCGATCATGTTCGCGATCTCGGCCATCGGTGTTCTGATCTTCGCAGGTCTCACCGCCTATGACACGCAGGACATCAAGAACGAGTATCTCGCCCACGCCCATCATGGCGACAGCGAGTGGATGGGCAAGTCCGCGATCATGGGCGCGCTGCGTCTCTACCTGGACTTCATCAACATGTTCATCATGTTGCTCAGCCTGTTCGGCCAGCGCGAGTAATCCGCGCCGCCACAGCGAAACACCAAGGGCCGGTCCATGCGACCGGCCCTTTTTTTGGGCCATGCCCCTGCCGCCCCTGCACCCGCATCGCCATCGCCGCAAAGAAGTGCCCCGCCCCTTGGGTCGACAGACAGGCCAGCCGCCTGACATCCGCCACCTCCGCCGTCCCGATGATCCAGCCGAAAATCGCCCGCCCCACGCCCCTGTGCTGCGCGCAGGGATGCAAACACATGGCCCAGCACCTACTGCGCCGCCCTCAGCAGCCCCGGACCCTCACGCCCCTACGCTGCCCCCGGAATCAAGAAAGCCGCGCTTGGACGGCGCGGCTTTCGTCTTGTCACTCGAAAAGGCGATCTTACTTGATCTTGCCTTCCTTGTACTCGACATGCTTGCGCACCACCGGGTCATACTTCCGTACGACCATCTTTTCGGTCATGGTGCGCGCATTCTTCTTGGTCACGTAGAAATGGCCCGTGCCCGCGGTCGAGTTCAGACGGATCTTGATGGTCGTCGGCTTCGCCATTGTGCTGTCTCCTGCGCCGGGCGCGCTCCGCGCCCGAGAAATTCGTCATGAAGCCTGCCTTTTACAGGCGCTCACGTCCTAGTCAACCGGTTTTTCCCACCGGCCTCAGTTCGAACTCAACCGTGTCGGCATCCGGTAGAAATGATGCACCCCGATCGTCGCCGTGCGCGGGAAAGCCCGGGCCCAACGCGGGTTCACCGCCTTGGTGTGGTAATGCGTCGCCCCATCGGTCAACCGCCGCGGCGCGCCATCCAGCGTCAGCCGGGCCACCTTGGCCACCTGCCGGAACGCCGCCGGGTTGCCGATCACCTCTTCGTGGCCATCGCAAGTATAAGTGAACTGGCAGGCGTATTTCCGCCCGGTGCCCTGATGCACCACACCGCAGACCGTATCGGGGAACTCTTCGCTGTCCACCCGGTTCAGAATCACTTCCGCCACCGCGAACTGACCCTTCACGCTCTCGCCGCGCGCCTCGAAATACAGCGCCTCGGCAAGGCACCGCCACTGGTCACCGCCCTGGCTTACCTGTTGCGTCGACAGCCACTCCTTCGAGTAGTCCAGATCGACCTCCGGACGCTGCAGGTAGCTGGCCCGGATCTCGCCCGAGATCCGCCCCAGCGCCACGCGCTCCTGTTCGAACAGCCGCTTCACCGGCGTATCGGCCATCGCCGCGCTGCCCATCAAAAGTGACAGCATCACAATCATTCTGATCATGGTATAATCCCCCATCGCGCTGCGTAAGCACCGCAAAACATCCGGGCCATGTAGTCAAAATTGCGCCATGCGTCCAGTCCGCGACAGGACTGCTCTGATTGCGACGAAATTTTCGCCGCCTCCCGGGCCGCCCGACCTCGCGAATATTGCGTCCCCAGCGCCCCGGGCTACCCGATCTTGTCTTTGACGACCAGCTGTGCGGCAGCAAGTCGCGCCACCGGAACCCGGAAGGGCGAGCATGAGACATAGTCGAATCCCGCCGCCCGGCAGAAGGCGATCGATTCGGGATTGCCCCCGTGCTCGCCGCAGATCGACAGCACCAGCTTCGGCTTGACGGCGCGTCCGCGCTCGGCCCCCATCCGCAACAACTCGCCCACACCGTCCACATCCAGCGTGTGGAACGGGTCCTCGGGATAGACGCCCTGCTTGACATAGGTCGACATGAAACGCCCCGCATCGTCGCGGCTCAGACCATAGGTCATCTGCGTCAGGTCATTGGTGCCGAAACTCAGGAACGCCACATGCGGCGCGATCTCGTTGGCGCGCAGCGCGGCGCGCGGCGTCTCGACCATGACCCCCAGACGATAGGTGAAATCGCGCCCCGTCTCGTTGCGCACGGCGGCGGCCACCGCATCCACGCGGGTCTTGACCAGCTCCACCTCTCTCCGGGCCGACACCAGCGGGATCATGATTTCGGGCACCACCGCATCCCCTTCGCGGCTCGCCTCGACCGTGGCCTCGAAGATCGCGCGGGCCTGCATGTCGTAGATCTCCGGCACCGTAATGCCCAGCCTCACCCCCCGCATCCCCAGCATGGGGTTGTATTCGCCCAGCGCCTCGACCCGCCGTGTCACATCCGACAAGGGCAAATCCAGCGCCTCGGCCAGTTCCAGCAAGCCGCTGCGATCGGTGGGCAGAAACTCGTGCAGAGGCGGGTCGAACAGCCGGATACAGACGGGCTGGCCCTGCATGATGCGGAACAGGTCGATGAAATCCGCCCTCTGCATCGGCAACAGCCGATCCAGCGCCGCCGCCCGGTCGCGGCTCGAATCGGCAAAGATCATCTCTCGCATCACCGTCAGGCGGTCGGTCTCGAAGAACATGTGTTCGGTCCGGCACAGCCCGATCCCCTGCGCGCGGAAATTCCGGGCCGCTTCCGCATCGGCGGGGGTGTCGGCATTGGCCCGCACCGCGATATCCCGCACCGCGTCGGCCCAGTCCATCAGCGTCTGGAACGACTCGTCCCTTGCCGCCTCCAGCAAGGGCGCCGCCCCGTCCAGAACCTCGCCATTGGTGCCGTCGATGGTGATCGTATCGCCCTTGCGCAACACCCGCCCGTCCCGCAGCCGCAGCGTCTTGCGGGAGGTGTCGAACACGATCTCCGACGCGCCCACGACACATGGCAGGCCGATGCCCCGCCCGATCACCGCCGCGTGGCTGGTCATGCCGCCGCGCTCGGTCAGAACGGCGACCGCCGCATGCATGCCGCGAATGTCCTCGGGGCTGGTTTCCCGCCGCACCAGCACACAAGGCTCGTCCCTTGCGGCATGGGCCTGCGCGGCCTCGGCGGTGAACACGATCTTGCCGGTCGCCGCACCCGGGCTGGCCGCCACCCCCCGCGCCAGCACGTCGCGTGGCGCCTCGGGATCGACCTGCCGGTGCAACAGCTCGTTCAGCGCGCGTGGCTCGATCCGCATCAGGGCCTCTTCGCGCGCGATGATCCCGTCATCCGCCAGCGCCACCGCGATCGCCACCGCCGCCCGCGCGTTTCGTGCCACCCGCACGCCATCCAGCACATAGACCTCGCCGTTCTCGATGGTGAACTCGACCTGCATTTCCTCGCGCAGCTTGGCGCGCATCAACTCTGTATAGCCCTTCAGCTTGGCAAAGGCCTCCGGCGCCAACTCCTCCAGCGACGGACCGCGCGGATCGCGCATCAGGTACATCGCATCCGATCCCGCGCGCAGCGCATCCCGCCCCTGGCTCTGGCTCATGTAGCGCCCGGTGATCTGCCGCGCGCCGGTGGTGCTGTCCACCAGCTGCATCACCCCCGAGCCGCATTCGCCCTGCCCCAGCCCGAACGCCATTTCCTGCACCACAAGGCCCAGCCCCGCATCCGCCGGGGCCCCCTTGGCCTGCCTCAGCAGCCGCGCGGTCGTCCCTTCCCAGGCCCGCGCCATCGAGCGCAGCACCTCGGCCAGTTGCACGCTCGTCTCTTGTGGAAAATCCTCTTCGGTCTCGGACTCGTAGGCGCGCAGCGCCTGGCCAAGCCCGATCATCGGATCGGCGTCCACATCGTCGAACATGTCCGGGTCAAGCCGTGCCACATGGGTCGAATAGGACTGCACGAAGCGCAGGTACAGTTCCGACGCCGCCTCCTTGCCCAGACGGTCGCTCAGCTCGACGAACTTGGCATCGTTCATCCCGATATTCAGCACCGCCCCCGGCCCGCCCCAATCGGGGTCTTCGGATGACGGGCGCACACACAGCAGCGCCTCCGGGCTGAACGGCGCGATCAGCGCCTCCAGGTCCGGCATCTCCCCGGCGGCGATCCCGTGGACCGCATCGAAGGACAGCGCGATGGTGCGCGGCACCGGCAAATCCAGCCGCACAAGCCGCTGAAGACATTTCGCGCGCCCGCCATGGGTTTGCGCCGCCATCGGGGCGGTCGGGGTGATCAGGGTGATATTCGGATCATCTTGCTGCACTGCGGCACCTTGTTTGGGTTGGGGCAGAATACGCGCGATGTGACCCATGGCAAGAGCAAGCGCGCCCTTGCCCCCGGATTACACACCCCGGCTGCGGGGGCGGCTTCGGGCCCCGAACCGGGGACTTGTGTACAAGATGGACACAATTTTCAGGAAACCGGCCCCGGTTCGTCCCAAACGCGCGTAGGTTTCGTACCAATCCTACACAAACGCCCCGGCACCGCCCGGCCCAAGGATCAGGGCCAAGACGGGCGCGGAAACTCAGCCTTCCAGCTTGGTCAGATCAGCCGCCTGCAAACAGATATCCCGTATCTTTCCAAGCAAATTCAGTCTGTTACGCCGCACAACCTGGTTGTCGGTATTGACCTGCACCGCCTCGAAAAACGCATCGATCGGACCCCGCAGCGCCGCCATCGCCGCCATGGCGCCGACAAAGTCCTCGACGGCATTTGCCTTCGCGATCTCGTCCTCGGCCTTGTCCAGCGCGCCAAAAAGTTCTTTTTCTTCAGACACTTCCGCGTATTTCGGGTCTGCTCCGAACGAATATTCGACACCATCTTTCTCTTCGGCCTGGCTCAAGATGTTGTTGGCCCTCTTGAAGCCCTGCACAAGATTTACCCCGTCCTCGGTCTCCAGCACATCGCCCAACGCCTTGGCCCGCGCCACGATCAGGGCCAGGTCATCGCCCCCGTCCAGCGCCAGGCAAGCGTCGATCACGTCATGCCTAAGCCCCTGATCTCTCAGGTAAACTTTCAGTCGGTCGTGGAAGAACGCCAACAGATCGGTGCTCAGATCCGGCACCAGTTCGCCCACGCTGCGCAGCAGGCTGCCCTCCTCGGTATCCGGCGCATCCTCTTTCTTGCGCACCCGATCCATCACCGCCCAAAACGCCGCCCCGAACACTCCGTGGTCCGCAATCTCGTCCAGAACCTCTTCCAGCGTGTCGATTTCGTCATCGCTGGCCTTGGCGTGATTGAGGCTTATCTTGTGTCTCAGCAGCTGCGCATCAATATATCTGTCCAGTTTCAGCCGGTAACCGCCATCCAGAATGATCCGGATCACCCCAAGCGCCGCCCTGCGCAGCGCAAACGGATCCTTCGATCCGGTGGGTTTTTCGTCGATCGCCCAGAACCCCGTCAGCGTATCCAGCTTGTCCGCCAGCGCCACCGCCACCGACACCGCCGCCCCCGGCACCTCGTCCGACGGCCCAAGCGGGCGGTAATGTTCCTCGCAGGCCGCCGCCACGTCCTCCGGCAGGCCCGCCGCCTGCGCATAGTAGCGGCCCATAAGCCCTTGTAATTCCGGGAATTCATAGACCATTTCCGAACTCAGATCGGCCTTGGCCACCCGCGCCGCCTGCTCGGCGCGCCCGGCATCCGCGCCCACATCGGCGGCAATATCCCGCGCCAGCGCCGCGATCCTTGCGATCCGCGCCGCCTGCGTCCCAAGCTGCCGCTCGAATGTCACGTTCGACAGCTGCTCGATCCAGTCCTCCATGCCCGCATGGGCGATCCGCAGGTCATTTTCCCAGAAAAACTTGGCATCCGACAGCCGCGCCGCCAGCACCTTCTGGTTCCCGGCCAGGATCGTGGCGCCATGATCCGCGCTTTCGATATTGGCCACGGTCACGAACCGCTCGATCCGCCCCGTCGCGGGATTGCGCACCGAGAAGAACTTCTGATGTTCCTTCATCGAGGTTTGCAGCACCTCGGGGGGCAGGCCCAGAAAATCCTCGTCGATCTGGCCCAGCAAGACGACAGGCCATTCCACAAGCCCCGCCAACTCGGCCAGAAGCCCTTGATCTTCCACGACTTCCAAGCCCGCAGCAAACGCCTGGCTGGTGGCGTCCTGCCAGATGTGATCGGCGCGCCGCTGCGCATCGAGGATCACGTGATCGCGCCTGAGCTTGGCCTCGTAATCCTCGAAGGACGACACAGCGAACCGGCCACCGCCCATGAAGCGATGCCCTTCGGTTGTCTTGTCGGCCCTGATCCCGTCAATCTCGAGATCGACCACATGCGCCTCGCCGGCCTCGTCGGTCAGGATGCACAGGATGGATTGCAGCGGGCGCACCCATCGCAGGCTGCCAGCACCCCACCGCATCGACTTGGGCCATGGGAAATTCCGCACCACGTGATCCAGCACCTCGGCCACGATCGAGTCGGCCTGTCGGCCCGGCCGCGTGATCTTGGCATAAAAGACCTGACCCTTTTTTTCATCACGTATTTCAAGGTCTTCCCGGGCGACACCCGCACCACGCAAAAACCCCTCGATCGCCTTTTCGGGCGCATCGACCCGTGGTCCCTTGCGCTCTTCGGTGATCGTGGGGCTGGCCGCCAGCAGCCCTTCCACCGCCAGCGTCAACCGCCGGGGCGTCGCAAAGGCCTGTGCCGCGGCATAGGTCAGACCCGCCTCGACCAGACCATCGGTCATGCGTGCTTTCAAATCCGCCGCCGCCCGCGCCTGCATGCGCGCCGGGATTTCCTCGGAGAAGAGTTCGATCAGAAGATCAGGCATATCGGTCAATTCCGGTTCGGGGGTTCGGGACAGTCTTCGGGGGTCGGCAGGCCATCGAACACGACCTTGCCGCAGCGGTTGATCTGGTGCCAGACATAGCCGCGCCCCTCATCGGTGACGGCGACGATGCGGTCGATACCGTATTCGATATCCTTCTGCCCCATGAAGGCCAGCGCCGAGCCATCCTGCAGCCCGGCGGCGATGTCATCCGCATCGAAGCAATCGAACCAGCCCGGCGCCTCCAGCGGCACCGGCTTGTCATAGGGCTGATACGCATCGGCCAGCGCATCCAATGCAAGCGACGTATTGAAACAGGCGCGATAGCGGATCGGCGAGCTTTCCGAGTCGATGGCCTGAAAATCCGAATAGGCGATCGTTTCCACCTGCTCCGAGGTCAGGCGCGTCAGCCGCACATCATCGCGGCCATCCGGCACCACCTCGTCATAATAGGCGTAGACCTGAAGATAATAGAGCCCGCCACCGGCCAGTATCGCCGAGCCCAGGATCAACGCTGCAAGGAATTTTCCCATTATGCCACGTATCCCCCTGCTTCGGTGGTCACGAAAGCATCGGCGCATTTCTTGGCCAGCGCCCGCACCCGTCCGATATAGGCCTGCCGCTCGGTGACCGAAATCACGCCGCGCGCATCCAGCAGGTTGAACACGTGGCTGGCCTTGATGCATTGATCATAGGCGGGATGCGCCATGATGATCCGCTGCCCGGTTTTCGGATCGACCTCGGGCTGCGACAGGATCGCTTCGCATTCGGCCTCGGCCTCTTCGAAATGGCGCAGCAGAACCTCGGTGTTGGCCACATCGAAATTCCAGCGGCTGTATTCCTGTTCGGTCTGGCGGAACACATCCCCATAGCTCAGAGCAATGGGCGCGTCGGGGTCGTTGTAGGGCATCTTCATGACGTGATCGACACCAAGCACATACATCGCCAACCGCTCCAGCCCGTAGGTCAGCTCGCCCGAGACCGGGTGACAATCATGGCCGCCGACCTGCTGAAAATAGGTGAACTGGCTGACTTCCATGCCGTCGCACCACACTTCCCAGCCAAGCCCCCATGCGCCAAGCGTGGGGCTTTCCCAGTCATCCTCGACAAAGCGGATATCATGCAGCGCCATGTCGATGCCGATCGCCTCGAGACTGCCAAGATACAGCGCCTGCAGGTTCGGCGGGCTTGGTTTGATGAGCACCTGATACTGATAGTAATGCTGCAGGCGGTTCGGGTTCTCGCCATAGCGTCCATCCGTGGGCCGCCGCGAAGGCTGCACATAGGCCGCCGCCCAAGGCTTGCTGCCAAGCGAGCGCAAGGTGGTTGCGGGATGGAACGTACCCGCGCCGACCTCCATGTCATAGGGCTGCATCATCGCACAGCCCTGCGCCGCCCAATAGGATTGCAGCCGCAGGATCACCTCCTGAAAGCTGCGCGGCCTGCTTGTCTGTTCCGCCATGGTCGCCTCCGGCTGGCCCCCTGAAATCGCCGTCCTTACCTACGGCCACGACACGGCAGGGTCAATTGCGCGACGCGCCATTATTTTGGGTGCATGACGCCACTTTTTTGCTAAAACTTCCGATAACCGGGGCAAACCAGAACAGGACAAGGGCAAGTGGCTTTGATGACGCGATTTTTTACGGTAATTCTGTTTGCGATTGTGGTGGCCCTTCCCGCTGCGCGCGCGCAGCAAGCTGATACCTCCTGGGTGCAGATCGAAGCGCAACCCAATCTCTCCCTGGCACGCGACCGGATCCGCGACTACGCAACACAGCTGGATGACGTCCATGGCTTTTCGCTCGGGGGGGGATGGTATGCGATTGCCCTGGGACCCTACACCACAGAGGACGCAGATCGTATATTGCGCGACCTCAGGGCGCAGCGACTGATCCCGCGCGACAGCTACGTGGCGCGCAGTTCGGACTATCAGCAGCAGTTCTGGCCCATCGGCACCAACGCGCTCGATCGTCCCGCACTCGAGGTTGTCGATCCGGTCCTGTCGCAGAGTCCCCCGCTGGAAGACGCCACGCCCATAGAAATACCGCTGATCGAGCCCGCCGATGAAACGCCCGCCGAGGCGCGCGCCAGCGAAAGCCTTCTCAGCCGCGATGAACGCGCCGCCCTGCAGGAAGCGCTGCGGTGGGCCGGCTTCTACTCGGGTCCGATCGACGCCGCCTTCGGACGGGGCACCCGTGCCTCCATGGCTGGCTGGCAAGCGGCCAATGGCCATGACCAGACGGGCATCCTGACCACGCTCCAGCGCGCCGAATTGCTGGGCCAGTACAATGCCGTTCTCGATGACCTGGACCTGCAGATCGTGCGCGACGAGGCCGCCGGCATCGAGATCGAGATGCCCACCGCACTGGTCGCCTTCGAGCGGTACGAGCCGCCCTTCGTGCATTACAACGCACAGGGCGATGTCGACGCGCGGGTCCTGCTGATAAGCCAGACCGGCACGGAAAACACCCTGGCCGGCCTTTACGACATCATGCAGACGCTTGAAATCGTGCCTGAAACCGGCCCACGCACCCTGGAAGACGACGCGTTCACGCTGATCGGCGAGGGTGCGCTGACCATCTCGCACACGCAGGCCTGGCTGCGCGATGGAGAGATCAAGGGCTTCACCCTTGTCTGGCCCGCAGGCGACGAGGAACGGCGCACCCGCCTTCTGGGGCGCATGCAGGAAAGTTTCACGCGTATCGACGGCGTTCTTGATCCGGCCGAGGGCAGCGACGCCATGCAGGGCATCGACCTTGTCTCGGGTCTGGAAATCCGCAAGCCCAAGCTCAACCGGTCAGGCTTCTACGTGGACCGCAACGGTGCGGTCCTGACCACGGCGGATGTCGTGGATGGCTGCCGCCGCATCACGATCGACGATGACCACGAAGCCGAGGTCGCCTCGCGCGATGACGGTCTCGGGATCGCCATTCTGCGGCCTCTCGAACGGCTGGCACCGATGGCGATTGCCGCCTTCCAGCAGGCCATCCCCCGTCTGCGGTCGGATATCGCGGTGGCCGGATATTCCTACGGCGGTGTCCTTGGCGCGCCCACGCTGACCTTTGGACAGCTCGAGGATCTGCAGGGGCTCAACGGCGAGGAGGACATCAAACGCCTGTCGCTCAACGCACTGGACGGAGACGCGGGCGGGCCGGTGGTCGATGCGGGCGGCGCGGTACTCGGGATGCTTCTGCCGCAGTCCGATGGCGACCGCAGGCTTCCCGACGGTGTCAGCTTCGCAGCGGATGGCGCCGTTCTGAAACGGCTGCTGCAAGACGCCGGCATCACCCCGTCCGCCACCTCGGAGACCGGCCAGATGGCGCCCGAGGTGTTGACCACGCGCGCAGCCGGCATGACCGTGCTGGTCAGTTGCTGGGAGTGACCCCGTAACACGGCATCCCGCGCCCGATGGGTGCGCGGGGCGCCGTGTCAGCCAGCAAGCTGTGTCAGCCAGCAAGCAGATCAGGTGTCACGCGGATCAGGGTCGGCCCGCTTGCCGCAAATCCCGCATTCACAGCCTCGGTCAACGCGCCAAGGCTGTGTGGTTCCTCGGCACCTGCCCCATATGCCCGCGCAAGGGCACAGAAATCAGGGTTTCGCGCGACAACCGCATTGGGGGCAATCTGTGAGCGGACCATGCTGTCCTCGATCTCCTTGAGCTTGCCATTGTCCCACAACAGGATCGGCAGCGGCAGGCCCAGTTCGACCGCCACCCCCAGTTCCGGCAGCGTGTACTGAAAGCCGTAATCCCCCGCCACGCACATCGTGGGCCGGCCCGGTCGGGCCACCACGCCGCCGATGGCCGCAGGCAAGGCATAGCCCAACGTGCCGAAACCGCTTGGATGATGCCACAGTCCCGGCGCCTCCAATTCCCAGAGTTCATTGGCGTTATAGGCAAACTGCGTCATATCCGAAAAGATCATCGTGTCTTTCGGCAGGCCGGCGCGCAACGCATCACAGATCGCAGCGATCCCGGGCAATTGCGCATCGACCTCGCGCCGCCAGCGGTCATGGGCGGCATCGACTTCGGACTGCGTCCAGGCGGACTGCAGCGGCGGGTCAAGCCGGTCGCACAACGCCTCGGTGATTGCGGCGGCATCCCCGGCCAGGGCGATTTCAGCGCGGGACATGTCCGACAGAACCTCTGGGTCGATATCCACGCGGATCATCGTACCCCTATGCCCCAGGTGATCGCGCCACAGATCCACCTGGCTCAATTCGGTACCAATGGCCAGAACCACATCCGCCTTGGCGATCTCGTCCGCCGATCCCGGTCTGGCCAGGAAACTCCCGTAATGGAGGGGTGTTCCCGGCGCGAAGACCCCCCGCCCGGCATAGGTGGTGAAACTTGCCGCCCCTGTCCTCTCCTGCAGGCGCTGCAGCGCCGCTGCCGCATGTTTCGCACCGCCCCCCGCCACGATCAACGGGCGCTCAGCGGCGCGCAGAACCTCGACCGCCGCCCCGACATCGGGCGCGGTTGCAGGGCGTAAGGCAGGACGCGCCGGGGCGGGTGGCGCCGCTTCGGCCATGCCTTGCAGAAGACGGATCGGCACGGACAGATGCTTGGGCCGCGCCCGGTCCAACGCGAACTCGGCCATCGCCCGATCGATGAGATCATAGGCGGCCTGCGCCGAAACCGCGGTTTCCGACCAGTCCGAAACCGCCCGCGCCGCCCCGTCCTGATCCTTCATCTGGTGCAATTGCCCCCGCCGCGCCGCTGTTTCATCCAGACAGGACGATATCACCAGCATCGGAACACTATCCGAATAGGCCTGGCCGATCGGCGTCATGATATTGCACAGCCCCGGTCCGGTGATCACATAGGCGATGCCCGGCTTTCCGCTGGCCCGCGCATACCCATCCGCCATGAAGCCCGCGCCCTGTTCATGCCGCGCAAGAATATGGGTGATCCCGGCCTCTTCTATGCCGCGATACATCTCCTGGTTATGGACGCCGGGAATGCCGAAAATCGTCTCCACGCCACGGGATTTGAGCATATGGCTGATCTGCGCGCCCAGGGGCCGGCTGGTCATCAGGTTCTCCAAAAGCTGAGGGTAAGCATCACGTAAACCGCCATGAGCTCCAGCCGTCCGACCAGCATGGCAATCGTCAATATCCATTTCGCAGTGTCATTGAGCGGTGCGAAATTGCCCGCCGGCCCGATGATATCCCCCAGGCCCGGGCCGACATTGGCCAGCGCCGTGGCCGCCCCCGACACCGAGGTGATGAAATCCAGGCCGGTCAATCCAAGGGCCACCGCCACCACGCCAAGCGTGACGATAAAGAACACGAAAAACGTCATCACCGAATTGAGAATATCGTCGCTGATCGAGCGCCCTTCGAACCTCGGGGTGAAGACGGCATGCGGCGAATGAATGCGCCCCAATTGCGCACGCACCGACGCGAACAGGATCTGGTAGCGGAAAATCTTGATCGAACAGGCCGTCGATCCCGCGCAGCCTCCGATCAGGCCGATGAAAAAGAACAGCGCGATCAGGAACGGCCCCCATGTCATGTAATCGACACTGGCATAGCCGGTGCCGCTCATGATCGAGGTGATGTTGAACGCGGCCTCGCGCAGCGCCTGTTCGGGATGGTGCGGGAAGATCGTCAGCAACACCATGGCGGTCACCACCGAAAGCAGCCCGATCGTCCACAGGAAGGCCCGCGCCTGGCTGTCGCGAAACAACGCGCGATGGTTCCCGTTCAGCAGCTGCACATAGCGCACGAAGGGCAGCGCCGCCAGGATCATGAACACCGTCGCCACCCATTCCGCACTGCCGGAAAACGCACCGAAAGACGCATCGTAATTGGCAAAACCGCCTGTGGATACCGTGGTCAGCGCGTGGACAGTCGCATCGAACGCATTCATCCCTGTCGCCAGATAGGCCAGGACACACACCAGCGTCAGGCCAACGTAAATGGTGGAAATGCTGGACGCGATCTGCGTGGCCCGCGGCAGGATCTTGCCCATCGTGTCGAACGCCTCGGAGCGGAAGATCTGCATGCCGCCGATCCGCAGCTCGGGCAAGAAAACCATCGCAACGACGATGATCCCGATCCCGCCCATCCATTGCAGGATCCCGCGCCACAGCAACAGCCCCTTGGGCAGCGTGTCAAGGCCCGACAGCACCGTGGAGCCGGTGGTTGTCAAACCGGACATGGCCTCGAAAATCGCGTCGACAGCCCGCGCCTCGGTCGCGCCCATCATGAAAGGCAGCGCACCGAACAGGGGAAGGATCACCCACACTCCGGTTGTCAGCAGAAAGGTTTCCTGAACCGTCAGGCTGTCCCTGACGCCGTTGCGGCATGCCAGCGACACAAGGCCACCCACAAGCGTGGTGAGGATCGCGCTTTCCGCGAAGACCGGCCAATGTCCGCGCCCCTCGGCGACATCGACCACAAGCGGAAACACCATGGCCAAACCCAAGGCCATGACCACCAGTCCTATGACATATCCGACAGGCCGCACATCCAACATGGGGCGCACAGTTGGCCGCGCCCCATATGACTGTCAAGCGCCATAAGGCGCATCACCGCTTTCCACGGCTGACGCCGCACAAGGCGCGCGAAATCGCCTTACCGGAAAAACAGGTCCCGGTAGACATGCTGCACGATATCGTCCCGACGCAGGCCCATCGTGGCCAGTTCGGCATCGGTCTTCGCCTCGAGGGCTTCGATCTGATCGCGGCGCGACGCCCTGTGTGCATGGGCCTCAAAGCCGACAGCCAGCGCTGTTCCGACACTCTTGAGCCAGTCACGCAGGCGTGCGGGCGTTGCGGAAATGTTGGTTGCGAATACAGCCATTTGGAAACCTCGCTCGGTTGCTTTCAGGTTTCCTCCCTGCCTGTAATAATAGGTCAGCGTTGTTGACGCGACCAACATCAAATCGTCAAACCCGCCTTGCGCGGGGTGCAACTCAACCCTGCTTGGTATCGCTTCCGGTCATGGGGACGCTGCGCGGCGCGGGCATGGCAGGCGGCTTGGAGGGTGCGCGCGGGCGTTTCGGGGCGCTGGCCTCTGTCGGGGCGCGCTCCGGTTTTTGCGGCGACGGGGCGGCAGACGGCATCTTGACGACCTGACCGGTTGCGGCAGGCTGGTTGGGCGCGGCCTCAACCGGTTTCGGCGCGGCCTTGGCTGGTTTCGACGCGACCGGCGCAGGCGCGGCGGCCTCTGTCTTTTCGGTGGCGGGCTTGGCCTTGGTGGCAGGCGTTGCGGCGGCCACGGCCTTGCGCTGTGTCGTTTCGGCCTTCTTGGCCACCTGGGGCTTCGCCACGGGCGCGATCTTGGCAACCTCGGGCTTCGCTACGGGCGCGCTGTATTTGACGCGCATCCCGACGACAAACGGATTGACCAACACAGCCGCACGCCCGAATTCCTGCGCGACGCGCAGGTTCTTTTCCAGAATGTAACCGGCCACGCGAAGCCCGGCTGCTGAAAGGAGCAGTGGAGTAGTCATTTGTGTCATGGATCGCATCCTCTGAATTGGCTACCTGCAGTAGTCGTAGACGTCATGGCGTAAATGTATGACACAGGCATAACGCAGATCGCCGACACCCTTGACCACATTGCATGTCATGGCCGGCAGGTCTTCGCCTCTTGCGTGTAAAACGCGCAAAAGAAAACGCGACGCCCAAGAATAGGGCGCCGCGCAAATGCAAAATGCCTAAGATCGTCAGCCGACGTGGAAGAGCGAGCTGAACATGCGCGGATCGATGCTGTCCGACGCAAAGGTGTCACCCTCGGTCAGCACACTGACCGCATCGTGACTGTGCAGGCTTTCCTGGTGGCTGGCCACGACCCGGAAGTCCCCGATCCGCTGATCCTTGAGCAACTGTTCACAGAACAGCCGTGCGGCATCCTCGACGAAGATCGGGTTGGCGGCATTCAATTCCGCAAAGGCCTGCTCGTCCTCGCGCTTGACCATCACCTGCGTTTCCGTGGGCACCGCCGCGCGGGCCATGTCGATCAGATCCTCGAACCACAAGATCTGCGGTCCCTCGATCTCGATCGACAGGCGTGCAACCGAGCGTTGGGAATGCGGCGTGGCCAGCTGCCCGCGCGTCTGGCGCGCGTGCTCGCTCAGCTCCAGTGAACAGGGGCATGTGGACGAATAGACATAGTCCAGATGCATGAACTTGCGGCGCACGCCGTCCTGCTCGACCAACTCCATCGCGATATCGTAATACTGATAGCCCTCCAGCCCCGAGCGCAGGGATTTCACCTTGGCCGGATAGGAAAACCGCATCTGCAGCCGCGCATCGATCGAGTCCAGATCGGTGATGTAATCCGACAGCGCCGCTTCCATGACCTCGAAGCTGAAGGTCTTTTCAGCATGGCGGTAGAAGCTGCGCATGATGCGCGACATGTTGATGCCCTTCTTGCCGGCCTCGAGGCTGACAGTACCGGTCACGCTGGTTTCCAGCGTCAGGTCGCCATTGTCACGGGTGTGGAACTGGATCGGCAGGCGGAAATTCGAAATGCCCACATGCTGCAATTGCTGCTTGGCCCCCCGAATGAGCGAGCTGGGCCCGTTCTGCAGATCCGGCAGAGACGTCTTGTAGGCGTCACTGACCTCGAACTCCTCGGGGTAGTCGCGCGACAGATCCGGGTAGTTCGAGGGCGAACGCCCCGGCAAGAGACGTGCGATCGCGGGATCGAGATCGGCCACTTCCTCGGGCGTGGCCTGCGCGGCCCAGCTCCGCAGCCGCTCCAGCGCCGCTTTCGCCTCGTCCCGATCCGGCATGTCCGATAGTTCCCGCGTGTGAATATTCATTTCCGGCCCCCGATATTCAGCGCCCAGTGTATCTAACCACGGCCGCTAAGGATTTCCAATTTCGAAAGGAATTACGTCGGAAGCGACAGCCCGGATCATTGTTTTTCGCCAGCGATCGTCAAAGCCCGCGAGATATCCTCGATCAGGTCGCCCGCATCCTCGATACCCACCGACAGACGCACCAGCCCCGGCGTTATGCCCAGCAGGGCCTTTTGATCCGCCGGCAGGCGCTGATGCGTGGTGGTTGCGGGGTGGGTGGCAATGGATTTGGCATCGCCCAGATTGTTCGAGATCACCACGATCTCGAGCGCATTGAGAAAGCGGAACGCGGCCTGCTGCCCACCGGCCAGATCCAGGGCCACCACCGTACCCCCCTTGCCCATCTGCCGCAAGACAAGCTCGTTTTGCGGATGGCCGGGATGCCCCGGATAGATCAGCTGGTTCAGCTCGTCCCGCCCCTGCAGGGCCTCGGCGATGGCCAGCGCGGTATCCGCCTGTGCGTTGACCCTCAGGCTGATCGTTTCCAGCCCCTTCAGCATCACCCACGCATTGAACGGCGACATCGAACCGCCGGTATGCTTCATATACGGCTCCACCGTGCCGCGGATGAACTCGCGCGTGCCAAGGATCACCCCGCCAAGCGCGCGGCCCTGCCCGTCGATATGCTTGGTCGCCGAATAGATCACCACATCGGCCCCTTGTGCCAACGCCCGGGAAAACACCGGTGTCGCAAAGACATTGTCGACGATCACCGTGGCCCCCACCGCATGGGCGATCTCGGCCACGGCGGCGATATCCACCACCTCGAGCGTGGGATTGGCGATGCTTTCGAAAAAGACCGCTCGGGTGTCGCTGCGCACCGCCGCGCGCCATGCCTGCAGGTCGGTGCCATCCACAAAGGTCACCTCGACACCGAAACGCGTCAGAACCTCGTCGAGCACATAAAGGCACGATCCAAACAGCGCGCGCGCCGCCACCACGTGATCACCCGCCTTCAGCATCGAGGTCAGCGCACCGCTGACCGCCGCCATGCCGCTGGCGGTGGCAAAGGCATCTTCGGCCCCTTCCAGCCCGGCGATCCGGTCCTCGAACATCGCGACGGTCGGATTGCCGTAGCGGCCATAGATGAATTCATCCGGACCGGCCTGCAGGAACCGGGCCTCGGCGGCCTCGGCACTGTCATAGACGAACCCCTGCGTCAGAAAGATCGCTTCGCTGACTTCGCCATACTGGCTGCGGCGGGTCCCGCCATGCACCAGTTTCGTCCGCATGTTCCAATCGTCACTCATTTTCATCCTCCAGGGCCTGTGGCCCAAACAAAAAAGCCCCCGTCGCGGTCAAGCGAAAGGGGGCTCCTTCATCCTGACCTCTTTAGCGGAGTTGTTTTACGTGGCCCGCAATCCGGTAACAAATCGCCACGGGGTCGCTTTAGACCCGGGCGTGTGATCCGTCAACACCGTCATGCCGATTTCACATCGCCTTCAAAAAACCTTTGTATGCCTGCGATAGCCCGAAGCCACAACATATAGTGGTGGCTTGACGGCATGCCCTTTCTGCACATCAACGCCGGGCCCTCGGGCCCACAGCTGCACAAGACCGACGCTGCGCTGCGTCCCGCGCTGGCCCGGGCGCTGGCGGCAGATGCCGGCCCGGTGATCATCATGACACATGGCTACAAGTTCGCCCCCGGCCACGGCGACGATTGCCCGCATGAACATATCCTGTCGCTATCTCCCCGCCCGCACCTGCGAAAGCGGATCAGTTGGCCCCGGAAGCTTGGATTTGGCGCAGGCCTGCCCGGCGAAGGTCTGGGCATCGCATTCGGCTGGTCCGGACGCGGCACGATCTGGCAGGCCTACCATCGGGCCGATGATGCAAGTAGGTCCCTGGCCTCCCTGATCGAGGTGATCCACGACCTTGCCCCCGGTCGTCCGGTGCATTTGATGGCGCATTCCCTGGGCGCGCGCGTGATCCTCTCGGCGCTGCCGAAGCTATCCGAAGGCAGCATCGGTCGCGTGATCCTGCTGTGCGGCGCGGAATACAAGGGCCACGCGGTGCGCTGCCTGAACGCCGGGGCCGGGCGCACGGCGGAGGTGTTCAACATCACCAGCCGGGAAAACGACCTGTTCGATTTCCTTCTCGAACGGCTGATCGCGGCGCCGGTTGCGGGCGACCGATGCATCGGCGCCGGCCTGCCCGACCAGCCAGGGGCGGTCACGCTGCAACTCGACCATGCCGGATCGCTGGCTGCGCTGGCCAGGGCCGGTTTCAAGCTTCCCCTGCCCGCAGGCTTGATCTGCCATTGGTCTTCCTACCTCCGGCCCGGTGTTTTCGACCTTTATCATGCGCTGCTGCGCCAGCCGGGGTCGCTGCCTCTGGCACAGCTGCGTGCGGCCCTGCCGGACCGGACCGATCATCGCTGGTCAAGGCTTTGGGGCCCCGCGATCCGGCTCTGTCGCGGTCTGCCCCGCGCAGCGCCCCGCATGCTGCCCAGCCTCAAGCCCCCCGCACGCGTCTGGACGGATCAGGGAAACACGGCCTCCGGGCGCATGTCCATGCCAGGCTCGAACCGATAGATAGGCCCTTGCCTTGCAACGCGGCGCAGTCGTTTCCGGGGTTCAGGCCTCGTCGTCCTGCGTGCCGTGCTCGCGGAACAGCTTACCCTGCGCCATGAAGAACACGAAAATAGCCGCCGTCAGACCGAATGTCTTGAAATACACCCATGTCTCTTCGCTCATCAGGCGCCAGACCAGTTCATTAAGCACCGCAAGGCCGAAGAAAAACGCGGCCAGGCGGCGGGTCAGGATCATCCAGCCCTGATGGGTCAGCGGCATCATGCCATCCATCACGTATTGCAGCCATGACTGCCCCCGCAACAGCCCTGCCCCCAGGACACCGGCGAAGATCAGATAGATGATCGTGGGCTTCATCTTGAAGAAGCTCGGATCGTTGAACCAGACGCTCATCCCCCCGAACACGATGATCAGCACCGCCGTAACGACCTGCATCCGCGACAGATGCCCGGTCAGCCACCACAATATCCCCATCGCCAGCAGGAAAACCGGGATGAACCCGGCCGTGACCACGATAAAGCCGTCATACTCGGTTCCGCCGAAATCAAAGACCCTGTCCTTGAGCATCAGATAGGCTGCGAAAAAGGCGATGATCGGCCCCAGTTCAAGGCTGGTCTTCACCAACGGATTTATCTTCTGCTCGCTCATATCGGCCTCTCCGGTCACCGTCCAAGGCGTGCCGGCCCTCCCCCAGGGTGTCGGGCCGAAACGCGCGCAGCGATCATGCGATGCGCTGGTTATTCACCTATCACAGCCCCCGGCGCAATCAATGGCCCAGGGGCATGGCACGGTGCCACAGGCATGGGTCCGCGCCCGTGACAGGCCGCGCTCCGGGCCAGGGGCTCAGCTGCGCTCGAGCCCGGTCAATGCCGCTGCGAAATCCTCGGGGTCGAACGGGGCCAGATCGTCGATCTGCTCGCCCACGCCGATCGCATGGATCGGCAGCCCGAACTTGTCGGCCAGCGCCACCAGAACCCCGCCCTTGGCCGTCCCATCGAGCTTGGTCATCACCAGCCCCGACACATCGGCCAGCTTCTGGAACGTGTCGACCTGGCTCAGCGCGTTCTGCCCCGTGGTGGCATCGAGCACCAGAAGCGTGTTGTGCGGTGCGCTTGCATCTTTCTTGCGGATGACGCGGACGATCTTGGCCAGCTCCTCCATCAGGTCGGCCCGGTTCTGCAACCGCCCCGCCGTGTCGATCATCAGAAGGTCCGCGCCATCGGCCTGCGCCTTTTCCATCGCATCGAACGCCAAGCTGGCCGGGTCCGAGCCTTCGGGCGCGGTCAACACCGGCACGCCGGCCCGGTCACCCCAGATCTGCAATTGCTCCACCGCCGCGGCGCGGAACGTGTCACCGGCGGCGATCACCACGCTCTTGCCCGCCGCCTTGAACTGGCTGGCCAGCTTGCCGATGGTCGTGGTCTTGCCCGAGCCGTTCACCCCCACCACCAGCACGACCTGCGGGGTCTTGGGATAGATCGGCATGGGCCGCGCGACGGGCTCCATGATCCGGGTGATTTCCTGCGCCAGCAACTCCTTGATTTCCTGCCCGGACAGCTTGCGCCCCATACGGCCCTCGGCCATGTTGGCGGTCACCCGCAGCGCCGTATCCACCCCCATATCCGCCGAGATCAACAGCTCCTCGAGTTGCTCGAGCATGTCGTCGTCCAGCACCCGCCGGATGACGGTCTTGTCTTCCTTGCGGCCCAGAAGACGGCCCAGGAATCCCGGCTTGGCGCTGTCTTGCGCCGGGCTGGTCACATCATCGACAGGGATTTCCTGCGGCGTCGGCGCCGGGGCGGGATCCGGCCTGCGCACCGGCGCTTCGGGCGGGGTTTCGTCAGGCCACTCAACGGGTGGTTCGGCGGGCGCCTCGTTTGGCGGCTCGGGCACCTCCACGGGCTCGGGCGCTGGTTCCGGCTCCGGCTCGGGCGCAGGTTCCGGCTCTGGCTCCGGAACCGGCTCGCGCCGTGGTTCCGGCTCCGGGCGTGGCTCGGGTGCGGCAAGCACCTCTTCCTCGCCGCCATCCTCGATGATCGCGTCCAGACCGTCCTCGATCTTCGACGAGGATTTGAACAGCCGTTCCTTGAGCTTCGTGAAAAACGCCATGCGGCCTCCGATACCGTCTCAACCCCCACCTAATGCGGATCGGCGGGATTTGGAAGATGCCGGCGCTTTTCAGATCTCGTCGGGAAAATGCTTCATCGTCAGCCGGATCGGGTTCGGCGCCGCCTGCCCCAGCCCGCAGATCGATGCATCGCCCATCGCCTGGCACAGCTCTTCCAAGAGCGGCTGGTCCCAGCTGTCGGCCTGCATCAGCTTGACTGCCTTCTCGCATCCGACGCGGCACGGCGTGCACTGCCCACAGCTTTCATCCTCGAAGAACCGCAGCATGTTCAGCGCCGCCGCCTTGGCGGAATCGCGGTCCGACAGCACCACGACCGCCGCCGACCCGATGAAGGTGCCATGCGGCTGCAGCGTGTCGAAATCCAGTGGAATATCGTTCATCGACGCAGGCAACAGCCCCGAGGACGGCCCACCCGGCTGATAGGCCTTGAAGCTGTGCCCCTCCAGCATGCCGCCCGCCGCCTCGATGATATCGGTGATCGTCGATCCCGCCGGCAGCAGATGCACACCCGGTTTGTTCACGCGCCCCGACACCGAATAGGACCGCAGCCCCTTGCGCCCGTTGCGCTCGACGCCGGACAGGATCTCCTTGCCCTCGCGCAGGACGCGGGTGACCCAGTAGAGCGTTTCGACATTGTTCACCAGGGTCGGACGACCAAAGATGCCGACCTGCGCCACAAAGGGCGGACGATGACGCGGCAGGCCGCGCTTGCCCTCGATCGATTCGATCATCGCGCTTTCTTCACCGCAGATATACGCCCCCGCGCCACGGCGCAGATCGATATACCCAGGGGCCACGACACCTGCCGCTTCCAGTGCCGCGATCTCCCGGCGCAGGATTTCCAGCACGGCGGGATATTCATCGCGCATGTAGATAAAGCAGGTTTCGGCCTCGACAGCCCATGCCGCGATCAGCATTCCCTCAAGGAAAGCATGCGGTTGCCGCTCGAGGTAAAAGCGATCCTTGAAGGTGCCCGGCTCCCCCTCGTCGCCATTCACCGCCAGGTAGCGGGGGCCTGTCTCGGCCCGCACGAAGCCCCATTTGCGCCCCGACGGGAACCCCGCCCCGCCAAGACCGCGCAAACCGGCATCCAGCAATTCCTGCTGCACTGCTTCGAAATCACCGCCCTCGCGCAGTCGCGCCAGCACCTGATAGCCGCCTGCCTTGGCATAGGCGTCGTAGGTTTCGTACTGCGGCACATGCGCATGGGTATCGTCGGCGGCGATCGCTGCGGCCACCTTTTCGGGGGTGGCGTGATCGATATGGTTATGGCCGATCTCCAACACCGGCGCCGTATCGCACCGCCCCATGCAGGGCGCGCGCAGAACACGCACTTGCGCCGGGTCCAGACCGTCCTCCAGCGCCTTTTTCAACTGCTGGGCGCCCGCCAGTTCGCAGCTCAGCGAATCGCACACCCGGATGGTCAGCGCGGGCGGCGGCGTCTCGCCTTCCTTGATCACGTCGAAATGCGCATAGAACGTCGCCACCTCGTAGACTTCGGCCTGCGCGATGCGCAGCTCTTCGGCCAGCGCCCGCAGATGCGCGGAGGACAGATGCCCGAAACGATCCTGGATGAGATGCAGATACTCGATCAGCAGATCCCGTCGGCGCGGCGCGTCGCCAAGCAGCTCCTGCACCTCCTGCCACGGCTGATCCTCAAGCTGGCGGCCCTTGGGGGTATGACGGCCCTTGCCCTTGCCCGATTTCCAGACGCCCTTGCGTTCATCCAGTGCCATGCGCGTGTTCCCTGTCTGCGTTCCGCCCGACAGATACATATCGCCAAACCATGACGCGTGATCAAAAGCGACATCTGCACCACCGGAAACGTTGGCGGCGCGTGAAAATGGCGGTCCCGGACATGTGATCGCGCGCCACTGGTCGCACCCGCGCCTCTCTGCCAATATATGGCCATGCGACGGATGATACCGACCCTTTGCCTGCTTGTCTTCGCGCCCGTCTTGCGGGCCGATCCCACCATGACCGCCGCGGAATTCGACGCCTATACAAGCGGCAAGACCTTCTATTACGGCAATGACGGCGTGCCTTACGGTGCCGAGGAATATCTCGGTGACCGGCGCGTGATCTGGTCCTTTCTGGATGGCGAATGTCAGGAAGGCCGCTGGTACGAGGACAATGGCCTGATCTGTTTCGTCTACGACACCAACCCCGACCCGCAATGCTGGAGCTTTCGGCAAACCGCATCCGGCCTGATCGCACGATTCGAAAACGACCCTTCGGCACCCGAGCTTTACGAGGTCGAACAAAGCCCTGAGCCGCTGATCTGCCCCGGCCCCGAGATCGGCGTCTGACAAGGGCCTCGCGGCAGCATCCGGGCTTTCAGAAAATCAACCTGCTCGAGAAGGTCATCCACAGACCTGGTGCGCAAGCAGCGCAATTCCCTGCCGCAGCACCGATTTATTCACAATCAGAAAAGACTGCCCTGATCGGGCGGGTCCGAGGCGCGCTTGCCGGGCTTTTTCACCGGCTTTTCAGCCCGCGCCCGGTCCTGTGCGGCCCCGTCATCGGGGGCGCCCCCCGCCGGCATCCGACCATCTGCAAACTCGATCTCCAGCGCCTGTGCCCCCAGGGCGGCGGCGCGGGTCGTCACCACCTCGCCATCGCCGCGCACCACCGCATAGCCCCGCTGCAAGGTCGCCTTGTAGCCAAGCGTCTCGCGCAGCCGGTCCATCGCGTTGATCTGCTCGCGCCAGCCGCGCAGCTGCCGGTCCCCCGCATCCGACAGGCGCCGCGTCATCCGGTCCAGCTCTTGGGCCTTGCGCGCGATGTCGCGCTCGATCGGCCGCAGGCTCAACCGGTCCAGGCGGCGGTCAAGCGTCTCGCGCTTGCGGTCCACCATGCGTTGCAACGCCGGGGACAGCCTTGCCTCCCATGACAGGAACATCTCGCGCCGCGATGCCAGCCGCGATTGCAGCGTGCCGGGCCGCAGCGCGCCCGACGCCTCGAACAGCCTGACCCGGCGTGCCTGCACCGTGCGGGTCAGCGCCGCTGGCAACCTGTCGGACCAGGCATCCAGCCGCTGGCGCGGTGTATCCAGCAGGCGCTCGGGCCGGGGCAAGGCCCGCGCCAAATCGCGCAACCGCTGCCCCCGCGCCGTTACCCCCGAGGTCAGCGCATGGGTCATCCGCGCCTCTTGCTTGTCGACCCAGGCCAGAAGGTCCATCCGCACCGGCACCGCCAGTTCGGCCGCCGCCGTTGGCGTCGGCGCGCGCTGGTCGGCGGCGAAATCGATCAGCGTCGTGTCGGTCTCATGGCCCACCGCCGAAATAAGGGGAATCTCGCTGGCCGCTGCCGCCCGCACCACCGATTCCTCGTTGAACCCCCACAAATCCTCGATACTGCCTCCACCGCGCGCGACGATCAGCAGGTCGGGCCGGGGCAGCGCGCCGCCCGGGGTCAGCCGGTTGAAGCCTTCGATCGCGCGCGTCACCTCGGGCGCGCATTTCTCGCCCTGCACGGCCACCGGCCAGATCAGCACCTTGCGCGGGAACCGGTCGCGCAGCCGGTGCAGGATATCGCGGATCACCGCGCCGGAGGGCGAAGTCACGACCCCGATCACCTCGGGCAGATACGGCAGGGGCCGCTTGCGCTCGGGCGCGAACAGACCCTCGGCCGCCAGCTGCGTCTTGCGCTTTTCCAGCATCGCCATCAGCGCGCCCATGCCCGCCGGCTTGATATCCTCGATCACGATCTGATAGCGCGACTGCCCCGGGAACGTGGTCAGACGGCCCGTGGCCACCACCTCCATCCCCTCCTCGGGCTGCACCGAAAGGCGGCTGGCCACCCCCTTCCAGATCACCCCGGCCAGAACCGAGCGGTCATCCTTGAGGTCCAGATACACATGCCCCGAGCGCGGCCTGCTCACGCGGCCCACCTCGCCCTTGACGCGGATATGGGCGAATTCGCCCTCGATCACCCGTTTCACGGCGCCCGAAATCTCGGAAACCGAAAATTCCGGGGCGTTTTCGCCCTCGAGGGGGTCGTCGATCAGGTCGGACATGCGTGTGCCTTGTGTCTGCGCTCGCACCACCTTAGAACGCCCGTGATCCAAGGCCAAGCAGGAGAGCGGCGCCATGAACATCCTGATCCTCGGCGGGGGCGGCCGCGAGCACAGCATCGCGTGGGCGGTCATGCAGAACCCCAAATGCGACAAGCTGATCGTGGCCCCCGGCAATGCCGGCATCGCCCAGATCGCCGAATGCGCCAACCTTGATATCCTGAACGGCGCGGCGGTGGTGACGTTCTGCGACGAAAACGCCATCGACTTCGTGATCGTCGGCCCCGAAGCCCCCCTCGCCGCCGGCGTCAGCGACCGGTTGCGCGATGCGGGCCTGCTGGTCTTCGGCCCCTCGCAAGCCGCAGCCCAGCTTGAAGCCTCCAAGCACTTCACCAAGGCTGTCTGCGACGCGGCGGGTGCGCCCACGGCGGCCTATGGCCATTTCACCGACGCAGCCTCTGCGCGCGCCTATGTCACCGCACAAGGCGCCCCCATCGTGGTCAAGGCCGACGGGCTGGCCGCCGGCAAGGGCGTGATCGTCGCCGAAACCGAAGCCCAGGCCCTGGCCGCCGTAGACACCATGTTCGGCGGAGAATTCGGCGACGCGGGCGCCGAAGTGGTGATCGAAGAATTCATGACCGGCGAAGAAGCCAGTTTCTTCGTGCTCTGCGACGGCGAAACCGCCCTGCCCATCGGCACGGCGCAGGACCACAAGCGCGTGGGCGACGGCGATACCGGCCCCAATACCGGCGGCATGGGCGCCTATTCCCCCGCTCCCGTGCTGACCGATGCCGTGGCCGATCTGGCCTTGGAGCAGATCATCCGCCCCACCTTGCGCGAAATGGCCCGGCGCGGCACACCCTATCAGGGGGTGCTCTATGCCGGCCTGATGATCGAAAACGGCCAGCCCCGGCTGGTGGAATACAACGTGCGCTTCGGCGATCCGGAATGCCAGGTGCTGATGATGCGCCTCGGGGCTCAGGCGCTCGACCTGATGCAGGCCGCCGCCGAGGGGCGCCTGGCCGAGGCCCGGGTGAACTGGGCCGAAGATCACGCACTGACGGTGGTGATGGCCGCCAAGGGCTATCCCGGCTCTTATGAAAAAGGCAGTGTGATCAACGGGCTGGACAGCAGTGCCGAAGACAGCTTCCACATGGTCTTTCATGCCGGCACGGCACTGGCGGAGGGGCGGATCGTGGCCTCGGGCGGGCGCGTGCTGAACGTCACCGCGCGCGGCGCCTCCTTGCAGCAGGCCCGCGACCGGGCCTATTCGATGGTCGACCGGATCGACTGGCCCGAAGGCTTCTGCCGCCGTGATATCGGTTGGCGCGCATTGTCATGACCCCAAGGCGCGCACAGCGCCGTTGACGCCCAAGCCGCCTCAGCGACAGGCCATCGCCCGATCGAACCCCGCCGCGCCGGCGCGTAGCCCAAGGGGCCGCGCCACCAGCTGGCGCCCCTCGAAGGCCACCGCCAGCACGCGCTGGAACCCGGCATCCGCCACCACGATTTCGGGTCCCTGCCCGCAATCGCGCAATCCGCCCCAGATCACCTCGTCGCCGATGCGGTGATTGGTGACGCCGCTCAGGCGCGCGATCTCGGTCAGGCCACCGGGCGCCCAACTCCAGACCCGCAACGTCTTGCCCAGATGCGGCGTCTCGACATAGGCGATGTCGGTCACCCCGTCACCATCGAGATCGGCAATCGCCGCCGGGGCGAGCCATCGAAACCTTGTGCCGATATGCGGGGTTGCCGCCACCTTGACCAGACGCCCGTGCCGCAGGCCGTAGACGGCCAACTGCGCGCCGAGCGTCGGATCAGCCTCGACCACAACCACGTCCAGCCGCCCGTCGCCATCCGCATCCACGACGCGCGGCGCGATATCCTCGAACACGTGATCCGGCTCAGGCCCCTTGCGCAGATCGACGCGGATCTCGCGGCCCTGCGCATCCCGCACCGCCAGGACCCGGCGCTCGGGGATCGTGCCCATGATCCTGTGGGGATAGCTGTCGTCGGGCACTTCGAACCGGGCCGCGGTTATGCCCGGGCCTTGCGCCGCAACCCAAGGCTCCTGCGCGTGCAGCGCCCCGGCAAGACAGGCGGCGGCACATGCGATCCATGCCCCCGCCCGCCGCATTGTCAGATCTGCTTTTCGGGCATCTGGACGACAAGCCCATCCAGCGCATCCGTCACCTTGAGCTGGCAGGTCAACCGCGAGCGTGCCGGATCGGGCTGATAGGCGAAGTCCAGCATGTCCTCTTCCATGTCGTCCTTGGCCGGCAGCTTCTCGACCCAGGAAGGATCGACATAGACATGGCAGGTCGAACAGGCGCAGGCACCGCCGCAATCGGCCTCGATGCCGGGAATGTTGTTGTCTCGCGCACCTTCCATCACGGTCAGGCCATTGGCCACTTCGACCACGTGCTCGGTCCCGTTATGCTCGATATAAGTGATCTTCGCCATGAACTCTTGCTCTCCCTTGACGTGACGGACGTTCCGTTTCCTAGCCAAGCCATCTAGGTCAGACCAGCCCCATTTGCGACCCTTGGCGAAAAGAGTTGCGACAAAATCCTTATGTTCTATTTTTGTTCTCATGCGAGTCATCTCTTCCCCCGCCCCTTCCGCCACAGGTCGCATGGCCTGGCCCCGCCCTCCCGCCTGCCTTGTCGCGGCCCGCCTGGACGAACCGCCCGAAGGCGCACGCATCACCGTGGCCGGGCTGGTGATCCTGCGTCAGCGCCCCGGCACCGCCAAGGGGGTGATCTTTCTCACGCTCGAGGATGAAACCGGCGTGGTCAATATCGTGGTCTGGCGGACGCTCTATGAACGGTTCCGCCGCGCGGTGATCTCGGGGCGGCTCCTGCGGGTCACCGGCCGGGTGCAGCGCCAATCCGGCGTGGTGCATGTGGTGGCCGAAAGGATCGAGGATATCTCGCCGCTGCTCGACCGCCTTCTCGATCCCGCCACAACTGATATGGCCGCCGCGCCTCACCGGGCCGACACCGCGTAAAACCCTGTTTCAGCTTTGCGTCGAAGGCGATACACTGCCCGCAAACAATGCCCCCGAGGCCCGAGCGATGACAGTCCGATTTCTTGTGTTTCTTCTGACCGCGTCTTGCGTGGCGGCCTGTCAGAATGCCGCCGCCCTGCGCGAACCCGATATCGTCCAGACCCTGCAAGAGGCCCCCCCCGGCGCCCCGCCCGGCACCTGCTGGGGCAAGCAGGTCACCCCCGCGATCGTCGAAACGGTCACCGAACAGGTGATGCTGCAACCCGCCGAGGTCAGGGCCGACGGCACCGTCACCCAACCCGCGATTTTCAAGACCGAAACCCGGCAGGCCATTCTGCGCGAACGCAAGGCGACCTGGTTCCAGACCCCCTGCGCCGCCGAGCAGACACCCGATTTCATCGCCTCGCTGCAACGTGCCCTGAAGGCCCGCAGCCTCTATCGCGGCCCGATCACCGGCGAGATGGACGCCCGCACCCGCGCCGCCGTCCGCGCCTACCAGAAAGCCGAAGGGCTCGATTCCGGTATCCTGTCCCTCGCCGCCGCGCGCGAACTGGGCCTGGTGGCCGTGGAACTGCCCGACGACACGTGACCGCGTCCCGACCGCCTCAAGCCATCCCCCCCTGCACCAGCCGGTCCGCCAGCCGGGCATAGGCCTCGGCCATCGGCCCGTCGCCAGCCGCCACGGGAACCCCCGCATCGCCCGCCAGCCGCGTCTCCAGATCGATGGGCAGCGCCGCCAGCAGCGGCAGGCCCAGCTTCTCGGCCTCGGCGCCCACGCCCCCATGACCGAAGATATGCGCCTCATGTCCGCATTCCGGGCAATGGAAGCTCGACATGTTCTCGATCAATCCCAGGATCGGCGTCTTGAGCGTACGGAACATGTCCATCGCCTTGCGCGCATCGATCAGCGCCACATCCTGCGGCGTCGACACCACCAGCGCCCCGGTCGGCGCCGCGCGCTGGCACAGCGTCAGCTGCACATCCCCGGTGCCGGGCGGCAGATCGACGATCAGCACATCCAACTCGCCCCATTGCACCTGCGACATCATCTGTTGCAGCGCCCCCATCAGCATCGGACCGCGCCAGATCACCGCCTTGTCCGCCTCCAGCATCAGCCCGATCGACATCATGGTGACGCCATGGGCATGCAGCGGCTCGATGATCTTGCCGTCGGGGCTGGCCGGGCGCTGGCTCACCCCCATCATGCGGGGCTGGCTCGGCCCGTGAATATCGGCGTCCAGCAACCCCACGCGCCGCCCCTGACGGGCCAGCGCCACCGCCAGGTTGGACGATACCGTGGACTTGCCCACGCCCCCCTTGCCCGAGGCAATCGCCAGGATCGAACGCACCTGCGCCGGCCGTACCGACTCCTGCCCGCCCTTGGGATGCCCGCCGATCTTCAGGCTGGGCGCCGGGCCGCCGCCGGGCGCCTTGGCCTCGCCCGCATGGGCCGTCAGCGCCACGCTGGCCCGCGCGATCCCCGGCACCGACAGGGCGGCCCGCTCGGCAGCTGCGCGCAAGGGCTCCATCTGTCGGGCCATTTCGGGCGTCGGCGCCTCGATGACGAATCGCGCCTGGTCCCCCTCGACGGTCAGCGCCCGCACCATGTCGCGCGACACGAGGTTGCCGCCATCCGGCAGGTCAAGACGTGCAAGCTGTTGCAGAATGTCATTTCGGATTTCAGCCATGCCCATACTCCCCTCTGTGTGATGCAATAGGTGGCAGATTTCCCGTCACAGGCAAGAGCACCTCCCGCAAACGCACAAAAAACGGACCCGCCGCACAAAGTTAGGTCAAAACCTCTTATGCAATTGCTGCATAGCAGCATTGTACCGATAGGGGATTGTGCAGACGCAGCATCGTCGTATCTTAGACCCAACACAGACACGCTACGCACGGCCCACACAAACGCCTTGCGCCTTGAAACGGAACACGGAAATGACATTCGTCAACTACACACGCGCCGCAGAAACCGGCCTCGGTCTCGAACTGGCTTCGGCCCTGCACCACATGATGCAGCGCTTTGCCGATTACCGCGTCTATCGCAAGACCCTGAACGAGCTGCGCGCCCTGGACAACCGCACGCTGGCCGATCTGGGCATTGCACGCTGCGGCATCCGTGCCGAAGCACTGCGCGCCGTCTACGGCATGCGCGACTGAGAATTCGAGTTCAGGGGCCTCTCTCCTCCTCCCTGAGGCCCCTGTCAATGGCGGCGCCCCCCTCCTCCTCCCTGGGGCGCCGCCTTTAAGACCCGGATCCGCATGGATCCAAAAGATTGCGAAAGGTCCTCTCCTCCTCCCTGGACCGATTGCGAGCATAGCGAGACGCCCTCTCCTCCTCCCTGGGCTGATCGCGACCCTTACGAAAGGCCCTCTCCTCCTCCCTGGGCCAATCGTAAAAAGATACGGCGGCGCCTCTCCTCCTCCCTGGCGTCGCCGTTTTCTTTTTCTCCCCTCCGGTTATTGCCTTCCACGGGTTGACGCCCCGGGCCTCCCCTGCTGCTATCCTTTCAAGATCGAAAGGAAGGGACAGCATGACACCAGACAGCCGGGATACCGGCCTGCGCCGCGCGATCATCGACGCCGTGGCCGCCGGCTTCGATCGCCAACTCGCGTTTCTGGCCGCGTTCACCCGCATCCCCAGCCTGCGCGGTCAGGAAGACGCCGCGCTTGACTTCATGGCAGGCGCCCTGCGCGCGCGCGGCTGGTCCGTGGATGACTGGACAGCCCCCATCGACAGCCTGCGCGGCGAACCCGGCTTTTGCGACTGCGCAGGCGAGGTGCCCTCCGTGCGCTCGGTCGTCGGCACGCTTGCGCAAGGCACCGGAGCGGGCCGCTCCCTGATCCTGCAGGGCCATCTCGACGTGGTGCCCGAAGGCCCCCACGCCATGTGGCAGTCCCCGCCCTTCGATCCGCAGATCCGCGATGGCTGGATGTATGGCCGCGGCGCCGGCGACATGAAGGCCGGCAAGGTCGCGGCCCTCTTCGCCGTCGACGCGCTGCGCCGCGCGGGCGTCACGCCCTCGGGGCGGCTGCATTATCAATCGGTCGTCGAGGAAGAAAGCTCGGGGCTGGGCGCCCTTGCGACGCTGGCGCGCGGCTACCGTGCCGACTGCGCCTTCATCCCCGAACCCACCGGCCTCGGCCTCGTGCGCGCGCAGGTCGGCGCGATCTGGTTCCGCCTCAAGGTGCGCGGCCGCCCCGCCCATGTGGCATACGCCAGCACCGGCTCCAGCGCGATCACCGCCACCATGCACCTGGTCACCGCCCTGCAGCAGATGGAAGCGCGCTGGAACGACGAGGCCCGCAACCATCCCCTGTATCGCGATGTCCCCCATCCCCTGAACTTCAACGCCGGCAAGATCGCCGGCGGCGACTGGACCTCGAGCCTGCCCGCCTGGTGCGATGTGGACTGCCGCATGGGGCTTTTGCCCGGCGATGACGTGGCCGCGCGCCGCGACGAGATCACCCGCACGATCCAGGCCGCCGCGGCCGATCACCCTTTCCTGCGCGACAATCCCCCCGAAATCCTGTGGACCGGCTTCATGGCCGATGGCTATGCGCTCGACGATGCCGATGCGCCCGAAGCCTCTCTCGCGCAGGCGCATCATGCCGTCACCGGGCAGGACCGCCCCGAGGATCAGTCCTGGACCGCGCTCACCGATACGCGCTTCTACGGGCTGTACCACGGCATCCCCAGCCTGTGTTACGGCCCGCTGGCCGACAGCATCCACGGCTTCGACGAACGGGTCGAGCTGGCCTCGATCCAGCGCTGCACCGAAGTGATCGCGCTGTTCATCGCCGATTGGTGCGGTCTCGACAGCCTGCCCGGCACCCCCGGCTGACCGCGCCCGCCCGCGCGCTTCTTCTGGCTGGAAATATCCCGGGGGAGTCGTTGAAATCCCTCAAGGATTTCAACGGCGGGGGCTGGCCCCCACCCCCTTGCGCCGCTCTCAGAACGGCACGTCGTCCGGGCCGGTCACGAACCGCGCCACCACCTTTTTCGTTCCCGCCTTCTCGAAGGCGATCTCCAGCTTGTCGCCCTCGATGGCAATGATCGCGCCATAGCCGAACTTCTGATGGAACACCCGGTCGCCCACCGTATGCGCGCTGATCGCCTGGGCGTCGATCACGCTGGATCTTTCTTCGCGCGGCTGGCTCACGGGCCGTTCCCCGGCCCGCGCCTGCAAGCGCCGCCACCCTGGCGAGTTGTAGACATTGGCCTCCGAGGCCGCCTGCTCCAATCCCGACTGGACCGGCACCGCACTGGCCGCAGCCGCGCCGTAGCCGCCGCCATACAGCCCCGGCGGCGTCAATACCTCGACATGGGCCTCCGGCAACTCGTCGATGAAACGCGACGGCATCTGGCTTTGCCACTGCCCATAGACCCGGCGGTTCCCGGCAAAGGAAATCGTGCAGATCTGCTCGGCGCGGGTGATCCCCACATAGGCCAGGCGACGTTCTTCCTCGACACCCTTCTGGCCGCTTTCATCCATCGAGCGTTGCGACGGAAACAGCCCATCCTCCCAGCCCGGCAGGAACACGGCGGGAAATTCCAGCCCCTTGGCGGCATGCAGCGTCATGATCGACACCTTCTCGCCCTGCTCTTCGGACTCGTTGTCCATGATCAGGCTGACATGCTCGAGAAAACCCCCAAGGTTTTCGAACTGCTCCAGTGCCTTGACCAATTCCTTGAGGTTCTCCAGGCGCCCCGGCGCCTCGGGCGTCTTGTCGGCCTGCCACATGCCGGTATAGCCGCTTTCATCAAGGATGATCTCGGCCAGCTCCACATGGCCCAGATCGGCGTCACCGGCCATCCGGCCCCACCGGGAAAGCCCGTCCAGCAGCCGGGCCAGTTCGACGGCCCCCTTGCCGGTCAGCCCCTTGTCGCGCAGCAGGATCGCCGCCCCCTCGACCAGCGGCACACCGTGTTGGCGCGCGGTCACCTGGATCTTCTGTTGTGCCTTGTCACCCAGCCCCCGTTTGGGCGTGTTCACGATCCGCTCGAAGGCCAGGTCATCGGACGGGCTCAGGACCAGCCGGAAATAGGCCATCGCGTCGCGGATCTCCATCCGCTCGTAGAATCGCGGCCCGCCGATCACCCGGTAAGGCAGCCCGATGGTCAGGAACCGGTCCTCGAAGGCGCGCATCTGGTGCGAGGCCCGCACGAGGATCGCCATGTCATCCAGCGAAAAGGGCTGCATCCCGCGCGTGCCGCGCTGCATCGCCTCGATCTCTTCGCCGATCCAGCGCGCCTCTTCCTCGCCATCCCAATGCCCGATCAGGCGGACTTTCTCGCCCGCCTCGGCCTGGGTCCACAATTCCTTGCCCAACCGCCCCTTGTTGGCCGCGATCACGCCCCCCGCCGCCGCCAGGATATGCGGGGTCGAGCGGTAATTCTGTTCCAGCCGGATCACCTTGGCGCCCGGAAAATCCGCCTCAAAACGAAGGATATTGCCCACCTCGGCACCGCGCCAGCCATAGATCGACTGATCGTCATCCCCTACGCAGCAGATGTTGCGATGCCCCCCCGCCAACAGGCGCAGCCACAGGTACTGCGCCACGTTGGTATCCTGGTACTCGTCCACCAGGATATAGCGGAACCGGCGCTGATACTGCGCCAGGACATCCTCATGCGTCTGGAAGATCGTCACCACATGCAGCAACAGGTCGCCGAAATCCACCGCGTTCAGATCGCGCAGACGCGCCTGGTACTGCTTGTAAAGCTCGATGCCCTTGCCATCGAAGGCCCCCGCCTCGGCCGCAGGCACGCTGTCGGGTGTCCATGCCCGGTTCTTCCAATGGTCGATCACCCCCGCCAGGTGCCGCGCGGGCCAGCGTTTGTCATCGATATTGGCGGCCTGGATCAACTGCTTGAGCAACCGGATCTGATCGTCGGTATCCAGGATCGTGAAATTCGATTTCAGCCCCACCAGCTCCTGGTGGCGCCGCAGGATCTTGACGCAGATCGAATGGAACGTGCCCAGCCACGGCATCCCCTCCACCGCCTCGCCCAGGATACGGCCCACCCGCAATTTCATCTCGCGCGCGGCCTTGTTGGTGAAGGTCACCGCCAGGATATCGCCCGGGCGCGCGCTGCCGGTGTTGAGCAGATGCACGATCCGCGTGGTCAGCGCCTTGGTCTTGCCGGTGCCCGCCCCCGCCAGCATCAGGACAGGACCGTTCAGCGCCTCGACGGCGGCCCGCTGCTCGGGGTTGAGATCGTCAAGATACGGCATCGGTCGCGCCGCCATGGCGCGGGCGGCCAGCGATGCGCCCTCGAACGCGTCGGATTCGTCGAAACTGCTCATGTCGGTCAAGATAGCGCGGCAGCCAATCGAGTTAAAGAGAATGTTCGGTGAATGTTCCCGCCTTTTTCGGGGTGCCCCCGCCTGCCCCCGGCCGCCGCCTCAAGACCCCGTCTCGCCATCACCGCGCAACGCCTCGAGATTGCACAGCGATTGCGCCGGTCCTTGCGCCGGCAGATCATCGCGCCCTTCGCCGGCATAGCCTTGCCGCATCGCGCGGGTCTGTGCCCAACGGACGATGAAATCCTCGCTGCAGGTGGCATAGACCACGCCCGCCGCCTTTGTGACATGGCGCATTTCATACTCGAACCGGCCCTCGTGACCGTCGCGATCGATCAGGATCACCGCCGGGGCCTTGCCGGTCAGGTGCGCGAAGAAAAGCGCCTGGTGCACGCTGTCGCGCGACGCGCTTTTGCCATCCAGCCCAATCTCGATCACATGGCGGTCCGTCTCGCAATCCACCCGCACATAGCGGCTCATGCCGTTGACGTCGAAATACTTCCGGGTTTCCTGCTCGGATCCGGCCAGGAAGGCACATAAGAGCGCCGCAAGCTCGACTTCCCCTGCCATTCCGGCCCCTTTGGGTCACTTGGTTAACGAAGATTAACAAAAGGTTAACAGATCCGCGGTCAGGCGGCAAACGCCCTGTGCCGACATGGTAAAAGTCTCTTGTGCGACGCCTGTTCAATCCCTCTGGACAATGCGATGTAAACGCTTACATTCGCGCGCCATGGATCACCACGCCCGATACCCCGCCCTCTCCGATCTGCGTGCCCGCGCGCGCGGCCGCATCCCCCGTTTCGTCTGGGAATATCTCGACAGCGGCACCGGCGCCGAGGCCACGAAGGCCCGCAACCGCACCAAGCTCGACGACGTGATCCTCATGCCCTCGATCCTGCATGGCGAGGTGGCGCCCGACCTGTCGGTAAACCTGATGGGCCGCACATTGCCCCTGCCCTTCGGCATAGCCCCCGTGGGCATGTCGGGGATGATCTGGCCCGGCGCCGAGGCGATGCTGGCCCGTGCCGCCGCCCGTGCGGGCATCCCCTATTGCCTGTCCACCGTCGCCACCCAGACACCCGCCGACCTGTCACCCGACCTGGGCGAGGATGCGTGGTTCCAGATGTATCCCCCCCGCGATCCCGACATCCGCACCGACATGCTGGGCAAGGCCCGCGATGCCGGGTTCGGCACGCTGATCCTGACCGTCGATGTCCCCGTACCAAGCCGCCGTGAGCGGCAGGTCCGCTCGGGGCTGACGACGCCGCCCAAGCTCACGCCGCGCCTGATGGCACAGGTGGCGCGCTGCCCGGCATGGGCGCTCGGCATCGCTCAGCGCGGCATGCCCCGGATGAAGCTGATCGACGAATATGCAGGCCAGACCAAGGGCTTGCCCTCGAACAAACACGCAGGCTACCTGCTGCGCACCGCGCCTGACTGGGATTATCTGCGCTGGCTGCGCGACGCCTGGACAGGGCCGATGATCGTCAAGGGTGTGCTTGACGCCGACGATGCCGCAGCCCTGGAAAAGGCCGGCATCGATGCGGTCTGGATCTCGAACCATGCGGGCCGGCAATTCGACGCCGCCCCCGCCACGATCGAACGCCTGCCCGCCATCCGCGCCGCCACAAGCCTGCCGGTGATCATCGACGGCGGCTTCGAAGGCGGGCTCGATATCCTGCGCGCCATCGCCCTTGGCGCCGATCACGTGATGTTCGGCCGGGCCTGGCACTATGCGCTTGGCGCTTTGGGGGCCGACGGACCCGCCCACCTGATCGAGATTCTCAAACTCGATCTCGAGGCCAACATGGGCCAGCTGGGCGTGACCACCCTGACCGAGGTGCGCAACCGGGTCGTCTCGCATGGCTGAGCGCACCACCCGTTTTTCACCCGCCACAAAGCAAGCCATTGCTTTGGCATGATTTTCCAAGGGTTTCGTTCGGACAGGCCCACTGCCCGATCGGGCAGAAAATCTCGCCAACGGGTGGAACCGCCGGTTGTGCCATTGCGCAAACCTTGCGCAAATCTTACAAGTTGCCGCCATAGCGCTGCAGCGCAGCAACCCGCGCCGGCCCGTCATGCCGGCCACGAACCATATCAGCAGGGGGACCCGGGCCCGTGAGCGACTTCAAGAAAATCCTTATCGCGAACCGCGGCGAAATCGCCATCCGCATCATGCGCGCCGCCAACGAACTTGGAAAGCGCACCGTCGCGGTCTTCGCCGAAGAGGACAAGCTGGGCCTGCACCGCTTCAAGGCCGATGAAGCTTACCGCATCGGCGAAGGTCTCGGCCCTGTCGCCGCCTATCTCTCGATCGACGAGATCATCCGCGTCGCCCTCGAATCCGGCGCCGACGCGATCCACCCCGGCTATGGCCTCTTGTCGGAAAACCCCGACTTCGTGGATGCCTGCGTCGCGAACGGCATCACCTTCATCGGCCCCAAGGCCGACACCATGCGCGCGCTTGGTGACAAGGCCAGCGCCCGGCGCGTCGCGATCGAGGCCGGCGTGCCCGTCATCCCCGCCACCGAAGTGCTGGGCGACGACATGGATGCCATCCGCCGCGAGGCCGCCGAAATCGGCTATCCGCTGATGCTCAAGGCGTCCTGGGGCGGCGGCGGGCGTGGCATGCGCCCGATCAACGGCCCCGACGAGCTGGCCGAGAAGGTGCTCGAAGGCCGCCGCGAGGCCGAAGCCGCCTTCGGCAACGGCGAAGGCTATCTCGAAAAGATGATCCTGCGCGCCCGCCATGTCGAGGTCCAGATCCTCGGCGACAAGCATGGCCAGATGTATCACCTCTACGAGCGCGACTGCTCGGTCCAGCGCCGCAACCAGAAAGTCGTCGAACGCGCCCCCGCCCCCTATCTCACCGACCTGCAACGCGCCGAGATCTGCGAGCTGGGCTACAAGATCTGCAAGCACGTCAATTACGAATGCGCCGGCACGGTCGAGTTCCTGATGGATATGGACACCAACCAGTTCTACTTCATCGAAGTGAACCCCCGCGTGCAGGTCGAACACACCGTCACCGAGGAAGTGACCGGCATCGACATCGTCCAGGCCCAGATCCGCATCGCCGAAGGCAAGACCATCCAGGAAGCCACCGGCAAGCCCGATCAGGACAGCATCACGCTCAACGGTCACGCGCTCCAGACCCGGATCACCACCGAAGACCCGCAAAACAACTTCATCCCCGATTATGGCCGCCTGACCGCCTACCGTGCAGCCACCGGGATGGGCATCCGCCTCGATGGCGGCACCGCCTATGCGGGCGGGGTCATCACCCGCTTTTACGACTCGCTCCTGGTCAAGGTCACCGCCCATGCGCAGACCCCTCAGGCCGCGATCGCCCGGATGGACCGCGCCCTGCGCGAATTCCGCATTCGCGGCGTCTCCACCAACATCGCCTTCGTCGAGAACCTGCTCAAGCACCCCACCTTCCTGAGCAATGAATACACCACCAAGTTCATCGACGAGACGCCCGATCTTTTCAAATTCTCCAAACGGCGCGACCGCGGCACCAAGGTGCTGACCTACATCGCCGACATCACCGTCAACGGCCACCCCGAGACCGCAGGCCGCCCCGAACCCTCGGCCGATATCAAGGCGCCGCGCCCGCCACGCCTCATCGGCACGCCGCCGCCGGGCACCCGTACCCTGCTCGAGGACCAGGGCGCCAAGGCCGTCGCGGACTGGATGCTGGCGCAAAAGCAGCTTCTGCTGACCGACACCACCATGCGCGACGGGCACCAGTCGCTGCTGGCCACGCGCATGCGCTCGATCGACATGATCAAGGTGGCGCCCGCCTATGCCGCCAACCTGCCGCAACTCTTTTCGGTCGAATGCTGGGGCGGCGCCACCTTCGACGTGGCCTACCGCTTCTTGCAGGAATGTCCCTGGCAGCGCCTGCGCGAATTGCGCGCCGCCATGCCGAACCTGCTGACCCAGATGCTGCTGCGCGCCTCCAACGGGGTGGGTTACACCAACTATCCCGACAACGTGGTGCAGGAATTCGTGCGGCAGGCGGCGGAAACCGGCGTTGACGTGTTCCGCGTGTTCGACAGCCTGAACTGGGTGGAAAACATGCGCGTCGCGATGGATGCGGTGATCGACACCGGCAAGATCTGCGAAGGCACGATCTGCTATACCGGCGATATCCTCGATCCGGACCGCGCCAAGTACGACCTGAAATACTATGTCGCCATGGCCAAGGAACTGCAGGCCGCCGGCGCCCATGTGCTGGGCCTCAAGGACATGGCGGGCCTGCTGAAACCGGCGGCCGCGCGGGTCCTCGTGCGCGCCCTCAAGGACGAGCTGGACATCCCCGTGCATTTCCACACCCACGACACCAGCGGCGTGGCCGGGGGCACGATCCTTGCCGCGGCCGATGCCGGCGTCGATGCGGTGGATGCGGCGATGGACGCCTTCTCGGGCGGCACCTCGCAGCCCTGCCTCGGCTCGATCGTCGAGGCGCTGATGCATACCGATCGCGACACCGGCATCGATATCGAACGCATCCGCGAAATCTCGAACTACTGGGAACATGTCCGCGCGCAATACGTGGCCTTCGAATCCGGTCTTCAGGCCCCCGCCTCCGAGGTCTACCTGCACGAAATGCCCGGCGGCCAGTTCACCAACCTCAAGGCGCAGGCCCGCTCCATGGGCCTTGAAGACAAGTGGCCCGAGGTGGCCCGCACCTATGCCGACGTGAACCAGATGTTCGGCGATATCGTCAAGGTGACGCCCTCGTCCAAGGTGGTGGGCGACATGGCGCTGATGATGGTCAGCCAGGGCCTCAGCCGCACCGATGTCGAGGATCCCGACCGTGACGTGGCCTTCCCGGATTCGGTCATCGACATGATGCGCGGCAATCTGGGCCAGCCTCCCGGCGGCTTCCCTCCGGGGATCCTCCTGAAGGTGCTCAAGGACGAAAAACCCAACACCGAACGCCCCGGCGCCCATCTTGATCCCGTCGATCTGGAAGCCACCCGCAAGGAGCTTGTCGATCTGCTCGAAGGCAAGCAGGTCGATGACGAGGATCTCAACGGCTATCTCATGTATCCCAAGGTCTTCCTGGATTACATGGGCCGCCACCGCATCTATGGCCCGGTGCGCACCCTGCCCACCCGGACGTTCTTCTACGGGATGCAGCCCGGCGAAGAGATCTCGGCCGAAATCGACCCCGGCAAGATCCTCGAGATCCGCCTGCAGACCGTCGGCGAAACCGGCGAGGATGGCGAGGTCAAGGTGTTCTTCGAACTCAACGGCCAGCCGCGCGTGATCCGTGTCCCCGACCGCAAGGCCAAGGCCTCGACCGCCGCGCGCCCCAAGGCCGAGCAGGGCAATGCCAACCATGTCGGCGCGCCGATGCCCGGCGTTGTGGCCAGCGTCACCGCCAGCGTCGGCCAGAAGGTCAAGAAGGGCGACATGCTGCTGACCATCGAAGCGATGAAGATGGAAACCGGCATTCACGCCGAACATGACGCCACCGTGAAGGCCGTGCATGTGCAGCCGGGCGGCCAGATCGACGCGAAGGACCTGTTGATCGAGCTGGAATAAGGCGCGCCACGCCACGCGGCGAAAAGGGTATCAGTTTGCACAAAGTGCTCGTGTTCACCGATCTGCACATCCTGCCCGAGGGGGAAACCCTCATCGGGCTGGATCCCGCTGCGCGCTTTTCGCGGGCCCTTGCCCATGCCCTGGCCAACCACCCCGACGCCGCGCGGATCGTCATCACCGGCGATCTGACGCATAACGGCGCGCCCGCCGAATACGCGCGGCTGCGCACGCTCCTGTCGCGCTGCCCGATCCCGATCAGCCTGATGCTCGGCAATCACGATCGCCGCGCGGCCTTCGCCGCGGCCTTCCCCTCGATGCCGCTCACCTCGTCGGGCCATTGCCAGCAGGTGCACGACCTCAAGGGCCACCGCCTGATCCTGCTCGACACGCTGGACGAGGACGCACCCGACCGCCACAGCGGCTGGCTCAGCCCCGGTCGCATGCGCTGGCTGGACAACGCGCTCATGGGGGCCGGCGACCGCCTGGTCACCGTCTTCACCCATCATCCGCCGATCGATTGCGGCTTTCCCGCCATGGACCGCATCGGCCTGCGCAACCGCGACGCCCTGATCGACCGGCTGCGCGCGCATGGCCGCACCGCCCAGATCATCAGCGGCCATATCCACCGCTCGATCACCGGCAATGCCGGCGGCCTGCCCGTCACGATCTTCAAAAGCCCCTGCCACCAGGCGCCGATGATGCTGTCGGGCAGCGATGTGCACCTGTCCATCGACGAGCCGGGCGCCTACGGCATCCTGTTGCTCACATCCTCGGGCGTGATCGTCCACAGCCAGGATGTCGGCCTGCCCGCCTCTTCGCCCCAAAGCTACGCACCGCGCTGAGGCGGTCCTCGGGGGGGGACACCACCCTTGGGCTGGCAAATCCTGAAAAAATGGTATGATCTTGCACAGCGGCTGTCGTGCCGCCCAAGGGAGGACAAGAAAAATGTGCAGAATCTTCGCGGGGCAAGACCCCGAACGCTACGAACTTGAAACACGCCGGATGCGTCTGAACGGCCAGAGCACCAGCATCCGGCTTGAAAAATCCTTCTGGGCCATTCTCGATGAAATCGCCGAAGGCGAAGGGCTGTCTACCCCCGCTTTCGTCTCCAGGCTGCATGGCGAAGTGCTGGAACTCAAGGGCGAACCCAAGAATTTCACCGCCCTTCTGCGCTGCACCTGCCTTGTGCACCGCGAACGCGACCTGCCCCTGCCGCGCACCCAGATCGCCGCCGAATAGCCTTTCTCGCGGTGTAGTAACCGTTTACTACCCGCACCAAACCCCGCTTTGGCAAACTTTCCAGACCAATTAACGATCTGGAGGATTTCATGGCCAAAGCCATCCACAGCATGATCCGCGTACTCGACGAGTCGCGGTCGGTCGATTTCTACCGCCGCGCCTTCGGGCTCGAAATCGCCGACAGGCTGGATTTCAGCGATTTCACACTGGTTTACCTCAGCAATGACGAAACCGCGTTCGAGGTCGAACTGACCGTGAACAAGGGCCGCACCGAGCCTTATGACCTCGGCGACGGCTATGGCCACCTGGCCGTGCTCGTCGAGGATCTCGAGGCCGAGCATGCCCGCTTCGAGGCCGAAGGCCTCGCCCCCCGCAAGATCGTCGAATTCGCCCCCGATGGGGAGTTGGTGGGCAAATTCTTCTTCGTGGCGGACCCGGACGGATACCAGATCGAAGTTCTTCAGCGGGGCGGTCGCTTCAAGTAACCGCCGAACCAGAGCTCTAGGGAGGAGACAAGACATGACACCAAACAGCCAGCAATCGCGCCAGCCAAAGGCCCGGCCGACCGGCCCCAAGCCCGGCCTGACGCGACGCCAGCTTCTGTCGCGCGGCATGGCCGCCGGCGCCAGCTTCGTCGTCGGGGCGGGCTTCGTCGCCAGCACCGACGCCGCCTGGGCGATGGAAACCACCGCCCTGCAACCCAAGACCATGGCGACCCTGATCCAGATGGCGCGGGACATCTACCCGCATGACCATGTGGGCGACGCCTATTACGCCCGTGCGGTCAAGGGCCACGACACAGCAGACGCCGCCCCCGGCATCGAAGCGGGCATCGCGGCCCTCGATGCGGCGGCCCAGGGCAAGGGCTTTGCCGATTACCTGTCGGTCGGCTGGGAACGCGACCGCGTCGATATCCTGCGCGGCATGGAGGAAAGCGGCTTCTTCCAGCAGATTCGCGGCGGCCTGGTGACCGGCCTCTACAATCAGAAAGAGGTCTGGCCACTCTTCGGCTACGAGGGCGAGTCCTTCTCGCAAGGCGGTTACATCGACCGCGGTTTCGACGACATCGACTGGCTCTGAGCCATAGCAGTTAGGGAGGAATACAGACTATGGCTGCACCTTTTGATCTCAACGACAGCGGCGTCATCGTCGTGATCGGCACCGGCGCTGGCGGCGGCGTCCTGGCCAATGAACTCGCACAGCGCGGCGTATCCGTCGTGGCGCTGGAAGCCGGCGGGCGCTACCTGCCCGAGGACTACATCAACGACGAATGGGAAAGCTTCGGCCAGCTGGCCTGGCTCGATCCCCGCACCACCAGCGGCGACTGGCGCGTGGCGCGCGATTTCTCGGGCCTGCCCGCCTGGATCGTCAAGGCGGTGGGCGGCACCACGACCCACTGGGCCGGGGCGTCGCTGCGCTTCCAGGACCATGAATGGAAGGCCAGGACCACCTATGGCGACGTGCAGGGCGCCAACCTGCTCGACTGGCCGATCGACGCCGAGGAAATGGCGCCATGGTACGATCTGGCCGAAAAGAAACTGGGCGTGACGCGCACCAACGGCATCGAGGGCCTGCCCGGCAACAACAACTACAAGGTGTTCGAAGCCGGCGCCAAGGCGCTCGGCTATACCGAGGTCAGCACCGGGCGCATGGCGATCAACTCGTCCGACTATGACGGGCGCCTGGCCTGTCAGCAGACCGGTTTCTGCTTCCAGGGCTGCAAATGGGGCGCCAAATGGTCGGCAGCCTATACCGACATCCCGCGCGGCGAGGCGACAGGCAATCTCGAAGTGCGCGAAAAGGCCCATGTGCTGCGCATCGAACACGGGCCCGACGGCAAGGTCAACGGCGTGGTCTATGCCGATGCCGACGGGGTCGAGCACAAGCAGATGGCCCGGGCCGTCTGCGTGGCGGGCAACTCGTTCGAAAGCCCCCGCATGCTGCTCAACTCGGCCACGTCGATGTATCCAGACGGGCTGGCCAACAGCTCGGGTCAGGTGGGGCGCAACTACATGCGCCACATGACAGGCTCGGTCTATGCCACCTTCGAAAAGCCCGTCCGCATGTGGCGCGGCACCACCATGGCCGGCATCATCCAGGACGAGGCGCGCCACGATCCCTCGCGCGGCTTCGTCGGCGGCTACGAGCTGGAAACCCTCGCCCTCGGCCTGCCCTTCATGGCCGCCTTCCTCGATCCCGGAAGCTGGGGGCGTGAATTCACCACCGCGCTTGATTCCTATGAAAACATGGCCGGCATGTGGATCGTGGGCGAGGACATGCCGCAGGAAACCAACCGCGTCAGCCTCAATCACGACGTCAAGGACCAGTTCGGGATGCCCGTGGCCAACGTGCATTTCGACGATCACCCCAATGACATCGCGATGCGCAACCACGCCTACAAGCAGGGCATCGCCGTCTACGAGGCCGTCGGCGCCACGCGCACCTTCCCGACACCGCCCTACCCCTCGACGCATAACCTCGGCACCAACCGCATGTCCGAGAACCCGCGCGACGGGGTGGTGAACAAATGGGGCCGGACCCACGACATCGAAAACCTCTTTGTCTCGGACGGCTCGCAATTCACCACGGGGGCGGCGGAAAACCCGACGCTCACGATCGTGGCCCTGGCGATCCGGCAGGCCGATCACATCGCAGGTGAGCTGTCGCGCGGCAATCTCTGACGATCGGATCATCCGCGCAACTCGCCCCGGCGCAGCTCCCTTGCGCCGGGGTTTTTCGTGCCGCGATGCCCCCCATCCCGGCCCCTTCAAGGCGCCCCTTCCAGCCATCGGCCATGCCCTGCGCGGCTTGCGTGAATTTTTTCGCCGGGATCGGAAATTTGGGCTTGCAGCCCGCGCCAAGAGTTTATATCTCACGCCTCACCCAAGGACGCGGGTGTAGCTCAGGGGTAGAGCGTTACCTTGCCAAGGTAAATGTCGTGAGTTCGAATCTCATCACCCGCTCCAATTCTTCCACCGACCGGAACTGAAAAAATTGCCCTTCGGGGCACCTGGCGGCCTGTCGGCGGTTGCCCCCTGTCCTTCCCCCGACACAGCGCATGCACCATCCGCCCGCGCCCCCTTGGCGCGGCAATCCCCGCCCCCTATAAGGGCGCGGCAGACATTCGGAAGGACCCACGCCATGCGCAGTGCGACGATCACCCGCAAGACGGCCGAAACCGACATCACCGTCGAGATCACCCTCGACGGCACCGGCAGCTATGACAACCGCACAGGCGTGGCCTTCTTCGACCACATGCTCGACCAGCTGGCGCGCCACTCGTTGATCGACATGACCATCCGCTGCGACGGCGACACCCATATCGACGATCACCACAGCGTCGAGGATGTGGGCATCGCGCTCGGTCAGGCCCTCTCGCATGCGCTCGGCGACAAGCGCGGCATCCGCCGCTATGGCGATTGCCTCCTGCCGATGGATGACGCGCTGGTGCGCGCGGCCCTCGACCTGTCGGGCCGGCCCTATCTTGTCTGGAACGTGGCGCTGCCCACCCAGAAGATCGGCGCCTTCGATTGCGAGCTGCTGCGCGAGTTCTTCCAGGCCTTCAGCACCCATGGCGGCATCACCCTGCATGTCGACGCGCTGCACGGGATCAACAGCCACCACATCGCCGAGGCCGCCTTCAAGGCCGTGGCCCGCGCCTTGCGTCACGCGGTCGAAACGGACCCCCGCAAATCCGATTCCGTGCCCTCGACCAAAGGGGCACTGTAAGCGGCATGGCCACGGTCATCATCGACTACGAATCCGGCAACCTGCATTCCGCCCAGAAGGCGTTTCAGCGCATGGCGCTTGAAACCGGCGCGGGCGAGGTGCTGGTCACCAGCGATCCCGACACCGTGCGCCGCGCCACGCGCATCGTGCTGCCCGGCGACGGGGCCTTTCCCGCCTGCCGCGATCAGCTCTACGATCACCGGGGCCTCTTCGAGGCGATCGAAGAAGCGGTGATCGGCCAGGGCCGCCCCTTCATGGGGATCTGCATCGGGATGCAGATGATGGCGACGCGCGGCCTTGAATACCGCGACACCTCCGGCTTCGACTGGATCGGCGGCACGGTCGAACGGATCGCCCCCTCGGATGCCACGCTCAAGGTGCCGCATATGGGCTGGAACGACCTGGTGATCGACCATGACCACCCGGTGTTCTCCGGCATCTCGACCGGCGATCACGCCTATTTCGTGCATTCCTACCACTTCCGGGTGGCCGATCCCGCGCATCTTCTGGCGCATGTCGATTACGCCGGCCCGATCACCGCGGTCGTGGGGCGCGACAACATCATCGGCACCCAGTTCCACCCCGAGAAAAGCCAGTCCACCGGCTTGCGGATGATCTCGAATTTCCTGACCTGGACCCCCTGAGGCGTCCCGACGCCGCGCGCCCGCCGGTCACGGCGGGCCAGCCCGGCGCCCCGGACCCTCAGCGCAGGACTACTGCACCCGCCGCCATGTCTGCTTGGCGCAGATCAGCCCGCCCGCCACGCAACCGCGCAGCTTCAGCGCATCCCCCTCGAGATCGATCTTGCCCATATAGATCTTGTCGTTGGACGGCCGCCACACCTTGCCCTCGTAGCGCCCCTCGCCCACCGGCGTCATGTTGCGCACGATCATCTTGCCGACCGTATCCGACGGCGTGTCCACCCCGTCCCGGAAGGTCCGCGTGACCGTCCCGCAAATATCCGCACCACAGGGCTGCATCGCCACATGCGCATAGCCCTCTCCGTCCACCTCGGTCTGCCACACGCCCAGCACCGGGTCCGCCATCGCGGCCCCTGCGCCCATACCCCAAACCATGGCCATCGCCAGAACACGTTTCATCCCTGACACTCCTCCTGTTGCCGACCTTTTGCCGGCCTGTTGCCGCCCCGACGCTGCCCCGCCCGCGCCCTCGGGATCAAGTCTGACGTCGGGTCGCGTTGCATTTCCCCCGGCCTCATGCCAAACGGCGCCAACCGTTCGCAGCAAGGAACCCCTGCCATGATCCTCTATCCCGCCATCGATCTCAAGGACGGTCAGGCCGTGCGCCTGCTCAAGGGCGAAATGGACAAGGCCACCGTGTTCAACGACGACCCCGCAGCCCAGGCCGAGGCCTTCGTGCGCGCGGGCTGCGAATGGCTGCACCTGGTGGACCTGAACGGCGCCTTCGCCGGCACGCCCGTCAACGCCGCCCCGGTCGAAGCGATCCTGCAGCGCTGCGCCGTCCCCGCCCAGCTGGGCGGCGGCATCCGCGACATGGCCACCATCGAACGCTGGCTCGACAAGGGGCTGGCCCGCGTCATCCTCGGCACCGTCGCCGTCGAAAACCCCGACCTCGTTCGGGACGCCGCCCGCGCCTTCCCCGGACAGGTCGCCGTCGGCATCGACGCCCGCGAGGGCCGTGTCGCCACCAAGGGCTGGGCCACCGAAACCGATGTGCGCGCCACCGATCTGGCGCGCTCCTTCGAAGATGCGGGCGTCGCCGCGATCATCTATACCGACATCAACCGCGACGGCGCGATGCAAGGCCCCAATATCGAGGAAACGGCCGCGCTGGCGCGCGCCGTCTCGATCCCGGTGATCGCCTCTGGCGGCGTCTCCTCGCTCGACGACCTGATCGCGCTGCGCGATTGCGGCGCACAGCTCGACGGGGCCATCTCGGGCCGTGCGCTCTACGATGGCGCGCTGGATCTGTCGCAAGCCCTCGCGGCGCTGCGCGCCTGAACCGCGCAGGGCGGCGCTCGGCTCTGGAAACCGGCGCGCTTTGCCCCTAAACCTGTCCGTGACATTGCAACCACAGGCCCGCCATGCTCAAGACCCGCATCATCCCCTGCCTCGACGTGGCCGACGGGCGCGTCGTGAAGGGCGTGAACTTCGTGAACCTGCGCGACGCGGGCGATCCGGTGGACGCGGCCCGCGCCTATGACGCCGCAGGCGCCGACGAGCTCTGCTTTCTCGACATCCACGCCACCCATGAAAATCGCGGCGTGATGCTCGACGTGGTGCGCCGCACCGCCGAACAATGCTACATCCCCCTTACCGTCGGCGGCGGTGTCCGCACGGTCGAGGATGTCCGCGCCCTGCTTCTGGCGGGCGCCGACAAGGTCAGCTTCAATTCCGCCGCCGTCGCCGATCCCGATGTGGTGCGCCGCGCCGCCGACCAGTTCGGCAGCCAGTGCATCGTGGTGGCCATCGACGCCAAGACCGTCTCCCCCGGCAAATGGGAGATCTTCACCCATGGCGGCCGCAAGCCCACCGGCATCGACGCGGTCGATTTCGCCCGCCTCGTCGAAGAGAAGGGCGCGGGCGAGATCCTGCTCACCTCGATGGATCGCGACGGCACCCGCGCGGGCTTCAACCTGCCGCTGACCCGCGCCATTGCCGATGCGGTCTCGATCCCGGTGATCGCTTCGGGCGGCGTCGGCACGCTCGATCACCTGGTCGACGGCGTGCTCGAAGGCGGCGCCTCGGCGGTGCTGGCCGCCTCGATCTTCCATTTCGGCGATTACACCATCGCGCAGGCCAAGGCGCACATGGCCGCCGCCGGCATCCCCACAAGGACAGGCGCATGACCCTCGAAGAGCTTGAAACCATCGTGGCCGCCCGCGCCACCGCCTCCCCCGATGACAGCTGGACCGCGCGGCTCCTGGCCAAGGGCCCCGACAAGGTGGCCGAAAAATTCGGCGAAGAGGCGATCGAGGCCCTGATCGAGGCCGTGCGCGGCGACCGCGCCCGCCTCGCCTCCGAGGCGGCCGACGTGCTCTTTCACCTGCTGGTCATGCTGCGCGCCCGCGACGTGCCGCTGGCCGATGTCATGGCCGAACTGGCCCGCCGTCAATCCACCTCAGGACTTCAGGAAAAGGCCTCGCGCAGCGAATGATCCGCCATATCGTCTTTTTCACGGCCCGCGACGCCGCCGATCTCGACCGCATCCGCGCCGGCCTCGAAACCCTGTCCACCATCCCCCATGCGCGCCATTTCGAAGTGGGCCGCAACCTGCATGCCGACCGGCTGACCGGCGCCGAGGTGGATTTCGTGGTCTATGCCGAGTTCGACAGCGAGGATGACCTGGCCGCCTACAAGGCCCATCCGACCTATGCCCGCGCCATCGAGATCGTCAAACCCCTGCGCGACATGCGCATCGCCGCCGATATCGTCGCCGCCCCGGGCCACACGCCGTCCTGACCACCCGCACCGCCGCGCACGCTTCTTCTGGCCGGAAATATCCCGGGGGAGGCGTTGAAATCCCTTGGGGTTTCAACGGCGGGGGCTGGCCCCCATCTTCCTCATCCGACCCACCGCCTCACAGCTTGGACGAGATCACCCCGGTATTGAACCCGCCCATGCGCAATTCGCCGAACAGCCGCTGGTATTCGATCTTCGGGCAGCGGTTCATCACCACGTCGACACCGCGGGCGCGGGCCGCCTCGGCGGCCTCCTCGTTCTCGACACCGATCTGCATCCACACGGTCTGCAGGTCCGGAAAACAGGCCAGCGCCTCCTCGACGATCGGCGGCACATGCTCGGGGCGGCGGAAGATATCCACCATGTCCACCCCGCCCTCGATCTCGCTCAGGCTGGCTTTCACCTCGGCGCCGAACACCCGTTCGCCGGCATGGCCGGGATTGACCGGCACCACCTCGAATCCCTTCAGGCTCAGGTAGCGCGCCACGTAATAGCTGGGACGCACCGGGTTCATCGACACGCCCACCACCGCCACGCGCTTGGTGCGGGTCAGGATGTCGCGCAGGAAGGCATCGGAATAATCATGGCTCATGGGCGTCATCCTACCCGGCTTTGCGGGAAGAAAAAAGCGCCCAAGGAAGGCCTTGGGCGCAAGTCGCGGAACGAGGGACAGTGAAGTGAAACGCCGATGTTCCGTATCGGCGCCTCTGACAGGGATGTAGGGATGCGCCGCGCAAAATAAAGGGGGGCGGCGTTTCGACCCGGTTCACATTCGCGCGACCATGCCCGGGCCGCGCGGCGCTCAGTCGAAGATATCCTCGACCACGTCCCAGATCTCGCTCAGCACCTTGCGCCCCAGGGATTTGCGCCGCTTCACCGGCTTGCGCCTGGCGCGCTCACCCAGGGCAAGACGGCGCTCTTCGTCCCAATCCACCTGCACCCGGCGGCGCGGCCCGGCCGCGCCCGTGCCCGCCGGTCGCCCGGTTTTCTTGCGGGTATCATCCTGTTGCGGCATGAACTTCATGTCATGCAGCGGCGCCCCGCAGGCCGAACAGCTGAGTTCATGCCGGCCCTGGTCCAGCACCAGCGCGGCGCGCGTGCCGCAATAATTGCATGTGGCGATTTTTGGTCCCATGGGTCTCCGGCGATTTGCGTCAGCGTCTCTCAGCGTCTCTCAGCGTCTCGATGCATATAGGGCGACCGCCGCCGCATTTGAGACGTTCAGCGATCCGAAATCCCCCGAAAAGGCGATTCGCACCAATTCGTCGCAGGTTTCGCGGGTCTTTTCGCGCAATCCCGGCCCCTCGGCCCCCAGGACCAGCGCCACGGGCCCCTCGCGGCGGCCCTCAAGCGCCTCCTCGATGGTCCGCTCGGCCTCGCCCGCCAGGCCCAGCACGGTATAGCCCATGCCCTGCAGCGCCTCGATCGCGCGCCCCAGATTGGTCACCCGCAGATAGGGCTGGCGCTCCAGCGCGCCGCTCGCGGTCTTGGCCAGCGCGCCCGTCTCGGGCGCCGAATGGCGGTGCGGCGCGATCACCGCGCAGGCCCCGAACACCTCGGCCGAGCGCAGAATCGCCCCCACGTTATGCGGATCGCTCACCCGGTCCAGCAACAGAACGCGCGGCGGCGCCTCGCCCGGGGCACTGGCACAGATCGCCTCCAGCGGCCCCCAATCCAGCGGCTTGACCTCGAGCGCGGCCCCCTGATGCACCGATTGCGGGTCAAGCGGCGCCGAAAACCGCCTCGGATCGGCGATCTCGGGCTCCAGCCCACCTGCCGCGATCGCCTCTCCCAGCCGGTCGGCGGCATTGCGCGTCACGATCAGCCGCAGCTTGACGCGTGCCGGGTTCATCAGCGCATCGCGCACCGCGTGCAGGCCGAACAGCCACACGGTCTCGGCGGCAGCGGCCTTTTTCGCCTGTTCCTTCTCGATCACCCAACGGGGTTTCTTGACGGCCATTCCGGTCCCTTCCTTCTGCCGCGCGACAATGCGGGGGCGCACCGCCCGGTGCAAGGCATTTTCCGGTTGACGCTGGTGGGCCGCTTTCCTAAATACGCCCTCACGTCGGGGCGCAGCCCCTGGCAGTGGGCGACAGGCCGCAAGGTGTGGCAGGGGACTGTAACTCCCTCGCGGAGACGCACGCTAGGTTCGATTCCTAGGTCGCCCACCACTCTCCTTCTTCCCCGATACCGATCCCGCACCAATCCGGCACCAGCCCCGGCACAGCCATCGCTTTGCACCCTTCTGCCCGCGCGCCAATCCCCCTATACTGCGCCACAGGCAGAACCGGGCAGAGTGTGAGTGATGGCCAAGACGGCGACCAAGGCAACCAAGACGGCGACCAAGAAGACCACCAGGGCGAAACGGGCAACCAGGGCGACAGCCGCAAAACCCACCCCCGCCCCGGCGCCCGCGAAACCCGTGGGCGACCGGCCCTTCAACATCGTGATCGTCGCACAAGGCGGCCGCCTGCAATACGAGGCGCTGATCTTCGCCGCCTCCCTGCGCGCCCATTCGCCCGATTTCAAAGGCCGCCTGATCGTGGCCGAACCTCAGCCCGGCCCGAAATGGCAGGGCGATCCCACCATCCGTGGCGACGACACCCGCGCCCTGCTGGCCGAACTGGGGGCGCAGATCGTGCCCTTCACCTCGCGCCATTTCGGCCAGTCCTACCCCTATGGCAACAAGATCGAGGCGCTGTTCGCCTTGCCCAAGGGCGAACCCTTCGTGTTCTTCGACACCGACACGCTGGTCACCGGGGACATCACCACCGTGCCCTTCGATTTCTCTCGGCCCACCGCATCGCTGCGCCGCGAAGGCACCTGGCCCGAAATCCAGCTCTATGGCCCGGGCTATACCGCCACCTGGAAATCCCTCTACGACAAGTTCGGGCTGGATTTCGACAGCTCTCTCGATCCCGCATGGCCCGATGAATTCTGGCGCCGCTACCTTTATTTCAACGCCGGGTTCTTCTTCTACGACTGCCCGCATGTCTTCGGGCAACGCTTTCTGGACTACGCGCTTGCGATCCGTGATGACGCGCCCCCCGAACTGATCTGCCAGCCGCTCGATCCCTGGCTCGACCAGGTGGCGCTGCCGCTGGTGATCCATGCGCTTGGCGGCGGGCGCGATACCCTGCCGCCCGGCCTTCTGGATGGCGCGGTGACCTGTCACTACCGCCTGTTCCCTCTGCTCTATGCGCGCGAATCCGACCGCGTGATCGAGGTCCTCGAAGAGGTGACATCCCACAACCGCATCAAGAAGGTGCTCAAGGGCTATGATCCGGCCAAGTTCATGATCTACCACGGGCGGGGCCGCAAGGTCCGCGCGCTCTTCGATCAGAACGACCTGCCGCGCAAGGAACAGGCGCTGCGCAACACGATCAAGCGCAACGGCTTCTGGATGCGCTGAGGCCGGGCGCGTCACGTGTCACGCCACAGCGCAAACATCCTCCTGCCCCGGCGCGTCCCCGACGAACGCCGTTCCAGTCTCGCGCACCACACCCGAACAGCGTCCCACCCCCGTCGTGGCCAGTTGTGACGCTCCCGGCAATGCCCTACACATTGCGCCAAGCAATTCCCGAGGGAGGACAATCCAAATGGCTTACGGTTTCGACACATTGCAGATCCACGCAGGCGCCCGGCCCGATCCGGCCACCGGCGCCCGCCAGACGCCCATCTACCAGACAACCGCCTACGTGTTCCGCGATGCCGAACATGCCGCGGCACTCTTCAACCTGCAGGAGGTGGGCTATATCTACTCGCGCCTGACCAACCCGACCGTCGCGGTGCTCCAGGAACGCATCGCCACGCTGGAAGGCGGCGCCGGGGCCGTCTGCTGCTCGTCGGGCCATGCCGCGCAGATCATGGCGCTCTTTCCGCTGATGGCACCGGGCTGCAACGTGGTGGTGTCCACCCGTCTCTACGGCGGCTCGGTCACCCAGTTCAGCCAGACGATCAAGCGCTTCGGCTGGTCGGCGAAATTCGTCGATTTCGACGATCTCGCGGCGGTCGAGGCGGCGGTCGATGACGACACCCGCGCGATCTTCTGCGAATCGATCGCCAATCCGGGCGGCTACATCACCGATCTGGATGCCATTTCCGGCGTTGCCGACAAGGTGGGCCTGCCGCTCATTGTCGACAACACCTCCGCCACCCCCTACCTGTGCCGCCCGATCGAACATGGCGCCACGCTGGTGGTGCATTCGATGACCAAGTTCCTCACCGGCAACGGCACGGTCACCGGCGGCGTCGTGGTCGATTCGGGCAAGTTCGACTGGTCGGCCAGCGGCAAGTTCCCGTCCCTCTCGGAACCCGAGCCCGCCTATCACGGCCTCAAGTTCCACGAGACATTCGGCCCCCTGGCCTTCACCTTCCACGGCATCGCCATCGGCCTGCGCGATCTGGGCATGACCCTCAACCCCCAGGCCGCGCATTACACGCTGATGGGCATCGAAACCCTGTCCCTGCGGATGCAGCGCCATTGCGAAAACGCCGAAAAGATCGGGGCCTGGCTCGAATCCCACCCGGCGGTCGATCACGTGACCTATGCGGGGCTGAAATCCTCGCCCTACCACGACCGGGTCGCGCGGATCTGCCCGCGCGGCGCCGGCGGGCTCTTCACCGTGGCACTCAAGGGCGGCTATGACGCCTGCGTCAAACTGGTGGACAGCCTCGAGCTGTTCTCGCATGTGGCCAATCTCGGCGACACCCGCTCGCTGATCATCCACTCGGCCTCGACCACCCACCGCCAGCTCACCCCCGAACAGCAGAAAGCGGCGGGCGCCTCGCCCAACGTGGTGCGCATCTCCATCGGGATCGAGGATGCCGACGACCTGATCGCCGACCTCGATCAGGCGCTGGCCAAGGCAGGCGGCTGAACGGCCCCATGAGCCACGCGCCGCAGCATGCGGCGCACCCCGCCGGGGCCGCCTCAGACAGGGGCGGCCCCCGATCTTTGCGCTCAGAATTCTTCGCGCTCAGAATGCTTTCCCTCGGCGGGAAGCTGCTGTACCATTGCCCTGCTGCGGGACGGACTCCCCAAAGCCCTGACCCGATGCTAGTGCAGGACTAATGAAACCGAATTTCGCCCTGACACTCTCTTTCGACGGTATCGGCCTGCTGCACCGGGCCGCCGCCGGCTGGCACTCCGTTGGCGAGGTTGCACTGGACAGCGCCACGCTCACGGCCAGCCTCGCCGATCTGCGCGCCTCGGGATCGGCTCTCGATCCATCGGCGATGACGACGCAGCTGGTGATTCCCGACGACCAGATCAAGTACATCGCCTTCGACGCAGAGGGCAGCGATGGCGACGCCCTGGAACAGGCGGTGCGCGACAATCTCACGGGCGCAACCCCCTATGCGCTCGACGATCTGGTCTATGACTGGACGCAGGACGCAGGACAGGTGCAGGTGGCCGCCGTGGCCCGCGAAACCCTCGCCGAAGCCGAAGACTTCGCCAGCACCCACGGCTTCAACCCGGTCTGTTTCATCGCCAACCCCTCGGACGGCAAATTCTCCGGGCTGCCTTGGTTCGGCCCCTCTGCTCAGGCCGGCCGGCACATCCCGGACACCGATCCGCTCGAACCCGAGACCGCGCCGATCACCGTGATCGGCCCCGCGCCCTCTGCGCCCTCCACCCCGGACACGGACACCGCCGCAGACACGAACACCGACACGGACACCTCCGCCGAAACGGCGCCGTCGGACACGGGCGACACCCCGCCCGAAACCCAGCCAGACACCACACCCGACACCACGGCCAGGACCGCCACCACACCTGCGCCCGAATCGGATGATCAGCCCGACACCACACCCGACGCACCGACACCGCTCGCGGCCTCCGTCGCCACCCCGGCCCCGACCTTCCAGTCGATCCGCGCCACCCGCGACGATCCGGCCTCACTCCGCGCCGCCCCCCGTCTCGAAGGCGCCGATCGTGGCCTGACAGCCCCCGCCGATGCCCCGGCCGTCACCGGCCAGCCGGACGATGCCCTGTCCGAAGGCAACGCCGCCCGCCTCGCGGCCTCGCTGGCCGCCGAGCCGCAGAACCGCCTGCAGGCGCAACCCGCCGACGACACGCCCGAACCCGGCCCCGTCTCGTCCTTCTTCACGCGCCGTTCCGCCGAACCGGTACCCGCCGCTGTCGCGGCCCCTCCGCCCCCCGCCGACGAAAAGCAGCGCATGACCATCTTCGGCGCGCGCGACCCGGTCGAGATCGGGGGCAAGCCGCGTTACCTGGGCATCATTCTCACCACCCTCCTTCTGGTCTGCCTGATCGCCGTTGCCGCCTGGGCCTCGGTCTTCGCCGAAGACGGCCTGTCGCGCTTCTTCCGGGGCACCACCCCCGAGCCGCAGATCGCCGAAGTCCCCAAGATCCCCGACCCGGCCCCGCAGGCCGAACCGGCACCGACCGATCTGGCCGCCCTGCCGCAGGACACCCCGGCCGACACGCCCGAGCCCTCGCCGCTCACCGCGCGCCCCGACCCGACCGAACTCTCGCCCGACGAGGCTCTCGCCCGCTATGCCGCAACCGGCATCTGGCAGATGGCGCCCGAGGCGCCGACCGCGCCGGGCCTCATCACGCTTGACGATTTCTACCAGACCTCGATCGACACGCAGGTCCGCTCGTCCGATGCCGTGGCCCTGCCCGATGCGCGCGCCCTGCGCCACGAAGACCGCCCCGAAACGCCTAGCCCCCCCGCTCCGCCCGGCACCCGCTTCACGCTGGATGATCGCGGCCTCGTCATCGCCACGCCCGACGGCGCCCTGACCCCGCAAGGCGTGCGGGTCTATGCCGGCAGGCCCGCGCTCACGCCGCCGCCCCTGCCCGACCGCCCCGACGCCATCGTCACCGCCCTGCCCGACGCGGAAACCGCGCGGCTTCTGGGCGTGCGCCCGCAACTGCGCCCCGACACCCTTGCAGAACAGAACGAACGCGGCGCTCTCGGCGCCGGTGGACGCTCCCTGGCCGAGCTTGCGGCGCTGCGCCCCCGGCTGCGCCCCCAAAGCGCCCAGCAGGCCGCCCAGCAAGCCGCAGAGCAGGCGTCCCGACAGGCCGCCGCAGCCTCATCCCCGAATGTCGATCCCGACGCCGTCGCCGCCGCCCTGGCCGAAGCCACCACCCAGGCCGATCCTTTCGCCAACGCCATGCCGCAAGCCGTCAAGACCTCGCTAAAGCCCAACCTGCGGCCCAGCGATTTCGGCCGCACTGTCGCCCGCACCCGCGAGGCCGAACAGGCCACGCCCGTCGCCGCCAATCAGCGCATGGCGCCCAGCATCCCCACCACCACCACCGTGGCGCGCGCCGCCACCGACCAGAACGTGATCTCGCTGCGTCAAGTCAATCTGATCGGCGTCTATGGCACGCCGTCGAACCGCCGCGCGCTGGTCCGCCTGGCCAATGGCCGCTACGAAAAGGTCGAGGTGGGCGACAGGCTGGATGGCGGCCAAGTCGCCGCCATCGGCGAAAGCGAGTTGCGCTATCTCAAGCGCGGCCGCAACATCGTCCTCAAGATGCCGCGCGGCTGAGTGCCTCCAACCCCCTGACCTTGCCGTAAAATGCCCCCGCCGCATTGCAGCATTCGGGCGAAGCCTCTACGCTTGACGCGAACACGGCGCAGGCCAGTCTGGCGCGTGCCGCTCTGCAAGGCGCATTGCTCATGGAAGGTTTCTTGTTTCAGGCCACGATTTTTCTGGCCGCTGCCGTGATCGCCGTGCCGCTGGCGGCACGTCTGGGGCTGGGATCGGTGCTGGGCTACCTGGCCGCCGGCATCCTGATCGGGCCGGTCTTCGGCCTTGTCGGCGGGTATCAGACCATCGAATTGCAGCATTTCGCCGAATTCGGCGTGGTGATGATGCTCTTCCTGATCGGGCTCGAGCTTGAACCCCGCGCCTTGTGGGACATGCGCCACCGGCTGCTGGGGCTTGGCGGGCTCCAGATCACCCTGACGACCACCGCCGTGATGGGCGGCGCGATGTGGTTCGGCAATTCCTGGAGTATCTCGCTCACCGTCGGCCTTGTCTTTGCCCTCTCCTCCACGGCGATCGTCCTGCAAACCCTCAGCGAAAAGGGGCTGATGCAGACCGGCGGCGGGCGCTCGGCCTTCTCGGTGCTGCTGACGCAGGATATCGCGGTGATCCCGATGCTGGCGCTGCTGCCGCTGCTCGCCCTGCCCAAATCCCCCGAGATGGTCATGGGCGAGGCGCTCCAGCGCATGACCGGCGCCGCCGCCCCCGCCGACAAGCCCTCATCCGACGCCCATGCCGCCGCCGCCTCGTTCATCGAAAGCCTGCCGGGATGGGGCGCGACGCTGGTCACCATCGGCGCGGTCGCCGCGATCATCCTGACCGGGATCTATCTCACCCGGCCCGTGTTCCGCTTCATCCACGCCGCCCGCCTGCGCGAAATGTACACCGCGCTGGCGCTGCTGATCGTGGTGGGCATCGCCTTCCTGATGAACCTCGTGGGCCTTTCCCCGGCGCTTGGCGCCTTCCTGGCGGGGGTGGTTCTGGCCAACTCGGAATTCCGGCACGAATTGGAAAGCGACATCGCCCCCTTCAAGGGGCTGTTGCTGGGGCTGTTCTTCATCACCGTCGGCGCCGGCATCAATTTTTCGGTGCTGGCGCGCGATCCCTTCACCGTCATCGGCATCGCGCTTGCTCTGATCGTGCTCAAGGGCGCGATCCTCTTCGGCCTTGGCCTGGCCTTTCGGCTGCGGGGGCGCAACCTGTGGCTCTTCACCCTGTCGCTGGCGCAGGCCGGTGAATTCGGCTTCGTGCTGATCTCGTTTTCGGCCCAGGTCAATGCCCTGCCCCCATCGATGACGGAAATCCTGCTGCTGGTGGTCGCCCTCACGATGCTGATCACGCCGCTGCTTTTCATCCTCTACGATTGGCTCTCCAGCCGGATCGACGACACCGCCGAACCGCAGGAACCCGATCACATCGACGAACAGGCGCCCGTGATCATCGCCGGGATCGGCCGCTTCGGCCAGATCGTCAACCGGCTGGTGCGCTCCAGCGGCTTCAACACCGTGGTTCTGGATCACGACCTGAACGCGATCCAGCGGATGCGCCGCTTCGGGATCAAGGGCTTCTTCGGCGATCCCACCCGCCCCGAGCTGCTCCATGCCGCCGGTCTCGCCCATGCCAGGGTGCTCGTCGCAGCACTCGACAACCCCGAGGCCACGACCCGCCTCGTCGCCTTCGCGCGCCGCGAATGCCCCGACCTGCATATCGTCGCCCGGGCGCGCGACCGCACCCATGTGTTCCGCCTCTACAAGGCCGGCGCCAACGACATCGTCCGCGAGGTCTTCGACAGCTCGCTACGCGCAGGCCGCTACGTGCTCGAGAATCTCGGCCTCAGTGGCTTCGAAGCCGCCGAACTGGAAAAGACCTTCTACCATCACGACCGCCAGTCCGTCCGCGAACTGGCCGCGCTCTGGGACCCCGAGGTGCCGACGATTCGGAACAGCGCCTATATCGACCGCGCCCGCGCCCTCGAACGCGAGCTGGAAACCATGCTTCTGTCGCAACTGGAAGAAACCGCCGAGCCACCCGACAAGGACCCGCGCGATGGCTGATCGCGGGCCGCAGTCGCGGGTTTGCGTACGGAAGGGACACAAATTTCAGGATCGGCGCTAAGGTTCGTCCCAAACCCGCGTAGGTTTCGTACGAATTGTACGCACCTCACCCTTCCGAAACGCCCGCCTCCGCAAAGCTGGCCATGCCTGAATGACAGGCCAGCGCAGCCTTCAGAATCGCCACCGCCAGCGTGCCGCCGGACCCTTCCCCAAGCCGCATTCCCAGCGACAGGATCGGCTCTTTTCCCAGCTTTTCCAATAGCTTGGGATGCGCCACCTCGGCGCTGACATGGCCCGCAACCGCGTGATCCAGCGCGCCGGGCTGCGCCGCATCAAGGCACGCCGCCGCTGCGCTGCAGATAAAACCGTCCAAAATCAAGGGGATACGCAAAACCCTGGCGCGGACCATCGCGCCCACCATGGCCGCCAACTCTCGGCCACCCAGGCAGCGCAGGGTCTCCAGTCCGTTGTTTTTGCACGCTTTATTCACCTCGACCGCGCGCGCGACCACCTCGGCCTTGTGGCTCAGCACGTCCCCGTCCACCCCGGTTCCGCGCCCCGTCCACTCTTGCGCCGTCCCCCCGAACACCGCCAGCGCGATCGCCGCCGCACTGGTCGTGTTGCCAATGCCCATCTCTCCAACGACAAGCAAATCCGCTTTTATATCAACGGCTTGCCATCCTGTTTGCAGCGCCTCGACCAGCTCCGCCTCGGTCATTGCGGGCCCTTGGGTGATGTCATTCACCGGCTGATCCAGCCGCAGCGCATGCACATCCATCCGCGCCCCCACCGTCTTCGCCAACTGGTTAACAGCCGCCCCCCCAGCCTCGAAGTTGGCCACCATCTGCGCCGTCACCTCGGGCGGGAACGCAGACACGCCTTGCGCCGTAACCCCATGATTTCCCGCGAAAACTATGGTTTGCGGGGCGGCGATTTCCGCCCTCGGATCGCCGCGCCAGGCGCAATACCATGCCGCCAGGTCCTCCAACCGGCCAAGCGATCCCGGCGGTTTGGTCAACTGCGCATCCCGTGCATGGGCGGCCTGTCGCGCCGCCTCGTCAGGGGCGGGAAGCCCTTGAAGGATATCAGAAAATTCGGACAGATCGCTAAACTCTTGGCGCATCCGCTCCCCCGTTGCATGCTGTGCGCGACCTGTGTATCGCAGCGCAGGACACCGACGCAGCCGAAAAAGGCCCCGCGATGACAAAAAACGACCAAGCTCTTGTAGAAGCTTCGGATTTTGCGCTCGCCCTTGCGCTGTTGACGCGTTTGCCGGTGCATGTGTCCGATTTCGCGCGGGGCGCCCGCGCCGCATGGTCCTATCCTCTGGTCGGGCTTGTGCTTGGCGGCCTTGCTGCGACGATCGGCTTTCTGGGCCATTGGATCGGCTTTCATCCTGCTATCAACGCATTGATTTCATTGGTCGTTCTTGTCGTTCTGACCGGTGCGATGCACGAAGACGGGCTGGCCGATACCGCCGATGGGTTCTGGGGCGGATGGGATCCCGCGCGCCGGCTCGAGATCATGAAGGACAGCCATATCGGCGCCTATGGCGTCATCGCGATTTTCCTCGGGTTATCAGCGCGTTGGAGTGCCCTTTGGATCCTGTTCGACACCAGCATCCCCGCCGCTGTCACCGGGCTTCTGGGCGCCGCCATACTGTCGCGCGCCGCCCTCCCGGCGATGATGGCCGCCCTCCCGCACGCCCGCGCCTCGGGCCTGTCGCACAGCACCGGCCGCTGCCCGGCCCGCACCGCATGGTTGGCAATCGGGCTAAGTGTCGGGCTTTCATGGCTTTTGCTCGGGTCGGCCGCGTTGGCCGCTGCGCTGGTCGTGCTCGTGCTTGGCGTCGGCATGGCCAGGCTGGCACGGGCCAAGATCGGCGGTCAAACCGGTGACGTCCTGGGCGCGACACAGCAACTCTCTGAAATAGCGGTGCTTTTTCTGCTCGTGGCATGACGGCATGAAAAAGCCGCACCCGAAAGGGCGCGGCTCATACGCATGGAAGGACCCGTCTCACGCGGCGCGTGACACCAGAACCTCATCCACCTTTTTCGCGGCCTGCACCTCGTCGCCACCGCTGACAGCGGCAACTTCACGGGTCAAGCGCTCGAGCGCAGCTTCGTAAAGCTGGCGCTCGGAATAGCTTTGTTCGCGCTGATCATCGGTGCGATGCAGGTCGCGCACGACTTCGGCGATCGCGATCAGATCGCCGGAATTGATCTTCTGTTCATACTCCTGCGCGCGACGCGACCACATGGCGCGCTTCACCTTGGCCTTGCCCTTCAAGGTGGACATCGCCTTGGACACGACATCCGGACTCGACAGGCTCCGCATGCCGACTTCCGCAGCCTTGTTGGTGGGAACACGCAGGGTCATTTTGTCTTTCTCAAAGGAAATGACAAACAATTCCAGAGTGATACCAGCAATCTCCTGTTCTTCGATCGACACGATCTGGCCTACACCATGTGCAGGATAGACAACGTAATCATCAGGGCAGAACTCGGATTTCTTCGATTTGCTCATTCACATTTTCCTCGCAAGCGGCCAACCTTCTCACACACAACAATCACGGCCCAAGGGCCGCATGGCCGGTGAGACATGTGTGTCGCAGCAAAACCGTCTCCTGACGGCTTGGCGGGAGTATGGAAGGTCAGGCAGCTATCTTCATTGTCATAAAACCATAGCACAAAATTACGGCTTTCGGAAGTACCGCAGGTGCCATGGTGGCTTTCACGCTTGTTTTACGGGGTAATTGACGGGATTACCCGCTTCGGGATGCCCAAGGGACGCCCGTTGCGCGCCACTGCGACCCCCGAATCGCAGACCCTTCAGCCGCCTTCGCCGGGGGCTTCCGAAAAGTACTTCTCCAGCTTGCCGTCTTCGCCATCACGCTTTTCGGCATCCGGCATCTGATCTTTCTTGGTAATGATCACAGGCCACATTTCGGAGTACTTGCGATTGAACTCGACCCATTTCTCCATGTCCGGCTCTGTATCGGGCCGGATCGCATCGGCGGGGCATTCCGGTTCGCAAACGCCACAATCGATGCATTCGTCAGGATGGATCACCAGCATGTTTTCGCCTTCGTAGAAACAGTCTACCGGGCACACCTCGACACAGTCGGTGTACTTGCAGGCGATGCAGTTGTCCGTCACGACATAGGTCATATGGGTCTCTCGTCTTGTCTTTTCACCGCACCAACTAATCCAGCCGCATCGATCAATCAAGCGTATCCGGACGGTTGAGGTCGAGTTTGCGGCGATCGCGCTTTGTCGGACGACCCTTTCCCTCGAAGCGGGGCGCTGCCGGAACATCGGACTGCGCGTCCTCGGGGCTCAGATCCTCATACAGCGTTGCCGCCTCGGGCGCCGGTCCGCGCCGCTCGCCAATGGCCACGACGCGGATCACCCGGATCCTGCGGGACTGCGGGAATGTCAGCACATCGCCGGGCGCCACAGCATATGCAGGCTTGGACACCTTTTCGCTGTTCACCCGCACATGACCGCCCGACACCAGCTTGGCCGAAAGGCCACGCGTCTTGAAAAAGCGCGCGTGCCACAGCCACTTGTCCAGACGGATCCGCGCAGGGGACGTCTCGGGATCGGCGTCTCGGCCGCTCAACCCTTGCCCTTCAGCCCCATCAAGGCCGCCGCGAACGGATTGTCCGGGTCGATCTGGTCCTTCTTGCGATCAGGCCGCGCGCTGAACGTCTTGGCGCCGGCATCCTCACGCGGCTTGCCGCGACCGGGCTTGCCCCCCTTGCGCGGGCCTTTACCGGATGGCTTCGGCCCGTTGCTTTTGGGTTTGCCGCGCGTATCTTGCCGCGTGCGCGCAGCGCGCCCTGCCCAGGTGAACGTGTAGAACACCTCGGTTTCGGGCTCGGCAACAGGGGCGTCCGGGGCATCGCCGGGGCTGATCTCGGTCTCGCTTGCCTGCGGGATATCCGTCATGCGTTCGGTTTGCTCGGGCGGATCGGCCACGACGGGCGCTTCGCCGGAATCGGGAATGGAATTGGCAAGGTCCTCTGCCGTCTCGGCCGCCGCATCGGTGGCGACCGCCTGTTCTGCAGGCGCCTCCGCCATGGCCTGATCCACCGGCTTGACCTTTTCACGCTCAGCGCGTTCCGCCTTGTATCCAAGCCCTTCCATCAAATCCGCGAACTGCTCGAGGGTCATGCCGGTGATCGACAACATGTCGGGCGTTGCCTCGAATCCACCGCGGCTGTCCTCGCCGCGCAGCATGTCCGCCAGACGTTCCAGCATATCGATGCGGATCGCCCGTTCGCCTGCCGCACGGTAGCCTGCCATCGCATGATATCCCCGGGGCACGGCGCCGGGCCCACCCGCAGGAACCGTCACAAGACCGGGCGGCGGCGCCTCGGGAAACTCCTCGAGACCCTGGGCCAGGGACCACAGCAACAGACGCAGGCGCGTCGGAGCCGGTTTGAGCAACAAGGGCATGAAGACGGTGAACTGACCAAAACGAACCCCGTGCTTGCGCAGCGCGCCGCGGGCCTCCTGATCCAGTGATTTCACGTCCTCGGCCACATCGCTGCGGGGGATGATCCCGAAGTTTTCCACCAGCCGGAACCCCAAGCCCCGGGCCATGCCGGCCAGCGTGTCGTCGCGTTGGATGTTCAACAGCGGCTCGAACAACAAGGCGACCTTGCGGTCGATGAAATGCTGCAACCGGCGCTGAACCTTCTGAACGACGTCGTCCCCGGCGACGTCATCGACGAAGGCTTCGACCTGCGGCTTGAGCGGATCCGAACCGGCGACGATCTTGCCGACGGCCTGGTTGCCCCACATCAAGCCACCCTGATCGGTGTAGTCGATCTCGGTGTCCGGCGCGTTGTAGAACCGATCCGCCCGAAGGTGGAACTGAGGACTGAGCGCCTGGAGACTCGCCTGCCTGACGGCCTTTTCTTCTTGCCCGGCCAATGTCCGGTCCTGAATGAAGCGGAATCCCTCCAGACGGCCGACGAATTCGCCTTCGACCGTTACGTCACCGTTCTCGTTCACTTCGGCCACCATGGCTTCCTTCTGCTTGAGCCGGCGCAAAAGCACGGATGTGCGCCGATCCACAAATCTTTGGGTCAGACGCTCGTGCAGCGCGTCCGACAGGCGGTCTTCTACCGCGCGAGTTTCACCGCGCCAATGCGTTTCGTCATCGACCCAGCCTTTTCGCTGAGCAACATACGTCCATGTTCGGATATAGGCGAGACGTTTCGACAATGTGTCAATGTCGCCATCCGTCCGGTCGATCCGCTTGACCTGCCGGGCCAGCCAGTCATCCGGAACCCGGCCCAATTCGTGCAGATCGCAAAAGATCGTCTCGAGCAGGCTGGAATGTTCGGCATGGCTGATACCCCGGAAATCGGGCACCCGGCAGACATCCCACAACAGGCGCACCGAGGTGCCATCGGTGGCGCGGGCCCGCACCGCCGCCACTTGCGCCAATGATTTGAGCGCCCCGAGATCATCCGCCTCGCGCGCACGCGCCAGCCATTGATCCTCGGGCTTTGCCTCCAATGCGGCGATCAGCCCGTCGACATTCGCGAAGGGCAGCTTCGCGTTCCGCCATTCCAGTTTCCGAATGGGGGTAAAACGGTGGTCCATGATCGCACGGGCCACCTCTTCCGACAGCTCGGGCGCCTCGCCCGTCACCCCGAAGGTGCCATGGCTCATCCCGCGACCGGCGCGCCCGGCGATCTGCGCCAATTCATTCGGGGCCAGCGCACGGATCCGGCGCCCATCGAACTTGGACAGCGCCGAGAATGCGACGTGGTCGATATCCAGATTGAGGCCCATGCCGATCGCATCGGTGGCGACCAGGTAATCGACGTCACCGTTCTGATAGAGCTCGACCTGCGCGTTGCGCGTGCGCGGGCTGAGCGCCCCCATCACGACGGCCGCGCCCCCCTTCTGCCGCTTGAGCACCTCGGCGATGGCGTACACATTATCAACGGAAAACCCGACAATCGCGCTTCTGGCGGGCATTTTGCTTATCTTTTTCGAACCTGAATAGGCAAGCTGCGACATCCGCTCGCGTTCCAGGAACTCGACCCCCGGCACAAGCGCCGCAATCGCACCGCGCATCGTGGCCGCCCCCAGAAACTGCGTCTCGCGCAGTCCCCGTATCCGCAGCAGACGGTCGGTAAAGACATGGCCGCGTTCGGGATCGGCACAGAGCTGGATTTCATCGATTGCGACGAAATCCGCGCCCAGGCCCTCGGGCATCGCCTCGACCGTGCAGACCCAATACTGCGTGCGTTCCGGGACGATGCGCTCTTCGCCGGTCACCAACGCCACCACGGAAGGCCCCCGCACCTTGACGATACGGTCATACACCTCGCGTGCCAGAAGGCGCAGCGGCAGGCCGATGATACCGGTACGGTAACCCAACATCCGCTCGATGGCGAAATGCGTCTTGCCGGTATTCGTGGGGCCGAGAACCGCAAGGGTTCTTGACTGCTCGGTCATGGCCGTCTCCGTTCAGGTCAGAGGCTGCTGCCACCGATTTCGGGATCCAGCCGCTCCAGGGCACGGGTTACGGCCTCGTGATGCGGATGTATAGCCAGAACACGCGAAAAGGCCTCATGGGCCAATTCGGGCTTGTTCACTTCCTCGAGGATCACCCCAAGCCCGTAAATCGCGTTGAAATGCCGAGGGCTGAGCGCCAGGGCACGCTCGATATCGGCAAGGGCCGGACCATACAGCCCGACGCGGGAATAGGCCACCGACCGCATGTGCCAGCCTTCGGCGAAATCCGGCGCATGATCGGTCAGCGCCGTGAAATGCTCGATCGCCGCACCCGAATCACCGGCCTCGAGCGCGTCGCGCCCGCGCCTGAGCAGCACATCCATAGACGCGGACCCCGATTGTGCGAATTCATGTTCGATATCGCGGGCGATCCGTCGCGCATCCTGCGGCGCGTCGGCTTCGCGCAGAGCCTCGAACAACGCGTCCAGCCGGTCACTGTTCTGCCCCGCGGCGGGTAGGGAAAACATGACTAGTGCGGCAAATGCCGCGACGATACGGTTGAGGGACGGGTATATTGTGCTCATAACGAGTCTGAATGTAGCAAGTGCAAACGGGTTTCACACCCCCAGATGCACAAATCGGAAGGAAGCGTTGGAATGAGCGATATCATCGAGACCGCAGTTGCCGCCCTGAGTGAAAAGATGGACGGCGATTTCGACGGATCCGCCAAGTTCATGATCGAAGGCGAAGGCGCTATAATGATTGATGAAAATGGCGTTCGCGCGGCGGATGAAGAGGCCGATGTGACGCTGACGGCAAACGCCGAGACCTTTCAGTCGATCCTCGAAGGCGACCTGGACCCGACAGCGGCCTTCATGAGCGGCAAACTGACCGTGGACGGGGATATGGGCATGGCCATGAAGCTGGGCAGCTTCCTCGCCTGATGGATCATGCGCCGTTTTTCGCCGATGTGGCCGATGGACCCGAGAACGGGGCCGCCTGGTGGTTGCGGGCGCGTGACGGCGTGCGCCTGCGCGCCGGAGCCTGGCGCGGCACCTCGAAAGAGGGCACGGTGCTGCTGTTTCCGGGGCGTACCGAATACATCGAGAAATACGGTCGAACGGCGCGGGAATTCGCGCAGCGCGGCTATGCGACCCTGACGATCGACTGGCGCGGTCAGGGGCTGTCGGATCGGCTGACCACGGATGTCATGTCAGGGCATGTGGGGCGGTTTTCGGACTATCAACAGGACGTGGCCGCGATGCTGTCCGCCGCGAAGGTGCTGGACATGCCGAAACCCTGGCACCTGCTGGCGCATTCCATGGGGGGCTGTATCGGGCTGCGGGCGGTGCTTGACGGGCTGCCTGTTCAAAGCTGTGTCTTTTCGGGGCCCATGTGGGGCATCCAGATGGCCAAGTCCCTGCGCCCGCTGGCCTGGTCACTCTCGTTCGGCGTGCGCTATGTCGGGCTTGGGCATCTCTATGCCCCCGGCACCGACCCGGCGAACTATGTCCTGACCGAACCTTTCGAGACGAACAAGCTGACCGGCTGTCAGGACATGTACAAATACATGATCGATCAGGCGCTCAGCTATCCGGAACTGGGGCTGGGTGGCCCAAGCCTGCAATGGCTTTACGAGGCGCTCAAGGAAACGCGCGCCCTCGCGTCGCGTCCCTCGCCCGACCTGCCCTGCATGACGGTTCTGGGCACCAAAGAGGAAATCGTCTGCCCCCGCCGGATCGAGCACCGCATGACCAATTGGCCGGGTGCGCGGCTCGAGTTGGTGCAACAAGGCCGCCACGAAGTGCTTATGGATTCCCCCAAGATGCGCGGCCCGGTGTTCGACACCATGTGCGAAATGTTCGGCAGCGCCGCCGCAACGGACCGCACAGGGACAGTCAGGGATCGCGCGTGACGCTCTGGCGCTGCGTCCCCAACCCGTCGATCGTCAGCTCCATCTCATCGCCCTCGGTCAGGAACCGCTTGGGTGTCATGCCCATCCCGACACCGGGCGGTGTGCCGGTGGCGATCACGTCACCGGGCTGAAGGCTCATCATTTCAGTCAGATGCGCGATGATCTTGGCCACGCTGAAAATCATCATGCCGGTATGGCCGGTTTGCATCCGCTCTCCGTTCAGGTCCAGCGACAGGTTCAGGTCCTGGGGATCGCCCACCTCGTCCGGAGTGACCAGCCAAGGGCCGATCGGCCCGAACGTGTCGCAGCTTTTGCCCTTGGTCCACTGCCCCGAACGCTTGGCCTGGAATGTCCGTTCCGACACGTCATTGACGATGCAATATCCCGCCACATGCCCAAGCGCATCCGCCTCGCTGACATATTTTGCGGGTTTGCCGATCACCACGCCCAGTTCCACCTCCCAGTCGGAATGCTGCGAGCTGCGCGGCAGGCTCACCGTGTCGTTCGGCCCGACAATCGACGATGTGGCCTTCATGAACACGATCGGATGCTCCGGCGGCTCCATCCCGGTTTCAGCCGCGTGATCGAGGTAATTCAACCCGATCCCGATGAACTTGCCGACCCGTCCGACGGGGGGACCCAGACGGGGTGACCCCTCGACCAGTGGAAGGCCTTCGGGGTCGATCTGCGGCAGGTTGACCAGCACATCGCCCGCGATGTCCGGCACCACGCCCGACAGGTCGCGCAACCGGCCCTCGGCATCCAGTATGCCGGGGCGTTCCTGCCCTGGCTCTCCGTATCTTGCGAACCGCATGCGATGTCCCCCCGTTCTGGCAATTCCCGCGCAAGATAGCTGTTGGCTGTCCGGGTGCAAGTGGCTGGCATCACGGCACGGGCCGCCTATGTTGGCGGCTATGGTTCTGGAATTCAAACCCCAGGGGATATACTGCCCCGCCGGTGATTTCTTCATCGACCCCTGGTCCCCTGTCGACCGGGCGCTCATCACCCATGGCCATGCCGATCACGCCCGCCCCGGCCACGCCCGCTATCTGGCCACGGACAGGGCCGCGCCGGTGATGCGCCACCGGCTTGGCGATATCCGGCTGGACACAGTGTCATATGGCGAGACGCGCCGGATCGGCGGGGCAAGCGTGTCGTTCCACCCGGCGGGCCACGTCCCCGGATCGGCCCAGATCCGGGTCGAGGTGGGGGGCGAGGTCTGGGTCGTTTCAGGCGACTACAAAACCACCCCCGACCGATTATGCGAGCCGTTCGAGCCGGTCTCCTGCCACAGCTTCGTGACCGAATGCACCTTCGGGCTGCCGGTGTTCGACTGGGCGCCCGAAGCGCAGGTCGCCGCCGAGCTGAACAACTGGTGGGCCAGCAATGCGGCGGACGGGCGCGCAAGCCTCCTGGGGGCCTATGCGCTTGGCAAGGCGCAGCGGGTCCTGTCGCTGCTGGATCCCGCGATCGGGCCGATCCTGACCCATGGCGCTGTGGAAAACACCAATGCCATCCTGCGCGATCAGGGGTTCGCCCTGCCCGCCACGGTCCCCGTCACCCCCGACATGGACCCCCGCGCGCATCCCGGCGCCCTGGTGCTGGCGCCGCCCGGGGCGCTTGGCTCGGCCTGGGCGCGGCGCTTCGGCCCGGCCTCGACCGGTTTCGCCAGCGGCTGGATGCGCCTGCGCGGTGTGCGGCGGCGGCGCGCGGCGGATCGTGGCTTTGTCATCTCGGACCACGCCGACTGGGCCGGACTGAACGCGGCAATTGCCGGCACCGGCGCAGAAAACATATTCGTCACGCATGGTTACACCGAGATCTTTGCGCGATGGCTGAACGATCAGGGCTATAGCGCACAGATCGTCCCGACCGAATTCACCGGCGAGTCGCTGGATGAGGCCGAGACCCCATGAAACGCTTCGCAGCCCTTTACGCCACGATCGACCAGACCACCAAGACCACCCGCAAGGTGGAGGCGCTGGCCGAGTATTTCCGCACCGCACCGGACGAGGACCGGCTCTGGACGATCGCGCTTTTTTCGGGGCGCAGGCCCCGGCGCGCGATCACCACGACGAAGCTCAGGGAATGGGCGGCAGACCGCGCCGGCATCCCGCTGTGGCTGTTCGAGGAAAGCTATCCGATCGTCGGCGACCTGGCCGAAACGATCGCCCTGGTGCTGCCCGCGCCCGGCGCGGATCATGCCGACAGCCTGACCGACTGGATCACCCGGCTGCGCGCGCTGGATGACGCGGATGATGCCGCACGCAAGACCACTGTTCTTGATGCGTGGAACCGGATGGACGCGACCGAGCGGCTGGTCTTCAACAAGTTGCTGACCGGGGGCTTTCGGGTGGGGGTCAGCCGCAAGCTGATGACCCGGGCGCTGGCGCAGGCCACCGGGCAGGATGAGGCCGATCTTGCACACCGCCTGATGGGCGACTGGACACCCGACACGACCACCTATCGCGACCTGATCGAGGCACCAGACGCCACGGCGCAGGCATCGCGGCCCTACCCCTTTTGCCTCGCGCATGGACTGGATGGCGCAGCACCCGACAGCCTTGGGCCCAATGGCGATTGGCTGGCGGAATGGAAATGGGATGGCATCCGGGGGCAGCTGATCGTTCGGGCCGGAGAGGTCTTTGTCTGGTCCCGCGGCGAAGAGCTGATGACGGACCGGTTCCCGGAATTCGCAGGGCTGGCCGGGATGTTGCCTGACGGCACCGTTCTGGATGGGGAAATCCTGCCCTTCGATGGCGAAAACCCGCTGCCGTTCAATGCCTTGCAAAAACGTCTTGGGCGCAAGACCGTGCCTGCGAAACTGCTGCGCGAGGCGCCGGTGATCCTGCTGGCCTATGACCTGCTGGAAGAGCGGGGCACGGATTTGCGCGCACGCCCCCTGTCCGAGCGGCGCGCGCGGCTGGACCGGCTGCTGGACGCAGCCCCTCCCGACGCCCCCATCCGGCCCTCGCCGCTTGTGCCGCATGACACCTGGGACGACCTGGCCCGATTGCGCGACACATCACGTGACAGGCGCGCCGAAGGGCTGATGCTCAAGCACCGCGACAGCGTGTATCACGCAGGCCGCAAGAAGGGCGATTGGTGGAAATGGAAGCTGGATCCCCTGACCATGGACGCGGTGATGATCTATGCCCAGCAAGGCCACGGGCGCCGCGCCAACCTGTTCACCGATTTCACCTTTGCGGTCTGGGACGGCAACGAACTGGTGCCGTTCACCAAGGCCTATTCCGGGCTGACCGATGCCGAGTTCCGGCAGATCACCGCATGGGTGCGCAAGAACACCCTGCAACGCTTTGGCCCGGTGCGCCAGGTGCGCCCCGAGCATGTGTTCGAGATCGCGTTCGAAGGCATCGCCCCCTCGCCCCGGCACAAATCCGGCGTGGCGCTGCGCTTTCCGCGCATGAAACGCTGGCGGCACGACAAACCCGTGCAAGAGGCCAACACGCTGGCGGATCTCAAGGAGATGCTGGCGCAATACGGATGAAGGCTTGAGCCGCCCTGCCCCGCACCATATGTCTGAGATCAGAAAACAAAGGAGATTTCCGCATGTTCCACCTGCCCTCGCCCGCCCATGACGCCAATGCCGGTTCCGGCGATGACCATCTGGGGCGTTTGCCGGAATGGGACCTCACGGATCTCTATGCCAGCCCCGACGCGCCCGAACTCAAGCGGGACCTGGACTGGCTGGAAAAGGCCTGTGCCGATTTCGCCGCCGATTACGAGGGCAAGCTGGCCGATCTTGATGCGGCGGGGATGCTGGACTGCCTCAAGCGTGACGAGAAGATCAGCAATATCGCCGGGCGGATCATGTCCTTTGCGGTGCTGCGCTATCAGCAGCAGACCACCGATGGCGACCGGGCCAAGTTCCTGTCGGATTGCCAGGAAAAGGTCACCACCTACAGCACGCCGCTGGTGTTCTTCACGCTGGAGCTGAACCGGCTGGAGGAGGACGCGCTGAACGGCCTTTACGAGGCGAGCGCCGAGTTGGCGCGCTACAAGCCGGTACTGGACCGCATCCGCGCGATGAAACCCTATCAACTGTCTGATGAGCTTGAGAAATTCCTGCATGACATGGGCGTTGTCGGCGACGCCTGGGAACGGCTGTTCGACGAGACGATCTCGGGCCTGAGCTTTACCGTGAATGGCGAGGAGATGGGCATCGAATCCACCCTCAACCTGCTGACCGATCAGGATCGCAGCCAGCGCGAGGCGGCGGCGCGGGAACTGGCGCGGGTGTTCGGCGCCAATATCCGGACCTTTGCCCGCGTGCACAATACCAGCGCCAAGGAAAAGGAAGTCATCGACCGCTGGCGCGGCATGCCGACACCGCAGACGGGCCGGCACCTGTCCAACGACGTGGAGCCCGAGGTGGTCGAGGCGCTGCGCGATGCGGTGGTGAATGCCTATCCCAAGCTGAGCCACCGGTATTACGAGCTCAAGCGGAAATGGCTGGGGCTGGACGTGATGCAGGTCTGGGACCGCAACGCGCCGCTGCCCATCGAGGACAAGAAGATCATGGACTGGACCAGCGCGCGCGACATCGTGATGGAAGCCTACACCGCCTTCGATCCGCGCATGGGAGAGCTGGCAGAGCCTTTCTTTTCAAAGGGTTGGATAGATGCGGGCGTGAAGCCGGGCAAGGCGCCGGGGGCCTTTGCGCATCCGACGGTGACGGATGTGCACCCTTACGTGATGCTCAATTACCTCGGGAAACCGAGGGACGTGATGACGCTGGCGCATGAACTGGGCCACGGGGTGCACCAGGTGCTGGCCGCCGGTCAGGGGGAGTTGCTGGCCAACACGCCGCTGACCCTGGCCGAGACGGCAAGCGTCTTCGGCGAGATGCTGACCTTCCGCAAGATGCTGGAGAAAGCCGCCACCGACACCGAGCGCAAGGTGCTGCTGGCGGGCAAGGTCGAGGACATGATCAACACCGTGGTCCGGCAGATCGCGTTCTACGATTTCGAATGCAAGCTGCATGACGCCCGCCGCGGAGGGGAACTTACACCCAATGATATCAATGCCTTGTGGATGTCCGTTCAGGCGGAATCCCTTGGGCCGGCCTTCGAGTTCATGGAGGGCTACGAGACGTTCTGGGCCTATATCCCGCATTTCGTCCACTCGCCCTTCTATGTCTATGCCTATGCCTTTGGCGACGGGCTGGTGAATGCGCTTTACGCGGTCTACGAGGAAAGCCCCGAAGGATTCGAGGACAAGTATTTCGACATGCTCAAGGCGGGCGGGTCGAAGCACCACAAGGCCCTGCTGGAGCCGTTCGGACTGGATGCCAGCGACCCGGCGTTCTGGGACAAGGGGCTGAGCATGATTTCGCGGCTGATCGACGAGTTGGAGGCGATGGAAGGTTAACCCGGCCCGCGAATCACGCCAAACCCTTGGTTAACAAGGAAAACGGCTGTCGGCATCGCGTCGGCATCACGTCGGTATCGCGTCGGTATCGGGCACCGAACAGGCGATGGTTAACGGACCGTCCGCACATGTCGGGACGAACCGTACACAGGTTTGGGACGAAGATGAGCGCCGGGATCACTTGCTGACGGGCAGGACCGGGCCGTCGGGCTGCGCTTCGAGGACCATGTAATCCTCGAAGCCGCCATCGCCGGAATTGGCCTGCTGGATCAGCCCGCTGAGCACCCGGATCGCCGCCGGAGAGGTGGCGGGCACCGCATGGTTCAGCCCCTCGCCATCGGAAAGCGCGGTGAAATCGATCACCTTCACATCCAGACCCGCCACCGCCTCGGGGCCGTCGATCACACCGAGGCGCGGCTTGCGGCCGGTGATGAAACTGGCCAGCGACAGCGCACGGTCCTGCCGCGAGACGAAGATCATGAACGGCTGGGGCAACTGGCCGATCGCTTCGGCCTGGCTGCGGAAGAGATCGGGATCAAGATCGGGGGACATCAGGATCACGCCGCTGATCCGCGACAACAGCCGCCGGTCGCCGCGAATGGCGGCTTGGCGCAGCACCTCCATCACCAGATGCGCGCCCATCGAATGGGCCAGCAACAGCACACGGTCGCCCGTGCCGCGCGTCAGTTCCGACAGGACGGTTTCCAGGTCGTCACGGGCAAAAAGCACGCTGTCGCGATCATAGATATAGCCGCGCGGATCCCCCGCCGAGAGCCACGAGAACAGCACCGAAGGCATCCGGATATCGAAATCCACCTGGATTTGAGCCAGCCGGTACATCGCGTCGGACAGGGTGTTGTTGTAGCCATGCACGAAAAGCATCGTCTCGGAGCCGCGCCCATCACGCTTGGCGCTGGCCACGAAGCGTGACGGCGAGCCGTAGACCTGTGTTTCGGTCACCACGAAATGCCGCGCGGGATCGGCGGTTTCCCCCGGTTCGGGCCATTCGACCTGACCGGGCTGGTGCACCGGCGGAATCGAGATCGCGGCGCGGAAGAAATTCAGCTCTTCGTTGCGGGGCTGGCCGAATTCCTGCCGGGGATGATCAAGGGCGCGCTGCGTGGCGATAAAGACATTTTCGATCTGCGCGCCCGGCAGCGCGGGGCCACGATCGGCCAAGGGGCGCGGGGCGCAGGCCGCAAGGACGACACAGGCCGCCACCAGCACGCCACGCAAGGCGCGGCGAGGCGAAGCGGCGGTACGGGATGCGGCGTTTGGCATGGAAAAGCCCCTGGCGGTGTCCCGCAAGAGGCTAGCGGTTTTCAGGTCCGGGTCCAAGGGATCACGCAGCGGGAAGCATGCCCTTTTCCGCCGCCAGTTCGCGCATGCGGTCCTGCAGCTTTTCGAAGGCCCGCACCTCGATCTGGCGGATGCGTTCGCGGCTGACATCGTATTGCGCGCTCAGGTCTTCCAAGGTGACCGTCTCGTCGCTGAGGCGGCGTTGGGTGAGAATGTCACGCTCGCGGTCATTGAGCACATCCATGGCAAGGGCCAGCATCTCGCGGCGGGCTTCCAGCTCGTCCCGGCGCTCGTAATCCGAGGCCTGGTCGGCATCTTCATCCTCGAGCCAATCCTGCCATTCCATCGTGCCTTCGCCATCCGAGCCGATCTGCGCATTGAGCGAGGCATCGCCCCCCGACATGCGGCGGTTCATCGAGATCACCTCGGTCTCGGTCACGCCGAGATCATGCGCGATCTGCTTGACGTTCTCGGGGCGCAGATCGCCTTCTTCCAGGGCGCCGATCTTGGCCTTGGCCTTGCGCAGGTTGAAAAACAGCTTTTTCTGCGCCGAGGTGGTGCCCAGCTTGACCATCGACCAGCTGCGCAGGATGTATTCCTGGATGCTGGCGCGAATCCACCACATCGCATAGGTCGCAAGGCGGAAGCCGCGTTCGGGATCGAAGCGCTTGACCGCCTGCATGAGGCCGACATTCGCCTCGGAGATCACCTCGGCGGTGGGCAGACCATAGCCGCGATAGCCCATGGCTATCTTGGCCGCCAAGCGCAGGTGGCTGGTGACCATGCGATGTGCGGCCTCGGTGTCCTGTTCTTCGACCCACCGCTTGGCCAGCATGTATTCCTCTTCCGGTTCGAGCAGGGGAAACTTGCGGATTTCCTGCAGATACCGGTTCAACCCACCTTCGGGCGATGGGGCGGGAAGATTCTTGTAGTTACTCACCTGTGGTGTCCCCCTTAATGTTTACGCCTTTAACATAAATCTGGGCGCCTGATGTCCGCATTTCAAGGGCTATGCCCGTTGATCGTTAAGGGGATATGACCATCCAGACATTGCTTTGCGACAATTGTGACAGCCGCCTCACGCATCCGTGCGCGCGGGGTGAGCGCGCAGCGCGTCGATCAGCGCGGTCATGTCATCGGGCAAGGGGGCTTCGAATTCCATGTCGTCGCCGGTGACCGGATGCACAAAACCCAGCACGGCGGCATGCAGGGCCTGTCGGGGAAAATCGCGCGCGGCTTGCAACCCGGCCTGCGACAGGGCGCGCAGCGGCAGTTTGCGCCGCCCGCCATAGACCGGATCGCCCACCAGCCCATGCCCGGCATGGGCCATATGCACCCGGATCTGATGGGTGCGGCCGGTTTCCAGCCAGCATTCCATCAGCGCGGCGGCAGGCGGCGTGCCGAAGCTTTCGACCACCCGCGCGCGGGTGACGGCGTGCCGCCCCCCATCGAAGGTGACGGCCTGTTTCTGCCGGTCGGTGCGGTGGCGGGCAAGGCCGCTGGTGACCTTGATGATATTGCCCGTCTCGAAGCTGACGCCGCGCAGACCGCGCAGGCGCGGATCGGCGGCATCGGGCACGCCGTAAACCACGGCGCGGTAATAGCGCTCGACGCTGTGATCCTCGAACTGGGCGGCCAGCCCGTGATGGGCGCGATCCGATTTGGCCACCACCAGCAGGCCCGAGGTGTCCTTGTCGATGCGGTGCACGATGCCGGGGCGCTTCATGCCGCCTACGCCCGACAGCGTATCGCCGCAATGGTGCAGAAGCGCGTTGACCAGCGTGCCGCCGGGGCTGCCGGGGGCGGGATGCACCACCATGCCGGCGGGCTTGTCGATCACGATCAGGTCGTCATCCTCGTACACGATATCGAGCGGGATGGCTTCGGCGGTGATATGGGTGTCCTGGGCCTGCGGCACTGTGATGGCGATGCTGTCGCCTTCGGTGATGCGGCTTTTGGGATCGGTGACGGGGGTGCCGTTGACCGACACGGCACCTTCGGCGATCAGCCGCGCCAGCCGGGTGCGCGACAGCGCCGCATCCTCTGGCACATCGCGGGACAACGCCTTATCAAGGCGGGGCGGCGGATCGGCAGCGATCCGGAAGGTCACAAGGGTGGACAGCATGGATAACAGCCCCGAGCCTCAGCCGGAGGTCGATCCGGCGATGGTGAGATATCTGCGCCTGCTGGTCACGATCCTGACAGGCACGATGATTGCCGGCGTTCTAGTCGTGATCTTCCTGCTTGTCACGCGCTTCACCGAAAAGCCTCCTGCCCTGCCCGACACCCTGAGCCTGCCCGATGGCGCCAAGGTGCAGGCCTTCACGCAAGGCGGCGACTGGTTCGCGGTGGTGACCGATGACGACCGCATCCTGATCTATGACCGGGTGACGGGGCAGCTGCGGCAGAGCGTGGTGGTGGAGTGATCTTGAGTGGTACCGCCTCCCCGGCTTGAACGGGGGACCTCTGGATCCACAATCCAGCGCTCTAACCAACTGAGCTAAGGCGGCACTGGGGGGCGATTTAACTTTCCTGCCCGGCGATTGCAAGCCCATAGCGGCCCGGATCGCCAGCTTTGTACGCACCCCTGCCGGTCCGGTGGCCGAACGGTGGCGCGCGGCGTTGCGTCTTGCCATTCAGCCCGGAAGGCGCTAGGCGCATAACGCTTGTGCAGGAGGCCGATATGGGCATCAACACCGAACGTGACATCGAAGCCAATCTTCAGATCGGGCCGACCGACCTTGGCATGGTCCGCCTGTTCATCGAGGCCGACGGGCTTGAGATCCCGATGGATTTCTCGCCCGAGGAAGCCGAGGAAATCGCCGCCGAGATCACCGCGGCGGTGAAGGCGGCCCGGCTCAGATCCGCCTGACGGCGGGATCGCGCAGCGCCTGCAGGCGCAAGGCCGCATGCCGCGCAAAGCGCCGGATAAGCGCGGTGCGCCGCGCCGGGGCCAGCCGGGTTTCGGGCGCCATACGCAGGATTTCGGCGTCATAGGCATCCGCCACGATCAGCCCGGTCCCGTCGGGCAGAAGATCGGTCGGGAAGGCCGCATCGACCGCCCAGAAATACCGGTCGCACCAATCCAGGTAGCCTGCCCATTTGCTGTCCGAGGTGAAATCGGCCCGCGAGGATTTGCATTCGATCACCCAGATCTCGCCCTTGGGGCCAAGCGCCATCACATCCACACGCTTGCCGCGTTCGGGGCTGAATTCCTCGAGGCAGGCGAAATCATGGCCCAGCAGATGCCGGCAGACGCCACGCGCCAGCAGCTGGCCGGGTTGCAGATCGGGGACTGAGAGCGGATCGGGATCTGGGGTCATGCCTCGAATATGAACAAAATAAGAACACACGCAACCCCTTGTCGGATGCCCCGCAAGGCCCTAGGTAAGGAATTGGCGGGTGCTGCCCTTCTCGTGAACGGTTGCATTCCGGTGGCCTTAAGCAATTCCGAGGGAGTTGGCTCTGGCCGGGCCCTGGTCCGGTTATTTCCGGCGCCCACCTGTATATACAGGTCCTCGGGAATGAGATAACCAAACGGTCGCGTGCGGGCCCGCCACTTTCAGCACATCCCGGGACTGCGTGTCATCAAGGCACATGGCACCCGCGCCACGCGCAACGAAAAACGGACCGCGCGGCGCACGATCCGTTCCCGTAATGATCGGTTTTGTCGGGCCTGCGCCTCAGCGCCGGCGATCGAAAGGCTGACGCGCGCGGCCCTCATCGACCCGCACGGGGATGGTGGCGTAATCGCGCTGCATCACATGCTGGCGCAGCCCGCCATGGTGATCATCGTCGTCATCATCCTTGAGACGCATCACCGCGATGCCGAACTGCACCCCGGCGAAGATGATTCCATTGGAAATCCACAGGATCAGGACGGCCAGCAGCCCCTTGTCGGAATGCGTCACCAGGTGCCACAGGTTCGCCACATCGAAATACAGCAGCATGGCCACGAATGCCGCCGCGACACCGAATCCGATGGCGACATTGGTGATGTAGAGGCGAATGAGCTTGGGCATTTGAACAACTCCCGTATCCGTCACCAAAAACATAACATGTCACGCGCCCGTAACAAGGGCATCGTGACAGAATCCCCCGGCCCGGCATGGATCGGCTGATCGGCTGCGCAAATCCACGGTCCCGTTTTTCCGCAAAACGCCTTAGGCTGGGCGTGTAACGAGTGAAAAGAGGACCAGTGACATGTTTCGAAGCCTTGTTTTCCTGATGGTGCCCTTGATTGCCGGACTGGGCCTGGCGGCCTGCCAATCCGATCCCGGCGATGACCGGCAAAGCCTGATCCGGCCAGTGGACCCGCGAATCGAGATTTGCAGCGCCGGGTCCACCGTCACCCTGAGCGCCACGGCCAAGGCCGACCTGTCGGACCTGCTGCGCAGCGGCAATGGCGAGATCACCGCCGAGACCGAGCGCGAGGTCCGCACGATCCTGACCGATAACGCGGGCGGCGCCCTGACCGGGGATGACCTGGTGCGCGCGCTGGATACCTATACCGCCTGCCTGCGCGACGAGGCCGACCGGCAGGCGCGGCAGGCGGCGCCCTGGAAGCATCTGACGGCGGCGGAATGCACCGCCGCCTATGCCTGCGAAGGGCAGAACATGGCGCAATACCGCACCTGCCAGGACGTGGTGTACGAGATGTATACCGAAGGGAGCATCGGCAAGGCCCATGCGCAAAACGCCCTTCGGGATTGCAACAGGGGGCTGGCCGAGAACAGCGCCTGCTACCAGGCCGGTGGCGGTGCGCAGCTCAAGACCGCGCGGGCGCTTTGCGCGCAGCAGATCGGGCCGATCGGGGATCATGTCGCGGGCGGCGGCGAGGCGTATCGCCGCCTGTTCGAAAACATGAAATCCAGCGGATTGATCTGAGCGATTGCCCGGTCAGAACGCCTCGGGACGGGCCTCGCGGGCCATGTGATCCAGCACGGCATTGACGAAGCTGGCTTCCTTGCCCTCGGGATAGAAGCTGCGGGCGATCTCGACGAATTCCGAGATGACCACCTTGGGCGGCGTGTCGGATTGCGTCATCTCGGCGCCTGCGGCGCGGAACAGCGCGCGCAATGTGGGATCGATCCGGGCGATGGGCCATTTGGCCACCAGCGCGCGGTCGGTCATCTGGTCGATGCGGGCCTGCCAGTTCACCGCATCGCGCATCAATTGGCCAAAGAGGGCCGGATCGCCCTCGACCATGTCGCCTTCTTCGTAATGCGCGCCGAAGCGGTGATCTTCGAATTCGCGGATCACCGCATCCACGGTCTGCTGGCTGACTTCCATCTGGAACAGCGCCTGCACGGCATAAAACCGCGCCGCCGAGCGCATCTTGCGGCGCTGGTTGCCCGAGATCGGAGCAGGCTCGGGCCCGGGTTCGGTGCCGGAGGGGGGGGTATCCTCGATGGTCATGCCTTGGGGTTGTCCTTGAGCTCGCCTGCCAGCTTGTATTCCTCGGCGGCGGGCATGAAGCCCACCCCCTTGCGCTGGCCGCCCCATTTACGGGTGAGCGCCACCAGATGCAAGGCCGCCGCAGCGGCGCCTGCGCCCTTGTTCATGCGGGCGGGATCGGCGCGCACCTCGGCCTGATCGCGGTTTTCCACGGTCAGGATGCCATTGCCGATGCACAGCCCCTGCAGCCCCAGAAGGGTGATGCCGCGCGAGCTGTCGTTGCACACGGTGTCGTAATGCGTGGTCTCGCCCCGGATCACGCAGCCAAGCGCCACGTAGCCATCGAAATTCGACATCCGCGCGGCGATGGTGATGGCGGTGGGTATTTCCAGCGCGCCGGGCACCTCGACCAGCTCGCAGGTGGCGCCCGACGCCTCGATCTCGGCCTGGGCGCCGGCGATCAGGTTGTCGGCGATATCGCGATAGAACGGCGCCACCACGATCAGCAGCTTGACCGGCGTGTCGAACGTGGCGCGCGGCAGGGAATATTCGGTCTCGGCCATGGGGTTACCTTTCGGTCAGCGGTCGGGTGCCGGTGATGGAGATGCCATAGGCGTCAAGGCCAAGATAGCGCGTGTCGGGGCTGTCGGTCAGCAGGATCAGCTGATGCAGGCCCATGGTGGACATGATCTGCGCGCCAAGCCCGGTCTGCTTGATGGTGCGCGGGCCGTCATCATCCTCGAGCTCCTTGGCAAGGCTGGGACGCGGCTGGCGGAACAGGAACACCGCGCCGCGCCCTTCGCGGGCGATGATGTTCATGGCGCGCGGCAGCTTGGCAGTGGGGCCGCTTTCGGCGGGCTTGAGCCCGACACCCAGAACATCCTCCATCACGTTGAGCGCATGGGTGCGCGCCAGCACCGGCTGCCCGTCGAAGATGTCGCCCTTGATCAGCACGACATGCTCGGTGCCGCTGATCTGATCGGTAAAGAGCCGCATCTCCCATGCCCCGCCATGCGAGGAATGCACGGTTTCGCGGCGGACCTCGCGCACGAGGTTGTCATGCTTGTGCCGGTAGGCGATCAGATCCGAGATCGTCCCGATCTTGAGCCCATGCTCGGCGGCGAACTCGATCAGGTCGGGCAGACGCGCCATGGAGCCGTCTTCCTTCATGATCTCGCAGATCACCCCGGCAGGCTTCAGCCCGGCCAGGCGCGCGATATCGACAGCCGCCTCGGTGTGGCCCGCACGGACCATGACACCGCCCTGACGGGCGCGCAGCGGGAACACATGGCCAGGTGTCGCGATGGCGGCGGCGGTGTTCTGTTCGTTGATCGCCACCTCGATGGTGCGCGCGCGATCGGCGGCGGAAATGCCGGTGGTCACCCCCTCGCGCGCCTCGATCGACACGGTAAAGGCGGTTTCCATGCGCGAGGAATTGTTCACCGACATCATCGGCAGGCCAAGCTGCGCGATGCGCTCGGCGGTCATCGGCAGGCAGATCAGGCCGCGCCCATGGGTGGCCATGAAATTGACCGCCTCGGGCGTGGCGAATTCGGCGGCGATGACCAGATCGCCCTCGTTCTCGCGGTCCTCATGATCCACCAGGATGAACATCCGCCCGGCGCGCGCCTCGGCGATGATCTCTTCGGTGGGGGCGATATGCCGGCGAAGGCTCTGTTCAACCTCGCCCGGCTTCTCGAAGGGGACTGTTTCGGACATGGCAGCTTTCCTTGTCTTTCGGCCCTGCCAGATAACGCAGGCCAAGGGGCTTGGAAAGGGCAGATGTCGGGAAAGGCGTCAAAGCATCCGCTTGCGGATACGCCGGATCATGTACCAGACCAGCAGCACGACCACCGGCGTGACCCCCGCTGTCAGCATCTCCTTGCTGAGTCCGAGCGGCTGCGAGAGCGGATAGAGCAGGTAGGCCGCCAGCGACACCGCGTAATAGCTGATCGCCACGACGCTGAGCCCCTCGACCGTCTTTTGCAGGCGCAATTGCATGTCGGCGCGTTGATCCATGCTTTCCAGCAGGGCCTGGTTCTGCGCGCTGCGTTCCACATCGACGCGGGTCCGCAGCAATTCACCGGCGCGCATCGCCCGGTCCGCCATGGCATTGAGCCGGTCCTGGCTGGATTTGACGGTGCGCATGGCCGGATCGTAGCGGCGCATCATGAATTCCGAAAATGTCTGCCGCCCCTCGAAACGCTGTTCGCGCAGCACCGCAATGCGCTGGTGCACGATATGTTCATAGGCCCCCGTCGCCCCGAAACGGAACGAGGATTGCGCCACCATGCTTTCCAACTCGGCCGAGATCGACAGCAGGCTTTTCAGCGTGTCCTCGGCGCGGGTCGCGGCGCCGGTCATGTCACCGATCATCTTGGTCAGCTGGCTGTCCAGCTCGCCCATCCGCGCGCTGAGTTCCCCAGCCCGCGAAAAGCCCAGCATCGACATGGCCTTGTAAGTCTCGATCTCGCACAGGCGCTGCACGACGCGGCCGATCCGGCGCTGCCCTGTCTGTGGCGAGATGGTCACCGCAAAGCGCAGATGCCCCGCCGGATCGATGCGGAAATCCCCCGCGACCACGGCGGCGTCATCCAGCACGCGCGCCACCGCAACGCTTTCGGGCACGAACCATTCGGCGATTTCGCGGCAGGTGCTGTCCTTGTCCGTCCACGGCGTGATGCGGATCAAGGCCGAGGTCATGCGCACGCCCGGCGCCTCGCCCAGCCAGTCATCGGGAAACACCTCGAAATCGCGCGGATCGAAGGGCCGTTCGCTCACCCCTTCGGTGAAGGCGGTGTAGGTCACGAATTCGGTATGGCTTTCCCATTTCAGCATATGCCGGCCGATGCGGCCGAAATAATGCGTGGCACCGGGTTGCGGATGCGGCGCGCCATGCCGGTCCAGCAGCGCCAGAAGGTGCCTCATATCGGCGTCGCGGTCGCGCGCCGCCGCCCCTTCGGGACGCTTGATCGCAAGATAGGCCGCGGTCGACGGCGCCTTCATCGACGGGAAGGGCCGCGCATGCAGCTCGTTGGCGAGGCGATAGCGCAGCGGGTGATCTTCGATGGGCGGCATGTGCCTGTCTCCGGGAATGCGTTGCGCTTAATCTAGCCTGTGCAGGCGCCGGGGAAAACCGGTTTTTCCCGACAAACCAATGATTTACCAGAGTACATCTGTATACTGCGCAGGCTTTGGGCAAAGGCCCCCAAAGCCTGCGCCACGCAAGACCGGCGCATGCGCGCGCCCGCGCCGCACCATGATCGCACGAAAAAGGGCGCCCCGTGAAGGGCGCCCCGATCCTTTGGCACAGTCCCGTGATCAGTCGATCTTGGGCAGCAGGCTCGACATGCTGGCCTTGGCATCGCCATAGAACATGCGCGTGTTTTCCTTGTAGAACAGCGGGTTCTCGATCCCCGAATAGCCCGTGCCCTGACCGCGCTTGGAGACGAAGACCTGCTTGGCCTTCCACACCTCGAGCACCGGCATCCCGGCAATCGGGCTGTTGGGATCGTCCTGCGCTGCCGGGTTCACGATGTCGTTCGAGCCGATCACGATCACCACGTCGGTGTCCGGGAAATCCTCGTTGATCTCGTCCATTTCCAGCACGATGTCGTAAGGCACCTTGGCCTCGGCCAGAAGCACGTTCATGTGCCCCGGCAGACGCCCGGCGACCGGGTGAATGGCGAACCGCACGTTCTTGCCCTTGGCGCGCAGCTTCTGGGTCAGTTCGCTGACCGCCTGCTGCGCCTGCGCCACCGCCATGCCGTAGCCCGGCACGATGATCACGCTGTCGGCCTCGTTCAGGGCGTTGGCCACGCCGTCGGCCTCGATGGCGACCTGTTCGCCCTCGACCTCGGCTGCCGGACCCGTGGCGCCGCCGAAGCCGCCGAGGATCACGCTGACGAATTGCCGGTTCATCGCCTTGCACATGATGTAGCTGAGGATCGCCCCCGACGAGCCGACAAGCGCACCCACCACGATCAGCAGGTCGTTGCCCAGGCTGAAGCCGATGGCCGCCGCCGCCCAACCCGAATAGCTGTTGAGCATCGACACCACCACGGGCATGTCGGCGCCGCCGATCCCCATGATCAGGTGATATCCGATGAACAGCGCCAGCAGCGTCAGCACGATCAGCGTCCAGCTGCCCGCACCGCCCAGGTACATCGCCGCGAAGACCACCGACAGGACCGCCGCTGCGGCATTGAGCATGTGACCGCCCGGCAGCTTCTTGGCAGCTGAATCGACCTTGCCTGCCAGCTTGCCATAGGCCACGACCGACCCGGTGAAGGTGACCGCACCGATCCAGATGCCCAGCACCAGCTCGACCTTGAGGATCGAGATCTCGACCGCGGTTTTCTTGGCCACGATGGCCGCGAAGCCCGAGAAGGTCTTGGCGAAGGCCACCGCCTCGGCGGTGCTGTCCTCGAGACGCGGGAAGGCATGCCCCTCGCCGACGAAGGCGGCGGCCACGCGGCCCATCTCGATATCGGCGTTGAAGCCCACGAACACGGCGGCAAGGCCGACCAGCGAATGCATGATCGCCACCAGCTCGGGCATCTGCGTCATCTGCACCTTGGTGGCCAGCTGATAGCCCACAGCAGCGCCCGCCGCGATCAGCACCAGCGACAGAAGCCACAGCCCCTGGCCCGGTCCGATCAGCGTGGCCACGATCGCGATCGCCATGCCGACGATCCCGTACCACACCGCGCGCTTGGCGCTTTCCTGCCCGCTCAGGCCCCCGAGGCTGAAGATGAAGAGAACAGCCGCGACCACGTAGGCCGCAATGGTAAATCCGTAATCCATTGTCGCCTCCGCTTAGGATTTCTGGAACATGGCGAGCATGCGCCGTGTCACGAGGAAGCCGCCGAAAATATTGATCGCAGCCATGAATACCGCCAACGCACCAAGCACCGTGATCAGCGCCGAACTGGAGCCGATCTGCATCAGCGCGCCCAGGATGATGATCGACGAGATCGCGTTGGTGATCGCCATCAGCGGCGTGTGCAGCGAATGGCTGACGCCCCAGATCACCTGGAAGCCGACAAAGACCGACAGCACGAACACGATGAAATGCTGCATGAAGCTGGCCGGGGCGACAAGCCCCACCGCCAGAAGCAGCACCGCGCCCACGGTCAGCAGCGTGACCTGGTTCTTGGTCTGCTTCTTGAACGCCGCCAGTTCCTGCGCGCGCTTCTCCTCGGGCGTCAGCTCCTTGGGCGCTTCCTTCTTGGGTTGCGCCGCGATCGCCTGCACCTTGGGCGGTGGCGGCGGGAAGGTCACCTCGCCGGCATGGGCCACGGTGGCGCCACGGATCACGTCATCCTCCATGTTGTGCACGACCTGACCGTCCTTTTCGGGCGTCAGGTCTGTCATCATGTGGCGGATGTTGGTGGCGTAAAGGCTGGAGGATTGCGTCGCCATCCGGCTGGGGAAATCGGTATAGCCGATGATGGTCACGCCATTGTCGGTGACGATCTTCTCATCCATCACCGTCAGCTTGCAGTTGCCGCCCTTTTCCGCCGCCAGATCGACGATGACCGATCCGCGCTTCATCGCCTTGACCATGTCTTCGGTCCACAGCTCGGGCGCTTCGCGGTTGGGGATCAGGGCGGTGGTGATGACGATATCCACCTCGGGTGCCAGCTCGCGGAACTTGGCCAGCTGCGCCTCGCGGAACTCGGGCGAGGACGGCGCGGCATAGCCGCCTGTCGCGGCCCCGTCCTGGGTTTCCTCTTCGAAATCCAGGTAGACGAACTCGGCGCCCATCGACTGCACCTGCTCGGCCACTTCGGGGCGCACGTCGAACGCATAGGTGATCGCCCCAAGCGAGGTCGATGTCCCGATCGCCGCAAGACCCGCGACGCCCGCACCCACCACCAGCACCTTGGCCGGGGGCACCTTGCCCGCAGCGGTCACCTGGCCGGTGAAGAAGCGGCCGAAATTGTTGCCCGCCTCGATCACCGCGCGGTAGCCCGCGATATTGGCCATCGAGCTCAGCGCATCCATCTTCTGCGCGCGGCTGATGCGCGGCACCATGTCCATCGCGATGACCGATGTGCCCTTGTCGGCCAGCATCTTCATCTGCGCTTCGTTCTGGGCCGGCCAGAAGAACGAGATCAGCAGCTGATCGGCGCGCAGGCGCTTGGCCTCGGCCTCGGTGGGCGGGCGCACCTTGGCGACGATATCGCATGCCTTGAAAAGGGCTGCGGCGGTTTTCACCACCTCGACACCGGCCTCCTTGTAGGCCGCATCGGCAAAGCCGGCCGCCTTGCCCGCGCCCGCTTCAATCACGCACTCATAGCCCAGTTTCTGAAGCTGGAGCGCCGAATCAGGCGTCATGGCGACCCGTGCCTCGCCCTCCATCACTTCCTTTGGTGTACCGATCTTCAAGGTCGTTTCCCCCGTTTATCGTTCGATTATATTGGCCGGGCCGCCCATGGGCTGCCGACCGTTCATCCGGCTTTAAATAGTGTTGCGCCGGGTTATTCCAGATTTTTCTACCGCTTTCGTTGCAAGCATGGTCGCTTCCCGTCAAATCCAGCGGCGTGTCTTTTCGCAATAGCGTGCGAAATCCATGCGGAACTTGCGGCGCATCCTGTCCTCTTCGGGCTCGATGAAACGTTTCTCGATCACCCAGACGAAGATCGGCACCAGCGGCAGCGCCAGAACCGCGTCCCACCACAGGATCAACCCCGCCAGCACCAGCGCATCGCCCAGGTAGATGGGATTGCGCGTGCGGCTGAAAATACCCGTCTGGATCAGCCGCTCGGGCGTCTCGTGCGGGATCACCGTGGTGCGGTGGCGGCGGAACTCGGACAGGGCCAGCGCCATCAGAAGCACCCCGCCCCCCACCAGAAGCCCGCCGACAAAACCCGCCCAGTCCCCGCCGAAACTCAGCCCGGCGGGAAACCACGCCGCCTGCCCCCACGCAAGGACCAGGCACCCCGACAGCCAGACGGGCGGCATATCAAGCCATTTCACCATCAGGCGCGCACCCTACACGGCGGCAGGGCGATGATCCCGCTCATTCCCATTCCATTTCCTCGTACACGCGGCCCGCATTCTTGGTGGCCAGCTCTTCGAACGTGTCCAGATGCGCCCATTGCGACTGATCCACGTAATAGGCCTCGGACAGATCGCCGCCATTGTCGATATGCTCGGCGATCTTGGCGCGCAGATCCTTGAGGTAATCCGAGGTATAGCGCGTCACCTGCGCCATGTTCGTCGGATGCCCGTGACCGGGGATCACATAGGTCGCGCCCAGATCCGCGAACGGCCCGTCGAACGTGGCGATCCAGCCATCGGTATCGGTGCCCGGAAAGATCGGCGGCATCCGTTCGTGAAAGGCGATGTCGCCCGCGATCACGATGCCCCATTGCGGGATCCAGACCTGCGTGTCACCAGGCCCGTGGGCGGGGCCAAGATGCAGCACATGGATCGTCACGTCGCCCATCTCGACGATCTTCTCATCCTCGAAACTCAGGTTCGGCACGGCGATCGTGGTGCCTTCGGCCTTGTCGCGGTTATAGCCCTGCATGCCTTGCAGGATGAAATCGCCCTCGGCCTCGACCTCGTGGATGGCATCCACATGCGCCAGGATATCGACCCCCTGTTCGGCCCAATAGGAATTGCCCAGGATGGCGTGGCCCTGCCCGTTCTCGTTGATCACCAGCTTGACGGGCTGGTCGGTCACGGCCCGGATCTCGTCATGCAGCGCCTTGGCCAGCCGATAGGACGCGCCGCCATTGACCACGACGACCCCGTCGCCGGTGACGATGAAACTCAGGTTGTTGTTGTGACCCGCATTCTCGTAGGTGGGCGGCGCCGTGGCGCCGATCGCGGTGAACACATGCGGGATGAACTCGACCGGCTTGGAATAAAGCTCGGACTGCGGATACTGGTCCGCGATGTCCTCCGAGGCCAGCGCGGGCAAGGCAAGCCCGGCGGCCAGCAGGGCTGCGAAAATCGGTTTCATGACATCCTCCCTTGGATAATGGCACGATGTTACGCATTCACCTTCGTGAATGTCTAGGGGGCGTGATGCGGGCCCGACGCCCTTGCCTGCAGGCCGCGTCTCTGTAGGGTAGCGGTGTCACGATAACGGGAGGATGACAATGCTCGACGGCAGGCACGCACTCGTCACGGGGGGCGGCACGGGAATCGGCCTCGCCATCGCCACGGCCCTGGCCGGTGCGGGCGCGCAGGTCACCATCACCGGGCGCCGCGCCGATGTGCTGGACACCGCCGCCACCGGCCTTGCCGCCGGGACGCCGGGCGCGCTCTACCCGCTGGTCATGGACGTGACCGACGAGGCACAGGTCCGCGACGCCATCGCCCGCGCCACTGCCGCGCGCGGCCCCTTGCAGATCTGCATCCCCAATGCCGGCATCGCCGAGGGCCGCGCGATCCACAAGACCGACACCGACACATGGCGGCGCATCATGGCCACCAATCTCGACGGCGCCTTCTGGACGATCCGCGAAAGCCTGGCCTCGATGCGCGACGCCGATTGGGGCCGGGTGGTGGCGATCTCGTCCATTGCCGGGCTGAAGGGTCTCAAGGGCGCCGCCGCCTACAGCGCCTCGAAACACGGGCTGATCGGCCTGATCCGCGGGTTGAGCGAGGATTACATGGGCAGCCCGCTGACCTTCAACGCGATCTGCCCCGGCTATGTCGACACCCCGATCGTCAGTCGCAACGCCGATGCCATCAGCGCCCGCGCCGGGATCAGCGCCGATGCGGCGCGCGACATGATGATCGCCCAGAACCGCCATCAGCGCCTGATCTCGCCCGACGAGGTGGCCCAGGCGGTGCTGTGGCTCTGCGGTCCGGGATCGGGCAGCGTGAACGGCCAATGCATCGAAATCGCGGGCGGACAGGTCTGACGCAACGCCCTCGGGCGCGCGGTGCGTTAACCCCGCCTGTGGCGCGCGCGCGCACCGATCCGGCACCGACGCGATACCGACGTGATACCGACGCAATACCGTAGCCCGTTTTCCCACGGCTTTCAACGCATTAACCCTGATTCGCCGGGGCGGCCTCCGATGACCGGTTTCCGCGCCCCGATATCACGCGCATCGGCATCACCCCGCCCTGTCCGGACAGGGCCGATATCGACCCCGCCGCCCGGGTGATCCGGCCCCGCGCGCGCGGCCCTCTGTGCCCCGATATCGCCACAAACCAACGAAAATTTGCCCTTCATTGCGCCAAGTTCGGCCTCAGACAGGCGGTAAACCTGCCGCAATAATCGGGGGCGTCGCGTGGTGCCCCGGCCCTTTTCACAGCGGTCCGATCGCTGATCAAACGATCGGACAGGCGTCTATTTCGGCGCCCTCGGCAGGAGTATTGAACATGCCCCAGGGGTATCTCGTGCAGGCTGGCGACACGTCGCTCGACAGCGGCGACGGCATCGTCGACCCGCTCAGCAGCTTTCTCATCCAGCAGGATCTCGGCGCGGGCGATTGGATCTGGTCGGGCACATGGAACGGCCAGACCTTCACCGACACCTCCGAGCCGGGACAGTATTACCTTGCGACGGACGGTCAGGTCTATTTCGTCCCGGCTTTCGGACCGGTGGCGACGATCACCTCGGCCGAGGTCGAGACGGCGCCAGTTTTCTCGTTGAATGACAACGTGGTAGGCGCCAGCTCGGGCGACGACATGATCCACAGCGGGTATACCGACAGCGATGGCGATCAGCTGAGTGGCGGCCCGGACCTGGTGCGCGCGGGCGGTGGCGCGGATACCATCCTGTCAGGCGATGGGGCGGACACGATTGCCGGCGGGGCCGGGTCCGACATGATCGACGGCGGCTCCGGGGACGATACCCTGCATGGCGACAACGGCACGGCCACGGCTGCGTCGGAAACATTGGCCTGGGGCGGGCTCGATGCCGATGGCGGCGATCTGTCGGCCGGGTTTACCCTCGATACCGGCGAAATGGACGTGACCGTCAGCTTCACGAATGACGGCAACAACAGCCCGACATTCACCACCGATTCCAGCCGGACCACCTTTGTGGCCAGCGGCGAGCCGTTCAACCCGACATCCAGCCTGTACCTCTTTGCGACGGGCGATGGCGCCTCTTCGACCACAACGCTGGACTTCGCAGCCGGGTCCGGCAGCACCATGGCCGACACGGTCGAGAATGTCAGCTTCCGCCTTGGCGATGTCGACTGGGGCGCGGGCAATCACCGCGATGTCGTCACGGTCAATGCCTTTGACGCCAACGGCCTTGCGGTGGCCGTGACCCTGACAGCAAGCGGCAGCCAGACGATCGAGGGCAACACCGTCACCTCGGGCAACGCGGCCACGCTGGCCCAGGAGGAGGCAGGCTCGGTCCTGGTCGAGATCGCAGGGCCGGTTCAACGCATCGAAATCGTCTATGCCAACGCGCAATCCGGCACCCACGGGCTGCATGTCGGCGACATCCATTTCGACACGATCCTCCCCGAGGGCGGGGACGACACGATCCTGGGCGGGGCGGGCGATGACCGGATCTTCGGCGAAGCCGGGAACGACACGCTGATCGGCGGCACCGGGGCCGATACGATCCATGGCGGGCTTGGCGATGACGAAATCCACCTGGCCCAAGGCGATACGGCCTTCGGTGACGACGGTGACGATCTGTTCGTGCTGGGCGATCTGGCCGAGGCGGGCAGCGCCGCGATTTCGATCACGGGGGGGCGGGACGGCGAAACACGGGGCGACACGCTGCAACTGACCCCGGATGTGGGGCTGTCCGACATCACGTTCATGCCAACCGGTGACCCCATGGACGGGCTGTCGGGGACATTCCGGCTGGCGGACGGCACAGATGTCACCTTCAGCGAGATCGAGAACATCATCTGCTTCACCCCCGGCGCACGCATCCTGACCGCCACCGGTGAGCGCCCCATCGAAACCCTGAGGCCCGGCGACCTTGTCCTGACCCGCGACAGCGGCTTGCAGCCGATCCGCTGGATCGGCCAGAGCACCGTCGAGGGACGCGGCAGCTTTGCGCCCATCGAGATCGCGTCGCGCGTGCTTGACGGGGCGCGGCGGCCCCTTGTCGTGTCTCCGCAGCACCGGCTGCTGGTCACGGGGCACAAGGCGCAACTGTTGTTCGGCAGCTCCGAGGTTCTGGTCGCCGCGAAGCATCTTTTGGACGGCAGGGACGTGCGCCGGGTTGAGCAGGCGCGCGTCACCTATATCCACCTGTTGCTGGACCGCCACGAAGTGATCTATGCCGAAGGCGCCGCGACCGAAAGTTTCCATGTCGGCGACATGAGCCTGTCCGCCCTGGCACCCGCCGCGCGGGAGGCGCTGTTCAGGGTCTTTCCCCACCTGCGCGCGACCCCGTGGTCGTATGGCGACACGGTGCGCCCCTGTCTCAAGCGTCATGAAGCGCGCCTGCTGGCGCCGCAACCGATGCCTGACGCAATCGCCGCCTGAGCGGGGCCGCTTGGCGCCAGTTGTCATGGTTTCGCCACGTATCCCCCCAACTTATGCACCTTTTATAAACGATTCCTGACCCGAGTTGGCGCTGCCGCGCTCCGGCTTGTTGTCGGAAGGCCGCCGCGCCAGCGCGTATGACGCCCGACCATTTGTTCCGGTCGGGCTGCCAAGGTGAAAGTGACACTGGGTATGAGTATGATGGCTTTGGATAGTGCACAGTTTGTGGCCCGCGCGGCCACGCAGGATCGCGACACGGCGGCGCATGGTGACAACGCGCTGACCGCCGGATCGGATTGGTCCATCGCGCAAACCGGGACGGATCCGCATTGCATCTGCTTCACCCCGGGAACCATGATCCTGACGGACACGGGCGAACGCCCCGTCGAAACCCTACGCCCCGGCGACCGGGTCATCACCCGCGACAATGGCGGCCAGCACATTCGCTGGATCGGTCGGCGCTGCGTTGACGGTCAAGGCGCGCTGGCGCCGGTATCCATCTCGCCCGCAAGCGCGCAGGGCGGAGATGCGCCCCTTCTGGTCTCGCCGGATCACAGGGTGCTCTATACCGGGTACATGGCCGAATTGCTGTTCGGCGAGGTCGAGGTGCTGGTGGCCGCCAAAGACCTGGTCGACGGCCAGCTCGTGCAGCGCCAGGCCTGTGACCGCGTGACCTATCTGCATATCATGTTCGACCATCACGAGGTGATCTATGCCAATGGCATCGGCACCGAAAGTTTCCTGGCCAGCGATACGGTCCTGTCGGATCTCGAAGAGACGACCCGCAACGACCTGTTCTCGGCCCGGCCTGCGCAGCGCCGGCACGGCACATCTGAAACCCGCCCGCCCCTGCCTTGCCACCCACGAGGCGCGCCTTCTGTCGCCGACGGCGACCACGGCCCAACGCCTCATGTGACAAGGGGGGTCAGACCCGGTCCGCCTGGTCGCGCGTGTGGTGCTGGTCGAGCTTGCGCGCCCAGCCGGTCACCAGCGAAGCCAGCCCGGCCCAGTCGGTATATTCGGTATCCGCATGGGGATCGACCGCCTGACCCTTCTGCGAGGCCACCCACCGCATCGCCCAGGACTTGAGGAAATCATACTGGGTGAACCGGAAGGCCCCGGCAATCTGCTCGGTGCGGCGGGGGCGCCAGCCGGTATCCTCGAAGAACCGCTGCGCGATCTCGTCGAGATCCGCCACCTCCTGGGGATCGCCCCCGACAATCGCCAGCGACACCGACAGGAACAGCGTGGGAAGAGGCCCAAGCGCCTCGGCATGGCCCGCGACGAAATGGGCCATCTCCTTCTGGTAGTGACGCATGTGCAGCGATGCAGCCAGGATCGCCGCATCGAAGCGCGCGACATCGACCGCATCCTCGCCGCTGGCCTGCAACAATTCGACCGAATGCCCGGCCTCGATCAAGCTGTCGGCGCATGCCTGGCAGATCCGGCGGGTCTGGCCTTCGGTGGTGGCATAGACGATGAGAATTTTCATGTGGCCCCCCTGCGGTGACTGACCGGCCGGGGACAGCGTGCCATGACACGGCACGCCCCGCCTTGTCAGGCGTCAAGGGATCAGGCTGATTTCAGCGACGGCGCCAGACGCCCGGCGGCCCATGCGCGCGCCGCCTCGCCGAAGGCGTGAAACAGGGGTCGGCTGACCGGATCGTTCGCGGCGTTGTATTCGGGGTGCCACTGCACCGCCAGGGCAAACCCCTTGGCCCCGTCCACATAGAGCGCCTCGGGCGTGCCATCAGGGGCGAACCCGTCGATCACGACCCCCCGGCCCGGCCTGACGATGCCCTGACCATGCAGCGTGTTGGTCATGACCTCTTCGGCGCCCATCAGCCGGTGGAACACACCGCCCGCCGTGAACCGCACCGAATGGCGCAGCGCGAATTTCTCTTCCAGCGTGCCATCGGGGGGCATGCGGTGATTGTCGCGGCCCGGCAGATCGCGGATTTCGGGATGCAATGTGCCGCCAAGCGCCACGTTCATTTCCTGAAAGCCGCGGCAGATGCCCATCACGGGCTGACCGCGCTCGAGGCAGGCGCGCACCAGCGGCAGGGTGATCGCGTCGCGCGCCCGGTCGAACGCGCCATGCGCCTCGGTCGGCGGCTCGCCATATTCCTCGGGATGCACATTGGGGCGCCCGCCCGTCAGCAGGAACCCGTCGCAGACCGACAGAAGCTCGTCCACGCTGACGAATCTCGGGTCACTCGGCACCAGCAGCGGCATGCAGCCCGACACGCCCGACACCGCCTCGGAATTCATCATGCCACCCGCATGAACCGGATAGCTGTCGTCGATCTTGTAGCGGTTTCCGATGATGCCGATGACCGGGCGCATTCTTGTGGATGTCCTGTGCTTGCTGCTCATTCGAATGTAACGTCCCTGTAAAGATAGAAAACCGCGAATAACTGCACACCCGTCCGCGCATCCCTGCAGAGACACCCGGTGAACGCTTTCATAACATCCTGCCACTATCAAGGGCATGTGAGGAATGGCCGGGGCCCGGTCCATGCCCGCCCCCGTCACACGACGATCCCCGAACGGGGGCACGCCATTCCTCACACGACGTGCCGCGCATGTCGGCGCGCTATGGCTTTTGCCCCGTCGCTCTGTCGTCGGGATCCTGGCTGGCCGCGCCCCGCGTCCGCCGGCACCGCTCGGAACAATGCCGCACATTGTCCCAATCGCGCGCCCATTTCTTGCGCCATGTGAAAGGCCGCCCGCAGGTGGCGCAGGGCTTGGACGGAAGATCGGATTTGCGTTTTTGCCGGGGCATCAGAAATCAAAGCTCATCTGGCGGTCGGGGGCGGGCATCGGATCGCGGCGCCCCTTGCGGCTGCCATGCCGCGCCACAAGATCGCGGGCTTTCTCGCGAAAGCCCTCGCGCTTCCGCACGGCCCAGACCTGTTCCCGCGCGGCCTTGGCCGCGCGCGCCACATCGACCAGCGGCTCGGGGTAGCGCCGCCCCAACAGCTGCCCCGCCCCGCCCCAGGCCCATGGCGTCTGCAGATAGGCGTCCGGCACATCGGCCAGCTCGGGCAACCAGCGGCGCGTGAAGGCTCCGGTGGGGTCCTGATCGTGGCCCTGCTTGACCGGGTTGTAGATGCGGATCGTGTTCATCCCCGTGGTGCCCGATTGCATTTGTACCTGGCTCCAGTGGATGCCCGGCTCGTAATCGGTGAACAACCGCGCAAGCACCGGCCCGGTTGCCCGCCAGTCGAGCCACAGGTGATAGGACGCCACCGCCATCACCATGGACCGCATCCGGAAATTCAGCCAGCCGGTCGCCATCAGTGACCGCATGCAGGCATCCACGAAGGGCAAGCCGGTCTGCCCCGTGGCCCAGGCCTGCAGGCGGGCGGCATCCGGGGTTTGCGGGCGCAGGCCCTCATAGGCGGGATGCAGGCAGCGATATTCAAGCGCCGGTTCATCCTCGAGCTTCTGGATGAAGTGATCGCGCCACGCCAGCCGCGACTGGAACGATCGCATCGACCCCGACCAGCCGTCGCCTGTGCCCTTCACCTCGGCGGCCCGTGCCGCACCGGCCTGCACCGCCTCGCGCACCGACAGCGTGCCGAAAGCCAGGTGCGGGCTGATCCGCGAACAGGCCCGCGCCCCTTCCAGCGGCAAGGACATGGCCCGGCGATAGGTCTGCCCACGCTCGCGCAGAAAGCTCTGCAAGCATGCTTGACCGGCGCGGCGTCCACCCGTCTGCCGCTGCGGGCAGTCGTCCCTCAGCCCAAGCGCGGCCGCATCCGGCAGGGCATCGCCCGGTGCCTCGAAACCGCGCAGGCCCTCCGGCACCCCAAGCACCGGCGCGCGCATGACTCCGTCGCGCCCCGATTGCCACCGGTCGCGCGTGGTCAGCCGTCGCACGACACCGCATTGCGGCACCTCATGCCAGGTCACACCTTGGGCCCGCGCCCAACCGGCCACGCGCCGGTCCCGCGCATAGGTCCAGCCATTTCCGGTTTCCTCGTGGCTCACCAGATGCGCCGCGCCGAAACGTCGGCGCAGGTCGTCCAGCACCTCCACGGCGTCACCCACCCGCACGACAAGACCCAGCCCCACCCGCGCCAGATCCTCGCGCAGGTCGGCCAGGCATTCGCCCAGGAACGCATACTGACGCCCCGAGGCATCATCCTGCCGCCACAGCTCGGGCTCCAGGATATAGAGCGGCAACACCGCACCAAGCCCCGCCGCCATGTGCAGCGCGGGGTGATCGGCAACGCGCAGATCGCGCTTGAACCAGCAGATCACAGGGCCTGTCATGGCGGGGGATCTAGCGGATCATCGCCCCACGGAAAGGGCTATTCGACGGGAACTTCGGCGCCTGTGCGCCCATCGATATACGCATCCGGCTGACCGGGTTCCTGCCCCTGGTAGGCCAGCCACGTGATCAGCGCCAGCAACAGGGCGGCGGCAAAGATCATCGCCGCGCGGATCCCCAGAAGGGCCGGTTTGTGCTGCTTTTCCTGTTTGTCGATATCCGTCTTGGGGGCTGACATAGCGCACCTCCTGAACGGTTGGTGTGGGTTTCGCGCCCTGTCCCGCAGGGCCGCCCGATCTACCTATGAATGCATCTATCGCACCACAAGACCACCCAGCCTGGATTGCGCTTTAACCTGCACCCGCAACCTGCAATTCTGTCCCCGACCCATCATGACGGAGCCGAAGATGAAAGACGCCGCGCCGCAACCCATCTACCTTGCCGATTACACGCCTCCCAACTGGCTGATCGACGATGTACACCTGACATTCCGGCTGGCGCCGCATGGCACGCGGGTGCTGTCGCGCATCCGGTTCCGCCCCAATCCCGACACGGGCTCGCGCGATTTCTTCCTGCACGGCGAGGGGCTGACCCTGATCGACGCCCGCATCAACGAGGCGCCCGTCACGCCCCAACTGGTCGAGGGCGGGTTGCGCTGCGAGGTGCCGAACGGGCCCTTCACCTGGGAATGCGAGGTCGAGATCGACCCCGCCGACAACACCGCGCTCGAAGGTCTCTACATGTCCCCGCTGAACGTGGGAGGCGCCGCAGACGCCAGACGCGAAAGTCAGCCAAACCAAACAGCCATGTATTGCACCCAATGCGAGGCCGAAGGCTTTCGCAAGATCACCTATTACCCCGACCGCCCCGACGTGATGGCCACGTTCAGCGTCCGGATCGAAGGCGACATGCCGGTGCTTTTGTCCAACGGCAACCCGGTGTCGCAAGGCCCGGGCTTTGCCGAATGGCACGATCCCTGGCCCAAACCGGCCTATCTGTTCGCCCTTGTGGCCGGCGATCTGGTCAATCACCCCGGTCAATTCACCACAAGATCGGGCCGCGACGTCACCCTGAACATCTGGGTGCGCCCCGGCGACGAGGGCAAATGCGCCTTCGCCATGGAGGCGCTGAAAAAGTCGATGACCTGGGACGAGGATGTCTATGGCTGCGAGTATGACCTCGACATCTTCAACATTGTCGCGGTGGATGATTTCAACATGGGCGCGATGGAAAACAAGGGGCTGAACATCTTCAACTCCTCCTGCGTCCTGGCCAGCCCCGAAACCAGCACCGACGCCAATTTCGAACGGATCGAGGCGATCATCGCGCACGAGTATTTCCACAACTGGACCGGCAACCGCATCACCTGCCGCGACTGGTTCCAGCTCTGCCTCAAGGAAGGGCTGACCGTCTATCGCGACGCCGAATTCACCTCGGACATGCGCAGCGCCCCGGTCAAGCGGATCTCGGACGTGATCGCCCTGCGCGCCCGCCAGTTCCGCGAGGATAACGGCCCGCTCGCGCATCCCGTCCGCCCCGAAAGCTTTGTCGAGATCAACAACTTCTATACCGCGACGATCTATGAAAAGGGCGCCGAGGTGATTGGCATGCTCAAGCGGCTGGTGGGCGATGACGCCTATGCGCAAGCCGTCCGGCTGTATTTCGATCGCCACGATGGGCAGGCCTGCACGATCGAGGATTGGCTTGCGGCCTTTCAGGACGTGACCGGCCGCGACCTCGGGCAGTTCAAGCGCTGGTACACGCAGGCGGGCACCCCGCGCCTCACGGTCACCGAAGACTTCAGCGACGGCACCTATACGCTGGAGTTCGAACAGCATACGCCCCCCACCCCCGGCCAGCCCGACAAGGCGCCGCAGGTCATCCCGATCGCCCTTGGCCTGCTGGGGCCCAATGGCGACGAGGTGCTGGAAACGACCGTCCTGGAAATGACCGAGGCGCGGCAAAGCTTTTCCTTCGACGGTCTGCCCGCGCGCCCTGTCCCGTCGATCCTGCGCGACTTTTCCGCGCCCGTGATCCTCGAACGCGCGACCGACAACGCCGAGCGCGCCTTCCTGCTGGCCCATGACACCGATCCTTTCAACAAATGGGAGGCCGGGCGCGCCCTGGCCCGCGACGGGCTGATCGCCCAGATCCGCGATGGCGCCGCCCCCGATGCCGCCTATCTCGATGCGATCCACGCGATGGCCCGCGACGACAGCCTCGATCCCGCGTTCCGGGCGCTGGCTCTTGGCCTGCCCGGTCAGGACGACCTGGCGCAGACACTGGCCGATCTGGGCACGCCGCCCGACCCCCAGGCCATATGGGAGGCGCTGGAAACCCTGCGCCAGGCCCGCGCGCAGCATTGTCAGGATCTGGCCACCCGGCTTCATGCGCAGTTCCAGGTGACCGATCCCTACCGCCCGGACGCCGAACAATCCGGCGCCCGCGCGCTGGCCAATGCGGCGCTCGGCATGATCAGCCGCCTCGATGGCGGCGCGCAGGCGCAGCGCCAGTATGACGCCGCCGACAACATGACCCAGCAACTCGCGGCCCTGTCCTGCCTGCTGCAATCCGGCAGCGGGGCCGAAGCGGTCCAGCGCTTCTATGACCAATGGCGCCATGACCGGCTGGTGGTGGACAAGTGGTTCATGCTGCAGATCGTCCATGCCGATCCGCAGGACGCCGCCGCAACCGCCGCGCGCCTGACGATGCACCCCGATTTCGACATGAAGAACCCCAACCGGTTCCGTGCCACGCTCGGCGCGTTGGCGGCCAATCCGGCGGGGTTCCATCATGCTTCGGGCGCGGGATACGAGCTGCTGGCCGAATGGCTGATCCGCCTCGATCCCGTCAATCCGCAGACAACCGCGCGGATGTGTTCGGCCTTCGAGACGTGGAAACGCTACGATGCCGGGCGCCAGGCGATGATCGCCGCACAGCTGGACAGGATACTGGACACCCCCGGCCTCAGCCGCGACACCACCGAGATGGTCAGCCGCATCCGCGGCGCCTGAGGCGGGGATCACTCCTGCGTTGCGATGCTGGCGACCGTCGCGGGGCGTGCGCGCGGGCGCAGGCTGTTCAGTGGCTTGCAATAGCTTTGCGACCGCGTCCAGCGCATCATGTCCCCGCGCTTTTCGGGGCTGTGCAACGGGCCCCAATCGGCTGCGACCCCGCGCTTGCCGCGTGACACGACCCCGTCGCGCGGCACGGTATGGGCCATGATCCGGATCGCACAGCTCAGGTTGTCGGGCCCATATTGCAGCGCATCGCCACTGCCCGCCCGACAGCCATAGCCCCGCGCGGTCGCCGGCAGGATCTGCAACAGGCCGAACCACCGCCCGCCGCCGCCCACGGCCTGCGCGCGATACGTGCTTTCATGCTTGGCCAGCGCCGACAGGAAGCCGACCCAGAAGGCCCGGCGCTGATCGGCGGCTGCCCGCGGATAGGCAGGGCACCAATCGGCGATATCCTCGGGCACCATGGCGGCCAGCGGTGTGCCGTGCTGCTTGAGCGCCGACAGCGCCGAGCGCGTCCACAAGACCGATCCGGGCACATGCTCCCACCTGGTGCGCGGAATGTTGCCGTCGCGCTCCGGCACGCTCAGACGTGTTTCCGCACGCTGCGTTTCGGCCTCCACGGGGACGCCAAATACCAACATGGCAACGACAAACAGGACGACATATCTCACCATCTTGGCAGTCTGGCCGCATTGGCGCGAATAATCAATCTCGACCCGCGCCTGCAATTCTCCCTGTCTTCTCCGCATCGCTGCCCACTTTTGGCCGGATTGCGCATGCAGCGTGCCGTATCGGACCACACCAGAAACAAGCGGAGTGTTCATGCCGTTCATCCCCGGATCATCCAGCACCGACACCACAGCCGACGCACGGGATGCGGACGCACCGCGTGGATTGCTGGGCGAAGCCTTTGCGCGCCTGCGCCGCAAGACGGGGCCGGATATCGACGATCTGATGGCCCGGATCATCCTGCCCTCGCTGACCGTCAGCGATGAGGAACGCGCCCGCGCCACGCATCAGGATCTCGGGTTGAAGCTGGCCCGTCAGGACCTGTGGGACGAGCTGGCCGATCGAATCGACTATGCCGACGAATCGCGCCTCGCCACGCCGGGCGGCGAATCCGCCTCGCTGCTTCTGGCCTTCGGCGCGCGCAGCGATCTGGTCGCCGCAGCGGAAGACGCCATTCATGACGGCGTGAACCCCGACATGTCCGGCATGCAGGCGATGGAGGACATCCTTCTCGAACATCACGGGCGGCATGCGCTTGCGATGATCGTCGCCCTGTCGCATTTCGATATCGGCTGGGCCCTGCAGACCGCGACAACCTCCGGCGACCTGGCCGCCGGCCCCGAGACCTCGGACCGCATCGAGGCACATTTCAAGCGGGCCGCCGACCTTCTGCTGCCCTACGACCCGCAAGAGCTCGACTCGCCGTCCCTGGCAGCCGCCAAATGCGCCCTTCTGGCAACCCGGCGTCACCCCGATCGTCGGGTCGCGGATGATTACGAGAAACTGATCACCCTCGATCCCGATTGCCCGCGCCACATGCGCGCGCTCGGGTTCCACCTGCTGCCGCGCTATTACGGCACCTATGACCAGCTCGAACTCGAGGCCCGCCGCACCGCCGCACGCACCGGCGAGGTCTGGGGCTCGGGCGGATATGCATGGGTCTACCTGGATGCCCTGGCGGCGGATGACGCCGCCCTGATCCGGCTGGACGCCGATTACTTCCTCGAGGGGCTGGACCATATTCTGGGCATCAAGCGCGACCAGCATGTGACCAACCAGCTGGCGGCCTTCTGCGCGATCACCATGGCGCCCGACCGCCCGCGCCCCGCCCCGCTGCCTGCGGACAGCGATGCCAACCGCGCGCGCCTGCACGACTATCTGGATTGCATCCTGACCAACCACCTGTCGGAGTTGCATCCGCTGGTCTGGTCCCAGACCCTGGTGGCGCCCGGCCTGACCCCCGCGCTGCCCCCGCGCCGGGTGCTGGTGACCACCGGCCGGCACGCCGCGCTGCGCGCCATCGCCCTGCGCTTCGCCGAAGAGATCGCCGAGGGCAAGACCATCGCCTTCTCGCCTTCCGGGATGTACCGGCTTCCGGCCCTCTGACCCGGCACGGCACCAACCGCCATCCGCCCTTGCCCACCGACCGGGCTTGGCCTAGAACGCCTGCGTCACGACCGATGGAGGCATGTCGATGCTGGACCTGACTTTCGAACCCCCCAAGCCCAAGGTGATCGCCGGGGCCAAGCATGACTGGGAACTGGTCATCGGGATGGAGGTGCATGCGCAGGTGGCCTCGAAGGCCAAGCTGTTTTCAGGCGCCTCGACCGAATTCGGCTCCGAGCCGAACTCCAACGTCTCCTTCGTGGATGCGGCGATGCCGGGCATGTTGCCGGTCATCAACGAGTATTGCATCGAACAGGCCGTCCGCACCGGGCTGGGCCTCAAGGCCAAGATCAACCTGTGGTCGGCCTTCGACCGCAAGAACTATTTCTATCCCGACCTGCCGCAGGGCTACCAGATCAGCCAGCTCTATCACCCGCTCGTGGGCGAGGGCGAAATCCTCGTCAACATGGAGCCGGGCATCGCGCGGCTTGTGCGGATCGAACGCATCCACGTTGAACAGGACGCGGGCAAGTCGATCCACGACATGGACCCCGCCATGTCCTTCGTCGATCTCAACCGGACCGGCGTGGCGCTCATGGAAATCGTCAGCCGCCCCGATATCCGCGGCCCCGAAGAGGCCGCCGCCTACGTCACCAAGCTGCGCCAGATCCTGCGCTACCTGGGCACCTGCGACGGCAACATGCAGAACGGCAACCTGCGCGCCGATGTGAACGTGTCGATCTGCCGCCCCGGCGCCTATGAGAAATACATGGAAACGCAGGATTTCAGCCATCTCGGCACCCGCTGCGAGATCAAGAACATGAACTCCATGCGCTTCATCCAGCAAGCCATCGAATACGAGGCCCGCCGCCAGATCCAGATCGTCGAATCCGGCGGCTCGGTCGTTCAGGAAACCCGGCTTTACGATCCCGACAAGGGCGAGACGCGCTCGATGCGCTCCAAGGAAGAGGCGCATGATTACCGCTACTTCCCCGATCCCGACCTGCTGCCGCTGGAAATCGAACAGGCCTGGGTCGATGATATCGCGGCCTCCCTGCCCGAACTTCCCGACGAAAAGCGCGCCCGCTTCATCGCCGATTACGGTGTCACGGAATATGACGCCAACGTGCTGACGGCGGATGTCGACCTCGCGCGCTATTTCGAGGAATCGGTCGCCGGCGGCGACGGCAAGCGCACCGCCAACTGGGTCATCAACGAGGTTCTGGGCCGCGCCAACAAGGCCGAGATCAGCCCCCGTCAGATCGTCGCCCCCGAAGTGAACGCCGCCATTCTGGCGCTGGTCGCCCGCGACGAGATCTCGACCAAGATCGCCAAGGACGTGCTGGAACTCCATATCGAGACCGGCCGCGCCCCCGACGAGATCGTCGAGACCGAAGGCATGAAGCAGGTCACCGATACCGGCGCCATCGAAGCGGCCGTGGACCAGATCATCGCCGACAATCCCGCGCAGGTCGAAAAGGCCAAGGCCAACCCCAAGCTGGCCGGCTGGTTCGTGGGACAGGTGATGAAAGCCACCGGCGGCAAGGCCAATCCCAAGGCGGTCAACGACATCATCCAGCAAAAACTGGGCCTCGATCAGGGCTGAGGGGCAACGCCCCTCGCCCCGGTCCGGCTTGCGCGGGGCTTGCCCTGCCGGGGTCATCGGACAGGCGGAGATCATGACGACACCAGTGCCCTTCATGTCCTCCCCGCTTCGGATCGAACCGGGCTGGATCGACTTCAACAATCACCTGAACATGGGCTATTACACCGTCCTGTTCGACCGCGCCGCCGATGAGGTCTTCGCCGAATTCGGCTTCGGCCCCGAGTACGTGGCCCGCGCCAACAACACCACTTTCGCCGCCGAATTCCACATCCGCTACCTGCGCGAGGTGAAACTGGGCGACACGTTGCGCTCGTCCTTCTGGCTGCTCGATCATGATGAAAAGCGGTTCCACACTTTCCAGGAACTCTACCACGAGGACGGCTGGCTGGCCGCCACCGGCGAAGGGCTGACGCTGCATGTCGATCTGGACGGCCCCCGCGTGGCGCCGATGCCCGACGCCAACCTGGCCCGCGTCCGCGCGATGGCCCAAGCGCATGCCCGCTATCCCCGCCCCGACGGGATCGGCGCGCAGATCGGCATCCGCCGCAAGGGCTGAGCGTCGGGCCGCGCAAAAATCTGCAATTCAGATTTGCCGCGAAACGCTTTAGGCTGGACCGCACGCGCCGCAAGACCCAAGGACACATGCATGACCCGCCAGATCGACGACACGGCCACCATCGTCACCGCCCAGCCGATCGGCGCCACGGTTCAGATCGTGGTGGATACCCTTTTTGCGCGCATCAAGTCCGAAGAATATCCGACCGACACGCGCCTGCCCTCGGAACGCACATTGGCCTCGGAACTGGGCGTGGCGCGCAACACCGTCCGCGAGGCACTGGACGTTCTGGAAAACCAGAACGTGATCCGAAGGCGCCCCGGCTCGGGCAGCTTCGTGACCTACCGCTCCAAGGTGCCCTCCCGTGGCCTGGGCGAATCCGTCGCCGATGACACAAGCCCGCTGGATCACCTGGTGGTACGCGGCATTCTCGAACCGGAAATGGTCCGGCTGGCGGTGGTCAACATGACCCCCCGCCAGATCACGCAACTGTCGGAAACCCTGTCGGCGCTAGAAGCCATCAACACCGACATGGACGCCTTCATCGAGCTCGAGGAAAAGCTATATACCCAGATCGCCGAAGGCACCGGCAACCCGCTTCTGGCCTCCTGCTACCGGCTGACGATCGAAACCTACCGCCAGAGCTTTCGCACCAAGCTGCGCCGCCGCAACCTGACGCCGCGCCGCATCCAGGACTACCAGAAACGCTACAACACCCTGTTCAACGCCATCGCCTCGCGCGATGTCGCCTCGGCGGTGGAATTCATCAAGCTGCATCTGGTCGAGGAACAGAAACTGCTCCTGCAGGAATTCTGATCGCGCCTCAGGCGTCGATATTGCGGGCCTGCAATTCGGTGCCCGCTTGCCCCCCGCGCTCCAGCCGCTGATCCCACATCTGCCCCAGGTCGATCATCTCGCGCTTCAGAAGGTCGGCATTGTCCCGCAGCCAGCCCGGCACCGAGCCGAAATCAACGATCCGTGCCTTGCCGTCCTGCACCGTGACCACCGGCCATTCTCCCACCAGCGCATTGTCCACGCCGAACACATCGCGCCCCCACCATTGCGCCGGGCCGAACGCATGGGTGACATGGCCAAGCTGCTTCATCGCCGCCAGCACCGACAGCGGATTGACCGTGCCGGCCTTTTCCACCGCCGCGTGCCAGATATCCAGAATGGCGGCATATTCCCAACTGACCGCGCTCCAGCTTCCGGGATAGCGGGCGTTGTATTCCTCGTAGAAGACATTCGGCTGGTTGAAGAAGAACGCCTTTTCCCGCAGCGCCGGATCGTCGAAATCCGGAAAGTGAAAGACGGTCCCTTCCATGAACTCCGCACTCGTGCGCGCCACCAGCCGGTCGTAATGATCCAGCGTGCACGAGATGATCTGCCCCTTGAAACCCTGCGCATGGGCGTATTCCGTCATCGCATGCACCATCGGCGTATAGCTGGTGCACCAGCACAGGATATCGGGGTTGTCCTCCAGCATCGGCTGCACAAGCGCCGCCGCGTCGGTCATCTCGGGGTCATAGCGGATTTCCCTGGCGATCCCGATGCCCGCCGCCTTGAACGCCGCACGATAGGTGGCCAGCGACGGCAGGCCAAGCGCATCGCGCTGACTGCACATCGCCACGGTCTTCAACTCGGGCCGCGCACGCGCCAGCCACTCCACCCCGGTCACAAGGTAGATCGGATGCACCTCCGACGGCGCGATCAGGTACGGGGTGTCCGGGCTCAGGTCACTGGGCAGCAGCGTCGAGGTCAGGATGCGCCGATCCATCAGGAAATCCGCCACCGGCGTGAAACTGTCGCCCCCCAGCATCATCAGCAGCTTGACGTCATGCTCCTGCACCAGCCGCATCGCCCCCGCCATCGCCGCCCTGGCGTCATATCCGCAATCATGCGCGTGGATGCGAATCGGATAGCGCCGCCCGTCGATCAGCAGCCCGCCTGCGGCATTCAGCCAGTTCTCCCAGATCCGGCAACCATGCAGCCCCGGCAGCCCCCAGGATTCGACCGGCCCGCTCAGCGGTGCGAGAAAGCCGATATTGACCGTGCTGGCCATGCCCGCCTGCAGACGCGGCAGCGCGCCGCTGATCGCCAACCGATGCGCAAAACTCGACGATTCCATCGTATTCCCGCTCCTCCGCGCCCAACCGTTTTGCAAGGATATCATCAGATCCCGCCCTGAACAGGATTGTTGTTGACTCATTGGTACACGTTTTGGCTTACTGAAATGAACCAAAAGAACCAAAATCAGATATTGGTTCATACCAATCAGGGAGAATGACCATATGGCGAAGAAACGAGTTGGCATCATCGGGGCCGGACCGTCGGGGCTTGCGCAATTGCGGGCCTTCCAATCCGCCGCCGCAAAAGGCGAGGATATCCCCGACATCGTCTGCTACGAGGCCCAGTCCGATTGGGGCGGCCTTTGGAACTACACCTGGCGCACCGGCGTGGACGATGGCGGCTTCCCCTGCCACGGCTCGATGTATCGCTACCTGTGGTCCAACGGCCCCAAGGAGGGTCTGGAATTCGCCGACTACACCTTCGACGAACATTTCGGCAAGGAAATCGCCAGCTACCCGCCTCGGGCGGTGCTGTTCGACTATATCAAGGGCCGCGTCGAAAAGGCCGGGGTTCGCGACTGGATCCGCTTCAACAACTACGTGCGCGATGTCCGCTACGACGACGCAAGCGGCACCTTCACCGTCACCGCCCGCGACACCGCCCGCGACGAGGAAACAACCGAGGTCTTCGACCATGTGATCGTCGCCTCGGGCCATTTCTCCACCCCCAACGTGCCCTATTACCCGGGCTTCGAATCCTACAATGGCCGCATCCTTCACGCCCATGACTTCCGCGACGCGCGCGAATTCGAAGGCAAGGACATCCTCATAATGGGCTCGTCCTACTCGGCCGAGGATATCGGCTCGCAATGCTGGAAATACGGCTGCAAGTCGATCATCTCCTCGCATCGCTCGGGTCCAATGGGCTACCAATGGCCCGACAACTGGGACGAGGCCCCCGGCCTCAGCCATGTCGACGGCAAGACCGCCCATTTCGTCGACGGCACCAGCCGCGAGGTCGATGCCATCATCCTGTGCACCGGCTACAAGCACCACTTCCCCTTCCTACCCGACACCCTGCGCCTCAAGACGGCCAACCGCCTGGCCGCGGCCGATCTCTACAAGGGCGTGGCCTTCGTGCCCAACCCGGCGCTCTTCTATCTCGGGATGCAGGACCAGTGGTTCACCTTCAACATGTTCGACGCCCAAGCCTGGTGGGTGCGGGACTGCATCATGGGCAAGATCGCCCTGCCCGACGCCGCCACCATGGAGGCCGACTGGAAACAGCGCGAGGCCGACGAGGACAAGCTCGAGGACGATTACGCCTGCATCAAGTACCAGGGCGACTACGTCGAAGAGCTGATCGCCGAAACCGATTACCCCTCCTTCGATGTCGACGCCGCCTGCCAGGCCTTCTACGAATGGAAGAAGCACAAGAAGAAAGACATCATGGCCTTCCGCAATTACGGCTATGTCTCGCCGATGACCGGCAAGAAGGCACCGCCGCATCACACCCCTTGGGTCGAGGCACTCGATGACAGTCTTGACTCCTACCTGCAGACCGGAAAACAGGCGCAATCCGCCTGACCCAAGGTCGCCCCGGCCATACCTTTCCCCCATGGCCGGGGCGACGCAACCCTTCAGCGCGTGAACATATCATGGCAATCACCCCCCTGTTTGAAACCCCATACGAGCGGGCGGGCATCCTGTTGCCGGGCCTGCCGGTGCTGGAACCCGGCGTCGAACGCCACCCCGTCCCGGCGGGCGGCTCGCGTGCCCTGCCGGTCGAGGCCGGGGACGAGGTTACCCTGCTCGATCCCGAAGGGCTGCAACCCGGCGAACTTGTGCTCTTCGGCCCCGATGGGCGCTCGGACGCGGCGATGCTGGGGGCCAGGGGCTCGGGCCGTCCCGACGGCGTGATCTCGGTGCTGGACAATGGCTCGCCCTCGGGCGCGCGGGTCGCGCGTGCGCTGGATGCGGCGGGGTTCAAGCTGGGCAAGGCCGATGCGGTGCGCGTCTTCGCCGACGGCTCTCGCCCCGGCGACATGGCCACCTTTCACGCCACCTGCGACGGGCTGCTGATCGTCGCCGCCCCCGGCGGCCCGATGCAGCCCGGCGCGCAGGACACCCCCACCGACCTGATCCTCTATATCCGCCGCGCCAACCGCCGCAACGCCAAGGGCGGGCTGCTGCCCCCCGATCCGCTGGCCGATCCGATCCACGATATCAACATCCAGCCCGGCGAGGCGCACAGCTACGAGGTGCGCAAGGGCCAGTATATCCAGATCCTCGATGTGCAGGGCCGCGAATGCTCGGATTTCCAGGCCTTCTCGATGCGCGCGCTGGACAAGGGGCTGGAACGCGACATCGACCCCACCACCACCCGCTCGCTGATGGGATCCCTCTATCCTCAACCGGGCATCTTCTCGAAATACTGGAGCGTGGACCAGGAACCGCTGGTCGAGATCGTGCAGGACACCTGCGGGCGCCACGACACGTTCGGGCTGGCCTGCACCGCGCGCTACTACGAGGACCTGGGCTATCCCGGTCACGTCAACTGCTCGGACAACATGAATGCCGACCTGACGCAATACGGCATCCGCCCGCGCGGCGGCTGGCCCGCGATCAACTTCTTTTTCAACACCATGCTGGATGACACCAACGCCATCGGCATGGACGATCCGTGGTCGCGCCCCGGCGATTTCGTGCTGCTGCGCGCGCTCACCGACCTGATCTGCGTGTCCACCGCCTGCCCCTGCGATGTGGACCCGGCCAATGGCTGGAACCCCACCGACATCCAGGTGCGCAGCTATGGCGCGACCGAATCCTTCAGCCGTTCGATCGGCTATCGCAAATCGGCGGAGGCCCAAGTGGAAGACACCAAGGAAACCGGGTTCCATTCCCGCTTCGCGCAGCACACGCGCAATTTCATCGAATACAACGGCTACTGGCTGGCCTCGGACATGACCGGCAAGGGCGCTCTGGCCGAATACTGGGCCTGCCGCGAAAAGGCCGCCGTCATGGATCTGTCGCCCTTGCGCAAATACGAGGTGACAGGCCCCGACGCCGAAGCGCTCATGCAGCTTTGCGTCACCCGCAACATGAAAAAGCTCGCCGTCGGTCAGGTGGTCTATACCGCCATGTGCTACGATCACGGCGGCATGATCGATGACGGCACCGTGTTCCGTCTGGGCCAGGACAATTTCCGCTGGATCGGCGGCAATGACACCTCCGGGCTGTGGCTGCGCCAACAGGCGCAGGAGCGCGGCATGAACGCCTATGTGCGCAACTCCACCGACCAGCTGCACAACATCGCCGTGCAAGGCCCCCTCAGCCGCGAGATCCTCTCGGCGCTGATCTGGACACCGCCCACCCAGCCCACCATCGACGAGCTGGAATGGTTCCGCTTCACCATCGCCCGGATCGGCGATTATGACGGCATCCCCCTTGTGGTCAGCCGCACCGGCTATTCCGGCGAATTGGGCTACGAGGTGTTCTGCAACCCCAAGCACGCCCCGCAGGTGTTTGACGCCATCTGGGCCGAAGGCGCGCCCAAGGGCATGCTGCCCCTCGGGCTGGAAGCGCTCGACATGCTGCGCATCGAATCCGGGCTGATCTTCGCGAATGCCGAATTCTGCGACCGCACGGATCCGTTCGAGGCCGGGATCGGCTTTGCCGTTCCCCTCAAGACCCAAGAGGATGATTTCATCGGCCGCGCCGCACTCGAGACCCGCAAGGCGCATCCGCAACGCAAGCTGGTCGGGCTCGAGATCGAAAGCGGCATCGTGCCCTCGGGCGGCGATTGCGTCCGCATCGGCCGCGCCCAGATCGGCGAGATCACCTCGGCCATGCGCTCGCCCATCCTCGGCAAGACCATCGCGCTTGCGCGGCTCGACCTGCCCCATACCGATCCCGGCACCGCCGTCGAGGTGGGTCAGCTCGACGGGCAGCAGAAACGCCTCAAAGCCACCATCGTCCCCTTCCCGCATTTCGACCCGACCAAGGAACGCGTGAAGGGCAATTACGGCTGATGGCCGCGCTTTCGGGCCGCGCCGCAACGCGCGGTCCGTTTACGATGGCGCCTCGGCGGGTCGATACCGACGCAATACCGACGTGATACCGACGCGATGCCGAACGGGGTTTTCCCAGTTAACCAAGGGGTTTGGGGGTGATTCGCTGCTCAGCTTGCCCGGATCGCCGTTCCCAGCTTCGCACTCCGCCGCCCCTGCGTCCCATCCCGCCCCAGGGTCCGGCACAAAAGCGCCACCGGGATCAGCCCGAACGCCACCAGCACCAGCGACGGCACCGCCGCCTCGGACAGCCGCTCATCCGACGCCAGCCGGTGCGCCTGCACCGCCAGCGTCTGGAAGTTGAACGGATGCAGGATCAGCGTGGCGGGCAGTTCCTTCATCACATCGACGAACACGATCAGCAGCGCGGTCAGCACGCTGGTGCGCGCCACAGGCAGGTGCACCCGCCACAAAAGCCTCGGTCCCGGCTGCCCCAGCGACCGGCCAATCGCATCGTAATGCACTGGAACTGTTGCCATTCCGCTGTCATAGGCATTCAGCGCCGCCGCCATGAACCGCGCCATGTAGGCCACGATCATCAGCCAGATCGACCCGGTGATCAGCAGCCCCGTGCTGATCCCGAACGAGGCCTCCATCACGTCATCTATCAGGTTGTCCAGCGCCGCCATCGGCACCATCAACCCCACCGCGATCACGCCCCCCGGCACCGCGTATCCGAGGCCCGCGCCCACCACCATCAGCCGCGATGTGCGGTCCGGACGCGTGCGGGCGCGAAACCCGATCAGCACCGCCCCGATCACCGTCAGCACGGCGGCAACCCCCGCCAGCACAACGGAATTCTGCATCAGCGACAGGTATCTGCTGTCGAACAGGTTCTGCCCAGATCCAACCGCCATGAACCCCAGCATTATAACGGGAATGATGAACCCAAGCGCCACCGGCGCAAGACAAAAAGCCGTCGCCATCCAGCCCGCCGCGCCGGTCAGCTCGGGCCGTTCCATCGTCTCGAACCGCGCCCCCTGCCCGGCGGTGCGCGCCTTGCCGCGCTGCGCCCTCTCCAGCCCCGCCAGAAGCAGCGCAAAGCTCAGCAAACAAAGGGATAATTGCGCCGCCGCCGCCCGGTCTCCCAGCGAAAACCACGCTTGGTAAATGCCCGTGGCAAAGGTCTGCACATTGAAGAACGCGACCGTGCCGTAATCCGCGATGGTCTCCATCACCGCCAGCAACGCGCCCCCCGCGATCGCCGGCCGCGCCATCGGCAACGCCACCCGCAGAAAGGCCCGCACCGGCGAGCGCCCAAGCGTCCGCGCCACCAGGAACGCGTTCGAGGATTGCTGTTTGAACGACGCCCGCGCCAGCAGGTAGACATAAGGATATAGCACGATCGTCAGCATCAACGCCGCCCCGCCCAGGCTGCGGATTTCCGGGAACCAATAGTCCCTCGGCCCCCAGCCCGTCACCTCGCGCAGCAAGCTCTGCACCGGTCCCGGATGGTCCAGCAAGGACGTGTAGGCATAGGCCAGCACATAGGCCGGAAAGGCCAGCGGCAACGCCAGCGCCACCTCCAGCCACCGAGAGCCGGGAAAGCGGTAGACCGTGACCAGCCACGCCGTCACACTGCCGATCAATGCCGTCGAAACCCCTACGATCATGACCAGAATCAGCGTCGTGCGCGCATAGCGCGGCAACACGGATGACAGGATATTGCGCCAGGTTTCCAGATCGCCGGTAAAGGCCGCAAGCGCCGCCGCAAGGATCGGCGCGACGCACAAGATCACGGCAATCCACGCTATTCTATGCAGCAGGCGTTCGGGCATATCAGTGCTTTCGGCGGTTCAGGCGCCATGGCTGCCACAAAACACCGCCGGGTTCCAGACATTCCCGACAAAAAAACTGTGGGATGCGGCGCGGCCTGTCGTCGGGCCGCACCGCATTGGGCCATGACCTCAGCGATCCAGAAGCCGCGCCTGCGCCAGATACGCCTCGACCGCGCCGCGCAGGCGCTCGGGGTCATCGCCTTCGGAGGTCTGGTGGACCTCCTCCAGAACCGCCGGCAGCGCGCCCAACTCCTCGTTGATCCTGGCAAGCGCGATTTCCAGTGTGTAGGTGTATTCGTGCACCTCTTCCATGTCCGCCGTGGTCAACGGGCGGCGCTCCAGGACATCGGCCAACTTTGCGTTATAGCTGACAAAATTATCCATCGCCTGCTCCAGCGTCTCGGAGGGTTCAGGCGCGTAATGCGTCACTTGCTCGGCTGTTGCGGGCACCAAATGCCCAAGCGCGATCGCCGTGGCGGTGACAAGACATCCAACGGTATTTTTCATCGGTCCGATCCTTTTTTCGGATTTATCATGCTGGCTGCCGCACGGGTTGGCCGATGATCCACCGACAACGTACCGCTCAGGTCGCTTTCGTTGCAAAAGGACAGGTCTGCCGCAGTCCCAGTCCGGGCGCAGATCGTCCAGGCGACATCGTCGCAACGCCCGCGCATGACCCGGACACCCAAGCCTTGCGCCACGCCACGCCGTTGTCTGGCGCAGGCGTAAGGGAGTTGCGGAGTGCCGTCAATATTTCCTGATTATTTTAATAAGTTTTTAAGTCGCTCGACAGGCAGGCACCTCTCACAATCCGGGCGGCATCGGCCAAACTTGACGAAACGTCATGCCCGGATGATGAATTATCTTTTGGCGTTTTTAGTCACGACGGTTAGTCTCGACCATCGTCAAAGCTGCAAGAAAGAGACGCAAATCCAATAAAACAACAGGGAGTTTACAATGAAAACGACAGCAATTCTGACTGCCGCCCTGCTGGCCAGCACATCGATCGGCGCCTCGGCCGAGACGTTGCGTTGGGCCCGTGCAGGCGATTCACTGACACTTGATCCCCACGCCCAGAACGAAGGGCCGACCCACACTCTGGCGCATCAGATCTACGAACCACTCATTATCCGCGACATGACCGGCGCTTTCCAGCCCGCGCTGGCAACCGATTGGGCGCCCAAGGCCGATGATCCCAACGTCTGGGTCTTCAACCTGCGCCAGGGCGTCAAATACCACGATGGATCCGATTTCACCGCCGAGGATGTGGTCTTTTCCATCACCCGCGCCAAATCCGAAAATTCCAACATGAAGGAACTTCTGTCCTCGGTGGTCGAGGTGCGCGCGGTTGACGATCACACCGTCGAATTCGTCACCGACGGGCCGAACCCGATCCTGCCCTCGAACCTGACCAACATGTTCATGATGGACAAGGGCTGGGCCGAGGCGAACGACTCGGTCGATGTGCAGGACGTGGAAGGCGGCCAGACCACCTTTGCCGCCACCAACGCCAAGGGCACCGGCGCCTACAAGCTGGTCAGCCGCGAGCCTGACGTGAAGACCGTCCTCACCCAGAACGAAAACTACTGGGGCAAGGACGATTTCCCGATGGACGTGACCGAGATCGTCTACACCCCGATCCAGAACGCCGCCACCCGTGTCGCGGCGCTGTTGTCCGGCGAGGTCGATTTCATCCAGGACGTGCCCGTTCAGGATCTGGGCCGCGTGGGCGAGACCGAGGGTCTGGTCGTCAAGACAGCGCCGCAGAACCGGGTGATCTTCTTCGGCATGAACATGGGCGCCGAGGATCTGGCGAATGACGATGTCGAGGGCAAGAACCCGCTGGCGGATGTGCGCGTGCGCAAGGCCATGTCCATGGCGATCAACCGCGATGCCATCAAGCAGGTGGTCATGCGCGGGCAATCCCAACGCGCCGGCATGATCGCGCCCCCCTTCGTGAACGGCTGGACCGCCGAGATGGACAGTTCCACCAGGACAGATATCGATGCAGCCAAGGCGCTTATGGCCGAGGCCGGCTATGGTGAGGGCTTCTCGATCCAGCTTGATTGCCCCAATGACCGCTACGTCAATGACGAGGCGATCTGCCAGGCCGCCGTCGGCATGCTGGCGCAGGTGGGTATCACCGTGAACCTCGACGCGAAACCCAAGGCACAGCATTTCCCGCTGATCACCAATGATCAGACGGATTTCTACATGCTGGGCTGGGGTGTGCCCACCTACGATTCCGAGTACATCTTCAACTTCCTCGTTCACACGCGCGGCGAAGATCGCGGCAGCTGGAACAACACCGGCTTCTCGAACCCGGAGGTGGATGAGATGATCGTGTCGCTGGCCTCGGAAACCGACCTTGCCAAGCGCAACGAGACCATCCAGTCCATCTGGAACGTCGTGCAGGAAGAACAGCTCTATATCCCGATCCACCACCAGGTGCTGAACTGGGGCATGACCAGCGCGATCGGCACCGAAGTCAGCCCCGAGGATGATCCCAAGTTCAAGTTCTTCACCATGAACTGATGCCCTTTCCGGGTGGGCCACGTGCCCGTCCGGCCCTGCCGCGTCCCCTCAAGGGGCGCGGCTTTGCGCAGTGATCGGAGCCCCAGATGCTCGCCTATACCATCCGCCGCGTCTTCCAGTCCGTGCTGGTCCTTCTGATCGTCGGGCTTGTGGCGTTCTCGATGTTCGCCTTCGTGGGCGACCCGGTCGACAACATGCTGGGCCAGGAACGCACGCAGGCCGATATCGAACGTCTGCGCCAGCAGCTTGGCCTCGACCGGCCCTTCATCGTGCAATACTGGCTGTTTCTGGAACAGGCGGTGCAGGGCAATTTCGGGCTGAGCTACAGGCAGGGCCGCCCCGTGGCCGAGATCCTCATGGAACGCCTGCCCGCCACGCTGGAACTGGCCTTCGTGTCGGGCATACTGGCCCTTGTCGGGGGCATTGCCCTTGGCATCTACACCGCCATCCGCCGCCGCGGCACGATCGCCAATGTCATCATGACGCTGTCGCTGATCGGCGTGTCGCTGCCCACCTTCCTGATCGGCATCCTGCTCATCTACGTCTTTTCCGTCGAACTGGGCTGGCTGCCCAGCTTCGGCCGTGGCGAGGTGACGGATCTTGGCGGCTGGACCACGGGGTTCCTCACGGCAAGCGGGCTCAAGGCGCTGATCCTGCCGGCGATCACACTGGGGCTTTACCAGATGACGCTGATCATGCGCCTCGTGCGGACCGAGATGCTCGAGGTGCTGCGCATGGACTATATCCGCTTCGCCCGCGCCCGTGGCATCCGCGAGAAGTCGGTCAATTTCCGTCATGCCCTGAAGAACACGCTGGTGCCGGTCATCACCATCACCGGCCTGCAACTGGGCAGCATCATCGCCTTCGCCATCATCACCGAGACCGTGTTCCAATGGCCCGGCGTCGGCCTTCTGTTCATCAACGCGATCCAGTTCGTCGACATCCCGGTGATGGCCGCCTACCTGATGATGATCTCGGTGATGTTCGTCGGCATCAACCTGGTCGTCGACATGCTTTATTTCGCGATCGACCCGCGCCTGCGCGTCGACCGGACCGCCGGGGGACACTGACATGGCCGACACACGCAGCGACATCCCCCCCACCCGCCTGCGCCGCGCCTGGAACAGCGACATCGCCTGGTCGTTCCGCCACGCGCCGGTCGCCATGGTCTCGGCGCTTGTGGTTACCCTGTTGGTTCTCGGCGCCGTGCTGGCCCCGCTGATCGCGCCGCACGACCCGTTCAACCCGGCAACGCTGAACCTGATGAACGGCTTCACCCCGCCGGGCGTCGCCAACCAGTTCACCGGTGATTTCTTCGTGCTCGGCACCGATGATCAGGGCCGCGATGTCCTGTCGACGATCCTCTACGGGATGCGCATCTCGTTGTTCGTCGGCGTCTCGGCGGTGCTTCTGGCAATGCTGCTCGGCGTGGCACTCGGGTTGCTGGCCGGCTATGCGGGCGGCTGGACCGAGACGATCATCATGCGTATCGCCGATGTGCAATTGACCTTTCCCGCGATCCTCGTGGCGATGCTGATCTTCGGGATCGCCAAGGGCATCACCCCGCCCGAATACCGCGACGAGATGGCGATCTGGGTGCTCATCCTCGCCATCGGCCTCAGCGATTGGGTGCAGTTCGCCCGCGTGGTGCGGGGCGCCACGCTGGTGGAAAAGAACAAGGAATACGTGCAGGCCGCCCGGCTGATCGGACGCACGCCTTTTGCCATCATGCTGCGCCACATCCTGCCCAACGTGCTCAACCCGGTGCTGGTGATCGCCACGATCAGCCTGGCGCTGGCGATCATCGCCGAGGCGACCCTGTCATTCCTTGGCGTCGGCGCCCCGCCGACCAAGCCCAGCCTCGGCACGCTCATCCGCATCGGCCAGGAGTTCATGTTCTCGGGCGAATGGTGGATCCTGTTCTTCCCCGCCGCCACGCTTCTGGCACTGGCGCTGTCGATCAACCTGCTGGGCGACTGGCTGCGCGACGCATTGAACCCGAGGCTCAGATGAAAGAAGCTTATTCCGCTTTTGAAGCTGTCGCCTTACTATTTCTGGCAATGGCCAAATACGCTGCAGCAGCAAGCCCTACAGGCCCCACAAGCAGGCTGCCCACCACCGCGCCGACAAAGCCTGCAGTGACAGAGCCTGCAACCGCGCCAAGTGCCACACCAGTTGCTGCACCGGACAGTTTTGCTTCACCTTCTCTCGTCATTTTGAAGCCTCCTCTGGCACATGTGACAGACTATGATGGAGCCGGCAGTCAAGACCACAGTGACGTAATACGTCTCTGCCGTGGGAATATAAGTCGCATCATGCCGCCAAACAACTGTGAATGCATAATAGACCGCTACAAGCACCCCCATGACGATAGCGGATCCACCGACGAAAGGATTTTCGTTCAATTTATGCCAAATCTGAGAAACCGACATGGAGATAAGAACAAGGCAGTAAAATGTCAGAGCGCGTGGGGTTATATCAACGATAATCGCTATCTTCGGATGGAAGGCCGCCGGACCTGTGCTCCAGGCAAATGCGAACATAGCACTGAGAACGATGGGGCCGATGATTGGTATAACCACCTGAACGATCAGCCAATTCCAGTTCATATCGTCTTCCCACCATTTAAACTGAACACGCCTACCATAAGCCGCAATAAACAAAATCCCGCAAGGCGCCAAGCATGATGACCGCACCCCCCGTCCTGTCCGTCCGCGACCTTGTCGTGGAAATCCCCACGCGCCACGGCGTGCTGCGCCCGGTCGATGCCGTCAGCTATGACATTCACGCAGGCGAAATCCTTGGTGTGGTGGGCGAATCCGGCGCGGGAAAATCCATGACCGGAAATGCGGTGATCGGCCTTCTGGACCCGCCCGCGCGGATTGTGTCGGGCGAAATCCTGCTGTCGGGGCAGCCGGTTCACACCCTCCGGGGTGACGCCCTGCGCCGGCTGCGCGGCAAGCGGATGGGCATGATCTTCCAGGATCCGCTGACCTCGCTGAACCCGTTGCTGACCGTCGGCGACCAGTTGACCGAGACGATCCTCGAACATCTCGACATCACCCCTTCGGAGGCCCGCAAGCGCGCCGTGGCCGCCCTCGAAGAGGTGGGCATCCCCGCCGCCCGCGACCGGATCGACAGCTACCCGCACGAATTTTCCGGCGGCATGCGGCAACGCGTGGTGATCGCGCTTGCTCTCTGCGCCGAACCCGATCTCGTGATCGCGGACGAGCCGACGACCGCGCTGGATGTCTCGGTGCAGGCCCAGATCATCGCGCTGCTGAAACGGCTCTGCCGCGAACGCGGCGTGGCGGTGATGCTGGTCACCCATGACATGGGCGTCATCGCCGAGGCCGCCGACCGCGTGGCGGTGATGTATGCCGGCCGCCTGGCCGAGCTGGGCCCGGTGCGCGAGGTGCTCACCGCCGCGCGCCATCCCTATACCGCCGGCCTCATGGCCTCGACCCCGCGGGCAAGCCAGGGGCACCGCCGCCTGCGCCAGATCCCCGGCGCCATGCCACGGCTGGGGAACCTGCCGGCGGGCTGTGCCTTCTCTCCGCGTTGCGACCACGCGCAGGACCGCTGCCGCCACGATCCCGGCCCGACACTCGACACATGCGACGGCCGTGCCGCCTGCTGGTTCCCGCTGGCCTCCGGCGCCGACGCCATACCGGACCCCGAAAAGGAGACCGAAGCATGAGCGCGATCATCCGGATCGACCACCTGACCCGCATCTTCGATGTCTCCAAGCCCTGGCTCAACCGGCTGATCGAACGCGCGCCCCGTGCCCTGCTCACCGCCGTGTCGGATGTCAGCTTCGAGATCGAGGAAAACAGCGTCTACGCGCTGGTCGGCGAAAGCGGATCGGGCAAATCCACCATCGGCAAGATCATCGTGGGCCTGGTACCGCCCTCGCAGGGCTCGGTCCTGATCGAGGGCGTGGACCTGGCCACCGAAAGCGACGCCGCCAAGGTCGATGCCGTGCGCGCCGATATCCAGATGATCTTCCAGGATCCCTACGCCTCACTCAACCCGCGCTGGCGGGTGCGCGACATCATCGCCGAACCGGTGGCCGCGCGCGGCGGGGACACGGCCGGGCTGGCCGAGACGCTGCTGGAACAGGTGGGGCTGTCGGCGGCGGATGCCGGCAAGTACCCGCACGAGTTTTCCGGCGGTCAGCGTCAACGCATCTGCATCGCCCGGGCGCTGGCGTCCGGCCCGAAGATCATCGTCTGCGACGAGCCGACCTCGGCCCTGGATGTCTCGGTGCAAAGCCAGGTGCTCAACCTGATGTCGGACCTGCGCGAGGAGTTGGGCCTCACCTATCTCTTCATCAGTCACGACCTGACCGTCGTGCATCACATGGCGGACCGGATCGGTGTTCTCTACCTGGGCCGCCTGGTCGAGGAAGCCCCCCGCGACACGCTCTTCGCCGACCCCAAGCACCCGTACACGCAGATGCTCTTTGATGCCGCCCCGCGCATGGATGCCTTCGGGCGCGACGTGGAGCCGCCCAAGGGCGAAATCCCCGATGCGATCAACCCGCCATCGGGCTGCGCCTTTCACCCGCGCTGCCCGCTGGCCATCGATCGCTGCAGCCGCGAACGCCCCGAAATGCGCCGCCTCGGCGACACACGTGTGGCCTGCCACCTGGCCGAATGACGCTGCACCCGAAACCTGTCCGCGCGCGGCTTCTTCTGGCCGAAAGTATCCCGGGGGAGGCGTTGAAATCCCCTTGGGATTTCAACGTCGGGGGCAGAGCCCCCTACGCGTCCCCCTCGTCGGCGGGCGAGGCGTTCAGCAGCGCGTAAAGCTCGGCGCCCAGGCTGTCGAAAAGATCGATCTGCGTCTCGAGGAAATCGATATGCCCCTCCTCGTCGGCGATCAGCTCTTCGAACAGGTTCTTCGTGACGTAATCCGCCACGCTTTCGCAATGATTGCGCGCCTCGATATAGAGCGTGCGCGCCTCGTGCTCGGCGGCCAGGTCAGCCTCAAGCGTCTCGCGCAGGGTCTCGCCGATGCGCAGCGGGTCCAGCTTCTGAAGGTTCGGATGACCGCCCAGGAAAATGATCCGCTCGATCAGCTTGTCGGCATGATGCATCTCCTCGATGCTTTCCTCGCGGCTCTTGTTGGCGATCCGCCCATAGCCCCAGTCGTCCTGCAGCCGGTAATGCAGCCAGTATTGGCTGACCGCCGTCAACTCGCTGCGCAGCGCCTTGTTGAGATACTCAATTACCTTTTCGTCGCCCTTCATCGGTCACTCCCTGTGTCATGTCACGGCGCAGGCCGCGCAACTCCATCGGTACTTCGAACATGTCACACGCCTTGAGCGTGTCAACGAACCTCGGCAGACATCCGCCGCAATCGGCCCGCTTGCCAAGGGCGCGATACACCTTTCCCGGTGTGATGATCGTGTCGGGATCGGCGGCCCGCATCCAGTCCACGGCGCGGCGGATATCTCCATCGGTAATGGCCATGCAGTGACAGATCATCATATCCCGTCTCCCTCTTGTCCTTGTCGCCGGTCAATGCCGCGTGGCGCTGGCCGGTTCGGGACACCGCGCCGCCTGCCGCAATCCGGCCTGGTGCAGGTAGAGCCCCGCCATCCGCGCGGCTTCGGTCATCGGCAGCAACAGCGGCCCGTCCACCAACAGGGACGCGATCAGCATGGCATCCTCGCGCTCGCCCGTGGCCGCGACCATCACGAAATGCGCCAGGATCGCCTCGTCCGAGCCGACGCAACGGCACGCCTGACCATGCTGCGCCAGCGGACGGCGGCAATGGCGCTGCATCAGGCCCATCATCTCGTCAAAGGCGCGCAAACAGGCCCGCGATTTTGCCGGCCCGAGCGCCGGCAAAAGCAGCGCCTCGACGGCGCCCGGCCCGTCCCGCCAGCGGCGCAGGCACAGCACCACCAACGCTTCTCCCGGCTCCAGCCTGTCCAGCGCCGAGACCGGGAAGGCCCCGACCATGTCCCTGTCATGTTTCATTTGGTCAGGATCAGCTTGCCGGCGCGGGTGATGCGCAGGGTGTAGATCTGGCCATCCAGCACGATCGTCGCGGTCTGGCCCCCATCCGTGAGGGCGCGGGCATCATGGCTGGCCGGATCGGGCTGCAATTGCGGTTGCGCGGCTGTCTGGGCCCGGATCATCGCCGTGCCTCCATCCGGTCAAGCAGCGCCTCGAGCCAGTAATCGCTGGTCACGCCGCCCTGAAAGGCGGCCGAGAAAACATCCTTGTGCCATGCGTCAAGCTCGCTCGAGGTGACACCGTGTGGCGCGGGCGAATGCGTGTGGGACTGTACCATGCCAAAACTCCGTATTGGGGTCGTGTCTCGTGCCGGCTGGTCCGCTTGGGATGGCGTGGCCCCTGTAATCTGACAAAATTGATAAGGTATGTCAATTCCGATTTTTTTAGTCGGAATTAAATTCTCCTTGCACATCGTGGGTACGGTGCCAAGATCGACATCGTACCCCGCCTAGAACGGTCGGCACAAAAAGGGACGCCGCCATGTCGCTCCATCCATACAGGCAATTGCCGATCGCCCTGCGTCCCCGGACGAAGTCCGACATGCGGACTCAGTTCGCGGCGCTGTGCTATCGCATCAGGAACGACAAGCCCGAAATCCTTCTCGTGACCAGCCGGGGATCGGGGCGCTGGATCATGCCCAAGGGCTGGCCGATTGCCGGCAAGACCCCGGGGGAATGCGCTCTGATCGAAGCCTGGGAAGAAGGCGGGGTGCAGGGCAAGGCCCATGAACAATGCCTGGGGGTCTTTTCCTACAACAAGTCCACCGACCCGGACCACACCTTGCCGTGCCTCGGCCTCGTCTACCCGGTCAAGGTCAAGTCGCTGGCTACGGATTATCCCGAAGCCGGTCAGCGCAAGCGCAAATGGCTGCGCCCCAAGAAGGCCGCCGCGCGGGTGGATGAACCCGAGCTGGCCGTCCTACTGCGCCATTTCGATCCAAGGCTGCTCACGCGGTGAGTCTTGCAGGCCCTCTTGATCCCGCCCGCTGCGGGGTTAAATTCGGCTCAAAAGATGTGATGACCGCATGATACAATACACCCTCAAATGTGACCAGGATCACAGGTTCGACAGCTGGTTCCAGAACGCCGCCGCCTTCGACAAGCTCAAGGCGTCGGGCATGGTGGCCTGTGCCGTCTGCGGCTCACCCCGCGTGGACAAGGCGTTGATGGCCCCTCGTGTCGCCGTCAGCCGTGACGCGCCCGACACCGCCAAAGAAGTGCACAACCAGCCGGATACGCCCGCCGCGGGCGCGCTCAGCACCCCGCGCCACCCCGCCGAGCAGGCGCTGGCCGAACTCAAGAAAAAGATCGAAGCGACCTCCGAATATGTCGGCATGAACTTCGCCACCGAAGCCAGGCGCATCCATTCCGGCGACAGCCCGGAACGCGCCATCTACGGCGAGGCCCGCCCCGACGAGGCCCGCAAACTGATCGAAGACGGCGTGCCCGTGGCGCCCTTGCCCTTCATGCCCGGTCGAAAATCCAACTGACCCCGACAGGAGCCACCCCATGCATATCGTGATCACCGGCGCCAATCGCGGCATAGGCCAGGCATTGATGACCAGCTTCCAGGCGGCGGGACACGAGGTCACGGGCACGGCGCGACAGGGCGGCGACCTGGCCCGGCTCGATGTCACCGATCCGGACAGCGTTTCGGCCTTCGCACACTCCCTGGGCGGGCGGCCCGTCGATCTGCTGATCTGCAATGCCGGCGTTTATCTGGACAAGCACGAAACGTTGACCGACGGCTACCCCCTTCACATGTGGGCCGACAGCTTTGCCACCAACGTCACCGGGGTGTTCCTGTCGGTGCAGGCCCTCTTGCCCAACCTGCAAGCAGCACAGGCGCCCAAGGTCGCCATCATCTCCAGCCAGATGGCCAGCCATACCCGGGCGCCGGGTGGCAGCTATATCTACCGCGCCTCCAAGGCCGCCGCGCTGAACCTGGGCCGCAACCTGGCCGTCGATCTTGCGCCCTCGGGGATCTCGGTCGGCATCTATCACCCCGGCTGGGTGCGCACGGATATGGGCGGCAGCTCGGCCGACATCACCGTGGACGAGGCCGCCGAGGGGTTGATCGCCCGCTTCGCCGATCTCGGCCCGGACAGCACCGGCTGTTTCCTCACCTGGGACGGGCGCGCGCACCCGTATTGAGGCGCGCATCGACGGCCCAAGAAGATCTCGGGGCAATCATCGCAGCTCAGGCCCCCGATCGATCCGTCACTCCAGGTCCTGCACGGGTCCGGTCTTCCCTCTCCAAGGCGTGACTTGCCCGGGTTTTTGCCCCGTATTAGTATGCCGTCGGATACAGGAACACCGGACACTTCCAGCTCATGATGCAAGGCGCACTGCACCACTACCTGTCCCGGATCGGCGTGATCTGCCGTGGCGCGGCCGCCACGCTGATTGCGCGGCTGTGGCCCGGGCGCACAGTACGCGACGTGGACCAGCGGCTCGCCGCTTGCCCCGCACGCCAGCAGGCCCTTGTCACCGGGGGCGTGATGCTTGTCCTTCTGCTTCTCAGCCTCTTTGCGGCGCAGTTCGGCTGGATCGGCATCCTGCTCTTCTGGCTGGGCGTCGTGATCGCTGCGCGCTGAGGTACCCCGCATGCCGCGGCATGCTGATTTCTGACATTTTCGTTATCCCGCAATCCAACTCGAACCCCGTGCGTACCCCTTTCATAACCAAGGAGGTAGACATGGAAATCGTCGCAATACTGGCACTTGGAACTATGGGATTTGTCGCCGCGTTCGCCTATCTGAGCGTTCGCGCCATCGAAGTGCTTCGCAACAGCGATGCGCCGAAATCCGCGCTCTCGCGCGACGGGGCACAAGACCGGCTCAAGGCCGCCGCCCGCCTCACCGAAGCCGGATGACCACGGGGGCGCGGCGGCGCATCCAGACCGCCGCCGCGCCCTGCCATCCACTCCCCCCAGCATACTCCCGGACCGTCCGCCAGACGCCGCGACACTCCACTCGAGGGCCCGCATGAAAGATCTCGCCGATATCGAAGACCGTACCCTGATCATCGTCGAAGACGACGATGCCCTGCGCACCCAACTGGCCAAGGCGCTTGGCAAGCGCGGGTTCAAGGTGACCACCTCGGCCTCGGTCACCGGCGCCATAGGCCTGCTGGAACCCACGCCCCCGGCCTTCGCGGTCGTTGACCTGCGCCTCGATGACGGCTCCGGCCTCAGTTATATCGAAGCCCTCAGCACCCGGCGCCCGGATGCGCGCCCCATCGTGCTGACCGGCTATGGCAACACCCCCACCGCCGTCGCCGCCGTCAAGCATGGCGCGATCGACTACCTCGCCAAGCCCACCACCGCAGACGAGATCGTGGCCGCCCTCCTCGCCCCCCGCGAGGGGCGCGCGCAGCCCCCCGAAAACCCGATCGATCCCGATGCCGCACGGCTCGAGCACATGCAGCGCATCTACCGCGAGGCCGGCGACAACACCACCGAGGCCGCCCGCCGCCTCAACATGCACCGCCGCACCTTCCAGCGCCGCATGAAGAAACTGCGCGAAACCATGCAGCGCGCCGGACCGGGCTGACACGCCCCGATCCACCGGCCAGCCGCACACATCGCCGCACAAAACGACAGCGAATATCAGCTTGCATCTTGCCCTTGGCCGCAACCGCGCGTAAACCCCGCCCGGATTGCAGCCAGGGATAGGCCCATGCCCGTTCTCGTGATGAAATTCGGCGGCACATCCGTCGCCACGCTCGACCGCATTCGCCGTGCCGCCAAACGCGTCGGCGTCGAGGTCTCCAAGGGCTATGACGTGATCGTCATCGTCTCGGCCATGGCCGGCAAGACGAACGAGCTGGTGGGCTTCGTCAACGAAACCTCGCCCCTCTATGACGCGCGCGAATACGACGCCGTCGTCAGCTCGGGCGAAAACGTGACAGCCGGCCTCATGGCCCTCACCTTGCAGGAAATGGACATCCCCGCCCGCAGCTGGCAGGGCTGGCAGGTGCCGGTCAAGACCACATCCGCCCATTCCGCCGCCCGGATCGAGGATATCCCCCCCGACAACATCAACGCCAAGTTCGCCGAAGGCATGCAGGTCGCCGTGGTCGCGGGTTTCCAGGGCGTCAGCCCCGAAGGCCGCATCACCACCCTTGGCCGGGGCGGCTCGGACACCACCGCCGTGGCCTTCGCCGCCGCCTTCGACGCCGAACGCTGCGATATCTACACCGATGTCGACGGCGTCTACACAACCGATCCGCGCGTCTGCGACAAGGCCCGCCGGCTTGACCGGATCGCCTTCGAGGAAATGCTCGAACTGGCCTCCCTGGGCGCCAAGGTGCTGCAGACCCGCTCGGTCGAACTGGCGATGCGGTACAATGTGAAGCTGCGCGTGCTCAGCAGCTTCGAGGAACAATCGGATGACGCCGGCACGCTTGTCTGTGCCGAGGAGGAAATCATGGAATCAAATGTCGTCAATGGCATCGCCTATTCCCGCGACGAGGCGAAGATGACCCTCATCTCGGTCGCCGACCGCCCCGGCATCGCCGCCGCCATCTTCGGCCCGCTGTCGGATGCCGGCGTGAACGTGGACATGATCGTGCAGAACATCTCGGAAGAGGGCCGCACCGACATGACCTTCTCCTGCCCGACCGACCAGGTGCTGCGCGCCGAAAAGGCGCTGCAGGCCGCCAAGGACCGCGGCGAGATCAACTACCATGACCTGGTGGCCGATACCAACGTGGCCAAGGTCTCGGCGGTGGGCATCGGCATGCGCAGCCAGTCGGGCGTGGCCGCGAAAATGTTCAAGACCCTGTCCAACGAGGGGATCAACATCAAGGTCATCGCCACGTCCGAGATCAAGATTTCCGTGCTGATCGACAGGAAATACATGGAACTCGCCGTTCAGGCGCTGCATGATGCCTTCGGATTGGACAAATCCGCCTGAAGCCGTCACTTTGCACGGGCGGGCGACCATTCCAGCCCGAAGCGACGAGGCCAGGGACCCCCGGCATTTGCAATGACGCATGATTTCGAGACCGACAGCCGCCAGATGCTGGGCCGCCTTCGTGCCGTCATGGCCGAAGAGGCGGCAGGTCAGCAACGGCTTGACCGCATCACCCTGCTCATCGCCGAGGAGATGCGGACCGAAGTCTGTTCGATCTATCTCTTTCGCGACGAGGACACGCTCGAGCTGTGCGCCACCGAGGGCCTGAACCCCCAGGCCGTGCATGAAACCCGGATGCGCCTCGGCGAAGGCCTGGTGGGCCGGGTCGCGCGCACCGGCACGATCATCAACACCGACGACGCCCCCGGAACGCCTGGCTTCCGCTACATGCCCGAAACCGGCGAAGAGGCCTATTGCGCGTTTCTCGGCGTGCCGATCCAGCGCTTGGGCGAAATGCTCGGCGTGCTGGTGGTGCAATCTCGGGACGCGCGCACCTATTCCGACGAAGAGATCTACGCGCTCGAAGTGGTCGCCATGGTGATCGCCGAAATGGCCGAACTGGGCGCCTTCGTGGGCGAAGGCGCCGCCATGTCCGCGCGCCACCAGCAGGCGGTCCTGTTTCGCGGCACCTCGGGCCAGGAAGGCGCGGCCCAGGGCCATGTATGGCTGCACGAGCCGCGCGTCGTGGTCACCAACCCGATCGCCGACGATCCCAAACGCGAGCTCGAGCGCCTGCGCGAAGCGGTCGAGCAGCTGCGCGTCGGCGTCGACAGGATGCTCTCCACCGCCGTAGGTGGCGACAAGGATCAGCTGCAGGTGCTCGAAGCCTATCGCATGTTCGCCAATTCCAAGGGCTGGATGCGGCGCATGGAGGAAGATATCGGGCGCGGCCTGTCGGCCGAGGCGGCGGTCGAAAAGGAACAATCCACGGCCCGTGCCCGCATGGCCCAGGTCTCGGACAGCTACCTGCGCGAGCGGCTGCACGACCTGGACGATCTCAGCAACCGGCTGTTGCGCATCCTGACCGGCCAGGGCAATCAGACCGGCGCCGAAATGCCCGCCGACCCGATCCTGATCGCTCGCAATATCGGCCCTGCGGAACTGCTCGATTACGGCCGGTCTCTGAAGGGTATCGTGCTCGAGGAAGGCTCGGTCGGCTCGCATGCGGCGATCGTGGCCCGCGCTCTGGCCATCCCCCTGGTGATCCACGCCGCGCGCATCACAACCGAGGCGCTGAACGGCGACAAGATCCTCGTCGATGGCGACCAGGGCATCGTGCATCTGCGCCCCGACGACACCGTCGCGGCCGCCTTCCGCGACAAGATGGCGATGCAGGCGCAGGCCCAGGAACGCTATGTCTCGATCCGCGACAAGCCCGCCGAAACGCTCTGCGGGACGCGGGTGACGATGCTGATGAATGCCGGGCTGATGGCCGACCTGCCCAGTCTCGACAGCTCGGGCGCCGAAGGCGTCGGCCTCTTTCGCACCGAGCTGCAGTTCCTGGTGCGCAACCACATGCCCAAAAGGGCCGAACTCAGCGGGCTTTATGCCCGCGTGATGGAGGCGGCCAAGGGCAAGCGGGTCGTGTTCCGCACGCTCGATATCGGCTCCGACAAGGTGCTGCCCTACATGAAGGCCGTGGACGAACCCAACCCCGCCCTCGGCTGGCGGGCGGTGCGCGTCGGCCTCGACAAGCCCGGGGTCATGCGCATGCAGCTCCAGGCGCTGATCCGCGCCGCCGCGGGCCGGCCCCTGACGGTGATGTTTCCCTTCGTGGCACAGCGCGAGGAATACACCGCCGCCAAGGCCGAGATGGACAAGGCGCTCGAGCGGGAACGCATCCTCGGCCACCCCCTGCCCGCCTCGCTCGAACTGGGCGCGATGCTCGAGACCCCGTCGCTCGCCTTCGCCCCCGACAGCTTCTACCGCGAGGTCGATTTCCTGTCGATCGGCGGCAACGACCTCAAGCAGTTCTTCTTCGCCGCCGACCGCGAAAACGAACTGGTCCGGCGCCGCTACGACACGCTCAATGTCAGCTTCCTGACCTTCCTCGAAGGCATCGTCGAGCGCTGCCGAACCCTCGGCACACCGCTCAGCTTCTGCGGCGAAGATGCCGGCCGCCCGGTCGAGGCCGCCTGCCTTGCCGCGATCGGCCTGCACACGTTGTCGATGCGCCCGGCATCGATCGGCCCGGTCAAATCCATCCTTCGCCGCACCGACCTGACCGAATTGCGCCGCGTGATCCACGACGCCCGCGACACCGGCACCCAATCGGTCCGCCCCGCCGTGATGACCTACCTGCGCGGCAAGCTCTAGCCCCCTCCACAAACGGGAATTTTCGCGAAAATTCCAAGACGGGGGCCAGCCCCCGAACCCCCGGGATATTTCCGGCCAGAAGAAGCGCGCGCAGCCCCCCTTTCATCGTTCCCGAAAATACTCCCGCCGGAGGCCCCCATCCGCCCCGCGCGCACCGACGGAATACCGACGTGATACCGACGTGATACCGAACGCCTCACCCAAGCCGTTCGCGAAGCCCCTCGACCAGCTCGGCATGGTCGCGACCGCTGTCGATCGCCAGTCGCCGCAACCCGAAATGCACATGCGCCATCTGCTGGTAATAGGTCGTATAGGCATAGTTCGTCGCCGCCCCTGCCGCCGCCCCGAGCACCGGAACGGTCTGCGCCGCCAGCTTCTGGCCAAGGACGGTTGCCAGTTGCGGCGCCACGCGCGCGATCATCGCCCGCATCGTGGTACCGCTCAGCGCCAGCCTGGTGCTCAGAAAGCCCATATCCGCGCCATCATCATGATCCAGCGGCCCCGCTGCGGCGAAGACCTGCACACAATCGAAGCGAACGCCTTGTTCCTGAGGGGAAAATCCCCGCTCGACGGCAGCGTCCTGGATCGCCCGCAGCAGGATGGTCGTGGTGATCGGCAGCTCGGCCAGCGCCGTGGGCAGCCCGCCCCAGCCTCCGGCAGCGCCCATGGCCGTGGTCAACGCACGGGTCATCCAACCGGGGCTGTCGGCCACCATGCCGCGCGACAGGTGCGCCGCCTCCATGGCCCGGGTCAGCGCATCGACCGTGGCGGCATCCAGCCTGTCGCGGACCGGCCCGGGCAGCCGGTCCAGCAGGTTTTCCGCCTGTCCGCCGATCAGGTTCAGGACTTGCAACCCCGGCGAGGCCGCCCGGGCATGCCGCGCCGCCAGATCATCGAGATGCCGAGACACCTCTGCAGCACCCATCTGTTTGGCAATGATCTCCACGGCGGCGCCTCCCCACAGCTACGCCTTCAAGATCGGCGCGCGCATGACGGTTTTCAAGCCGCGCGTTCGACCTTGCCGCTGATCCCGTCCCACGCCCCATCGGTCAGCGCCAGGCCCAGCACACGCGCGGGGTTCGTCGGCGGCGGCATGTCGACCCCGGTCAATCGATGAAACCCGAACCGGCCGTAATAGGGCGCGTCCCCCACCAGCAGCACCCGGTCCCAGCCCTTTGCCGCCGCAAGCACCAGGCTTTCGCGGATCAACCAGGCGCCCAACCCCTCGCCCTGCCGGGTCGGATGCACCGCCACCGGCCCCAGCAGGAGGGCCCGATGCCCCGCCACATGCACCGGCCAATAGCGGATCGCACCCGCCAGGATGCCGCTGTCGTCCCGCGCCACAAGGCTCAGGCCACGGACAGGGGGCACCCCGTCCCGCAGCCGGTAGGACGACAAGGCCTCGCGACCCGGCGCAAAGCACAGGTCATAAAGGGCCTCGACCTCCCACCAGTCCTCATCGGTTTCCGCGCGCAGCTCGGACACGGCGCAACTCCCTGCAAAATCGGCTGGATTTGCGCGTAGCACGCCGTTAGGTCTGGCACAAACCCAGAAAACAAGCGAGGCGCTCCCCGATGTTCTATCGTCCCGAAGACGGCCACGGCCTGCCGCACAACCCGTTCAACGCCATCGTCACGCCGCGCCCCATCGGCTGGATTTCCAGCCGAAGCACGGACGGGCAGGACAATCTTGCGCCCTATTCCTTCTTTAACGCCGTCGCCTATGTGCCGCCCCAGGTGATGTTCGCCTCGACCTCGTCCAAGCCCGATCGCGGAGACACCAAGGACAGTGTCGCCAATATCCGCGAGACAGGCGTCTTCTGTGTCAACATCGTGGAATACGCCATGCGCGATGCCATGAACCAGACATCGGGCGCATGGGACCGCGACGTGGACGAATTCGAATTGGCCGGGCTCGAGCGGGCCGAATGCGACACCATCGCCTGTGCCCGCGTGGCCGCCGCACCCGCCAATCTGGAATGCAAGCTGACCCAGATCGTGACCCTGCCCGGAGAGGCCAATTTCGCCGTTTTCGGCGAGGTGACCGGCGTTCACATGCGCGATGACTGCCTCAAGGACGGTGTGTTCGATGTCCTGGCCTTCAACCCGCTGGCGCGTATGGGCTACAGGGATTACTCGGTGGTGCGGGACATCTTTTCCCTCAACAGACCCGGCGAATAGGCATCCCGAACGGATCAGGCACACACCACCTGCCGCACACACCACCTGCCGCACACACAACCTGCCGCATACTGCCCCGTCAGGGCGCTTGCGCGGCGGGCCTCAGCGTGGGAAGGCGTCCGAGAACCCCGCCTGACGCGTGCGCTGCAAGCCGTTCCGCAGCTCCTGCTCCGAGCCATATGGCCCGGCCAGAACCAGCGTGTAGGTCTTCCCGCCCTGCGTCACCCGGGACATGCGCGCAGGCACGCCCATGCCGGACAAGCGGCGCATCGCGGCCTGCGCATTGCCGTGCACGCCGAACATGCCGGCCTGAACATAGCGGGTGCCGACAGCCGCCGCTTGCGGTGCTGGCTGCTGCGACCGCGTCGAGACGACGGCCCGTGTGCCGGTGTCCTGCGACCGGCTCTTTGTGCGTGTCACCCGCACCGGCTCGGGGACGACACGTCCCTGAGTCGAGACGACAACACCAGCCGCCCGCTGCTGTTCGAAACTGGTGAACGGATAGCGCAGCCCGGGAAACTTGAAGCTGACGTCGCGCCCGGTGCGCGCATCGATCAGGTAGCGCGGCACTGTTCTGGACCATGTCACTTCCATCCGGGCCTTGCCATCAAGGGTCTGCTGCGCACGATACGGGTTCAGCCGGTCGTCGTTCCAGACGGGCTTGTAGCCTTTGGGTACCTTGATGCCCTTGGCGTTCTGCTGCTGGACATAGACATGGCGCGGCACCACCCGTGTCTGACCCGTCACCACCGGCCGCGGCGCGGACGCCACGACATGGGAAGCGGCGGAATGGCTCGGCACGGCATGGGTGGGAGAGGCATGGATCGGCGCGGTATGGCCCACCGAAGGCGCGTAGGCCGGTGCGGTGATACTCGGCGACGGATAATACACCTTCACTCGGCGGGTCTTGGCTCCGGTGCCGCCACCGCCCTGGATATAGGTCACATGCGGCGCATCCTGCGGACCGCAACGCACGCCCTCACCCGTGGAATAGCGCGCCGACACGCCGGTAAGGCCGGGGCAGCTTGTCGTGGCGGCCTGCCGCACGGCGGGCTTCGCGACGGGCGCAGGTGCGGACACGACACCCGTGGTCCTCGGCGCGACAACGACCGGGGCCTGAGGCGCGGTCCGGGTGGGCGCAGGGCGCATCACCACGGTCGGCGCAGGGCGAACGGCAGGTTGCGGGGCAGTCATGGTGCGGCGCACCACGGTGGTGGGCTGGGCCGCTTGCGGACGCGGCGCCGTGCGCGCGGCAGGCTGCTGCACCGTGCGCGCCGGTGCGGCCTGTCTTTGCGGTTCCTGTCTTTGCGGCGCCTGACGTTGGGCGGGCGCGGGTTGGGCGGCCTGCGCCGGAGCATCCGCCGTGCGCTGCAGCCCGGGAAGGCTGGGTTGAAATCCACATACCAACTGCCGCGAACGTGACACGCGTGGCACCCATGTCGTGGCGCCATCCACCCCGGCCCTGATGAAAACGCATCCCTTGCTGTCGACATATTGCCGACCGGCATAGGACGCTGGCGGTAATTCGGCGGGAACCGCGCCGCTGGACAGCTGCTGCGCCGACGGCCCCTCACTCAACACACAAACCGCAATGGCCGCAACAGCCAGAACTCTGATCGCTCTCATAACACACCCCAGGACAGACGGCTCAAGACTGCCTGATTTGTGCTGCAGAGTAAACAGTGAATAGCTTATTTTGTGCCGTACATCCGGTCACCCGCATCACCTAGTCCCGGAAGGATGTATCCCTTCTCGTTCAGGCGCTCATCCAAAGCCGCCGTGACGATCGGCACATCCGGGTGCGCCTCCTTCATGCGCGCCACACCTTCGGGCGCCGCCAGCAGGCACAGGAAACGGATATTTTTCGCCCCCGACTGCTTGAGCAGATCCACCGCCGCCGCCGAGGAATTGCCCGTGGCCAGCATCGGATCGACCACGATCACCATGCGCTCGTCCAGATACTCGGGAACCTTGAAGTAATATTGCACCGGCTTGAGTGTCTCTTCGTCCCGGTACAACCCCACGAACCCGACCCGGGCCGACGGGATCAGCTCCAGCATCCCGTCCAGCAGGCCATTGCCCGCCCGCAGGATCGAAATCAGCGCCAGCTTGCGCCCCGCCAGAACCGGAGCGTCCATCTCCTGCAGCGGCGTTTCGATACGCCGCGTGGTCATGTCCAGCTCATAGGTGACCTCATAGGCCAGCAATTGGCTGATCTCGCGCAGCAGCTGCCGGAACACGGCGGTCGAGGTGCCCTTTTCGCGCATCAACGTCAATTTGTGCTGGATGAGCGGATGTTTGACGACTGTCAGATGCTCTTTCATTGCGGGATCCTCGGATATGCCATGCTTTGCGTTCATCCTGTTTTTCAGAAACGGCCGGGAAGGGCAACGGGATTACCGGGATTGTTCAGCGCAGAAAGCTGCGCCCCGGTCCTTGTGCGGGCACATCCAGATGCGCCGCGACGCTGGCGCCCACATCCGCGAAGGCCACCTCTCCGATCCGCCCTGTGCCGGCGCCGGCGACCAACACCGGCACACGTTCCCGCGTATGCTCGGTGCCGGCCCATGTTGGATCATTGCCGTGATCGGCAGTCAGCACCAGCAGGTCGCCAGGCCGCAAGCCCGGCAGCAGGCGCCCAAGCGCCGCATCGAACCATTCAAGCGCCCTGGCGTATCCCTCCACATCGCGGCGGTGACCGTAAAGGCTGTCGAACTCCACGAAATTGGCGAATGTCAGGCTGCCGCTTTCGGCCTCGTCCACCGCGCGCGCCAGATGGCCCATCAGCTCGGCATCGGTGCCCTTCTGCACGTCATCGATCCCCCGACCCGAGAAGATATCCCCGATCTTTCCGATCGCATGCACCTTGCCCCCGGCCTCCTGCACCCAATCGCATAGCGTGGGCGCGGGCGGCTCGATGGCAAAGTCGCGCCGGTTGGCGGTGCGCACGAAACCGCTGCCCGCATCCCCCACGAAGGGCCGCGCGATCACCCTCCCGACGCGCATCCCGTGCAGCATCGGCGCCACCGCGCGGCACAGCTCAAGCAGCCGCTCCAGCCCAAAGGCCTCTTCATGGGCCGCGATCTGAAAGACACTGTCCGCCGACGTGTAACAGATCGGCCAGCCGGTCCGCAGATGCTCGGCCCCCAGCCGGGCGATGATCTCGGTGCCCGAGGCGTGACAATTACCCAACACACCCCCGGTGCCCGCCGCATCCTTGACCGCCTCGATCACCGCATCGGGAAAGGCGGGCACGGTATCGGGGAAATGATGCCACATCCAAGGCACGGGCACCCCCGCCAGTTCCCAATGGCCCGTCGGCGTGTCCTTGCCGGGCGAAACTTCCGTGGCGCAGCCCCACAGGCCCTCGGGCGCAACCCCAAGCCCCGGCGCCCCCGCCCCCGAGGCCAGCCGCACCGCCGCCCCCAGCCCCAGCCGATCCAACACCGGCAGGTGCAGGCCACCGGGCCGCGCCTCGGCGATATGCGCCAGCGTGTTGGCCCCGCGATCCGACCGCCCGCCACCAAAGAACCGGTCCGCATCCGGCGCCCCGCCGATCCCCACCGAATCCATGACCACAAGAAACGCCCGCGCCATGCTCAGCCCAGCCTGTCATGCACAAGCGGCGACGGATCGGGCGCGGCCTCGCCGATCTCGATCGCATCCGACAGGGCCGCAGCGGCGCGGGCGGCCCGATCCGGCGTTGCGGCATGGATGCGCAACAGCGGCGCCCCGGCCTCGACCCAGGCCCCGAGCGGCACCACCCGATCAAGCCCCACCGCCGGATCCACCGCATCCGTTTCAACCTGCCGCCCGCCGCCAAGCCCGATCACCGCCAGCCCCATCGCCTCGCCATCCATCGCGCGGACAAAACCCGCGCGCGGCGCCGGCAGATCGCGGATCACCGGGGCCTCGGGCAACATCCGCTCCCAGCCCTCGACAAATCCCGCCGGTCCGCCCATCGCGGCGATCATCCGCCCGAAACACTCGGCCGCGCGCCCGTCGCTCAGGACCCTGCGCAGCGCCGCCTGCCCGGCCTCGCGGCTCTCAGCCAGCCCCGCATCCCCAAGCGCAATGCCCCCCAGAACCACCGTCAACTCCGCCAGCCGCCCGTCCACCGCGCCACCCAGCACCCGCATCGCCTCGGCCACCTCCAGCGCATTGCCCGCAGCCGGTGCCAGCGGCTGGCTCATGTCCGAAATCACGGCACTTGTCCGGCAGCCTGCGGCATTGGCCGTCTCCACCAGGGCCGACGCCAAGGCGCGCGCCTCATCCAGCCCCTTCATGAACGCGCCAGACCCCAGCTTGACGTCCAGGACAAGCCCCTCCAGCCCCGCCGCCAGCTTCTTGGACAGGATCGACGCGGTGATCAAATCGAGGCTCTCGACCGTCGCCGTGACATCGCGCACCGCGTAAAGCCGCCGATCCGCCGGGGCCATGCGCGCATCGGCACTGACGATCGCGCAGCCCACCTGCGCCACCACCTCCCGAAACCGCTCGCCCGACAGGCCGGTGCACAGCCCCGGAACTGCCTCCAGCTTGTCCAGCGTGCCGCCCGTATGCCCCAGCCCCCGTCCCGAAATCATCGGCACATAGGCCCCGCAGGCCGCCAGCGCCGGGGCCAGGATCAGGCTGACGCAATCGCCGATCCCACCGGTCGAATGCTTGTCGATCACCGGCCCGTCCAGCGACCAGTCAAGCGTCTCGCCACTGTCGCGCATCGCCAGCGTCAGCGCCGTGCGGCCCGCCTCGCCCAACCCGTTCAGAAGCACCGCCATCGCAAAGGCACCGGCCTGCGCGTCGCTCACCCGCCCATCGGCCAGCCCGTTGGCGAACCATGACAATTCCGCCTGACCGGCCCCCAGGCCGTCCCGGATGGACGCGATGATCGCACGCGCATCCATCCCTTACCCTTTCGGCAGGCTGACCGAGGAAAACGCCCCCGGAAGCAACCCGTCCAACCGCGCCGTCGCCTGCTGGCCGTCCAGTGTCGCCATGATCACCCGCGTATCGCCGCCGCCGAACTCGGCCAACCGCTGACGACACCCGCCGCAGGGGCTGATCGGCGCGGGGCTGTCGGCGATGATCGCCACCTCGGTCAGGGCGGCCTCACCGGCTGCCACCATCGCGGCGATGGCGCCGGTTTCCGCGCAGGTGCCCTCGGGATAGGCGGCATTCTCGACATTGCACCCGACATAGACCCGCCCCGAGGCACCGCGCACGGCGGCCCCCACCTTGAAGCCGGAATAGCGTGCATATGCCTTCTCGCGCGCGGCGCGTGCCTGATCCAGCAAATCCATTGGCCCCTCCTTCGCAATGCGGCACCAAGGCCCCTTCGGGTTTCACATTGCGTCCGGATGCAACCGGATGCAAGCTGGCGCAGCCTGCGATCACAAGCGGGATTGCACCGCTGGAAATTTAGTTTAATGCTAAACTAAATCGCGCGAGGGAGGATCGAATGACCGACAACCAGAAAGAAAACCTGCGTCAGGCGGCATTGGCCTATCACGAATTCCCCAAGCCGGGAAAGCTCGAGATCCGCGCGACCAAGCCGCTGGCCAATGGCCGAGACCTTGCCCGCGCCTATTCGCCGGGCGTGGCCGACGCCTGCCTTGAAATCAAGGACGATCCGGCCAATGCGGCGCGCTACACGTCGCGCAGCAACCTCGTGGCCGTGGTCACCAACGGGTCGGCCGTCCTGGGGCTTGGCAATATCGGGCCACTGGCCTCCAAGCCGGTGATGGAAGGCAAGGCGGTTCTCTTCAAGAAATTCGCCAATATCGACTGTTTTGATCTGGAGATCGATCAAAGCGACCCCGAGAAATTCGCCGATATCGTCTGCGCCCTGGAACCCACATTCGGGGCGATCAACCTCGAGGACATCAAGGCGCCCGATTGCTTCATCGTCGAAAAACTCTGCCGCGAGCGCATGAACATCCCGGTCTTTCACGACGACCAGCACGGCACCGCCATCGTCGTCGGCGCCGCGGCCACCAATGCGCTCTTCGTGGCGGGCAAGCGCTTCGAGGATATCAAGATCGTTTCCACGGGCGGCGGCGCCGCCGGCATCGCCTGCCTGAACCTCTTGCTGAAACTGGGCGTCAAGCGTCAGAACATCTGGCTGTGCGACATTCACGGGCTGGTCTACAAGGGCCGCACGGAAGACATGAACCCCCAGAAAGAGGCCTTCGCCCAAGATACCGATCTGCGCGAACTGGGCGATGTCATCCACGATGCGGACGTTTTTCTCGGCCTTTCCGGCCCCAATGTGCTCAAGCCCGAGCATGTGGCGAAAATGGCGCCGCGCCCGATCATCTTCGCGCTGGCCAACCCCAACCCCGAGATCATGCCCGATGACGCCCGCGCCGTGGCGCCCGACGCGATCATCGCCACGGGTCGCAGCGATTTCCCCAATCAGGTCAACAACGTGCTGTGCTTCCCCTTCATTTTCCGGGGCGCGCTCGATGTTGGCGCCACCGAGATAAATGACGCGATGCAGGTGGCCTGCGTCGAAGGGATCGCCGAACTGGCGCGCACCACCACCTCGGCCGAAGCCGCCGCCGCCTACAAGGGCGAACAGATGTCCTTCGGGGCCGATTACCTGATCCCCAAGCCCTTCGATCCGCGGCTCTCGGGCATCGTGTCCACGGCTGTCGCGCGCGCCGCGATGGACAGCGGCGTGGCCCGCCACCCGATTGCCGATCTCGATGCCTACCGCGCCAGCCTCGACGCCAGCGTCTACAAATCCGCCCTGCTGATGCGCCCGGTTTTCGATGCCGCGCGCACCGCCGCGCGGCGCATCGTCTTCGCCGAAGGCGAGGATGAGCGCGTCTTGCGCACCGCGCAGGCGATTCTCGAGGAAACCACCGAAACCCCCATCCTGATCGGCCGTCCCTCGGTGATCGAACAGCGCTGCGAACGGCTGGGCCTGACCATCCGGCCCGGGCGCGACGTCAGCATCGTCAACCCCGAGGACGACCCCCGCTATCGCGACTATTGGGGCAGCTATCACGAGATCATGAAGCGTCGCGGCGTGACCCCGGACCTCGCCAAGGCGATCATGCGCACCAACACCACCGCCATCGGCGCCGTGATGGTCCACCGCGACGAGGCCGATAGCCTGATCTGCGGCACGTTCGGCGAATATCGCTGGCACCTGAACTACATCACCCAGGTACTTGGCGGGGCGGATCTGCGCCCGCATGGCGCGCTGTCGCTGATGATCCTCGAAGATGGCCCGCTCTTCATCGCCGACACCCATGTGCATTCCCGTCCCACCCCCGAACAGCTGGCCGAGGCCGCGATCGGGGCCGCCCGTCATGTGCGCCGCTTCGGCATCGTGCCCAATGTCGCGCTCTGCTCGCAGTCGCAATTCGGCAACCAGTCCGAAGGCTCCGGCCGGCGCCTGCGCGAGGCGCTCGAGATCCTCGATTCAGCCCCCCGCGATTTCGCCTATGAGGGCGAGATGAACATCGACGCGGCGCTCGATCCCGAGCTGCGCACCCGCCTCCTGCCCGACAACCGCATGACCGGCGCCGCCAACGTGCTGATCTTCGCCCATGCCGACGCGGCCTCGGGCGTGCGCAACATCCTCAAGATGAAGGCCGGCGGGCTGGAAGTGGGGCCGATCCTGATGGGCATGGGCAACCGCGCCCATATCGTGACCCCCGGCGTCACCGCGCGCGGCCTGCTGAACATGGCCGCCATCGCCGGCACCCCGGTACGCCACTACGGCTGACCGCCCCAGCCCCGCGAATCCCCCATGTGCCGAATTTGCAGCGCATGGGTTTGCAGCTTTGCAATCATACGGCATTTTGCCACCCGATCCGAATACACCAAAGGGGTTTGCAAAAATTTGCAGGCCCCCATCGCCCATCTCTGCAAATTTCTTGCGGTAATCCGCCGCGATATCCGCCAACTCCCTTGCCGCGCCGCCCCCTGACCCCGTAACAGTTTTGCAAAGGACCGGAGGAGACTGAGATGGCGTACAAGGCCGTATATGAAAACTGGCAGGCGGACCCCGAAGGGTTCTGGATGGAGCAGGCCAAGGCGATCGACTGGGACAGGATGCCCTCCAAGGCGCTGTTCGACGACAACGCCCCGCTCTATGAATGGTACGCCGACGGTCTGGTGAACACCTGCTACAACGCCGTTGACCGCCATGTCGAACGCGGCCGCGGCGATCAGGTGGCGATCATCCACGACAGCCCGATCACCCACACCAAGCACGAAATCACCTATGCCGAACTGCGCGACCGCGTGGCCAACCTGGCCGGCGCCCTGCGCGCGCAAGGCATCGAAAAGGGTGACCGGGTCATCATCTACATGCCGATGATCCCCGAAGCCCTCGAGGCGATGCTGGCCTGCGCCCGTCTCGGCGCCATCCATTCGGTGGTGTTCGGCGGCTTCGCCGCCCACGAGCTGGCCGTCCGCATCGACGATGCCAAGCCCAAGGCGATCATCGCGGCCTCCTGCGGGCTCGAGCCGGGCCGCGTCGTGCATTACAAACCGCTTGTCGACGGCGCGATCGAGCAGGCCAGCCACAAACCCGATTTCTGCGTGATCTTTCAGCGTGAACAGGAAGTGGCCAGCCTCATCCCGGGCCGCGATCACGACTGGCACGGCTTCCAATACGGCGTCACCCCCGCCGATTGCGTGCCCGTCGAAGGCAACCACCCGGCCTATATCCTCTATACCTCGGGCACCACCGGCGCGCCCAAGGGCGTGGTCCGCGCGACGGGCGGGCACCTCGTGGCGCTGAACTGGTCGATGAAGAACATCTACAACGTCGATCCCGGCGATGTGTTCTGGGCCGCCTCGGATGTCGGCTGGGTCGTGGGCCATTCCTATATCTGCTACGGCCCGCTGATCCACGGCAACACCACCATCGTCTTCGAAGGCAAGCCCGTGGGCACCCCCGATGCCGGCACCTTCTGGCGGGTCATCAGCGAACATAACGTGCGCAGCTTCTTCACCGCCCCCACGGCCTTCCGCGCGATCAAGCGCGACGACCCCAAGGGCGAGTTGATCAAGAACTATGATATCTCCTGCCTGCGTGCGCTGTATCTGGCCGGCGAACGCGCCGATCCCGACACGATCGAATGGGCGCAGGACGTGATGGGCGTGCCGGTCTACGATCATTGGTGGCAGACCGAAACCGGCTGGACCATCGCCGGCAACCCCGCCGGGATCGAAGCCCTGCCCGTCAAGATCGGCTCTCCCACGGTGGCGATGCCCGGCTATGACGTGCAGATCCTCGATGAAGGCGGGAACGAAATGCCCGCAGGCGAACTGGGCGCCATCGCGATCAAGCTGCCCCTGCCCCCCGGCACCCTGCCGACGCTGTGGAACGCCGAGGACCGGTTCCACAAATCCTATCTCAACACCTTCCCCGGCTATTACGAAACGGGCGATGCCGGCATGAAGGACAAGGACGGCTACCTGTGGATCATGGCGCGCACCGATGACGTGATCAACGTGGCGGGCCACCGCCTGTCCACCGGCGCCATGGAAGAGGTGCTTGCCGCCCATCCCGATGTGGCCGAATGCGCCGTGATCGGCGTGGCCGATCAGCTCAAGGGACAGCTGCCCGTGGGCTTCGTCTGCCTGACCAAGGGCGTCAACCGCCCCCATGACGAAATCGTCTCCGAATGCGTCAAGATGGTCCGCGATCAGATCGGCCCGGTCGCCGCCTTCAAGCTGGCCGTGGTGGTCGACCGCCTGCCCAAGACGCGCTCGGGCAAGATCCTGCGCGCCATCATGGTCAAGATCGCCGACGGGGCCGAGTACAAGATGCCCGCCACGATCGACGATCCCGCGATCCTCGACGAGATTCGCGCGGCACTTCAGGGCATCGGCTACGCCAAGGGCTGATCCACCCCCGCCCCCGCACATCTTGCGCCGCCATGGCCCGGGCCTTGGCGGCGTTTTTCATGCCACAGGCTGCAAACCCCCGCGCGCGGACCTATATTCCCCTAAGACAGCCGGAGTCTTGCCATGCCTGTTCGACCGCTTCTCGCCCTCTGCGCCAGCCTGATCTTCGGGCTGCCTGCCCATGCAGATCCCGTCAGCGATTACACCCCGCCCCCGGTGACCGAATGGCGCTATATCTCGGATCAGGTCATGGGCGGTGTCAGTCAGGGCGGCGCGCGCGCCGAAAACGTGAACGGCACGGCGTATCTGCGCCTCACCGGCGATGTGAGCACCGAAAACAACGGCGGCTTCATACAGGCCCGGGCCGAGCTCGAGCAGGGCTTTCCCGCCGAGGCACAGGGCGTCGTCCTGCAGGCGCGCGGCAATGGCGAACGGTATTACGTGTTCCTGCGCACGCGGGGCACGATCCTGCCCTGGCAGTTCTACAACGCGCCCTTCCCGACAACCGATGACTGGCAAACAATCCGCCTGCCCTTTACCGCCTTCCAGCCTTCGGGCCGGATGCTGCGTGCAACACCCCGGCCCGAAACGGTGACAAGTCTTGGCGTGGTCGCCTATGGGCGCGACCACCGGGCCGATGTCACGGCCCGGTGGATCGGTCTCTACTGATCTGGCGATTGTCAGGCGGCCTTGAGGCCCGCCTCTTCCAGCGCCTCCAGCATCCGGTGCGCCACCATCTCGGACGAGGCCGGGTTCTGCCCCGTCACAAGGCGGCCGTCTCGCACCGCAAAGCCGCAGAAATCCTCGACGCTGTGCTGAAACTCCGCGCCTTGCTCCTTCAGCGCGTCTTCCAGCAGGAAGGGCACCACGGTATCAAGCCCGGCGGCCTTTTCCTCGGAATTGGTGAAGCCGTTCACGCGCTTGCCCTTGACCAGCGGCTCACCGCCCGTCCGGGTCGCCCCCAGAAGGCCCGCAGGCCCGTGGCACACCGCGCCGACCACACCGCCGCGCTCGTGGATATGCGACACCGTCTGACCCACCGCCTCGGTCTGGCGCAGGTCCCACATCGTGCCATGTCCACCGGGCAGGAAGACCGCGTCATATCGCGACGGGTCGATCTCGGCCACCTTGGCGGTGGTCTCGAGCGCCGTCATCGCGTCCGCGTCGTCCATGAAACGCTGGACCGCTGCGGTCCTCTGGCCATTGCCATCATCCGAGCCGGGATCGGCCGGCGGGTGGCCGCCCTGCACGCTGGCCAGCTCGACCTCCAGCCCCGCGTCACGGAACGCCCAATAGGGATTGGCCATTTCCTCCCAGAAGAAACCGGTCTTGTCGCCGGTCTCTCCCAGCTTGTCCCAGGATGTCAGGATCATCAGAACGCGTGTCATTGGCGTTACCTCCTTTGAAGTTGCTTGCAGTTGGTTTTCAGGGCTGGACCGCGCGATCAGCCATGCGCGTGCTCTGTAGCGTGATCGGTATTGCGCGGGTCCATCATGCCCTGCTTGATGCCCATGCGGATCAGGATCAGGTTGACCGGATAGGCCGCGATCAGCCCGCAGGTCAGCGACACGATCATCGACGACCAGAACAGCGGCTCACCCATGCCGGCATTGCCCGCCAGCGTCAGGTCCACACCGATCGCCACGATCTCCATGACGGTGATGCTCGGCGTCTCGGACCACAGCGCGTCGCGCACCGCCGCCCCAAGCGGCGTACCCTCCTGCATCAGCGGGCCGACCGTCAGCGCAAAGCCCGCCGCATAGGCGAAGGCAAAGGTGACACCCGCCACCCAGACCGTGCTCAGCGACAGGATACCCACCGTCAGCACAAGGCCCGCGATCTCGCCCATGCCGCAGCCGGAATAGCAATGCGCCACCGAGCGCGCCGCGCGCCGCCAGGGTCCATCGGTCGCGATCTCCTTGCGGCCCGACCACCAGTAGACGCCCAGCCCGACCGGCCCCGAATAGAGCACCGTCAAGGCCCAGACCCATTTCATCAGCGGCATCAGATGCGCATTGCGCACCCACATGTCCCGGACCAGCAGCGCAAGGCTCGGGATCATGGTGATCGCCCAGACCGTCAGGAACAGCGGGCTGGACAGAAGACTGATCAAGGGGGGGGCTGTCTGTTCCATGCCAAACAGCTATGAAGCGCGCGGACCGGATGAAACCGTCCCTCACACCGACGTGATACCGACACGATACCGACGTCATACCGACGCGGATTTTCCGGGGTCAGACGAACTGTTCGCGCAACAACCGCTCTTCCAGCCCATGCCCCGGATCGAACAGGATTCGGTGCGAAATACTTGGTTCTGAATGGATTTCCACCCACAACACATTCTCGACCCAGATACTGTCCGCATCCGCCATCACCGGCCGCTTCTCCGGCTCGATCACATCAAACCTCACATGCGCCATCTTGGGCAACAACGCCCCCCGCCACCGCCGCGGACGGAAGGCCGCGACCGCTGTCAGCGCCAGAACATCCGACCCGATCGGCAGGATGGGGCCATGCGCACTGTAGTTATAGGCGGTCGACCCGGCGGGGGTCGCGACAAGGGCACCATCGCACACCAGTTCCGCAAGCCGCAGGTGACCATCAATGGTGATCTTCAGCTTGGCCGCCTGCGGGCCCGCACGCAGCAGCGACACCTCGTTGATGGCAAGCGCGTCATGCACCTGGCCATCCGCCCCTTGGGCCTTCATGCGCAGGGGGTTGATCACCTCTTCCTGCGCTGCATCCAGCCGGTCCAGCAGATCGGTTTCCGAGTATTCGTTCATCAAGAACCCGACCGTGCCCCGGTTCATGCCGTACACGGGCGCCCGCAGGCCCTGCGTACGGTGGAGCGTATGCAGCATGAACCCGTCACCCCCAAGCGCAACGATCACGTCCGCATCATCCTCGGGCGTGTTACCGTAGCGGGCAACCAGGGCGGCCCGGGCCGTCTGAGCGGTGGGGGCGTCACTTGCGACGAAGGCGATCGTTTTTGCCATGACAGGCGCTGTCCAGTTTCCCAAGGGCGTCTTGCGGATCGGATCGAACCACAATTCCACCTGTTGCGCCAGTAATGCCGGTCCGACAACCCCTTTTGTCGCTTTACAAGCTTTCAAAAACACTAGGTTTCCGATAGGAAAACCGCCAAAGTGATACGCACGGAGTTGCCACTATGCCTCATGATGGAAACCAGCCCTTTGTCAGCCAAGGATTTTTCACCGAATCCCTGACATCCCGCGACCCCGAGATCGCCAAGGCCATTGGCCTTGAACTGGGCCGACAGCGCGACGAGATCGAACTGATCGCAAGCGAAAACATTGTCTCGGCCGCCGTGATGGAGGCGCAAGGCAGTGTGATGACCAACAAATATGCCGAAGGCTACCCGGGCCGTCGGTATTATGGCGGGTGCCAGTTTGTTGATATCGCAGAGAATCTGGCGATCGAACGGGCCTGCCAGCTGTTCGGCTGCGGCTTTGCCAACGTCCAGCCCAATTCGGGCAGCCAAGCCAACCAGGGCGTGTTCACGGCCCTTCTGCAGCCCGGCGACACGATCCTCGGCATGAGCCTCGATGCGGGTGGCCACCTGACCCACGGCGCGGCCCCCAACCAGTCGGGCAAGTGGTTCAATGCCGTTCAGTACGGCGTGCGCCGCGATACGCTGGACGTGGACTATGACGAGATCGCCCGCCTTGCGGCCGAACACAAACCCAAGATGATCATCGCCGGCGGCTCGGCCATTCCGCGCAAGCTCGACTTTGCGAAATTCCGCGAGATCGCCGACAGCGTGGGCGCCTATGTGCTTGCCGACGTTGCACATTTTGCCGGTCTGATCGCGGCGGGCGAATACCCCAACCCGTTCCCGCATGTGCATGTGGCGACCACGACCACGCACAAGACCCTGCGTGGTCCGCGCGGCGGCATGATCCTCACGGATGACGAGGCACTGGCCAAGAAATTCAACTCGGCCATCTTCCCCGGCATCCAGGGCGGCCCGCTGATGCATGTGATCGCCGCCAAGGCAGTGGCCTTCGGAGAGGCGCTGCGCCCCGAGTTCAAGACCTACATCCAGCAGGTCATCGCCAACGCTCAGGCCCTGAGCGACCAGCTGATCAAAGGCGGGCTGGATACCGTCACGCACGGCACGGACACCCATGTTTTGCTGGTCGATCTGCGCCCCAAGGGCGTCAAGGGGAACGCCACCGAAAAGGCGCTTGGCCGGGCCCATATCACCTGCAACAAGAACGGCGTGCCGTTCGACCCCGAAAAGCCGACCGTGACCAGCGGGATCCGCCTGGGATCGCCCGCAGGCACCACCCGTGGTTTCGGCGAGGCCGAGTTCCGGCAGATCGCGGATTGGATCGTCGAGGTGGTCGACGGGCTGGCCGCCAATGGTGAGGATGGCAATCACGCGGTCGAAGCCAAGGTGAAAGCCGAGGTCGAAGCGATGTGCGCGCGGTTCCCGCTTTATCCAAACATCTGAGACACTTGACGGATCGATGATGACCCCGCGCAGCCGCTCTGCGCGGGGTTTTTCATGCGTGGGACGCGGCGTTCAGGCTTTGTTAACCCCTTGTCGGCAAATTGCCCGCGGTCAGATCGCGCCTTGCCAGCGCAGGACCAGGCCCAGAAGTACGAGCAAGATCAACAGGTTGAAGACGATCACACCCACCAGACCAAGAAGGGTTTTCATGCGGCGCTGCACGGGATCGATGCCGGAGAGATGGGCGCGAAGGATGCCGATCGCATGATCGACTGCGGCCCGGTCCACCTGTGCGGCAAGGCGCGGATGCTGCATCATCTGCTGGGCTTGCGCGATGACCTGTCCGGCCCGGCGGGCGAACCGGGGCAAGCGGCGACCCGCACGGCGCAGCTGTTTGGCGAATGTGGCACCACGGATGCCAAGCCGGTCACGCAACAGCGTTTCCAACTGCACGACATCGCGGTTTATCTCTTCTGGATCAATCACTTCCCGACTCCCGTCCGGCAACCTACCGCGACCGGGGGCGACCCTCAATAGGGGTGGCTCTTGCCGGGGGGGCCTTGTATGACTTGACCCATGTTGAACCGGATCGAACATGGGACGCCCACCGGGGAGCCGGGATTGCTGATTGCGCACGGGCTTTATGGGTCGGCGCGCAATTGGGGCGTGATCGCAAAACGCTTGTCGGACAGCCGGAAAGTGGTGGCGGTGGACATGCGAAACCATGGACTAAGCCCTTGGTTTGAAACACATTCATATCACGACATGGCGGCTGATCTTGCCGAGGTCCTGACCACGCTGGAGGGGCCCTATGATGTGTTGGGGCATTCCATGGGGGGGAAGGCGGCGATGGTGCTGGCGCTGACGCGGCCCGAACTGGTGAACCGGGTGATCGTGGCAGATATTGCGCCTGTCGCCTATTCGCACACCCAGATACAGTATATTGAGGCCATGAAAGCCGTCGATCTGAGCCGGGTTGAGAAGCGATCGGATGTGGCCGAGCAATTGGCGCCCGTGGTGGATGATCCGACGCTGATCTCGTTCTTCACACAATCCCTTGATATAAAAGAAAAAAGATGGCGCCTGAACCTGGATGTGCTGGCCGCCGAGATGCCGGGGATCCTGTCCTTTCCCGATATTACAGGACAATATGACGGGCAGGCGCTGTTTCTGTCAGGCGCGAATTCGGACTATGTGAAGCGCGAATACAGAAGCGATATCAAGGACTTGTTCCCCAAGGCGCAGTTTGCCAAGATCCCTGGCGCGGGCCATTGGCTACATGCCGAGAAACCCCGCGAATTCGAGGCCGCGATCCGGGTCTGGCTGGGGTGAGTTTGTGTAGGGTTCGTACGAATCCGACGCGCATTCCGTACCAAATCAGGGCCGAGTTCCGAAATTTGTGTCCCTTCCGTACATATCGGCCCGATCACTGCCGGAAATGGAGCCTGCGCGCGACGATCCATGACACCGGACCGGCCACCACGAAGCCGGCCAGAACGGCGCCGCCAAGCATCCAGAAACTGTCCAGCCCCGCCACCAGGGCCACGACAAGGCCGACGCCCGCAAGAGTGGCGCCGACAAAGAGGTGCAGGACGAGCATGAGCCAGAACATGCCGCCGGAATATCGCCGCCATCGGAACGCCGCGTTGATCTGCATCAGATAGACCGCGTGGCCTGCCGCGCGGCGCGGCTGATCCTTCCCGTCCGCCTGCGACATTTTCCCCTGCGCGGTAAATCAGGCCGGACCGGGGCCGTTGCCCAATCCGGGAACGCGCGAACGATCCCAAAAGAAAGCAACGACACATCATGCCCCTTCCCTCTGCGAGCGCGCTCAGGACGCTCATTCAATCGGACCGCAACCTTGACAGTGCCAAACTGGCCACCCGGATCCTGCTGGGACGCCTGCGCGTCGAGGTGCGAAACAACCCCGCCCTCATCGATGCCAAGGTTGCGGAACTCATCGAGTTCGCCCGGACCAATGCCTACGCCGCCGACGATCTTGCCACTATCTGACCATGATGGACATACCCATGAAAAACGAACTTCTTTCCCTTGAAGACGCAGCCGCCCGGATCACATCGGGCGCGGTCATGACCATCGCAGGCGATGAGGCCCTTCTGGCGCAATTGCCCAAGGGCAACTGGATCGGCGGAACGTCGGTCTATTTCGTCACCGAGGATGGCGGCGCGGTGATCCGTGACCGGCTGTACTGCACCACCCTGCCCGAGGCGACATCGGCGGATATCCGGGTTCTGCCAGCTGCGGACCTGCCCCGGATCGCCGAAGGCTATGCCGAGGGCGGGATGTCCTTCATCCTTGTCCCTGCCTTCAGCGAGGCGCATTCGGTCTTTGCCGTGGACGGGCCAAGCTATGCGGGGTTTTTCAATCAACCGCTGGTCGGCTGGGTTTCGGGCGTGCACCTGGACGAGATCGGGCGCGTGTCTCCGAAGGTGTTTGACGGCTGCCGCGGCACGGCGCATGACGATGCCGCCGTCGTGATGCACCTGACGCTTGGGGCGGGACTGACCCCGCAGGTCGATATCGTCAACATCTTCTCGCAAGACGACTCCGACGCGCCCTGCTTGCGTTTCACGAGCAGCGGCTTTGCGGCGGAGACCGTCCTGATCGACGGGGTGGAAACGCCGTTGGCCGCCTATCTGCAGAACGAGGGGGTCGACACGCGGCTGCCGCTGATTGCCAATTATGGCGGCGCGTTGATCAATGTCTCGGTGCAGAGCGTCGATCCCGACAGCGGCAAGGTCGCGTTCTACGCCCCGGTCATGGAGGGTGTGGATTATCGCTTTGCCAAGCCGCTGCAGGACTATGCCGGTGCCTTCGCCCAGCAATCCGGAACGGGCGGTGCGGCGCAATATTCGTGCAATTGCATCCTCAATTACCTCTATGGGGAGTTGGAGGGCAAATCCACGGGCGGTTTCACCGGCCCCGTCACCTTTGGCGAGATCGCCTACATGCTTCTGAACCAGACGCTTGTCAGGTTGGAGTTCCAGCCGGCGTGATGCCGGTCTGATCGCGGCTGAGGCAAAGCGACCCACGAGGACAAGACAAGCGAGGCGGCCCGGCCTATTGGGCCGCCTCGGTGTCATTGTCGGACAGGATGAAGCTTCTGAGGCGCGGTGTGCTGTCCTGATCGGACGGGCGCAGGGCCGTCAGGCTGGTCAGGCGCTGCGGCCATCCGAGGATCCCGGTTTCCACGCCCACGCCGAAGCCAAAGCCCTGCCCGCCGTTCAGCTCCACGCCACCCAGGCGGCGGTTCAGCACCAGAACCGTGCCGCCCGATCCGTCGATCGGGAAGCCGTCGGCGATGGTGTCGAGGCTGATCCCGTTGCGCAGCTCGAAGGTCATGAACCCGCGATTGAGCGCCAGGACCTGCGTATCCGCGACGGTCGAGAGCGACTGGAAGGAGGTTTCCGCCAAAAGGTCGAACGTGCCCTGACGGAACCAGACCTTGCCGCCGATGCGGATATCCTTGCCGATCAGGACCGGGCCCGCGTGGCTGACATCGCCGGTCCGGATGTACCCGGTGGTCAGGGTCAGCGTGCCGGTGGAGCCGAAGACGCTGCTGCGGTCGGTCAGGAGCGGGCGCGGATCGTCGAAATACCGCCCCTGCGGGATGAACGGGCGCAGGCCCGACCCGACCGAGGCGATGACCACACGCTCGGCCAGGTCGCCTGCCGCATCCTTGACGGTCAGGTCCAGCCCATCGGCAGGCGTGGCATCATGCACCAGAACGTCGATCGTGTCGCCAACCAGATCGAGGGTGCGTTGCGCGCCGACCAGACCGGCGCGGATCGAACCGCCCAGGTTGCGCGTCAGCAGGTCGAGATTGCGGGGCGAGCGCGCCTCGCGGGGGCCATAGACATCCGGGTTGACCAGCTGGAGCGCGACCTCGTCCGCGAGGTCAATGAAGGCCTCGCCGATCATCGAGATGGTCAGGCTGTCGCTGGCGACAAGGCGCAGGTTTCCATTGGCGCCCAGAATGCCCAGGGTCATGTTGCCCGGCGCCGAAAGGTCGAGGCTGCCCTGATCCGAAAGGGCGAAGCCCGCGCGCAGGTTGCCCGAGGTTTCGGCATAGGTCACGTCACCGCCGGCGAAGAGATAGAGGGTGGAGCCCTCGAGTGTCTCGGCGTTGAAGGCGCCGCCCGTGGTGCCGCCGATCCGCCCGTCGAGGGCGAAGAGCCGGACCTCGGAGGCGGTGACCTCGGCGCCATCGGATACCAGATCGCCAAGCGCGGTGGTCAGGACGACGGGCTGGCTGGCCAGCGCGTTGACGGTGCCCACCTGCATCAGGCCGTTGCCGAAGATGTCGATCAGGCCGTCGCGCGCAACGATGCTTTGCAGGTCGATACCGTCCTGTTCGTTCAGGTGCACCGGCCCGGTCGTCACCTCGAGATCCAGTTGATCGAGCGCCACCCCGAGCCCATCGGGACCAACGGGGACCAGCGCGCCCAAGCGCAGCACCGAGCGCGCGCCGTCGGCATTGGCCAGCAGTTGCGGGCCGGGCTGGCCGGGTGCGATGGACAGGCTGCCGCCCACGGTCAGGTCAAGGGCATCCGCCGTGGCGTTCAGGGTTTCGATCCGGGCAAGGCGCAGGTTGCCGCCCACATCGACGAGGATCGTGCCGGTGCCCGATTGCATCGCGGATCCGGCGGTCTGCTCCATGTCGTTGGTCACCGTCACGTCCAGCGTGCCGCCCAGGCTGTCGACCAGGCTGTTGGCCCCCTGTGTGAGGCGGTTTGCCGTCACCTCGATCGGGCCGCCGCCGAGGACGCGCGCACCGTCGCCCATCGCCAGCAGCGTGCCGGTGGTCAGGGTGATGGGCCCGCCGTCGGACGCGACCAGGACGTTGGGCGCAAGCGTGAGGCCGTTGGTTGTATCAAGGTCGATATCGCCCGTGCGCGACAGGATGTCGGAGAAGGCTTCGAACGCGCCGGCCTGCACCAGGATGGTGCCGCCTTGGGTCGTCATGCCGGGACCGGCCAGCAGGGTGAGCGCGACATCGGTCGCGAGGATGTCGATCTGGCCCTCGCCACCGGCTGTGATGGTTTCGATGTCGGTGTCGCGGTCGCGCAGGCCGAGGAGGATATCGCCATCGACGGTCTGGGCGCGCAGGGTGCCTGCGGTCAGGTCCATGCGGCTGTCGGTGCCGATCCCGCCGGGTGTGCCGTTGGCGGCAAGCTCGATCCGTTCGGCGGCGATGCGCCCGTTGAGGATCGCCTCTGCCGTGAGGATGGCCTGGCCCGGGGTCGTGATGGTGCCGATGGTCATGACGCCGCCTGCGGTGACCGTCACGTCGGAGCCGGGAACGGTCTGCAGGATGGTTCCGATGGCCAGGTTATCGCGTTCGAGCACCACAAGCGGCGCGGGCGCGGTGCCCGTGCCGGTCATGTTGAGGGTACTCAGCGCGGTTTGCAACGGATCGCCAAGGGTGCCGACCTGGCCGCCCGATTGGAGCGACAGGGTGCCGCCGGCGATATCGGTGCCGGTGCTGGCCGAGAGGTCGATCCCCTGGGGCACGATCAGGTTCAGCGTGGATGTGGGCCCGAAGACGATCGTGTCCGTGCCGGTCAGGGCAAAGGCGCCCCTGCCGAGGATCAGCCCGCCGCCCGCGAGGCGCGCATTTTCAAGCCGCGCGTCGCCTTCGGCAATCAGGTAGGCATCCCCCACGGTCGTGGTCAGGTCAAGCTCACCGGTGGGATCGGACAGCTCGACGAAGAGGGGCACGAGGGGGTGGCCGATCCGGGTGCCTTCGAGCGTGATGTCGGTGGCGCGCACGCGCACCGCGCCGGTGGCGACCGTGTCGGTGATCGCCCCGCCGGCCAGCAGCACGAGCGGCCCGCCCGAGAAAATCTCGGCCAGGGGCGCATCGCCAGCGGTGGTCAGGAAGACCCCGGTGCCGCCGCGCGCGATCAGGCTGCCGCCGGTCAGGATATCGAGGCTGAGCAGCGTGTCCGGTGTTCCGATAGAGGCGAAATTGCCCGATTCCAGCAAGATGTTGCGCCCCGTTATGGCGGCGCTGGTGGCGGGGCTGGCATCGAAGATCGTGCCATCCACCTTGAGCTCCACATCGCCGGTCGTATCGATCTGGGCGACCGCGACGGGCACCTCGGAGCCGAGGAACACATCGCCGGTGGTGGGGCTGACGGTCAGCGCGCCCTCGGGCCGGCCCGACGCATCGCGCGCCGTGAGGGCGATGTTGAGGTCATCGCGGCGGGCCACGGTGACCGTTGTGCCGTCGATGGTGATGTCGTTGCGCTCGGCCCCGGCGAGAACCCGCAGATCCTCGGCGCGGTCGGCGCCCAGGACATAGGGCGCCAGCAAGGAGCCGATGCCGTCGGCATTGAGCGTGATGTCACCGGCGGCGAGGATGTTGGGATCCTCGACGCGGATATTGGTATCCCCGGTGCCCCGGATCAGCCCCGCGCGCAGCCAGGAATCGAGTTCCTCGCGTGTCCAGGAAATCCCTTCCAGCACCGCGACACGCTCTTCTGCCGTCACGGCGTGGCTGTAGGCCGGATCGAAGCTCGACTCGGCGTTCCACAGATCGTAGAGGCCCTGCCGTTCGGCGACATAGGCCGCGATCCGGGCATCCGACCAGCCATCGGCGCGCAGGGCGGTTTCGGTGGCGGGGTCCAGCGTGAAGGTGAGCGGCGCGCCGCCCGCAGCGTCGCGGTCCTGCCAATAGGCGCGGTAGCTGCGTTCGCGTTCGGCCTTGAGCGCGGCCACCTGAGCATCCGAGCGCGCCGTCACGGCGGGATCGCCGAACAGGCCCAGATCGTTCGACCACAGGTCGAGCAGCTGTGCCTCGGTGCGCAGGTCGCGGCGTTCGATGTCATTGGCGTCGAGCACCAGGCCCGAGGCCACCGACAGCGTGACCGATCCGAAGGACGAGGTGACCTCGCGCAGGTTCAGATCGCCCGCCTGGTCGATCAGGTCGACATTGCCGCGCGAACTGACGGTCAGGCCGCGCGCCTCTTCGCGCAGCACGAGCGGTGCAGCGCCGGTGCCGATGGTGCCATTGACGGAGACCAGCTCGATCGCGGAACCTTCGACATGCGGGCCAGTGCCCGAGCCGAGGATCGCGCCATCGGCCACCAGCCGGACCGCGCCGGTGACGGCATTGGAGGGATTGGCATCGCGCGCGGTTGTGCGGGCGGAAAGGACAGTCATGTCGCCCGACACCTCGCGCAGGTCGATCCCGGTCAGGGCCGTCGCGGTCAGGGTGGAGCCCGGGGTCTGATCGACCCGGAATTCCGAGCCCATGCCGCCGATCCGCCCGCCGAGACCCGAGAAGGTCGCGTTGCCCACATCGACGATGACCGAGGGATCGGTCGTCACCAGCGAGCCGGAGGTCGATGTGATCGTGGTGCTGCCCAGCTGGTTGCGCACCGCGCCCGCCAGCTGCACGTCGCCCACGCTGTCCACACTCAGCCCGCCGGCATCCGTGCCGTCGAAGATGATGGAGATGGGATTATCGGCCTTCAGGCGATGTTGATAGAGATGCGTCGTCGTCACCTCCCGGATCGTGGTCTCCTTCACCTCGCCGATGAGGCGGGAGCCTTCGGTCGTCGTGCTGACCACTCGGCCCCGGTTCTCGGTCCGCTCGGCCGTCAGGCGATAGGGATCGGTCAGATCGGTGGTCGCCGTCGCGATGTAGCTGCCGGTTTTTCCAGTGAGGATGTCGGCATCCAGTTCCTTCGTTTCGGTTTCGATAACTTCGGTTTCGACCACGTCCCCGCTTGTATTGAAGGTGAGGAAATAGAAGGCGGTCCTGGTGGTTTCGAAGGTCCGGACAAGGGTTTCGGCGCTGTTGATCACCAGTTCCTGCCGCTCTTTCGTGGCATAGCTGGCGTTGCGCCCGCCACCTGCGGTGCTGGACGACACGAGGTTGGTGGGATTGATCCGCGTCTGGTCGGTCACCCCGTCGCCGTCGAAATCGAGATTGACCGTCTCGAAGGTCTGGTTGTCGAAGACCCGCAGTTCCGATCCGATCCGGGTGTATTCGGTGATGAGGAAGTCACCGCCGATGGTACGGCTGGTGTCGGTGATCCGCACCCGGCCCTCGACGCCTTCGGGCGTGTTGGCGCCGGTATCCATCCGGCCCAGCCGGACCGGGCGGGACGAGTTGTTGACCACGTCGATGGTCCCGAACCCGTCGAGAGAGCGGATCTCGCCGCCGCCGGTCGAGAAGACCTTGCCGACAATCTCGACCACGCCGCCCTGCACGATCATCGGGTTGACGACGATCGCGCCGGTCGCGTTTCCGTCATCATCGAGCGCGTTGGGGTCGAAGCGCACGAAGACATCGCTGGTGATGTTGGGGTTGCGCACGATGTTGCTGCCCGAGGCGGTGACGATGAACGGCTCGGAGGGATCGTAGAGCATCTCGAGCCGGGTGGTGCCGGCCAGGGTATCGAGGAAGGTGTCGATGCCGGCGTCGATTTCCACCTCGAAGCTGCCGCGCCCGGCCTGGATCAGGCCGTTCACGTTGAGCTGGTCCGCCGAGATATAGACATTGCGGCCGGCCTGAATACGGCCCCGGCGCGGTGCCAGCTCGAACTTGGGAAGCCCGGCGGCAACGGCCGCATTGATTGAGCCGGTATCCGCCAGCTCGGTGCGGACGGTGTCTTCGACCTTGTCGAAGAAGCCGTCATAGATCGCTTCCGGGTTGCCGTCGACATGACGGATCCCGAGGGTGAAGCCCTGCAGGAAGTCGCGCCCGGCGCGCAGGTCGATGGTGCGCGCGGTGATGTCGTCGCGGACATCCAGATCGCCCTCGTTCGAGTTGAAGAACGCAAGGCCCCCGACATTGCTGATCGCGCCGCCGACGATGATCGAGCCTTCGCCGAAGGTGACCACCTCGATCTTGGGTTCGCCGCTGCTGACGCCGGAGATCATGGTGTAGCTGTCGGGACCGGGACGGGCCGGATCGGACAGGGCGGTGATCTCGGCGGGGGTGGTCACGGTGACATCGTTGAAGAAGATGCGCCCGCCATCGCCGATGGCGATCTCCATGCCCTTGGTGTTGATGAAGCGCGCACGGCCGCCATCACGCGCATAGGAATGCACGATGATCTCGGCATTGACCGGTGCATCCAGCGTGCCCGTCGCGGTGCCGTGGACGTAATCGGCCCGCAGCACGATATCGCCCTGGGCCGCGATGATATCCTCGAGATCGAGGAAATCCGCGGTTCCCGAGGTGTCGCGCAGGACCAGGACCGCGCGCTCGGCCTCCCAGGCGGCGACGGCTTCGGGATCCGTGTTCAGGATCGGGTCGGACAGGAGCTCGTTCAGCGTGCCGATGCGTTCGCGCAACTCGCTGGCGATCGACACGTCCTCGCGGATCGAGAAGGTGATCCCGTCGGCCATGTCGTTGGTATAGGGCCCGATGCGGGCGTTCTGGATCGCGCCGTCCTCGTTGATCACGAGGATCTGCTTGTTGCGCGAGCCGGCACGGACATAGCCGTTCACCAGGATGCCGTCATTGGACGTGTCGCTGGCGGTGCCGGATTCGATATCGAGGCTGACGGGCTCGCCGCCGAAGGCGCCGCTGATGAAGGTGCCCAGTTCGGCCAGAACCTCGCGGTAGAGGTCCTTGCCGCGCCCATAGCCCACGACCTCGCGCGCGCCTGCCTCGGAGAAGAGATAGACATCGCGCACGGCGAGGACGCGGGCGCCTTCCTGCACGTCGATGATCGATGTGGTGTTCGCCACCGCATCGGCCGCAGGGTCGGACGGGATCGGGATGGCGGTCTTGTTGAAGAGCCGCGTCTCGGCGCGCAGGTCGACGTCCTGGATCCCGTTCGCGCCATAGCCCGCACCGATGCGGATATCGCCGAGGCTCTGGACGTTGGCGCCATCCAGCAGAACCACGCGGTTGTCGGCGTTCAGGGTCACGGCGCTCGATCCGGTCGCGGCGCCGGCGAAACCGTAGGAATTGGCGTTCACCTCGGCGGTGATGGACGCGTCGCCACCGGCCCGCAGGGTCATGTCATCGAGCGCCAGAAGATCGACGCGACCGATGGTCAGGATCGCATCGCTGGTGGTGACCTCGATGCGCGAGACGCCACGCGGGGTTGCGATGGCGCCCCCGGCATCGAGCTTGACGCGGTCGACCAGCGACAGCACGTTGCGCGCCGCCAGTGCGAACGCCTCGGCGTTGCCGCGCGTTCCGGTCTGCAGGATCGTCGCGCCGTCTTCCACGATCAGGTCGGTCTCGACGGAGAGCACCAAGTCGCTGGCCATGGCCGCCGAGTCGAACACGCCACCGGAGCCCGAGAGCATGTTGAACCCGTCTTCGGGCCGGTTGACGGCGTTGATGGCCGTGATCTCGATCGCGTCGGCGGTGATGGCAACGCCCCCGCCCAGAGTGGCCGCGACGGTGCTGTCGACGGTGCCGCGCGCGATGGCGCCAGAATTGCCCAGGGCCGCCGCACTGGTGGTATCCACGAGGCTGGCCAGCGTCTGCACCTGCCCGGTGGTGATCGCGAGGCTTTCGAGCCCGTCAAAGAGAACCGCCCCACCCTGGCCAAAGCTGGCGCGTGTCCGCGTGGCCGCCGTGGTGATGGCCTCGGAGGCCGATCCGGCAAGCACCCCGCCGGAGCCCGACACCGCCTTGACCGTGGTCGAGGTGGCATTCGTCGTGTCGATCAACACGCCCTTGCCGGCAAAGGTGGCATCATCGACCACCAGATCGACACGGGCGAGGCGTTCATCCGCCGTCAGCGCCGCATCCTGGTTCTGCCCGGCCTGCGCAACGGTCCGGCCCACGGCCAGAACACCGCCCACGGCGCCGGTGGTTTCGGCGCGCGCATGGACATCCGACGCCCCCGTCACGATGCGGGTTTCATTCGAGGCCTCAAGGCGTCCCCCGATCCGGGCGGCAATGGCGTGGTTCGTCCAGGCCGAGGAGACCGCGCCGTTCCCGGCGAGAATCCCGCCCGAGGCGGAGGTCGAGAAGGCCGCCGACGTGTCGAACGCATCCCCGCGCAGCTGGGTGACGACAAGGATGTCGGCCGCCCGGATGTTGGCATCGACCTGGCTGTCGAGTGTCACGCGCATGTCGGATGTCGCCACGCTGGCGCCGATGGCAAGCCCGCCCGCAGCGATGCCGCGCGCCCGCGCCTGAGCGGAGACGGCGCTTTCGTTGGCGATGCGGACGCTACCGGCCTCGATCTCGGCGCCGTCGGCGACGAGGGTCCCGATGGCTTCGGCGGTTGCGGTGACGATCACCGAATTCAGGCCGCCGCCGATGCCACCCGAGCTGCCTTCGCCCTCGGCGGTGACGCGGCTTGTATCATCGGCCTCGACGATCACGTCCTCGGCATTGATGCGGGTGTCGCCGATGTCGATATTGGTACCGCCCGAGAGGTTGGCCGAGGAGACGACAAGACCGGCGCCGCCTGCCAGCGACAGGCTGGCATTGGTCACATCGACCGAGACGAGACCGCCCCGGGTGGCCGAAAGCGAGACGTCGTTCGCCCGTCTGCCGAGATAGCCGCCGAGCCCGGCGCCAGCGCCAAGGGTCAGCCCCGAGGTGCCGGTCACGGTGGTCGTCGCGATGCCCACGCCCACCGCATATCCCGCCGATGCGGTCAGGGTATAGCCGGTCGCGGTCAGGAGGTTTTCGCCGGTGATCGCGCCGTTGAAGGCCGACAGGGCGATATCGCCGTCGGCGCGCAGGCGCGCATTGGTGCCAAGGTCGATGCCCACGGATGTCGAGAGGGTCGAGACACCGACACCGCTGGTGCTGCCGCCGAAGATCGCGGCGGACAAGCCGCCCGTGGTCTGGGTGACGGATGTGGACGCACCGGCGCGCAGGGTCATGTTGCCGCGCGTTTCCAGCCGGACATCGCGGCCCAGGCGGACCGACACGGAATCGGGGCTGGCCGGGCCGTTCAACGAGATCGATTGGCGCTCGGACGCGACCGAAGCGCGGCTGTCATCCACACCGGCAAAGACCATCAGGCCACCGGCTGTGTTCTGGCGTTCCTCTTCGGTCAGGCCGGGCTCTTCGGCCTTGAGATCCGAGGCGAATTCGTCCTGCGCGCCGTTCAGCAGGGTGTCACGGTTGCCGTCCGTATCCTCGGCGCGGGCGCCCATGTCGATCACGCCAAGGGCAGCGTTCACGGCGAAGGCCGCGCCGCCAAGCGCCACCACCGACGAGGTGACCCGCCGTTCGGACAGGGCTTCGATGGTCAGGTTCTCGGTCGAGGCGGCGGGATCGCTCAGGCGGGCGGTGCCGGGATCGGACTCGATCCGGGTGCCGTCGCCGACCACGACCCGCGTCGAACCGGCAAAGCGCGCATAATCGAGCGAGGCCCCGCCGCCGAGGGCGCCCACGCCCAGGGAGCCGGCCAAACCGGTGATCGAGACGACATCGCGCGCCCGCAGCGTCAGGTCGGCGTCGGCGCGCAGGGATTCATTGGCGCCGATCTCGACCAGGGTGCTGGATGTCACGACGCCCACGTTCAGCGCGAGCGCCAGCGTGGCCCCACCGGCAGCGCCCGAAACGGCCTTGCCGTCAAGCAGCAGGTCGCTATCGGCGGTCAACGCCATGGAGCGCCCGGATATCAGGGAGCTGTCGGCCAGCGACTCGCCCCGGCCAACGGACACGCGCGACAGCGAGTCGAACACCGTGACCTGCACGCCGCCCGAGGCGCCCACGGCCCCGCCCGCAGCGGCACCGACCACGGCCGTGCTGTCGCTGTCGACATTGGCCGCGAGGGTCAGGTCCCGCCCGGCGGTGATGGTCGCGCCATCGAGATCGACCAGAGCCTGCGCGCCAAGGATGCTGACCCCGGCATTGGCCGCAGCCCCGACGAAACCGCCCGCAAGGCCGAGCGTCACCGCTGTAAGGTCGGTCGTCGCGCGGGCGTCGAGCGTGATGTCGCGCGCGGCGTCGATCCGGGCTTCGCGGGCCTCGATCGAGGCCAACGCGCGCGAGACCAGCGTGCCCGAACCGGCGCCGACGCCGGCCTTGCCGCCGACCGCCACATTGGCGGTCAGCATCGAGATCGTCGCACCGGCAGAGGCATCGATGACCACGCCGAAACGTTCGGCGCCATCCCGGGTCACGCCGCTATGGCCAAGCCCGGTGACCCGCGTATTGCCCGAGACAGCGACACGCACATCGTTGCGCAGCGTGTTGACCGTGGCGCTGGCGCCGACACCGGCGGCGCCGCCTGCGGCGAAGCTGATGCTGAGGCCGGGGTCATCCTCGGAGCCGCCCTTGAGCTGGATGATGTTGCGGGCTTCCGCCCCCATGAGCACCGATCCGGCGGTGTAGATCTGGCTGCCTTTGCGCACCCCGGCAGGGGTCGGGTCGGTGGTATCGCGCACCAAGAGTTCGACCGTGTTGAGCGCCGAGTTGCCAAGCCCCGTGCCGGTGATGCCCACGGTGCCATCGACCGCGCCCGCGATACCGGCGCCGGACAGGGCGCCTTCGACATCGGCGGTCAGGATGACCGGACCCTGGGCCAGCATGTAGGTTGCGTCGATATCCGTGCGGACCGTCTGACGCGCGACATTGGCGCCGATCGCAAGGCCCACGGCGCCCGTGGCGCCCACGGCGACGGCCCCTGCATTCGCGACGAGGTCCGCCCCGCCGATCGAGGTGACGCTGATCGTGTCGGCCAGCAAGGCGCTGTCGTGCAGCGTGGTGATCGCGGACCCGTCGGCCACGTTCACGACGAAGGACCCGGCGAAAGTACCGCCGGCCCCACCGCCGAGCGCCGCTGCGGCGCCGCCGACGACCTGGTCCTGCCTGGTCAGAACGGTGATCTCGCCCGCGCCCGCAAGATCGGCGGCGATCCGGGTATCGACCAGGATATCCGCCAACTCGGCATCGGCATCATCCGACAGGATGTTGACCGCGATGGCCCCGCCGATCCCGGCGGTCCCGCCAAGGCCCGCAGCCCCGGCGACCGATGAGATGAGGCCGAACTGCGTGCTGCTCAGCGTGAGGTCATGTCCCGCCATTTCAAGCGCCGCGCGGGTGCCTGCGATATCGCTGGCGATGCGCGCATCGGCTTGCCGGTTCATCACGTTGATCGAGATCGAACCTGCGCCGCCGATCGTGCCGCCCGCGCCGCCGGAGACGCCGGTTGTCTCGATATTGCCGGTCTGGAGGGCGGTGACGGTCACGGAACCCTGTGCTGTCGTGTCCTCGGCCGCAGGCAGGATCAGCTCGGCTTCGGCCTTGCCGAAGATCAGGTTGAGCGCAAGACCCGCACCCGATCCGCCCGTGCTGCCCGCCCCCGCCGATCCCGCGAGCGAGCGTGTCGCGCCGGACTGCGAGGCGTTGATCGACAGGGCCGGGACGGTGGGCGCCGCGCCGGTCATCTGGAGCCGCGCGCGCACGAGGTCGTCGCTGTCAAGCTCGAGCCGGATCTGTTCGCGGAAGATCGGCACCTCGGTGCGTGTCGTCACGTTATCCGCCACGTTCGAAACTGCCGTATCGCGCGCGCCGGTGATCGCGGTCTGGGCCAGGTCCAGGGGATCCTCGCCGGGTGCCGAGCCGGGCATCGGATCGACCGACGGGCCGTCCGCCGCCGCGCGGCCGATCTGGGTATAGACGACCGAGCCGGTCACACCGGAGCCGCCGGCCCCCGCCACGCCGGAGACGGCGATGGCGTCGATATCGGCCTCATCATTCGCGAAGATGGTCAACGCGCTGCCGGAAATGCCGCCGCCGGGCGCGGTATCCACCACGTCGGCTGTCACGGCGCCGGTGATCGAGGCCACGCTGAGCGCGCCACCGACCGCGTTCGTCCCGCCGAAGGCGGCAGCGCCCGAAAGGATGTCGATACTGCCGCCGCGTTCGGCGGACACGGTGACGGTGCCGGTGCCGGCGGCAAGCCGGGTTTCGGTCGCTTCGGTGCGGGTCTCGTTGGCGATCCCGCCGATGGCGACAGAGCCGGCAAAGCCATTGGTCCCACCCGCCGCAAGGCCGACCGCAGCGCTTTGGATGGTGGATGTGTTGCCGGAGGACAGGCGCACGCCCTCGCCCGTGATGCTGCCGTCGCGGGCCACGACACCCGTGTCATGGCTGATGAAATTCGCCGCTGCCGCGCCGCCCACACCCGTGCCGCCCGCACCAAGCGCAGCGCCGCCCGCAAGGCTGCTGATCGTGGCGGTGTCACTGGCCGCAAGGCTGACCGCGCCGGAGGCGTCGAGGGTCGCGTCGGCTGCCGAGATCTCGGTGCTGGCCGTGGTGATATTGACCGTCAGCGCGCCACCGACCGAATCCGCGCTCGAGGCGGAAATCCCCGCCGCAAGCGAGGCAATCTCGCCTGCCGCTGTCGCGGCGACGGTGATCCCCCCGCCACTGCGGGTCGAGAGGGTCGCGTTGTCGAGATTGACGCGCGTGTCATTCGAGGGAAGAAGGTTCACCGTCATACCGGCCCCTGCGGCGCCGCGCCCTGCGGCTGCCGCACCACCGGCGAGGCTGCGGATCGTGCGCGCACCGTTTGCCGTGGCGTCGATACTGGCCGCGTCGGTCACGGTGGTGCCGTCCAGCGAGGCGATGGAATCGGCAGTGACCGTGTTCACTGACAGGCCAAGGCCCGCCGCCTCGCCCGTCAGGGCCGCAGCACCTGCGACGGCGATGGCGGTGATGGTGCTGTCGCTGTCAGACGTGATCTGCACGGCGCCCAGATCGGGGCCTGCGTCGCGTTTCACGATCTCGACCCCGTCGACCCGGGCTTCGGTGCCCGCGACGATGGTGTTGACCGAAAGTGCGCCGCCCACGGCATTGCTGCGCCCGCCCGCCAGGGCACCGGACAGCGCGAAGATGATGTTGCTTTCTTCGGCGGCGACGGTGAGGCTGTCGGCCTTGACGATGCGACCGCCGACACCGGGATCGATCAGCGCCTGCGCGCCGCCGGAAATGGTGTTGACCGTGATCGAGCCTGCAAGCCCCGTCTGGCCGACGCCCGCCGTGGTGCCGAAGCCGAAGATCGACTGGTTGCTGCGGGCCATGAGCGACATCGCCCCGGTCGATATGGGGCCGGTGCCCGTGATCCGGGACAATGCGCTGCGGGCGACCGTGTTCACGGCGACACCCACGCCCACGCCATAGCCCTGGGTCGCGTCCATGTTGACGCCGACCGCGCCCGCCACGCTGACCGTGACCGACTGGTCATCGGCATCGAGGCTGAGACTGTCGGACGAGATATCCACGTCACTCAGCTCTGTCAGGGTTTCCCCCGTCAGCACGGCCACCGAGACCGAGCCTGCCAGTGCCAGATCCCCGCGCGAGGTGCCGGCACCGCCCACGGCGACATTGACCAGCGTCGTCGCATCGGTCGCGCCGATGGTGACATCACCTGCCAGGATCGTGGCCTGTTCGATGCGCGACCGCACAAGGCGTTCATCGACATGCACGGCAAAGGCCCCGGCGAGCGCATTGGTATCCTTCTGCGAGCCCAGCCCCGAGGCGGCAGCACCGCCCACGTTGATCAAGGTCGCGGTGCTGTTGGCGTTCACCGACAGCGTGCCATTGACGGTGACGTCACTCTGGGTGCGCAGTTCCGCCGTGGTTTCGTTCAGAAGCGCGAGGTTCACCACCGCAGCGCCCGACACGGCCCAGCCCGAGGTCTGGCGGTTGCCGTCGGCATCCGCTGGCGTCTGGGTCTGCTGCTGTTGCTGGACGGCGTCGTCTTCCTCGTCCGAGAAAAGCCAACTGGGGATGATCATGTCATCATCCGAATTGTTCGGCGGCGGCGTGGTGGCAGCGGGCGGATCTTCCTTGCCGACGACCTTGGTGCCGGCAATGGCCACGGTGATATCGGTCGAGGCATTGGTGGCCGTGATCGTCAGGGTGTCGGCATTGATCCCGCCGTCGACGGGCGGCGCCAGCGCGGCCCCGGACGTGGCCGGGCCGATCCCGGCCCAGGTCCGGCGGCTGGAGAAGTTGAACACGCCCGAAGCGCCGACACCGACATTTTCCGAGCCGGTGATGGCGCCCGCGCTGGCCCATGTGACCGAATTGTCGGTCGCGGTGATCGTCACGTCCTGCGCCGTGATGGCTGCCGCTTCGCCGATCCGGGCCATGGTTTCGGCATCCGAGATATGCACCGCAACAGAGGCGTTGACCGCCACGTCCGACCCCTGCCCGCCCGAATAGGCAAGGCTGGCGGCAAAATTCCTGGTCTCGGCGGTGACATCGAGATTGCCCGAGGTGACGATCACCTCGGCGCCATTCTCGATCTCGGCCAGCACGTCGCTTGCCGTGCGGCTGAAGAAGATCCCGCCGCCGATGGCGTCATTGACCTTGGCCGTTCCGCCAAGCGGGTTGCTTTTCGGCAGGTTGGTGACATGCAGGAACATCGATTCCTGCAGCGCGGTGACGCTGGCCGCGTCGGTGAGGTCGAGCACGGCGCCGTCGCGGATCACCGCCTCGGTCACGTTGTCGGTGTTGAAGATGGTCACCGAGACGCCGATCGCGAGCGCCTGTTCCTCGCCCGGCACGACCACGCGGTCGGCGGCGACCTGCGCTTCGCCCTTGGCCTTGGAATCGGTGGTCAGGTACGTGAGTGGATTGACGATATCGAGGAACCCGGCAAGGTCGGGCGCGGGGGGGGCCTCGGGCTCGGGCGGATCAGCGGGACCACCGGTGCTGACCGGGCTGTAATTGGTGACCTGGTCGACATAGGTCTGCCACTGGTTCACGAGGCTTGCCCAGGGGTTGGTGTTGGGATAGCGCGTGAGCGCGTCCACCGAGGCGGAGCCAGCGGTGACGGTGGCGTTGGGCCCGATCTCGGCCATGGTTTCCCCGGCCAGCGAGGAAATCGACACGTTCAGCATCAGCGCATCGGAAAAGCGCCCCAGAAGCTCATCCTCGGTGATCGGGTCGTTGCCGGCTGCGGTCAACCGCGCATTTTCGCGGGCCAGTTCGCGCCGCAGCGCGTCGGTCAGACGACCGAAGGCGGCCGATGTGGCCCGGGTCAGCGAGCCGCCGCCTTCGCGGCCTCGGTCGGCGAAGCGATAGGCGGCGTTCACGGTCACGGCGTCGCGGGCGGTGACATCCGTCGCCCCCAGTGCGACGGGTGCCGCTGAAAGGTCGTCGATATCATGATAGCTGCCGCCGAGCGTGGCAAAGGTGTTGTCATCGCTGAACTGGAAATCCACCGCAGCCCCCATCCCGAAATGCGGCTTGCGCGTGGGATCGGGGGTCTTGCCGGTGACCAGTTCCTTCAGCTTCTGGGCAAAGCCGGTGGTATTGAAGGCATTGGTACGACTGCGCGTGGCCGCCCGTGAGATGCTGCCAAGCCCAAGGGTGGCCGAGGTCGCGCGCGCGGAGTCGAAGAACAGGTGTTCCGCGTCGATATCGACACCGCCCGAAGGCGTGTCGATCGTGCCGCCGATGGCCGCTTCGGTCAGCGACTCGCTGTAATCGCCATTGAGCGCGACCGACAACTCGCCGTCCGTCCCGGCATTGGCGATCACGGCCGACGAGACGGAGCGTCCGGTGAAGGCACCCGCCGTCAGGTTGCCGGCGGAGGTCAGACTGCCGCCGTCGACGAGCAGCTGGTTTCTCAGGAAGCGCACCGACATGGCGCCGCCGGCCGCGAATTTGGAGCCCGCCGTCTTCTTGGCGGTGATGTTGATTGTCTGGTTCTCGCTGGCGGTCGAGGCAAGGCGAAGGTTCCCCGCATTGGTCTGCAGGTCACTGTTGGTGATCTCCACCGCAGAGATCGTCAGGGTGTGGGACACCGCAAGGTCGATGGCGAAGGAGAAGGGCGCGATATCCGTTTCGGTCGCGGAATGGGAATGCACGACCAGCGTATCGGTCGACAGGTCGATTTCCGAGGGCAGACGGATGTTCAGCTGGTAGGCATCATCGAAAAAGAGCCGGTCGACGATCGAGTCGGCGGCAAGGAAGCCATACTGATCCTCGCGCAGGCCTAGGGGGGCGAGAAAGCCGTTATCGGCGAATTCCGCCGTGGCGTCGGTGACGCTGGCGCCGATGGGCGTCCAGTTACCATCGGAGGTGAGGGTGCTGTCGTCGATGAGAACCCGCGCGTCCGAGGTCAGGATCTTGATCTGCAGCGGCACGAGGTCGTTTATGGAGGTGATCGCGCGGTCCTGAACGGTTTCATAATTGGTCAGCAGGTTGTCGAGCATCTGGTCGAATTGCTCGTCGGTGGTGCTGGCCTCCATCTGTTCGACCTGCGTCTGTTCGAGGGTTTCGTCCAGCTCGTCGCCGAAGATGCTGCTGGCGCGGGCCACGGCGGACACGACGACCGATCCACCGGCGATATCGGCGCCGATGACGGTGACCTTGGCGATTTCCGTATCGGGATCGACGGCCCAACGCGCCCCGGTGGACACGTTGCGCGCACTCAGAAGGACAAGCCCGCCATTGCCGTCCCCGGTGCCCTGCGCATTGAGGCTGGTGCCCCGCTTGACCAGGATGTCTTTCGAGGACACGACAAGATCCCCGGCCACGCCGCCCGACCGGGCGGTCGAGATCTGCATGGTGCCGCCATCGAGGCCGATCACCACCTGTTCGTCGCCGCGAATACCAAGGGAGCCGCCATTGGTGGACAGGTCGCGCGCCAGATCGACCGTGTTCCCGACAAGGAACGTCTCGCCCGAGCCACCGGGGCTGCCGGTGTCGATCACGATGCCGGCGCCCGCCCCCCTTACGGTGGTCAGGGTCTCGTTGGCGCGCAGGGCCACGAAACCGCCCGCCGCAGAGGTGGATCTTGCGATGATCTGCAATCCGGGTTCGAGGATCGCGTTTCCTTCGGTGAACATCATCACCGAACCGGCCGCGCCCCCCCCGTTGCTGACATCAAGCGTGCCGCCAACTTCGAGATTAGCTTCGGCGATGATCTCGATCAGGCCGCCATGGGGGATAATGCCCACCGCACTGCCGCGCGCACTGGCATTGCCGGCGACACGGGCCGAGCCACCCGAAACAAGGCGGATCACCCCGCCTTCGGAGATATTCACACCGCCCGCCGTGGGCACGCCGTCCATGTTGACGGACGGATTGATCCGGCCTGAGGTAAAGGGAGCATCGACCTCGAGCCGTCCGTCCACCATCATCCGCGCACCTGCGCGCATGTCGAGCCGGTTCGCGTTGATTTGGCCGTGGACATGGATCTCGCCGTTCGGGGACAGGGGTTCGTTCCCGGCAAAGAGGATGTTGCTGACCGATCCGATGCCGGCCGCTTCGTTTCTGAGCTGATCCATGAACCCGGCTGTCGGCGTGCTGAGCGTCAGGTTGCCGGCATTGATCACGCCGGTCGAGGAGACGATGAAACCATCCGAGTTCAGAAGATAGACATTGCCGCCGGGCAACGAGCCGGAAGGGGATCCGAGCCGCGTATTCAAGGTTCCGGCAATGGTCGAGGTGCCGCCCGAGATGAGGTTGACCAGAGCCGAGGCCCCAGCCGGCTGGAAGAGATTGACGGTGTTGCCGGCGTTCACGTTGAATTGCGAGAACTGGTTGAAGGCCACGCCGCCACGGACGTTCGAGGTGGTGACATTGCTGGTGGTTCCGGCGGTGGCAACGATCGTTTCGGGCACCGCAGAGACGACTTGGGCCTGTGCGGGAAGGGGAAGCGCCCCCATCACCAGCGCGAATATCGAGACCGACCCGACAATATCGCGCAACACCGGCAAGACGCGCGCGCTGTGGGGAGCCCTGTGATGCGGCGGGGCTTTCCTGCTGGTCTTGCACTGTGTCATGGTGACCTCCCGGTCTGGCGGAAAAGGCGGAACCGGCCCCACGGCGGAGCCGGTCCATGTATCAGGGGCGCAGTTTGGCGATGGCGTCGGCAAATCCTTCGATGCCGACGCTGAGGACGACGGGATCGCCGTCCGAGGTTTCACGGAAGCCGAACAGCAAAGCCTCGTTTTCGGCGAAAAGCGCCAGCTCGTCCTCGGAAAGCGGTGCGGCGGCTTCGCAGACCGTATCGGCGCAGCGCTGCCAGATCATGGTGCGCTGTTCGATCTCGTCCTTGCCGGAAAAGCGATAGACCGCGCCGCCCGGCAGGTAGACGCCCATGGGCACCTGCGCCAGAAGGATCGCCCCGTCCGAGACCGGCACGGCGATGAAGCGCGCGATCATCTCGCCGGTTTCGCGAAGGGATTGTTCCTGCACCATGCGGCACTGGGTCTGGCTGATGGTGACCGCTTCGCAGACGACAACCCAATCCCCCACCATCTGGCCATTGCGCATCTCGTCGGTGGCAGTCGGCGCGGCCTCCTGGGCGTGCACGGTCGTCGCCATCGCGGCGGCGGCAATGATCCCGGAGATCATCGATGTCGTTTTCATGTCTTTCTCCCTTTCGCGGGCCATCCCCGGCCCTCCTTCATGTCAAAAGCGAATATCCGCCCCTACGTAGAACTGGGCCTTGCCGGAATCGTTGAAGCCCAACGTGTCCTGGAGCGGCACACCCACCATGGCCACCAGGTTGAAGCGTTCCTTGACCGCCAGCGTGACCCCCGCCCCCACCGAGGCCAGAAGATCCTGATCGTTGTCGAAGCCGCCGCTGGTCCGGAAAGGCAGCACGACGGCAGCATCGAAGAAAACGAAGGGCCGCGCCGTGATATGCTGGCCCAGGCGGACCGGATCACGCAGCGAAAGCTGCTGGTTCAGCACCACGCCGCTGTCACCGGACCGGATATTGCTTGGATAGCCGCGCACCGAGCCCACACCGCCGACGGAAAACAGCCGCGCGACCGGCAGGTTCTGATCGGGCGCGTATTGATAGCGCAGGTTCGCCTCGTAGAAGAGCGACGGGCCGAGGGGCCTAAGATAGCTGGCCTGACCGTAGAGCAGCCAGAATGACCCTTCGGTCGCGCTGGTCCCCAGGGCATCGGCATTGCCCGCGCGCAAACCGAGGCTGAAGCTGAGTTGCGATTGTTCGAAACGGCGCGTGTAGGCGGCGGAAATCCAGGCATCGGTGATCGAGATATCGGCGAAGGGCAGTCCGGTGGTGGTGGATTCCGACCGCTCGTAGCCGATGCCGCCGTCAAGGATGATGTGGCTGTCCTCGCGGATCCGCACCGGACGACGATATCCGAGCGTCGCGCTGACGCTGTCGGACTTGATGTCGATGGGAAGAAACGGACCGCTGATGATCTCGGAATCCGAGATGCCGACCCCCGCCGTCAAACGCCCGCCGCCCGGCCCCACGGGGCGCGAATAGCCAAGCGCAAACGACCGCGCGCCTTCCGCGACCTCGGCCTGGAACGACAGGCTGTCGCGCACGCCCGTGACGCTGTTCCAGCGCGCGAATACCGAGGCCCGCGTTTCACCGGTTTCACGACGCCCGAAATTGTCGACCGAGACCACCGTTTCGAACCGCTTGGGTTCCTCGATCCGGATCGTCGCATCCGTGGTGCCGGTCGTCTGCCCGGTGCCGAAGCTGAGCCGGGGGCGGATGTCATGGGCCAGGTCAAAGAGGATCAGGTCACGTTCGAGCTGGACGAAATCGGGCTTCTGCCCTTCCTTCAGGGACAGGTTGCGGCGCAGGAACGCTTCGGAGGTGGTCTGGTTGCCCTCGATCATGACGCGGTCGACAACCGCCTCGACCAGCGCAACGCGCAGTATGCCATCGCGGATTTCCTGTGGCGGAAGAACGGCCTGCGCCGTGGGCGCACCCGCCGCCAGGTAAAGCGCGTTGACCTCGTCCACGAGCTGCAACAGGTCTTCGAAGGTGATCGGCCGGTTGACGTAACGCGCGGCGACCGCCTGCAGCTCTTCGGGTTCGAGATAGCTTGAGTCCTCGAAGGCGATCCCGGCGAGCGAAAACGTCTGGGCCTGCGCAGGCCCGGGGACCGCGAGGAAAAGGAAGGCGAAGGTTGCGAGCGCACGCAGGCAAAGCCTTGCAGCCCATGGCGCAGCACGGCTCATTGCACGGTCTCCAGCGCGTGGGCGAGTGCGGCTGAAAAGCCCATCAGCGACGCCTGGACGCGGACCGGCGGGGTCGTGTTGCGGGGGCGATAGACGATCTGCGCGCGGGTGGCACGGCGCAGGGCCGTGATGTGCGACGCGTCGAGATCGAGCGCCGCAAGGCAGGCCTGATCAGAGCAGCGCTGGAATTCGGCCTGGCGCGGCTTGCCCCTGCCCACCGAGACGAAAAGCCCGGATGCCAGGTGAACCCCGGGCGGCACAAGGATGTTCATGGTGCCCGAGGTGCCATCCGTGTCGGGTGTGACAAGCAGACCGGCCAGCCAGGCATTCTTGGTGTCGGCCACGTTCGTCGCCAAGACACAACCGGACGCTGCGCTTGGGCAGTCGGACCGCCAGTCGCGAAACGTCTCGGCGGACGCCGCAGCCGACGAGAGCGCGATTCCCAAAACCAGAAAAGGCAATGCCCGAGAGCATTTCTCGGAAAGGCGCGCCAGAAGGCCCGCCGCCGCAGCGTGCACTGCGGCACCAACCATCAAAAGTGGGACCATTAACGTAGGCAACTTATGAACAACGTACCGATCGATAGACACACGAAAACTATCTTCTGTCTATATGTGGGAATTATCACATGTGGCTGAAAAAGCACACACAATAGCCAAAAGATGGATTTTATTTTGATTTTTTATCTGGATTTATCCGCACACCTATCCTTTTGAGCAGGATAATTTTCGGTCTAGGAAGGCCCGCCTTTGCAACCCAAGGCTGAAAAGGCCAGGCCCGGCGCTGATCCGGACCCATGGTCGAGGGTCATCCTTACCCGGACCGAATCGCCTTGTGGGGCGATACGGCCCGCTGCACGAATGCTATAGGTCGCGATGCCAGCGAATTGGGGCGGTCGGCTAATGGATGACGCGCGGCACACCGGTAGACCGGATGCAGGCGCGCCATCCAACCGGGCTGCCGGGTCACACTTCGGGTGCGCGCGGGTCGGGGACCATGCCGGTCCGATCTTCCTTGGTGTGATCGAAATCCGGGTCCTGGCGTTTGATCCGGCGCGATACCAGGTACGCCGCCGGCCACGCCAACACGAAGCCGATGGCCGCCGCAATGCCGATAACCGGCCAGCCATAGTACCCCATGCTCATCGCGGCAATCACGAGCACGCCCGTTGTGACGGGACCGGTGGCGAGGGTGAGATAAAGGCTCAGTCTGTCCATGCCGTGCCTCCTTTCATCTTATGGGCCATGTAAGAAGCACACGCCGCCATGTCATTGGGGATCACGGGAGCGTGAAGGTTTGGCCGGGCGGAGGCATGTCGGTTAGGCCACTGAAACATATAAGCTTTCCGGGCTTGCCAAAGAGTGGTCTTGCAAGCCAGACTTGTACGACACCTCAACCCCAAGGAGAGATCAAGGTCTTGCGCGAGTTGTTGATCGGGTTTTTGACGGCGATTGTGACAGCCGCGCTCTATTTGACCGGCTACGGATATATCTACGGATTTTATCGGTTCTATGGCATTTCGGTGAATGAGCTTGATTTCGGGATACAGGAAATCCTGGTGCGGTCGTTCTTTTCAGTCTGGCGGCTGGTGGCAGGCGCCGAACCGACGGGTATCGAGGTGGCGGAAAAGGCATTCATGATCGCACTGATCGGTGTTTTCCTCTTTTTCCTTTTTTACAGGATTGCGACAGCGCTGAAGGAGAACGGGTGCGCGCTTTGGACTCCGACGCGCGTTGCCGGCTCCGCATTGGTGTCGTTCGCCATATTGCTTGTCGCCATTTCCTCGAGTTTCGTGGGCGGTTGGGTTGCCGAGGAAAGATTGAGAACCCTGCCACAGGCCAAGGTATCGACGAAGGATGACACACTCGGCTTGTCTGAAATTCTTGATAAGGAGGGGTGGTTTTTGTACCATCTGGAGACGACTCCAAAGACGCATTATCTTGTTTTACGGCAGGTTGGAGAGGATTTTCGGTGGCTTGTAAGGGTTCCAAACACGTCAGACACACTCGTTCAGCATTTCCATTGATCATCGGCGTGGTCGCCTGCGTCACGGGGCTGCAAGCCCCTGCTCAACAGATGATCGATGGAAGCCAGGTGTTCGAAAGAACGGTTCTCACCAGAGTGGGAGGCGACGCGCCGGTCCGGGGCTATCGGATAAGTCCGGAAGATATCAAAGCCGATGGCCATAATTTCGAATACTGTACCGGCGGGACGGCGCAGGTGGACCTGAGCCAGTTCAAGTCCATCGGTGAAAAGTGCAAGACAATCGGATGGATGGCCTATCTGGAAGACGCAAAAATCAAGCTGGCCGGCGCCACGGTATATGCCCAAATCGCCCAGACGAACGAATATACCAAGGTGGGCGAAGTCATTCCCACCGAGAACCTGTCAAGCGGCGCGCTTTCGATTGATTTTTTAACGGGTCAGTCCGACAGCGCGCTGAAAGAGTTGAGCATTCACACCGAGGGCCTCGATATCGTGCGCTCGCAGAGCGGGAATTTTTCGGTGATCCTCGACAACGCGCTGGTTGATGAATTGCAGCCGAGCGGCATGTAGCCCAAGCCTGCGTTGCAGGCGTGAATCCTTGCCATTCGTCGCCGTGTTGCGCTGTTGCGCCCCCTTTGAAGCGGTTTCCGCAAAGCCCGGACCACCATCGGCAAATCCCCGCCGGGTGCCTTGACGGAGGCGAGGGGTGGGCCCCACGTGACCACCCAGAACGCTGAATGACCAAGAAGGGGACCATCATGCGAATGTTGATGATCCTGCCTCTGGTGGTCGGGCTGGCCGGCTGCGAGACGGCGGAAGGATTTACCGAGGACGTGGAAAGCGCCACCGAAGCGGTGATCGACTGACAGATCGCCGATGAAGCGCCTGCGACACGGCGCGCATGGGGCGACAGACCGAAAGGAGACCCGACATGACACGGACATATCTGATTGCGCTGGCCCTTGCGGGCAGCCTGCCCGTCCTGAGCGCCTGCGGGCCGCTGGTGGGCGCAGGCGCGGTGGTGGCCGCCGATACGGTGGTCGAGGAGGAAGAGGGCGGCGAAGGGCTGTTCTGAGCGCGGACGCAGGATCGGCGGGCGGGGCGCACCCCCGCCTGCCAGCCACTCAATCGTCCATCTTGAGGGCCGAAATGAACGCCTGCTGGGGGATTTCCACCTTGCCGAACTGGCGCATCTTCTTCTTGCCCGCCTTCTGCTTTTCCAGAAGCTTCTTCTTGCGGGTGACGTCGCCGCCGTAACATTTGGCGGTCACGTCCTTGCGCATTGCCGACAGGGTTTCGCGGGCGATGACCTTGCCGCCGATCGCGGCCTGGATCGGGATCTTGAACATGTGGCGCGGGATCAGGTCCTTGAGCTTTTCGCACATGGCGCGGCCCCGCATCTCGGCGCGGTCACGGTGGACCATCATCGACAGGGCATCGACCGGCTCGTCATTGACCAGCACGCTCATCTTCACGAGGGTATCCTGACGGTAGCCCGTGATCTCGTAGTCGAAGCTGGCATAGCCCTTGGTCACCGATTTCAGGCGATCGTAGAAATCGAACACCACCTCGTTGAGCGGCAGGTCATAGACGGCCATCGCCCGGCTGCCCGCATAGGTCAGGTCCATCTGGATGCCGCGCCGGTCCTGGCAGAGCTTGAGCACGTCGCCCAGATACTCGTCCGGCACGAGGATCGTCGCCTTGATGCGCGGTTCCTCGATGTGATCGACATAGGTCAGGTCGGGCATGTCGGCGGGGTTGTGCAGCTCCTTCATGGAGCCGTCTTTCATGTAGATGTGATAGACCACCGAAGGTGCCGTGGTGATCAGCTCGATATCGTATTCACGCTCGATCCGGTCGCGGATGACCTCGAGATGGAGCAAGCCAAGAAAGCCACAGCGGAAGCCGAAGCCGAGGGCCGCGGAGTTTTCCATCTCGTAGGAAAAGGAGGCGTCGTTGAGGGCCAGTTTCTCGATCGCGTCGCGCAGGCTTTCGAATTCGGCGGAATCGACCGGGAAGAGGCCACAGAACACGACCGGCACCGAGGGTTTGAAGCCCGGCAGTGCGGTTTCGCAGCGGCGCCGGTCATGGGTGATCGTATCCCCCACCTTGGTGTCGCGGACCTGCTTGATCGAGGCGGTGATGAAGCCGATCTCGCCGGGGCCCAGTTCGTCCACCACGGTCATGGCCGGGCGGAACACGCCGATGCGGTCCACGTTGTAGGTGGCGCCGGTCTGCAGCATGTGGATGCGGTCGCCCTTTTTCATGACGCCGTCCATGATGCGTACCAGCACCACGACGCCGAGATAGGGGTCGTATTTGCTGTCCACCAGCATCGCCTTGAGCGGCGCGTCACGGTCGCCCTTGGGGGCTGGCAGATGGGCGACGATGGCTTCCAGCACCTCGCGGATGCCCTGCCCGGTCTTGGCGCTGACGGGGATCGCGCCGGATGCGTCGATGCCGATCACCTCTTCGATCTGCTCGGCGACGCGGTCGAGGTCGCTGGCGGGCAGGTCGATCTTGTTGAGCACCGGGATCAGTTCGTGATTGGCATCGATCGCCTGGTAGACATTGGCGAGGGTCTGCGCCTCGACGCCTTGCGTGCTGTCGACCACCAGAAGCGAGCCTTCGACGGCACGCATGGAGCGGGACACCTCGTAGGAGAAATCCACATGGCCGGGCGTATCGATGAGATTGAGCACATATTGCTGCCCATCCGCAGCCGTGAAGTCGATCCGGACGGTGTTGGCCTTGATGGTGATGCCGCGTTCGCGCTCGATATCCATCGAGTCGAGAAGCTGTTCCTTCATGTCCCGTTCGGCCACCGTATCGGTCATCTGGATCAGACGATCGGCAAGGGTGGATTTCCCGTGGTCGATATGGGCCACGATCGAAAAGTTGCGGATGTGCGAAAGCGGTGTCATGCGCAGGGATATGCGCCGCAATGCAGGCTTGGTCAATAGCTGGCGTCGGGGGAATCCGGGCCGGGGCCGCTTTGGCTTGTGCCTGATGCGCACAAGACGCGAAAGGCGCCGAAATGACAGGCGCGATGGCCACTCAGGCCCAGGTCAGGGGTCAAGTTCAGGGGCCAAGTTCAGGGAGGCGCCCTCCGGGTCTGATCCGGGTCCAGAGACAGGCACAGGCGCGCGGGCTGACGGGGCGGGTCGGCAGCGCGCGGGGGGTTGCCCGAGCAGGCAAGGCTGGGTCATGCAGAGATCAGATGGGCGGAGTCTGCCGGCCTGTCCGGGGTCGAGACGCGGAGCTGATGTGCAAGGAACCGCCGCTCCTGATCATCGCGACATTTGCGATGCGTGGGGCCGGAAACTTTAAAAGTTTCCGGCGCGATTTCTTTTGAAGAAATCGCGTCAGCGCGCACCGATCAGGCGGGCCATGTCGAGCATGCGGCACGAAAAGCCCCATTCGTTGTCGTACCAGCCGAAGACCCGCAACAGACCGCCATTGGAGACCGACGTTTCGGGACCACTCATGATGACCGATTCGGGCCGGCCGCGCAGATCCGAGCTGACCAGGGGCTGCGTGGTCCAGCCGAAGACCGGCGAGCGGGCGGCGGCCTCGTGCAGAACCGCGTTCACCGCGTCGCAGGTGACCGGCGCCCGGGTCTGCACCGTCAGATCGAGACAGGACACGCTGGCCGTCGGCACCCGGATCGCCCGGGCCTCGATCCGGCCTTTCATATGGGGCAGCACCAACCCGGTCTGATGCTGCGCACTGGTGGTGGTGGGCACCATGGACAGGGCTGCCGCGCGACTGCGTTCGGGCGCGCTGCGCGGCTTGTCGACGGTCGGCTGGCTGCCGGTATAGCAATGCACCGTGGTCATCTGGCCGCTGACGATCCCGAAGGCGTCATCGAGCAAACGCACCAGGGGCGCGAGGGCATTGGTGGTGCAGGAGGCGTTCGAGATGATCCGTTGATCGCTCAGATCACCTTCGTTGGCGCCCAGAACCAGCGTCGCGTCCGCCTCGGCCGACGGCCCCGAGACCAGCACCGCCGCCGCACCGGCGGCAAGCCCGCGTTCCGCCATTGCCCGCGCCCCGCCCATGCCGGTGCATTCCAGCACGACATCCACCGCCGACAGATCCAGCGCCCGCAAATCCGGTTCCGCATGAAAGGGGATCGCACGGCCATCGACGGTGAGCACCCCCTGCCCCGCAGTCACCTCGCCGGGCCAGGGACCGAACACGCTGTCATACTGGAACAGATAGGCGCAGGTGGGCAGCGGTTCGATCTCGTTGATGAGCACAAGGTCGATATCCCGGGCATCGCGCAACAGGATGCGCAGAAGCGTGCGGCCGATGCGACCGAAACCATTGATGGCGACGCGAAGGGGGCGGGTTGGCATGTCTGGCTCCGGGAGGTTCTGCGGGGCGTGTCGATCTGGCGGCACTGTGGCGCGCGACCGACAGAATGCCAACCATGAAAAAAGAGCGTCCTCAGCCCGGGATCGGCGCGATCAGCCCGGCGCCAGAGGCGCGGTTGGAGTTCACGGCCGGGTCAACGCGCCAGAAGGTGAGCGCCTCGTCTGGCGCGGGACGCATCAGGGGTGCGGCACCATGGCCCGCCTCGCCGAGCCAGAGCGGCCAGTCGTCTTGGGCCAGGATCACCGGCATCCTGTGATGCAGACGCTGCATCGGTGCATTGGCCGCGCAGGTCACTATGGCGCAGGTGGTCAGCCTGTCCTCGCCCTGCCCCCACTCCTGGTACACGCCGGCAAAGGCCAGCAGGCTGTCATCGGCGGATGTGATATACCATGGCAGGCGGTGCCCGTCGGCATCCTTTGTCCATTCATAGAACCCGCTGGCCGGGATCAGGCATCGCCGCTCCCTGCAGGCGCTGCGGAAGGCGGGTTTCCGGGCGATGGTTTCGGCCCGCGCGTTGATGAGCAGCGGGCCGTCGCCGGGGGCCGTGTACCAATGCGGGATGAACCCCCACCGCATCGACCCCAGCCGGCGGCCTTCGGGCCCCGTCGTCACGGTATGGATGCGGTGCGTGGGACAGATGTTGTACTCGGGCGGGGTGGGCAGGTCATTGGCCGGCGCCGCCGCAAAGAGACGCGCCATCGCATCATTGGGCTGGGTCAAGGCAAAGCGGCCACACATCGCGCCTAGACGCCCATGACATGCGGCAGGTGGGCGGGACCGGCCACGCCGCTCGGATCGGTCACGCTCCGGGCAAGGTGATGCCACCGGACGTGGCACGTGCTGGCAGAACGGCGATCAACCAGGCCGACGGGAGGGCACCCGGGGACGCGACGGGTCGCTGTATGGGGTCTGGCGAAGGTCAGTCGACAGGGCATGATGGGATTGGCCTCGGTCATGGCATTCCCCGGAAGTCTGCCCTGCCGGGGGCGCGATTGCAAAGGGGGTGCCTTCCGGAGCGGGTTTGTCGCTTGACCGGCGCGCGCGCGCAGGGCATCACCCTTGGCATGTTGATCTACAAGATTTTCCGCACCGATGAATGGCAGGCGCTGCGCCGCGACGGGACGACCTCGGGCGCTCCGGTCGACCTGGCCGATGGCTATATCCATTTCTCGACCGCCACGCAGGCCGCCGAGACGGCCGCCAAGCATTTCGCCGGACAGGATGGGCTGATGCTGATTGCGGTCGAGGCCGAAGCGCTTGGCGAGGCCCTGGCATGGGAGCCATCGCGCGGCGGCGCGCTGTTTCCGCATCTGTACCGCGACCTGCGGCTCGAGGATGTGCATTGGGCGCAACCGCTGCCTCTGGCTGACGGGGTGCACCAGTTTCCACCGGGGCTGGAATGAGTGTCCTGGAAAGGCTGGGGCTGGCGGCGCTGCACCGTCTGGACCCCGAGCGCGCGCATGATGCGGCGCTGCTGGCGCTGCGCGCCGGGCTGACGCCGCTGCCCGGGCTTGTCACATCGGACCGGCTGCGCTGCGAGGTGGCGGGTCTGCCCCTGCCCAACCCGATCGGGCTGGCGGCGGGGTTCGACAAGAACGCGGTGGCCTTGCCGCCCCTGAGCCGCGCCGGATTCGGGTTTCTGGAGGTGGGCGCCGTGACGCCGCGCGCGCAGCCGGGCAATCCACGCCCGCGCCTGTTTCGCCTGACGCAGGATCGCGCGGTGATCAATCGGTTCGGCTTCAACAACGAGGGCATGGATACGGTGGGCGCACGACTGGCCAAGCGTCCGCGCGATGCGGTAATCGGGCTCAACCTCGGCGCCAACAAGGACAGCGTGGACCGGGCCGAGGATTTCGCCCGCGTGCTGGCGCATTGCGGACGGCACCTGGATTTCGCGACGGTCAATGTGAGCAGCCCCAACACCGAGAAGCTGCGCGACCTGCAGGGCGCCGAGGCACTGGCCGGGCTGCTGTCCGGCGTTATGGCGGCGCGCGACGGGCTGCCGCGCGCGATCCCGGTCTTTCTCAAGATCGCCCCGGACCTGAGCGATGCCGAGCTGTCGGAGATTGCGGATGTGGCCATGAAGGCGGGGCTGGCGGGGATCATCGCGACCAACACGACGCTGGACCGCGAGGGGTTGCATGGCCCGCATGCGGGCGAAAAGGGCGGGCTGTCGGGCGCGCCGCTTTTCGAGAAATCGACGCGGGTCCTGGCAAGGCTGTCGGTGCTGACCGGGGGGACACTCCCGCTGATCGGCGTGGGGGGTGTGGCCTCGGCCGAGGCGGCCTATGCCAAGATCCGCGCCGGCGCGAGCGCCGTGCAGCTGTATTCCGGGCTGGTCTATGAGGGGCTGTCGCTGGTGCCACGCATCGCACGCGGGCTCGAGGCGCTGCTGGAGCGGGACGGCTTTGCCAATGTGACCGAGGCGGTGGGCACGGGGCGCTGCGCATGGACCTGATCGAGATCTGGCACAACCCGCGCTGCAGCAAGTCGCGCGCGACCCTTGCACTGCTGGAGGCGCAAGGCCATGCGCCGCGGATACGCCGCTACCTGGACGAGCCGCCGAGCGCCGAAGCGTTGCGGCAGGCCCAGGGCGCGCTTGGCCTGCGCGCCATCGACATGATGCGCCCCGGTGAGGCGCTGTTCGCCGAGCTTGGCCTGAGCCGCGACATGGACGACACGCAGCTGATCGAGGCCATGGCCGCCCATCCGAAGCTGATCGAGCGGCCGATCGTCCTGTGCCGGGGACGCGCCGCCATCGGGCGTCCGCCCGAGCGCGTTCTGGATATCCTCGGGGGGCTTTGCACACCGCCCGAGACGGCCTAGATTACCCCCGGAAGAAATTCCGAGCAGGAGCCCGGATGACACGCGATCACACCCGAAAAAGCGCCAGACACGGGCCTGCCGCGTGGCTGGATGCCGTGGTCTATGATCTGGCGCGGCAGATGCGCTGGACCTTCCTGCCGCCCTTGATGGTCTATTTCGCCGCCGGCTTCTCGGGGCTGACGGGGATCGTGGGGACCTTCTTCGTCAAGGAATACCTGGACCTTTCAGCGGCATATCTGGCGGGGCTGGCGTTTTGGGCCGGTCTTCCCTGGGCGTTGAAGATGCCGCTTGGCCACCTGGTGGACATCATCTGGCGCTGGAAATGGTTGCTGGTCTACCTGGGTGCGGGGCTGATCGGGCTGAGCATGATCATCATGTATCTCGTCCTCACCGAGCGCGAGATGATGGAAGCGGTGATGCCGATCAGCGCCTGGTACATCACCTCGTTCCTGCTGACGCCTTGCGGGCTGGTGATCCAGGACGCGGTGGCCGATGCGATGTCGGTAGAGGCGGTGCCGCGCGTGGATGACGACGGCGCACCGATCCCCGAAGAGCAGTCGCGCGCCATGCATGTCACCATGCAGACACTGGGACGCTTTGCGCTGATCACCGGCACGGTCGTGGTGGCTGCGCTGAATATCTGGATGTTTCGCGGGATCGAGGCCATGGACGCGGCGGCCAAGGCGGATGTCTATGCCACGATCTATCTGGTGGCGCTGTCGATCCCGCTGGTGTCGGTGTCGGGCGTGATCCTGGCCGGGGTGCAGAAATACCGCGCCAGGCACAACCTGCGCCAACAGGGCCTGAGCCCGGCCGAGGCCGATGCCCTGTTCGAGCGCCCCGACGAGGAGACGACGCCCAACCCGTGGTATTTCATCGGCGGCGGGGCCTTCGTGATCCTGACGCTGGCCGTGGGCCTGGGACAGGTGCCCTACAGCCAGGAGATCATCTTTGCCGGCTCGATGGCGATCGTGCTGTTCCTGATGCGCCAGCTGCTGTCCGTTCTGAGCGCCGCGCAGGCCCGCGCACTGATCGGTACGGCGACGATCATCTTCATGTTCCGCGCCGTGCCGAGGCCGGGCGACGGGATCACATGGTTCAATATCGATGTGCTGGGCTTCGACCAGCAATTCCTGTCGGTGCTGTCGCTGATCACCTCGGTGCTGACCCTGGTGGGAATCGTGGTGCTGCGCCCGTTGATGGCCGAAAAGCCCATCGTCTGGATCATCGGCATGCTGACCATCGCGGGCGGGGTGCTGACGCTGCCCAATATCGGGCTGTATTACGGCATCCAGGACGTGACGGCGGCGATGACGGGAGGCGTGGTGGATGCGCGTTTCATCGCGATCCTCGATACGGCGATCGAATCGCCGCTCGGCCAGGTGGCGATGATCCCGATGCTGGCCTGGATCGCCCGCAATGCACCGTCGAACCTCAAGGCCACGTTCTTTGCGGTCATGGCCTCGTTCACCAATCTTGCGCTGTCGGCCTCGAGCCTGACGACCAAGTATCTCAACCAGATCTACACCGTGACCCGCGAGGTGCGCGATCCGGCCACGGGCGAGGTGACGGTGCCGGCGGATTATTCCGAGCTTGGAGTCCTGCTGATCATGGTGACGGCGATCACCGTGGGTATCCCGCTATTGGTGATCTGGCTGGTACAGCACTCGCGCCTGCGCACCAGTGATTGAGGCATCGGCCAGCGAGGGGCCAGCCCCTCGCGCTCCCCGGGATATTTGCGGCCAGAAGAAATCAGGAATGGCCGGGCGGACAGGCAGAGCGTTCCAGCGCCGGGTAGCGCAGGCCGAGCGTCAGTGCGCGCGCCAGAAAGCTGATGAGCAGCGCCGCCCAGAGGCCGTGATTGCCATGGGCCGGCAGCAAGGCGGCCACGGCCAGCACATAGCAGGCCAGACTGAGCGCCATCATGTTGCGCATGTCGCGTGTGCGGGTGGCGCCGATGAATATCCCGTCGAGCATGTAGGAGGCCAGGCCCAAAAGCGGTGCCGCCACCATCCAGGGCAGATAAAGGCGCGCCGTGTCCTGCACCGCCGCGTTGCGCGCCATCAGGTCGATGATCGCAGGCCCGAGCGTTGCGAAGGCCAGCGACAGGCCGATCACCGCGACCACGCCCCATTGGCTGGAGACAAGTGCCGCACGGCGCAGGCGGGCGGGGTCATGGCGGCCCATGGCCTGACCCACCAGGGCCTCGGCGGCAAAGGCGAACCCGTCGAGCGCGTAGGCGGTGATCTGCAGGAACTGCAACAGCACCTGGTTGGCCGCGAGCGTCACATCCCCCTGACCCGCGCCGCGAAACAGGAACGACACGAAAATGCCTTGCAGCATGAGCGAGCGCAGAAGGATGTCGGTATTGACCTGCGCCATGCGGCGCAGGGCCGGGCCATCGAAGACCCGCGGCCAGTCGCGCCAGGCCGGTACCGCGAAGGCATCGCGGCACAGCCAGAGCGCCAGGGCCACCCCGCCCCATTCGGCAAGGAACGTCGCCAGCGCCACGCCCTTGACGCCCCAGCCGAGCCCCAGCACGAACCACAGGTCGAGGCCGATATTGATGCCGTTCATCGCCACCTGGATGATCAGCACCGCACGGGTGCGCTCGAGCGCGATCAGCCAGCCGGTCACGCCGTAAAGCGCGATGATGGCGGGGGCGCTCCAGATCCGGATCGAAAGGTAGTCATGGGCCAGCGCCTCGACCTGCGCGCTGGCGGGCGCCAGCAGGAAGGCCGCATGAAACAGCGGCGCCTGGAGCGCGATCACCCCAAGGCCCGCAATGCCCGCCACCATCAGGGCACGGGTCAGCAGGGCCGCCACCTCGCCGCGGCGGCCTGCGCCATGGGCCTGGCTGGCAAGCCCTGTCGTCCCCATGCGCAGGAAGCCGAAGACCCAATAGAGCGCCGAGAGGATCACCGCGCCGAGCCCCACCGCGCCGATCGGTGCGGCAAGGCCCATTTGCCCCACCACGGCGGTATCCACGGCGCCGAGGATCGGCACGGTGATATTGGCCAGCACGATGGGAATGGCGATTTTCAGGACGCGGGCATGCGTGATCTCCGCAGACCCCGCACCCGCCGCCGGGACGCTGTCAGCCATCGCGCGGCGGCATCAGGAAATGGCCTGAAGCCTGGGCGAAGGGACGGGCGCGATTGTCCTGCCAGGCCTCGACATGGACCGAGGCATATCGGCGTCCCGAGCGCGTCACCTGCGCGCGCGCATAGGCGTCACGCGGCAGGCCCGAGCGCAGGTAATCGACCGTGAACCCGATCGTCTTGGGCAGGCGCGGAAGGCGACCGTTGGCCAGGTCGTCGGGATCGAGGCGACCGCTTTCGATTTCGTCCCAGAGCATCGCCCAGCTGAGGCCGATAATCGCCGTCACCTCGAGAAAGGCGGCAGTGGCCCCGCCATGCAGGGCCGGCAGCAACGGGTTGCCGATCAGCTTGTCGTCGAAGGGCATCACCGCAGTCAGCTCGTCGCCGCGCCGATCGAACGTGATGCCGAGAAAGCCGATATAGGGCACGCCACGGACAAGGGCACCGAGCGCCGCGTCGCGGCGTTGCTTGACCACCTGAACGGGTTCGGGACGGGCGCGCGACATCAGCCGGCCTCGACGGTGAAGGTGCCGGTGGCCGTGGCGACGGGCCGGTCGGCGTCATCGTCCATGGCGCGGGCGCGCACGAAGGCCACGGAGCGGGTGATGTGGAAGCATTCGGCCTGCGCGCGGATCCGCTGCCCCGGAGTGGCCGGGCGCATGTAGTCGATGCGCAGGTCGATCGTGGCGGTGGCGCCGGGATTGCGAGGATGGCTCATCGCCGCAGCGCCACAGCAGGTGTCCATCAACGCCGACACCGCGCCGCCATGGATGACCCCGGTTTCCGGATCGCCGATGAAGCGTTCATCATAGGCCATGACGATTTCGGCGGTCCCTTCCCCGATCGCGGTCAGCTCCATTCCCAGAGCGCGCGAATGCGGAATCGCGGTGATGAACTGCTCGGCGATTTTGGTCTTGTCCACGCTCATGCGGTTCCTTCGCCCCTGCTGTACCGATCACGCCCTTTATGGGCCTGAACCTGCCGGCGCTGCAAGTGGGGTGGTTGCCCTTGTGAACGCTTGGTTCTACTTTCCCCCGAGGGAGTGGTGGCCAATGTCCGACAAACGCCTGTCTTTCAAGGAAATGTGCGCAACGTTCGATGTGACGCCGCGCACGCTGCGCTATTACGAGTATATCGAGCTCATCTTTCCGGAACGCGAAGGGCGGTCCCGCTTTTACGGCCCGCGCGAGGTTGCCCGGATGACGCTGATCCTGCGCGGGCGCAAATTCGGCTTCGCGCTGGAGGAAATCCGTCAATGGCTGCTGATCTACGAGCATGACGGCACCGAGGCGCAGATGCGCGCCTGGGTCGAGCTGGCGGATCGGCAACTGACCGAGCTGGCCGAACAGAAAGCCCAGCTGGAAGAGACGATGGACGAATTGCGGTCGCTGCGTGACGAAACGGTCGCCAGCCTGAGCTGAGCTTCGCCAGCCCTCCCCCTGCCTGCGACAGTGCGAAGCGCAAGGAAATTGCCCCTGACGCTGCGTTACCTTGCCTGATCTTACGTCACCTTGAAAATGACGTGACGTAGTTCTTACGTCACCTTCATGTGCTGTTGTAACGATGGGCCCGACGGTCCAGTTCATCGGCGAATACGCAATATGGACATGTGAGATGATGACGGAACAGACGATGACAATCCGGCAGATGTGCGATGCGTTCGACGTCACGCCGCGCACCCTGCGTTTCTACGAGGCGAAAGAGCTTCTGTTTCCCCGCCGCGTGGGACAGAAGCGCCTGTTCACCAAGCGCGACCGCGCGCGGCTGAAGCTGATCCTGCGTGGCAAGCGCTTTGGATTCCGACTGGAGGAAATCCGACAGCTTCTGGATCTCTACGACAAGGGCGACCAACAGCTGACCCAGCTGACACGGTCCTATGAGATCGCACAGGACCGCCTTGTGGAGCTGGAGCGCCAACGCGACGAGCTGACCGCCGCAATCGACGATCTGCAAGACCAGATGCGGTGGGGCGAGAAAATGATCGCCTCCATCCGCCAATCGAAAAACGCCGCCGAGTGACACGGCAGACCACCAACGTCCCAAGGACGATGACGATCAAGGGAGAGAGCCATGCCGACCTATACCCCGCCTATCAAGGACATGCAGTTCATCCTGCACGATGTGCTGAATGTCTCGGGCATGGAGGTGCCCGGCTATGAAGAGCTGGACCGCGATTTCACCGCGGCGGTGCTCGAGGAGGCAGGCAAGATCGCCTCGGACGTGCTGGCGCCGCTGAACGTGGTGGGCGACCGGCAGGGATGCACGCTGGAAAACGGCGTGGTGCGCACGCCGGACGGCTTCAAGGATGCCTTCGACACGTTGCGCGAGGGCGGCTGGACCGCGCTGGATTGCGATCCCGAATACGGTGGACAGGGCCTGCCTTACCTGGTGTCGACGGCCGTGGGCGAGATGTTCTCTTCGGCCAACATGGCGTTCAACATGTATCCCGGCCTGACCCATGGCGCCTACAACACCATTCACGCCCATGGCAGCGACGCGCAGAAGCGCACCTACCTGCCGAAAATGGTCACCTGTGAATGGGGCGGCACGATGAACCTGACCGAGCCGCATTGCGGCACGGATCTGGGGCTGATCCGGACCAAGGCCGAGCCTGCGGAGGACGGCACCTACCGCATCAGCGGGCAGAAGATCTGGATCTCGGCGGGCGAGCACGACATGTGCGAGAACATCATCCACCTGGTGCTGGCCAAGCTGCCGGACGCGCCCGAGGGCACCAAGGGCATTTCCCTGTTTATCGTGCCGAAATTCCTGGTGAACGAGGATGGCAGCCTTGGCGCGCGCAATGCGCTGTCCTGCGGCGGCCTGGAAGAAAAAATGGGCATTCACGGCAATGCCACCTGCGTGATGAATTACGATGGCGCAACCGGGTACCTGGTGGGTGAGCCGAACAAGGGGATGCGCGCGATGTTCACCATGATGAACGAAGCGCGGCTTGGCGTGGGCCTGCAAGGCTACGCCCAGGGCGAGGTCGCCTATCAGAACGCGCTCGGCTTTGCGCTGGACCGGCTGCAAGGGCGCGACGTGACCGGGACCAAAGCGCCTGACAAGCCCGCCGATCCGATCATCGTGCACCCCGATGTACGGCGCAACCTGATGGATCAGAAAGCCTTTGTCGAAGGCGCCCGGGCCTTTACCTTCTGGGGAGCGTCCCTGCTGGATGCGGGCCACCGCGCGGGCGATGCGCAGGCCGAACAGATGGTGTCGCTGATGACCCCGGTGATCAAGGGCTTCCTGACCGACAAGGGGTTCGAGACGACGGTTCTGGCCCAGCAGACGCTTGGCGGCTCGGGCTTTACCCGCGAATGGGGGCTGGAGCAATTCGTGCGCGATGCGCGGATCACCATGATCTATGAGGGCACCAACGGCATCCAGGCACTGGATCTGGTGGGCCGCAAGCTGGCGCAGAATGGCGGCAAGGCGATCATGGCCTTCTTCGAGATGATCAAGGGCTATATCAAGGACACGGCCGGGCAGGACGCCGACTTCGATGCTCAGTTCCTCGATCCGCTGAAATCCGCCAGCAAGGATCTGCAGGCTGCGGGCATGTATTTCATGCAAAACGGCATGAAAAATCCCAACAATGCCCTGTCGGGCAGCTATGATTTCATGCATCTCTTCGGTCATGTGTGCCTTGGGCTGATGTGGGCCCGGATGGCGCGCGCGGCGAAGGCGGCTCTTGCGGCAGGCACCACCGACACGGCCTTCCACGAGACCAAGATCGCCACGGGCCGGCACTACATGACGCGGCACCTGCCGGTGACCGGAACCCACCTGGCCCGGATCCAGGCCGGTGGAGACACGGTCATGGCGCTGGCGCCCGAACAGTTCGCAAGCGCCGCCGGCTGAGGCCGGGGCACACGGCCAAACGGGAGGAAAGAGATGCCCAAACGCTTCCGGCTGACCCGCCGTTTCAACGCGGCAATGACCGAGGACGGCTATCGCCGCCTGCGCCGCTTCGCGGCGGAGGCCGGGCTGGACGAGGGCGAGGCACTGTCTTTCCTCTTCGAGAATTTCGACAGCGTGATCGACCCGGACACGTTCGGCCACCGCCTGCGCCTGTTCAACGCCGAGCTTGACGCGCGCAAAGGCTGAAAGGAGACGGCCCATGTCGACCTGGATGACCGATGAGCACAGGATGCTCGGGGATCTGACGGCGAAATTCATCGCCGAGGAGTGGTCGCCCCATTTCGAGCGGTGGCGCAAGGCCGGCCAGATGGACCGCGAAATCTGGCAACAGGCCGGGGCGCTCGGGCTGCTTTGTCCCTCGATCCCCGAGGAATACGGCGGCGCGGGCGGCGATTTCGGGCATGAGGCGGTGATCTGCATCGAACAGAGCCGCGCCAACCTGGCAAGCTGGGGAAACCCGATCCACTCGGGTATCGTGGCGCATTACATCCTCGCCTATGGCAGCGACGCACAGAAGGCGCGCTGGCTGCCGAAGATGGCCTCCGGCGATATGGTCGGCGCGCTGGCGATGACCGAACCCGCCGCCGGCTCGGACCTGCAGGGCATCAAGACCCGGGCGATCCGCGATGGCAATGCCTACAGGCTGTCGGGGCAGAAGACCTTCATCACGAATGGCCAACATGCCGACCTGATCGTGGTGGCCGCCAAGACCGATCCCTCGGAAGGCGCGCGCGGCATTTCCCTCGTGGTGGTGGAAACCGCTGGCGCGCAGGGGTTTTCACGCGGACGCAACCTGGAAAAGATCGGCTGCCATGCCGCCGACACGTCCGAGCTGTTCTTCGACGAGGTCGAGATCCCGCCCGAGAACATCCTCGGCGGCGAGGAAGGGCGCGGCTTTGCCCAGATGATGCAGCAATTGCCCCAGGAGCGGCTGATCATCGCCTGCGGTGCGCAGGGCGCGATGGAAGGCGCGGTGGCGCGCACGATCGCCTATGCCAAGGACCGGCAGGCCTTTGGTGGACCGCTGACACAATTCCAGAACACACGCTTCAAACTGGCCGAGTGTCAGACAAGAACCCGCGTGGCGCGCGCCTTCCTCGATGATTGCATCGCGGCCCATCTGCGCGGCGATCTGAGCGTCGAGACGGCGGCGATGGCGAAATACTGGCTGACCGACACCCAGTGCGAGGTCCTGGACGAGTGCCTGCAATTGCATGGCGGCTATGGCTACATGGCCGAATACGATATCGCCCAGATGTGGGCGGATGCCCGGGTGCAGCGCATCTATGGCGGCACCAACGAGATCATGAAAGACCTGATCGCGAGGGCGTTCTGATGCGGCGCAAGTCTGGACAGCGGCAGATGGCGGATGCCTCCGGCGGGAGTATTTCGGGAACGATGAAAGCGCAGGCCACGCATCCCGGTGCCCGGCGCGACCCCATGATCCGTGCCGCCGACCATGACGCAAGGCGGCTTTCATCGTTCGGAAAATACTCTGCGGGGGTGTGGGGGTGCAAAACCCCCACCGCTGCGGCAGCCACAAGGAGCGGACCATGACCATAAAGCTGTATTGTTTCGGTGAGAGCGGCAACGCCTACAAGGCGGCGTTGGCGCTGGAGCTGTCGGGACTGGACTGGGAGCCTGCCTATGTCGATTTCTTCGGCGGCGAGACCCGCAGCGACGCGTTCCGCAAGCTCAATCCGATGGGCGAGGTGCCCGTGCTTGTGGATGGCGACACGACCTTGACGCAATCGGGGGTCATGCAGATGTATGTCACCGAGAAGACGGGGCGGTTCGGAGGGACCACGCCACAGGAGGCGCGCGAGGTGATGCGCTGGATGTTGTGGGACAATCACAAGCTCAGCGGCCAGGCGGGCATGACGCGTTTCCTGATGAACTTCCTGCCCGAAGCCAAGCGCCCCGAGGGGGTTATCCCGTTTCTCCAGGGCCGGCTCAAGGCCGCGTATGGCGTGCTCGATACGCATCTCGAGGGGCGGGACTGGATCGTGGGCCAGGACCTGACCCATGCGGACCTGTGCTGTTGCGGATATCTTTTCTACCCCGAACCGTTCGGCTTCACCCACGCCGACTGGCCCAATATCGACCGGTGGCTTTCGAATATCCAGGGCCTGCCCGGATGGAAACACCCCTATGACCTGATGCCCGGCTCACCTGCCGATCGGGCCTGATCCAAGGAGACCATGATGACCGACGCCTATATCTATGACACCGTACGCACCCCGCGCGGCAAGGGCCGCAAGGATGGCGCGCTGCACGAGGTGACCAGCGTCCGCCTGTCGGCCCTGGTTCTCAATGCGATCAAGGACCGCAACGGGCTCGAGGGCCATGCGGTCGAGGATGTGATCTGGGGCAATGTCACCCAGGTCAAGGAGCAGGGCGGCTGCCTTGCCAGGACCGCCGTTCTGGCCTCGGATCTGGACGAGGCGATCCCCGGGTTGGCGATCAACCGGTTCTGCGCCTCGGGCATGGAGGCGGTGAACCTTGCCGCCAACCAGGTGAGGGGCGGCGCGGGCGAGGCCTATATCGCGGGCGGCGTCGAGATGATGGGGCGCGTGGCCATGGGCAGCGATGGCGCCGCCATCGCGGTCGACCCCAGCGTGGCGATGGACAGCTATTTCGTCCCGCAAGGCATCAGCGCCGATATCATCGCAACCGAATACGGCTTTACCCGCGACCAGGCGGATGCCTTGGCGGTGGAAAGCCAGAACCGGGCTGCGGCCGCCTGGGCCGATGGGCGCTTCGCGCGCTCGATCCTCGAGGTAAAGGATCAGAACGGGCTCACGATCCTTGATCGGGACGAGTACATGCGCCCCGGCACGGACATGCAGGCGCTTGGCGCGCTCAGGCCCAGCTTCAAGGAGATGGGCGAGGGCATGCCGGGGTTCGATGCCGTGGCCAAGCTGAAATACCCGCATCTGGAGCGGATCGAGCATATCCATCATGCGGGCAATTCGTCGGGCATCGTGGATGGAGCGGCCGGTGTGCTGGTGGGCTCGAAGGCGTTCGGCGAAAAATGGGGGCTCACCCCGCGCGCCCGCATCCGGCAGACCACAAAGATCGGCACCGATCCGACGATCATGCTGACCGGTCCGGTGCCGGCGACCGAGAAGGCGCTGCGCGATGCCGGCATGACGATCGGCGATATCGACCTGTTCGAGGTGAACGAGGCGTTTGCCTCGGTCGTGCTGCGCTTCATGCAGGCCTTCGATGTGGACCCCGATGTCGTCAACGTGAATGGCGGTTCGATCGCGATGGGCCACCCGCTTGGCGCGACCGGTGCGATCATCATCGGCACGCTGCTGGACGAATTGGAGCGCAGCGACCGAGAAGTGGGGCTGGCCACGCTGTGCATCGCATCCGGCATGGGTGCGGCAACGATCATCGAACGCGTCTGAGCGACCGACAGGAGACTGAACTGATGACTGATTTCACGATGGAAAAAGGCGCCGATGGTGTCGCCGTGATCACCTGGGACGTACCCGGCAAATCGATGAACGTGATGTCGATGGAGGCCTGGCCGCTGCTGGAGCAGCTGATCGACGATGCGCTGGCGGATGACGCGGTCAAGGGGATCGTCCTGACCTCGGGCAAGGAGGGATCCTTTGCCGGGGGCATGGACCTGAACGTGATCGCCCGGATGAAGGACATGGCGGGCGACGATCCGGCCAAGTGTCTTTTTGACGGGCTGATGGGGATGCACGCCATCCTGCGCAAGATTGAGCGCGCCGGCATGGACGAGCGCAACAAGGGCGGCAAGCCCATTGCCGCCGCCCTGCCCGGCACGGCGCTTGGCATCGGGCTGGAGATTCCGCTGGCCTGCCACCGGATTTTCGCCGCCGACAATCCCAAGGCCAAGATCGGCCTGCCCGAGATCATGGTGGGCATCTTTCCGGGTGCCGGTGGCACGACGCGGCTGGTGCGCAAGATGGGGGCCATGGCCGCAGCGCCGCTGCTGCTCGAGGGTAAGCTGAACGAGCCGAAAAAGGCCAAATCGGCCGGTGTGATCGACGAGGTCGTGCCAGCGGAGGAATTGCTGGAACGCGCCAAGGCATGGGTGCTGGAGGCGACCGACAAGGACATCGTCAAGCCATGGGACGAGAAAGGCTACAAGATGCCCGGGGGCGAGCCCTATCACCCGGCGGGCTTCATGACCTTCGTGGGCGCGAGCGCCATGGTGAACGGCAAGACCCAAGGCGCCTTCCCCGCCGCCAAGGCCCTGCTGAGCGCGGTCTACGAGGGGGCGCTGGTGCCGTTCGACACGGCGCTGAAGATCGAGGCGCGGTGGTTCACCCATGTGCTGATGGATCCGTCCTCGGGGGCGATGATCCGCTCGCTCTTCATCAACAAGGAGGCGCTGGAAAAAGGCGCCAACCGGCCCGATGTGGCGGACCAGAAGGTGACGAAGCTGGGCGTCATGGGGGCCGGCATGATGGGGGCCGGCATCGCGCTTGTCTCCGCGCAGGCGGGCATCGAGGTGGTCCTGATCGATCAGGAGCAGGCGGCCGCGGATCGCGGCAAGGCCTATGCCGCCGACTACATGGACAAGGGCATCAAGCGCGGCAAGGCCACCGAAGACAAGAAGACCGCCCTGCTGGAGCGGATCACCGCCACCACGGATTACAGCGCGCTGAAAGGCTGTGACCTGGTGATCGAAGCCGTGTTCGAAGACCCCGCCATCAAGGCCGAGGTCACCCGCAAGGTACTGGACGTGGTTTGCGAGGACTGCATCTTCGCGACCAACACCTCGACCCTGCCGATCTCGGAGCTGGCCCGCGCCAGCGACCGGCCCGAGCAATTCATCGGGATCCACTTCTTTTCGCCGGTCGAGAAGATGTATCTGGTGGAGATCATCAAGGGCGCGAAAACCGACGACCGGGCCGTGGCCAAGGCGCTGGATTATGTCCGACAGATCCGCAAGACGCCCATCGTGGTCAATGATGCGCGGTTCTTCTACGCCAATCGCTGCATCATCCCCTATATCAACGAGGGCATCCGCATGGTGGCCGAAGGCGTGGCGCCTGCACTCATCGACAATGCGGCGCGGCAACTTGGCTTTCCGGTGGGTCCGCTGCAACTGGTGGACGAGACCTCGATCGATCTTGGCGCCAAGATCGCCCGCGCGACAAAGGCCGCGATGGGCGATGCCTATCCCGACGCGGCGGTCGACGAGGTTATCTTCTGGATGGAGGGCGAGGGCCGTCTGGGGCGCAAGGCCAATGCCGGCTTCTTCGACTATGATGACAAGGGCAAGCGGCAGGGCTATTGGCCGGGACTGGCCGCGCAATATCCGCTGGCTGAAGACCAGCCCGACCTCACCACGGTCCAGCACCGTCTGATGTTCGCCCAGGTGCTCGAGGCTGTCCGGGCGCTGGAAGAGGGCGTCTTGGAAGATATCCGAGAAGGCGATGTGGGCGCGATCCTGGGCTGGGGCTTTGCACCGTGGTCCGGCGGGCCGTTCAGCTGGTTGGACATCATCGGCACACCCTATGCCGCCGAGCGCTGCGACGTGCTGGAAGCGGCTTTCGGGTCACGGTTTGCCTGCCCGGCGCTGCTGCGCGAGATGGCCGAGAAGAACCAGAGCTTCTACAAGCGGTTCGACAGCAGCGCACAGGCCGCCTGACGTGCCCTGGCTCCCCGCGCGCGCGGCACATGCTGGCGCGCGGGGGCTGACCGGCATCAGAACACGTAACCGAACCGCGCGATATCCTCGGAACAAAGCAGCGCAAGCGTTTCGGCATCCGCGTCGCTATAGGCCGTTCGGTAATCGGCGCCACGCCCCGAGCGGTTCTCGTGCGGGATATCCAGCCGAAAGCCCAGATGTTCCCACAGGGGCGCCGTGTCCTTCTCCAGATGTTCGAGGCGGATATAGGCGCTGCAGTGCTCGGTGCCATCGGCGCCGCGCATGTAGCTGCCATAGGGCGCCGCGCGCAGCGAGGCTGCGGTATGCGGGTGGTTCAGGAACCCGCTGAAATCGAGCTGTCGTGCAAGCTGCACGGCCGGGTGATCGAAACGCTGCCCGCGCAGCCAGGTGTGATAGCTCACCATCCGGTCCCATGGGTTGCGCACGAGGGTGAAGGTGAACGCTTCGGCAATCTGCTGGTGGGAAACAAGGCCGACGATATCCGACAATGTCGAGTGTTTCCAAAGCCGCCCCGCCGACTGCGCGCCCTTGATGCGGCGGCGGCGCTTGCGCGCTTTGGGAGTGTCACCGATCAGGATGTCATCGGCCATCGCACGCGCCTCGAGGGCCAACGCCATCGAGGTGCCGCCGGTCTTGGGGATATGAACGAAGATGTAGTTGCGCCCGCCGGAAATGATCATGCCCAAGGCTAGGCCCGGCATGGACCGCGCACAATAGGGGCAGCGCGAATTGCAATTGTCAGACATTTGAAATTGATTGCGCCCGCAAAAACCATATCTTCCGTGCGATGCTTGCGCGAGGAATCAGGGAGAACCGATATGGGCTGGATGGCGGATGAAACCGGGCTTGAAAAGAACGCGGCCAATTTCGTGGCCCTGACGCCGCTGTCGCACCTGCAACGTGCGGCGCGCCTCTTTCCTGATCATGACGCGGTCGTCTATCGCGGCTTCCGCAAGACCTATGCCGAGTATCACGAGCGCTGCACAAGGCTGGCCTCGGCGCTGGCCAAGCTGGGGGTAAAGCCCGGCGATGTGGTCGCCACGCTGCTGCCCAACCTGCCCGCCCACGCCGAGGCGCATTTCGGCGTGCCGGCCTGCGGTGCGGTTCTGAACACGATCAATACACGTCTCGAGGCGGGCACCATCGCCTATATCCTCGATCATGGCGAGGCCAAGGTTCTGTTGGTCGATCCGCAATTCCTGCCGGTCGCCGCCGAAGCCATCGACCAGATGGACGGACCGGCCCCCACCGTGATCGAAGTGGCGGATGATCAGGCCGGGGTGCACGCGCATGGGCATTACATGGAATACGAGGCGCTTCTGGCCACGGGCGATCCGGACTTCGAGTGGATCATGCCCGAGGATGAATGGGAGAGCCTTGCGCTGAACTACACGTCGGGCACCACGGGTCGCCCCAAGGGTGTGGTCTGCCACCATCGCGGCGCGTATCTGATGACCATGGGCACCGCCATCAGCTGGCCGATGCCACGCCATGCGCGCTACCTGACCATCGTGCCGCTGTTTCATTGCAACAACTGGAACCATACCTGGATGATGCCGATGATCGGCGGCACGGTGATCTGCTGCCGCGACATCACCGCGCGCGCGATCTATGACGCCATCGCCGACGAGGGCGTGACCCATTTCGGCGCGGCGCCCATCGTGCTCAATTCCATCGTCAACGCCAAACCCGAGGATCGCCGCAGCTTCGACCATATCGTCGAGCTGTTCACCGCAGGCGCCCCGCCGCCGGCCGCCACCCTGCGCGCGATCGAGCCATTGGGCTTCCAGGTGACCCAGGTCTACGGCCTGACCGAAACCTATGGCCATGTGACCGAGTGCCTGTGGCAGACGCGGTGGGACGGGCTGGCGGATGATGACCGCTACGCGATCAAGGCGCGGACCGGGGTCTTGATGCCGATGATGGAGGATATCACGGCGATGGACCCCGAAACCATGACCCAAACCCCGATGGACGGCACCACGCAGGGCGAGATCATGATCCGCGGCAACGCGGTCATGAAAGGCTACCTGAAGAACCCGAAAGCCACGCAAGAAGCGTTTCGCGGCGGCTATTTCCACTCGGGCGACATCGCGGTCCAGCATCCGGACGGGTATCTGCAGATTGCCGATCGGGCAAAGGACATCATCATTTCCGGCGGCGAGAATATCAGCTCGGTCGAGGTCGAAGGCGTGCTGATGATGCACCCGGCGGTTCTGCTCTGCGCGGTCGTCGCCAAGCCCGACGAGAAATGGGGCGAGGTGCCCTGCGCCTTTGTCGAGGTCAAGGACGGGGCGCAGACCACCGAGGCCGAACTGATCGCCTTCGCCCGAGACAGGCTCGCCGGGTTCAAGACGCCCAAGCGCGTGGAGTTCCGCGAGTTGCCCAAGACCTCGACCGGAAAGATCCAGAAATTCGAGCTGCGCAAAGTGGCCCGCGAGCTGTGAAAGACCCCGGCGGCCAGGCAGTGCCCGGTGCGCTTGGCGATGGACGGGGCGCGCGCGCGCATGCTATCGTCATGCGGTAAGAGGCAGAGCAGGCCCACGATCACGACATGACCGCACTGAGCGAATACCAGAGGCTTGAAGCATCGGGCCTGTGGCGCGCATCCCCCGAGGATCAGCGCAGTGACGTGATCGTGTCGATCGGGGATGCCACCCTGATCATCAGCAACCTGCGCGAAAGCCCCCTGGCGCATTGGTCCCTTGCCGCGATCCACCGGGCCAATCCCGGCCGCCTGCCCGCGATCTATCATCCGGACGGAGACCCCGGTGAAACGTTGGAATTGGCCGAAGACGAACACATGATGATTGACGCGATCGAGCGGCTGCGCGCAGCCGTGGAGCGCCGTCGCCCTCATCCCGGTCGCCTGCGGCTGGTGATGCTGGTGCTGTCCTTTCTGGCCGTGGCGGGGCTGGCGGTCTTCTGGCTGCCGGGAGCGGCACGCCACCACGCCCTGACGGTGGTGCCGGATGTCAAACGCACACAAATCGGCACGGATCTCATGGCGCAGCTGCAGGCGGTTACCGGCCCGGTGTGCCGAAACGGCGACGGTCGTGCGGCGCTGACGCGGCTGGCGCGCAGGTTGCCTGCGCCGCGCGGCCCCGGCCGGCTGGATGTGGTGCGTGGCGGCGTCAGGACGACGATCAACCTGCCCGGCGGCACCATCCTGATCAACCGGACCCTGGTGGAGGACCACGAGGAACCAGACGTCGTTGCCGGCTATATCGTGGCCGAACGGCTGCGCGCCCAATTGACCGATCCGCTGGACGATCTGCTGGATCACGCCGGGTTCTGGGCCACGTTCCGACTGCTGACCACCGGCCAGATCGACCCCGAGACCCTGGACGACTATGCACAGCACCTGCTGACCAGCCCGCGCCGTCAACCCCAGGCCGATGCCCTGCTGGATGCGTTCGAGGCGTGGCGCGTGCGCTCGACCCCTTATGCCTACGCCGTTGATATATCGGGCGAGTCGACGCTTGCGCTGATCGAGGCCGATCCGTTTGCCGACAAAGCACCCGAGCCCTTGCTCAGCGACGCCGATTGGCTGCGGCTGCAGGGCATCTGCGGGGGCTGACGGCCGGGCTGCGACCGGATTTGCCATTTGCATCGCTGATCCCTTGCCCTAAACCTTGGCCGATATCTTGAACCAGGCCACGAGGACCGCGAATGACACAGACGATGATCGGAGTGATCGGGGGGTCGGGCCTCTATGACATCGACGGGCTTGAAGATGCGGAATGGACCACCGTGGAAAGCCCCTGGGGGGCGCCGTCGGATGCGATCCTGACCGGCCGGCTGGACGGGGTGGCGATGGCCTTTCTGCCGCGGCACGGGCGCGGCCATGTGCATTCGCCGACCACCGTGCCCTACCGTGCCAATATCGACGCGCTCAAGCGTCTTGGCGTGACCGACGTAATCGCGGTCAGCGCCAGCGGATCGTTTCGCGAAGAGATGGCACCGGGCGATTTCGTCGTCGTGGATCAGTTCATCGACCGCACCTTCGCGCGCGACAAAAGCTTTTTCGGCACCGGTTGCGTCGGCCATGTCAGCGTGGCGCATCCCACCTGCCCCCGGCTTGGCGCGGCCTGCATCGCGGCGGCGCGCGATGCGGGCATCACCGTGCATGAGGGTGGCACCTATCTGGCGATGGAAGGCCCGCAATTCAGCACGCTGGCGGAATCGCGGATGTACCGCGAAGTCTGGGGCGCGGATGTGATCGGCATGACCAACATGCCCGAGGCCAAGCTCGCCCGCGAGGCAGAGCTGTGCTACGCCTCGGTTGCGATGATCACCGATTACGACAGTTGGCACCCCGATCATGGCGCGGTGGACGTGGCGCAGATCATCGCCACGCTGATGGGCAATGCCGACAAGGGGCGCGACATGGTGCGCCGTTTGCCTGCCCTGCTGGGGGCCGAACGCGCCCTCTGCCCGCACGGATGCGACCGGGCATTGGACAATGCGATCCTGACCGCCCCCGACGCGCGCGACCCCGAGCTGGTGGCAAGGCTGGATGCGGTTGCGGGCCGGGTTCTGTAACACGGCCCACGCGACGAAACGCGCTTACGAGGACGGGAATGAAACGCGATCTGATCCTGAAATACGCCGACACCTCGGGCAAGGGGATCGAGGTCGCCCCCTATTTCAACCCCGTGCTCACCAAGCGCGCGGGGCACGACCTGCTGATCATGGACGTGTTCGACACCGAAACGCTGCGCGACCGGGTCCGCGAGGACCCGCTGATCGACAGTGCGCGCGCCGCCGAAATCGAAGAGGTGGACCTGGTGGGCGATGCCTCGCGCCTCGGCGACGTGATCGAACAGGCCGGGCTGACGGGCAGGATCGACTATATCGTGTCCTCCCATAACTTCGAGCATTTGCCCAACCCCATCCTGTTTCTGCGCGGCGCCGGCAAGGCGCTGGCGCCGGGCGGCGTGCTGAGCATGGCAGTCCCGGATTGCCGCGCCAGTTTCGATCATTTCCGCATGCCGACGCGCCTTTCGGACTGGCTGGCCGCCTATCACGAGGACCGTCGCCAGCCGAGCCCGGAAACCGTGTTCGACAGCGCCGCGAACCAATCCGCATACATGCGCGATGGCGCGCCGACGCCGGGCTGCAACCTGGCCTATGACACCCCCGCAGGCTTCGAGCCGGACAGGAACCTCGCGGCGGCCTATGCGGATTATGTCACCACCAAAGTCGCGCGAGGAGACTATCGCGACACGCATTGCAACGTGTTCTTCCCCGAAAGCCTGGAGTTGATGCTGCGCGACCTGCGGCATCTGGGGCTGATCGAGCTGGAGGTGATCGAGGTCAGTCCGACAAGGGGGCTGGAATTCTTCGTGCATCTGCGCAAACCCCGGACGCCGCAGGATATCCCCGACACGGCGTTCTATGCGCGGCGCAAGGAATTGCTGATCGCTGTGTCGCACGGGCTTGGCGCGGCAGGGTTCGGACTGGGGCCCGTGGCCAAGTTGAAACGGGCCGTTACCGGGCGTCTCAACACCTGGCGGATCCAGTTGAAGCACCGGCGCAGGGCCCGCAAGGCGCCCTGAGACCATCCAACCGAGGGCCAACACCCTTGCAAGGTGCGGCGGGCTGGGCCAAACACGCTGTCGGACCTGTTGATGTGAAAAGGCGCGCCGATGCTCAAGACCCGCACCGTCAAGGATTATATCCGCACCATCGTCGATTTCCCCCATGAGGGGATCATGTTCCGCGATGTGACCACGCTTTTTGCAGACCCGCGCGGGTTCCGCATGGCTATCGACCAGATGTTGCATCCTTATGCCGGCTTGCGGATCGACAAGGTCGTCGGGCTCGAGGCGCGCGGCTTCATCCTCGGCGGGGCGATCGCGCATCAGCTGTCGGTCGGCTTCGTGCCGATCCGCAAGAAAGGCAAACTACCCGGCGCGGTGATCTCCGAGGAGTATCAGCTGGAATATGGCGAGGCGATCGTCGAGATCCACGACGACGCGATCCAGCCCGGTGAAAAGATACTCCTTGTCGACGACCTTCTGGCGACGGGCGGCACGGCAGAGGCGGGCATCAAGCTGGTCGAACGGCTGGGCGGCGAGATCTTGGGCTGCGCCTTCGTGGTAGACCTGCCGGATCTTGGCGGTCGCGCGCGGCTCGAGCAGATGGGCATGGATGTGCATGCACTCTGCGCGTTCGAAGGCGCCTGAGCGATCTGTTCCGGTATGTCGATCCTCGCCAACTGCGGGCAATCTGACGCAGGAACAGCCGGATCAGCGGGCCGCAGTGCCTGTCACACCCCGTAGTAGTCGCGATACCAAGCCACGAACCGCGCAATACCATCACGCATGTCCGTCTGGGGTTTGTACCCGGTCAGGCGCTGCAACAAGGACGCATCTGCCCATGTGGCCGGGACGTCACCTTTCTGGATTTCCATGAGGTTGCGCTGCGCCTTGACGCCGAGCGCATCCTCGATTGCCTCGACGAAATCCAGCAAGCGTATGCTGGTCGAGTTCCCGATATTGACCACCCGCCATGGCGCCACTGGCGACAGGCTGTCGCCGTCCACGATATCGTCAGGCGTTGCAGGACGTTGCGGAACGGCATCGATCAGCAGGCGGATCGCGCGCACCAGGTCTTCGACATAGGTGAAATCGCGGTACATGTCGCCGTGATTGTAGATATCGATCGGCCGGCCTTTGAGGATCGCATCGGTGAACTTGAAATACGCCATGTCGGGCCGGCCCCAGGGCCCGTACACCGTGAAGAACCGGAACATCGTTGTCGGCAGGCCCCACAGATGCGCATAGGAGTGGCCCATCGCTTCGCTGGCCTTCTTGGTCGCGGCGTAGATGGTCATCTGCGTGTCGGCCTTCATCGTCTCGGCATAGGGCATCTGCGTCTCGGCCCCGTAAACCGAGCTGGTCGAGGCCATCAGTAGGTGGCGCACCTCATGCCGGCGCGCAGCCTCCATCACATTGAAACTGCCGATCACGTTGGCATCCAGATAGGCGCGCGGATTTTCGAGGCTGTAACGCACCCCCGCCTGTGCGGCCAGGTGCACGATCACGTCCGGCGCGCAGGCATCCACGGCACGATCCAGCGCCGCGGTGTCTTCCAGCATCCCTTGTGTCGCGGTGAAGCCCGGTTTTTCCGCCAGCATGGCATGGCGGCGCTGCTTCAGGGCGACGTCGTAATAATCCGTGATCCCGTCGAAGCCATGCACCTCGATCCCTTCGTCAAGCAGCAAGGCGGCAAGGTGAAAGCCGATGAAACCGGCTGTCCCGGTTATGAAAACGCGCGTCATGCCGACTGCCCCTGCCCCATGGTGTTACCCCCTGAGCGATACAGTCTGCGAACCTTTGGCACAAGACGGATGCACGACCGGAAACCGGCTCTGGTGTTCGGCACCGATCTCGCCCAGAGTGCACAGGACAGGCGAAGACAGACGAACCATGACCCAATCCCCCAGACATCATGTCGTGATCGGCGACGGCGCCACGGCCGGCGCCTTTACGGAAATGGCGCCGCTCCATGCAGGCGACGCGCTGACCGTGATCGGCGGCGACACGGCCAATCTTGGACGGGGGCTGGCCTATGGGGACCACACCGTGGACGCGCCCTGGCGCTATGCCTATTTGCTGAATTCTCCTTCGGCGGCAGTGGTCCCCGCCTTCGCGGATTACCTGACAGGCCGCTGGCCCGATGTGGCCGAACGCATGGCGGGGCGGAGGCCCGACTGGCTGGGCTTCGGGGCGGGTCATATCGCGGCAGGCGATCACGCGGCCCTGTTCGCGCCAAGGGCAATCTTCGGCGACTACCTGAACGGACTGGCGCGCGCAGCCCTGGACCGCCACCGTGCAGCCGGTGTGACGGTGACCCTGATCGACGATCACGTCACGTCGCTGGATCATGACGGCGCCGCCTTTCGCGTTACCCTGGCCAACGGCGCACCGCTGAGTGCGACCCATGTGGACCTCGCGCCCGGCACACCTGCCATGGACGGGTTCTGCGCAGATGCCGGGCCCGCCGCGTTCCCGATGCTCTATGGCAACGAGGCCGCCATCGCCGACCGCCTGCGCCCCGATCAGCCGGTCATCTGCATAGGCGCCAATGCCGCGATGCTGGACGTATTACGCTTCCTGCAATCGGTGATGGACGAGCCCGCGATCCGCATGATCGTGATTTCCGCGACCGGGTTGCGCCCCGAGCCACTGATCTGGCACCGCCCGCGCAAGCCGTCCGTCACCCCTCGGCTGACCGGACCTTTCGACACTTGCGCTGCCCTGATGGACGCCGTTGACGCCGAAATCGCCCGCATGCGCCGGGAGGAAGGGGCGACAATGGCCGAACTGCGCCCCGGTTTCAAAGGCTGGATCGCGCAAGAGCGGCTGGCGGGGTTGGTGCCGGACCGAGAAGAAAGACGGCGTGTCACACATCTTCTGGAAAGACGGTTTCGGCGCGGCACGCATGACAGCATCGCTGATTGCGACCGACTGACCCGGGCAGGCCAGATCACGGATATCATCGCGCGCGCCAACGAGGTCCGCCCCTCGCCCACCGGTGCGCAGGTGCGCATCACACGGGCAGACGGCGCGGTGCAGATGCTGGACGCACCTGTCGTCATCAACTGTGCCGGTCCCGGCGCGCGGCTGGCCCTCGATCCGCTGAGCGAAGGGCTGGTGGCACACGGCTGGCTGCAGCTGCTTCCGGATGGCGGTGGCGTCCGCACCGGGCCCGGCTTGCAGGTGGGGCCGTCAGGACTGCGGTATCTTGCGCCCACCGTCATCGAAATGGGCGATGCCGTCACGCCCTTTCCCCTGTTCGATCTGGGCGGGCTGCGCGATCAGGTGGCCCGCGCCAACGGTCTGGACTAGCAAAGGCAGACCACCGGCGCCGCCGATATGCCGACAGGCGTCTGGACATGGGATGAATTGTGCATAGGCTGGCGTCAACGGATACCAGACATGGACACACAGCCCTATGCAGAGCCGCCTGCGCCCCGGAGAGCAGACCGCCGAGATCCCCGATGCATCAGATGCATCGCTTCATTTCATCGGGCGCATCCACACGCCCTGGACCACGCGCGACCAGTGCCCCCGGCAGGGACGCCATGACGGGCCGGAATGCCGGATCGAGATATTCGCGCCATGGGATCGCGCGCTTACCGGGATCGAGGCCTATGGACGGCTCGAGATCCTCTATTGGCTGGACCGGTCGCGCCGCGACCTGATCCTTCAGAACCCCAAATCGGATGGTGAGCGCTATTTCGGCACCTTCGCGCTGCGTTCGCCGCAACGGCCCAACCCGATCGGCACATCGCTTGTCACGCTGGAACGGGTGGAGGGCAGCAGCCTGATCGTGCGCGGGCTTGACTGCCTTGACGGCACACCCTTGATCGACGTGAAACCCGACCGCTGCGAGTTCACGCCCAAGGCGCCCGACAAGCCCGGCGTCACCTGAAACAGGGTCAGACCCGCCTCAGAGCACCACCTCGGACGCCACGCCCTGTTCGCGCGCAAGCCGCACCACCGCAGCCGCCACGGCCAGATCCTGCAACCCGACGCCGGTGCCGTCGAACAGCGTGATCTCCTGATCCGAGCTGCGTCCCGGATGGCTGCCGTTGATGACCGCGCCCAGTTGGGTGATGTCATCCGCCGATATCAGCCCTTCGGCCACGGCATGTTGCGCCTCGCCCAGGGTGACCGATTGCGCCACCTCGTCGGTGAAGACGCGCGCCCGGGCCAGCAAACCCGCCTCGACCTCCTGCTTGCCCTTGGTGTCTGTCCCCATGCAGGCCAGATGCGCGCCGGGGCGCACATGCGCATCAAGCAGCGACGGCGCGAAGGACGAGGTGATCGTGACGATCACATCCGCCTGTGCGCCCAATTCCTCAAGGCTCACCGCCTCGAAGGGCAGGCCAAGCTCTGCCGCGGTATCAGCCAGCCGCGACAGCATCTCGGGGTGATAATTCCAGCCCACCACCTTTTCGAAGGATCGTTGCCGGACAGCCGCCCGCATCTGGAACGCCGATTGATGGCCTGCCCCGATCATGCCCAGAACCTTGGCATCCTGCCGCGCCAGGTACCGGATCGACACCGCGCTGGCCGCCGCCGTGCGCAGCGCCGTCAACAGGTTGCCGCCGACCAGCGCACTCGGTCTGCCGGTATCGGCATCGAACAGAATCACGGTCGACTGGTGGTTGGTCAGGCCGCGCGCCTCGTTGCCGGGCCAGTAGCCGCCGGACTTGAGCCCAAGCGCAAGGCTCTCGCGGTCAAAGCCCGACTTGAAGCCATAGAGCGCATCAGCATGGCCGATCGCCTCGCGGATCACCGGAAAGTTGTAGGCATCCCCGCGCGCCATGGCCGCAAATGTCGCCTCGACCGCGTCGAAGGCGGCCTCGGGTGTCATGAGACCCGCGATCTCGGCTTCGGGGACGATGGTGACGGTGTTGCCGGTTTGCGCGGCCTTGGACGCTTGTGCGCTCAGGTCATTCATGACCTCTCCTTTCCGGGGCAAGGCCCCGCGTCATTCTGGATATTCTGCATCATGCAAGAGCCGGCCCCACGACGCATGTGCCGGGGGCCGGCCAAAAGGCGTCAATAGGCCTTGCCGCGTGCGGAAACCGGCCAGACGCTTTCGACCTTGCCGCCGCGCACACCCACATACCAGTCATGCACGTTGCAGGTCGGGTCGCAATGCCCCGGCACCAGCTTGAGCTTGTCATTGACCTTCAGCACGCCCGCCGGATCGGCGACGACCCCATGCTCGTCCGAGCATTTGACATATTCCACATCATCGCGCCCGTAGACGAACGGCAGGCCGCTATCCACCGACTGCGCCTTGAGCCCTGCATCCACGATCGCCTTGTCGGCCTTGGCGTGGCTCATCACGCTGGTCAGCAGGAACAGAGCGTTGTCCCATTCGCCCTGATCGATGCGCTTGCCGTCCTTGTCGAGGATCCGGCCGTAATCCGCATCCATGAAGGCATATGATCCGCACTGAAGCTCGTTATATACGCCCGAATTGCTTTCGAAATAGTAGCTGCCGGTACCACCTCCGCCGACGATGTCGCACTCCAGCCCCTCGGCTTTCAGGCCCTCGACCGCGTCACGCACCATGGCGATGGCGATGTCCACCTTGGCCTTGCGATCCTCGTAGCTGTCCATGTGCTGCATGGCGCCCTGGTAGGCCTGCAGCCCGGCGAATTTCAGGCCCGGTGCCGCGTCGATCGCCTTGGCGATACGTACCACATCGGCGGTCTGGGTCACGCCGCAACGGCCCGCGCCGCAATCGATCTCGACCAGGCACTCGATCTGCGTGCCGTGCTTTTGCGCCGCTGCCGACAGATCGGCCACGTTGTCGATATCGTCCACGCAGCAGATCGTGCGCGCGCCCAGTTTCGGCATCCGCGCCAGCCGGTCGATCTTGGCAGGCTCACGCACCTGGTTGGACACCAGCACATCCTTGATGCCGCCACGGGCAAAGACTTCGGCCTCGCTCACCTTCTGGCAGCAGACACCGCAGGCGCCACCAAGTTCGACCTGCAGCTTGGCCACATCGACCGATTTGTGCATCTTGCCATGCACCCGGTGGCGCATGCCATGCGCCTTGGCGTAATCGCCCATCTTGCGGATGTTGCGTTCGAGCGCGTCAAGGTCCAGCACCAGACAGGGGGTCTGGATATCGGCCTCGTCCATGCCGGGCAGCGCCGGGATGTCAAAGCCCACTTCAAGCTCGTGAATGTTGCTCATGTCGTTCATCTTGGTCTCTCCCTGGTGTGTTGGGAATTCAAATATTAGTCCGGTCCGGCCCGTGATGGCCCGGCCTTAGCCGCGCATCCATGGCAGCTTGTCGAGATCGACATTGCCGCCGGTGATGATGACGCCCACGCGCTTGCCCCGGAAGATATCGGGGTTCTTGAGGATGGCCGCAAGCGGCGGTGCGCAGCTGGCCTCCATCACGATCTTCATGCGCGCCCATGTGAGTTTCATCGCGTCGATGATCTCTTGTTCGCTGGTGGTCAGGATGTCGGTCACATGGTGCGACACGAAATGCCAGGTGTTTTGCTTCAGCGGCACCTTCAAACCGTCCGCGATGGTCTCGGGCGCGTCATCAGCGATGATATGGCCCGCCTTGAAGCTGCGATAGGCATCGTCGGCCTGCTCCGGTTCGGCGGCATAGATCGCCACCTCGGGCGCCAGCGTGCTCAGCGTCAGGCAACAGCCCGACACCATGCCGCCACCACCGATCGGCGCGATCACCGCATCCAGCCCGTCGGTCTGCTCCATCAACTCCTTCGAGCATGTCCCCTGCCCCGCGATCACCCGCGGATCGTTGTAGGGATGCACGAACTCGGCCCCGGTTTCGGCCTGCACCTGGGCGAACACCGCCTCGCGCGAGGTGGTTGACGGCTCGCATTCGGTGATGATCCCGCCATAGCCGCGCACGGCGTCCTTCTTGGCCTGTGGCGCGGTGCGCGGCATCACCACATGGCACGGAATGCCCCGCCGCCCCGCCGCATAGCTGAGGCTGAGCGCATGGTTGCCGCTGGAATGGGTGGCGACACCGCGCGCGGCCATCTCATCGCTGAGGCCGAAGACCGCGTTCGAGGCGCCCCGAACCTTGAACGCGCCGGCCTTCTGGAAATTCTCGCATTTGAAGAACAGCTCGGCCCCCGTAAGATCGTTCAGGAACGACGAGGTCAGAACCGGCGTGCGGTGAATATAAGGCTTGATGCGCTCATGCGCGGCAAGCATGTCCTCATAGGTGGGTATCTGCGTCACGGTATCCTTCATCACGCGGCCTCCTTCCTGTTCGACGTGGCGCTATCGTGACGGTAATACGCCTGCGCCGCCGCCACGCCCGACCCAAGGGCGATATCCATGCCCATGTCGGCCATCACCATTTCCGCCGTGGCAATGCCGCTCAGGGCCATGACATCGGTCATCCGACCAAGGTGACCGATGCGGAACACCTTGCCCGCAACCTCGCCCAGACCGGTGCCGAACGCCACGCCGTAACGCTCGACCGCATGGGCGACAAAGCGGTTGGCATCCACACCCTCGGGCATCCGGATCGCCGACACGGTGTCGGACCACAGATCCGGGCTGTCGGCGCACAATTCCAGCCCCCAGCCATGCACCGCACGGCGCACCCCTTCGGCGATGCGGTGGTGACGGGCAAAGACAGTGTCCAGCCCTTCGTCCAGCAACATGCCCGTGGCCATCTTGAGACCGTTGAGCAAGCCCACCGCAGGCGTGTAGGGATAGCCGCCCGTCGCATAGCCCCTGGCCATGTCGCGGATATCGAAATAGGTCCGGTGCAGGGTTGCCCCCTCGACCGCCTGCATGGCGCGCGGCGAAAACGCCACGATGGCCAGGCCGGCAGGCAGCATGAAGCCCTTTTGCGAGCCGGTCACGGCGATATCCACGCCCCACTCGTCCATACGGAAGTCCATCGACCCGATCGAGCTTACCCCATCGACCAGCAAGAGCGCCGGATGGCCTGCCGCATCCATCGCGCGACGGATCGCGGCGATATCGGACACCACGCCGGTGGCCGTCTCGTTATGGGTGGCCAGCACCGCCTTGATCCGGTGCCCGGTATCGGCTGTCAGGATCTCTTCGTAGCGATCCGCAGGAAGGCCCGCGCCCCACCCGGCCTCGATCACCTGCACATCCAGACCGTGACGTTGGCACAGGTCGATCCAGCGATGGCTGAACATGCCGTTGCGCGCGGCCAGGACCGTATCACCGGCGCTCAGCGTGTTGCTGATCGCGGTTTCCCATCCGCCCGTGCCGGTGCCGGGAAAGACAAAGACCGCGGCCTCTTTCGATTTCAGCACGGCTTTGACACCGTCCAGAGCAGGGTGGAGAATATCGGCAAAGAGCGGCGAGCGGTGGTCAAGCGTGGGCATGTCCACGGCCTTGCGCAACTCCTCGGGCATATTGGTCGGACCCGGAATGAAAACGGGATTCTGAAAGCTCATGACACGGCCCTCCTCATTGTGGCGATCTTCAAGGTACAGAGCCGCAGCCACAAACCCAATTTTTTTGAAAAACTTTTTCGAAGGGGGTGGGTGAGGCATATTTGCATATTTTACAATGGCTTGTATTTTTTCACTGGATGGAATTATTTTTCATGTTTAGAATACCATCGGATACAACCACCGGAATCGGAGCCAGGGATGGATCAGACGACACGCCGTCGAGGACGGCCAAAGGGCTTCAACAGCCCCGCTTCCAAGACCACGATCCAATCACTGGACCGGGCGTTCGACGTGCTGGATTGCCTGGCCGCGCGGGACGGTCTGACGCTGACCGATATCGCCGAAACGCTGGAGCAGTCCCCCGCCACGATCCACCGCGTGCTTGCGACACTCGAAGCGCGCGGCATCGTCGACAGCGACACCGGCACGCAGACATGGTTCATCGGGGCGATGGCCTATCGGATCGGATCGGCCTTTCTACGCCGGGCAGGCGTGGTCGAACGCGCCCGCGCCAGCATGCGCGAACTGATGCAGAGTACCGGCGAAACAGCCAATCTGGGGATCGAGCATACAGGACAGGTGATGTTCATCAGCCAGGTGGAAACCCCGCAGACGATCCGGGCCTTCTTTCCGCCGGGCACCGTCTCGCCGATGCATGCATCGGGCATCGGCAAGGCGCTGCTGGCGCAATATTCCGATGATCGGATGGCGGCGTTTCTCAAGGCGCATGCGCTGACCCGCTTCACCGACAGGACGATCACCGATCCGGATGCCTTGCACCGGGACATGGACCTGACGCGCGCCCGTGGCTGGGCGCTCGATGACGAGGAAAAAGCCGCAGGAATGCGCTGTGTCGCCGCGCCGATCTTCAACATCTTCGCCGAGCCCGTGGCGGGCATTTCGGTGTCGGGCCCCACGCATCGGATGGATCTGGCCCGCATCGAAGAGATCGGGGCGATGGTGCGCGAAGCGGCCGCCGCCGTGTCCCGCGCCCTCGGGGCCGAGACGGGCAAGCCGCCCCAAGCGACGGATCAGGCGGCGTCGTAGCGGGTGAAAACCTCGGTCGTGCCATCACGCCGGATCAGGTGCACGTCATAGGCCTCGCGCCGATCCTCCGGCCCCATGCCCGGCGAGCCATAGGGCATCCCCGGCACGGCAAGCCCCACCGCATCGGGCCGCTCGGCCAGCAGGCGGCGGATATCGGCGGAAGGGACATGGCCCTCGATCATGTAGCCCTCGATCTTGGCCGTGTGGCACGAGGCCATCTTGGGCGGAATGCCATTGTCCAGCTTGTACCGGCTCAGCGCGGTGCCGAAGCTGGTTTCGGTCGTCACCTCGAAACCATCGGCCTCCAGGATCTCGATCCAGGCGCCGCAGCAGCCGCAATTGGGATCTTTCAGCACATGGATCAGCGGGCGTCCGGTCGCAACGGCGGGCATGGCCGCACTCAATGTCATGGCGGCGCTGCCGACCAGCAGGGTGCGGCGGGTCATGGTCGAGTGGGTCATCGTCTTGGGCCTCCGATTTGCGACAAAAACCAGCATAAACCAGCGCGCCGCCGCCTCCAACCGCCACGGGCCGTGGCGCACGAAATCGTGTCCTCACGCTCAGCCCGCCAGCCAGACATCCAGAAACAGCATCACCACCAGGCCCACCGCCAGCCCCAGTGTCGCCTTGTTCTGGTGGCCGCTGCGATGGGTTTCGGGAATGATCTCGTGGCTGATGACATAGAGCATCGCCCCCGCCGCAAAGGCCAGCCCCCAAGGCAAGAGCGGCTCCGAGATCGAAATCAGCCCCGCGCCAAGCACACCGCCCAACGGCTCCACCAACCCGGTCAGCGCCGCGATCAGCCATGCCCGGTAGGGCCCGTACCCCTCGCCCAGCAAGGCCACCGCCACGGCCAGGCCTTCGGGCGCATTCTGCAAGCCGATACCGATGGCCAGCGGCAGACCGCCCTCCAGCCCATGCGCCCCGAACCCGACGCCAACCGCCAGTCCTTCGGGGAAATTGTGAATGGTGATCGCGATGATGAACAGCCACACCCGGCGCAGCGCAACCGCATCCGGCCCCTCGCGCCCAAGGCGGAAATGCTCGTGCGGAAGCGCCTCGTTCATCAGGTGCACCGCCGCCATGCCGACCAGGATGGACACGCAGACGATCGCCGCCGGCATGGCCGCGCCGCCATGGGTTTCGCCCGCTGCATCCAGCGCCGGAATGATCAGCGAAAAGAAGGACGCCGCCAACATCACCCCGGCAGCAAACCCAAGCGACATGTCGCGAAACGCCCGCCCCGGCACACGGCCCGCCAGAACAGGCAGCGCACCCACTGCCGTCATCAGCCCCGCCGCCAGGCTGCCCAGGAACCCCAGCATCAGCGGCGAGGTCGAGATATCGATCATGCCGCCCTCAGGCCCATTCGCCCTGCCGGAAGACCGGCACCCGCGTGCCATCCTCGCGCAGGCCATCGATATCCGTCTCGGCCCCGCCGATCATCCAGTCGACATGGATCAGGCTGGCATTGCCCCCGCGTGCGGCGATCTCGTCACTGCCAAGGCTGTCGCCACCCTCGAAACACTTGGAATAGCACTGGCCAAGCGCGATATGGCAGGCGGCGTTTTCATCATAGAGCGTGTTGTAGAACAAAAGCCCCGATTGCGAGATCGGCGAGGAATGCGGCACCAGCGCGACCTCACCCAGACGGCGCGCGCCCTCGTCGGTATCGAGCAGCTTGTGCAACACGGCCTCACCCCGGCTGGCCCGCGCTTCGGTGATGCGGCCACCCTCGAACCGGACCTCGATATTCTCGATCAGGCTGCCCTGGTGCGACAGCGGCTTGGAGGCGCGCACATGGCCTTCGGTGCGGGCGGCATGCGGGGTGGTGAACACCTCTTCGGTGGGGATGTTCGGATTGCATGTGACCCCGTTGCGCGCCACCGACGCCCCGCCTTGCCACTCATGCCCATCGGCCAGCCCAACCGTCAGATCGGTGCCCGGCCCGGTGAAATGCAGCGCGGCGAAACGCTCATCGTTCAGCCATTCGGTCCGCGCGCGCAGCGTGGCGTTATGCGCCTGCCATGCAGCCACGGGATCGGGTGTATCGACGCGCGATGCGGCAAAGATTGCCTGCGCCAGCCTGTCCACGGCCTGATCCTCGGGCAGATCGGGGAACATGCGCCGCGCCCATGACGGGCTTGGGTAGCTGGCGATCGACCAGTTGATCGCGAAATTGGCGATATGCTCCAACGCGGGCTTGTAGGCCATCGAATTGGCCTTGCCCGCACGTGCCACCTTGGCGGGGTCCTCGTCGGCCAGAAGCATCGGATCATCGCCGACAACCGCCATGCGCGCGGCCCCGCCCTCGAACGCCTTGGCCATCCCCTCATAAAGCCAGCCCGGCGCGCGGTCGAAACTGTCCTCGGGCGCATTGCGATAGCGCGCCAGCATCAGCGCCTCATCCCCCAGGATCGGCGTCACAAGCCCCGCACCCGCGCGGTACGCCTCGGCCACGACACGGCGCACCAGGGGCAGCGATGCCACCGGCGCTGTCAGCACAAGATCCTGCCCCGGGTGCAGGTTCAATCCGACCCTGACCGCCACCTCGGCCAACTTGTCCAGTTGCGGCGCGTATCTGTCTTCAAATGTCATGACCTGCTCCTGATGTGGTGTCGCGCGCAGGTTCGGAGAACCCGCCGCGAAGGTCAAGGCGCCAACACCCGGTAACCTTGACTTACCGCCACCCGACACCAATCTCGACGGCATAGGCCATGCAACACAAGGGGTCGGCATGAAACTCAGCGCGCGCAATACGCTCAAGGGCACCGTGACCACGATCGAGAAAGGGGCCGTGAACAGCACCGTCCAGCTCGATATCGGCGGCGGCAATGTGATCACCGCAATGATCACCAATGCCTCGGTCGAGGAATTGGGCCTGGCAACCGGCAAGACCGCCTATGCGGTGATCAAGGCCTCGGAGGTGATCGTCGGCACGGACTGAGCCCGGCGCGCACCGATCCAGGGCACGAAAACCGATATCGGGCATGAAAAAAGGGCCGCCCCCGTATGGCGCGGCCCCCATATGGCCTGTGACAGGCAGTGATCCGGCGTCAGCCAGCCTTGCGGCGGTGGTGCAACTCGCGCATCAGCGCCTTGGCCGCCAGATGCATCCCCGAATTCTGAAGGGATTCGATCCGCTGTTCGATTTCCTCAATGGTCATATCGCTCATGGCTGTCTCCTTTCGGTTCTGTTTCAGGTCGTGGGCCGAAACGTCAAATGGCGGCGGGCGGCACAAGCCGCTCGGGTGTCGCGCGTGACGGATGATGTCCACTCGGTCCGGCACGCAGGCCGGCATCGCATGTGGGTGGACCCTTTCGGACCCGGGCATGGTGGCCATGCGCATCTCGCAGGCCCATACCGATGGTGACCCTGTATATCGGGCCTTGGCGCCGAAAGATCAACCCCAAGCGCCCGCCAACGAACGGGGCGGGGCGCGCCGGATCAGCTGTCCGGCGCCGCGACAAAGCGCAGATGACCGGTCTTGACCCAGAGTGTCGCCCCGTCCGGCCCGGCACTCAGAGCAAGCGCCTCTCCCTCCGGCAGGCGCAGCCAGTCACCCGCGCGCAGCCTGTCTTCGCCATCCTGCGCAGAGCCCGACAGCATCAGCAGCTCCAACCCTCCGACCGGTTCAAAATCAAGCGTGGCACCGGCATCCAGAACGTAATAGCGCACGATCTCCCGGTCATCGCGGTGCAATTCGTTGACCCTGACGCCCTCACCTTGCGCCACAAGACCCTCGGCCATGGGCGTGCTGAATTGCGTGCGGTCCGCAGGGTCGAACTGCCAGAGTTTCACGAAGATCGTGCAGCCCGGCTCGGATCCCGGCGTGTGGCTGGTGGTGGGCGGGTTGCGCACATAGGTTCCGGCGGGATAATCGCCATGCTCATCCTGGAACACCCCGTCGAGCACGATGAATTCCTCGCCCCCGCCATGGGTATGCGGGGAAAAACTCTGTCCCGGGGCAAAGCGCACGATGCTGGTGGCGCGCGCCACTTCGCCGCCGATCCTGTCAAGCATGCGCCGCTCCACCCCCGGCGAGGGCGAGGGCTGCCAGGGCTCCTGATCCGAATGCACCAGGACGCGCCGTGAAAAATCGGCATTCAACTCCATGCTCTCATCCTTTCTTTTCTTGCCGCCCCCAAACCCGGCCCGAAACCCGGCACATTTCGCACCAAGATCCGGCCTTGTGAATTCGAAGCGGCGGATTATCCTTCCCGCATACTAACGCAAACCACGGGGAGATCATCATGCCGGACGGAATAAATGCGTCCTCCACATCACGACGTAGTGTCGTGGTTCAGGAATTCACCAACAGTGTCCTTGACCCGAACGAACCGATGCTCGGCCCGGTCGAAAACGGCGGCACCATCATCGCCAACACCGCACCGGGATGTTGGGGGCCGATGATCACGCCCCGGCTGCGCGGCGGGCATGAGGTCACCAAACCGATATTCGTCGAGGGCGCCGAGGTGGGCGACGGTGTCGCGATCCGCATCCGCGATATCACAGTGACCTCGATCGCCACCGCATCCGGGCACGACAGCTCGCCCGAGGGTTTCTGCCTCGGCGATCCCTATGTCGCCGCGCGCTGCCCGACCTGCGACACCGTCTGGCCCGAGACCCATATCGAGGGCAGCGGGCAGGACTCGGTCAAATGCGACGTCTGCGGCAATTCCGTGAAGCCCTTCGAAATCGTGCATGGCTACACGGTGACCTTCGACGACACCCGCAGCGTCGGCCTGACCGTCCCGCGCGAGGCCGCCGAAACCATCGCCGGCCAGGCCGATCACTACTCGGCGCTGCCCGATGAAAGCCGCCAGCATTCGATCCTGCATTTCGCACCGTCCGACATGCCCGGCACGTTGATCCGGATGCGCCCCTTCATGGGCCAGCTCGGCACCTGCCCCTCGATGCCCATGCCCGACAGCCACAACGCCGGCGATTTCGGCGCCTTCCTTGTGGGCGCGCCGCATGATTACGGCATCACCGTCGAACAGCTGAACGAACACAAGACCGACGGCCATATGGATATCGACGCGGTGCGCGCCGGCGCGATCCTCGTTTGCCCGGTCAAGGTCCCGGGGGCCGGGGTCTACATGGGCGACATGCATGCCGGTCAGGGCGATGGCGAAATCGCCGGCCACACGATGGATGTCTCGGGCAGCGTCACCCTGCAGGTCGAGGTGGTCAAGAACTACCCGCTCGATGGCCCTGTGCTCTTTCCGCTGGAGGAAGACCTGCCGCCCCTCGCCAAACCCTTCACCGAGGCCGAAAAGGCCAAGGGCCAGCGGCTTGCCACGAAATGGGGCGTGTCGCAGATCGAACCGCTTGCGCCTGTCTCGGTGATCGGCACGGCGGCCAATCTGAACGAGGCGATCGAGAACGGTCTGGCGCGGGCCGCAACGCTTCTGGACATGACCGTCGCCGAAGTGCGCAACCGCGCCACCGTGAACGGCGCGATCGAGATCGGCCGCGCGCCGGGGGTCATCCAGGTCACGTTCCTGGCCCCTCTGGCCAAGCTCGATGCCGTGGGCCTGGGCGACTACGCCCGCGAACAGTACGGCCTGTGATCGGCGCCTGAGCATGTGAAGGCTGCGGGGGCGCGGACCGGGTTAGACCCGTCCGCGCCCCTCGTCATTCGTAGCCCGTCATCTCCAGGTAGCCCCGCCCGACATGGCTGCCCGACACCACGACGGGGCCTTCCCAATAGGGCACGCTGGTGTGCATCCACGCATCGGGGTTGATCGCCGCCACCTCGACATCCACCCCATGGACCGGCACCTGCAGGCGCCAGCGCGTCGGCACATCGCGCCCCGCCACGCGGCTTGTCTCCAGCGGGCTGGCGATCACCTCTCCGTCACTCAAGGCCGTGGTGGTCCCGTCCCGCGCGATCCATGTGCCCGAACTGAACCCCGTGCCATCGGTCTGGCGCAGCTGGAACCCCATCAGCTTGTCGCCCTCCTCGAAGGTCACCGAAAACCAGTCCCAGCCAGTCTGATCCTCGGCCAGCGGCTGCGACGACCACTCGCGATCCAGCCAGGCGCTGCCGCTGACCGGCACCACGCCCTCGGGCAGCGTCACTTGCCCCGAGATCCGGAAGAACGGCTGCGAATAGTAGTAACTCGCCTGTCCCGCCGCCGATTTGACCGAATAGCCGCCATCGCCGTGAAACACCAACGGCCCCTCGGCCTGCAGGCGCATGTCATAGGCAAAATCGTCGCCCGTCGCGGTCAACGTCACATCCTCCAGCGTCTCGCCCGCCATGCGCCAATCGTCGATCCAGGCCTCGAACGGTGCCGCCGTGACACCCGCCTGGCCGATCCCGCCACGCGCGAAACGCTCGGCGCTGTGATGCGCCTGCGGTGTGGTGACCGCCGCATGGGCGAACCAGATCTGCGGGCTGTCCCATCCCGGCCCCTCCCCGGGCGCCAGCGCCGAGCGGAACAAGGTCCATTGCAACCCGTAAGGTGTGCCATCCGGGCCGGTCAGGTTCGCGGTCAGGTACCACCATTCGATCCGGTAATCGGGATGCGGGCCGTGATCCTGCGGGAATGCGAATTGCGGATCGGGCTGCGGCACGGCAAAGCCCTGCGCCTCGGTGCCCATCCCGGCAAAGCCCTGCGCATCCGCCTGCAGCGGGCAGGCCAGCATCAGCAGAGCCGCCAGCACGGGGGCCAGCATGACGGCAAGACAGCTACCCCTCATGCGCGAACACCTTCAGAAGATGCGACGGCGGCGTCCGTGCCAGCCGCAGCGCGGGCCAGGCGGCGGCAGCCATCGCCGCACACAGCGCCAGCGCCCCCAGCACGGCATAATCCACCGGGAACAGGAACATCGGCAACCTCCAGCCGAACGCCTCGACATTGATGATCGCCAGCAACATCCACGCCAGCGCCAACCCCAGGGGCACCGCCACCACCAGCGTCAGCGCGGCAAGGATCACCGCGCGCCACAGCTCCAGCCGGCCAAGCTCGCGCCGTGTCAGGCCAAGCGCCCGGGCAGGGGCAAGCTGCGGGATGCGCATCCCCGCCAGCGTCAAGAGGCTCATCAGGATGGCAAAGCCCGCCACCGACAGAGTCAGCACATTCAGCGCCGCCGTCACGGTGAATGTCCGCTCGAACACCCCCATGGAAAACGCCTTGAGCACGGATTGATCGGTGATCTGCCCCTCCTCCACGATGCCCGCATCGATCAGCGCTTCGCGCAACTCATCGGGTGTCTGCGTCCGAAGGCCGAACCGCGTCGCGCGCGTCTCGGGGAACAGTGCCTCGAACAGCGCCTCACCGATCACCGCCTGCCCGCTCGGATTGCCGTAATCGCTGACCACCGCCGCGATCGGCATCTCGCGCCCCGGCACAAGGGTCAGCCTGTCCCCCGGCCACAGATCGGCCCGGCGCGCCATCTGTTCGTTGATGATCACCGCCTCGCCCGCAGCCACCCGGTCCCAGACCGCCCCGTCCTCGGCGATGAAGGTCCAGTTGTCGCGATAGGCCGGCCCGACACGCAGGCCAAGTATCTCGGCCTTCTGGCCCGCCAGCCGCGTGCCCGTCGACAAAAGCGGCAGCACCCCGTCCACGCGCGGCTCCACGAAGGCCAGAAACGCCTCGGCCTGCGCCGCATCATCGGTCGCCACATACAACCCGGCGGTCAGGCGCTGATCCAGGAACCCGGTAAAGGTCAGCCGGAAACTCGACACCATGGTCGACACCCCGATATTCGCCGCCATCGCCAGCAACAGCGCCATCAGCGCAAGGCTGAGGCCGGGAACCTGCTGGCGCGTATCGGCCCAGAACCATTCCCATCGCACGGTGCTTGCCCGGCGCTCGGCCATGGACAAGGCACGATCCAGAACCAGTGGAAAGACCAGCGCGGCCCCGAACAACAGGCAGGCGACACCCGCAAACCCCGCGATCAGCCCCGTGCCCAGCCACACAAGGCCCCCCGACAGGCCGAACAACGCAGCCCCGGCAACAGCCTGAAGCCCATGCCGCTTGCCCGCCGCCATGCTCCAGGCGCGCGCATCGCTATTGGCCAGCGCCGGCATCCGCGCGATCCGCCAGAACGCGCCCGACGCCGCAAGCCCCGTGCCCGCCAGCGCGATCCCCAGACCCGACAGCCACCACGATGGCGCAAGGCTCAGCGCCCCCGACACCTGCGCGCCGTAGAGCCCCTCCAGCGTGGCCGCCACATCCGGCAGAAGCGCCGCCGCCAGAAGGTAGCCCAGCACCACCCCAAGCCCCCCGGCGATCAACGCGATCACCGCCAGTTCAGCCGCCATCACCCCCACCAGATACCGCAGCGGCACGCCCAGGCTGCGCAAGGTGCGCACCATGCCGCGCCGTTGCTCGAAAGCAAGCCCGATCGCGCCATGCACGATGAAGATGCCCACCGCGAAACTCAGCAACCCGAAAGCCGTCAGGTTGAGGTGAAAGCTGCCGGTCAACTGCCCGATATCCGAGCTTTGCTGCGACGGGCGCAGCACCAGATCGGGCGCGATCTCGTCCAGCGCGGGGCGGTCGCGCGGCTGGCTTTCGGCCAGCATCAGGCGGCTGATCTCTCCGGGACGGTCCAGCAGGGATTGCGCGACGCCGATATCGGTGACCGCCGTGCCCGGCGCCAGCCCCGGATCGGCCACCACGCGCTGTGTCACGCTGCGCGCCAAGGCCTCGGCGATATCCGGATGGGCAAAGACCACCCTCTCGGACAGGAAACTCTGCAAGGGGGCCTCGCCGGCCTGCGTGATCGGCCCCGCCCCACCGGGCGCTGTCAGCGGATCGATCCCGACTAGGCGCACAGGCGCGTCCCCGGCGTCCAGACGGCCCTCGATGACCGGCCCGACCAGCCACCCGGCCCGGCGCAGGCGGACGAAGGCGTCCTGCGGCATGGTATCGCCGCTGCGCGGAACCAACTGGTCAAAGCGCCCCTCACCCAACAGGGCCGCCGCCGCATCATAGCTCATGCGGGCCTGCGCGTTCAGCGCCTGCACCCCCGACCATAGCGCCGTGGCCAGCGCCAGCCCCGCCACCAGCGTGAAAAGCTGCAGCGGATTGCGCCGCCAATGCGACCACAGCGCCTGACCGGCCGCCGCGATCATTCCAGGCGCCCCTGCCGCAGATGCAGCCGCCGCCCCGCCCGCGCCGCCAGCGCCGGGGAATGGGTGACCATCATCAGCGCCGCACCCGTCTCGTGAACCAGCGCCAGCATTTCCTCGATCACCACGGCGGCGGTGGTCTCGTCCAGATTGCCGGTCGGCTCATCCGCCAGCACCAGGCGGGGCCGTGCCGCAAGGGTCCGGGCAATCGCGACCCGCTGCTGCTGGCCGCCCGACAATTGCTCGGGGTATTTCGCCAGATGCGCGCTCAGCCCAAGGGCGTCGGCCAGCCGGTCGGCGCGCGCCTGGTCCGCGCGCCCCGCAAGCCGGGCCTGAAAGCTGATATTCGCGGCCACGCTCAGCGACGGGATCAGGTTGAACTGCTGGAACACCACCCCCACCGTGCCGCGCCGCAAGGCCGCGCGCCCGCTATCGTCAAGGCGCGTCACCTCCTGACCATCCAGCCGGATGCTGCCGCCATCCGCTGTGTCCAGCCCGCCCACCAGATGCAGAAGCGTGCTCTTGCCCGACCCCGATTCTCCGGTCAGGGCCAGGGTTTCCCCCGCCTCCAGCGACAGGCTCACACCGCGCAGGACCTCGGTCGGGCCATCCGGCCCGGCATAGGATTTCGTCAGAGTGTCGATCTGCAGCAACATGGCGCCTCCGTCGGAAGGAAGCTATGCCATGTGCGGCGGATGAAAAGCCACAGGCGCCGAAAATCGGCGCATCGGCCAAATCGTCTCAGCCCGCCGCTTGGCTCACTGGATGCGCGCGCGCAGCTTGTCGGTGCACAGCTCCATCAGCAGCACGATGGCAAAGATCGCAAGGATGATCATCGATGCGTTGCGATACTGGAAAAGATCGAACGCCACCTTGAGTTCCTGACCGATGCCACCGGCCCCCACCAGCCCCAGCACCACGGATGACCGCACCGCCTTTTCCAGCGCGAACAGCGACGAGTTGATCAGCGACGGCATGATATCCGGCAGGATCGCCCCCACCAGGATCGAGCCGCGCCCCGCCCCGATCGCCGACAGCGCCTCTTGCGGCTCCTTCTCGGCGTCTTCCATCGCTTCGGCGAAAAACCGGCCGCAGAAACCGATCGTGTCCACCATGATCGTCATGGTCCCCGCCACCGCCCCCAGCCCGATCGAGGCCACGAAGATCAGCGCCCATACAAGGTCCGGCACCGTGCGCAGGAACGACACGAACGCCTTGACCACGACATTGCCACGCCCAAGCGGCGACACGCCCCTTGCCGCGCACCACGCGATCGGCAGGCTCAGCACGATACCGATGGCCGCACCGACCAGCGCGATCTGGAAGGTCTCGAGGATGCGCAGCCCGATCCGCGCCAGGAAGGCCGGCTCGGTGTTGGGCGGCAGCATCCGCCCCACCAGGTTGACCATCCCCGGCACGCCATCGGCCAATTGCTGCGGCGATGGTGCCACCTTGCCCATCGAGGCCAGGACAACCGCCCCCAACCCCACCAGCAACGCGAAATTGAGCGGCGAAAACCCCGTGAAACGGCCCGGCGCCTCCAGCCTGCGATCAGCCATCGAACGTATCCTTCAGATCGGCGCGCGTGACCTGTGCCGCGGGCCGGTCGAACAGCACCCTGCCGCCTTTCAGCGCAACGATGCGGTCCGCGTAATCCACCGCATGCGCCATGTCATGCGACGTATAAAGCAGCGTGATGCCGTGATCCCGGCACAGCTGGGTGAACAATTCCATCACGTTGCGCCCCGACACCGGGTCCAGGCTGGCCGCAGGCTCATCCGCGATCAACAGGCGCGGACGGCGTACCAGCGCACGGGCAATCGCCACCCTTTGTTGCTGCCCGCCCGACAGCGCATCGGCGCGCTCCAGCGCCTTGTCGGCCAGATCGACCTCGGCCAGCGCCTGCATCGCGCGATCCCGCCACTCGGGCGGCGCCAGCGCATGGGAAAACGCCCGCCAGCTTCCCGCGTCACCGAACAGGCCGTGAATGACATTGGACAGCACCGTGCGGCGCCGCACCAGGCAGTGCTTCTGGAACACGAACCCGGTCTGGCGGCGCATGGCCAGCCTCTGCTTGCGACTGCCGCGCGCATCCACCGGATCGCCAAAGCAGTGCAACGTCCCGCCCGAGATCGGATGCAGCCCGATCAGGCTTTTGAGAAGGGTGGACTTGCCGCTGCCGTTCGAGCCGATCAACGCCACCCGCTCGCCCGCCGCGATCTCCAGGTCGACCCCGTCAAGGATCATGCGGCGCCGGTCATAGGACTTGCACAACCCGCGCGCCGCGATAAGCGGGCCGGTCTGGGCCAGCGACGGCTCGGTGGCACATGGGCGGTCGGTCACAAGATCAAGCATCGGTCCCCCGGGGGCTGGCTGGTCGGAATGGCAAACGGCCGGGGGTCGCACCCCCGGCCGGATCGCCTTGCAAGGCTCAGTTGCCCACGAAGTCGCTCGTATCGACACCGATGGTCGCATACATCGAGCGGACATAGTCATACTCGCTGTCATCGACCTGCGTCAGGAAGAACCCGCCCTTGAACTTCTGGTTGTCCTCGCCGGTCAGCACCGCCTGCATCAGCTCGGCCGAGTGATCGACAAAGGCGGCCTTGACGGCGGCGACAGCCGCATCGTCCATGTCCGAGCGCGCCACCAGGATATCATTCGGCAGGTCGCGGCCACGCGCCACCACGGTGAAGGACGTATCGGGGAACGCCTCGCGGATGCGGCGCAGATGGCCCTCGTTCATGCCAACGGCCTGCACGTCGCCACGGATCAGCGCCTCGACCGCCAGATTGCGCGAGATGATCTGCGGCTGGTAATCGGTGTTATAGGCCAGGCCGAAATCCGACAGAACCTGCGCCGGTCCGAGGTGCTGCGAGGTCGATCCGACCGACCCGAAGGTGACGATCTTGCCCTTGAGGTCCTGCACCGACTTGATCGGGCCATCCGACAGGGTGACGATCTGCGCGAAATAGTTCGGACGCTGCCATGCGGTGACGATCTCCGCATCGGTCAGCTCCTTGATGACGACATATTCGGCGGGGCCGGTCAGAACCAGGTCGACCTTGTCCTGCTTCAGCGCCTCGACGGCGGCGGTGCGCGACGAGACGGGAAACAGATCGACCTCGTAACCGGTCAGCTCTTCGAGTTTGGCCTCGAACGCGCCGAACTCCTGTTGCAGGGCTTCAAGCCCTTCGATGTCGGTCACCGCGAATTTCAGCGGTTCGGCGAAGGCGGGGGTGATAGCAGCGACGGAAACCGCAGCGGCGGCAAGCAGGGAACGGATCATTGAGCCTCTCCAAGATATCCAGAGTTGTGTATACAGGAACGTCACACAAGCGATGCATAAGGGATTCGATTGACACTTTCGTGACACGGAGACCAAAGACCCCATGACCAACGCCTGGACCCTCACCGGCGGCGAGACCTTGCTGCCCGACGGCTTTACCGACACCGATCTCCATCTGTCCGGCGGGCGGATCGCCTCCGACAGCCCCGATGACGCGGCGACCTATCATGCAAGCGGCGCCTGGATCCTGCCAGGGATCGTCGATCTGCATGGCGACGGCTTCGAATCCATCGTGCAGCCCCGCCCCGGCGTGCATTTCCCCCATGCCCTCGCCTATGCCGAGGCCGATGCCCAGATGATCGCCAACGGGATCACCACCGGCTATCACGCGCTCACCGTGTCATGGGAGCCGGGCTTGCGCGACATCGCGATATCGCGTGCCCTTGTCGCGTCCCTGACCGATATCGCCCCCCGCCTTGCCTGCGACACGCGGCTCAATATCCGGTGGGAAACCTTCGCGATCGACCATGTGGACGAGGTGATCGGCTGGCTGGCCGCGCGCCCCGGCGATATCCTGTCGCTCAACGATCACACCACCGCCAACCGGGCGCTCGACGACAGCAGCGCCAAGCTCAAGCGGATGGCGGCGCGCATGCATCTCTCGCCCGCCGACGCCAAGCACGAGATCAACCGAATCTGGGATCGCCGCACCGAAGTGCCCGCCGCCACCGATCGCCTCTGCGCCAGCGCCACCGCCCTTGGCCGGCCCGTGATGTCGCATGACGACATGACCGTCGAAGACCGGCTGACGGGGCGCGCGCGCAATGTCACCATCGCCGAGTTTCCGATGTCCGCCGAAGCCGCAGGCGCCGCGCGCGACGCAGGCGAACATGTGGTTCTGGGCGCCCCCAACGCGCTGCGCGGCGAAAGCCATAACGGCGCGCTCTGCGCCACGCAGGCCATTGCCGCCGGGCTCTGCACGGTGCTGGCCTCGGATTACTATTATCCCGCGCCGTTTCACGCGGTCTTCCGGCTGCATGATGCGGGCGTGCTGCCACTGGCCCAAGGCTGGGCACTGATCTCGGCCAACCCGGCCGCAGCCGTGGGGCTTCAAGATCGCGGCACCCTTGCCGCCGGTCAGCGCGCCGATCTGCTTGTGGTCGACAAGGCAACGCGCCACATTCGGGCGGTGTTCGTGAACGGAAGAAAGGTTCTGGATCGTGGCTGAGGCATCCGTCGCCCCAAGGGGCGGCCCCTCCCTCCTGGCGCTGGCGCAGCGGCCCTATGATGCGCGCGCGCTGCGCCCGATCTGGCTGCAGATATATGATCGTCTGTCCGAGGCCATCGACAGCGGCCTCGTCGCGCAGGGGGCCAAACTCCCCGGTGAAGTGCAGCTGGCCGAAATGTTCCGCGTCAACCGCGTCACCATGCGCCGCGCGCTGGCCCTGCACCAAAGCGAAGGCACGCTTCAGGCCCGCAAGGGCGTCGGCATCTTCGTGCGCCAGACGCCCCGCACCTTCGTGATCCAGAACGACATGCGGTTTTCCGACTCGCTGATCGGCTGCGGGCAGGACGTGACCTCGCGCACCCTGCGGCTCGGGCGCGCCGCCCCCAGCCCCGAAGCGGCACAGCTTTTCGGCCTGTCACAGCGCGACAGCGTGATCGTCCTGCACAGGTTGCGGCTTCTGGATGGCGCCCCGATCTATTTCACCCGCAAGGAACTGCCCGCCCATCTTTTCCCGGATTTCGAGCGGCTCTACGACCGGCTCAACTCGGTCAGCGCGGTCTACAAGGCGGCGGGCATCCCGTGGTTCCGCCGCGCCGAAACCCGGGTGCGCGGCGGGCTGGCCACCCCCGACGAGGCCGAGATCCTCGGCATCAACGCCAAGACCCCGGTACAGCATGTCACCGCGATCAACCGCACGGCGGATGGCGCGGCAATCGAATACAATCGCGGATGCTGGGCCATGGCCAGCGTCGAATTCGTCTTCGTCTCGCCCGAGGGCTGACACCCGGCGCAGCCCCTCAGCCGAACCGCCGCCGCGTGCGATTGGCGAAGGCCACCAGCGACAGCATCACCGGCACCTCCACCAGCACCCCCACCACCGTGGCCAGCGCCGCACCCGAGTTCAGCCCGAACAGGCTGATCGCCACCGCCACCGCCAGCTCGAAGAAATTCGACGTGCCGATCAGCGCGCAGGGCGCCGCGATCCGGTGCGGCACCCTCAGGATCCATGCCGCCGCATAGGCCACCGCGAAAATTCCGTAGGATTGCAACAGGATCGGCACCGCAATAAGCGCGATCACCAGCGGCCGCTCCAGGATGACATCGCCCTGCAGCCCGAACAGGATCGCCACCGTCGCGATCAGCCCCACCATCGAAAACGGCTTCACCCGCGCCTGGAACGCCTCGATCCGCGCCTCGCTGCGCAGCCGCGCACGCGTCACCAGCCCCGCCGCCAGCGGCAACGCCACGAACAGCACCACCGACAGCACCAGCGTCTCCCACGGCACGGTGATATCCGTGACCCCCAGCAGAAACGCCACGATCGGCGCGAAGGCAAAGACCATCACGACGTCATTCACCGTCACCTGCACCAGCGTGTAAGTCTCGTCACCCCGGGTCAGCTGCGACCACACGAACACCATCGCGGTGCAGGGCGCCGCCCCCAGCAGGATCAGCCCCGCGATATAGCTCTGCGCATCCTCGGGCGCGATCAGATCGGCGAACACCCCCTCGAAGAACAGCACCGCAAGGGCTGCCATGGTGAACGGCTTGATCAGCCAGTTGACCGCCAGCGTGATCCCCAGCCCCTTGGGCTGGCGGACCGCATGGCGCAACTGCCCCGGATCGACCCCCACCATCATCGGATAGACCATCGCCCAGATCAGCACCGCCACCACAAGGTTGACGCGTGCGACCTCGGCACCCGCGATCATCCCCACCAGCCCCGGCGCCAGGCTGCCGATCACGATCCCCGCGATCATCGCGGCGGCCACCCATAGGCTCAGATACCGTTCGAAACCGCTCATGCCGGTGCCTCGCTGTCTTGTGGTCTCAGGCGGCCCGCTGCCAGCGCGCTCAGCCCGACCATGACCGCCGCCGTGGCCAGGCACAAGGCCAGCCCGCCCAGCTGGTAGGTCAGCCCCGACAGCACGGTCCCGATCAACCGGCCCGCCGCATTGGCCATGTAGTAAAAGCCCACATCCATCGTCACCCGCTCATCTCGGGTGAACGCCAGGATCAGGTAGGAATGCAGCGCCGAGTTCACCGCGAACAGCCCCCCGAACACCAGCAAGCCCGCGACCACCGCCGCCGTCAATGCCGGCGACGGCCCGTTCGACAGGCCCACCGCCAGCGCCAGCACCGCCGGCACCACGCACAGCACCGCCGCCCAACCGCGCGCCGCGCGGATCAGCTCGGCCTCGGGGCGGCTGGCGGCGCGCAGCACTCTTGGCGCTGCCGCCTGCACCGCACCATAAAGGATGATCCACCCCGCCATGAAACTGCCGATCATGAAGAACGCCGCCCGGTTGCCCGCCGTGCTGCCATCCGACAGCACCGCGTAAAAATAGATCGGGATGCCCACCACGAACCACACGTCGCGCGCCCCGAACAGCACCACCCGCGCAGCACTCAGCCAGTTGATGTTGCTCTGGTCCGAAAACACCTCGGAAAACTTCGCGCCCTTGCGCCCGCGCGGCAAGCCCTTCGGCATCGCAAGGACCACCGCGCCCAGGATCACCGCCAGCACCAGCGCCATCGCCAGCACCGCCCAGGTGAACCCCGCCACCGCCAGCAGCGCCGCCCCCAGCAGGAAGCCCAGGCCCTTCACCGCGTTCTTCGATCCCGTCAGGATCGCAACCCAGCGAAACAGCCCGCCACCCTCCTTGGGCGCCAGCAGCTTGACCGCCGATTTCGACGACATCTTGGCCAGATCCTTGGCCACGCCGCTCGCGCCCTGCACCGCCATCACGTAAGCCACCGACGCGCCAAGCGCCCAACCCGGATCAAGCTGCGTCAGCGCCAGCAGCGCCACCACCTGAAGCCCAAGCCCCGCATACAGCGTCGAGGTCAGCCCGAACCGCGCCGCGATCCAGCCCGCCGACAGGTTGGTGACCATGCCCGCGATCTCGTACAGCACGAACAGATAGGCCAGTTGCACCGGGCTGAAGCCAAGCGTGTGAAAATGCAGCAGCACCAGCATCCTCAGCGCGCCATCGGTCAGCATGAAGGCCCAATAGGCCGCCGTCACCGCGATATAGGCAGACAATCCTTCGGGGCGTTGGCTCACAGGGACTGACCCACCATCAAGGCCACATCCACAAGGCGATGCGCATAGCCCATCTCGTTGTCGTACCAGGCATAGACCTTCACTTGCGTTCCGTTGATCACCATGGTCGATGGCGCATCCACGATGCCTGAGCGTGTGTCATTGGTGTAATCCGCCGACACAAGCGGCCGCTCCTCATAACCCAGGATACCTTTCAGCTCCGTCTCCGACGCCGCCTTGAACAGCGCATTCACCTCCTCCACGCTGGTCTCTCGCTCCATCTCGAAGACGCAATCGGTGATCGACGCATTCAGCAGCGGCACCCGCACCGCATGGCCATTCAGCCGCCCGGTCAGCTCGGGATAGATCAGCGTGATCGCCGTGGCGCTGCCCGTGGTGGTGGGGATCAGCGAATTGAGCGCCGATCTCGCCCGCCGCAAATCCTTGGCGGGCCGGTCCACGATGGTCTGGGTGTTGGTCACGTCATGGATCGTGGTGATCGAGCCGTGCCGGATACCGATCTGCTCGTGCAGCACCTTGACCACCGGCGCCAGGCAATTGGTCGTGCAGCTGGCCGCGGTCACGATCCGGTGCCGTTCAGGCTCGTAGATCGCCTCGTTGACCCCGTAGACGATATTGGCCGCATCCCCGTCCTTGACCGGGGCCGAGACCACGACCTTTTTCACACCCGCCTCGAAATAAGGCGCAAGCTTGGCCTCGGTCTTGAAGACGCCGGTGCAGTCGATCACCACATCGACCCCCTCCAGCGGCAGGTCCTCGATCCGCGACGCCCCGATGAACGGCAGCCTTGTGCCGTCGATCGTGACGCTCTGCGCATCATGCCCGAAATCGGCATCCCAGCGACCATGCACCGTGTCGAATTCCAGAAGATGCGCGTGCATTTCGGCATCCCCCACCGCATCGTTGATCCAGGCGATCTGCGCGCCGCGCTCCAGCAGCGGACGCAGCGCCAGCTTGCCGACCCGGCCAAGCCCGTTCAGTGCATAAACAGTCATGCCGACACCTCGCCCTTGTCATGCGCGCCCGCATCGCGCGCGATATCGTCCACCGCCTTTTGCAGCGAAATCCGGTCCAGCGTCTCCAGCGGCAGCGCCGTGAAGGCCAGGATGCGGTTGCGCAACGCGCCATAGGCTTGCTGGAACGCCAAGCTTTTCTGCGCATCCGTGCCCTCGGCCTTGACCGGATCGGGCATCCCCCAATGGGCGCTGATCGGCTGGCCGTCCCAGGCCGGGCAGTCCTCGTTGGCCGCCTGGTTGCAGACGGTGAACACGAAATCCATCACCGGCGCATCCGGCCCGGTGAATTCCGACACGTTCTTGGCGCGCAGCCCGGAAATGTCATGGCCCTTGGCCTCCAGCACCTCCAGCGCGAAGGGATTCAACTCCGATTGCGGACGGGTGCCCGCCGAATAAACCTCGAACCGGTCCCCGGCCTCGGCGCGCAGCAGCGTTTCGGCAAAGATGGACCGGGCGGAATTGCCGGTGCAGATGAACAGCACGTTGTATTTGCGGTCGGACATGGCAGGCATACCTTTTTCAGAAGCTCCGGAAAGGGAAACGCAGGCATCGGGACGCCCGCGACAGCAATCGTTGACCAGGAAATCCATGATCTCGCCCACGGCATCGGTCCTCGCGGTATAAAGCACCGAAGTCCCCTCGCGCCGCTGCTCGGCCAGCCCCGCCGCCGACAGGGCCGACAGGTAGACCGACAGGGTCGAAGGCTTGAGGCCCAGCGCCCGCGCCAGCTCACCGGCCGGCACCGCATCGGGATAGCGCCGCATCAGCAGGCGAAAGACCGACATGCGCGCCGGATGGGACAACACGTCCAGACGGGAGAGAATCACATTTTCCATAGTTCATGAATATTGGAAATAATGGGGATTTGCACATGAAACTTTGATGACACACGCAGGCCCATGTGCCGATCCCCTGCCCTCCGGCCAAGCCCCGCGCTCATCGGTAGAGTTTCGCCGATCGTGTTAACATTTCGGCAACAGTTTGCGCCCACACTCCGGGGACACTGTTGCGGGATGACCTGATTCTACCGCATCCATCCTCGGAATTACCGAACCGACCTTGGGACGTTTTTGATGTCGAGTGCTGTCATTTTGATTGGATTGATTGCGGTCAGCGGGCTTATTTTCGCCCTGCTCGCCTCCATGGGACACGACCGGGGCTAGGGCCTTGGCCCGATCCGCCACACGCCCGCGTCACCTTTGCCGCGGGCGGTCTCCACGCATCCTCCAGACCCTCGCGCGCCACGCGCGCCACCGCCCCCTTTCAGCACCGCGCGATCCGTCGCCGCCTTGCGCCCTGCCCCCGCCCCTGTTCGCAGTCTCCTAAAACAGCCATCAATTCTGTGGATAACCCGTCTGCCCAGATCACCAAAGTCCAAGCCCGCACGAACGGCTTGCACATCACAACCACCCGGTGATTTAACCCTGGCCCTGTACACCTTGCGAAAGGACACGCGTTGAGTTTCTCGATCGGCATCGGCCCCAACATCCGCAAATCCGCCTATTTCGACGCCACCGTCCGCGACGGCGTCCAGGCGTTCTCGGTCTACAACCACATGTATATCCCCGCCCATTTCGGCGACCCGCAGGCCGAGTATGACCGGCTCCTGACCGATGTGGCGATGTGGGACGTGGCCGCCCAGCGCCAGGTTCAACTTGACGGACCCGATGCGGGACGGCTGGCACAGTACCTCACCCCCCGCAACCTTGCCGGCACCCGCGCGGGCCAGGGCCGCTATGTGCCGCTCTGCGACCATGACGGCTGGCTGATCAACGATCCGGTGCTGCTGAAATTCGACGACACCCGCTATTGGCTGTCGGTGGCCGACAGCGACATCCACCTCTGGGCCGCCGCCATCGCGCGGGAAAAAGGCTGGGATGTCCGGATCAGCGAACCCGATGTCTCGCCGCTGGCCATCCAGGGGCCGCTTGCGATGGACGTGGCCGAAGCCCTCTTTGGCGACATGGTCCGCGATCTGCGCCCCTTCGCCTTCGTCGAGACCGCGCTTGACGGCATCCCGCTCGTCCTCGCGCGCTCGGGCTGGTCCAAGCAAGGCGGGGTCGAGCTCTACCTCAAGGACGCCACATGCGGCACCGCGCTGTGGGACAAGGTCCGCCAGGCCGGCGCCCCCTTCGGCATCGGCCCCGGCGCGCCCAACGACAGCGAACGGCTGGAAAGCGGGCTGATCTCCTATGGTGCGGACATGCGCTGGCAGGATCACCGGGCGACCCCGTTCGAAATGGACTTCGGGCCGCTGGTCGACCTGGAAAGCGATATCGATTTCGTCGGTCGCGCCGCCCTCCTGCGCCTCGCCGCCAGCCCCCCGGCCCGCCGCCGCATCGGCCTTGTCCTCGACGACACGCCACCCCTGCCCGGCCATCCCGTGCCGCTGATGCATAACGGGGCGCAGGTGGGCATCGTCAGCGAGCTGGCCCTGTCCCCGCGCCTCGGCAAGACCATTGCCCTGGGGCTGATCCGGGCCGATCTGGCCCAGGCCGGTCAGGCCTGCGATCTCCAGATCGCGGGCGATCTCTGGCGCGCCCGGGTGCATGATATCCCGTTCATCACGTGACGGCGTGATGCGGCGCGGAACCGCCCGCGCCGCCCCACCCTGCCACGCTCACTGCCCGGCGCGATACCGCCGCGCCATGTCTTGCACATCGGCGCATTTGGCCGCATGACTTGGCCGGCATGAAACCTTCGGCCACATCGAACACACTGACAGGGGGCCTTCTGGTCGCCATTACCGGGCTCGAAATCCTCTCGGTCTGGGCCTCCAGCGACATGGCCGACAGCCTGCTGCCCTGGCTTGTCATCCTGACGACGCTGGTCCTGGCCGTGCAGGTCCGCGCCGGGCGCTATCTCTTTGCGCTCGTGGCCCTTGGCCTCAGCGCCGCGCTGATCGCCACCCATCCCGACTGGGCCGCCATCATGCGCCGTGGCCTGATGACAGCCGCGTTCATCACCGCCTTCTTCACCGCGCTTGCCACCCTGCGCAGCGTGGCCGAAACCTCGCCCGCGATCCGCGCAAGTGGGCGGTTCCTGGCCCAGCAACCGCCCGGAAGGCGCTATCTGGCGCTGACCTTGGGGGGCCAGATGTTCGCCCTTCTGCTCAACTATGGCTCGATCGCGCTTCTCGGCAGCCTCGCCACCAGCAGCGCCGACGAGGAAAAAGACCCCGAGATCCGCCGTCACCGCACCCGCCGCATGCTCCTGGCGATCCAACGCGCCTTCACTTCGGCCCTGCCCTGGTCGCCGCTTTCCTTCGCGGTGGCGATTTCCGTGGCCCTGATCCCCGGCGCCAGCTGGGCGCTTGCCGTCGTGCCGGGGCTGGTCACGTCCTTTCTGATGGCGGGCACGGGCTGGGTGCTGGACGCGACGTTCAAACCCCGGCTTTCGGCGCCCGCCCCGATACGGCAGGCCCCCGACGGCACATGGGCGCTGATGTTGCCGCTGGCGCTCTTGCTGGCGATCCTCGTCAGCAGCATCGTGCTCCTTTATACCGCCACCGGCATCCCCGTGGTCGGGCTCGTGCTGCTCATCGTGCCCGCGATCGCGGCGGGCTGGCTGGCGCTCCAGACCTGGGGCAAGACCGGCGACAGGCCCGGCTTCGGGCGCCGCCTGTCGACCTACGCCTTTGTCGAGCTTCCAGCCTATCGCGGCGAAATCATCCTGTTGATGATGGCAGGCTATATCGGAACGGTCGGCGCGCCGCTCCTGAAACCCGTGCTCGATGGTCTGGGCCTCGATCTGACGATGGTGCCTGCGCCTGTGCTGCTGGTTTCCTTCGTGTGGATCATCCCGCTGGCCGGCCAAATCGGCATGAACCCGATCCTTGCCGTCACCCTGGCGGCACCGCTGATCCCCGAAGCGGCCGATCTGGGTGTCAGCCCCACCGCGATCATCGTGGCGATCACATCCGGGTGGGCGCTATCGGGCGTGACCTCCCCCTTTACCGCGACCACGCTTCTCATCGGCTCGTTCGGGCGCGTCAGCGCCCAGCATGTGGGCCTGCGCTGGAACGGGGCCTATGCGCTGGTGACGGCGGTGATCCTGTCCTGCTGGGTGGCGCTGTATGCCAGCCTCTGACGCCTGCCGCGCCCTGGACTGGCGGGTGTCTTCGTGACACGCGTTTCGTCCTGAAACCTGAGCATTTCGTACCGACCCCATGCGCGCGCTGTGTTAACCCCCGCGATATCGGTGGGCCGCACCGACGCGATACCGACGTGATACCGACGCAATGCCGAACGCCGTTTTCCCATGTTAACCAGGGGCTTGCGCCCGATTCGCCTCTCACCGCGTCAAATCCCCCCTTCGCCCCCCGATCTGCGTCACCTTGTGAATTGAAAAAAGGGCGCTGTTCAGGCAATTATCGCATAAGGCGTTCCGCCTGTGACCCACGGCACCCGCCAGGGGCGGACCGCATGCAACGAGTGAACAAAGCACTGCATTTCGCCGAATTCCGTGATCCGGGTTTTTCGCGAAACGCTTTAGGTAGCGAACAACGGGATCCTCAAGGCGGGCCGACAACCGCACCGGCATCCCAGCAAAGAGGCAAAATACCATGAAACAGGCGATTATCCTTGGTTTGACAGTGCTTTTGGCCGGCTGCGGCGGCGGTGGGGGCGACAGGTTCCGTGCCGGCTCCGGCCCCTCGGGCGGTGTGCCGATGGCGTCAGGGCCGCTCAACAAGGCCTGCCTCGCATCCAATCGCAAGGCCCGATCGCGCGCGCTCTGCGGCTGCATCCAGGCCGCCGCCAACCAGACCCTGACCAGCTCGCAACAACGCCGGGCCGTGGCCTTCTACGCCGATCCCCATCTTGCACAGGAAGTCCGGCAATCCGACCGCGCCGGCGATGAACGCTTCTGGGACGCCTACCGCGCCTACGGAGAGCGCGCCGAACGGCTATGTAGCTGACGCCTCAGGCTTTTTTCGTCAGGCCTTCAACCGATACCCGCGTGCGAACATCCACAAGGCGATGATCGAAATGGCGATCGTCGCCGCGATGCCGACGCCAAGCCCCAGCCAAGGCGAGCTGTCCGAGACCCCGATCATCCCGTACCGCACCCCGTCGATCATGTAGAAGATCGGGTTGAAATGGGTGATCTCGTTCAACAGCGGCGGCAGCGCCTGCACCGAATAGAACGTGCCCGACAAGAACGCGAGCGGCGTCACGACAAAATTCGTTATCGCGGCCATCTGGTCGAATTTGTTGGCAAAAATGCCGGCGACCATCCCCAGCCCGGACAGAAACGCCGCGCCCAGGACCACGAAGACCATCATCCAGAGCGGATGCTGGGGCACCAACCCCAGAACGGCGAACTGGCCCAGGGCAATGGCCAGCGCCACGAACACGCCCCGCCCGACGCCTCCCGCCATGTAGCCCAGCACCAGCTCGCCCGCGCTCAGCGGGGGCATCAGCGTATCCACGATATTTCCCTGCACCTTCGAGATCACGATCGAGGACGAGGTATTGGCGAACGCGTTCTGGATAACGGTCATCATCAGGATCCCCGGCGCGATGAAGGTGGTGAAATCCACCCCCATCACATCGCCCCGGCGCGGACCGATCGCGATCGAAAAGATCACCATGAACAGCCCCGCCGTGACCAGCGGGGCAAGCAGGGTCTGGGTCCAGACCGCCATGAAACGCTGCACCTCGCGCACGGCCAGCGTATATAATCCCAACCAGTTCACGCGCCCGAAACGCCGTGTGCCCATATTGCTGATTTCGGCCATGCCGTGCCCTCCGGTCGTTGATGATTCGACGCCTTGTAACTTACTGACGAGTGATTAGAATAGGGCGACTACGGAATAAGCAGGGCGGCACGGGCAACCGGCCGCCTTTTGAGATAGGAAGCCACCATGTCCTGGAGCGACGAACGCGTCGAACTTCTCAAGAAACTCTGGAGCGAAGGCCAATCGGCCAGCCAGATCGCCAAGGAACTCGGCGGCGTGACCCGCAATGCGGTGATCGGCAAGGTGCATCGGCTTGGCCTGTCGAACCGCAACGGATCGGCGGCAGCCGGCGCCGAAACGGCCCCCAAGGCCAAACCCGCCGCCAAGCCCGAAGCCAAGCCAAAGCCGGCAGCCAAGCCCGCTGCCAAGGCCGAACCCAAGCCCGCACCAGAGCCCAAGGAAGTGTCGGTCGCGGCACCGCAAGCCCCGGTTTCGCGTGCCAAGCAGATCATTCCGGCCGGGCAGCCCCTGCCGCCACAGCCCTCCACCAACGAAATCGACCCCGCAGCCTTGGCCAAGGTCAGCGAAGTCGAGAAGAAAGCCATGAAACTCTCGCTCATGGAATTGACCGAGAGAACATGCAAATGGCCTGTGGGCGATCCCGCAACGCAGGATTTCTGGTTCTGCGGCCTGCCGGTCCAATCCGGCAAACCCTATTGCGAAGCGCATGTGGGCGTGGCCTTCCAACCCATGAGCAGCCGTCGCGACCGCAAGCGGTAACCGCGACCTGCACACATACACCGATAAAGGCGCGCCAAGGTCGGTCCGGCGCGCCTTTTTTCATTCGAAGAGCTTGAAAAGCTCTTTCTTCAACTCGTCCTCGACCTTCTTCTTGATCGCGTCCTCCACGGACTGCCCCTCCTGCACCGTGACACCGAGTTCCTTCTCGACGGCGCGATTGACCTCTTCCTTGGCCTTGGCCTTCAGCTCGTCCTTCTGTTCCTTGAAGTTCAGGTCGATCGCCGCTTCCAGATCGGGGGTGATACGCGGATTGGCCCATGGCCCACGGATACGAACCGGTATCGCCAGCCCCTTGCGGGTGTCGCCCTCCAGCAAGGTCGGGGTGAAGGTATAGTCGATATCGCGCGGCCCCAGCCCGATGCGGCCTTCGCCGCGCGCCTTCGCGAAAGGCAGGCTCAACAGCAAATCGGTGTTGAACAGATTGCCCGACTGCATGGTGAAGCTGGCGCTCAGGCTATCGAAGACGGTGGTGCCACCGCTGGCATCGCCAGACCGCATAAGCCTGTCGAGGTCGATCCCCGAGATCACGCCGCGCCCGGTGCGCATCCCGCCATTTCCCTCGAGGCTGTTCATGATCGCGTGCAGCGACTGCCCGACACCCAGGAAGCTGACCTCGCCATCCGCTTTTGCCGCAAACCGCGAGATATCGACCGCATCGGCAAGGAAAGTCTCGAGGTTGATGCCCGCAGCGGTCATCTTCCCCCCGACAGACAGGCCGGACCGATTGTTGAGCACGAACTCGCCCGTGATGTTGCCGTCATAGGCCTGGACCTCGCGCAGGGCAAAAACGAGGCGCGAGCGGGTCAGCGTGGCCAAAGTCCGGGTCTTGCCCAACTGAAGATCGCCAAGATCGATGCTATCGGCAACCAGGGCCACCTCGCCATCCGCAAGCCCAAGGGCACTGGCATCTATCGGGGTTTTGGGCCAGCCGTCCGTCGGCACGCTGCCCGCTGAGCCGGCCGTGCCTTGCGCTGCCCCCGAAGCCGTCGCCGTGGTGCTTCCTGCGGCAAGAGCCGAGAAATCGAGGTCGCCAGCCGTCAACTGCGCATTCAGGCGTGGACGGTCACCGCCGAGATAGACATCGGCCGCCCCGGTCAGCCTGTTGCTGTCCAATGTCAACGCCGAGTCGCGCAGTGACAGGCGCATGTCCTCTGACAGCGTCACCTCGGTCACAAGCGCGATCGCGCGTCCCATGCCTTGCGGAATGTCCACACCCGATATGCCGAACGCCGACAGGAAGGTCGCCGTATCCGACAGATCGGCGGTCAACCGTCCGCCCAGTTGCGGCAGAAGGCCGGCGCGGCCGTCGAAATCCAGCGTCCCGCCCGGGGCGCTGATACTGGCGACAAGATCCGTGACGCCACCCTCGATGAAGGTGCCGACCTGATCAAGCTGTCCCGACACGGCCACCACCGATCCCGCCGGTGTGGCCGAAAGCTCGAAGGTGGCGGCCCCGTCGTAATCCGGCCAGCGCAGATCGAGGTTTATGTTCTGAAGGCTGAGTGTTTCACCGGTTCCGTGATCGCGATACGTGGCTTGTGCATCGGTGATGAGCGCACGGTCCAACGTCAGCGCAAGCCGCTCAGAACGCGCCGGTTGCCCCGATTCGGACTGTCCCGAGGGGGCCACGCCCTCGACCCCAAGCTCCCAGTTCACGCGCCCATCGGCGGCCCGCTCCAGCAAGAGCCGCGGATTGACGGCCTCGAGCCCCGTGATCCGGATATCGCCCCCAAACAGCGCGACCGGCTCAACACCGATTTTCAGGCTGTCCGCCTCAAGCATCGGTCCGCCATCCGACCAGCCGGCATTGGCGACAAGCACCTCGCCTGTGCTGACCCCCAGGACCGGATAGAAACTGATCGTGGTCCGGCCCGAAAAAGTCACCTCGCGTCCTGTCGCACTGCTGATCTGCTCGGCGGCGATCTTGGCGATCCGGTCCCCCGGAAGCAGGAGCAATGATCCAACAGCGACGATGACCAGGACGATCACCAACCCCACCAAGCGCAACAAGACCCGCATCCCAGCCCCCTTTACCGTAATCCAATGAAAATGTAGGCGCGCAGGGCACGGCCAACAACCGGTTTTCCCTTCCCGAGCGCCTGTCGCTGGATTATACGCCGCCTCATGAGCACCAATCCACCTGATCTCCGCCCCGACCTTGCCCGCGCCCGCGTGATGGACTCGTCGCGCAGCGGCCAGCCGACGATCGGCATGGTCTCTCTGGGGTGCCCCAAGGCGCTGGTCGATAGCGAACGCATCCTGACCCGGCTGCGCGCGGAAGGCTATGGGATTTCGCCCGACTATTCAGGCGCGGATGCGGTGATCGTCAATACTTGCGGCTTCCTGGATTCGGCCAAGGCAGAAAGCCTCGAGGCGATCGGCGAAGCGCTGGCCGAAAATGGACGCGTGATCGTCACCGGCTGCCTTGGCGCCGAGCCCGATTACATCACAGGCGCCCATCCCCGGGTGCTGGCGGTGACGGGCCCACACCAGTACGAACAGGTGCTTGATGCCGTCCACGCCGCCGTGCCACCCGCTCCGGACCCCTTCATCGACCTGCTGCCGGCAAGCGGTGTGAAGCTGACGCCACGGCATTACAGCTATCTCAAGATTTCCGAGGGCTGCAATCACAAGTGCAAGTTCTGCATCATCCCGGACATGCGCGGCAAACTGGCCAGCCGCCCGGCACATGCGGTGCTCAGGGAAGCCGAAAAGCTGGTCGAGAACGGTGTGCGCGAATTGCTGGTCATAAGTCAGGACACCAGCGCCTATGGCGTTGACATCAAGCATGCCGAGGCCAATGGCCATCGCGCGCATATCACCGATCTGGCGCGCGATCTCGGGGGGCTCGGCGCTTGGGTGCGGCTGCATTATGTCTACCCCTACCCGCATGTCCGCAACCTGATCCCCCTGATGGCCGAGGGGTTGGTGCTGCCCTATCTGGATATCCCCTTCCAGCATGCGCATCCCGAAACGCTCAAGCGGATGGCCCGCCCCGCCGCCGCCGCCCGCACCCTGGACGAGATCGCCGCCTGGCGCAGCGATTGCCCGGACATCACCCTGCGATCCACCTTCATCGTCGGCTATCCGGGCGAAACCGAACAGGAGTTCCAGACCCTGCTGGACTGGCTGGACGAGGCGCAGCTGGATCGTGTCGGCTGTTTCAAATACGAAAACGTCGATGGTGCGCGCTCGAACGCGCTGCCCGATCATGTTCCCGAAGAGATCAAGCAGGACCGTTGGGACCGCTTCATGGAGAAGGCCCAGGCGATTTCCGAGGCCAAGCTGGCGGCCAAGGTGGGATCGGTCCAAGAGGTGATCGTGGACGACATCGACGCGGAGGGCATCGCCACGTGCCGCACCCGGGGCGATGCTCCGGAAATCGATGGCTGCTTGTTCATCGATGAAGGTACCGATGACCTGAGCGTGGGCGATATCGTGGCCGTCGAGGTTGATGAGGCCGGAGACTATGACCTGTGGGGCACCCGCACGACGCCCGGCTGAACCTGCCGCCACGTCAGCGGATCACCGGCGCCCAAGACATTCGATCATCCATATGCTAAGCTGTGTCTGACATCTTTCAGGATTGGTCAGCATGTCCTACCCCGCCTATACACGCGCGGAACGCATTGCGGATGCGATTGTCCACATGATCGGCCTTGGCGCGGCGCTTGCCGGGATCACAAGCCTGTTTGTCGCCCTCGCGTTCACGATGGACGGTCTGACGCTTGCCGCAACGATCCTGTATTGCGGCGCCCTTGTCCTCATGCTGACGGCTTCGGCGGCCTATCACATGGCAGCCCATACATCAGCCCGCCCGATCCTGCGCCGGCTGGATCATGCCGCGATCTACGTCAAGATCGCCGGCACGTTCACGCCGCTGGCCGTTTTCCTGGGAACGGCATTCGGATACGTGGTGGTGGCGCTCGTCTGGATCTGCGCCGTGGTCGGCGCCAGCACCAAGTTGATGACAGCGCCGGGCAAGATGACGACTGGATGGCTACCTTATGTGGCACTTGGCTGGGCGGGGCTGGCCCTTCTGGTGCCCCTTGCCTCCGTGCTCCCCGGCCCCAGCCTTGCGATGATCGTCACCGGCGGTCTGCTCTACACGGCGGGCGTCGTGTTTTATTGCTGGGAAAGCCTGCGTTTCGCGAATGCGATCTGGCATGGGTTCATCGTGGTCGCGTCGGGCTGCTTTTTCATCGGGATTTCGGCGGCACTCGCACAGGGGTGACGGGGCCACACAGGCCCGGGGATCACCTTTGCGCAGCAGCACCGCTCAGGCCTGCCCTTAACAGGCGGCGATCCGACCGTTAGGCTGACCCGACGCAACCACCATGAGGCCAGTCATGATCCAAGTGCACACAACCTGTCCCGATCTCGACACCGCACGCATGCTGGCCAGTACCGCACTCGAGGCGCGTCTGGCCGCTTGCGCGAACATAACCCCCGGCATCCTCAGCCTGTTTCACTGGCAAGGCCGGATCGAAGAAGAGACCGAGGTCAGTCTGACCCTCAAGACCCGCGCCGCCCATCGTGACAGCCTGATGTCGCTTCTGCAGGATGAACATCCCTATGACCTGCCTGTCATCACCTGGCACGACCTCTCGGCCGGGTCGGACGCCGAGGCCTGGGTGTCCGAGGAAACCGGCGGCGACTGACGCGGCAGGGCATCGCACCCGGGCGCACTGGACAAGATATGGGTCCGGCATATCTGCTGTGGCGGAAGGAGTGCCACATGCCAGACGACACACGCGTTCTGTTCAATGCCGATTGCCCGGTCTGCAACTACGAGATCCGCCATTACGCCGACTACAGCCAGTCCCGGGGACTCACGATCGGGTTCGACGACCTGAACGCATGCGACCTGATGCGCTATGGTGTGGACAAGGACACAGCCGCGCGTCGCCTGCATGTCTTGCACGACGGCCAGGTCTATTCCGGTATCGATGCGTTTCTGGTCCTGTGGCGCAGGATGCCGCGCTATCGGCCCCTGGCAAGGATTGTCGGGCTACCGATCATCCGACCACTGGCCGGGGTCGTTTACGACTACGTCCTCGCTCCGGCGCTCTATGCCTGGCATCGCCGCCGCGTTGCCCGACTTGCCGCTGCGGACAAGAACAACTGACAGATCACGGCCTCGATCGTCGCCCGGACGCTCACCTGATCCCGTGAGGATCTTCCGCCATATGGTCAGCCAGATCGTTGAGGATATCCGCATGCGCGCAAAAGGACGGTGCCCGCTTGGCCGCGCCACCGCATTTGGCAAGCCACATTTCGCAATCCTCGACATTCTGGCACGTCCGGCACCTGGTGATCATGTCACCATAGGTCTTGGCCGACAGGGCAGCTTGCGCCAGGGCCTCTGACAGGTTCACATGCATCGCCCTTGCAACCGACCGGGTCAGCCAGAAATGCAGGGTGGGATCACCCAGATACGCGACATGAGCGGTCATGACGTTTCCAATTCTTCTTGCAACAGGCCGTTTGAACTCAGGCGTGCTTGCCGTCTTTCAGACGCTCGAAAAGCTCGATATTGCGGCATATCGAGGGCGGTTCATCAGCCCCGGCTTCATGCAGGTCCAACCACTGTTCGCAGCCACAGGGATTGCTGCAGCCTGTGCAGTTCAGCACGGCATCGCTGATCGTATCGACTTCGAGCATTCCCTGCATGAGCTTTTCTTCCAGATCGATACCAATGGTGTTGGCCATGCGGTCGACCAGTGCGGCATGTCTCTTGAGCGTCGTCGTTTCGGGCATCGAAGCCTCCATGGTGTGGCGCTCGTCATGTGCGGCGCATACCATGAGGGTAACGCACCCGCCCGCCTTCATCCTTGACCTGAGTCAAGCGGTCGGGGTGCCCATATCGTCCAGATAGGCCCGAACGCAGTCTTGCACATGCCGGAACCTGTCACCGCCCAGATGCTTCCCCCCGTACCAGCGCGTCACGACCACCACATGCCCGCGCAGGTTTTCACGCTCCAGCATGCGCAAGATGACCATGCCGGCGCCGGCTTCCCCGTCATCGCCTTTCAGGGGCTCGCCGTCCGCGAAAAGAACCGCCCATGTATTATGCGTGGCCTTTGCGAACTTCTTGTTTTTCTTCAGGTTCCTGAGGAAATCATCCACCTCGTCCCGGCTATGCGCCGGGCCGCCGGAGACCGCGTATTTCGACCCGCGGTCCGTGACGACAGACAACAGTTGCCACATCGTCATAGTTGCGCGGCGACCCGCCGGACGGTTTCGATCCGCTGCGCGTTCGGCGGGTGGGTTCCCAGGAAGCGGTCACCGGGATCGGGAATCTGCGTGAAAAACTCTGCCCCGCGCACCGGATCATAGCCTGCCCGCTTGGCAATCACCGTCCCGAGGGCATCGGCCTCGAGCTCGAACTCCTTGGAATAGGTCCGCGCACCGACCGATGCGCCCAGATCCGACGCCGTGCGCACGGCATCGCCGGTGGCTCCGGTCAGTGTCGCCAGCCCGCCAAGAAGGATCGCCCCGGCCATGGCGTTCTGTTGCTGGCGGGGGATGTGGCCTGCAATGTGGTGGGCCGCCTCGTGGCTCATCACGAAGGCAAGTTCATCCTCGTTCCGCACATCGGCGATCAGGGCCAGCGTAAAGGCGATGATCGGGCGCCCATCGCGGTCAAGCGTCTGGAACGCGTTCGCTGGCTGTCCGGGCCGATCATCGACCACGATGCGAAAATCGCAATTGGTGCCCGCGTCTGTTTGTGTTGCGCAGAATTGCTCGGCGACCGGTTCGACGGTCCGGACCACGGCGGCGAATTGATCGACCTTGGCGCGTGTCGGCGCAGCGGAGCTTGGCGCAGGTGTTGCTTGCGGGGCACCCGGAGCTTGTGGCGCAGGGGTCGAAACGCATCCTGCAAGAGCGATCAGGCTTAAAACGGCAATCCAGCGCATCGAAATCCTCATGACGGTGACTCATTTTCGTTTACCAGAATATCCGACATGCTGCACCTGTGATCACGGGAAGATGACCACGGTTGCAAAGACCCGCCAAGTGGCTAGGCTGAGGGCATGTTTTCGATTGAACATGAATTCGACTCGACCGTCATCACGCTTGTGGACGACGCCACCGCGCCCCTGCAGGAGGACGTGGTCATCAACGCATTCGAGGAATGCGTGACCATCGAACAATACGATCCGAGGACCGACAGCATGCAGAAAATCACGCTGTCCATGAACCAGTTGCGCGATCTGGGGGCGGCCCTGAACCTGCCGGAGGGCGTGTATACCCTCACCACGCCAAAGCGGGACGGCTGAGCGGCTGACGGGCGGTGGCACGCCCCCCCGGTCCTGGGCGGGGTTGACCCCGGCATGCGCCCACACGACATAGACCCAAGACTGTCACAGCATCGGAATGAACATGCCAGATCGCAATCAAGCCGCCCTCGACTTTCTTCTGTCCCGCCGGTCCCGGCCCGCAAAGACGCTTGGTCTGCCGGTTCCAGACCGCGAGGCGCTGCAGCCCATCCTGACAGCGGCGGCCAGGTCTCCGGATCATGGCAAGCTCGAGCCGTGGCGATTCATCGTGCTGGAGCGCAAGGCCCTGGACCGGCTGGCGGAACTGGCCGAGGCACGGGGGAAATCACTGGGACGGGACGAGGCCGATGTCGCCAAGGGGCGCAAGCAGTTCGACGACAGCCACCTTGCCGTGGCGGTGATCGAGGTCCAGAAACCATCGGAGAAGATACCGCCCATCGAACAGACCTATTCGGCCGGGGCGGTGTGCCTTGCGATGCTCAATGCGGCGCTGGCATCCGGCTGGGGCGCCAACTGGCTGAGCGGCTGGCCCGCCCATGACCGCGGCTTCGCGGAGGTCGGGCTGGGCCTGGAGACCCATGAGCGCGTGGCGGGGTTCATCCATATGGGCACCGAAACATCCGTCCCGCCCGAGCGGCCACGCCCGGACCTGGACCACGTCACCACATGGATGTCGGAATGATTTTCACATCCTTTTTCAAGGCCTTGGCACAGCTTGGCGATCCGAGATTCCGCAAGATCCTGTGGCGCGGAATTGGCCTGACGCTTGGGCTGCTGGCCGCCATCACGGCCCTTGCGGTCTGGGGTGTCGGGTGGCTGGTGGGGGATGCCGTGACCCTGCCCCTTTTGGGTGAGGTGCAGTGGGTGGACAATGTTCTGAGCTGGGCCTTCCTGGCGTTGATGATCGTCTTGTCGGTGTTCCTGATGGTGCCGGTGGCGTCGGCCTTCGTGTCGATGTTCCTGGACCGGATCGCCGAGGCGGTGGAGGACCGGCATTATCCCGGCCTGCCCAAGGTGAAAGGACCGCCGCTGACGGATGAGATCGTCGACGGGCTGTCGGCCATGGGCGTCCTGATCGCGGCGAATATCGTGGCGCTGGTGGTGACGCTGCTGCTGCCGATTGCCGGATTACCCTTGTTTTACGCGGTCAACGGCTTCCTGCTGGGGCGGGAATATTTCACCTTGGTGGCCATGCGGCGGATCGGGCGGCGCGCGGCGAAGGAGATGCGGCGCAGGCATGCGGCGCGGATCTGGATGGCGGGGGTTCTGATGGCGGTGCCGCTGAGCGTGCCGGTCCTGAACCTGGTGGTTCCGATCATCGGGGCGGCGACATTTACCCATCTGTACCACCGGCTGGACAAGCGCCGGGGCGAATCGGCGCAAGCCATTGGTTAACATGGAAAAACCCGGATCGGCATCGCGTCGGTAAAACGTCGGTATCACGTCGGTATAGGGGACCGAAACCAGCCCGGTTAACAGGGCGCGCGCAGAGTTGCGTACAAAACGCGCGCCGTTCGGGACGAAACGCGCCGCCCCGAACCGGTCAGGTCACCCGAAACCCGTCAGTCCGCCGGAGCGGAGACCGGCGCGTCCTTGCTTTCGCTGTACCACATGCTGCCCCCCGGCCCCATCCGCTCGAAGAGGTCGATGTCGCGCACGGAGATCACGCCCGAGATGATCGTGCCGCCGATGATCACCCACAGGACGCAGGAGATGCCGGTGGTGATCCAGGCCTTCTTGCGCAGGTGATGATGTTCCGGCGAGCCGGCATGGGTGCCGGGCACGATCTCGTTGAGGTCGCCCTGCGTCTGGATGCGGATGGGAATCACGACCAGGAAGGTCATGAACCAGATGACCATGAAAAGAACGATGGCGGAGGCGATGCTCATCAGACCTGCTCCAGCTCCACGAGGGTGCCCTGAAAATCCTTGGGATGCAGGAACAGCACCGGCTTGCCATGGGCGCCGATCTTCGGCTCTCCGGTGCCCAGCACACGCGCGCCGCTTTCCTTGAGCTTGTCGCGGGCGGCGAGGATATCCTCGACCTCGTAGCAGACATGGTGGATGCCGCCCGAGGGGTTCTTTTCCAGAAAGCCCTTGATCGGGCTGTCATCGCCCAGAGGATAGAGAAGCTCGATCTTGGTGTTGGGCAGTTCGATGAAGATCACGGTGACGCCGTGATCGGGTTCGTCCTGCGGCGGGCCGACCACGGCGCCAAGCGCGCTGCGATACTGGTCTGCCGCGGCCTCGAGATCCGGTACGGCGATGGCAACGTGGTTAAGGCGTCCGATCATGGTCTGGTCCTCCGATAGCGTCAGGGCCTGTTATGGGGGCGCAGGGCGCGCGGCGCAAGCGACAGGGGGACGCAACCGGCCTGTTAACCGTTCGTTAGCCACCTGTGCCCTAGCCTTGGGGCATATCAGCTGCCGGAGGATTCACCCATGGACGACAGAACACCCCCACAGCCCTACGGGCTGCCGACCGCAAGCCGCCCCCTTCTGGGGCTGACCATCCTGATCGTCGAGGACAGCCGCTTTGCCAGCGAGGCGATGCGGCTGTTGTGCATGCGCAGTGGCGCAAGGCTGCGCCGGGCCGATTGCCTGGCCTCGGCGCGCAGGCACCTGCAGGTCTATCGCCCCTCGGCGGTGATCGTGGATTTCGGCCTGCCGGATGGGTCCGGGCTGGACCTGATCGCGGAGTTGACCGAGGCGCAACCACGGATCGGCGTGATCCTGGGCATGAGCGGCGATGACCGCGCGCCGCAGCTGGCCGCCGAGGCGGGGGCGGATGGCTGCCTGGTCAAGCCGGTGGACAGCGTGATGCAGTTTCAGCAGGCGATCCTGGCGCATCTGCCGCAGGAGCGGCAGGTCACCGGGCCGCGCCAGGTGGACGAGGACCCGATCCGCCCCGATCCCGCCGCCTATCACGAGGACATGACCCATGCGGCGGACCTGCTGGAAGACGACGAGGACGGGCAGGTCCTGGATTACGTGGCGCAATTTCTGGGCGGAGTTGCCGCATCGGCGCGCGATACGCAGCTTGCGGACGCCGCCGATGCGCTGGCGCAGACCCGCAAACACGGCGCACCGGGCGACGAGTTGGCCGTTCTAGCGCATCTCAACGCGATGGTGCGCGACAGGTTGCAAGGCCGCGCGGCGATCTGATTGCGGTGATGGCCGGGCAAGGCGCCGCCCGGCCCGTGCCCGTCAATCCTGCTGTTCGATCACCCGCAGGCTGAGTTCCATCAGCTGTTCGCTGCTGGCCTCGGAGGGGGCGTTCATCATCAGGTCTTCGGCGCGCTGGTTCATCGGGAACATGATGACCTCGCGGATGTTCTGTTCATTGGCCAGAAGCATCACGATCCGGTCGATCCCCGCCGCACAGCCGCCATGCGGCGGCGCGCCATACTGGAACGCGTTGACGAGGCCGCCGAAGCGCTTGTGCACCTCGGCCTCGTCATAGCCGGCCAGTTCGAACGCCTTGATCATGATATCGAGCTTGTGGTTCCGGATCGCGCCCGACACCAGCTCGTAGCCGTTGCAGGCAAGGTCATACTGGAAGCCCATCACATCGAGGGGATCGCCCGACAGCGCGTCGATCCCGCCCTGAGGCATCGAGAACGGGTTGTGCGAGAAGTCGATCTTGCCGGTCTCGTCGTCCTTTTCGTACATCGGGAAATCGACCACCCAGCAAAACGCGAAACGGTCCTTTTCGGTCAGGCCCAGTTCCTCGCCGATGACGGTGCGGGCGCGACCGGCGACCGATTCGAAGGTCTGGGGCTTGCCGCCGAGGAAAAAGGCCGCGTCGCCCTTGCCAAGCCCGAGCTGGAGGCGGATCGCCTCGGTGCGTTCGGGGCCGATATTCTTGGCCAGCGGGCCTGCGGCTTCCATGCCGTCTTCGCCGTCGCGCCAGAAGATATAGCCCATGCCGGGCAGGCCTTCTTTCTGGGCGAAGGCGTTCATGCGGTCGCAGAACTTGCGGCTGCCGCCGGTGGGCGCGGGAATCGCGCGGATCTGCGTGCCGTCCTGTTCCAGAAGCTTGGCGAAGATGGCGAAACCGGAGCCGCGGAAATGCTCGGACACGTCCTGCATCTTGATCGGGTTGCGCAGGTCGGGCTTGTCGGTGCCGTACCACAGCGCCGCATCGCGATACGAGATATGCGGCCAGTGCTTGTCGACCTTGTGGCCGGAGCCGAATTCCTCGAACACGCCTTCGAGCACGGGCTGGATCGTGTCGAACACGTCCTGCTGTTCGACAAAGCTCATTTCCATGTCGAGCTGGTAGAAATCGGTGGGCGAGCGATCGGCGCGGGGGTCTTCATCGCGGAAGCAGGGCGCGATCTGGAAATACTTGTCGAAGCCCGACACCATGATGAGCTGCTTGAACAGCTGCGGCGCCTGCGGCAGCGCGTAGAAGCGGCCCGGATGCAGGCGCGAGGGAACGAGGAAGTCGCGCGCGCCCTCGGGCGAGGAGGCGGTGATGATCGGCGTCTGGTATTCGCGGAACCCCTTGTCCCACATGCGGCGGCGGATCGAGGCGACCACGTCCGAGCGCAGGGTCATGTTGCGCTGCATCTCTTCGCGGCGCAGGTCGAGATAGCGGTGACGCAGGCGGGTTTCCTCGGGGTATTCCTGATCGCCGAACACCATCAGCGGCAGTTCCTTGGCGGACCCCAGGACTTCCATGTCGCGGATGAACACCTCGATCTCGCCGGTGGGGATCTTGGGGTTGACGAGGCTGTCGTCGCGGGCCTTCACCTCGCCGTCGATGCGGATGCACCATTCGGAGCGGACGCGTTCCACCTGATCGAAGACCGGGCTGTCGGGGTCGCACAGCACCTGGGTCATGCCGTAATGATCGCGCAGGTCGATGAACAGCACCCCGCCATGGTCGCGGATGCGGTGGACCCACCCCGAAAGGCGGACCGTCTGGCCGACGTTGGATTTGTCGAGTTCGGCGCAGGTGTGGCTGCGATATGCGTGCATGGCGTCCTCTCTGGCCCGGGGGCTGCGTGGCTTGGTCCGGGCCGATACACCTTGGCGGCGGGCCAAAGTCAAGGGGCGGGCGGATGCGCAAACGGCCCGCATTGCGCAAAATCATTTACAGACAGGGTTTTGTCGGCAAAAATACCCGTTATCGAGCAGAAATCCGGGGTTTTCCCGGCAAGGTCGGCAGGTTTCACAGCACCGCGCAACGCGCCCGGGACGGCGCAAGACAATGGGGTGGGACATGTGGACGACGGCATTGGACAGGCTTTTGCTGCATCTTTTCAGCAGCGGGGACCTGCAGATCACTTTTCCCGATGGCGTGACCCGGCGATATGGTGACGGGTCAGGGCAAGGTGTGGCGGTGACGCTGCACGACGCGAGCCTGCCGAGAAAGATCGTGATGTCGCCGGATATGGCGGTGGGCGAAGCCTATATGGACGGGCGGCTGACGATCGAGGAGGACGATCTTTACGGGTTCCTGGGGCTGGCGATCCGCAATATCGCCGCCAACGGGCAGCCCTGGTTCCGGCGGCCCCTGGTGCTGGGACGTCACCTGATGCGCCGGCTGGCGCAGTTCAACCCGATGGGGCGCGCCGAGGCCAATGTGGCGCATCACTACGATCTGTCGGGGGCGCTCTACGATCTGTTCCTGGACGAGGACCGGCAATATTCCTGCGCCTATTTCCGCGAGCCGGACATGACGCTGGAGGCGGCACAGGAGGCCAAGAAACGCCATATCGCCGGCAAGCTTCTGATCGAGCCGGGAATGCGGGTGCTGGATATCGGCTGTGGCTGGGGCGGCATGGGGCTGACGCTGGCGCGCGACCATGGCGCCGAGGTCCTGGGGGTGACGCTGTCGCGCGAGCAGCACGCCGTGGCCACCGCCCGCGCCGAGGCGGCCGGGCTGGCGGGCAAGGCGCGGTTCGAGCTGATGGATTACCGAAAGCTCGAAGGCACGTTCGACCGGATCGTGTCAGTGGGGATGTTCGAGCATGTGGGCGTGCCGCATTATGATGAGTATTTCAGAACGGTGAAACAGCGCCTTGCGCCCGACGGCATCGCGCTGATCCATACCATCGGGCGGGCCGATCCGCCGGGGGTGACAAGCCCCTGGATCGCGAAATACATCTTCCCGGGAGGCTATGTGCCGTCGATGTCCGAGGCGCTGAAATCCATCGAGAAGCAGCAGTTTTTCGCCACCGACATCGAGATCTGGCGGCTGCATTACGCCGAGACCCTGCGCCATTGGCATGATCGGTTCATGGCCAATATCGACAAGGCGCGCGCGCTTTATGACGAGAGGTTCTGCCGCATGTGGCGCTATTACCTGGTGGCCTGCGAGCTGACCTTCCGGCTCAATCGGCAGGTGGTGTTCCAGTTCCAGCTGTCGCCGCGACAGGATGCGGTGCCGCTGACCCGCGACTATCTCTATGGCGACAGCGCGCAGGCCCTGCGCCACGCCGCCGAGTAGATCGCGCGAAGGCGCCGGGGGCCTGTCGGAGCGTCAGGCGCAGACCGGCAAGAGACGGCTGGCGAAGCGCGCTTTCCACAGCGCCTCTTCGTATTCCGAGGCAGCGGTGCTGTCATGCACCACGCCGCCGCCGACATTGAGGGTGGCGCTGTCGCCCTCGAGCATCAGGGTACGGATCGCCACGTTGAATTCGGCGCGGCCATCGGGCGCGGCCCAGCCGATCGTGCCGCAATAGATCTCGCGGGGGGCGGGTTCGAGTTCGGCCAGGATCTGCATCGCCCGCAGCTTGGGCGCGCCGGTGATCGAGCCACAGGGAAAGAGCGCCCGGAAGATATCCGAAAGCCCCGTCCCGGCCACCATCCGGCCCGCCACGAGCGAGGTCATCTGGTGCACGGTCTGGTAGGTTTCGACCTTGAAGAGTTCCGGCACGCAGACGCTGCCGGGCGCGCAGATGCGGCTGATATCGTTGCGCAGAAGATCCACGATCATCAGGTTCTCGGCCCGGTTCTTTTCGTCCGACGACAGGAAGGCCGCACGGCGCGCGTCTTCGGCGGCATCGTCGCTGCGCGGCTGCGTGCCTTTCATGGGCCGGGTTTCGATCCGCCCCGCCGCATCGGTGCGAAAGAAAAGCTCGGGCGAGCGCGACAGGATCGCCGGCAGGCCCGGCGCGTCGATCAGGGCGCCGAAGCGCACCGGCTGCAGGGCGGCCAGCGCCGCATAGAGCGCCTCGGGCGTGCCGGTGGCGCGGCTGGCGATCGGAAAGGTCAGGTTCGCCTGGTAGATGTCGCCCGCGCCGATATAGGCATGCACCCGGTCGAACGCCGCGGCGTAATCGGCGGCGCCCCATTGCGGCGAGAGATCATGCAGGGCCGCGCGCCCCCCCGGCAGCGGCGGCGCGGCACAGGGCGCGTCGAACACGCCGAAATGCAGCAAGGGCAAGCGGCGATGAGGCGGCATCAACGGCAAGAGACGCTCTTCGAGCGCGTAGCCTGCCTCGTAGCTGGCAAAGCCCGCAAGCCACGCGCCCTGCGCCCGCGCACGATCAAGCGCGGCGAGCGCCTGAGGCACCTCGGACGGGGTGGATGCGGTGATGATGTCCCGGGGCTGCGCGAAACAGGTCGCCGTTCCGTCTGGCCCATGGTCGAAACGAATCTGCAAAGCCGGCCTTCCCTTTTGCGTGGCTGGCAGTGATCTAGTACCTGCGCGCGGGATTTACACTGTCAAAAACGGCCTTTGCCGTTGGTTTTGCGATGCCCCTTGCAAGCCAGCGCATGATGGATATAACCGCCAACAATTTGTGCGCAGGCCGCAAGAGGCCGCGCCCGATCAGCTGCCCGGGGATCACCATGCCGAAAAGAACAGACATCTCGTCCATCATGATCATCGGGGCGGGGCCGATCATCATTGGCCAGGCCTGCGAGTTCGACTATTCCGGCGCCCAGGCCTGCAAGGCGCTGCGCGAGGAAGGCTACCGGGTGATCCTGGTCAATTCCAACCCCGCCACGATCATGACCGATCCGGGGCTTGCGGATGCCACCTATATCGAGCCGATCACGCCCGAGATCGTCGCCAAGATCATCGAGAAGGAGCGCCCCGACGCGCTGCTGCCCACGATGGGCGGCCAGACCGGGCTGAACACCGCGCTGGCGGTGGCCGACATGGGCATCCTGGAGAAATACGGCGTCGAGCTGATCGGGGCCAACCGGCAGGCCATCGAGATGGCCGAGGACCGCAAGCTGTTCCGCGAGGCGATGGACCGGCTGGGCATCGAGAACCCGGCCGCCACCATCGCCAACACCCTGGACGAGGCGATGGCGGCACTGGACACGGTGGGCCTGCCGGCGATCATCCGCCCGGCCTATACGCTTGGCGGCACCGGGGGCGGCGTGGCCTATAACCGCGACGATTACGAGCGGATCTGCAAATCGGGGCTGGATGCCTCGCCGGTGAGCCAGATCCTGATCGACGAGTCGCTGCTTGGCTGGAAAGAGTTCGAGATGGAGGTGGTGCGCGACAAGGCCGATAACGCGATCATCGTCTGCGCCATCGAAAACGTCGATCCGATGGGTGTGCATACCGGCGATTCGATCACCGTGGCCCCGGCGCTGACGCTGACCGACAAGGAATACCAGATCATGCGCAACCTGAGCATCGCGGTGCTGCGCGAGATCGGGGTCGAGACGGGCGGATCGAACGTGCAATGGGCGATCAACCCGGAAAACGGGCGCATGGTGGTCATCGAGATGAACCCGCGGGTGTCGCGTTCGTCGGCGCTGGCGTCGAAGGCCACGGGTTTCCCGATTGCCAAGATCGCCGCCAAGCTGGCGGTGGGCTATACGCTGGATGAGCTGGACAACGACATCACCAAGGTGACGCCCGCCAGCTTCGAGCCGACGATCGATTATGTCGTCACCAAGATCCCGCGTTTCGCCTTCGAGAAATTCCCCGGATCCGAGCCGCATCTGACCACGGCGATGAAATCGGTGGGCGAGGCGATGGCGATTGGCCGGACGATCCACGAGTCGCTGCAAAAGGCGCTGGCCTCGATGGAGACGGGGCTGAGCGGGTTCGACGAGATCGAGATCGAGGGCGCGCCGGACCGCGCCGCCATCGTGAAGGCGCTGAGCCGGCAGACACCGGACCGGTTGCGCACCATCGCGCAGGCGATGCGCCACGGGCTGAGCAATGACGACATCCAGGCCGCCACCGCCTATGACCCGTGGTTCCTGGCGCGCATCCGCGAGATCATCGATGCCGAGGAAGAGGTCCGCGACAGCGGCCTGCCGAAAGATGCCGCCGGCCTGCGCCGCCTGAAGATGCTGGGCTTTACCGATGCGCGGCTGGCCAGGCTGACCGGCTTCACCGAGGCCGATGTGCGCCGGCGCCGGGTGGCCGAGGGGGTCACGGCCGTGTTCAAGCGGATCGACACCTGTGCCGCCGAATTCGAGGCGCAGACGCCTTACATGTATTCGACCTATGAAGCGCCGATGATGGGCGAGGTGGAATGCGAGGCCCGCCCCAGTGATCGCAAGAAGGTGGTCATCCTGGGCGGTGGTCCGAACCGGATCGGCCAGGGGATCGAGTTCGATTATTGCTGCTGTCACGCCTGTTTCGCGCTGAGCGATGCCGGGTACGAGACGATCATGATCAACTGCAACCCCGAGACCGTGTCGACCGATTACGACACCTCGGACCGGCTGTATTTCGAGCCGCTGACCTTCGAGCATGTCATGGAGATCCTGCGCGTCGAGCTGGAGAACGGCACGCTGCACGGGGTGATCGTGCAGTTCGGCGGGCAGACCCCGCTGAAGCTGGCGAAGGCGCTGGAGGCCGAGGGCATCCCGATCCTGGGCACCTCGCCCGATGCGATCGACCTGGCCGAGGACCGCGAGCGGTTCCAGGCGCTGGTCAACCAGCTGGGTCTCAAGCAGCCGAAGAACGGCATCGCGAGCACCGACAAGCAGGCGCTGGCCATTGCCGAGGAAATCGGTTTCCCGCTGGTGATCCGCCCGTCCTATGTGCTGGGTGGGCGCGCGATGGAGATCGTACGCGACATGCCGCACCTGGAGCGCTACATCGCCGAGGCCGTGGTCGTCTCGGGCGACAGTCCGGTGCTGCTGGATGGCTACCTGTCGGGCGCGATCGAATGCGATGTGGATGCGCTGTGCGATGGCGAGACCGTGCATGTGGCCGGCATCATGCAGCATATCGAGGAAGCGGGCGTGCATTCGGGGGACAGCGCCTGTTCGTTGCCGCCCTATTCGCTGCGGCCCGAAACCATCGCCGAGATCAAGACCCAGACCGAGGCGCTGGCGCGGGCATTGAACGTGGTCGGGCTGATGAACGTGCAATTCGCCGTCAAAGGCGACGACATCTACCTGATCGAGGTGAACCCGCGCGCCAGCCGCACGGTGCCGTTCGTGGCCAAGGCCACCGACTCGGCCATTGCATCCATTGCGGCGCGGCTGATGGCCGGTGAGCCGATGGCGAACTTCCCCAATCGCGGCCCCTACCCTGCGGACGCCAAGCCCGGCACCCTGCCGATGGCCGACCAGATGAGCCTTGCCGATCCGGCGATGCCGTGGTTCTCGGTCAAGGAGGCGGTGATGCCCTTCGCGCGCTTCCCCGGTGTGGATACGATCCTTGGCCCCGAGATGCGATCCACCGGTGAGGTGATGGGGTGGGACGTGTCCTTCCCGCGCGCCTTCCTCAAGGCGCAGATGGGCGCCAGCACCGACCTGCCCGACAGCGGCACCGTGTTCCTGTCGATCAAGGATTCCGACAAGACGCCCCAGCTGATCGAGGCGGCGCGGACGCTGACCGATCTGGGCTTCGATCTGATCGCGACCCGTGGCACGGCGGCGTTCCTGGCCGAGCAGGACATCGCCTGCACCGTGGTCAACAAGGTCTATGAGGGCCGCCCGAATATCGTGGACATGCTGAAGAACGGGCAGATCGCCCTGGTCATGAACACGACCGAAGGCGCGCAGGCCGTCGAGGACAGCCGCGAAATCCGGTCGGTCGCGCTTTATGACAAGATCCCCTACTTCACGACGGGCGCCGGCGCCCATGCCGCGACTATGGCAATAAAGGCACGCCAAGAGGGTGAACTGAAAGTCATGCCGTTGCAGGGCACGGCACGCCCCGCCTGACGATAACGCACCAAGGCGCTGATATTATTACGTAAATATCAGCGCCAGCGGTTTCCGAACAAAGCCATGCCACCCCATCCCGGCAGCCTTGCGCGGGATGCATGGCTTTTTATGAAATTAGGGATTGCGCGGCGCAAATTTTCGATTATGTGCGCCTGACGGACGTAGATACGCCCGCCCAAACCGCAACCTCATTTCTCAGGAGGCCAAAAATGACGCGTGACGAACTGAACCGCGAACTGCGTATGCATAGTGCTTCCTGGCCGGCGGTCCTCATCGTGTATGGACTCATCGTGGCCACGATGGTGTTCAGCGCGATGTCCATCACCTGATCCAGGACAGCAAGACATCCGGGGCCTGAATTGCAGGTCCGGGTGCCCCAGAATAGAGAACGGCGGATGGAGCGCACCCATCCGCCGTTTTTAATGGCATGTCCCGGTGTCAGACCTGCGTGCCCTGCACCTTGGAATCGCCCGGCTTGATGTTGCTGGAGGCCGCTTCGCCGACATTGTCGACGCCACGTTCTTCCAGCAATGTGGTCAGCCAGTCCGGGTCCATTTCCGGCACCGAGCTGAGCAGCAGGTCGGTATAGGGATGATGCGGCGGCGTGAACATTTCCGTCTTGGGGCCCTGTTCGACCACCTTGCCATGCTGCATCACCACCACCTCGTCGGCGATGGCCCGCACCGTGGCCAGATCGTGGGTGATGAACATGTAGGCAAGGTTCAGTTCCTTCTGAAGGCGGTTCAGAAGGCGCAGGATCCCTTCGGCGACAAGCTGATCGAGGGCTGATGTCACCTCGTCGCAGATGATGAAGGTGGGGTCGGCGGCGAGGGCGCGCGCGATCCCGATCCGCTGTTTCTGTCCCCCCGAAAGCTCGGGCGGATAGCGGTTGTAGTATTTCGACGGCTCAAGCTCGATCAGGTCGAGAAGTTCATCCACCCGGCTTTTGAGCGCCGCCCCTTTCAGCCCGTGATAGAACTGCGCAGGACGACCGATGATTTCCGAGATCTGCACCTTGGGATTGAGCGCTGTATCGGCCATCTGGTAAATCATCTGACACTGACGCAGCTGGTCCTTGGTGCGGTTGCGGTAATCGGGCGGGAAGGGTTCGCCCTTGAACAGGACATCGCCCTTCATCGGGGGCAAAAGCCCGGTGATCACGCGGGCGGTGGTGGACTTGCCGGACCCGGATTCGCCCACGACGGCGACGGTCATGCCCTCGTAGACATCGAAGCTGACATCATCGAGCACCTTGGCACCGCTGGAATAGGCGGCATCGACATTGCGCACCGAGATAAGCGGCGTCGTGTCCTTGGGGCGTTCTTTCTGCTCGCGCTTGAGGCTGCGGACCGCCCAGAGGCTTTTGGTGTAATCCTCTTTGGGGTTGTCGAGCATTTCCTTGGTCGGCGCCTCTTCGACCTCTTCGCCCTTGAGCAGAACCTTGATCGTGTCGGCCATTTGCGCCACGACCGCGAGATCGTGGGTGATGTAGATCGCGGCGGTGTTGAACTGATCGACGATATCGCGGATCGCGGCCAGGACCTCGATCTGGGTGGTCACGTCGAGCGCGGTGGTCGGTTCATCGAAGATGATGAGATCCGGACGGCAGGACATGGCCATCGCCGTCATCGCGCGCTGCAACTGGCCGCCCGACACCTGGTGAGGATAGCGAAAGCCGATCTCTTCAGGGTTGGGCAGGCGCAGACGGCGATAAAGCTCGACCGCGTCTTCCTGGGCTTCCATCCGCTTTTTCAGGCGGTATTGCACCGGCGCTTCGGTGTGCTGGTCGATCAGCTTGTGCGCCGGGTTGAACGACGCGGCGGCGGATTGCGCCACATAGGCGATCCGGGAGCCACGCAGCGCGCGCCGGTCGCTTTCAGAGGCGGTGGTCAGTTCCATGCCGTCGAACTCGATCGAGCCGCCGGAAATGCGCGTGCCGTCGCGGGCATAGCCCATGGCGGCGGCGCCGATGGTGGATTTGCCGGCACCGGATTCACCGATCAGGCCCAGCACCTCGCCACGGTGGAGGGTCAGGTCGACACCCTTGATGATGTCGACCCATTGTTCATCGGAATAGCCCTGGATCTGAAGATCGCGGATTTCCAGAAGGACGTCTTTGGATTTGGGCATTGGGATTACTCCTTCAGTCCGGAAGACCGGTGCAGCATCCAGTCGACCACGAAGTTGACCGCGACGGTCAACAGCGCGATGGCCGCCGCCGGTATGAGCGGGGTGATGTCACCGAACGAGATCAGGGTCGCGTTTTCACGCACCATCGAGCCCCAGTCCGCTGTCGGTGGCTGAATGCCGAGCCCGAGGAAGGACAGGCCCGCCACCAGCAGGAACACGAAGCAGAATTCCAGGCCGAATTCCGCGATCAGGGGTGCGGTGGAGTTGGGCAGGATCTCGCGGCGGATGAGGTACCACTTACCCTCGCCCCGCAGTTTCGCGGCCTCGATATAGTCCATGACCACGACATTGCCGGCCACCGCCCGCGTCAGGCGGAAGACGCGCGGCGAGTAGATCACGCCGACCACGAGGATCAGGATCACCTCGGACGGGTTGAAGATGGTCAGCATCCCGAGGCTGAACCCCGCCGAGACGCCCACGAGCACCGCAAGGCCGACGACCCAGCTGAGCACGTTGCTTTCGGCCTTGGCGACCACCACCAGAAGGCCGGTGACCATGGCGAAGCCGAACATCAGCCAGAAGCTGGTGGTCGAATTGGCCAGCGCACCGCCGAAGATCGACAGCATCAGAAGCGCGAAGATCAGCGACGGGATCGACATGATCACGTCCGATGTCCGCCCGAGGATCTGATCGAACCAGCCCCCCGTGGTGGCGGCCAGAAGCCCCGCAAGCGCCCCCAGCAGGAAGGCCATCACGGTTCCGGCCAGTGCCAGGGCCACTGTGTTGCGCGCGCCGTAGATGATCCGGCTGAACATGTCGCGGCCCAGCTGGTCGGCCCCCAGAAGCATGTCGCCATCCGGCACGGCGAAGGCGGTCGAGATCACCTCGGCCTCGCCGAAGGGCGCAATCCAGGGCGCGAAGATGCCGGCGATCGCATAGGTGAAGATCACGAACATCCCGAAGGCCGCCGTCAGGGGGGCGGTGCGCAACTCCTTGGCCATGTCGTTGGAGGCGATCGCGATCAGGAACTCGCGGAACGCGTAGGCCACCATGGCGGCAAGCGCCAGCATGCCCGCGGCAATCGCCACGCCGCGCAGCATCGAGGCGCCGCCCACGATCCCGAGGATGAAGGACACCAGGGTCAGCGAGAAGGCCAGCAGGAACCAGGTGCGTTTGTTGAAATAGGCGGCCAGACAGGACGCTGCCAGAAGCAGGGTGTAGTAGCCGATAACGAAGATGCTCATCGTGATCCCCTCCCTTACTTCGGATGCCGCAGGCGCGGATTGGTCAGGATGGCCCCGACATCCGCCGCGAGATTGAGCAGGATGAAGGTGGCCGCGAAAATCAGGCAGCAGGCCTGAACGACGGGGAAGTCACGTTTCGACACAGAGTCGACCAGCGCCTGTCCGATGCCGGGATAGACGAACACCACCTCGACCAGCACCACGCCGGTGATGAGATAGGCCAGGTTGAGCGCCACGACGTTGATGATCGGCGCCCAGGCATTGGGCAGCGCGTGCCGGACGATGACTTTCCAGGGCGGCGTGCCCTTGAGGCGGGCCATCTCGATATAGGGCGAGGCCAGCAGGTTGATGATCGCCGCCCGCGTCATGCGCATCATGTGGGCGGTCACCACCAGCACCAGCGTGAGCGCGGGCAGGAAGGTCCGGTGCAGCAGCTCGGGCAGGGTCATGTCCTGGCTGAGACTGGCGATGGCCGGGAACATCCCCCAGTTCACCGAGAAGTAGAGGATGAGGATGTAGCCGAGGAAGAATTCCGGCGACGAGATCGAGGTCAGCGTCGCCACGTTGGCCACACGGTCGAACACCGTGTAGCGCAGCAATGCCACCAGGACACCGAGCACGATCGCCAGCGGCACCGCGATCACCGCAGCATAGGCCGCAAGGAACAGCGTGTTCATGAAGCGCTGCCCGATCAGGGTGGTCACACGCTCGTCCGTGACGATGGAATTGCCGAAATCGAGGGTGACAGCTCCGGAAAGCCATTCAAGGTATCGGACGATGGCCGGCTTATCCAACCCCATTTCCTTGCGCAGCGCGGCAAGGTTTTCTTCGGTGGCCCCCTGGCCGAGAACCGCCTGGGCGATATCGCCCGGCAACAGCTCGACCATGAAGAAAATGATGACGGATATGACCAAGAGGATGAAAAGCCCGATTGCGAGCCTCTTCCCTACCAGCCGCAGAATGTCTCCCATCTGTCCCTCCTGCAGTTACGCCGGCACTGCGGGTAAGATGGCGCCCCCACGGCCAGCCGAACAGTTTTTTATTAGTCCCGTGCTTTGATGATGCCGCAAGAACAATCATCAGCCGGCTTTTGGCCTGAACGCATTTTTCGGTAATTGAGGTGGGTTCAGGCAACGATGGGCCTGGCGGCGTGCGCCAGGCCCGGTCTTGATGTCGTTCAGCCTTCGAACCACCAACGGCTGGCGGCGCGGGCGCCGTCCATCTGCCAGCTTGCCGCCAGATCGGGTCCGTGCTGGACGTTCTTGCGGCGGGCATAGACGAAGTTCGGGAAGAACGGGATCAGCGTGCCACCGTCGTCACGGGCCAGCATGCCCATTTCGCGGTACATCTCGGCGCGCTTGTCATTGTCCAACTCGGACTTGGCCTGCAGCAGCAGTTCATTGAACCGCTCGTTCTGCCAACGGCTTTCGTTCCAGGCCGCGTCATCCTTGTAGGCAAGGCTGTACATCACGTCCGGCGTCGGACGGGCGCCCCACTGCACCACGCACCAGGGATCCTTGAGCCAGACATCCGAGTAATAACCGTCGCTTGGCACACGGTTGACGTTGACGTTGATCCCCGCAGCCTTCGCCTGTTCGGCATAGAGGATGCACATGTCGACGGCGCCCGAGAACACCGAATCCGCCACCTTGATCTCGACCGAGAGGCCTTCGGCCCCGGCTTTGGCCAGCAGGGCCTTGGCCTGTTCGGGGTCATACTCGCGCTGCGGAATGTCATCCGGCCAGTAGGGCATGGCGGGCGAATGGTGAAAATCATTGCCCATGGTGGCGGTGTTGAAGGTGATCTTCTCGATGATCTCCTGACGGTTCATCGCCAGTTTCATCGCGTTGCGCACATCCACGTTGTCGAAAGGCGCGGTGTCGCACATCATCGGCATGGTGATCGCAGCCGCCGAGGGAACATTGTCGATCTCGATATTGGGATCGCGTTGCAGCAGCGACAATGTCTTGAGTTCCAGCTGCGTGATCGCATCCACATCGCCGGTGACAAGGGCTGTCTGGCGCGCGTTCGGATCGTTGAGGACAGTGATGACGACCTCATCGAAATAGGCGCCCTCGAGGTGCCAATCGTCATGGCGCACAAGGCTGTACTGCACACCGAACTCGGTTTCCACCAGACGGTAGGGGCCGCAGCCATCGCCGGACTGCCAGTTCAGGCTGCCATCGTCATTGGCGGGGCAGATGGCGAAATGGTAGTCGGTCATCAGCCACGGAAGGTCGGCGTTGCCCGACCCGAGCGTCACGGTGATCGAGTTATCGCCATTGTCGACGATATCGACCACATCCGACAGCAGCGCCTTGGCCGCCGATGTCGAATCGTCCCCACGGTGATGGTTCAGAGAGGCGATAACGTCATTCGCGGTGACCTTGGCGCCGCTATGGAACGTGGCCTTGTCATTGAGCTTGAAGGTCCATTCCTTGGCGTCCGGCGTTGCCGACCATTCGGTCGCCACATCCGGCCCGAGCGATCCATCGGGTTCGATCAGGGTCAGGTAGCTGCGGAACGTGTGGATCAGCTGGATCATCGAGAAGGTCACGTAGGTGCCGGGATCATGCGTGTCGCCGGTATTGCCGTCATGTGCCCCGAGGCGGAAGGTACCGCCGCGCGAAGGGGCCGCCTTGGCCTGTGTCGTCCACAGCCCGGTTGCGGCCGAGGCCGTCAGGCCCGCTGCCATCGAATAATTCATGAACGACCGGCGCGAAACCTTGCCCTCGCGGGCCGCTTCGGCAAGCCGATCGATAAGAATTTGATCTTTGACCTTTGTCATATTCTCTCCCTGTTTTCTGCTTTTCGGTCGTGCATGCGACCATGAACATGCCGCCGTCGACCAGTGTTCTTCCCATTCGCCAGGGCAGGTAGCCCAAAAACGACATGCCCCAAGCAAAACACGAATTCGCCCCGGCATCCACCCTTTGCATGGATCTTTAAAATTTTTCATTTTTGACGGGCAGATAGAGAGAGCCGCGCGGTCAGCCCCCGCGACCGTCGCTTCGTTGGCCCGCAACCACTTGTCAAAATGCGACAAATCGGGATCGGGCACGGGCCGTGGGGGGCAAGGCCGGTGGCGGTCAGTCGCCCTCGCGGCGGGCCCTGAGCCGGGCAAAATAATCGAGACGTTTTTTCAGCTCGCGTTCGAAACCGCGTTCGACCGGAGCATAGAGAACCGGGCGCTTCATGCCTTCGGGAAAATAGTTCTGCCCGGAAAACCCATCCTCGGCGTCGTGATCATAGGCATAGCCCTCGCCGTAGCCCTGCTCTTTCATCAGCTTTGTGGGCGCGTTCAGGATATGCCGGGGGGGCGGCTCGCTGCCTGTCTTCTTGGCCTCGCGCATGGCGGCCTTGTAGGCGGCGTAGCCCGCATTGGATTTGGGCGCCAGGGCCAGATAGGTGACGGCCTGAGCCAGTGCCAACTCGCCCTCGGGGCTGCCGAGACGTTCGTAGGTTTCCCAGGCGTGCAGGCAGACCGTTTGCGCCTGGGGATCGGCCAGCCCGATATCCTCGACCGCCATGCGGGTGATGCGCCGCGCAAGATAGCGCGGGTCCTCGCCGCCGGTCAGCATCCTGGCGTACCAGTAAAGCGCGGCATCCGGATCCGAGCCGCGCACGGATTTGTGCAGCGCCGAGATCAGGTTGTAATGCTCATCCCCGGACTTGTCGTATTTCGCGGCCCGCCGCATCAGGCGCGCGGTCAGCGCCGCCGTGTCGGCCTTGCCCTCGATCTTCCAGGCCGCCACCTGTTCGATCAGGTTCAAGAGCGCGCGCCCATCGCCATCGGCCATCTCGAGCAGGGCTTCGCGGGCCGGACCATCCAGCGGCAGGGCACGCGCCAGTTCCGCTTCGGCGCGCTGCGCCAGCCGTTCCAGATCGGCAAGCGACAAGCGCTCGAGCACAAGGACCTGCGCCCGGCTGAGAAGGGCGGCGTTCAACTCGAAGCTGGGGTTTTCGGTGGTGGCGCCCACCAGAAGAAGGGTCCCGTCCTCCATATGCGGCAGGAAACTGTCTTGCTGGGCCTTGTTGAAGCGGTGGATTTCATCGACGAAGAGCAGCGTCCCCTGCCCGTTCGCCCGCCGATGGCGCGCCTGTTCGAACACCTTCTTCAACTCGGCCACGCCACTGAAGATGGCGCTGATCTGCACGAAATGGAGGTCGGTCTCGTCGGCCAGAAGCCGTGCGATCGTGGTTTTGCCCACGCCCGGCGGCCCCCAGAACACCAGCGACGACAGGCTGCCCGCGTCCAGCATCGCCCCGAGCGGTCCCTCGGGGCCAAGCACCTGCGCCTGTCCGATCACCTCGGCCAGTTTGCGGGGCCGCAACCTGTCGGCCAAGGGGCGCGGGGCGGTGTCGGGTGTCGCGCCGGGGTCGGTGTCGAACAGGTCAGACATCGGTCACAACCTGAACCGCAGAACGGCGCGCTGGTCGCCGCGCTGCACATCGAGCGACAGAAGTCCCGAGGCGCGCGTCAGAAGATCGTTCGCGCTGGCGCTGTCGGTCACCTCGATCCCGTCGATCGCGCGCAGCACATCGCCCGCCTGCAAGCCGGCGCGCGCACCGACCGGGCCGGGATCATCCACCACGACCCCCGACGCCCCGAGCGGCAAGTCATATTCGGACAGGACCACGGGATTGACCGTCGACAGGGTCATGCCGGGAATGGCGGTTTGCCGTCCTGTCACCATCCGGTCACGCGCCGGTGCATCCGGCGGCGCGATCAGCTGGAGCGTCACATCGCGCGTGGCACCGTCGCGGATATAGGTGATGGCCGAGCTGGCCCCGATCCCGGCGACCGACATGCGAAACAGCATCTCGGCGGGCGTGTTGACGGCCAACCCGTCCACTGCCGCGATCACGTCGCCGGGCTGGATGCCCGCACGGGCAAATGCGCTTTGGGGATGCACCTGCGAGATGATCAGCCCACCCGGACGATCCATCCCCAGACCTTCGACCATGTCTGCGGTCACGGGCTGGCCGGTCAGGCCGGCCCAGGGACGCAGAAAATCGGTGTTGCCCGCGCGCGCCTGCTGGACGAATTGCGCCACCAGCGCCGACGGGATGGCGAAGCCGATGCCGTTCGAGCCACCCGAGCGGCTGAGGATCGCGGTATTCACTCCGATGAGCCGGCCGTTGATATCGACCAAGGCACCGCCGGAATTGCCGGGATTTATCGGCGCATCGGTCTGGATGAAATAGCCGCGCGCATTGCCCGTGGCGGTGCCCGACCGCGCCAGCCCCGACACGATCCCGCTGCTGACGGTCTGGCCCACGCCGAAGGGATTGCCAATGGCCAGAACCAGTTCGCCGACATCGACGGTATCGCTGTCGCGTAGCGCGAGCGCGGGCATCGGCGGCGCGTCTTCCAGCTGGAGGATGGCCAGATCGCTTTCCTCGTCCGACAGGAGCACGCGCGCCGAATATTCCCGCCGGTCATTGAGAACCACGCGGATATCCGTCGCCTCTCCGACGACATGATAATTCGACACGACGATCCCGTCCTCGCTGAGGATCACGCCCGAGCCGAGGGAGTTCTGGACGCGCTGCTGCGGCACGCCGAAATCGCGAAAGAGGTTCTGAAAGAACGGGTCGCCGCTGAACGGGCTGGAGCGCACATTGACGATGCGGCGCGCGTAGATGTTGACCACCGCGGGCGCCGCGCGCTTGACCACGGGGGTGAAGCTGAGCCCGATCTCGGCGCGGGTTTCGGGCACGCGGGGCGACTCGGCCAGGACCGGCATGGACAGAATGCACAGCATCATGAAAAGCGCGCGGAACACAGCACCCCCTCCGGTTAATTGCGCCCCCACCATATGCGGAGACACGGCGCGCATTGCAACCGCCCTGCCCGCTGATCGACGAAATGGGGCCCGCCGGAACGCAAAGGCCCCCGCCGATCCGGCAGGGGCCAAGAAACACCGGGTCATGCCGGAGTGATCAATCTTCGTCGCCAGCAGCCTCGGCGGCTTCGAGGCGGGCGCGGTCAGCGGCGCCCTTGGCGTCGAGATCACGCTCGACGAATTCGATGATCGCCATCGGCGCCATGTCACCGTAACGGAAACCGGCCTTGAGGACGCGGACATAGCCGCCCTGACGGTCCTTGTAGCGCGGGCCCAGAACCTCGAAGAGTTTGGCGACGTGCTTGTCCTGCTTGAGCTGTGCGGCGGCCTGACGGCGGGCATGCAGATCGCCGCGCTTGCCGAGCGTGATCAGCTTTTCGACGATGCGGCGAAGTTCCTTCGCCTTGGGCAGGGTTGTCTTGATTTGCTCATGTTCGATGAGCGAGCCGGCCATGTTGGCCCACAGAGCCTTGCGGTGTTCGTGGGTCCGGTTCAGGCGGCGGTAGCCTCGTGCGTGACGCATGATTCAATCTCCAGATCGTGTTTTGCTTTGTCTGACCGGCGATGCGTGTCACCGGCTCTCCTTGGGGCGGTATGCCCGGGTCTTTCCGGCGGGGCGCAGACCGCCCCGACCGGGAATTTCGAACAGTGCTCAGAACTGGTCTTCGAACTTCTTGGCCAGGTCTTCGATATTGTCCGGCGGCCAATCCTCGACATCCATACCGAGGTGCAGGCCCATGCCCGACAGCACTTCCTTGATTTCGTTCAAGGACTTGCGGCCGAAGTTGGGCGTGCGGAGCATTTCCGCTTCGGTCTTCTGGATCAGGTCGCCGATATAGACGATGTTGTCGTTCTTCAGGCAGTTCGCCGAACGCACCGACAGTTCCAGCTCGTCCACCTTCTTGAGCAGGAGCGGGTTGAATTCCAGCCCCTCGTCCTCGGACTCGCGGCCAGCGGCCTCGGGCTCTTCGAAGTTGACGAAAATGGACAGCTGATCCTGAAGGATGCGCGCGGCATAGGCCACGGCATCATCCGGCGTGATCGAGCCGTCGGTTTCCAGCTTCATGGTCAGCTTGTCATAGTCCAGAACCTGGCCTTCACGGGTCGGCTGCACATCATAGCTGACGCGCTTGATCGGCGAATAGATCGCGTCGATCGGGATCAGGCCGATGGGCGCATCTTCGGGCTTGTTCTTGTCGGCTGCGACATAGCCCTTGCCGGTGTTGACGGTCAGTTCCATGAACAGATCGGCACCATCATCGAGGTGACACAGCACGTGGTCCTTGTTGAGGATCTCGATGCCTGCGCTGTCGGCGATATCGCCTGCGGTCACGATGGCCGGGCCTTTGGCGGAAATCGACAGGCGCTTGGGCCCTTCGACTTCCATGCGGATGGCAACACCCTTGAGGTTCAGGACGATATCGGTGACGTCTTCACGCACACCGGCAACCGAGCTGAACTCGTGCAGGACGTTGTCGATCTGGACACTGGTGATGGCAGCGCCCTGAAGCGACGACAGCAGCACACGGCGCAGCGCGTTGCCGAGCGTCAGGCCGAAGCCCCGCTCCAGCGGCTCGGCGATCACGGTGGCCTGGCGCAGCGGGTCATTGCCCGGCTTGACGTCCAGTTGTGTCGGCTTGATCAGTTCTGCCCAGTTCTTATGGATCATGCGTTCCCTCCATTCCTGTCCCGGCTCCATGTCCAAAAGGCCGGGACGCCCGAGGTTCAAAATAACGGAATGGGGCCGTGCATCGCACGCGGCCCCACCTGGAAAATCTTCTTAGACGCGGCGGCGCTTGGGAGGGCGGCAACCGTTATGGGCAATCGGGGTCACATCACGGATCGAGGTGATGTTGAAGCCGACGGCCGCCAGGGCGCGAAGCGCGGATTCGCGGCCCGAACCGGGGCCCTGCACCTCGACCTCGAGTGTCTTCATGCCATGTTCCTGTGCCTTGCGGCCGGCGTCTTCGGCAGCCATCTGGGCGGCATAGGGTGTCGACTTGCGCGAGCCCTTGAAGCCCATGGTGCCGGCAGAGGACCATGCGATCGCATTGCCCTGCACATCCGAAATCAGGATTTTGGTGTTGTTGAAAGAAGAGTTCACATGAGCAACGCCGGTGGCGATGTTCTTTGAAACCTTTTTCTTGGTACGACGGGTATCACGTGCCATTGGTTCTGCCCTCCCTTACTTCTTCTTGCCGGCAATTGCTTTTGCCGGGCCCTTGCGGGTGCGGGCATTGGTATGCGTCCGCTGACCGCGTACCGGCAGGTTGCGGCGGTGACGCAGACCGCGATAGCAGCCGAGATCCATCAGACGCTTGATGTTCATCTGGACTTCACGACGCAGATCACCTTCCACGGTGAAGTTGCCGTCGATCTGCTCGCGCACGGCCAGAAGCTCGGCGTCGGAGAGTTCGTTGACGCGACGCGACTGGTCGATACCAACGGCTTCGCAGATGGCCTTGGCCGATGCGTGACCAATTCCGGTGATGTAGGTGAGGGCGATCGGGACCCGTTTGTTGGTCGGGATGTTTACGCCGGCGATACGTGCCACGTGTCATGTCCTTTCGTTGCGGTTCCGTAGCTCCAGAACCTTTTTTCACAACGTAAGCCCGGGCGTGTCGCCAGCCGGGCCGCAGCTGATTTCAGGTGATCGATCCTTGACGGACCAGTCCCGCACCAGAATCAACTCTGCGCGGGATGGTGCTGGTTAGGAGCAAACGCAGGACGCGTCAACCCCCTGCCAGTTATTTGTCGAGTACAGCGGCGATCGAGGCCTTGACCTCGTCGATCTCGCCCAATCCGTTGACGGATTGCAGCTGACCCTTGGCATAGTAATAGCCGATCAGCGGCGAGGTTTTCTTGTAGTATTCCATAAGCCGCTGCTTGAGGCTTTCCTCGTTGTCATCGGCACGACGCTTGAACTCGGTGCCGCCGCATTTCGAGCATTTGCCATCCGAGGGGATCGGTTTGGTGATGTCGTTATAGACTTCGCCGCAGCCGCCACATGTCGAGCGGGCCGTGATCCGCTGAACCAGCGCCGTATCATCCACCTGCATTTCGATCACGGCGTCCAGCGTCTCGCCCTGCTCTTGCAGCAACTCGCCAAGCGCGTCGGCCTGCGCAAGGGTGCGCGGGAAACCGTCGAAGATGAAGCCGCCCTTCTTGTCGCCCTGCAGTTTCTCGCGGATCAGGCCGATGACGATCTCATCGGTCACCAGATCGCCGCGCGCCATGACTTCGGCCACCTTGCGGCCCATATCGGTGCCGCTGTCCTTGGCTTCGCGCAGCATGTCGCCGGTCGAAAGCTGGATCATGTCGCGCGCGTCGACGAGGTTATGGGCCTGCGTGCCCTTGCCGGCACCCGGCGGTCCAAGAAGAATGATGTTCATTTACGTGTCGTCCCTTTTCTGCGAGCGCGCTTTTTGCCTTTGCCCTTGCCGCCCAGCTGAGATTTTTCGATCAGGCCCTCATACTGATGCGCAAGCAGATGGCTTTGCACCTGCTGGATCGTATCCATGGTGACGGACACCACGATGAGAACGGATGTGCCGCCGAAGTAGAAGGGGATCGCGAACTGCCCGCGAAGGATCTCGGGCAGAAGACAAACCGCCGCAAGATAGGCAGACCCCAGGACCAGGATGCGCGAGACCACGTATTCCAGGTACTCGGCAGTCTTCTTGCCGGGACGCACGCCGGGAACAAACCCGTTCTGGTTCTTCAGGTTGTCGGCGACATCATCCGGTTTGAACGACACGTTGTAGGTGTAGAAATAGGTGAAGAACACGATCATCACCGTGAAAAACAGCAGATATGCCGGCTGACCCGGCCCGAAATAGGCCATGATGGTCGACATGATCGGACTGGTCTGATTGCCCGAGAACGTGCTGATCGTGGTCGGCAAAAGCAGGAGCGACGACGCAAAGATCGCGGGAATGACGCCTGCCGGGTTGACCTTGACAGGCAAGTGGCTGGAGCCACCGTCATAGACCTTCATACCGACCTGGCGGCGCGGATACTGGATGTGGATCTTGCGCAGGCTGCGCTCCATGAACACCACGAAGGCGATTACGCCGATGACCATCAGGATGACGCCGATGATCACGGCGGGGCTGATCGCACCCGAGCGGCCCTGGCTGAGGAACTGGGCCAATGCCGCAGGAACTTCGGCAATGATGCCGACGAAAATGATCAGCGAGATCCCGTTGCCCACGCCGCGCGCGGTGATCTGTTCGCCCAGCCACATAAGGAACATCGTCCCGCCAACCAGGGTGATCATGCAGCTGGCGATGAAGAACAGGCCCGGATCGGTCACCAGACCGCCCGATTGCAAGCTGACGGCCAAGCCATAGGATTGCAGCGTTGCCAGGAACACCGTGCCATAGCGCGTGTACTGGTTGATCTTCTTGCGCCCTTGTTCGCCTTCTTTCTTGAGCTGCTCGAGTGCGGGCACCATGGCCGCCAGAAGCTGCACGATGATCGAGGCCGAAATATAGGGCATGATCCCGAGCGCGAAGATCCCCATGCGACCAAGCGCGCCGCCGGTGAACATCGACAGCATGCCACCGATGCTGGCCGCAGCCCCTTCCATGAAGTTCCGCAGCTCGGCGCCGTCAATGCCCGGAACGGGGATATACGTCCCGAGGCGATAGACAATCAGAAGCCCGAGCGTAAAGACGATCCGTTTGCGGAGGTCGGTGGCCTTGCCGAAAGCGGACCAACTGGTGTTGGCGGCCATTTGTTCTGCTGCAGATACCATGCGCGGTCTCTTTCAAGTGACAACGCCGCCCGAAGCCGTTTTCCGGCCCAGGCGGCGTTTTCGGAAAAACTTAAGGGTATGTAAGCGGCGCGGTCACCGCTCACAACCTCTTATTCTGCCGCCTGCGCGGTTGTGACCGTCAGAGAGCCACCCGCCTTCTCAACGGCTTCGACAGCCGATTTGGATGCGCCGGTGACTTCCAGGGTCAGTTTCGTGGTCAGCTCGCCCTTGGACAGGATGCGCACACCGTCAAGCTTGCGGCGCACGAGACCCGACGCGACCAGCACGTCCTCGGTGATCGGGGCACCGGCGTCGAGCTTCTTGGCGTCGATGAATTTCTGGATCAGACCAAGGTTGACGACCGCGTATTTCTTGCGGTTCGGCTTGGTGAAGCCGCGCTTGGGAAGGCGCTGGTAGATGGGCATCTGCCCGCCTTCAAACCCCTTGATGGCCACACCCGAACGGGATTTCTGGCCTTTGATACCACGGCCAGCGGTTTTGCCCTTGCCCGAACCGGGGCCACGGCCAACTCGCTTTTTGGTTTTCGTCGCGCCCGGATTGTCGCGAAGTTCGTGAAGTTTCATGTCGCTTCTCCTGAGGCCGGATGTGACCCCCGAAGCGTGATGGGGCCAACCACGGCATATCGTGATAGAATGAGTCGTGGCCCACGAACGGGCCACCGGCGGGCGTATAGACGGGTTGCGCGGCGCTTGCAAGGCCCACCCCACGCCGCCCTGTGTATATCAAGATTGATTTCGGTCCCGACACGAGGTTTTCTGGACGTTATGACACACCTTCCTGATCGCCGCGCCCGGACATCGGCCTGCGCCAAGGTCGCACTGGCCCTGACGCTTTCGCTTGCGCAACCGGCAGGCGCGATGACCGGATGTGCGCGCGACGCCATGCTGGTTCTGGACGGGTCGGCGTCGATGTCGGAAATCGGTTTCGACGCGAGTGCCCCGACACGGATCGACGACGCGCGCGCGGCCTTGGCCCGCGCGATGCCGCGCATCGCAGAGGTCCGGCGTGTCGGGCTGCTGACCTATGGGCCCGGGGGATCGGATGCGTGTTCGGGCATCGATCTGCGGTTCGGCCCCATTGCCGGCGCGGCCAGCCCCATCATCACGGCCGCGCAAACGCTGCGCCCGGGTGGGCTGACGCCACTGGCCGCCTCGGTCAGGGCCGCAGCAGAGGCCCTGAACTACCGGACCACTCCGGGCATCGTGGTGTTGGTGACGGACGGCAACGAGACCTGCGGGGGCCGACCCTGCGCATTGGGGGCGGAACTGGCGGCCGAGAGCGCCGGTTTGACCGTGCATGTGGTCGGGTTCCGCGTGCAATATGACCCCTTCGCCTGGGACAACCCCGAAGCCCAGACCTATGACGGCGGCGCGGTTGTGGCGAAATGCCTGTCCGATCGGACAGGCGGGCTTTATGTCGATACCCAGACCGTCGACGAGCTGGCCGAAGCGTTGGACGCGCTGTTGGGATGCACCGTTGTCGGGCAACGTCTGGATGGCCCGTCAGGCCCGGGCTGAGGCGGCTCTCCCCCGCTGATACCTCGGGGCACAGGCCAGGCACTCCGGCGGTCTGACACAGGGCCGCTAAATGCAAAACGCCCCGGCCGTTTCGGACCGGGACGTTCGCAATACGGATGCAACTGGGGCGTTACGCCAACAGTTTCAGCCCTTTTCCTCGATGATCTTCACGAGGTGCGGGATCTTGTTGACCATGCCGCGCACGGCGGGGGTGTCTTCAAGTTCGCGGGTTCTGTGCATCTTGTTGAGACCCAGGCCGATCAGCGTCTGACGCTGCTTTTCCGGGCGACGGATCGGCGAACCGATCTGCTTGACTACGATGGTCTTTGCCATGTGCTTGTCTCCTTACGCTTCCGCGGCTTCCTTGGCGGGCGCCTCGTCCTTCTTGAGGATGTCGACGACCTTTTTGCCACGGCGCTGTGCCACCATGCGGGGGCTGGCCTGGAACTGAAGCGCGTTCAGCGTGGCGCGGATCATGTTGTAGGGGTTCTGCGACCCGATGGACTTTGCCACCACGTCCTGAACGCCCAGCATCTCGAATACGGCACGCATCGGACCACCCGCGATGATACCGGTACCTTGCGGCGCCGTACGCATCACGACCTTGCCGGCGCCATGACGGCCATGGCCATCGTGATGCAGGGTGCGGCCCTCACGCAGGGGCACACGGATCATCTGGCGCTTGGCCTGCTCGGTTGCCTTGCGGATCGCTTCGGGAACCTCTTTGGCCTTGCCCTTGCCGAAGCCGACACGGCCTTTCTGATCGCCGACGACCACCAGCGCGGCGAAGCCGAAGCGCTTACCGCCCTTGACGGTTTTCGACACACGATTGATCGCGACGAGGCGATCGGCGAATTCAGGCGTCTCGTCGCGGTCGCGACGATCACGACGATTGTCTTCTCTTGCCATGTGGCATCCTTTCCATGCGGCACCCTGCGGCACCATCAGTGTAGTCCGATCTCTGGTGTGGCGGCACGAAGACCGCCACCCGGATCATCGAGAAGGCCGGATAACCGGCCCTCTGCACCTTAGATTTTCAGACCGGCTTCACGCGCGGCATCTGCCACGGCCTTGATCCGACCATGATACAGGAACCCGCCCCGATCGAACTGGGCTTCGGTGATCCCGGCCTGCTTGGCGCGCTCCGCGATAGTGGCGCCGATCTTGGCGGCCGCCTCGAGGGTGTTCTTGCCCAGGAAACCGAGGTCCTTTTCCAGCGTCGACGCTGCGGCCAGCGTAACGCCGTTCACATCGTCGATCAGCTGAACGCTGAGGTTCTTGTTGGAGCGGTGAACGCTGAGGCGCACGCGCCCTGCATTGACCTTGCGAAGTTTGTTCCGAACGCGCAGGCGGCGTTTCTGGAACAGTTGTCTCTTGCTGTTTGCCATCTGTCGCGTCCTTACTTCTTCTTGCCTTCCTTCTGGAAGATGTACTCGCCCTTGTAGCGGATACCCTTGCCCTTGTAGGGCTCGGGACGACGCCAATCGCGGATATTGGCCGCGACCTGTCCAACGAGTTGCTTGTCATGGCCCTCGACCACCAGTTCGGTGGGCTTGGCAGCCGTGACTGTAACACCTTCCGGAATTTCGAAATCGACATCATGCGAGTAGCCGAGGTTCAGTTTCAGGGTGTTGCCCTGCACCTGCGCCCGGTAACCCACACCGTTGATCTCGAGCTCTTTCTTGAAAGTCTCCTTGGCACCGTGCACCATGTTGGCGATGACAGTGCGTGTCATGCCCCACTGCTGGCGCGCCCGCTTGGACTTGCCGCGGGGGGTGACGGTGACCTGCCCATCCTCGATCGCGATGGTGACATCGTCGGTCGCGGTGAAGGACTTGGTGTCCTTCGGGCCTTTGACTTCCAGGGTCTGCCCAGACAGAGAGGCGCTGACGCCATCGGGCAGGGCCACGGGTTGTTTTCCGATACGAGACATGTCCGACCTCCTTAGAATACGGTGCAGAGCACCTCGCCACCAACATTGGCGGCGCGCGCAGCGGCATCCGACATCACACCCTGCGGGGTGGAGACAATCGACACGCCAAGGCCCTGACGGACCGACGGAATGTCCTTGACGCCCATGTAGACGCGACGACCGGGTTTGGAGACCCGCTTCATTTCGCGAATGGCGGGGGCGCCTTCGAAGTATTTCAGGCTGATTTCCAGGGCCGGATGACCGTTTGCACCAGTCGTCTTTTCATAGCCACGGATGTAACCTTCGTCCGCAAGCACATCCAGGACCCAGCACCGCAGCTTGGACGCCGGGCACGAGACTGTGGATTTGCCGCGCATGCCTGCGTTGCGGATGCGGGTAAGCATATCGCCGATAGGATCGTTCATTTTCCGTCCTCCTTACCAGCTCGATTTCACCATGCCGGGGGCTTGGCCATTCGAACCAAGCTCGCGCAGGGCGATCCGCGACACTTTGAGTTTGCGATAATAAGCATGCGGACGACCCGTCAGCTGGCAGCGGTTGTGCAACCGTGTCGCCGAGCTGTTGCGGGGCAGTTCCGCCAGCTTCAGGGAGGCGCGGAAACGCTCTTCCATCGGCTTGCTTTCGTCACTGATGATCTCTTTGAGAGCAGCACGCTTGGCGGCATATTTCTGCACCAGGCGCTGACGCTTCTTCTCGCGTTCGATCATTGCTTTCTTAGCCATATCTTTTTCTCCCGCGATCAGCTGTTGAAGGGCATGTTGAAAGCTTTCAACAGCGCCTTTGCTTCAGCGTCGGTGGCCGCCGTGGTACCAATGATGATGTCCAGGCCCCAGACCTCGTCGACCTTGTCGTACTCGATCTCGGGGAACACGATGTGTTCCTTGATGCCCATGGCATAGTTGCCGCGACCGTCGAACGACTTGCCCGAAACACCGCGGAAGTCGCGGATGCGGGGCATGGCGATCGTGATCAGGCGATCCAGGAAATCATACATGCGGTCGCCGCGCAGAGTGACCTTGGCGCCCATCGGCATGCCTTCGCGAACGCGGAAGCCGGCGATGGAGTTCTTTGCCTTGGTGATCACGGCACGCTGGCCGGCGATCATGGTCAGGTCTTCCTGGGCCGACTTGGCTTTCTTGGAATCACGGACAGCCTCGGCACCGCAGCCGATGTTCAGGACGATCTTGTCCAGGCGCGGGATCTGCATGTCGTTGGTGTAGCCGAACTCTTCTTTCAGGGCCGGCTTGATGACGTCGCGGAACTGCGTACGCAGACGCGGGGTGTATTGTGCGCTATCAAGCATCGATCACGTCCCCCGTGGTCTTGGCAAAACGGACTTTCTTGTCGCCTTCGGTCTTGAAGCCAACGCGGGTCGGTTTGCCGTTCTTGTCGAGGTAGGCCAGGTTGCTCAGGTCGATGGGGAGCGCCGTAGGAATGCGGCCACCCTGGCTGGTCTGGCTTTGCTTGGTGTGGCGGATCGCGACATTCACGCCATCAACCACGGCCTTGCCGGCCTTCGGATTGACGGAGAGGATCGTACCTTCCTTGCCTTTGTCTTTACCGGCAAGAACGATCACCTTGTCGCCCTTTTTCAGTTTAGCAGCCATCTTACAGCACCTCCGGGGCGAGCGAGATGATTTTCATGAACTTCTTGGCGCGCAGTTCGCGCACGACCGGTCCGAAGATACGGGTGCCGACCGGTTCATTGTTGTTGTTCAGGATAACAGCCGCGTTGCGGTCAAAGCGGATGGCGGTGCCATCTTCGCGACGGACTTCCTTGGCGGTGCGCACGACGACGGCCTTGCGGACGTCACCTTTTTTCACGCGACCGCGCGGGATGGCTTCCTTGACGGATACGACGATGATGTCACCCACCGACGCGTATCTGCGCTTGGAACCACCCAGAACCTTGATGCACTGAACCCGGCGAGCGCCGGAGTTGTCAGCAACATCCAGATTGGTCTGCATCTGGATCATATGGTTTCTCCCGACCTTTGGGGTAACGACCCCAGGGTTTCGATCAAACTGACAGGTGACCGCTTAGTTGGCGATCACTTCCCAGCGTTTCGTTTTCGATTTCGGCGCACATTCGATGATGCGAACTGTGTCACCGACCTTGAAAGCGTTCTGTTCATCGTGAGCCCGGTATTTCTTGGACTTACGAATGGTCTTCTTGAGAACGGGGTGCGTGAAACGGCGCTCGACCGAAACGGTGACGGTCTGTTCGTTGGCGTCGCTGGTCACGGTGCCTTGAAGGATACGTTTGGGCATAACTCAAGGCCTCCCTTATTCTGCGTTGGCCGCGTTCGCGGCCTTTTCGTTGAGAATGGTCAGAACGCGGGCTGCGTTGCGGCGCGCGATTTTCATTCTGGACGGATTCTCGAGTTGGCCGGTGGCCGCCTGGAAGCGCAGGTTGAACTGCTCTTTCTTCAGCTCGCTCAGCTGCTCACGCAGCTGATCCGGGGTCTTGTCTCTCAGTTCGCTGGCGTTCATGTCGCCGGTTCCTTCCTCAATACACCAGTAGGCCCCTGACGGTTGGTTCAGGGTAACCCGAGACCTGGTGGATGAATTGCAAATACACGAATCCCCGTCCGGCGGGGTCACGCGAATTGCCGCTCTATAAGGGACCAATGAAATCAGGGCAAGGGGGAGTCTGGTTTTTCTTGCATATGCTCGCCCAACTGGCGGGCCGGCGCCTGAACCGCGCATGGAAAAGCCCCCGCCACGCAGGTGACGGGGGCTTCAAAATCTCTGGACCGAAAGGCCCAGTCCTTACCAGTCTTCGCGAACAACGATCCGGGTCTTGATCGGCAGCTTCATCGCGGCAAGGCGCAGAGCCTCTTTCGCGATTGCTTCGCTGACGCCGTCGATCTCGAACATGATCCGGCCGGGTTTGACGCGGCAGGCCCAGAAATCGACCGAGCCCTTACCCTTACCCATCCGGACTTCGGTTGGCTTCGAGGTCACGGGCGTGTCCGGGAAGATCCGGATCCAGACGCGACCCTGACGCTTCATGTGACGCGTCATGGCACGACGGGCGGCTTCGATCTGGCGCGCTGTAACGCGCTCGGGCTGGGCCGCTTTCAGACCATAGGTGCCGAAGTTGAGATCCGAACCGCCCTTGGCGACTCCGTGGATCCGGCCCTTGTGCTGCTTGCGGAATTTAGTGCGCTTTGGTTGAAGCATCTGTCATTCCTCCTCAGCGACGGCCGCCAGCGCCACGAGGCGCGGGACCATCCTGGAGTTCCTGGGCCTTGCGATCGCGTGCACTGGGATCGTGCTCCATGATCTCACCCTTGAAGATCCATACCTTGACGCCGATGATGCCATAGGGCGTCACGGCCTCCTTGTGGGCATAGTCGATGTCGGCACGCAGAGTGTGCAGCGGCACGCGGCCTTCACGGTACCATTCGGTACGGGCGATTTCGGCACCGCCGAGACGGCCCGAGACGTTCACCCGAATACCAAGAGCACCCATGCGCATCGCGTTCTGAACCGAACGCTTCATGGCGCGGCGGAAAGACACACGACGCTCGAGCTGCTGCGCGATCGACTCGGCGACCAAGGCAGCGTCCAGCTCGGGCTTGCGGACTTCCACGATGTTCAGGTGCAGTTCGCTGTCCGTCATCCGGGCAAGCTTCTTGCGAAGCCCCTCGATGTCGGCGCCCTTCTTGCCGATGATCACGCCGGGACGTGCCGTGTGGATCGTCACGCGGCACTTCTTGTGCGGACGCTCGATGATCACGCGGCTGATACCCGCCTGCTTGCACTCTTTCTCGATGAAATCGCGGATCTTGAGGTCTTCCAGAAGAAGATTCCCGTAATCCTTGGTGTCGGCATACCAACGGCTGTCCCAGGTACGGTTCACCTGAAGGCGCATGCCAATCGGATTGACTTTGTTACCCATTAGGCTTGCTCCTCAATTTGACGCACCTTGATCGTCAGTTCCGAGAACGGCTTGCGCAGAGCGCCGAACCGGCCACGGGCACGGGGGCGGCCCCGCTTCATGACGAGGTTCTTGCCGACATAGGCCTCGGCGACGATCAGCTCGTCCACATCGAGGTTGTGATTGTTCTCGGCGTTGGCAATCGCGGACTGCAGGCATTTGCGCACGTCATCGGCGATCCGCTTCTTCGAGAAGGTCAGATCGTTCAGTGCCTTGTCGACCTTCTTGCCACGGATCATCGCTGCAACCAGGTTGAGTTTCTGCGGGCTTGTGCGAAGCATGCGCAGTTTTGCCATTGCTTCGTTATCTGCCACGCGGCGGGGGTTCTTTTCCTTGCCCATGACTTATTTCCGCTTCGCTTTTTTGTCGGCCGCGTGCCCGTAATAGGTACGGGTCGGCGAATATTCACCGAATTTCTGACCGATCATGTCCTCGGTTACGTTTACGGGAACGTGCTTGTGCCCGTTGTAAACGCCGAAAGTCAAACCCACGAACTGGGGCAGGATCGTCGACCGGCGCGACCAGATCTTGATGACTTCATTACGCCCGCTTTCGCGCGTTGCCTCGGCCTTCTTGAGGACGTAGGCATCAACGAACGGGCCCTTCCATACAGAACGTGCCATGTCTTAACGGCCCTTCTTCTTCGCGTGACGCGAGCGCAGGATAAGTTTCTGCGACGCCTTGTTGGTGTTGCGGGTGCGCGCACCCTTGGTGGGCTTGCCCCAAGGCGTGACGGGGTGACGACCACCCGAAGTCCGGCCCTCACCACCACCATGCGGGTGATCGATCGGGTTCATCACGACACCGCGAACCGACGGCCGCTTGCCATAGTGGCGCATACGCCCGGCCTTGCCGAAGTTCTGGTTCGAGTTGTCGGGGTTGGACACGGCACCAACAGTGGCCTTGCATTCCTGGCGCACCATGCGCAGCTCGCCCGAGCTGAGACGGATCTGGGCATAGCCACCGTCACGACCCACGAACTGGGCATAGGTCCCGGCGGCGCGTGCGATCTGCCCGCCCTTGCCCGGCTTCAGCTCGATGTTGTGGACGATCGTGCCGATCGGCATGCCCGAGAACGGCATGCAGTTGCCCGGCTTGATGTCGACCTTGGCGCCTGCCACGATCTTGTCGCCGACAGCCAGACGCTGCGGCGCGAGAACGTAGGACTGTTCGCCATCTTCATACTTGACCAGCGCAATGAAGGCCGTCCGGTTCGGGTCATACTCGATCCGCTCGACGGTCGCGGCCATGTCGAATTTGTTGCGCTTGAAATCAACGACGCGATAGAGGCGCTTTGCCCCACCCCCGCGACGACGCGAGGTAATCCGTCCGGTGTTGTTGCGGCCGCCCGACTTTGTCAGACCCTCGGTGAGGGACTTGACAGGACGTCCTTTCCACAGCTCCGAACGGTCGATCAGCACCAGCCCGCGCTGGCCCGGCGTCGTCGGCTTATACGACTTGAGTGCCATGCTTTCTGTCTTCCGTTTGCTAACGGCAGGCACCCGATATCAGGCACACCCGCCTATGTTTGAGCCCCCCGAAGGTGGCCAGGATTGTAGGGCCCCGAAGGTCCCCGGTTCAAAAGCCATGGCCCCGGGAACTGCCCGGGGCCACGTGAGTCGCGGCTTCCTATCAGAGACCTGTGGTCACGTCGATAGTGTTTCCCTCGGCGAGGGTCACATAAGCCTTCTTGACGTCGTTCCGGCGGCCAAGGCGGCCACGGAACCGTTTCTGCTTGCCCTTGGTGATCGTGGTGTTGACCGCCTTGACCTTCACACCAAAGAGCGCCTCGACGGCTTCCTTGATCTGCGGCTTGTTGGCGTCGATATGCACCTCGAAGACAACCGCGCCGTTTTCCGACGCCATCGTGGCCTTCTCGGTGATCACCGGCTTGCGGATCACATCGTAATGTTCGGGTTTCGCGCTCATTTCAGACGAGCCTCCAGTGCTTCGACACCCGCCTTCGTGATCACCAGCGTGTCACGCTTGAGGATATCATAGACATTTGCACCCATCGACGGCAGCACATCGAGACCCTCGATATTGGCCGCTGCGCGCGCGAAATCCGCGTTCACCTCGGCCCCATCGATGATCAGCACGCGCTTCCAGCCCAGGTCCTTGATCTGCTTGGCCAGAACACCGGTCTTGCCATCAGATGTCGCGGCATCCAGCACGACCAGCTCGCCGGCTTTCGCCTTGGCGCTCAGGGCATGCTTGAGACCCAGCATACGGACCTTCTTGGGCAGGTCATGCGCATGGCTGCGCGGGGTCGGACCCTTGTAGATACCACCCTTGCGGAAGATCGGCGCATTCCGGTCACCGTGACGTGCGCCGCCGGTGCCCTTCTGACGATAGATCTTCTTGGTGGAATAGCTGGTTTCCGACCGGGTCTTGACCTTGTGTGTCCCCTGCTGCGCCTTGTTGCGCTGCCAGCGGACGACGCGGTGCAGGATGTCGGCACGCGGGTCCAGGCCGAAGATGTCTTCGCCCAGATCGACCGAGCCGGCCTTGCCACCGTCCAGTTTGATCACGTCGAGTTTCATTCTTCGCCTTCCTTCTTATCGGCCTCTGCCTCGGCTTCGGCGGCGGCTTCTTCAGCTGCCTGTTCGGCGGCTGCTGCTTCAGCGGCGGCGGCTTCTTCGGCGGCGGCCTGTGCGGCGGCTTCCTCGGCGGCCTTGGCGGCTTCGTCAGCGGCAGACTTCAGTGCCGCGGGCAGGATTGCGTTTTCAGGGAACGGCTTCTTGACCGCATCCTTGATCGTGACCCAACCACCCTTGGAGCCGGGAACGGCGCCCTTGACCATGATCAGGCCACGGTCGGCGTCGGTCTTGACGACCTGCAGGTTCTGGGTCGTCACACGAACGGCACCCATGTGGCCGGCCATCTTCTTGCCCTTGAACACCTTGCCCGGATCCTGACACTGACCGGTCGAACCATGCGAGCGGTGGCTGATCGACACACCATGGGTCATTTCCAGACCCTTGAAGTTGTGCCGCTTCATCGCCCCTGCGAAGCCCTTACCGATCGACGTGCCGCAGACATCGACATACTGACCAGCAAAATAGTGGTCAGCCGTGATTTCCTCGCCAACATTGATCATGTTTTCCGGCGCAACGCGGAATTCCGCGATCTTGCGCTTGGGTTCGACCTTTGCAGACGCGAAATGACCGCGCATGGGCTGCGACACCCGCTTGGCCTTGATGGAGCCTGCACCCAGCTGGACGGCCGTGTAGCCATCCTTTTCGGGGGTGCGCTGAGCCACCACCTGCAGTTTATCCAGTTGAAGAACGGTCACCGGAACCTGCCGGCCGTCTTCCATGAAAAGCCGGGTCATGCCGACTTTCTTTGCGATCACACCAGAGCGCAACATCACCTTGCCCTCCTTAAACCGAAATCTGAACGTCGACGCCGGCCGCCAGGTCGAGCTTCATCAGCGCGTCCACGGTCTGCGGTGTCGGATCCACGATGTCGAGCAGGCGCTTGTGCGTCCGGATCTCGAACTGGTCGCGGGACTTCTTGTTCACGTGAGGTCCACGAAGAACGGTGAACTTCTCGATCTTGTTCGGCAGCGGGATCGGCCCGCGCACCTCGGCACCCGTACGCTTGGCAGTGTTCACGATTTCCTGTGTGCTGGCGTCCAGTACACGGTAATCGAATGCCTTGAGCCGAATGCGAATATTTTGACTTTGCATCAGTCTGGCCTTTCACGGCGTTGGAGTTGATAGGAGGAAGGCCGGAACACCCGGCCCCCCTCGTCGAACCCTTGCCCCGGACCGCAATCCGGGGACTTCAGGATCACTCGATGATTTTGGAGACCACGCCGGCGCCGACGGTCCGGCCACCTTCGCGGATCGCGAAGCGCAGGCCGTCTTCCATGGCGATCGGGGCGATCAGCTCGACGGTGAACTTCAGGTTG